>Ga0308161_1000216_pt1 | contig 126941 bp, 113 predicted proteins | sample PhyFR2_FD_201034 | JGI IMG/M metagenome (GOLD analysis project Ga0308161, IMG submission 201034) | Phyllosphere microbial communities from UC Gill Tract Community Farm, Albany, California, United States - DLSLF.R2 | ecosystem: Host-associated > Plants > Phyllosphere > Unclassified | place...
CCATTTCCTTGGCCAGCTCCTCCGGCGTAGCCTCGCGGCCGTACTGCTGGAGCATCTGGCGGGAAATGCGGTTCAACTTGTTGATCGTTTCGATCATGTGCACCGGAATACGGATGGTGCGCGCCTGATCGGCGATCGAACGGGTGATGGCCTGGCGGATCCACCAGGTGGCATACGTGGAGAACTTGTAACCACGGCGGTATTCGAACTTGTCGACGGCCTTCATCAGGCCGATGTTGCCTTCCTGGATCAGGTCGAGGAACTGCAGGCCGCGGTTGGTGTACTTCTTGGCGATGGAGATGACCAGGCGCAGGTTGGCCTCGACCATTTCCTTCTTGGCCTTGCGCGCACGCGCCTCACCGTAGGCCATGGCACGGCTGATTTCCTTCAGCTCGTCCAGTTCCAGCCAGGTGGTCTTTTCGATGTCGAGCGTGGCCTGCTGCTCGGCGATGATCTGGTCCTTCACGTCACGCAGGGCCGAGGACCACTTCTGCTTGCGCTTCAGTGCGTCTTCCACCCACTCCAGGTTGGTCTGGTTGCCTTCCCAGGAACGGATGAAGTCCTTGCGCGGCATGCGCGCGGTCACGGTGGCCAGGTTCAGCACGCGGCGCTCGTGGGACTTGATCTCGGCCATGACGTCGCGCAGCTGCTTGACCAGCACGTCGGTCAGCGGCAGCGGCAGCTTCAGGGTCACAAACACCGCGGCCATGTCGTCGCGCAGCTTGGCCAGCGGCTTGCGGTCACCCTTGGCGGCAGCCTTCTTGAACGCGCTGTACGCGTCGCTCAGGGCCTGCATGCGGCGGGCAACTTCTTCCGGGTCCGGACCGGTCGGGCCGGCTTCTTCTTCAACGTCGTCGCCGTCGTCTTCGTCGTCGGCATCGTCTTCGGCGTCGTCGCTGGTGTCTTCAGCCACGACCGGCGCCGGGACTTCCTCCACCAGGTCGTTGAAGCCGACGATCACTTCGGCCAGGCGCTTCTTGCCTTCCTTGTGCGCGTCGTAGTCGGCCAGCAGCGATTCCACCGACACCGGGAAGGTGCCGAGTGCCGCCTGGACCTGGCCCAGGCCTTCTTCGATACGCTTGGCGATGGCGATTTCGCCCTCGCGGGTCAGCAGCTCGACGGTACCCATTTCGCGCATGTACATGCGCACCGGGTCGGTGGTGCGACCACCTTCGGTGTCCAGCGCGCTCAGCGCGGCGGCAGCTTCTTCGGCCGCGGTGTCATCGACTTCGCGGTTGCCGGTGTTGCCGTCGTTGAGCAGCAGGGTTTCCGCATCGGGCGCAACTTCATGGACATCGATGCCCATGCCGTTGATCATGCCGATGATGTCTTCAATCTGCTCCGGGTCGACGATGTCGTCGGGCAGGTGGTCATTGACTTCGGCGTAGGTCAGGTAGCCCTGTTCCAGGCCCTTGCTGATCAGAAGCTTGATGTCGTTTTGCTGGGCAGGACGTTCGTTGGCCATGTAGTGCTCGCGCCACCGGCAGGGAGAGAATAGGACCTAGCATTATACCAGCCCGGGGCCCTTCCGCCCCGGGCGGTGGTCCCGGGGTCAGGGCCGGAGCAGGAAGGTCACAGGACCGTCGTTGACCAGGCTGACAACCATATGGGCACCAAACTGGCCGGTTTCCACCCCCGGGGCGTGTTTTTGCCTGCAGATCTCGACCAATCGGTTGAATCCACGTTCAGCCTCGGCCGGCGGCGCGGCGGTGCTGAAGCCCGGCCGCATCCCGCTGGCGGTGTCGGCGGCCAGCGTGAACTGGCTCACCAGCAGCAGCCCGCCCCCGGTGTCGGCCAGAGACCGGTTCATTTTTCCGCCTTCATCGGCAAACACACGGTAGCCGAGCAGCCGATCGGCCATCCGCGTGATCTGCGCCTCGCTGTCGCCGGGCTCCATGCCCACCAGCGCCAGCAATCCCGGGCCGATCCGGCCCACCGCCACGTCATCGACATGCACGCTGGCCTGGGTGACGCGCTGGATGAGAACGAGCATGGGTGGGGCTTCCTAGGTGGGGCCGGCTACCTTAACGCGCCTGCCGGTCCACGCCGATTGTCCCAGCAGCTAGACTTCCCCGTGATGAAACCGCATACCACCGCCCGCCTGGCCTACCGTGCCGCCGCCCTGTTCACCCGTCTGCCCTGGTCCTGGCTGCGCGGCGTCGCCCACATGCTGGCGTGGCTGTGGATCGCGCTCAATGCCCGCGAGAGCCGGGTGACCCGGCGCAACCTGGAACTGGCCTTCCCCGAACTGACCGACGCCCAGCGGGTGCAGATGCACCGCCAGGTGCTGCGCTCCACCGCGCTGCAGGCGCTGGAAACCCTGCGCCTGTGGACCCGCCCGCGTGAGCAGAACCTGGCCTGCCTGGTCGAGCGCCATGGCGAAGCCCTGTACGACGCGGCGCTGGCCGCCGGCAAGGGCGTGATCGTGGCCGCGCCCCACCATGGCAACTGGGAGCTGCTGAACCAGTGGCTCGCCTCGCGCGGGCCGATCGCCATCGTCTACAAGGCCCCCGACGAAGCCGTGGGCGATGCCTTCCTGCAGCTGGTGCGTGGCGGCGACAACGTGCAGCAGGTGCGGGCCGAGGGGCCGGCGGTGCGCCAGCTGTTCAAGGTGCTCAAGGACGGCGGCGCCACCGGCATCCTGCCCGACCAGCAGCCCAAGGCCGGCGACGGCGTGTTCGCCCCGTTCTTCGGGGTGGAGGCGCTGACCATGACCCTGGTCAACCGGCTGGCTGAACGGACCGGGGCCACCGTGCTGTACGGCTGGTGCGAGCGTGTCGGGCCGGGCATGCAGTTTGCCCTGCACGTCGAGCCGGCCGATCCGGCCGTGGCCGACCCGGACCCGCGCACGGCGGCAACCGCACTCAACGCCGGACTGGAGCGGATCGCCCGGCGCGACCCCACCCAGTACCAGTGGACCTACAAGCGCTACACACTGCGGCCGCCGGGCGGCAACGAGGTGGACCCCTATGCCACCGAGGAACATCCGCACTGACTGCGACGCAGCGTCGCGCCCCGGGGCGATTGGAAACGGCGCCTTCCGTCCCCACTGTGGAACCCACGATGTCCCCCACGGCCCCTGCCATGTCTGATGCTGCTTCTCCCCTGTTCGGCGACCCGGCCGCGATCCGCTGCGAACGGGCGGTGGGCGAACTGCGCGCGGGCCGCCCGGTGGTGATCGACGACGGCCACGGCCAGCGCCTGGCCTTCATCGCCCTGGACAGCAGCACCCGCAGCAGCTTCAGCGCGTTCGCCCAGGCCGCCGCCGACCGCCACTACCTGTTCCTCACCGCCACCCGTGCGCGGGTACTGGGCGTGGCCGCCGAGCATGGCGCGCGCGTGCCGCTGGCCGGCATCGACTTCGATGCCCTGCCCTCGCTGAGCTACCGGCGCGATCCGGAAGTGATGCCACCGGGCTGGTCGGCGGGGCAGGCGCTGGACGATGGCGCGGTGGAAATCGCCCGCCTGGGCCTGCTGCTGCCGGCCATGGTGGGCGTGCTGCTGGAGGAGACCGACCACCGCTTCGATGAGTGCGCGCAGGTATCGCTGTGCGACCTGCACCAGGGCGCCGAGCAGGCCGCCCACGCCTATGAACTGGTGACACGTTCGCCGGTGCCGCTGCGCGAGGTGGGCATGACCGAATTTGCCGTGTTCCGCGGCGGCGTGGCCCAGCGCGACCAGGTGGCAATCATCGTCGGCAGCCCGGACCTGTCCGGGGTGGTGCCGGTACGCGTGCATTCGTCCTGCCTTACCGGCGACCTGTTCGGCTCGCTCAAGTGCGACTGCGGCGACCAGCTGCGGCGCGGCCTGCGCAAGCTCAAGGAACTGGGTGGCGGCGTACTGCTGTACCTGGACCAGGAAGGCCGCGGCACCGGCATCGCCGCCAAGATGCGCGCCTACGGCTACCAGCACGACGGCCTGGACACCATCGACGCCGATGCGCAGCTGGGCTTCGGCGCCGACGAGCGCCGCTACGGCAGCGCGGTGGCGATGCTGCAGGGGCTGGGCGTGCACCGCGTGCAGCTGCTCAGCAACAACCCCACCAAGGCGCAGCGGCTGCGCAATGCCGGCATCGACGTGGTGGACTGCGTGCCGGTCACCGGCGATATCACCGCCGAAAACGAGCAGTACCTGCGCACCAAGGCCGAGCGCGCAGGCCACCTGCTCGACGTCGACGCACTGATCCAGGCCGCGCAATAGCGCGCGGCAACTGCTACCGTCTGCGCGACGGGCGCACCGCCAGCAGCAGCACGCCCGGCATTTTCCTTGCCGAGCGCCCTGCCTTGTCCGACGCCATCGACACCCCCGCCATCCCCTCGCCGCCGCCGTTGCCGCCGCTGCCGGCCAGTCCTGACTGGCAGCCGCTGCCACGGCGTGCCGCCGCCATCGCAGCGGTGGGCGCGGCCATCACCGGCACCGTCGTGATCGGTGGCGGGCTCGGCACGGCGTGGGTGCTGCTGGACCTGCCGCTGCGCTGGCTGGGCGTAGCCGGCATGCTGGTGCTGGGCGCGGCAATCGGCGCGGTCATTGGTTACCGCCGCCAGCGCCGTACGTTCTGGCGGCTCGATGCCCAAGGCCTGGGCGTGCGCCGCGACCTGATGTGGGAACAGGAAACCCGCGTGCCGATCTCGCGCGTGCAGCACCTGGACCTGCGCCGCGGTCCGATCGAACGCAGCGCACGGCTGGCCACGCTGGTGGTGCACACCGCCGGCAGCCGTTTCAGCGCGGTGAGCCTGAGCGGGCTGGACGGCGAGGATGCCGAACGCCTGCGCGACACCCTGGCCCACCAGCTCGACCGCGACGACGACGCCCTGTGAACAGCCTGCCCCCCGCACAGGCCGCGGTGGACGACGCGTCGCAGGAGCAGCGCCTGCACCGGTGGTCGTGGCTGTTCGTCCTGCTGATGCAGCTGCGCCAGTTCCTGCTGCCGCTGGTGGCGCTGCTGGTGTTCGGCAACCGCGGCGACCGCGATGAGATGTGGTCCTACCTGGCCGCGCTGGTGGTGATCGTGGTACTGGTGGGCACTTCGGTGCTGCAGTACCTGACCTACCGTTACCGGATCGGCCGCGATGCCATCAGCGTGCGCAGCGGGGTGATCTCGCGCAACCGGCGCGAGATTCCGTTCGCGCGCATCCACAACGTGGCGGTGCACCAGAACCCGCTGCACCGTCTGTTCGGGGTGGCCGAACTGCGCCTGGAATCGGCCGGCGGCGCCCGGCCCGAAGCGGAAATGCGCGTGCTCAAGCTGTCCCAGGCGCTGGCGCTGGAACAGCTGGTGCGGCATCGCGGCCAAGGTGTCACGGCGACGCCGGCGGCCACGGCCACGGCCACGGATGCGGATGCGGATGTGGATGCGGTCGCGCCGCCGGTCGACGATGGCGTGCTGCTGCAACTGAGCACGCTGGAGGTGGTGCGCATCGGCCTGCTGTCCAACCGCGGCTGGGTGGTGGTGCTGGCCGCTGTGGGCGCGACGTTCCAGCTGTTTCCCGATGGCACCGTGACCGATGTGATCGAGGAAGGCGGGCGCCAGGCGCTGGGCTACGCCAACGGCCTGCACCCGGCCGACTGGGTGTGGGCGGTGGTGGCGCTGCTGGCCGTGGCCGCGTTCTGGGTGCTGCTGCGCGTGTTTTCAGTGGTGCTGGCGGTGTTGCGTTACCACGGCTTCCAGCTGAGCGAGCACCAACGCCGGCTCACCGTGGTCAGTGGCCTGCTCACGCGCCTGCGCAGCAGCGTGGCGCGGCGGCGCATCCAGGCCTGGACGCTGCGCGAAAGCCCCTTGCAGCGCTGGGCCGGGCGACGCCACCTGCGGATCGACATCGCCGCCGGGGTGTCCGAAGAGAACCAGCGCCGCGACCTGCGCGAACTGGCTCCGCTGGCCACCCCCGAGGCAACCGACGCCCTGGTGCAGCACCTGCTGCCGCAGGTGCAGTGGCCGCCCGCCCGCTGGCAGCCGGTGCAGCAGCGCGGCTGGTGGCGGTTGAGCCTGGGCACGGCGGTATGGGTGCCGCTGGTGGCCGCGGCCGCGGTGTGGAACGAGGTACCGTGGGCGGCCCTGATCCTGCTGTGGCTGCCGTGGTCGGCGTTCCGGGCGCATCGCCAGATGGCCCGCATGGGCTATCACCTGGACGACCAGTACGTGGCCGTGCGCGGTGGCTGGTGGCAGCGCTGGTGGCGGTTTGCCGAGCTGGACAAGCTGCAGGTGCTACGCCTGAGCCGTTCCCCGCTGGATCGCCTGCTGGGAACCGCCAGCGTGTGGCTGGATACCGCCGGCGCCAGTGGCAGCGTCGCCTTGTGCCTGCGCTATCTGCCCGACGCCGAGGCGCGCGCGGTGCATGCGCGCTTGAGCGAGGCCCTGGCGCACCGGCGCCTGCGCTGGTAATCGACGCAGCCGACCAACGGTCGGCTCTAGCGCTTGGACGGCCCCCAATACCCCAGGTCACGCCGGATCTGCAGGCCGCGCGTCCACGCGCCGAACGGCTTGCGCTTGAGCGTACCCAGCTCGCCAGCGAGGAAATCCTCGGTGGCCGCGATCACCCGCTCGCTGGAATACCCGTCGCGGTACGGATGGATGCTGTCGGCGTACTGCTGGATCTGCGCCACCAGCGCCGGCTCGGGCGACAGCGCGCGGTCCAGCATCGCCGGCAGCCGGGTGGCGTCGTCGAAGTCGATCATGTGCGGCTGCGGCACGCGGTTGCGGAAGGTCACCACCGGTTTGTACTGCACCACGAACTCGGACACGATCGAGGAGGTGTCCGACACCAGCACATCGGCGGCACGCTGCGCGGCCATCACCTGCTCGGGCTCGATGAAGGCGGCGTTGTCGCCGGCCAGCGCGCGGTAGCGTGCGAACAGCTCCTCGCTGCACTTGGGGTGCAGGGTCAGCAGCCAGTAACGCTCGCCGCGCGCGATGTCGGCGGCGATGTGGTCGTACAGGTGCGGCGCCGCACTCAGGCGTTCGGTGAAGGTGGACCCGAACAGGATCACCGGGCGGCCAGCGGCCGGCGCCCGCAGCGCCGCGCTGGCGCCGCCGTCGTCGCGGAACAGCGGGTCCAGTTTCGGCCAGCCGGTCTGCGCCACCGCGAAATGGCCCTGGCGCGCGGCGAGGTCGCGGAACGGCTCCGTCGTCGCCGGCCCCTGCGTGCAGTACAGGTCGAACAGGCCACGCACGCGGAAATGGCCGCGCGCGCTGTCGCGTTTCTGCACATTGAAGCCATGGAAGACCTGCACCTTGGCCCCGGCGATGAACGGCGGCACCCAGTTGGCGGCGCTGAACACCGCGCGCGGGCGCAGCGCCAGCGCCTGTTTGAGGTCCACATTGGGCACCCCCGGCAGGCTGGCCCCGGCCGCGCCATCGGCGAACCAGGCCGACACCGATTGCCCGGACGCGTGCAACGCCTGGGCCAGAGGGGCGAGAATGGGCAGCGCATAACGCTCCGTCGCAAACAGCAGGTACTCGGCCATCATGTCCTCCACGACCGCTCCCACTGAACGGCCTCGCATCTCGGCCTGCATTATCGCGTTCAATGAAGCCGACCGCATCGGCGATTGCCTGGCCTCGCTGGCCTTCTGCGACGAGATCGTCGTGGTGGATTCCCATTCCACCGATGCCACCGTGGCCATCGCCCGCGCCGACGGGGCCACCGTGCTGCAGCGCGCGTTCGACGGCTTCCGCAGCCAGAAGGCGTTCTGCGTTGAACAGGCCCGCCATGACTGGGTGCTGTGCCTGGATGCCGACGAGCGCGTCAGCGACGAGCTGCGCGCGGCCATCCTGGCCGCCCAGTCCGGAGGCTTCGCCGGCCACCACGGCTACCGCTTCGCGCGCCTGTCCGAGTACTTCGGCAAGTTCCTGCGCCACGGCAATGCCTACCCGGACCGCGTGCTGCGCCTGTTCGACCGCCGCCACGGCGGCTGGCGCGGCAAGCGCGAGATCCACGAAGCGGCCAGCGTCGACGGCCGCGTGGGCGTGCTGCGCGGTGACCTCATCCACTACCCGTACCGCTCGCTGGAACAGCAGTTGAGCAAGACCCAACGCTACGCGCGGATGATGGCCGAGCACGAGTTCGCACGCGGCAAGCGCGCCACCCTGGCCAAGCTGGTCCTGGCCCCGGCGTGGCGGTTCTGGCGCGGGCTGCTGCTGCGCGGTGGCTTCCGCGATGGCTGGCACGGGCTGGTGTATGCCTACGTGCGCGCCAACTACGTGCGCCAGAAAACGATCATGCTGTGGATGCTGCAGCGCGGCCAGCCGGTGAGCGACCCGCCGCGCCGCAGCGACGCCGCATGAGCACTGCTGTGGCAGACTTCATGCGCGTTTGATCGAAGGCCTCCATGAAGATCCTCTACACCAACTTCCATTCCGGCGACGGCGGCGGCCATACCACCTACCTGGTGTCACTGGCGCGTGCGCTGTCGGCGCGGCACCAGCTGTTCATGGCCGCCCCGGACAACAGCCGCGTGCTGCGCGTGGTCCGCGACCAAGGCATTGCCGAACCGCTGGACATCGCCTTCAGCAGTGGCCTGCCCACGCTGCCCCAGCAATGGGCCGACACGCGCCGCCTGCGCCGCCTGGTGCAGCAGCACCGCATCGACATCGTGCACGCCAACGGCGCGCGCGACCATCGGGTGATGATGGAGGCAGTGGCCGGCCTGGCCCACCGGCCCAGGCTGGTGTTCACCAAGCACAACAGCAAGCCCAGCAACACCTTCGGCAACCGCCTGCGCGCGCGCTGGGGCACCGACCGGGTGATCGCCGTCTCCGCGCATACCCGCGACATGTTGCTGGACAGCCCCTACCGGCGCTGCCCGATCGACGTGGTACGCAACGGCGTGGACCTGGCCCGCTTCGCACCGGTCGAGGCATCGGCCGGCGCGGCGCTGCGTGCCCGCTGGACCACCGACCCCGAGGCGCTGGTGATGGTGAGCAATGCCGGCACCGACGGCCACAAGGGCTGGATCGACCTGGTCGAGGCGATTGCCACGCTGCCCGAGCCGATCCGCAGCCACCTCCACGTGGCCGTGGCCGGCCGCGACGCCGACCCGCGTCTGCTGGCACGCGTGGCGGAACTGGGCCTGGGCGCGCAGGTGCACCTGCCCGGCCTGCTGGAGGACATCCGGCCGTTCGTGGCCAGCGGTGATGCGGGCTTCGTGCTGTCCCACGACGTGGAGACGATCTCTTTCGCCTGCCGCGAAATGATGGCGATGGGCAAGCCGGTGATGGTCAGCGACTACGCCGGCCTGCCGGAGAACATCGACCACGGCCAGGACGGGTGGATCGTGCCGGTGCGCAACATTCCGGCGATCGCCGCCCAGGTGGCCCAGCTGTATGCACAACGCCACGACCTGGCCCGCATCGGCGTGGCCGCGCGCCAGCGTGCGTTGCGTGAGTTCGGCCTGGACACGTTCACCGGCCTGACCGAAGCCAGCTACGCCGCCGCCCTGCAGGGCGGTTGAACCCGTATCAGTCTGCCTGGCGCCTGCGCGCCGGGTCGGACAGGGCCAGGAATACCGCCACCCAGGTGGCGTAGAAGGACGCCGAGCGCATGTCGCGGAACATCATCTCGGTGAGGCCGAACACCAGGTAGCTGGCGCAGATCATCACCCCGGCACCGGCGAACAGGCGCCCGGCGTCGTCCTCCCGCCACAGTCGGCGCAGCAGCACCCAGCCCGGCGCGGCGTAGAGCAGCACCAGTCCCAGCCCGCCCAGCACGCCGTAGGTGGCCAGGAAATACAGCAGGTCGTTGTGGGTTTCGCCATAGTCGCGCGCGACAGTGGGCGAAACCTGGCGCGCCTCGGCCAGGCTGCGCAGCTCTTCGCGGAAGCGGTCGCCCCCGCCAATGCCGAACACCGGCTCGCTCTGGATCATGTGCCCGGCCGCGCTCCACAGCTGCAGGCGGATGCACACCGACGTATCGGCCAGGTGGGTCACCTGGCACTCTTCGAATTCATTCACGCCCAGGTGGATGCGCTCGCGCAGGGTGCTGTCGCTGAGCACGATCAGGCCCACCGCGCCGAGCAGCAACGCACCGGCCCAGGCCTTGTAGCGGTTGAGCCGGCGCCCCTGCACCAGCAGGGCGATGAACACCAGCACCGGCACGGCAAGCAGGCCGCCGCGGGTCTGGGTGGCGAGGAATGCGCCCAGCCCGGCCACGCCGGTGATCAGTTTCAGCGCGAACTCGGTGCGCTTGAAACGGGTGATGCGGTAGCCCAGCAGCAACAGCGCCAGCATCGAAAACAGCAGCGTCAGGTTGCCGTAGGTCACCGTGTTGAACTGGCGGGTGGCCGGGCGTCCGCCGGTGCTCAACACCAGCCAGCCGACGTTGATCACCGCATACCAGATGCCCAGCAACAGGCCGAACAGGCCATGGGCCAGAATCGGGCGCGGAATCCGCAGCGCGGCGGCCAGGATCAGCAGCACGGTCAGGAAGCGCGCGGCCTTTTCCACCTCCGATCCTTTCCACAGGCCATGCACCAGCAGGCTGGTCAGCACGCCGATCAGCATCACCGCCACGCCCACGCCCATCCACACATACTCGCGGCGGTTGTCGCACCAGACCTGCCCGGGCGCGGCCGGACGCACCACCACCAGCACGATGATGCTCAGCAGGACCAGCAGGTAATAGCCCGCGCTGCCACCGTCCAGGGTCGACATAAGCAGCACCGGGGACAACCCGAGCGCGATCGTGAAGGCCCATGCCAAGGCGAGGTTGGCGCGGGCAGGACGGAGTGGAGACATGGTCACGATCTGGGCAATGCGGCGTAATGACAAAGGAGGAACGGGTTCACCGGCCTCCATTCCAGGATCGGGCGAGCGGGCGGCATTGTCGCTGATCGTCCCGTAATGATCCGTGAGAGTCCCATCACTCCTCCGGCGCTTCCCGACCTTGTTCCAGGGTGATCCGCGCCAGTTCCCGGGCACTGGGCCGACACGGGCCGACCACGGCGTCGGCCGGTACCAGCCACCAGCCGCGGCGATTGGCCACGCCCACCCGTTCGGCACGGTTGCGATCGATGCAGTCCAGCACGGCCGCTTCCTGTACCAGCAGCCAGCGCTGCTGCGGCGCCTGCGCCTGCCAGGCCACGCCGTCCTGCAACTGACTGTACCAACGGCGTTTGAAGCCAAAGGTGGTCGCCGGGCGGTCGGCCATGAGCAGGTTCTGTTCCTTCCAGCCCACCAGCCCGAGTTGCGCGTCGGCGCCGATGCGCTGCCCGGCCTGCTGCATCAGCCCCCGCGCGGAGCTGGAATCGTTGAACAGCGGGTAGCCCACCAGCCCGTAGGCCACCCAGACCATCGCCAGGGTCGATACCACCGCCACGTGGCGTCGCCGTGCGCCGCTGAAACACAGGCTGGCCATGCCCCAGGCGCCCAGTGCCACGCCGATCCAGCCCAGCGCCGCGGTCACCGAGGTATCGATGCCGCGCTGCAGGATCAGCCGGCTTTCAAAGCCCGGCTGCCCGACCAGCATGGCAATGCCCGCCCCCAGCAGGGCCAGCACCAGCAGCACGTTGAACGCGCCCAGCAGCCACTGCACGTCGCGCCGCCGCAGCAATCCCGGCAGCAGTGGCGCCAGCGCCAGGCAGAACATCGGCAGCGCCGGCAGGATGTACACATCGCGCTTGCCGTGCGGGATCGAGAAGAACAGCACGATCAGCAGCCACCAGCCCAGCAGCAGCAGATAGCGCGGATCACGGCGGCGCAGCCGGCGCCACCAGGCCGGGATCGCCCACGGCACCACCAGGATCGCGGGCAGCCACATCGACGGCATGGTGGCCAGGAAGTACCACCATGGCTGGTGGTGGTCCCACGACTGCGCGTAGCGCTTGGCGGTCTGCCGGAACAGAATGTCGTTCATATAGGCCCGGTACTCCACCGAGCCGCTGGACGTGGCGGCCAGCACCATCGGCACCAGCCACAACGCCACCGCCAGCACGAAGGCCAGCGGGGCCAGCCAGAAGCGCCAGTCGCGCACATGCAGGCGAACCCGCGGCCAATCCAGCAGCGAGGCCACCGCCGCCGGCAGCACCATCAGCAGCGCCAGCACGCCCACGCCCTTGGTGATCACACCCAGCCCGGCGGCAAACCAGCCCAGCCACCACCACCGCCACGCCGGCCCGCAGAGCAGGTGCCGCAGCAGGCCGTAGTTGGCCAGGGTGATGAAGAACACCACCAGCGGGTCGATCTGCGCCTTCTTGGCCTGGAAGGTGAAATGCACCGCAAACAACAGCGCCCAGGCCGCGTACACGCCCACCCGGCGGGTCCACAGGCGCCGGCCCAGGTCGTACACGCAGGCCAGCGTGCCCAGTGCGGCCAGCAGCGACGGCAGCAGGAACGCCACCCGCCAGTTGCCGAACACGCTGTAGAACGCGGCCTGCGCCCACATCAGCATCGGTGGCTTGTCCGAGTACAACTCGGTGCCCCGGTGCGGGAACAGCCAGTCGCCGCTGAGCACCATCTGCTTGGCCACCAGCGCAAAGCGCGGCTCGTCCGACGGCCAGGGGTCGCGCAGGCCCAGACCGGCACCGAGCACCAGCAGGGCCATCGTGGCAAGCAGCCAGAACTCGCGCCTGGCAGGAGTGTTCAACATATGACGCGGGTCCAACGGCGGGGTATCAGCCCTTTTTTAGCAGACGCGCATAGAAGAAACCGTCTGCACCCTCTTCACCGGGCAGGCGCTGGCGACCGGCCCAGGAGTCGTGGCCGAACGCTTCACCCAATGGCAGGAAGCCTGCGCGGGGGGTGCGCTGCAGGAAAGACTCGACCTGGAACTGGTTCTCTTCCCGCAGGATCGAGCATGTCGCATACAGCAGGGTGCCGCCCGGAGCCAGCATGCTGAAGCAGGCATCCAGCAGGCGCGCCTGCAGCGTTACCAGCGCCTCGATATCGGCCGGGCGGCGGTGCACCAGCACGTCCGGCTGGCGGCGGATGATGCCGGTGGCAGAGCACGGTGCATCCAGCAGGATGCAGTCGAACGGCTGCCCGTCCCACCAGCTGTCCGGCGCGGCGGCGTCGGCCGCCAGCACGCGCGCCTGCGCGCCCACGCCGGTCCGGGCGAAGGTCTCGCTGATGCGCTTGAGCCGGCGCGGGTCGATGTCCAGGGCCAGCAGCTGCAGGCTGGGATCACGCTCCAGCAGGTGCGCGGCCTTGCCACCGGGCGCGGCGCAGGCGTCCAGCACCCGGGCGCCGGGTCGCGGGGCCAGGGCATCGGCCACCTGCTGCGCCGACAGATCCTGCACCGACAATGCACCGGCCGCGAAACCGGGCAGCGCAGCCACCGGCACGGGTACCGGCAGGCGGATCGCGTCACTGCACAGCGGCGATGCCTCGGCCTCGATCGCGGCGGCGGCCAGCTGTTCGAGCACCGCCTCACGGCTGCCGTGCTGGCGGTTCACCCGCAGCCACAACGGCGCCGGCTGCAGGCTGGCGGCGAACACGTCCTCGGCCTGCTCCGGCCAGTCCTGTTCGATCATGCCGGCCAGCCAGTCGGGGAATGCAGCGCGCGCCGGCTGGGCCGGAATGCCCTCGCGCTGGGCGCGGCGCAGCAGCGCGTTGACCATGCCGGCCTGGCGGTCGCGACCCATCGCACGGGCGGCGTCGACCGTGGCCGACAGCGCCGCGTGGGCCGGCAGTTCCAGCGCATCCAGCTGGGCGAAGCCCACCAGCAACAGCGCGCGCAGTTCGTCCTCGCGCACGCCCAGCGGGCGCTGCATCCACTGGGCCAGGGCCGCGTCATAGGCGCCGCGACGGCGCAGCACGGCAAAGCACAGGGCCTCCAGCAGCGCGCGGTCGCGGCTGTCGTCCAGGCTCGGCAATGCCTTGGCCAGTTCGGCCTTGAGCGAGCGGCCGCGGCCGATCACCTGGGCCAGCACCTTGGCTGCCAGTACGCGGGTGGGCACGCCGGGCGCGCTGGCGGCACGCTGCGGGGCCAGCTTGTCCTGCCGGAGCTGGGTCATTTCAGGCACCCACGCTCAGGTCGCGGCGCGCGTTGAGGTAGTCGGCCGCCGTGATCGCCTTGCCGCCTTCGCGCTGCAGCACCCGCAGGCGCAGGGCGCCCTGGCCGCAGGCAATGTCGATGCCCTCGCGGGCGGCCGCCAGCAGCGTGCCCGGGGCCTTGCCCTGGTTGTCCGGCAGCGCCACCGCACCGTGGATGCGCACGCGCTCGCCGGCCAGCTGGGCCTCGGCGATCGGCCACGGGTTGAAGGCGCGCACGGTGCGCTCCAGCGCCTGCGCGTCCTGCGCCCAGTCCAGCCGGGCTTCGGCCTTGTCGAGCTTGTGCGCGTAGGTCACCCCCGCCTCCGGCTGCGGCTGGGCAATCGGCTTGATCCCGGCGCGCAGCAGGCCCAGCCCGTCCGACAGCACCTGCGCGCCCAGTTCGGCCAGTCGGTCGTGCAGCTGGCCGCCGGTGTCGTTGGCGCCGATGGCCAGGTGTTGCTTGAGCAGCACCGGGCCGGTGTCCAGGCCTGCTTCCATCTGCATCAGGCACACGCCGGTTTCGCTGTCGCCGGCCTGGATCGCACGCTGGATCGGCGCGGCGCCGCGCCAGCGCGGCAGCAGCGAGGCGTGCACGTTCCAGCAGCCGTGGGTGGGGATGGACAGCACGGCCTTGGGCAGGATCAGGCCGTAGGCCACCACCACCATCAGGTCCGGTTGCAGGTCGCGCAGCTGCTGCTGGGCTTCGGGGGTCTTCAGGTGCTCGGGCTGGAACACCGGGATGCCACGCGCGATCGCCTCCAGCTTCACCGGCGACGGCATCAGCCCGCGCCCACGCCCGGCCGGGCGGTCCGGCTGGGTGTACACGGCCACCACTTCATGGTGGCGCGCGGCGGCGCGCAGCGAGGACACGGCGAACTCCGGCGTACCGGCAAAGACAATCTTCATGGCTACCCCACTTGCAGAAAGAAAAACGGCGCCGGTGGCCGGCGCCGCACAACCAGGCCCGGCCCGCGGTCAGCCCGCGCAGCCCGGCCCTTGGGCATCTCAGGCAACGTGCTTGCGCGCCTTGGCCAGCTTCTTGCGCACCATCTCGCGCTTCAGCGGGGACAGGTAATCGATGAACAGCTTGCCGTCCAGGTGGTCCATTTCATGCTGGATGCACACCGCCAGCACACCGTCGGTGGTCAGTTCCTGCGGCTGGCCCTGGCGGTCCAGGAAGCGCACGGTGATCTGGTTGGCACGGGTGACGTCGGCAAAGATGCCCGGTACCGACAGGCAGCCTTCCTGGTAGACCTGGCCGCCCTCGTTGGCGACGATCTCCGGGTTGATGAACACCCGCGGGGTGTCCTTCTCTTCACTGACGTCGATCACCATGAAGCGCTTGTGCACGTCCACCTGGCTGGCCGCCAGGCCGATGCCCGGGGCCTCGTACATGGTGTGGAACATGTCGTCGATCAGTTCCTGGAAGGCCGGCGTGGTGACGTCGGCGGCGTCGATCAACGCGGCCTTGGTGCGCAGGCGCGGATCGGGAAACTCAAGAATGGGCAGGATGGCCATGGCAAATACCGGTAGGGGGCGCCGGTCAAAGCGGCGTACGTCGCAATTCTATCGCCAACGCTTGCCCTGCGCCCCGGTTTCTGGACTATAGTGCGGCAACCTGTTGGGGAATCAGGCACCACCTATGTTTGAACGTACTCGTACGGTCGTCGCCGTGGCGATGTTGACCGTTGCCACCTATGCTACCGCCGTTGAAGTGAATGGCGGGCACCCGGATACCTACGTCGTCCGCAAGGGCGATACCTTGTGGGACATTTCCGCGCGCTTCCTCAAAAAGCCGTGGCTGTGGCCGGAAATCTGGCAGGCCAATCCGCAGGTCAAGAACCCGCACCTGATCTACCCGGGTGACGTGCTGAGCCTGGCCTACCTGGACCGCGTCGTGGCCCAGCCCGGCCCGCGCCGGGAAGCGCCGATCACCGGCATTCCACTGGACCAGGTCGAACCCTTCCTGAAGCAGCTGAGCGTGGTCGACGACGTCAAGTCGCTGCCGTTCGTGGCCGGCCTGGAAGACGACCGCCTGCGCGCCACCAGCGGCCAGGTTGCCTATGTGCGCGGGCTGGAGGGGGCGGCAGTGGGCCAGCGCTGGTCCGTGGTCCGCCCGACCGTGCGCTACGCCCTGCCCAAGCCCACCGAGGATCTCACCGCCAATGGTGACGTCACCCCCGGCAGCGGCAACCTCTGGAAGGACTTCTTCGTCCCCAGCAAGCGCAACCAGACGCTCGGCTACGAACTGGCCCAGGTCAACGTCGGCACCGTCACCAAGGTGGCGTCCGGCAAGGTGGATGTGACCACCATCGCCCTGCAGACCCAGGTCGGCGGGCGTGAAGTCAGGATCGGCGACCGCCTGGTGCCGGTGGAGGCCAAACCGTACGACCTGCAGTTCTTCCCGCACGTCCCGGCCGCCCAGACCGAAGGCCTGGATATCCGCGTGCTGGCCGTTACCGACATGTTCCTGTCCGGTGGCCCGCGCGACATCGTGGCGATCTCGGCCGGCAGTGCCGACGGCATCGACAACGGCACCGTGGTGTCGCTGTGGCGCCAGGGCCGCCACGTGGCCAACCGGATGAAGTACCCCGGTTCGTCGCGGATGGACGACTCGCTCACCGACGGCGCCGGCCGCATCACCCTGCCCGACGAATACGCCGCCCATGCGATGGTGTTCCGCACCTACGACAAGGTCAGCTATGCGCTGGTGATGCAGGGGGTCAAGCCGGTGCTGGTCGGGTACGCGGCGAAGCATCCTGACGCTCAGTAAACGCAAAACCCTACGCACTACTCCTACGGCGCCCCAGGGCGCCGTTGTTGTATGCGGCCTAGCCTTGGCAGATGTGCGAAACCCTCCTGCCTGACACCCGCGACGCCCTGCTCCGCCTGGTCCTGGCCGGCGGCCCCCTGCCGCCGCGGCGGCACCTCCTGCAGACCCACGCCGATCCCGCCCTTGCGCTGCGTGCCGGGCCATCGAGCTGGCGGGCCAGTGGCTGCACCGCCGAACAGTGCGCGCGGCTGGCCCACCCCGACCCGGCCGCACTGGCACGGGCCCACCACTGGGCGTCGCAACCCGGCCACCACCTGCTGCCGATCCACAGCGACGACTACCCGGTGCTGCTGCGCCACCATCCCCAGGCCCCGTTGGTGCTGTTCGTGCAGGGCGACCCGGCCATGCTCTGGCATCCCGGGGTTGCCGTGGTGGGCAGTCGCACACCGTCGCCCAGCGGCGCGGAGCTGGCGGCCGAATTCGCCGCCGCGTTCGCGCGCAGCGGGTTGTCGGTGGTCAGCGGGCTGGCCGCTGGGGTGGATGGGCGCGCCCATGACGCGGCGTTGCGGGTGCCGGGCGGCGTGACGGTGGCGGTGGTGGCCACCGGCCTGGACCAGACCTACCCGCCACGCCATGCCACCCTGCAGGCGCGGATCGCCCAGGGCGGTGCCGTGGTCAGCGAGTACCCGCCCGGGACCGCGCCCAGGGCCGGCCAGTTCCCGGCCCGCAACCGGCTGATCGCCGGGCTCAGCCTGGGCACGGTGGTAATCGAAGCGGCGCTGCGGTCCGGGGCGCTGATCACCGCCCGGCTGGCGGCCGAGGCCGGGCGTGAGGTCTTCGCCCTGCCCGGTTCGGTACGCAACACGCGGGCGCGCGGCTGCCACCGGCTGATCCGCGAGGGCGTGATGCTGGTGGAGCACCCCGACGAAGTTATCGCCGGGCTGACCGCCCTGGCCGGCACCCTGGGCCAGGCCTTGCGAACCCGGCTGGACGCCCCCACTGAACAGGCACGACCGGCGCCTCGGCGCGCCCCCTCCTTCCCCGACCCGAACTACCAGCGCTTGTGGCAGGCACTGGATGACAACCCAACGGGTATGGATTCACTGATCCAGCGCAGCGGATTGACGACGGCCCAGCTGTCGGCCATGCTGCTGGTCATGGAACTGGAAGGAAAGGTGGTTGCCGCCTATGGCCGCTACTGTCGAAAACCCTAGTTTCTTCACCTCCACAGCGTCGTTGACGCAGGCCGAGGGGCAATGAAAGAGAGCATTCTGGATGTCCTGCTGTACCTGTTCGAACATTATTTCAGCGAGGACCCGGACCTCGTCCGTGACCGCGACACCCTCCAGAACAGCCTGATACAGGCCGGCTTCAGCCCCACCGAAATCAAGAAAGCGTTCGACTGGCTCGATGCCCTGGCCGACCAGCGCCCGGCCGTGAACGTGGCCCGGGTCGACGGCCCGGTGCGCATTTACCACGGTCCGGAACTGGACAAGCTGGACGTTGAAGGCCGCGGCTTCCTGATGTTCCTGGAGCAGCACGGCATCCTGGACGCCAACCAGCGCGAGCTGGTGCTGGACCGCGCCATGGCCCTGGACCAGGACGAGCTGGATCTGGACGACCTGAAGTGGGTGGTGCTGATGGTGCTGTTCAACCAGCCCGGGTCCGAGGCCGCGTATGCCTGGATGGAAACGCAGATGTTCATAGACGAACCGGAACCGCTTCACTGACCGTACACTGGGTGCCTTGCGCATTCAGGAGCGTGCCGTGGGCCAGTGGTTCTATGCAGAAGGAAATCGCCAGCAGCGCGGGCCGCTGGCGTCCGATGAACTGATCGCGCTGTACCAGTCCAGCCGCATTGCGGCCGATACGCTGGTCTGGCGCGAGGGCATGGCGCAGTGGCAACCGCTGCGCGAGGTGGCCGAGGAGATCGGCCTGGTACTGGCAACGCCGGCGCCGGCGGCCGACACGCCTGCTGAAACCGACACCCCCCACGTTGCGCTGCCGCCGCAGATTCCCGCGGACAGCCCGCCGCCCGACCCGGTGCCCCCTGGGCCCTTCCCGCCGGTAACGGCCACCGCAGCGCCTTCGATGGACGCCGCACCACCGCGCCAGGGCCTGTCCGGCTGCGCGATCGCCGGCATCGTGGCCGGCATCTGCGGGCTGGTGCTGGTAGCGGTCATCGGTATCCTCGCCGCGATCGCCCTGCCCGCCTACCAGGACTACGTGCTGCGCGCCAAGACCGCACAGGCCATCACCGCGCTGGAGCCGATCAAGGTGCAGGTCAGCGAGTTCGTGCAGACCCACGGGCGCTGCCCGGTCAACGACGACGAGGGCTTCCAGCCGGCCGAAAGCTATGCCAGCGATGACCTGTCGGCGGTGCGGATCGGCCGCTTCGACAACAGCCACTGCGGCATCGAGGCCGAGCTGACGGTGCCCGCCAAGGCGGCCCTGGACGGCAAGCTGCTGTGGCTGGATTACGACCAGGAACTGGACCAGTGGGAATGCACCGGCGAGCCGGATGACAAGTACCTGCCGCAGCACTGCCGCGGCTGACAACGGACGCATGTCCATGGATGAACCCAAAGGGGATTGAAGCAATGACTGAGTGGTATTTCGCCGATGGCCAGGAGCGCCAGGGCCCGTTGACCGCCGACGAGATGCGCCTGCGTTTCCAGCGCGCGCAGATCAGCCTGACCACGCTGGTCTGGCGTGAGGGCTTTGCGCAGTGGAAGCCGTTGTCCGAGGCGGTCGACGAACTGCAGCTGCAGAACCTGAGCAGCGCCGCAGAGAACCTGGGCAGCGGCTTCGACCTGCGCGGCGACTACACGGCCATCGACAACGGCACCGCACCGCTGCCGGGCACCGGTGGCGGCACCCATTCGCCGTACACCGCGCCGGCGGCAGGCAGCGGCCTTGCGGGCACGGGCGTCGTCAGCGGCGGCCATGTGGTCTATGCCGGCTTCTGGAAGCGCTACGCCAGCTACTTCATCGACTCGCTGGTGGTCAGCGTGGTCAACATCCCGGTCAGCCTGATCTTCAATGGCATCGGCGCGGTGTCGGGCAACGAGTCGCTGCCGCTGGTGATGAGCCTGGTGGCGATGCTGGCCGGCCTGGCCCTGGGCGTGGCCTACTACGCCGGCTTCCATGCCTCGGCCGGCGGCGCCACGCTGGGCAAGATGGCGGTGGGCATCAAGGTGGTCCGCGGCAACGGCGAACGGCTCACCCTCGGCCGCGGCATCGGGCGCTACTTCGGCTTCCTGCTGAGCAGCCTGACCCTGATGATCGGTTTCATCATGGCCGCCTTCACCGAGCGCAAGCAGGCCCTGCACGACATGATCTGCGACACCGTGGTGGTCGACAAATGGGCCTACACCGAGAACGAACACCTGCAGCAGGAGGGTCTGGGCACGCTCACCATCGTGATCCTGGTCGTCTCGGCGCTGCTCACCGTGGCCGCCATCGGCGTGGGTATCGCCATGATCGGGGTCATCGCCTCGTCCATGTCCTGACCCCACCCTCACACCGGGCCGCTTGACACGGGCGGCTCGGTCGTGATTCCTCTAATAAGAGAAAAAGCTGAACGCCCGGCGCATACCCGGGCGTTCAGTTTATGGAAATCGCCCGCTGCCCTTCACTAATGCGGCCATTTGCTCCACCCTAGCGCCCTCTCCCGGGCTGCTGCCCACAGAAATAACCTGACATGCCCAAGCACCTGCTCATCGTCGAATCGCCCGCCAAGGCCAAGACGATCAACAAATACCTCGGCAAGGACTTCACGGTCCTGGCCTCGTATGGGCATGTGCGCGACCTGGTGCCGAAGGAAGGCGCCGTCGATCCGAACAACAACTTCGCGATGCGCTACGACCTCATCGAGAAGAACGAGAAGCACGTCGATGCCATCGTCAAGGCCGCCAAGGGCGCCGACGACATCTTCCTGGCCACCGATCCGGATCGCGAGGGTGAGGCGATCAGCTGGCACATCGCCGAAATCCTGAAGGAACGCGGGCTGGTCAAGGACAAGCCGATGCAGCGCGTGGTCTTCACCGAGATCACCCCGCGCGCCATCAAGGAAGCGATGGGCCACCCGCGCGAGATCGCCGGCGACCTGGTGGATGCCCAGCAGGCACGCCGCGCACTGGACTACCTGGTGGGCTTCAACCTGTCCCCGGTGCTGTGGCGCAAGGTACAGCGCGGCCTGTCCGCCGGCCGCGTGCAGAGCCCGGCGCTGCGCATGATCGTCGAGCGCGAGGAGGAGATCGAAGCCTTCATCGCCCGCGAGTACTGGAGCATTGATGCCGCCTGCGCGCATCCCTCGCAGCCGTTCACCGCGCGCCTGACCAAGCTGGACGGCAAGAAGTTCGAACAGTTCACTGTGACCGACGGCGACACCGCCGAAGCCGCACGCCTGCGCATCCAGCAGGCCGCGCAGGGCGCGCTGCATGTCACCGACGTGGCCAGCAAGGAGCGCAAGCGCCGGCCGGCCCCGCCGTTCACCACCTCCACGCTGCAGCAGGAAGCCTCGCGCAAGCTGGGCTTCACCACCCGCAAGACCATGCAGGTGGCACAGAAGCTGTACGAAGGCGTGGCCATCGGCGAGGAAGAAGGCACCGTCGGCCTGATCTCGTACATGCGTACGGACTCGGTCAACCTGTCCCAGGATGCACTGGCCGAGATCCGCGACGTGATCGCCCGCGATTACGGCATCGCCTCGCTGCCCGACCAGCCCAACACCTACCAGACCAAGTCCAAGAACGCCCAGGAAGCGCATGAAGCGGTGCGCCCGACCTCGGCCCTGCGGACCCCTGCCCAGGTGGCGCGCTTCCTGACCGACGACGAGCGCAAGCTCTACGAACTGATCTGGAAGCGGGCCGTGGCCTGCCAGATGATCCCGGCCACGCTCAACACCGTGAGCGTGGACCTGTCGGCCGGCAGCGAACACGTGTTCCGCGCCAGCGGTACCACCGTGGTGGTGCCCGGCTTCCTGGCCGTGTACGAGGAAGGCAAGGACACCAAGAGCGCCGAAGACGACGACGAAGGCCGCAAGCTGCCGGCGATGAAGCCCGGCGACCGCGTGCCGCTCGATCGCATCGTGGCCGACCAGCATTTCACCCAGCCGCCGCCGCGCTTCACCGAAGCGGCGCTGGTCAAGGCGCTGGAAGAATATGGCATCGGCCGCCCGTCGACCTACGCCTCGATCATCCAGACCCTGCTGTTCCGCAAGTACGTGGAAATGGAAGGCCGCAGCTTCCGTCCGTCCGACGTCGGCCGTGCGGTGTCCAAGTTCCTGTCCAGCCACTTCACCCAGTACGTGGACTACGACTTCACCGCCAAGCTCGAAGACGAGCTCGACGCGGTGTCGCGTGGCGAGGAAGACTGGATTCCGCTGATGGCCCGTTTCTGGGACCCCTTCAGCAAGCTGGTTGAAGAAAAGAACGAATCGGTGGACCGCGCCGAAGCCAGTGGCGCGCGCGAACTCGGCACCGATCCCAAGACCGGCAAGCCGGTCAGCGTGCGGCTGGGTCGCTTCGGGCCGTACGCGGCGATCGGCAGCACTGCCGAGGATGCCGAAGACAAGCCCAAGTTCGCCTCGCTGCGCCCGGGCCAGTCGATGCACACCATTTCCCTGGAAGACGCGCTGGAGCTGTTCCTGATGCCGCGCGCGCTCGGCCAGGACAAGGACGAGGACGTCAGCGTCGGCATCGGCCGCTTCGGTCCGTTCGCCAAGCGCGGCAGCACCTATGCCTCGCTGAAGAAGGAAGACGATCCCTACACGATCGACCTGGTCCGTGCGGTGTTCCTGATCGAAGAGAAGGAAGAGATCGCGCGCAACCGGATCATCAAGGAATTCGAGGGCAGCGACATCCAGGTGTTGAACGGCCGCTTCGGCCCGTACATCAGCGATGGCAGGATGAACGGCAAGATCCCCAAGGATCGTGAGCCGGCCTCGCTGACCCTGGCCGAAGTGCAGCAGCTGATGGAAGAAACCGGCAAGCCGGTGCGCAAGGGCTTCGGCAAGAAGGCGGCCAAGAAGGTAGTGGCCAAGAAGGCCACGGTGAAGAAGGAGGCCGCGCCGAAGAAGGCGGCCGCCAAGAAGGCACCGGCGAAGAAAGCCGCCACCACGAAGGCCGCAACGAAGAAAACCGCGACCAAGAAGGCGGCCACCAAGAAGGCTGCCAAGAAGACGGTCGCCAAGAAGGCCTGAGTGCCGCCACCGGCGCAGACCCACGCCCGGCGTGGATCTGCGCGGGGATCACCCGGTTGGCACGCCGGGGGCGGATAATACGGGCCTACGCCCACGCCTGCGCTGTTGCCGCCATGAACGAACTCACCCTGGATACCGCCCTGCCCGTGCTCCGCGCCGGCGGCGTAGTGGCTTACCCGACCGAGGCGGTCTGGGGCCTGGCCTGCGACCCCGCCCATGAGGCGGCGGTGATGAAGCTGCTGCAGCTCAAGCAGCGCCCGGTCGAGAAAGGCATGATCCTGGTGGCCGCCGACCTGGCCCAGCTGGACGACTGGGTGCGCCTGCAGGACTTGCCCGCGCAACGCCAGGCCGTGGTGCTGGCCAGCTGGCCCGGTGCGAACACCTGGATCCTGCCGGCCGGCCCACGCGCGCCGCGCTGGATCACCGGCGCGCACAGCGGCATTGCCGTGCGCATCAGCGCGCACCCGTTGGTGGCCGCGTTGTGCCAGGCCTGGGGCGGCCCGCTGGTGTCCACCAGCGCCAACCTGGCCGGCAAGCCACCGGCACGGACCCGGGCCGAACTGGACCCGGCGCTGCTGCCGCTGCTGGACGGCCTGGTTGACGGCGATACCGGCGGCCTGGCCCAGCCCACCCCGATCCGCGACGCGCTCAGCGGCCAGGTCCTGCGCAGCTGAGCGGCCACCAGACCCGGGGTTTTGCGCCGCCGCCGGCAAAGCCGCACACTGGGCCCATGCGCCGAACGACCGTCCTTTGCCTGTCCCTGCTGCTGTGCTGCGCCAGCGCGCCCCTGGCCGCGCAGGACGCTGGCAATGTGCGCGTGTACCGGTGCGTGGGCAGCAACGGCGCGGTGTCGCTGCAGGACGCACCCTGCCGCGACGGGCGCCAGGAAGTGCGCGACATGCAACGCCCGCGCGATCCCGCCCCGCGTGTGGTGCGCAGCGACCGCGACCCCACTGCCACGCCGGCACCGGCGGCGCCGCAGCGCGAAGTGCGCCACGTCTACGTGCAGCCGCCGCAGCCGTTGTACGAATGCGTGCGCGACGACGGCAGCCGCTATACCAGCGACAGCGGCGAGGGCAATCCGCGCTGGGTCCCGATCTGGACCAGCGTGTACCTGCCGTACGGCGGCGGCCATCGTCCGCCCGGCGGTGGCCGCCCGCCGCGTCCGCTGCCGCCGATCGTCCCGATGGGGGCCGGCTCGGGATCGGGCGCGGTCCGCTCCAGTGGTGGCTCGCTGTCGATCTCCGGCGGTGGTCCACACCTGGGCGGCAGCGTCAGCGTGGGCAGCGGCAGCACGCACTGGGAGGGCACCCGCGAGGTCTACCCCGGCACCTATACCGACACCGTGGTGCCCACCGGCAACGTTCTGGTGCGCGACGCGTGCAACCCGCTGCCACAGCAGGACGTCTGCGCGCGCCTGCAGGATCGTCGCTGGGAACTGGTCCGCCAGTACAACAGTGCGCTGCAGGGCCAACGTGATGCGCTCAGCCGTGAGCAGCGCAGCGTGGATGCGCGACTGGAACGCGACTGCCGCTAGCACGTGCTTCAATGCGCACTTCGCTACGCCTTTCGGCTTGTCGCCCCGACCCGATGCCCATCGCTTTCCTGCCGCCCCCTTCCCTGACCCGCCGTGTCGCATTGCGCAGTGGCCTGGCCCTGCTCGCCATGTGGCTGTGCCTGCCAGCGCTGGCGCTTGCCGAGGACGTGGTGCTGTTCCGCTGTACCGCCGCCGATGGCGGCCTCACCGTGCAGAACGCGCCCTGCCCGGCCGGCACCCAGCAACGCATCCAGCGCTTCACCGCCCCGGCCAGCAGCGCCGCTCCGACGGCGCCGTCCAGCGCGCCGGTGGCAGCGGCGGTCCCGGCCAGCGCCCCGCCGGCCGTTGCCGCCGGCATCCTTGAACATGCGCCCCTGCCGGTGCTGCAGGCCGGTGATGTGCAGACCTCGGTAGAGGCCGAAGGCACGGCCATCCTGGACAGCGACGTGGTGCGCCGCCAGGCCCAGCAGCAGGCCGAAGCCGACGCGGTGGCCAAGCAGCCGCTCCCGGAGATCTACCAGTGCCAGGGGCGCGAAGGCGGCGGCTACCTGCACGAACGCGAACCGGCGCCGCCGCACTGCGTCTTGATGACCGTCACCGGCCTGGGCGGCACCACCCCGCTCAATGCCGCAGGCTGCGAAGTGATCCGCGATACGTGCGAGCCCGTCCCGGAAGCACAGCGCTGCAACAGCTGGCAGCAGCGCTTCCGCGATGCACGTGGACGGGAGCGCTTCGCCACGCCGGAAAACGCGGCCCTGGCCACGGCCGAACGCGAACGGCTGGCGGCCATCCTCGCCGACAGCGACTGCCCCATCCCCTAACCGTTGGCCGTATGCCCGGCCACATCCGGGTAGAGCCGACCGTTGGTCGGCTGCGCGGCCGCATCCGGGTAGAGCCGACCGTTGGTCGGCTGCGCGGCCACATCCGGGTAGAGCCGACCGTTGGTCGGCTGCGCGACCGCATCCGGGTAGAGCCGACCGTTGGTCGGCTGCGCGGCCGCATCCGGGTAGAGCCGACCGTTGGCCGGCTGCGCTTCAGACCGTTTATCTGCGTCAGAACCCGTAGCGCAGGAACCCACCGTCCACCGCGATGCATTCACCGGTGACGTAGCTCGACGCCGGCAGGCACAGGAACCCCACCGCGGCTGCCACTTCCTCGGGTTCACCGATGCGGCGCATCGGGGTGCGGTCGATCACTTCTTCGTAGTAGTCCGGGTCGGATAAGGGTCCGGACGTGCGCCGGGTGCGGATGTACCACGGCGCCACCGCGTTGACCCGGATGCCGTCCTCGGCCCATTCCACGGCCAGGTTGCGGGTCATCTGGTGCATGGCGGCCTTGGTCATGCCGTACACCGCGCCGCTGCGCACGTGGGTGAGGCCGGACACGCTGCCCACGTTGACGATCGCCGAGGCGGCGTGCCGGGCCAGCAGCGGGTGCGCGTAGCGCGACAGCTCGAACGCCGAGAACAGGTTGGTCTCGAAGATGCCGCGCCATTCGTCTTCGGTGTATTCGGTGGCGGGCTTGGTGATGTTGCCACCGGCGTTGTTGATCAGCAGGTGCAGGCCGTCGCTGTGGTCTTCGACCCAGTCGAGGATCTCGCGTCGGTCTTCGTGGTCGGAGACGTCGGCGGCCAGGCCATGGATCTCGCGGTCGGGGAAGGCATCCACCAGTTCATCGCGGGCCATTTCCAGCGCATCCGGATCGCGCCCGACGATCAACAGGTCCGCGCCGAAACCGGCCAGTTCCCGGGCAATCGCCAAGCCGATGCCGGCACTTGCACCGGTGATCAAGGCGGTCTGCCCATCCAATCGCCAACGTTGCGCGCTCACCTGTTTCTCCTGCGGGGAACCCTGCCCCGTGATGCTGCGCACTGCACCATGCGGTGCGCTGCACGCAGGATAGCGCAGCCCCCGCACGCGGTCCGCGCTCATGCAGGCCGGCGGCGACGGTGCGACACTGTTCCCCCCGGCCATCAAGGTGTGCGTGCCATGAACATTCGTGTCGTCCTGCCGCTGACCGCGCTGCTGGCCCTGGCCGGCTGCAACCGACCGGTGCCACCGGCACCGGACAAACCCCCGGAACCGCAGGCCACCGCACTGCGCGATGCCATGCAGCAACCACTGGACAAGGCCAAGGCCGCGCGCGACATGCTGGAAAAGGCGCCCGACACCCGCGCCGCCGACGAAGCGCCCACCGACCGGTAGAGCCACCCCAAAAAAAACCCGGCGTTCGCCGGGTTTTTTCATGGCATGCGGGTTACCGCATCAGAAGCCGCAGAAGCAGTACGCCAGCGCCTTCACCGGTGCACTCCCGCGCGGGTCGCGGGCCGCATCTTCGACAAAGCGCAGCTGGGTATCCAGCTCCGGCATCGAACGGGCCAGCATCAGCCGCGCCATGCCCGACTCGCCCAGCATCCACGCACCGGCGTGGCTGCCGGCAAAGCCGCTCATGAACTGCGCGAACGGCGTGGCGCCCTTCTCGATGTAGCGCACGCGGACCTTGTCCACCTCGCCCAGCTTGGCACGCTTGGCCGCATCGGCCACGGCAGCCTTCAGACCACCGAACTCGTCGACCAGACCGCGTTCCTTGGCCTGCGCACCGCTCCACACGCGACCGCGGGCAACTTCATCGACTGCCTCGACCGGCTTGTTGCGCGCGTCGGCAACCTTGCCGGTGAAATCGGCGTAGCCCTTGTTGATCACCGACTGGATCACCTGGCCCACGGCCGGGTCCATCGGACGGGTCATGTCGAACGCACCGGCGAAGCGGGTGGTGCCCACGCCATCGGTATGCACGCCGATCTTGTCCAGCGAACGGGCCACGTTGGGGATCATGCCGAAGATGCCGATCGACCCGGTGATGGTCGACGGGTCGGCGTAGATGCGATCGGCGTTCATGCTGATCCAGTACCCACCGGAGGCGGCCAGGTCGCCCATCGACACCACCACCGGCTTGCCGGCCGCCTTCAGCGCCACCACTTCGCGACGGATCTGCTCGGAGGCGAACACTTCACCGCCGGGCGAATCCACGCGCAGCACCACCGCCTTCACGTCCTTGTCGTCGCGGGCTTCACGCAGCAGGGCCGAGGTCGACACGCCACCGACGCGACCGGCCGGCAGGTCACCACCGGCGATTTCACCGGCGGCCACGATCACGGCTACCTGCGGACGCGAATCCACCGGCGAGCGACGGCTGTCCAGCGCGGACAGGTAGGCATCGAGGTTCACGCTGCGGAAGCCGCCGTCGGCGTCTTCGTCGGCGACGCCGCGATCGGTGAGCAGGTCTTCCACTTCCTCGCGCGTCTTCAGCCCGTCCACCAGCTTCTGCTGCAGGGCGAACTTGGCCAGGTCACCCCCGGCGGCGGCGATGCCTTCGGGCATGGTGTCGATGCCGGCGGCCAGCTGCGCGGGGTCCAGCTTGCGTGCCTTGGCGATGTCGGCCAGGTAGCGCTGCCACACATCGTTCATCCAGAACAGGTCGGCTTCCTTGGCCTGCGGCGAGGCGGCGTCGAGCACGTACGGCTCGGCGGCGGACTTGTATTCGCCCACCTTGAACAGATGCACGTCCACGCCCAGCTTGTCCTGCAGGCCGGTGCGGAAGTACTGGCGGTAGCGGCCAAGGCCTTCCAGCACCACGCCGCCCATCGGGTCCAGGTAGACCTCGTCGGCCTGCGCGGCCAGCAGGTACTGCGACTGGCTCATGTTCTCGCTGAAGGCCACGACCTGCTTGCCGGCAGCGCGCAGTTCCTGCAGCGCGGCGGCCACTTCGCGCATCGACGCAAAGCCGCTGGGCTGCAGCTTGTCCAGCTCCAGCACCACGCGTTCGATCTTCTTGTCGGTGCGGGCCGCATCCAGCGCGCGGATCAGGTCGCGCAGCTGCACTTCCTCGGCGCTGTTGTCACCGATCGCCTTGGACAGCGCGCGGCTGACCGGGTCGGCGCTGAACTGCTCGACCAGCCGGCCTTCCGGCGCGATCACCAGCGTGGTGCGGTCCTGCAGCGCATTGCCGGCGCTGGCCCCCTTGCCCATCGCCACGACGAACAGGATCAGGATCAACAACAGCAGGCCGAAGAAGACCAGGTTGAGGATCAGCCTGCGGGTAAAGTTCATCACATCCCACAGCCCGATGAAGAAGCTGGCGACGGGATTGCGACGCACGGGTTGGTTCATGGGGAAAACTCCAGTTGGCTTCTTGCCGTAATGCCAGCATAGCCGGTGCCGGGCAGACCGGCATCGGACACAAGTAAGGGGGTCGTCAGGCGGCGGGCGGCAACGCCAGGCCGACCCGGCGGCTGCTGACGCGCAGGCGCCAGGCCATCAGGATGGCGGCGGCGGTCAGGCCCAGGATCAGGCCCAGCCACATGCCCTGCGGTCCCATGCCCAGGCCAAGGCCCAGACCGGCACCGAGCGGCATGCCCAGCCCCCAGTACGAGAACATGGCGATGAACATCGGCACGCGGGTGTCCTTGAGCCCGCGCAGTGCGCCGGCCGAGAGCACCTGCACGCCATCGGGGAACTGGAACGCCGCGGCGTACAGCAGCAGCGTGGAGGCCAGCGCGGCCACGCCCATGTCGGCGGTGTACACCCCGACGATGGCGTCGTGGCCGAACAGCAGCACCAGCGCCGACAGCGTCTGGGTACCCAGGATGATCACCAGCCCGGCAATCGCGGCCCGGCGCACGCCCAGCCCGTTGCCGCTGCCCACCGCATGGCCTACGCGCACGGTGGTGGCTTCGGCCACGCCCATCGGGATCATGAAGCACAGCTGCGCCACGTTGATGGCGATCTGGTGCGACGCCGCTTCGGTGGCCCCCAGGCGACCGATCAGCAGCGCGGTGACGATGAACAGCCCGCCTTCCATCAGCACGGTGATGCCGATGGGCAGGCCGGTGCGCAGCAGGTCCCAGATCGCGGCCCAGCGCGGCGGCTCGAAGTGCGAGAACAGCTGCAGGTGCGCGAACCGCTTGGTTTTCCACAGGTAGCCGGCAAAGCACAGCGCCTGGATCCACATCATCGTGGCCGAGGCGATGCCCAGCCCTTCGGCGCCCATTTCCGGGAAGCCGAACTTGCCGTAGCAGAGGATGTAACCCAGCGGCGCCAGGATCACCAGGCCGCCGAAGCCCAGGATCATGGTCGGCAGCGTCCAGTGCATGCCCTCGCTGAGGTAGCGCATGCAGAAATACAGCGTCAGCGCCGGACCGCCCCAACGCACGGCATGGAGGAACGCGGTAGCACCGGGCACGATGTCCGGGGCGATGCCGAAGGCCGGCAGCAGCGGCGGCACCACCGTGAGGAAGGTGAACATGATCAGGCCCAGGCCGAGCGCCAGCCACAGTGCCTGGCGGAACAGCGGGCCGATCTCGCGCTCGCGCCCAGCGCCATGCAGCTGCGACACCGAGGCGGTGAGCGAGATCAGGGTGCCGATCGGGATCAGCATCGGCAGCCACAGCAGCGCGGTGCCGATGGTGACGGCAGCCAGCGTCTGGGTGCCGTGGTGGCCGGCGATGACGTTGTCGACGAAGGAGATCAGGCCGGTGGAAACATGGCCCAGCACCAGCGGCAGCGCGAGCAGGCCGGTGGCGCGCACTTCCTGGGAAAGGCGCGGCGTAGGAGAAGCGATGGACATGGGGATCACGTACGGCAACTGCGGCAGCGCGCGGAGGGCACAGGCACCGGGTTGCGGCCGGTCATCTTACGCGCGTGGCAGATCAAAACCCACGACCGGGGGTGAATATGCGGTTTGCGACACGATGGCGCCGCCGCCACGCTCGCACCTGGCGATGCGCGGCGGCGGGAATGCGCTCAATGCCCGACGTTCTGCTTCAACCAGGCGTCGCGGGCACCAGGCGCAAGCGCCAGGAACTGGCTGCGGACCTGGTCGCGCTCCTGCGGCGGCGTGCGCTGGGCCACCAGGCTGAGCTGGGCCAGCTGGTCCAGGCTGAGCTGGCGCAGGATGGCCAACGCGGGTTCGCGCTGTTCGGCCGGCAGGTAGCCGAACAATCCCTGCAGCTTGGGGAAGGCCTGGCCCAGTTGCGGTCCCAGCAGCCAGCCGTCGCGGAAGCGCTGGTCCTGCGCGTCGAAACGTGCGCGCAACGCCTGTTGCTGGGCCGGTGGCAAGGCAGCCATGCGCTGCGCGGCATCGCGGATGCGCGCCCGCTCCCCCGCCGGCAGGCCCTGCCAGGCGGCGTAGCGGCGGCGCAGCTCCTGCAGCTGGGCCGGGTCGAGCGCAGCGCGGGTGGTCGGAATGGCCGGCGCGGTGGCCGGCGTGGCGACGGCCGGCGCAGCCGGGTCGCGGTCGGGCAACGGCAGCGGTTGCGAGGCGGCGTTGGCCAACGCGGGCAGGGCCAGCAGCAGCGCCACGCGCAGGAGGGTGTTACTCATCGGTGCTGGTCTCCAACCCGGCCGCCGCCGCTTCCGGGCGGCTGGGCTGCGGCTGTGATTCATCCACCGGCACCGGGCCGCCCGCGGCCGACCAGGCATACAGGTCGGCATCGCGCGCCAGGGGCAGGTCCGGGTCGGCCAGCATGGCCGCGTCGGTGGCGGCATGGGCCGGGTCGGCCGGCGCGGTCACGGGCACGTCGTCGGCCGGCAGGGCTTCCACCTGCACCGGGCCGGCGTCTGCAACGGCGCCGTCGGGCGCGCTGGCCGCCGGGTCGGTCGCGGTGCGGGCATGTTTCCACCAGGCCGCCCCGCCCAGCAGCACGCCGGCAGTGACCGCCACGATCAACAGCCCCTTCCAGGGCAGCCGGCGCCCGCCCTTGCGGCGCGCCCGGGCCCGGGCCGGCGTGGCGTCGGCCTTGTGCGGGGTGCGCCAGGAGGCGGCGGCGTGGTTGGCCGGGGTTGGCGCGGCCACCGGCTGCTGCAGCTTCTGCAGGCGTGACAGCGGCAGGTCGCGCAGGCGCTGCTGCACCTGTTCGGCCAGCGCGCGCCAGCCGGCCGCATCGGGATGGCCGTGCGCATCGCGCGGGCAGGCGTCGGCCAGTGCCTGCTGGTAGTCGGCCACGGGCAGATCGAGGATCTGCGCGGCGGCCGCTTCGTCCAGCCCACCGCCGATGCGCAGCAGCAGCGCCAGCCGTGCTGGCGGCGGCAGGGCCTGCAGGTGGCCAAGCCCTGCCTCCCAGCGCCCGCCCTCGGCCGGCATGCGGATGGGGGTGCGGTGGGCCAGCAGGATCCAGAAACGGTCCGGCCATTGCGCCATCGGGACGTCGCTGGCGATACCGGCGAACGCCCGCATCACGGCCACCAGGGCCTGTTCGGCCACGGCCGGGTCGCCGCACTGCAGCTCAGCCACCACCAGGGCACGGCGTTCAACGCCGCGCAGGAACGCCGACAGCGCGCCGGCTGCGGTAGAAGAAAGGGGGGCCGTCGCAGCCGTCATAGCAACTCCATCATTTGCGGAAATGATAGCGATTGCGCGGCCAATCCGGCGTGCCGATATGGGCAGCGTGTGAAGACGGGGCAGCCGGATTGCCGCTGGCATGGGCGCAGGTTGTGCACAGCATCAAGGAAAACCCGGGTACAACGGGGTGTGATAGCCATGGGATGCATGTTTCAGCTTTGTTTCACAGCTATCTTGTTGAATTTAATCACTATTGTTATATGGCTATTTTTTGACCAAGTTGAGGGAGAGGTCGGAACTTCCTGACGCACGGCCCGGAGATCGAGAGTGGCACACAGACTTATCCACAGAAGATGTGGATAAGCCTGAATCTCTCGACAGGACAGATATTTAGCCGCTATTTAGGTTCGCCCAGAGAGATCCGCAAGCGTGTTCATGGTCGCTGCCGGAGCGTGGGCGGGCCGCTACACTGCTGCGATGCCCAGTTCCGATCCGGCCCCCATCCTGTCGCTGACCGGTGGCCCCGCGCCCCAGCTGAATGCGCCGACCGTGCAGGTTGCGCTGCCGCTGCCCCTGCCCCAGTGGTTCGATTACGCCCCGCCGCCGGGCGAGCCGCCGCATGCCGGCATGGTCGGGCGCCGGGTGCGGGTGCCGTTCGGCTCGCGCGAGCTGGTCGGGGTGGTGGCGGGCATCGGCGTAGTGGCCGATGGCGGCACGCTGCGCACCGCGCTGGACTGGATCGATGCGCAACCGCTGCTGGGCGGCGAGCTGTGGACCTCGTTGCAGTGGCTGGCGCGCTACACCCATGCCCCACTCGGCGAGGTGGTCAGCACCGCGCTGCCGGCGCCGCTGCGGCGTGGCGAGGCGGTACCCGCCACCCACCGCTGGGGCTGGCAGCTGACCGCCGACGGCCACGCGCAGCGCGAGCGCCTGCGTGCCGGCACCCGCCCGCAGCGGTTGGGCGCGCTGCTGGCCGAGGGCGTGGTGGACGAAGACGTGCTGGACGCCCGCATGGACGACTGGCGCAGCGCCGCCCGTGCCCTGGCCAAGCGCGGCGTGGTCGAGCGGATCGCGCTGGACCATCAGGTGCCCGTTGCGCACGCCAGCGCCGGACCGCCGCCCAATCCCGAGCAGGCCGCCGCGATCGCGGCGATCACCGGTGCCCGTGGCTTCGGCGGTTATCTGCTGGACGGGGTGACCGGCAGCGGCAAGACCGAGGTGTATCTGCAGGCGATCGTGGACTGCCTGGCACGCGGCCGGCAGGCGCTGGTGCTGGTGCCGGAAATCGGCCTGACGCCGCAGACTCTGTCGCGCTTCCGCACCCGCCTGGGCATTCCGGTGCACGTGCTGCATTCGGGCTTGAACGACAACGAGCGCGCACGCGTGTGGGCCGCGGCCGCGCGCGGCGAAGCGCAGGTGATCGTGGGCACGCGCTCGGCGATCTTCACCCCGTTGCCCAACGCCGGGCTGATCGTGGTGGATGAAGAACACGACGGCAGCTACAAGCAGCAGGATGGCATCCGCTACCACGCGCGCGATTTCGCCCTGGTGCGGGCCAAGGCGTTGGACGTGCCGGTGGTGCTGGGCAGTGCCACGCCGTCGCTGGAATCGCTGCACAACGCGCAGGCCGGCCGTTACACCCACCTGCGCCTGAAGGTACGCGCCGGTGATGCGCGCCCGCCGCGGGTGCGCGTGCTGGACGTACGCAAGCGGCCGCTGCGTGATGGGCTGTCGCCGGAGGTGCTGCAGGGCATTGCCGAGCACCTGCAGGCCGGCCACCAGGTACTGGTGTTCAAGAACCGCCGCGGCTATGCGCCGGTGCTGCTGTGCCACGACTGTGGCTGGACCGCGCCGTGCCAGCGCTGCGACGCGCCGATGACCGTGCACGCCGGTGGCCGCCGCCTGCAGTGCCACCACTGCGGCGCACGGCAGTCCGCGCCGTTGGCCTGCCCCGATTGCGGCAGCCTGGCGCTGCAGCCGCAGGGCATCGGCACCGAGCGACTGGAAGAACATCTGGTCGAGGCCTTCGCCGATTACCCGGTGATCCGCATCGACCGCGGCACCACCAGCCGCCGCGATGCGCTGGAAACCCAACTGGCGGCGCTGGGCGACCGCGCCGGCATCCTGGTCGGCACGCAGATTTTGGCCAAAGGCCACGACCTGCCCAAGCTGACGCTGGTGGTGGTGGTGGGTATCGATGAGGGCCTGTTCTCGGCCGATTTCCGCGCCAGCGAGAAGCTGGCCCAGCAGCTGATCCAGGTGGCCGGGCGCGCCGGGCGCGCCACCGATCCGGGCGAGGTGTGGCTGCAGACCCACCACCCCGGGCACCCGTTGCTGGAAACGCTGGTCAATGGCGGCTACCACGCTTTTGCCGAGGCCGAGCTGCAGCAGCGCGAAGCGGCCGGCTTTCCGCCGTTCGCGCACCTGGCGCTGCTGCGCGCCGAGTCGCAGCAGGTGGAGCATGCCAACGCGATGCTCAGCGCGGTGCGCGGGTTGATTCCCGACGATGCCGCGGTGGAGCGTTACGGCCCGATGCCGGCCCCGATGCCACGCCGCGCCGGGTACCAGCGCACGCAGTTGTTGTTGTCAGCGCCCGCACGCCGGCCGCTGCACGGCGTGTTGGACCTGATCACCCCGCAGATCCACGCGCTGCCGCAGGCACGCAAGGTGCGCTGGTCGCTGGATGTGGATCCGACGGACCTGTACTAGGTAGGTGCCGACCGTGGGTCGGTGCGGCGCGTTTGCCATCGTTGCATCGCATGCGCGGGGCACGTGCGGACCAACGGTCCGCACCTACCACGTACCGTCGCCGACCGTGGGTCGGTGCGGCGCGTTCGCCATCGTTGCGTCGCACGCGCGGGGCACGTGCGGACCAACGGTCCGCACCTACCACGTACCGTCGCCGACCGTGGGTCGGTGCGGCGCGTTCGCCATCGTTGCGTCGCACGCGCGGGGCACGTGCGGACCAACGGTCCGCACCTACCATGTGCCACCCATCCGGCATGTGCCACCCATCCGGTATGTGTCACCCATCCGGTAGGTGCCGACCGTTGGTCGGCACGGCGCGTCAGGTCAACGCGGTCATGACGCCGCGCTGGTACGCCGGGCGCTGCTTGAGGCGTTCGTACCAGGCCGCCAGGTGCGGCAACTGCGGGCGCTGGATCGGCATTTCGAACCAGGCATAGATGAAGGCGCCCAGCGGGATATCGCCCATGGCGAAGTCATCGCCGGACAGCCACGGCTGCCGCGACAGCGCGTCGTCGGCCATGGCCAGCAGGTCGCCCGAGCGCACCAGCGCGGTGGCGATGCGCGCTTCATCGCGGTCGGCCGGGGCGGTGCGCAGAGTGCCCCAGAACAGGTCGCGGAATACGCCAGAGAAGGCGGAGGTGGTCCAGTCCATCCACTTCTCCGACTGGGCGCGCGCCACCAGATCTTCCGGGTACAGCGTGCCCAGCGCATAGCGCGCGGCCAGGTAACGCACGATGGTGTTGGATTCCCACAGCGGCAGGCCATGGTCTTCGATCAACGGCACCAGGCCGTTGGGGTTCATCGCGCGGTATTCGGGCGACTGGGTGCCGCCAAACGCACCGCCGACCTGGATCGACTCGTAGGGCACGGCGATTTCCTCGGCACACCAGAGGACTTTGCGCACGTTGCTCGAATTGTGGCGGCCCCAGATCTTCAGCATGGTTGGTTTCCCGGTTCGGACAGAAGCGGTGCCACAGCACCGCGCAGTGGCGCTACGATACGCCGGTCGGCGGCGTGGCCGTCACCTCATGGACGAAATGCAATGTTTGCGCAGATCCTCGAAATCAGTCTGTTGTGCCTGGGTATCGTGCTGCTGGTCGTGGGCTACCGCCGTCATCATCGCAACCTGATGCTGGCCGCCGCGCTGGTGCTGATGTCGTTCGGCACGCTGCAGGATTTCGGCCGCGGCGTCATCGACGGCTACCAGCAGTCCGACGCGCGCACGCTGTCGGTGGTGCACGCCACGCACTGACCGGCACCCCGCCCTGCATCACTTGGCCGCCTTGGCCGCGCCCTTCTTCGGCAGCGCGCGCACGTAGGTGGATTTGCCGTCCTTCTTCATCTCGAACAAGCCGGTGGCGGCCAGCAGTTCGCTGAGCTTGCCGTAGCCGTAGTTGCGCGAATCGAACGAAGCCTGGTTGCCGATCTGGCTGCCCACCGGGCCCAGGTGCGACCAGCCATCGTCGGCTTCGGCCGAGGCCACCGCGCTGCGCAGCATCTGCACCAGACGGGTGTCGCTGCGCAGCTCGGGGCCACTCTTGCGCGGCCGGGTTTCCTCGTTGCCGTGCTCCACCTCGGGGTCGGCGGCCAGGTCCTGCCCAAGCGCTTCCAGGTAGGTGAACTTGGAGCAGGCATTGACGAAGGGCTCGGGCGTTTTCTTCTCCCCGAACCCGTACACCTTGACCCCGTCGGTGAGCAGGCGCATCACCAGCGGGGTGAAGTCGGCATCGCTGGAGACGATCGCAAACCCATCCAGGTTGCGTGCGTACAGCAGGTCCATGCCATCGATGACCATGGCCATGTCCGAGGCGTTCTTGCCCCGGCTGTAGGCGAACTGCTGGATCGGGCGGATGGCATAGGCATGCAGCACCGATTCCCAGCCTTTCAGCGCCGGGCTCTTCCAGTTGCCATAGGCGCGGCGCACGTTGGCCACGCCATAGCGCGCCACCTCGGCCAGCACCACGTCGATCTTCGACGACGGGGCGTTGTCGGCATCGATCAGCAGGGCGATGCGCTTTTCCGGTTCGGTCATGTCAGCCTCCACAGCGATGCGACCACGGCCATGCGCCAGCGCGACGGCCCTGAACCCAGTATCTGTCATCCGCGTGAACATCGTGCTTCACGTGCGACGATATGCCGCGTCGACCATGACCCCATGGGCCGGAGGGCCGGCCCCCGCCAAGGAGTCCTTGCATGACCCGCGATACCCTGCCCCACCTGGTGATCATCGGTGGAGGCTTCGCCGGCCTCTGGGCCACCCGGGCATTGGCCAGCGCGCGTGTGCGCATCACCCTGGTGGACCGCCGCAACCACCATCTGTTCCAGCCGCTGCTGTACCAGGTGGCCACCGCCGGCCTGTCGGCCCCGGATATCGCCGCCCCCCTGCGCCACATCCTGGGCGACCAGCGCAACGTGGAAGTGCGCCTGGGCGAAGTGACCTCGATCGACAAGCAGGCCCGGCAGATCACCCTCGCCGATGGCAGCGCGCTGGGCTATGACACGCTGATGCTGTGCACGGGTGCCACCCACGCCTACTTCGGCCACGACGAATGGGCCGCCGATGCGCCCGGGCTGAAGACCCTGGACGATGCCATCGCACTCCGCCGCAAGCTGCTGCTCGCCTTCGAGCGCGCCGAGGCCGAGCCCGATCCGGCCCGCAAGGCCGCCTGGCTCAGCTTTGCGGTGGTCGGTGGCGGCCCCACCGGGGTGGAACTGGCCGGCACCCTGGCCGAGATCGCCCGGCACACGCTGCGCAACGAGTTCCGCCACATCGACCCGGCCAGCGCCAAGGTGCGCCTGGTGGAGGCCGGCCCGCGCGTGCTATCGAGCTTCCCCGAGGTGCTGTCGTTGAAGGCGCGCCGCCAGCTGGAAAAACTGGGCGTTGAAGTACTCACCGGAACGCCGGTCAGCGACATCAACGGCGACGGCTTCCAGCTGGGCAACCAGTTCGTGCCGGCGCGCACCGTGGTGTGGGCCGCCGGCGTGGCCGCCTCACCGCTGGCACGCACGCTCGAGGTGCCGCTGGACCGCGCCGGCCGCGTGCCGGTACAGCCGGACCTGACCATCGAAGGCCACCCGGAGATCTTCGTCGCCGGCGACCTGGCCGCGCTCAGCCAGGCCGACGGCCGGCCGGTGCCCGGCGTGGCACCGGCGGCCAAGCAGATGGGCAAGCATGTGGCCGCGATCATCCGCGCGCGGTTGGACGACAAACCGGCGCCGGTCGCGTTCAAGTACCAGGACTTCGGCAACCTGGCCACGATCGGGCGCATGGCGGCCATCGTGCACCTGGGCAAGCTGCAGTTGTCCGGCGTGCTGGCCTGGTGGTTCTGGCTGGCCGCGCACGTGTTCTTCCTGATCGGCTTCCGCAACCGCATCGTGGTGCTGCTCAACTGGGCGGTGGCGTACTGGAGCTACCAGCGCAGTGCGCGGATCATCTTCGGGGATGACCGCGAGGACCGCAGGCCGAAGCTGCCCAGCGACACCCCGCCGCCGCCCACGCCATGAGCAACCGCGAAACCTGTCCGGGCTGCGCGGCCGTGTTCGACAGCCGCAAGGCACTGGTGCGCAGCGGCGTGCCGATGTTCTTCAACGCGATCACCCCGCGCCACGTGCAGATGCAGGTGCGTTGTCCGAACTGCGGGCACCACTTCGCTGCCAGCCAGCTGCGCCTGTTCGGTGTGCTGTCACCGGTGGGGTTGCGCTGGGTGCTGGTGGGCATTCTGGTGGTGTGCGTACTGCTGGTGTTCGTGCTGCCGCCGCGTTAGGGTGAAGCCATCGGAAGGTCCGGTGACTTCGCCCCAATGCATCAGCTTTCCATCGCGATCGCGTCGATCTCGCCGGCCTCATCGAAGTGCACCGACACCACGTAGTTGGTGACATCGCCCGGCAGGGTGAAATCGAAATACTCGCTCTCGTTTTCGCCCCAGGCCGACTTGAATTCCAGCAGGCCGATGATGGCGGCCGACGTCGGCGCAACGTCGCCCAGGTGCTGTTGCCAATAGCTGGGCGGCAGTTCGTCGCGGTGATGGTCAGCGAACAGATCCACGCCGTCTTCGCCGGCTTCGGCGCCCACGGCCTGCTGGATGGCGGCCAGTGCCTGCGCCTGTCGTTGTGCGGTTGTATCGGTCATGTGGCGTCCTTGTCTGTAGGGTGCAATGCGGGCTTGCATTGTGAAAACGCGCGGGGCTCACGGCATGATCGCGATGACGTGGCGGGCGGTCAATCGCGCGGCGTTCTCAGGCTATTTGGAACAGCAATGCGGTCCCGACAATAGTGCTCTGCATGCGCGGTGGCTGCGATCTGGGTTGCGCTCCAGTGCCGGGTTATCCAGATCGTCAACGCGGCATTGGCAAGGTGCCAGCTGACCATGCCGCCGCGTCGCTCGCGCAACAAATGCCTGGCCGCCACCCACGACGCTTGACGATGCGCCAATACATCCTGCCCAAGCGGCGCGATGAAGAGCGCGGCGGTGAAGCGCCAGGGGTCCAGCCGCGCGACCGGTTCAAGCGGCTCACCATCGCACACCACCTGGGGACTTTTCGGCACTGCTGCCGGCAGCGGCATCGCCTGAATGCTGGCCAAGCCCAGCAGGTAGAGCACACCCGGTAGCGCACCCACCAGAACAGCCAACAGCAGCAGTGACGTCCACGCCTTGGCGGAGGTGCTCATGTGTCACGCCCCCTTCGGCTTGCTGTACCCCAGCGCGTTGACGATGACCCAGCGCTCCCCGAACCGGCCCATGTGGAAGTAGTCCACGAACCACGGTGTTTCCAATCGCACCGAGGCGGCGTTGCCGGTGACATCGAGCACCGTGCAGCGGCGGTTCCACTGGTCCTTCGGGGTTTTCAACGCGCCCTGCCGGGTGAGTTCCACCAGCTCTTCCTTGGACATCCGGCGCAGGCCGAGGCGCTCATCCGGGGTGTCGCCCAGGATCGCGCGCTTGGCCAGGTCCGGGTGCAGCGAACGCGCCACGCGGGCCGGGTCGCCTTCGAGCTGGCCGTCCACGTAGTCCAGGCGGGTGGCTTCGATCGCGGCACGCGTGGCGGGATCGATGGCGGGGGCGGCCGGTGGAGTAGCGCCGGCAAGGGCGAGCAGCAGGGCAAGCGGAGTCATCGCACGGTTTCCCTCGGGTAGGTGGCGCAGCTCATTCCTCGCGGATCAGCTCCAATTCGGTCAGGCCCAACTGCATGTACATGAAGGCGGCCGCCTCGTCGCTCATCGGCTCACCCGTGCGAAGACCGTCCAGCCAGGCCGTGATTGCCGCATTGTGCGGGGTGACCGCATCAGCCATCGCCTTCTTCTTCGCCGGGCTCTCCCCCTCCTGCAGCATCTCGCGGAGCACGTCGTCGCCGATGCCCCAGTATTCGGCCAGCGGCACCAGGCTACGAAGGTGGGCGGGCACTTTGGCCGGGTCGAGCGGCGTGCGCGCGGCCGCGAGGGCATCGGGGGCGTAGGCGGCGCGGAAGGCATCGGCCGGCGCGATGTCGCCATGACGCAGGGCGTTCACAGGCTTGGCCGCCGATGCAGGCGCGGCGATCACCAGGCCGAACAGCAGCGCGGGGAACGACAGGAGCCACGCCATGCGCGTTCGTGACAGCGGCTTTCGTTGGAGATCGAACATCCTGGTTCCCTCCCTGTGGTCGGCTGATTGTGGCCTACGCCGTGACGGCGAGCCAGCGTCACGCGCAGCCGGGCAGAGCCCGGCGCTACGGGGTGGCCTGCAGCCACGCCAGCTTGCGCGCCCGCGGTTGCCGCTTGAGCTGCCATTCGGCCTTGGAGGCGGTCGCCCGGTCCGGGTAGGCGCGCATGGCCAGCAGCTTCACCGGCGGGTGGGCGCGGGTGTACTTGGCGCCCTTGCCGGCCAGATGCGCCTGGAAGCGGGCGTCCACATCGTTGCTGATGCCGGCGTAGTAGCTGCCGTTGCGGCATTCCAGCAGATACACGTACCAGGGGGCGGGTTCAGCGGGCATACCGGGATTATCCACCGGAGAGCGCCCGGCGGCTGCTAGAATCCGCCCCGGATGCAGGAGAGAGGTGCCACGCTGGCACCCGCCGAAGGCGCAGGCTCCCATAATCGCTCAGGCCGGTGGCTCGGAACGCCACCAACCATGCATCCAGCACGCCGATCTGGAGAGAGGTCTTCAATGACCCGCCGAAGGGGCACGTGGCCTTGGCCGCCGAACTCTCAGGCAAAAGGACAGCGGGAGCGGCAATGGAATCCCACCCTCACGACAGTGCCCCGCGCTGGCGTGCGATGTGCGTGCTTCCGTCCCCGCCTGACGTGCCCGGAACCTCCCCCATGCTGCTCTCCCTGATCTACCTCATCGCCATTTCCGCCGAAGCCATGACCGGCGCGCTGTCCGCCGGGCGGCGGCGCATGGACCTGTTCGGCGTGGTCATCATCGCCTGCGTCACCGCGCTCGGCGGTGGTTCGCTGCGCGACATCGTGCTGGGCCACTACCCGCTGGGCTGGGTGAAGCACCCCGAGTACCTGGGCTTCACCATCTGTGCGGCGTTGATCGCCACCTGGGTGGCGCGCTGGATGCACCACTTCCGCCGCACCTTCCTGGTGCTGGATGGGCTGGGGCTGATCTGTTTCACCCTGATCGGCTGCGCGGTGGCGCGCGATGCCGGCCACGCCGCGCCGATCGTGCTGATCTCGGGCATGCTGACCGGCGCCTTCGGTGGCGTGCTGCGCGACGTGCTGTGCAACGAGGTGCCGCTGATCTTCCAGAAGGAACTGTATGCGGTGATCACGCTGTTCACCGGCGCGGCCTATCTGGGTCTGCTGGAGCTGGGCGTGTCGATCAACGCGGCCACGTTGTGGTGTTTGGGCGGTGGCTTCCTGCTGCGCCTGCTGGCGATCCACTTCAAATGGGAAATGCCCAAGTTCGTCTACCGCGACGAGGTGCATTGAACGGACCGTTCAATGCACCGGTAGCACCCGACCGTCCCCGCTCCATGACCAAGGTCATGTGAGTGCAGGCACCCACACGCGGTACCATGACGCCCCCGCCCCTCCCGGGTCGGTATCCAGCCACGTTGCGGCATTCGACCAGCGGCCCCGCCAGACAACCCCACTTCGCCTCGCCTGCCCCCACGGGCCGGTAAACCATGGACGCGTTCGCCGTGTGGCGTACGTGCAGGATGCCCCATGTCTGCCCCGCTCCCCTCGCGTTCCCGTCGTCTGTTCAAACCGCTGTTGGTCGGGGCCGTGCTGGCCGCCGCCGTGATCGCCTGGCGGGTGTTGTCGCCCGCGCCGGCCGCCGAAGCCGCACCCGCGAGCACTGCACCACCGGTGCGCGTGGCCACGGTGGTGCGCGAAGACCTGGCGGTGCGCCTGAAGGCGCTGGGCACGGTGACGCCGTTGCATACGGTGAGCCTGCGCAGCCGCGTGGACGGCGAACTGCTGCGGCTGTCGTTTCGCGAGGGCGAGCACGTCAAGGCCGGCGACCTGATCGCCGAGATCGACCCGCGTCCCTACCAGGTGGCATTGGCGCGTGCGCTGGGCACCCAGCAGCAGAACCTGGCCGAACTGGACAACGCGCAGACCCAGCTCAAGCGTTACAGCGAACTGCAGGCCAAGCACTTCGTCTCTGCCCAGGACCTGAGCGACCAGCAGAGCAAGGTGCGCCAGCTGCAGGGCCGTCGGCAGACCGACCAGGCCGCGGTCGATGAAGCCCGTCTGCAACTGCAGTACACCCGCATCACCGCGCCGGTGGCCGGGCGCATGGGCCTGCGCAACGTGGACGTGGGCAACCTGGTGCGCAGCAGCGATACCGAACCGCTGGCCACCATCACCCAGACCACGCCGATCAGCGTGCTGTTCACCGTGCCAGAGCCGGACCTGCCAGCGGTGGTGGCCGCCGTGCGCGCCACGCCCGACCTCACGGTGGACGCCTGGGATCGCGAAGAGCGTCAGGCGCTTGGCAGCGGCGTGCTGTCCAGCCTGGACAACCGCATCGACACCGCCACCGGCACGCTGAAGCTGCGCGCGCAGTTCGCCAATGCCGACGAGGCGCTGTTCCCCAACCAGTTCGTCAACATCCGCCTGCAGGTCAGCAGTGCCGATGCGGTGGTGATTCCCAACGCCGCCGTGCAGTTCGGCAGCAAGGGCAGCTATGTGTACGTGATCGCGCCGAACAACACCTCGCATCTGCGCAACGTGGTCCTGGGCCCGGCCGATGGCGAGCGCGTCTCGGTGCGCGAAGGCCTCAAGGCCGGCGAGCGGGTGGTGGTAGAAGGCATCGACGGCCTGCGCGAAGGTGCGCCGGTGGAGGTGGTGCCCACGCCGACAACACAGGTGGACGCGCCGCGGACCGGCGCATGAACCTCTCGCGGCCCTTCATCGAGCGCCCGGTAGCCACCACGCTGCTGATGGTGGCGCTGCTGCTGTCCGGCATCCTGGCCTACCGGCTGTTGCCGGTGGCGGCGCTGCCGCAGGTGGATTACCCGATCATCCAGGTCACCACGCTGTACCCGGGCGCGAGCCCGGGGGTGACCACCCGTGCGGTGACCGCGCCGCTGGAGCGCCAGCTCGGCCAGATTCCCGGGCTGAAGCAGATGTCCTCCACCAGCTCGGGCGGTGCGTCGGTGATCACCCTGCAGTTCTCGCTGGAGGTCGCCCTCGGCGTGGCCGAGCAGGAAGTGCAGGCGGCGATCAACGCCGCCGACAGCTTCCTGCCCGACGACCTGCCGGTGCCACCGGTGTACCGCAAGGTCAACCCGGCTGATACGCCGATCCTGACCCTGGCGGTAACCTCGCAGGGGCTGTCGCTGCCGCAGGTGCACGACCTGGTGGATACGCGCATGGCCCAGCGCCTGTCGCAGCTGCCGGGCGTGGGCCTGGTGAGCCTGGCCGGCGGGCAGCGCCCGGCGGTGCGCATCCAGGTGAACCCGTCGGCGCTGGCCGCCAACGGGCTGAGCATGGCCAGCATCCGCACCGCGATCGGCGCGGCCAACGTCAACATGCCCAAGGGCAGCTTCGACGGCCCCACCCGCGCGATCATGCTCGATGCCAACGACCAGATGCGCTCGGTGGCCGAGTACCGGGCGCTGATCCTGGCTTACAAGGACGGCGCGCCGCTGCGCCTGGGCGACGTGGCCACGATCGAAGACGGCGCGGAAAACCGCCAGCTGGCCGCGTGGTCGGGCACCACGCCGGCGGTGCTGATCAACATCCAGCGCCAGCCCGGTGCCAACGTGATCGCCGTGGTGGACCAGGTGCGGGCGCTGCTGCCGCAGCTGCAGGCATCGCTGCCCAAGGGCGTGGACGTGGCGGTGCTGAGCGACCGCACCGAATCGATCCGCGCCTCCATCCGTGGCGTGCAGCACGAATTGCTGATCGCCATCGCGCTGGTGGTGATGGTCACCTTCGTGTTCCTGCGCAACATACCGGCCACGATCATTCCCAGCATCGCGGTGCCGCTGTCGCTGGTGGGTACCTTCGGGGTGATGCTGCTGGCCGGGTTCTCGCTCAACAACCTCACCCTGATGGCGCTCACCATCGCCACCGGCTTCGTGGTCGACGATGCGATCGTGATGCTGGAGAACATCGCCCGCCATCTGGAGCGCGGCGCCACGCCGATGCAGGCGGCACTGAAGGGCGCCCGGCAGATCGGCTTCACCCTGATCTCGCTGACCCTGTCGCTGATCGCGGTGCTGATCCCGCTGCTGTTCATGGCCGACGTGGTGGGCAAGCTGTTCCACGAGTTCGCGATCACCCTGGCGGTGGCGATCGGCATTTCGCTGCTGGTCTCGCTGACGCTGACCCCGATGATGTGCGCACGCCTGCTCAAGGCCGGGCATGCCACCCGCCGCGATGCCGACGGCCAGGAATCGGCGCAGCAGGGCGACCCGTTCGACCGCGTGGTGGCGATCTACGACCGCCAGCTGCACTGGGTGCTGCAGCGCCAGCCGCTGATGCTGGGCGCCACCGTGGCCACCCTGCTGCTCACCGCCGCGCTGTACGTGTGGGTGCCCAAGGGTTTCTTCCCGGTGCAGGACGCTGGCCTGATCCAGGGCATCAGCGAAGCGCCGCAGTCGATCTCGTTCCAGGCCATGGCGCAGCGCCAGCAGGCGCTTGCGTCGGCACTGCTGGACGATGAGGACGTGGCCAGCCTGTCCTCGTTCATCGGCGTGGACGGCAACAACGCCACGCTCAACAGTGGCCGGTTGCTGATCGAACTGAAACCACACGCGCAGCGCAGCAGCGACGCGCAGGCGATCATCGCGCGCCTGCAGCAGCGCGTGGCGCACGTGCCCGGCATCACGCTGTACCTGCAGCCGGTGCAGGAACTGGGCATCGAGGACCGGATCAGCCGCACCCAATACCAGTTCACCCTGACCAGCCCCGACAGCGACCAGCTTGCGCAATGGACGCCCCGGTTGCTGGCCCACCTGCAGCAGTCTCCAGCCCTGGCCGACGTGGCCAGCGACCTGCAGGACCAGGGCCTGCAGGCACACGTGCTGATCGACCGCGTCGCCGCCGCGCGCCTGGGCATCAGCGTGGACGCGGTGGCCGATGCGCTGTACGACGCGTTCGGCCAGCGCCAGATCTCCACCATCTTCACCCAGGCCAACCAGTACCGGGTGGTGCTGGAAGCGCGCCCGGACGCGGCCTTCGGGCCGGACGCCATCGCGCGCCTGCACGTGGCCGGCCCGGATGGCAGGCAGGTGGCGTTGAATGGCATCGCGCGCATCGAGCAGCGGCCGGCACACCTGTTGATCAACCACGTGGGTCAGTTCCCGGCGGTGACGTTCTCGTTCAACCTGGCACGCGGTGCGTCGCTGGGCGAAGCGGTGCAGGCCATTGAAGGCGTGCGTGCGGCGATCGACCTGCCCACCGGGGTGGAGTTGCGCCTGCAGGGGGCGGCCGATGCGTTCCGCGCCTCGCTGTCGAGCACGCTGTGGCTGGTGCTGGCCGCGGTGGTGGTGATGTATTTGGTGCTGGGCGTGCTATATGAGAGTTTCATCCACCCCATCACCATCCTCTCCACCCTGCCCTCGGCCACGGTGGGCGCGCTGCTGGCCCTGCTGCTGAGCGGGCGCAGCCTGGACCTGATTGCGGTGATCGGCATCGTGCTGCTGATCGGGCTGGTGAAGAAGAACGCGATCATGATGATCGACTTCGCACTGGAGGCCGAGCGTGAGTTCGGCCTGGCCCCGCGCCAGGCGATCCACCAGGCCGCGCTGCTGCGCTTCCGTCCGATCCTGATGACCACGCTGGCCGCGCTGTTCGGCGCCATTCCGCTGATGTTCGCCAGCGGCTCGGGCGCGGAACTGCGGCAGCCGCTGGGCGTGGTGATGGTAGGGGGGCTGATCGTCAGCCAGGTGCTCACCCTGTTCACCACGCCGGTGATCTACCTGTTCTTCGACCGCTTCCGCCGGCGTCCGGCCGAACGTGCCGACGATGCGGCCGAGGCCCACGCGTGAGTCCGCTGGCGCGGGCGATCGGCTGGTTCGTGCGGCATCCGGTGGCGACCCTGCTGCTGTCGGTGGCGGTGGTGCTGGCCGGCCTGCTGGGGCTGCGGCTGCTGCCTGTGGCACCGCTGCCACAGGTGGACTACCCGGCCATCAACGTCAGCGCCAGCCTGCCCGGGGCCAGCCCCGAATCGATGGCAGCCAACGTGGCCACGCCACTGGAACGGGCGCTGGGCACGATTCCGGGCTTGAGCCGGATCGACTCGGCCAGCACCCAGGGCTCCACCCAGATCGAGCTGCAGTTCGAGTTGGGCCGCGACGTGGACAGCGCCGCGCGCGACGTGCAGGCGGCGATCAATGCCGCCCGCGCGCAGTTGCCCAGCGGCATGCCGGGCATGCCCCAGTACAACAAGGTCAATCCCTCGCAGGCACCGATCCTGGCGCTGGCGCTGAGTTCGGACAGCCTCTCGCCCGGGCAGATCTTCGATGTGGCCTCCACGGTGATCGCGCAGAAGCTGGCGCAGATTCCCGGGGTGGGCGAAGTGCAGGTGGGCGGCAGCTCGCTGCCGGCGGTGCGCGTGTCGCTGGATCCCAATGCGCTCAACCAGCAGCGCATCGCACTGGATGATGTCGCGGCGGCCATCCGCACCGCCAACGCGCTCAAGCCGCTGGGCAACGTGGCCAGCCAGAGCCGGCAATGGCAGCTGGAGGCCAGCCTGCAGCTGCGCACCGCCGCCGAGTACCGCGACCTGATCATCGCCCTGCGCGAAGGCCGCCCGGTGCACCTGCGCGATGTCGCCCAGGTCAGCGAGGGCGTGGAAGACCGCTATGCCAGCGGCTTCCACAACCAGCGCCCTGCGGTGCTGCTGATCGTCAGCCGCCAGCCGGACGCCAACATCATCGAGACCGTCGACGCCATCAACGCGCAGATGGACACGCTGCAGGCGCTGCTGCCGGCCAGCATCGACATGCAGGTGGTGATGGACCGCTCGCCGGTGATCCGCGCCACCCTGCACGAGGCCGAGCTGACCCTGCTGCTGGCCATCGCCCTGGTGGTGCTGGTGGTGCTGGCGTTCCTGGGCCACTGGCGCGCCGCGCTGGTGCCGACCCTGGCCATTCCGGTGTCCCTGCTGGGTGCGCTTGCGGTGATCGCGCTGCTCGGTTTTTCGCTTAACACGCTGTCGCTGATGGCGCTGATCGTGGCCGCGGTGCTGGTGGTGGACGATGCCATCGTGGTGCTGGAGAACATCGCCCGCCATCGCGAAGGAGGCGCCTCACCGATGGATGCGGCCCTGCGCGGTGCCGGTGAAGTGGGCGCCACGCTGTTGTCGATGAACATCGCGCTGGCGGTGGTCTTCGTGTCGATCCTGTTCCTGGACGACTTCGTGGAGAGGCTGTTCCGCGAGTTCTCGCTGACCCTGGTGGCGGCGATGGGCGTGTCGCTGCTGGTCTCGCTGAGCCTGACTCCGATGCTGTGCGCACGTCTGCTCGGCCGTGAGCAGCCCGGTGCGGGCAACGTGCTGCAGCGGGGCGGCACGGCGTTGTTCGAGCGGCTGCGCGGTGGCTACGTGGCCAGCCTGCAGACGATGCTGCGCTGGCTGGCCGTGCCGGTGCTGCTGTTCGGCGCGGTGATCGGGCTGAACGTGTGGCTGTTCCAGCAGGTGCCCAAGGGCATCGTGCCCAAGCAGGACACGGCACAGCTGCGTGGTTTCGCGCGCGGCGACGATGGTCTGTCGTTCCAGGTGATGCAGCCCAAGATCGATGCGTATCGGAAGCTGCTGCTGGCCGACCCGGCCATCAGCGACATCATCGGGTACATCGGCGGGCGCAGCGGGGTCAACAACGCCTTCATCATGATCAAGATGAAGCCGCTGGCCGAGCGCAAGGTGTCCAGCCAGCAGGTGATCGACCGCCTGCGCAGCAACATGCCGAAGATTCCCGGCGGCGGCATGTTCCTGTGGGTGGACCAGGACATCAAGCTGGAAGGCAGCGGCGACAGCGGCCAGTACGAGTTCCAGCTGCGGTCCGGCGAGCTGGAACCTCTACGGCAATGGGCACCCAAGATGGCCGACGCCCTGCGCGCCCTGCCCGAACTGGTGGACGTGGAATCCAAGGGCGATGAAGGCATGCGCCAGGTGGTGCTGGACATCGACCGCGACGCCGCAGCACGTTTGGGCGTGGACATGCGCATGATCGCGTCGGTGCTCAGCAACGCCTTCAGCCAGCGCCAGGTGGCCACGTTGTACGACACGCTCAACCAGTACCGCGTGGTGATGGAACTGGACCCGCGCTACACCCAGGACCCGTCCACGCTGGACCAGATCCACGTGATCGGCAAGGACGGGCAGCGCCTGCCGCTGTCCTCGATTGCCAGCTGGTCCTACGGCATGGCGCCGGACCGCATTTACCACAGCCAGCAGTTCGCCTCGGTCTGGATCGAGTTCGCGCTCGCACCCGGCGTAACCTTGGACCAGGCCGTGAAAGCCGTGGACCGCGCGATGGCCGGCATCATGCTGCCCACCCATGTGCAGGCCAGGCTGAGTGGCGAGGCCGGTGGCTTCGAGACGCTGCGCGAGCGCCAACTGTGGCTGATCGTGGGCGCAATGCTCGCGGTGTACCTGGTGCTGGGCGTGCTGTATGAGAGCTTCGTGCAGCCGCTGGCGATCCTGTCCACCCTGCCCTCGGCCGGTGTGGGCGCCCTGCTGGCGCTGATGGCCTTCGGCAACGAGTTGAACCTGATCTCGCTGCTGGGGCTGTTCCTGCTGGTAGGCGTGGTGATGAAGAACACCATCCTGATGATCGACTTCGCGCTTTCGGCCGAACGCGAGCGCGGCTTGTCGCCGTATGACGCCATCTGCGAGGCGGCACGGCTGCGCTTCCGGCCGATCCTGATGACCAGTGTGGCGGCGTTGCTGGGAACGTTGCCACTGATGCTGGCCACCGGCGAAGGCTGGGAGATGCGGCAGCCGCTGGGGATCGCGATCGTGGGTGGGTTGCTGGTGAGCCAGTGGCTGACGTTGTATACGACGCCGGCGATCTACTTGGCCTTGGCGATGCTGCGGCGGGCGGCCTGAACGATCGGCGACAGGATCAGCACGTTCCCGGACTCACGGGGCCTGCCGCACCCTCACAAGCAGTGGCGTTCCCTGGCCCTGCTGGAGGGCATCACGGTCGACGCGATAGACCCATTCATCCCAGTCACCGAAGAGCCGGAGATAGCCGTCCAGATCGGCGATACTCCCGCTTCCGTATCGGCATTGATCGTCTTCAGGCCAGCAGGCGCCGAGCGGCCGCGTTCTTCTTGAGCGGCGCAACCGGCAGATGCACGCCGGTTGTATCTCACCGTGACTGGAGCAGCGGTCAATTTGCGAGCCACTTCCAACTGTTTGGCTCAGTTCAAGCATTTGCACCCGCCACGTCCTTGACCAATGCGCCCGGCACACTGCCGAGCGCATCCGCCACTCACGCCGCCTCGCTGATCCGCGCCGCGCGCCGCGCCCGCACCGCCTGGGCCAGGCTCTCCAGCACGGCCAGCGAGCTGTCCCAACCGATGCAGCCATCGGTGATGCTCTGGCCGTAGGTCAGCGGCTGGCCGTCGACGAGGTCCTGGCGGCCCGCCACCAGATGGCTCTCGACCATGACGCCGACAATGCGCTCTTCGCCGTTGGCCAGCTGCGCGTTGATGTCGGCGATGACCTTGGGCTGGTTTTCCGGATTCTTGCTGCTGTTGGCGTGGCTGGCATCGATCATGATGCGCGCGGCCAGGTGCGACTTGGCCAGCGTCTGGCTGGTCGCCTCCACGTGGTCGGCATCGTAGTTCGGCGTCTTGCCGCCGCGCAGGATGACGTGGCAATCCGGATTGCCGGCGGTGGCCACGATCGCGGTGCCGCCTTCCTTGGTCACCGACAGGAAGTGATGCGGGTTCGAGGCCGCGCCAATCGCATCGGCGGCGATCTTGATGTTGCCGTCGGTGCCGTTCTTGAAGCCCACCGGGCACGACAGTCCCGAGGCGAGTTCGCGGTGCACCTGGCTCTCGGTGGTGCGTGCGCCGATCGCGCCCCAGGCCACCAGGTCGGCGATGTATTGCGGCGAGATCACGTCGAGGAATTCCACGCCGGCCGGCAGGCCAAGCTTGTTGATGTCCCGCAGCAGACCGCGCGCGACGCGCAGGCCCTTGTTGATGTTGAAGCTGCCGTCCAGGTCCGGATCGTTGATCAGGCCCTTCCAGCCCACCGTGGTGCGCGGCTTCTCGAAGTACACGCGCATGACGATTTCCAGCTCATCGGCGTAGGCATCGCGCAGCGGCTTGAGGCACTGGGCGTACTCGATGGCGGCCACCGGGTCATGGATCGAACACGGGCCGATCACGACGGCGAGGCGGTCATCGCGGCCGTGCAGGATCTCGTGCAGGGCCGCGCGCGAGGCGCTGACCGTATCGGAGGCTTCGTCGTCACAGGGCAGCATCGCCAGCAGCTGGGCCGGCGGGGTCAACGGTTCGATCTTGCGGATGCGCAGGTCATCGGTGTGCGGGGGCATGGGGGAAACTCCTTGGAAGTGGGGGTCCCCAGCGCGGCGGCAACAAAAAAGCCGCCAGGTGCGCTGGCGGCTTTCGGGAATGCGTCTGAAGCTTTCTTCAGGGTGAGCGCATGCCTTCCTCCGCCGGTGGCTTCGGAAAGTAATACCAAAAGTAGGCATTGGCGGGGCGTGCGTTCATTGGGGAGTATTGATAGCACAGCTTGTGTGCGGCGCAAAATGTTTCATTCGCAACTGCGACGGCGGTGTTCAGCCACCGTGGGCGCCGGCCTCATGCCTTCGGCAGCGCCGCCAGTTCGGCCAGATGCTGCTGCAGTCCGCCCGACGCGCCCGCGATGTGGGTGGTGGTGAAATAGGTGTGCCAGTCGGTTGCCTCAATGGCAGCCAGCAGCGCGTCGGCGTCCGTGCGGTCGCTGCATTGCCACACGGCATAGAACTGCTCTGCGCTGCTGCGCGGCACGTCCGGATCCAGCGGGCCCATGGCCAGTGGCTTGATCCGCGCCGGATCGACATGCTGCATGCCCGCGCCGATGCGGGCGAAGAGCGCCGCGCGCGACAGTGCGTCCAGCGCGGTCCAGGCGGGGGTGGCGGTGTAGAGCTCGATCAACATGTACGACATGGCATTCCTTGGGGTCAGAGCGAGCGCAGGGCGCGCTTGCGGATGTAGCTGTTGGCCGGATCATCGGCATGGCGCTGCTGCCATTGGCTGCACAGCGCGCGGACCCAGTCGGGCTGACTCTTGCCGGCATCGTTCAACCAGTTTCCGACCGAATCCTGCACGTAGCGCGCTTCATCGCAGCACAGCGCGTCCAGCAGGTTCTGTGCATGGTGGGGTTCCTGCTTGAACAGCGCGATATGCGCGGCCCATACCCCGCGTGGGCGCAGCGCTTCGCAGGCGAAGCGGCGCACGTTGGGCGACGCGTCGTGGGCCCAGGCCTGCAGGTGCGCGAGCACCCGCAACGGCTCGGCCGCGATATGCGGGCGCACGGCCAGCCAGGCCCATTCGCGCACGCCGAAGTGAGCGTCATCGGCCAGCCCGCGCAGGGCATCCAGCTTGCGTTCCAGGGTGAGCCGTGGATCGCTGCCGATGAGGTAGCAGGCCCAGCCGCGCACCGTGTCGCTGGCGTGCGCCGACCAAGGCACCGGGTCACCCAGCGCATGGGCGCGTAGCAGCGTGGCGGCGCCCTGCATGCGCAGGGTGATGCCGCTGTTGGCGGCCTTGCGCATGTTGCTGATGGCCGCTGCCGGCAGGGACGGCGCCACGCTGGCCAGCAGCCGGGCGAAATCGACCGCCAGGATCTCGGCCAGATGGGCCGCTTCGGCCTCGCCCCCATCGAGTTGACCGCGGCGTTCGCGCGTCAGTGCCTGCTTCTTCATGCCGTCCTCCCCGCATCGGTGCGCGCCCAGATGCGGCACAGCATGCCACTGAGCAGGGTGCGCTCTGCCTCATTTAGGTCGGCGAACAGATCGCGTATCCACTGGGTGTGCTGGTCGAACAGAGTGAGTGCCAAGGCCTCGCCGGCCGTGGTCAGGCGCACGTTGATGCGGCGCTTGTCGTCCGGGTCGGCATGCCGCTCCAGCAACCGGTCACGCTCCAGCCCATCCAGCAGGCCGGTGACGGTGGCGCGGGTGACCCCGGCGCTTTCGGCGAGCTGGTGGGGCGACAGCGGCGCCTCGGCGCCTTGCAGCAGGAAGAGCAGAACGAATCGGCCTTCGCTCAGCCCCAACGGGGCCAGCCGCTGCGCGCAGTCCTGATCAATCGCACTGGCCAGTGACAGCAGTTGAAAGCACTGCGCCAGGCCGTCAGGCTCCGGCTGGCCGCGGCGCTGCATCTCGGCCAGGAATGCCTGGTGCTTCAGGGCCAGCATGGGTGTTCCGCGAATGATTAGGCGCCTAATCATAATCCGGATTGTGCGTGGTGTGGGTCCTGCCTTCGGTGCCCCGACTACGCAGGTGCGCGCCGGACAGGAGGCAGGGATGGCAGGCAGATGCGGGCAACCAGGCCACCGCCCTCGCGCACCAGCAGCTGCAGCTCGCCGCCATGCTGGTGGGCCGCGCCCTGCGCCACGGCCAGTCCCAGGCCAATTCCGCCGGTGCTGCGATTGCGTGACCCTTCATGGCGCTGGAATGGCTGCAGCAGACGGGCCTTGTCGGCGTCGGCGATGCCGGGACCGCGGTCGGCCACCTCCATCAGGATCACGCCATCGCCCCTGTCCAGGCGTACCTCGGCTGCGCCGGCGTAACGGAGGGCGTTGTCGATGAGGTTGTCCACCGCGCGCCGCAGCTGCAGCGCATCGACGGGAAGGGTGACCGGGTCGGCATGCGTGAGCCGTACATCCGCACCACGTGCCTGCGCATGCTGGGCGCATTCCTCCAGCAGCAGGTGCAGCGCGCTGGGATGGCGCTGCGCGGCATGCAGTTCGCCGCGTGCATAGTCGAGTACCTGGTCGATCATGCTGGTCATGCGCGCGATATCGGCCACCATGCGCTCGGCCTGCGCCGGCGGTGCGCTGTCCGCGCGCAGGCGCAGGCCGGTAAGGGGCGTGCGCAGGTCGTGGGCGACCGCGGCAAGCATGCGGGTCACCTCATGGGCCTGGTCGCGCAGGCGTTCGCGCGCGGCGTTCATCGCCTCGGCCATGACCTGCACTTCGCGCGGCCCCTCCACGGGCAGGCGCGCGGTGGACTGCAGCGACAGGTCCGCGCTGGCATCGGCCAGGCGGCGCAGCGGTCCGGTCACCCGCAGCGCCAGCCAGGCCGCCAGCGGCGCCAGCAGTACCGCGCCAGCCAACAGGGCCAGCAGCACCTGGCGTCGCCATTGCAGCAGCGCGCTGTAGTCGGCGCCGACCACGGTCCACTTGCCATCGGGCCGCTGCACCGCCAGCTCGAACGCCGGCCACAACAGGCCGGGCAACAGCAATGCCTCTTCCACCGTGGCGCGCTGCTCGGGGCCACTGGCCAGCAGCTGCCCCTGCTTGATCACCTGTACCTGCACGGCAGTGGGATCGGTGCTGCGCTGCCAGACTGTGCGCACCCGCGCGCGCGGCACGCCCAGGCGGGCCGCCACCACGCTGCTCATCCAGTCGTTGTTGCTGCCCGCCGGCGGCTGCGCCTGCCGCCAGCGGCGCAGGCCCAGGTCGGCGGCCGCGCGCTCGCCGGCCATCACCTGTAGCGCCTGGTGCAGGTTCATCTGCGGCGCGGCCGGGCTGGGCAGCGCCCACACCACGGCGAAGCTGACCGCCTGCGCCACCAGCAGCGTGGCCAGGGTCAGCAGGGCCACCCAGGTGGTGGCGGTACGCCAGGGGCGGCTCATCGGCGGGCAACCGGCGCTGCGAAGCGATAGCCCTCCCCGCGCAGGGTCTGCACCAACGCGTCGCCGCCCGTGGCTGCCTGGGCGAGCTTGCGGCGCAGGCGGCTGACCGCCAGGTCGATGGCGCGATCGAACGGTTCGCTGTCCTCGCCACGGGTGAGCCGCAGCAGCTGCTCGCGGCTGAGCACGCGGCCGGCGCGTTCGGCCAGCACGCGCAGCAGCGCGAACTCGCCGCGGGTGAGGGCGATTTCATTGGCCTGCGGCGTCAGCAGGCGGTGCTGCTCCACCTGCATTTGCCAGCCCTCGAAGTGCAGCGTGGTGGAAGGCGCGACCATCTCCCCCTTGTGCGCGCGGCGCAGCAGCGCGCGCACGCGGGCCAGCAGCTCGCGCGGGTCGAATGGCTTGGCCAGGTAGTCGTCGGCCCCCATCTCCAACCCGATCACGCGGTCGGGGGTGCTGCCCATCGCGCTGAGCATCAGGATCGGGATGCCGCTGGCCTGCAATCGTCGGCAGACCGACAGGCCGTCTTCGCCGGGCATCATCCAGTCGAGCACGATGAGGGCGGTACGCTGCTGGGCCAGCAATGCATCAAGCATGGCCGCATCGGCGGCCACACGCACCTGGTAGCCGTGCTGGCGCAGGCAGTCGGCGATGGCGTCGCGGATACTGGCGTCGTCGTCCACCACCACGATGTCGATTGCTGCAGGCATGCGCCGATTATGGCGTGGGTTTGTATCGGGAGTGTATCGACACGCGCGCCACGCCGACATCGTGCCGATACCGCCAACGGTTGTACTGGCCTCCCCTAACGGAGACCGTCCCATGCGCATCACGCCCCTGCTCGCCCTTGCCGGCCTGACCACCCTGCCCGCGCAGGCCGCCACGGCCACCCATGAGATCCCGATGTGGATGCAGGGTGGCCACCCTACCGTCGCGGTGCAGCTGGGTGACAGCGTGGAGCCGCTGCACTTCGTGATCGACAGTGCGGCCGGGGCCACGGTGATGGACCAGGCCACGGCGCGACGACTGGGGCTGGATGACCCTGAGGCGGCAGGCGTCGAGGTGGAGGGTGCCACCGACAGCAGCGCGGTGCTGCGCCGTACCCGCAGCACGCGCTGGCAGGTGGGCACCCTGTCGTTCGAGGCTGCGACCATGCAGACCGACCTGAGCCAGCTGGGCAAGGATGGGCGCCGCATCAATGGCATCCTCGGCAACGATGTCACCGACCGCTTCGATACCACCTTCGATATCGCCGGCCAGCGCGTGCTGCTGCAGCCGCCAGGCCGGATGCCGGCAGATTCCGGCTGCGCACCCAACGCCGTGCCGGTCCGCGATGCGAGCATGCAACGGTTCGGTTTCATCCCGGTCCAGTTGGGTTCGCCGGCAGTGGAGGCCATCGCGGTAGTGGACACCGGCGCCGCGCAGACCGTCCTCAACAGCACGGCAGCCAGTGCGCTGGGCCTGCGCACCGATGGGAGCGATGCGCGCGTGCGGGTACGCGAAAAAGGCACCCGCGGGCTGGGCGAGCGCGTGATGGAGACCTGGCTGGCCACGTTGCCGGGCCTGCACATGGGCCGTTGGCAGCACGCCCCGCTGGAGGTGCGGATCAGTGAGCTGCCGGTGTTCGCCTCGCTGGGATTGAAGGAGCGGCCGGCGTTGATCCTGGGGGCCGATGCGATGGCTGATACGCAGGTGCAGGTGGGCAGCGGCGCGGCGTGGGTCTGCCTGCGGCGCGGATGACCCACGCCTGATGCCAGTGCCCAGGCAGCTCGATCAGCCCGGTGCGGCCGGTCCTCAACGTGTATCCGCCAGGGAGCGGCCCGACGCATCGTGACGTGCGGTGAGGCGATCAGGCGCGCACAAAAAAACCCCGCCTTCCGGCGGGGTTTTTTCGTCGTACGTTGGCGCATGGTGGGTACCGACCATCGGCATGCACTCCCTTCGGGCCGTCGCACGCGACGCTGGCAACGGTATTCGCCGTTGCCTGCGGTACCTACCGCTCCGATGTGTGCCGACCGATGGCCGGCATCTCCATCAGAAGTCCATGCCGCCCATGCCGCCCATGCCACCCATGCCGCCGCCCGCTGCGCCAGCGCCGTCATCCTTCTTCGGGGCTTCGGCAACCATCGCTTCGGTGGTGATCATCAGGCCAGCGATCGATGCAGCGTTCTGCAGCGCCGAACGGGTCACCTTGGTCGGGTCCAGGATGCCGAATTCCAGCATGTCGCCGAATTCGCCGGTGGCCGCGTTGTAGCCGAAGCTGCCGGTGCCTTCCTTGACCTTGTTGACGATCACGGACGGCTCTTCGCCGGCGTTGGCCACGATTTCACGCAGCGGGGCTTCCATGGCGCGCAGGGCGATCTGGATGCCGTGGTTCTGGTCTTCGTTGGCACCCTTCAGGCCGCTCAGCGCGGTGACGGCACGGACCAGCGCAACGCCGCCGCCCGGGACCACGCCTTCTTCAACGGCTGCACGGGTCGCGTGCAGGGCGTCGTCGACGCGATCCTTCTTTTCCTTCATTTCGATTTCGGTCGAGGCACCGACCTTGATCACGGCAACACCGCCGGCCAGCTTGGCCACGCGTTCCTGCAGCTTTTCACGGTCATAATCGGACGAGGTGTCTTCGATCTGGGTCTTGATCTGGGTGACACGCGCGTCGATGTTGGCCTTCTCGCCAGCGCCATCGATGATGGTGGTGTTTTCCTTGGAGACCTGCACCTTCTTGGCGCGGCCCAGGTCCTTGATCGTCGCCTTTTCCAGCGACAGACCAATTTCCTCGGAGATCACGGTGCCGCCGGTCAGCACGGCCATGTCTTCCAGCATCGCCTTGCGACGGTCGCCGAAGCCCGGTGCCTTGACGGCCACGACCTTGACGATGCCACGGATGGTGTTGACCACCAGGGTAGCCAGCGCTTCGCCTTCGATGTCTTCGGCGATGATCAGCAGCGGCTTGCCGGCCTTGGCGACGCCTTCCAGCACGGGCAGCAGGTCGCGCACGTTGGAGATCTTCTTGTCGTGCAGCAGCACGTACGGATCGTCCAGGTCAGCGGTCTGCGACTGCTGGTTGTTGATGAAGTACGGGGACAGGTAGCCACGGTCGAACTGCATGCCTTCGACGACGTCCAGCTCGTTGTCCAGGCCCGAGCCTTCTTCAACGGTGATGACGCCTTCCTTGGTCACGCGGCGCATGGCTTCGGCAATGATGTTGCCGATCGACTCGTCCGAGTTGGCCGAGATGGTGCCGACCTGGGCGATGGCCTTGTCGTCAGCGGTCGGCTTGGAGATGTTCTTCAGCTCGGCGACGGCGGCGATGACGGCCTTGTCGATACCGCGCTTGAGGTCCATCGGGTTCATGCCGGCCGCAACGGCCTTGGCGCCTTCGCGGATCAGGGCCTGGGCGAGCACGGTAGCGGTGGTGGTGCCGTCGCCGGCGTCGTCGTTGGTGCGGGAAGCAACTTCCTTCACCATCTGCGCGCCCATGTTCTCGAACTTGTCAGCCAGTTCGATTTCCTTGGCAACGGAGACGCCATCCTTGGTGATGGTCGGGGCGCCGAAGCTCTTTTCGAGCACGACGTTGCGGCCCTTCGGGCCCAGGGTAGCCTTGACGGCATTGGCGAGAACGTTGACGCCGCGAACCATGCGGGCGCGGGCGTCTTCACCGAAACGAATATCTTTGGCAGCCATTGCGATTACCTTTTTTGTAGAGCCGGGCGATACCCGGCTGCTTGAATGGGGGATACGGTCGACCGGTCAGTCCGGCTAACGCGCAGCGGGGCAGAGCCCCGCTCTACGTCATCAGATGATGGCGAGGATGTCGTCTTCGCGCAGGACCTTGTACTCGACGCCTTCGGACTTGTAGCTGCTGCCGGCGTACTGGCCGTAGATGACCTTGTCACCGACCTTCAGCGACGGCGCGCGGACGCTGCCGTTGTCCAGGGGCTTGCCCGGGCCGACGGCCACGACTTCACCCTTGGTCGACTTTTCCTTGGCGGAATCCGGAATCACGATGCCGCCGGACGAGATTTCGTCGGCTTCGATCGGCTTGACTACGACGCGGTCATGAAGCGGCTTGATGCTCATGTGAGACCCTTTTAAGTTGTTGATTGGTCTAGGAAAGTCTGGCGATGTTAGCACTCGCACAGGGCGACTGCCAGCCACGCTCACGAAAAAACCCGACGGTGCGGGTGCAGAGCAGAGATGGTGCTGGGCACTTCCCTTTCAAGGGGCGAAGACGAAATTTTTCCGGCCGGCGGCCGATGGGGGGCCCGAGGCAAGGTCAAGGTCAACTGCACCTCGAGTCTGCGGGCGTGGCGCGCCGGGCCGCGGAGCGGGACTTGCAGCGTGTCCCGTGAACCCTCACACCCCCGCCCAGCCTGCAGGACCGGCCAACCGAGGCTCTGGCTCTGGCTCCGGCTCCGGCTCTTCAGCTTCGAAAAAAAAGAACCCTCCCCCGCCAATTCCTTGACGCACGTCCCACTGCGGAAGGCCGATCCCGTCATATCGATAGATGTGTCATCTGGATTGATTAGATTCGGCCAGCAATACCCAATCACAAGGAGACGTAGATGAGGTTGCTTACACCGCTGCCCCTGGGGTGCCTGCTCGCATTGGCCGCCAACGCCGCCCAGGCAGACGTATTCATCAATGAACTGCATTACGACGACAGCACGCCCGCCGGCGATGTCGGCGAAGCCATCGAAGTCGTCGCCACCGGCGGAGAAGACCTCAGCACCTACCGCCTCTACCTCTACAACGGCAGCAACCCGTCCGCGGCCACCGTCTACGCCAACAACCCGGTCCCCGCCGGCGCTGCCGCTGGGTGCGGCAAGGCCACCCTCGCCCGTCACCTACCCCACCAACGGCCTCCAGAACGGCGCCAACGACGGCATCGCCCTCGTCGACGCCAGCGGCAAGGTCGTCCAGTTCATCAGCTACGAAGGCACCATCACCGCCAGCGGCGGCCCCGCCGCCGGACTGACCAGCCAGAACATCCCCGTCAGCGAAAGCAACAGCACCGCCCCCGGCACCTCCCTCCAGCTCACCGGCAGCGGCAGCCAGTACGCCCACTTCACCTGGGCCGAATCGGCCAAACAGACCTTCGGTGCCTGCAACAACGGCCAGACCTTCAGCGGCAGCGGCGGCACCGGTCCCAACACCCCGCCGTCGGTGCGCACCACCACCCCCGAACAGGGCGCCAGCACCTTCCCGGCCGCCGCCGACCTCCGCGTCACCTTCAGCGAAACCGTCACCCTGGCCAGCGGCGCGTTCGTGCTCAGCTGCGGCCAGTCCGGCACCGTGCCGCTCAGCCACGCCAGCAGCGGCAGCACCTTCACCGTCTCCACCAACACCGCCCTGGTGGCCGGCGAAGCCTGCCGGTTCGACATCCGCGCCACCAAGGTCAGCGACGCCCAGGGCGCCCGCCCCGCCGCCGACACCCGCATTGCCTTCACCGTGGCCAGCAGCACCGGCAATCCCGACCCCGGCAACCCGGGCACCCCCGGCGAGTACTACTCGCGCGTCAACACCGCCAACCCCAGCCAGCTGCGCTGCTCGCTGCACGAAACCATCAAGGGCCACACCGCCTACCCGTACAGCGGCTCGGGCACCAGCACCTGGACCATCCTGGAAATCGCCGACGAAGATCCCAACAACAGCGGCAAGATCCTGGACGCCTACCGCAACCGCAGCTACACCAAGGTCAGCGGCCGCGCGGGCACCGGCAGCGGCTTGACCTACAACCGCGAACACACCTGGCCCAACTCGCTGGGCTTTGCCAACACCACCGGCGACAAGGGCCTGCCGTATGCGCCCTACACCGACACCCACATGCTGCACCTGACCGACGCACAGTGGAACGCCGACCGCGGCAACAAGCCGTTCGGCAAGTGCGACAGCAACTGCGGCGAGCGCGCCACCGAGTCCAACAACGGCGTCGGCGGCGGCAGCGGCGGCTACCCCGGCAACTCCAACTGGGTGCGCACGCCGGACGGCAATACCGGCACCTTCGAAGTATGGGGCCATCGCAAGGGCGACATGGCGCGGGCCGTGATGTACATGGCCATCCGCTATGAAGGGGGCAAGGACGCCAAGACCGGGCAGTCCGAACCCGACCTGGAGCTCACCGACGACCGGGCCAAAATCGTCAAGACCTCGGCCTCGCCGGCGTACATGGGCCTGCTCTCGACCCTGATCGAATGGCACCTGTCCGATCCGCCGGATGCCGCCGAACGCGCCCGCAATGAAGTGATTTACAGCTTCCAGGGCAACCGCAATCCGTTCATCGACCACCCCGAATGGGCCACCCCGGCCCTGTTCACCTCGGCCAAGCCGACCAGCTGCCAGCTGCTCAACTGAGCCCCGCCGGCCGGCGCCGCAACGGCGCCGGTCGGACCATTCGGGTCCGGCAGTCCTATACTCGGCGGTCATGTCTTCCGTCGATCCCGTATTCATGCTGTTCACCACCTGCCCCGACGCGGCCACCGCGACGCGGCTGGCGCGTGCGCTGGTGGAAGAACGCCTGGCGGCGTGTGTCACCCGCCTGGACGGGGCGCACTCCACCTACCGCTGGCACGGGGAGATCAGCGAGGACCACGAGGTCCAGCTGCTGATCAAGACCACCGGCAGCCGCCTGGACGCGGCCATCGCACGGGTGCAGGCGCTGCATCCGTATGAACTCCCGGAGTGCATCGCGGTCGAAACCCGCGCCGGCCTGCCGGCGTACCTGGACTGGATTCGGGCGCAGACCCGTGAGGAAAGTGATTGATGACGCTGTTTCGTCGTGTTGCCGCGCTGTGCGCGTTGTTCGTGGTGTCCCTGCCGGCGTGGGCCGTCAGCGAGAAAGACCTGCTGCCGGTGGACGAAGCGTTCGGGCTGACCGCGCAGGCGCGTGACCGCGACCGCGTCGAGATCAGCTGGAAGATCGCGCCGGGCTATTACCTGTATCGCCACCGCACCACGGTCAAGGCCGATGCCGGCTTTGCCGCCGAGGCATTGCAGATGCCGGCCGGCAAGAAGCACCACGACGACTTCTTCGGCGAGGTGGAAACCTACCGCGAGCGGCTCACCGCCGTGCTGCCGGGCAAGGCCGACGACGGCACCGACACGGTGACCCTGGAAGTGCGTTACCAGGGCTGCGCCGATGCCGGCGTGTGCTACCCGCCGCAGAAGCGCAGCATCAAAGTGAAGCTGCCCGCCGGTAGCGGGGCCGCTGCGGGCGTGGCCCCGGCCGCCGCCGCGCCTGCGGCCCTCGGCGCCTCGCCGTTCAACAATCCGTTGGCCGGCAACAGCATTGGCGGCGGCCTGCGCCTACCGGGCACCGCCAACACCCAGGCGCTGCCGCTGCCCTCCGAACGTGCGTTCGGCTTTGACGCCATCGTCGGTGACGGCAATACCGTGCTGCTGCGTTTCAGCCCGGCGCCGGGCTACTACCTCTACCGCGACCGCACCTCGCTGAAGCTGGAAGGTGCCGCCGGGATCCGCGCCGACAAGCCGGTATGGCCGGCGGCCAAGTCGCACCGCGATGAACATTTCGGCGACGTGGCGGTGTATTTCGACCAGGTGGACGTCAAGCTGCCGCTGCGCCGCAGCCGTGCCGACGCCGACCAGGCCACCCTGGTGATCACCTTCCAGGGCTGCCAGACCGATGGCATCTGCTACCCGCCGATGACGCGCCGGGTGACGCTGGCGCTGCCGGCCGGGAAGGTCAACGCGCGTGCCGATGAAGCGGCGCACCAGAACGAAGTGATTGCGCCGCTCCCGGGCAAGGACAAGCGCGCGCAGGCACGTGAGCGCGACGCCGCCGGCATCGCCACCCAGCCGATGCTGATCCACCCGAACGACACGGCCGCCGCCACCGCGGCCGATCCGTCGATCGTGCCCGATGCCAGTGCCGACAACGCGCAGCGCACCCGCCCGCCGGGTGACGATGCCGCGCCCACCACGCTGATCGGCGCGCTGCTGCTGGCCCTGCTCGGTGGCCTGATCCTTAACCTGATGCCGTGCGTGCTGCCGATCCTGTCGCTGAAGGTGCTGGGGGTGGCGCAGAGCGGCGAAAGCCGCCAGCGCGCGCGCAGCCATGCGCTCTGGTACACCGCTGGCGTGCTGGTGGCCTTCGCCGCCATCGGCGCACTGGTGCTGGCCCTGCGTGCAGCCGGCCAGGCCGCGGGCTGGGGCTTCCAGTTGCAGCACCCGTGGTTCATCGCCGCGCTGGTCTACCTGATGTTCACCGTGGGCCTGAGCCTGTCGGGCGTGTTCACGCTGGGCGGGAGCCTGGGCGGGGTGGGCCAGTCACTGGCATCGCGCAGTGGCCCGGTGGGCGACTTCTTCACCGGCGTGCTGGCTTGCGTGGTGGCCAGCCCGTGCGTGGCGCCCTTCATGGGCCTGCCGCTGGCGTATGCGTTCACCGCCAGCACCGTGCCGGCGATCCTGGTGTTCATGGCCCTGGGCCTGGGCCTGGCGCTGCCGTTCCTGCTGATCGGCTTCATTCCGTCGCTGGCCAAGCGCCTGCCGCGCCCGGGCGCCTGGATGGAAACGCTCAAGCACGTGCTGGCCTTCCCGATGTACGGCACGGCGATCTGGCTGCTGTGGGTGCTGGGCAAGCAGCGTGGCGTGGATGCCATGACGCTGGTGCTGGGTGGCCTGGTGGTGCTGGCACTGGCGCTGTGGTGGTACGAGCGCAGCCGCTGGCGCAGCCACCGCGTGGGCGGTCTGTTGGCCCTGTTGCTGCTGCTTGCCGCGCTGGTACCGGTGTGGGGCGTGACCCAGCTGGTGCCGCCGGCCAAGGCGGCGGCCGCCGCCGCCGACAACGTGGTGGCCTACTCCCCGCAGATGCTCGACCGCCTGCGCCAGGACAACCGCGTGGTGTTCGTCAACATGACCGCCGACTGGTGCGTGACCTGCAAGGCCAACGAACGCACGGTGCTGGGCACCGACGCCTTCCACGACACCCTGCGCCGCACCAACGCGGTGTACATGCGCGGCGACTACACCAACGTCGACCCGGAAATCACCGCGTTCCTGGATGAGCACAAGGCCGTGGGCGTGCCGCTGTACGTGGTGTATGGCCCGGGCGCACCGCCGACCGTGCTGCCCACGGTGCTCACCCAGGCCATCGTCGAAGAAGCCCTGCTGCGGACCGCGCGATGAGACCGCGGCCACCCCGCCAACTTGCGGTGGTGGCCGTTCTGGCGGCGGTACTGGGCGTGGCCGCCGGGGCGTGGTTCTTCAACCGCCCCGGTGCGGCAACACCGCCGCCGCCACCGCGCGCGGTCACCCCGGGCGCCGGGATCGGCGATGCGATGCCCGCCATTACCCTGCCCGATGTGTCGGGCACGCCCGTGGAGCTGGCCCGCTTCCGCGGGCGCCCGCTGCTGATCAACGTATGGGCCAGCTGGTGCGGCCCATGCGTGGAAGAAATGCCGGCGCTGGCCGCCTTTGCCGCCGCCCAGCCGGCCGACGGCGTGCAGGTGCTGGGGCTGGCGCTGGATACACCTGAAGGCGTGCGCGACTTCCTGGCCCGGGTGCCGGTGGGCTATCCGATCGTGCTGGACACGCCGGGGCCGGCCGATGCCAGCGTGCGGCTGGGCAACGCGCAGGGGCTGTTGCCCTACTCGGTGCTGGTGGATGCGCACGGGCGCATCGTGAAGCAGAAGCTGGGGCCGTTCGAGGCCGGCGAGATCGAGGATTGGGTCGGGTATTGACCGGGGCGATGGCCCGCCCAACAATGACGCGATCAATTCTCATTCGCTGCTGGGCTGGTGTTGCCACGTCCATGCTCCAAGGACGTGCCCGTGCGCTTATCTCCCCTGTTCATCGCCCTTTCCGCGCTGCTGGCGGCGCCCGCCATCGCCCAGCAGACCGACGCCCGCACCCTGGACACGGTCACGGTGAGCGCCTCGCGCACCGGCCAGCTGGCCGACACCGCGCCGCAGACGGTGGTGATCATCGACCGCCAGGCCATCGAACAGCAGCTGCGCATCAGCAGCAACTCGTCGGACCTGCTGTCCAGCCTGCTGCCGTCGTACACGCCCAGCCGCGGCAAGATGAACGGCAGTGGCGAGACCCTGCGCGGGCGCACGCCATTGATCCTGGTCGATGGCATTCCGCAGTCCAACCCGCTGCGCCCGACCGGTCGTGAAGCGCACACCATCGACTACGCCATGGTCGAGCGGATCGAGGTGATCCAGGGCGCCAACGCCATGAACGGGCTGGGCGCCACCGGCGGTACCATCAACCTGATCACCCGTCGTCCCGAGCCGGGCGAGATCAACCAGCACCTGGGCGTGCAGACCACCGTGCCCACCAGCGGCCTGGACGGTGACACCACCGGCTACCGCACCGATTACCGCATCAGCGGCGGCAAGGGCCGGTGGGACTACCTGCTGGGCGCCGGTTATGAAGACCAGGGCCTGTGGCTGGACGGCGACGGCACCGCGATCGGCACCGACACCACGCAGGGCGACCTGATGGCCACCCGCGCCTACGACCTGCACGCCAAGCTGGGCTACTGGTTCGACGACAACCAGGAACTGCAGTTGAGCACCAACCGCTACCAGATCAAGTCCAAGGCCGACTACCTCGCCGTGGCCGGCAACCGCAGCGCCGGCATTCCCACCACGTCGGTGCGCGGCACCCCGCCGGGCACGCCTCCGTGGAACGATGTGTGGACCACCGGGCTGTCGTATATCCATCACGACCTGGCCGGGATGGAACTGCGCGCGATGGTGTTCAACCAGGAATTCGAAGGCCTGTTCGGCGGCGACCGCTCCTCGACCTTCCAGGATCCGCTGATCGCCCCGGTAGGCACGCTGTACGACCAGTCGCGCTCGGTAGCCTCCAAGTGGGGCGCCAAGACCAGCCTGGGTCGCGACGACCTGCTGGGCGGCGCGCTCAAGCTCACCGGCGGCATCGACCTGCTGCACGACAGTGGCAAGCAGGACCTGTACGGCACCGGCCGCACCTATGTGCCGGAATCCACGTTCCGCAACGTGGCCGGTTTCGTGCAGGCCGAGTACAAGCTGCTGCCCACGCTGACCGCGCAGGCGGGTGTGCGCCGCGAAGAAGCCGACCTGCGCATCGACAGCTACCAGACCCTGTACCGCTACAACCGGGTCAACGTGGAGGGCGGCAAACTGTCCTTCGGCCAAACCCTGTACAACGCCGGTCTGGTGTTCGCGCCGACCGACACCTTCAACGTGTTCGGCAGCTACTCCGAAGGCTTCGGCATGCCTGACGTGGGCCGCGTGCTGCGCTCGATCAACACCCGCGGCACGTCGGTGGCCGACCTCGATACGCTCGAGCCGGTGCTGACCCGCAACGTTGAACTCGGCGGGCGGCTGCGCGCCGGTGCATGGGAAGCGGACGTGGCGCTGTTCCAGTCGCGCTCGGACCTGGGCACGCGGATCATCGCAGTCGATGGTGCCTTCCAGATGGCGCGCGAGAAAACCCGCATCGAAGGCCTGGATGCCAGCGTGCGCTACCGCCTCGACGAAGCGCACAAACTCGGTCTGTCGTATGCGTGGACGCGCGGGCGCTACGACAGCGATGCCGATGGCCGCCTGGATGCGCGCCTGGATGGCCTGAACATCGCGCCGAACCGGGTGATTGCCAGCTGGTCGACGCAGTGGACGCCCGCGCTGTCCACGTTCGTGCAGGGGCAGTACGCGTTCAACCGCAGCTTCGATGAAGCGGCCAAGCAGTTCCAGGGCTATGCCCTGTTCGACCTGGCCGCCACGTACACCCTGCCCGAGGGCAGCGTGCAGCTGGGGGTGGCCAACCTGCTGGACCGCCAGTACATCACCTACTACTCGCAGAGCGCGCTGATCGAGCCGGACCGTTACTTCGCCGGGCGCGGGCGCACCGTCACCCTCGGCTACCAGCTCGACTTCTGACCGGACCGACCCGCATGTTCAAGTGGACCCTGTTCCAGCTGCACTGGCTGCTCGGCATCACCGCCGGCACGGTGCTGGCGGTGATGGGCCTGAGCGGGGCCACGCTGGCCTTCGAAGACGAGATCATGCGCGCGGCCAACCCGGTGTTCGCGCAGGTGGCCCGGCAGCATGAAGCCGGTGCGCAGCCGATGGCACTGACCGAGCTGGTACCGCGGCTGCAACAGGGCCAGCCGCGCGCGATGCAGCGGCTGCGCATGGACGCCACCGGCCAGCGCTTGTCGGTGGCACGTTTCGAGGGCGGCCAGGAACACTGGCGCTACTTCGATCCCTATACCGGCGCGGTATTCCACGACCTGCGCGGCCTGGCGTTCTTTGCCTTCGTCGAAGACCTGCACCGGCACTTGGTGGCCGGCGAGCGCGGCGGCGTGGTTACCGGCAGCTGCGCGATCGTACTGGTGTTCTTCTGCCTGTCGGGGCTGTACCTGCGTTGGCCGCGGCGCTGGTGGCACTGGCGCACTTGGCTGGCGGTGGAATGGACCCGCAGCGGGCGCGCATTCCTGTGGAGCCTGCACTCGGTGGTGGGCACCTGGGTGCTGCTGGTGTACCTGCTGATCGCGCTGACCGGACTGTGGTGGTCATTCGACTGGTATCGCGCCGGCGCTACCCAGCTGCTGGGCGGCGCCCGCGCCGAACAGGCCACCGCCACCGCCGGGCCCGGCGCGCTGGACCTGGGCAAGCTGCAGGCCACGCTGTACGCGCTGGAGGGCGTGCGCGGCGGCTACGTGGACCTGCGCTTCCCGGCAAAACCCGGCAAGGCGGTCACCGCGCGCGTGCAGGGCACCAACACCGCGCACGACCGCGCTCAGGATATCGTGCAGATCGATCCGGCCAGCGGCGCACTGCTGGGCTATGAGCCGTATGCGGCCCAGGATGCGGGCGGCAAGGTGATGGTCAGCGTATTCGCATTGCACTCGGGCAGCTTCTTCGGCCTGCCCGGGCGCATCGTGGTGATGCTGAGCAGCCTGGCCATGCTGCTGTTCTTCATCACCGGCTGGATGCTGTACCTGGACCGCCGCCGCAAGAAGCGCGAGGTACGCAACGCGCGCCTGCCCATCGCCACGGCGGGAGGCAACGGCCAGGCACCGTGGCTGGTCGCCTTCGCCAGCCAGAGCGGGTTCGCCGAACAGCTGGCATGGCGCGCGGCCGCGCAGCTGCAGGCGGCGGGACTGGCGGTGCAGGTCCGTGCGCTGGGGCAGCTCGACGCTGCCAGCCTGCAGCAGGCCGACAAGGCATTGTTCGTGATCAGCACCTTCGGCGATGGCGAAGCGCCGGATGCCGCACGCGTGTTCGAGCGCCGCCTGCTCACCCGATCCCTGCCGCTGGTCGGGCTGGACTATGCGCTGCTGGGGCTGGGCGATGGCGAGTACGTGCGCTTCTGCGGCTTCTCGCGTGCGGTGGATGCGTGGCTGCACACGCAGGGCGCGCAGCGCCTGTTCCCGACCGTGGAGGTGGACCGCGACGATGCGGCGGCACTCGCACGCTGGCAACAGCAGCTGAGTGCGATCAGCGGCATCGAAGACACGGCCCCCCCGCCGGCGCCGGCCCCCCTGCAGACGTGGGTGTTGCAGAGCCGCCAGCAACTCAACGCAGGCAGCCCCGCTGGGGCGATCTGGCAGGTAGACCTGACCCCGCCGGCACACGCCAGCTGGCAGGCCGGTGACATCCTGGAAGTGGCGCCCCGGCATGCCGATGCCTACGTGCGCGCCGTGCTGGCCAGGCACGGGCTCGACCCGGCGGCACGCATCGTGGTGGACGGCCTGCCCGTCACGCTGGTCGAGGTTGCGGCTGGCCGTGTGTTGCCCGACGCCCCGCCGGCACTGCCGGTCACCGACGCCGCCGCCTGGCTGGCCACGCTGCCCGCGTTGCCGCACCGCGAGTACTCCATTGCCTCGGTGCCCAACGATGATCGTCTGCAGCTGGTGATCCGCCTTACCCACCTGCCCGATGGCCGCCACGGGTTGGGCGCGGGCTGGCTGTGCGTGCACGCCGGCCCCGGCGCGGCGATCCAGGCCCGGGTGCGCCGCAACGCCGGTTTCCACCGTTTCCCGGAACACGCACCGATGCTGCTGATCGGCAATGGCACGGGTATGGCCGGCCTACGCAGCCTGCTGCGCGAAGCCGCCGCGCACGGCGACCGCGGCCACTGGCTGGTGTTCGGCGAGCGCACCCGCGCGTTCGACCGGCTGTACGGCGACGAGATCGCAGCCTGGCAGGCCGAGGGCCACCTGGCCCGCGTCGACCTGACGTTCTCGCGCGACGTGGACGGGGGCGGCTATGTGCAGCACCGCCTGCGTGCGGACCCGGAGGCGCTGCGGGCCTGGGTGGCGATGGGGGGCAGCCTCTACGTGTGCGGCTCGCTGCACGGCATGGCCGAGGGAGTGGATACGGTGCTGCGCGAGGTGCTGGGCGAGGACCAGGTGGATGCGTTGCTGGGCGAAGGACGTTACCGCCGCGACGTGTATTGAGCAGTGCAGCGACGCATGGCGTCGCTCTACCGGTGCTGGTTTTCTTCAATCGGTGGTCGGGTGGTGCAGCGACCCACGGCTCAGGGGAACCAGCGTCGCAGGTAGGGCGCGGTGGCACTGGCCTTGGCGCGGCTCACCTGCGCGGGTGTGCCGGTGGCCACGATCGTGCCGCCCTGCTCGCCCGCCCCCGGGCCGACGTCGATCACCCAGTCCGCATCGGCCACCACGCGCAGGTCGTGCTCGACCACCACCACGGTATTGCCGGCATCCACCAGGCCGTGCAACTGCGCCATCAGCTTGTCCACGTCGGCGGGGTGCAGGCCGGTGGTCGGCTCGTCCAGCACGTACAGGCTGCTGCCGTGCTGGCTGCGCTGCAGTTCGGTGGCCAGCTTGATCCGCTGCGCTTCGCCGCCGGACAACTCGGTGGCCGGCTGGCCCAGCCGCAGGTAGCCCAGGCCGATGTCGCGCAGCAGCTGCAGCGGGCGCTGCACCGGGGCTTCGTCGGCGAAGAAGGCCAGTGCCTCCTCCACGGTCATGCCCAGCACCTGGGCGATGTTGCGGCCGTTCCATTCCACTTCCAGGGTCTTGGCGTTGTAGCGCTGGCCATGGCAGGTGGGGCATGGCGCGTACACGCTGGGCATGAACAACAGTTCCACGTGCACGAAGCCTTCGCCTTCGCAGGTGTCGCAGCGGCCCTGTGCCACGTTGAAGGAAAAACGCCCGGCGCTGTAGCGCCGCGCCTTGGCAGTGCGGGTGGCGGCGAACAGGCGGCGAACGTGGTCGAACAGGCCGGTGTAGGTGGCCAGGTTGGAACGCGGGGTGCGCCCGATCGGCTTCTGGTCGACGTTGACCAGGCGCTTGATCGCCTTGGCGCCGGCCTGCAGGCGGCCGCGGGTACGCTCGATGCTGCTGGGCACCGGCAGTTCGCTGTCGGCGTCCTCCACCACCGGCTCGTGGCCCAGGTGCTCGCCGACCAGTTCCACCAGCGCCTGGCTCACCAGGCTGGACTTGCCCGAGCCGGAGACACCGGTCACCGCGGTGAATGCGCCGAGCGGGAAGCGCGCGTCCAGGCCGTGCAGGTTGTTGCGGTGGATGCCGCGCAGTTCCAGCCAGCCCGAGGGCGTTCGCGGCGTGCGCCGTTCACCGCGGTCGCCGTCGAACAGGTACGGCGCGGTGACCGAAGCCTTGACCGTGCGCAGGCCGTCGGGCGGCCCGCTGTAGAGCACCTGCCCGCCATGCTGGCCGGCCCCCGGCCCCACATCCACCAGCCAGTCGGCGCGCCGCAGCATCTCCAGGTCATGCTCGACCACGAACAGGGTATTGCCACCGGCCTTGAGCTGGTCGAGCGCGCCGTACAACGCTTCGCCGTCGGCCGGGTGCAGGCCGGCGGTGGGTTCGTCGAGCACGTACACCACGCCGAACAGGCTGGAGCGGATCTGGGTGGCCAGCCGCAGCCGCTGCAGTTCGCCCGGTGACAGCGTGGGCGTGGCGCGGTCCATCGACAGGTAGCCCAGGCCCAGCGCCTCCAGCGTGCCGATGCGCTCGACCAGGTCATGCGCGATGCGCTGGGCGGCGATACGTTTTTCCTCGGACAGGTCCGGCGTGCGCCGCACGTCGCTGCCGCCCGCATGGGACGGCCCGCCTGCGGCGACGCGCGCCTGCTGCGCCTTGCGCCCGGCCGCGCGGCTACGGGTGGCGGCGGCGGCCGGGGCCTCGAAATGGCCCTCGGCGGCAGGGCGCAGGACGGCGGCCATGGCACTGAGCGACAGTTGCGACAGCGCACCGATATCCAGCCCGGCAAACGTCACCGACAGCGCTTCGCGCTTGAGTCGCTTGCCGTCGCACACCGGACACGCCGTGCCCACCATGTAGCGGGCCACGCGCTTTTTCATCATCGCGCTCTGCGTGGTGGCAAACGTATGCAGCACATACCGCCGCGCGCCGCTGAAGGTGCCCATGTAGCTGGGCTCCTCCTTGCGGCGCAGCGCAGCGCGGGTTTCGGCGGGGGTGAAGCCGGCATACACCGGCACCACCGGCTGTTCCTCGGTGAACAGGATCCAGTCACGCTGCTTCCTGGGCAGGTCGCGCCAGGGAATATCCACGTCGTAGCCCAGCGTGACCAGGATGTCGCGCTGGTTCTGCCCGTGCCAGGCCGGCGGCCACGCCGCGATGGCGCGTTCACGGATGCTCAGCGACGGGTCGGGCACCATCGACTGCTCGGTCACTTCATACACATGGCCCAGGCCATGGCAGTTCGGGCAGGCGCCCTGCGGGGTATTCGGCGAAAAGTCCTCCGCATACAGCATGGGCTGTTTGGCCGGGTAGGTGCCGGCGCGCGAATACAGCATGCGCAGCAGGCTGGACAGCGTGGTGACGCTGCCGACGCTGGAGCGTACGCTGGCCGTGCCGCGCTGCTGCTGCAGCGCCACCGCCGGCGGCAGGCCCTCGATGGCATCCACGTCGGGCACGCCGACCTGGTCGATCAACCGCCGTGCATACGGCGACAGCGACTCCAGGTAGCGCCGCTGTGCCTCCGCATACAGCGTGCCGAAGGCCAGCGACGACTTGCCCGACCCCGAGATGCCCGAGAACACCACCAGCGCATCGCGCGGGATGTCCACGTCGACGTCCTTGAGGTTGTGTTCGCGGGCACCGCGCACGCGCACGAAGGCGTTGCGGGTGGACGGTGACGGGGGCGTGCGACGGGTGCTCATCGGTGCAGGATAAAGAGCACCCGTCGAAGCGGCCAGTGAAGGAACGTGAGCAGGGCGTGTGGGGCCGCCGCTACACCGCGACGCGCAGGGCCGCACGCGGCGTCACCGGCACCTCCAGCACGAACGCGGCCACCGCGTCGGACAACAGTGCGGCCTGGCGTTCCATCGCCTGCGCCGAGGCCGACGCTTCCTCCACCAGCGCCGCGTTCTGCTGGGTGCTGCCATCCATCTGCAGCAGCGTATGCCCCACCTGTTCGATGCCGGCGCTCTGCTGCTGCGACGCCGCCGAGATGCTGGCCATGATCGCGCTGACCTGCTGCACGCTGCCGACAATCTGGTCCATCGTCGCACCGGCCTGGTCCACCTGCCGGCTGCCGGCGGCCACGGTGTCCACCGAGGCCTCGATCAGGCCCTTGATCTGCCGTGCGGCGTCGGCACTGCGTTGGGCCAGCAGGCGCACTTCGCTGGCCACCACGGCAAAGCTGCGGCCCTGCTCGCCGGCCCGCGCCGCCTCCACCGCCGCGTTCAAGGCCAGGATGTTGGTCTGGAAGGCAATGCCGTCGATGACCCCGGTGATGTTGCCGATGCGCCGCGACGCGTCGGCGATGTCGCGCATGCTGGCCACCACCTGCGCCACCGAGGCGCCGCCCTGCCGGGCAACGCCGGTGGCCTGCAGCGCCAGCTGGTTGGCCTGCTGGGCGGCGTCGGCGTTCTGGCGCACGGTAGCGGTGAGTTCTTCCATCGACGAGGCGGTTTCTTCCAGGTGCGCGGCCTGCCGCTCGGTGCGCCCGGCCAGCTCCTGGTGGCCTGCCACGATCTCGCCCGCCGCGCCATCAATGGCAGTCGAGGCCTGCTGGATGCGGGCCACGATGTCGGTGAGCTGCTGCACGGTGGCGTTGGCATCGTCGCGCAGGTGCGCGAACACGCCTTGGAACTCGCCCTGCATGCGCACCCGCAGATCGCCCTGGGCCAACGCGGACAACACCGCCTGCAGACCGGACAGATTGCCCTGGAAGGTATCCAGCAGCCGGTTGATGCTGACCGCCAGCGTGTGCACGAAGCCGTGCTTGCCGGTGGTGTCGATGCGGCCGTGCAACTGGCCGTGCGCAGCGGCATCCACCAGCGCCGCCACCTCGGTTTCCACCGTCGTTTCCAGCGCGCGGCTGCGCCATTCCACCGCGGCGCCCAGCAGGTGGCCGTCGTCGATGATCGGCGTGGCCACCAGCTGGTAGCGCGTGCCCGCGTGCTCGATCTCATGGCTGCCCGGTTCGCGGCCTTGCAGCGCTGCCACGATGCGCGCGAACACCGGGTGCAACGCCTGCGCCGGTTGGCCACGCCACTGCGCTTCGGATGCCGCCAGTTCGGCCAACAGCGCTTGGTTGAGCAGGCTGATGCGGCCATCGGGGTCGATCACCATCACCCCGGCCTGGGTGCTGTCCAGCGCCTGCCGCGCGCGGGCGTTGTCGCGCGCGGCGGCACGTTCGGCCTCGATGCGCCCACGCAGGCGCTGTTGCATGTGCACCAGCCGCTGCGCCAGCTGCCCGATCTCATCATGCGGGTTGTGCACCACCAGCACGCTGTCCAGGCGATCCTCGGCGATGTCTTCGGCAAACCGCAGGGTGTCGGCGATGGGCTGGCGCACCGCCCGCAGCACCAGCAGCAGGCTGGCGATCAGCACCGCCGCCACCAGCGCCAGCGTGAACCCGAACAGCACGGTCATCGCGCGTGCCTGCGCCTGTTGGCGGGCGCGCGCGGCGTCCAGCGCGGCCGCCTGTGCCTGGTGCAGCGCCTGTAGTGCCGGGGCAATCTGCGCGGCGGTATCGGCCAACGACTGCGCTTCCACGTCCAGCCCCACCCGGGCGGCGGTGTACGCCAGCAATGCGCCCTGGTAAGCATCCATGCCGGCGCGCAAGGTGTCCTGCGTTGCTGCCGGCAGGCCCGAGGCCGACAACGCAAGGTCGAACGGCAACTTCGCTTCGCTGGCACGATCGGTGTGCTGTGCATCACCGGTGAGCAGCAGCAGAGCTTCCTGGCGGCGCATGGCCTGCCATTGCACGGCCAACGGCGAGCGATCGGCCCCGGCAAGCAGGCTGTCCAGCGCGGCCGCGCTGGCGTCCAACTGTGCGCGCAGCCCGGCGTCGCCGCGGCCCATTTCATCGGCGCGGGCGTTCAACGCGGCAATCCCGTCGGCGAATTCCTGTGCACGGGCCGCCAGCGCGCGTAGCGCGGCCGCCGTGCCCGGCTCGTGCCGGGTACGCTGCAGCGCCTGCAGGGTTGTCTGCAACTGGGCCTGGCCCTGCTGCAGGGCGGCACGGTCGGTGTCCTCGAAGGTGATGGCGTAGCGGGTCTGCAGGCGACGCGCATCGGCCACCTGGGTGGCCAGCGTGGCGGCCAGGGCCGCGTCCTGCTGATGGGCCGCGTAGCGGGCGGTGGCGCGTTCGCTGCTGTAGCGGGTCCACGCGTACACCAACGCCACCACCAGCAGGCCGCTGCCGCAGACCAGCAGCGCGGCCTTGAGTTTGCGTGCGACACTCAGGCGGCGCGCCGACGCGGCGGCACGGGTGAACCAAGGCAGGACAGCGCGCTCACCCAGGCGGGCGAACGAAGACAACGGGCGGCGGGGGACGGCCGACATCACATGCTCCAGGCGGAATGACGCATCGGTATCGGCCGGAGACGCGCGGTCTTTAGCGTATTTTTTCGCGGTGGCCGCGACCCGGTGCCCTCCCTGCCTCTTGTAGCGGGCAGAAGCGACGGCACGATGACGGTGACGGGCATTCCGCGGGCGCGATTCAGCATTCGATCGCCCGTGCTTGACCTCAACCACGGTTGAGCCACCACAGTGGCCCCACCTTCCCGCACGGCACCTGCCCATGGACCCGGAAACCTGTCGCGACTACCTGGCCCGCCTCGGCCTGGCGGCGCCACCGCCCCCTACCCTCGCCACGCTGGCACTGCTGCAGGAACGTCACAACGCTACGTTCCCGTTCGAGACGCTCACCACGCTGCTGCGCGATGCGGTGGCCATCGACCTGCCCAGCGTGGCGCACAAGCTGCTGCGCGAAGGACGCGGTGGGTGTTGCTACGAGCTCAACGGACTGTTCTTGGCGCTGCTGCAGCACCTCGGCTTCGACGCCCGCGCCCTTGCCGCGCGCGTGGTCATGGGACGCACCGATGACGCCCCCACCGCGCGCACCCACATGCTGGTGCTGGTGCGAATCGACGCGGTGGACTACATCGCCGACGTCGGCTTTGGCGGCAACACCCCCACTGGCCCGCTGCGGCTGGACCACCGGTTCGCCCAGGCCACGCCGCACGAGCACTACCGGCTGGACCCGCAGCACGACCAGTTCCTGCTGCAGGTGGACATCGCCGGCGAGTGGCGGCCGCTCTACCACTTCGACCTGCAGGTGCAGGCGCCCATCGACCATGAGGTGGGCAACTGGTACGTGTGCACGCACCCGCATTCGTCCTTTCCCGGACAGCTGCGGGTTGCCCTGGCCGCGCCGGACGGCCGCCGTACGCTCGGTGCCGGCGCCTACACCGTGCACCGCCGCGGGCAGCCCAGCGAGCGCCGCCTGCTCAACGACGCCGACGATGTGCTGACCGTGCTGCGCGATGCGTTCGGCATCACGGTGCCCGCGCACCCGCGCCTGCGTGAGGCGATCACGGCGTGGCTGCGCGGGGGGGCGTGAGCCTGCACACGCAAACCGGCACGGGGTGACGTCGCCTTGCAGGCCCGTTGGGGCGGGGGCAGCCCGGGCCAGCTGCACGGAATGAAATGTTATATCATTCTTATATCAAGACTGCCTGACGTCCTTTCCCCATGAAAACCCACGCCCTGGCCTCCGCCCTGCTGGCCACGCTGTGCGCACCCGACGCGGCGGCCAGCCCGCCCTCTCCCTCGGCCGTCACGCTGGGCAGCGTGGACGCCCGCAAGGGCAGCACCGGCCCGTTGGCATCGCGCCAGGTACTCACCTCGGTGGATGTGCTGGCTGCCGACCGGATCGCGGACAAGAATGTCGGCAACAGCTGGGAGCTGCTGGGGCAGATGCCGGGCATCCAGCTCACCGAAACCCGGCAGGGTGCCGAGTCCGGCAAGGCCAGCTTCCGTGCGTTCAACGGCGAGGGCTACATCAACGGCATCAAGATCCTGATCGACGGCATTCCCAGCAACGTCAACAGCGGCAACCAGCGCTTCGTGGACATGATCTTCCCGCTGGACATCGACTACATCGAAGTAGTGCGCGGCACCAACGACCCGCGCTACGGTCTGCACAACATCGGCGGCAACATCAACTTCTGCACCCGCCAGGGGGGCACCTACACCGATGCCCGGCTCAGCTACGGCAGCTTCGAGAGCCGCGAGGTGCAGCTCGCCATCGGCCGCGAAGCCAACGGTGTGGCGCAGAACTACTTCATCGGCACCCAGGCCTCGGACGGCTATCGCGACCACGACCGGTCGCGCAAGTATTCGCTGGGCGGCAAATGGTTCATCGGCAGCGACGAGGATGTGCTCAAGGCCGGTCTGGTCGCGCGCGTGTACCACCACGTTGCCGACGAACCCGGCTTTCTCACCGCCACCGAACTGGCCAGCGCACGGCGCGCGTCGCCGCGCAAGAATGCCAACGATGGCGATGTGCGCGACATGCGCACCCTGGGCGCTCACGTGGACCTGCGCCTCACCGACACCCTGCAGCTCAGCAACCGGCTGTACCACAACCGGTACGAAGACGACCGTCAGGTGACCTTCACCGATTACCGGCCCGGGAACGCGCCGCGCCAGCGACGGCAGTGGGACGAACGGCAGACCGGGCTGCTGAGCACCCTCACCTGGCGCGCCAGCGAGCGGCTCACCGTGGCCGGCGGCATCAACGCCGAGCAGCAGGACAACGCATACCGACGGCTGCGTTACGCCTACGGCATCCCGACCGACTTCGACGCGGTACCGGCGCGCATCCAGAACGATGACCGCTATTCCCTGGACAACGTCGGCGGCTACCTGCAGGCCGTGATCCAGCCAACACCGGCGCTGAAGATCATTCCGGCGTGGCGGGTGGATCGGTTCTCCGGCGACACCCACCTGCCCGGCGGCATCCGCGCACCGTTGCAGCGCTCCGGCTGGATAGACCAACCCAAGCTCAGCGTGGCGTACGCGTTCACCCCCTCGCTCAACGTGTATGCCAACTGGGGCCGCACCTTCCAGGTGTTGACCGGGTCCACCGCCCCGGCTTACCTCACTCCCGGGCAGGCCGCCTTCCGCCCGTCGATCAACACCGGCAAGGAACTGGGCATCAACTTCAACCCGGCCGACGGCATCCAGGCAAGGATCGCCGCCTGGCAGCAGGATGCCACCGATGAAGTGGCCAACATGCCCGCCACCGGCACCACCGTTGGCCTGGGCCAGACCCGGCGACGCGGGGCGGACCTGCAGGTCAACGCCCGCGTGAGTGCGCACTGGACGCTCTGGGCATCGCACGCCATCCAACAGGCCACGGTGATCAGCGCGTTCACTGCCGACGGCCGCTCACTGGCCGACAACGAGGTGCTGGCCACGCCACGCCACATCACCAACATCGGGGCCGACTACCGCCCCGATGCACGCTGGCGCTTCGGCATTCAGGGCCGCCGGCAGGGCGACTATTACGTGGAAGAGAGCAACCAGCACGGACGTTATGGCGGCTTTTCGGTGCTGGACGCCAGCGCCGGCTACGCGCTGTCGGACCGGCTCAGCGTGGACCTGCAGGTGAAAAATCTCAGCGGTCGCACCTACGCCTACGCGTGGTACGACAATTTCTTCTGGGGCGGCGATAACCAGCCGATGTTCTCGGCGGCGCCCGGGCGCAGTCTGTTCGTGTCGTTGAACCTCACGCTGTAGCAAGAACGGCCAAGCGGCCGTGGCGGTGCTGGGCTACGCTGCGTGCCTGTCCCGATCCGGAAAGCGGCATGAGCGCGGCACGCAGGGCCCTGTGGTACATCGAAAGCCACCACGCCGCGCCGATCGCACTGGCCGACGTGGCACGCGTGGTGGGGGTTTCGCCGTTCCACCTGTCGCGCCTGTTCCAGGCCAGCACCGGCACGTCGCTGGTGCGCTACCTGCGCGGGCGCCGTCTGAGCGAGGCGGCGCGCCAACTGGCCGCCGGCGCGTCCGACATCCTGCAGGTTGCGCTGGAGGCAGGCTATGCCTCGCACCCCACCTTCACCCGTGCGTTCTCCGAGCAGTTCGGCCGCCCGCCGGAACAGGTGCGCGCGCAGGGACTGGGCAGCGTCGCGCTGGCGGAGGCGATCAAGCTGCACGACGATGCCCTGCCCTGCGCGCCCCCCCCGCGCATCGTCAGCGCCGACACCCTGCTGGTGGCAGGCATCGGTGCGCGCCACCACGGCGATTCAGTGGCCTCCATTCCTTCGCAATGGCAACGGCTGGCACAGCAGTGCCCCACCGCACCGGAGGTGAGCTACGGCGTGTGCTGCAACAGCGACGAGGACGGCAGCTTCGACTACATCGCCGGCATCGGCGTGGCCGGCTTCGCGGCGCTGCCGGACGGCTGGCAGACCGTGCGCATTCCCGCCCACCGCTACGTGGTGGCGTGGCACGCCGGCCACATCTCGGCGATCCGCTCCACCTGGTACTGGTTGTTGAACCATTACCTGCCTGCGTCCGGGCTGAGCCTGGCCGATGCGCCGGAACTGGAACGCTACGACGCACGGTTTGACGCCCACAGCGGCCACGGCGGCGTGGAAATCTGGCTGCCGCTGACCGACACCAACCCTACCTGAGAGAACGCCGATGCGAGTGCCTGCCCGTTGCCTGACCCTGCTGCTCTGCCTGGCCAGTGCCGTCTCGCTGGCGGCGCCCGCGCCGAGCGTTGTCGGCGAGCGCCATGGCCAAGCCCGCAGCGCCAGCGCCGCGGTGCGTGATGCCGCCCAGCACGATGGTCTGCGCTACACCGTGTGGTACCCGGCTGCGCCGGATGCCCGCGAGCGCCCCATCACCATCGGGCCTCCCGACGCGCCGTTGTTCACCGTGGGCAGCGCCGCCGTCGACGACGCCCCGATCGCGCCGGGCGCCCTGCCCACCCTGCTGCTGTCGCACGGCAATGGCGGCAGCGCGCGGATGATGGGATGGTTCGGCATTGCCATGGCACGTGCCGGCTACCTGGTGATCGCGGTGGACCACCCCGGCAACAACGGCGTGGAGCCGATGACGCTGGCCGGCAGCATCCTGATCTGGGAACGGGCCGAGGACCTGAAGACCGCGCTGGCCGCAGTGCAGGCGGACCCGCAGCTCGGCGCGCACGTGGATGCCACGCGCCTGGGGGTGGCCGGTTTCTCCGCCGGCGGCTTCACCGCGCTGGCCGCCGCCGGTGCCCGCGTGGACATGGCCCACCTGTTGGCGTTCTGCCGCGCCACTCCGGATGACGGGGTGTGCCAGCCGCAGCTGGAAATGCCTGCGTCCACCCTGCAGGCCCGCATCGACGCGGCAGCGACGCCCGCGCTGGCGCCCCACATGGCGCAGGCAGGCGATGACCACGGCGTGCCGGGTGTGCGTGCCGCCTTCCTGATGGCACCGGCCATCGTGCAGGCGTTTACGCCGGCACAGCTGCGCGCACTGCCGCAGCCGGTGTCGATCCTGCTTGGCGACGCCGATGCGGTAGCGCCACCATCGACCAATGGCGAGGTGCTGGCAGCGCTCGCACCGCAGGCGACGCTGCGCACGTTGCCCGGTGTAGGCCACTACGAATTCCTGGCCGCCTGCACGCCGCTGGGCCGCCAGCGCCTGGCTGCGCTGTGCCCACCGGAGGCGCAGCAGGCCGCGGCCCACGCAGCGGCGATCGCGCAGGCGCTGCAGGTGTTTGGCGACACGTTGGCAGCGGGAACCGGCGTGGCCGCGACCCGCTAGCGCACGCCCAGCGTCATCGCCGCGCTGCCGGGGTTGTGCGTGGGGCGGGCGTCCACGCACGCAGCAAGGGCAGCGGGTCGTAAGCCCCGTCGGCCCCATAGATGCCCCAATGCAGGTGCGGCGGCGTGCCCTTGGCATTGCCGCTGTCGCCCACGTAGCCCAGCACCGTGCCGGCCGCCACCACCTCGCCGCGCACCAGGCCGTCGCGCCAGCCTTCCAGATGGGCGTAGTAATAGCGCTCCCGGGCCGGCCCCAGCACCCACACCTGCCGACCGCCCAGCCCGCCCTCGCGGACATCCACCACGACCCCGTCGCCCACGCTGCGCACCGGCGTGCCGCGCCTGGCGAAGATGTCGATGCCGGCATGGGTGCGGTCGCGGCCACGGGGCGCGCCGAACGTATCGGCGATGCGCCGGGCCGTCACCCCGTCCACGGGCACCGGCAGTGCGGTGGGCGGCGGCATCCGCGCCAGTGTCCACATCGCCCGCGGCACCTGCGCCCAGCGGCTGTTCCACAGGGCACCCACCGCGACCACGCAGGTGGCCAACAGCAGCAGGCGGACCAGCCAACGGCGCAGCCGACGTGCCGGTGAGGGCATAGCGGCAGAAGAAGACATCGGTGTATCCGGGCGCATCGTTGCTCCAGTGGGGCGCAGGCAACGAGGGTACAAAGCGCGTGTGGGCTGGGCATGAAGTGCGCGGCTGTTGGGGCCGGCGTCACGGCATTGCCGCTTCGGATGGACAGCGGCTTCACGTGACATCTGCTGAACTGCAGCTGTCGCCTGGGAAGATCATTCCGCCTTCCCTCCGTCGGACGCCCGGCAGGCTGCTATCGAAGGCACACCATGAATACCGCATTCAAGATATTTCTGTTGGTCGGCGCCCTGCTGTACGGGCTGCCCGGGCTGGTGTGGTGGGTGAACCACCGCCGCGCCATCCGTGCCCGGCAGGGCGGTGCCGCGATCGGATCGAGCGGGCCGACCACGTGAGCCTGACAGCCGAGCAACGCCGCATCCTGGATGACATCAACGCCACCCGCCCGGTGTCGGACGCTGAGGCGAACTGGGCAGTTGCCGCGGGCTACGCCGCGCAGGCCGAGGACGGCGATATCGACCTGACCCAGGAAGGCCGCCGTCATGTCGATTCCAGCCAGTTGCAGGGCTGAGGCCCGTCGCCGGCGCGTTGCTAAGATGACGGCTGCATCCACCCGCGTCACTCCCCCGTGCCCGTGCCCGTACCCGACCCGTTTCCCGCACCTCGCCCCTTGCCAGGCCTCTCACGCGCGCAGCGCCTGAAGGCGGGCACCGACCACGCGCATCGGCGCCTGGACCAACGCATTCTGGACCTGGACATCTTCCGCAGCCGCGCTGCGTACGCTTGTTTCCTGCGGGTGCAGCATCGTCTGCACGCGGACGCGCATGGCCTGTACGCGTGTCCCGCGCTGGTGCAGCTACTGCCAAGCATCCAGGGACGGCAACGGCTCTCCCGGGTCGCCTGCGATCTGGCCGACCTGGACGCGCATCTCCCCGACCCTGCTCCCTGCGCACCTGACATCGGCACGCCGGCCCATGGACTGGGATGGCTGTACGTGATGGAGGGCTCGGCGCTTGGCGGCGCGGTGCTGTTGAAGCTGGCCAGCCAACTCGGTCTGCACGCGGACTTCGGCGCGCGCCACCTGGCGCCGGCGCCGGAGGGTGTTGCCGCCGCATGGAGACGGTTCGTCGCCGAACTGGACGCCATCATCCTGGACCCCCAGCAGGAAGCCGCAGCGTTGCAGGGCGCCGAGGCCGCGTTCGCGCGCGTCGCGCATCACCTCGACGCCGAACTCGGCTGAGGCCGCGTCCAGCACGGCCCCGCCCCCGTGCGCCGGATCATCACCGGCCCGGGTGCACGCCTGTGCCAAGCTATAGGGCTGTTCCACGCCGCACTGGCGCAGGTGCTGCTGTCGGGTATTGAGACCCGCAGGGCGCCTGGAGCGGTTCTGTTACCAAGGCAATGGGTGGACTCAACAGCATGTCATCAAACAATTCCAGCGACCTCCCCTTGGACCTGAGCACGTGTGCCAGCGAGCCGATCCGCACGCCAGGCGCAATCCAGCCTCATGGGATGGTGCTTGTGATGGAGCACCGTACATTGGCGGTCAAGGCGCGCGCGATGGCACGCCCGGACGTGCTGGACGCGTACGGCGATCCGCTTGGGCAGCCGATCGACGCCGTACTGGGGGGAGCGCTGGCGCACTGTCGCCCGCTGCTGGCCGCGCTGGCAGCGGGGACCACGCAGTTCCTGGGCGCCCATGCCATCGGCACGCACGGCGTCCACCAGGTCGTGGCGCATCGCGTGGGCGAGGATGTCATCGTCGAGCTGGAGGAGCCGGTGGCAGGCGAACCGGGCTCGCTGGAGGACCTGTACCCTGCGATCCGCCGATTCATGGAGGCTATCGAGCATGCCGCCACCTTGACCGACCTGTGCGACCTCGCGGCCACGCATGTGCGTCAGCTCACCGGGCTGGACCGTGTGCTGGTCTACCGGTTCGATGAGGACTGGAACGGGGCGGTAGTGGCCGAGAACCGCAACGAGGTGCTGCCCAGTTACCTGGACCTTCGCTTCCCCGAATCGGACATCCCGGCCCAGGCACGCGAGCTGTACCGCCAGAACCGCGTCCGGCTGATCGCCAACAACGACTACCAGCCGGTGCCGCTGGTGCGTGCCGCGGCCGACGCCGCTGAGCCGCCCATCGACCTGAGCCCGGTGTCGCTGCGCAGCGTTTCGCCGGTGCACCTCCAGTACATGCGCAACATGGGCACCGGTGCCTCGATGTCGGTGTCGCTGCTGCGCGAAGGCCAGCTGTGGGGACTGATTTCCTGCCATAGCCAGCAGCCACGGCGGGTGCCTTATCACGTGCGCACCGCGTGCGAGTTCATCGGGCAGATTCTGTCGTTGCAGATCACCTTGAAGGAGCGCGCGCTGGGCGTGGAACAGCGCATCGCGCGCCGCGCGATCCAGGTGCGCATGCTGGCCCGCATGGCCGGTGACCAGGATTTCATGGCCGCGCTGGGCCGTGACCAGGACAGCCTGCTGGCACTGACCGAGTCGGCCGGGGCGGCGATCGTGCACCGCGGCGAGTGCATCCTGCACGGCCAGTGCCCCAGCCTGGCGCAGGTGATGCAGCTGGTGCAATGGCTGGCCGCGCAGCAGCGCGAGGGCGACCTGTTCTGCACCGAGCGCCTGCCGTCACTGTGGCAGGCGTCCGAGGCCTTTGCCGCGGTGGCCAGTGGCGTGCTGGCCATTTCCATCTCGCAGGTGCATGACAGCTTCGTGCTGTGGTTCCGCCCGGAGGTGGTGCGCACCGTGCGCTGGGGCGGCGATCCGCGCAAGGAGGCCACCGGCATGCTTACCCCGCGGACGTCGTTTGAAGGCTGGAAGGAAACCGTCCGCCGGCAGTCGCTGCCGTGGAGCGCGGTCGATCGCGATGCCGCGCTGGAACTGCGCGCGGCCATCGTGGACATCGTGCTGCGCAAGGCCGAGGAACTGGCCGCAATCAACGAACAGCTCCTGCGTAGCAACAAGGAGCTGGAAGCCTTCTCCTATTCGGTCAGCCACGACCTGCGTGCACCGTTCCGCCACATCGTGGGCTATTCCGAACTGCTGTGGGCCTCGGCCAGCGAAAGATTGAACGATTCAGAAAAGAGATTTCTCGACACCATCGTCGAGTCTGCACAATCTGCGGGAACACTGGTGGACGACCTGCTCAGCTTCTCGCAGATGGGCAGGTCCACGATGGGTCAGATTTCCATGGACATGACCGCTCTGGTCGAAGATGTCCGGCACAAGCTGGACATGGAGTACGCCGGTCGCTCGATCCAGTGGCAGGTGCCGCCGTTGCCGCGCGTGCAGGCAGACCCCGGCATGCTGCGGCTGGTCTGGCAGAACCTGCTGGCCAATGCCATCAAGTTCACCCGCGACACCCCGCATCCGGCCATCGAGGTGGGCCATCAGCGCACCGACAGCGAGGACGTGTTCTTCGTGCGCGATAACGGCTGTGGCTTTGACATGCGCTACGTGGACAAGCTGTTCGGCGTGTTCCAGCGCCTCCACCATTCGGACGAATACGAAGGCACCGGTATCGGCCTGGCCAACGTACACCGCATCATCACCCGCCACGGCGGCCGCACCTGGGCCGAAGGCGAGGTGGGAAGCGGGGCCACCTTCTTCTTTACCATTCCCTTCGCTGCTGGAGACAACCTATGAGAGATCTGCGACCGATTCTGCTCGTGGAAGACAACCCGAAAGACGCCGAGCTGACCATGGCCGCCCTCGCACGCTGCCAGCTGCTGAACGACGTGACCCATGTCCGGGACGGCGTGGAAGCGCTTGAGTACCTGCGCTGCCAGGGCCGGTACGCCGGCGCCATGCATGGCGGCCCGGTGGTAGTGCTGCTGGACCTGAAACTGCCCAAGCTCAATGGGCTGGAAGTACTCAAGGAAATCCGCACCGACGCCGCATTGAGCAGCACGCCTGTGGTGATGCTGACCTCCTCGCGCGAAGAACAGGACCTGATCCGCAGCTACGAACTGGGCGTGAATGCGTTCGTGGTCAAGCCGGTGGACTTCAAGGAGTTCCTGGAGGCCATCCAGGGCCTGGGCATGTTCTGGGGCATCACCAATCAACCACCGCCGCACGGAACCCTGTTCGGTGCCAAGAGCAGAAAAGATGGCTGACGCTTCATCGGGTACACCGATCCGCATCCTGATGGTGGAAGACAACGCGCTGGATGCCGAGCTGATCTCCCTCCAACTCGGCCGCGCCGGTCTGCCGTTCACCGTCGAACGCACCTGGTCGCACCAGGGCATGCTGGCCGCACTGCAGGGCGACCGCTTCGACGTGATCCTGGCCGACCACGTGCTGCCCGGCTTCGATGGCGACGCCGCGTTGGCGCTGGCCTGCGAGATCGCGCCCGACATTCCCTTCATCTTCGTCTCCGGCACGCTGACCGAGGAGCTGGCCGTCAAGGCCCTGAAGCGTGGCGCGCGCGACTACGTGGTCAAGTCGCGGCTGCAACGGCTGCCCGACGCCATCGTGCGCGCCATCAGCGAGGCAGAGGAACGCCGCCGGCTGCTGAAGGTGGAAGCCGAACTGCGCGACAGCCACCAGCGGATGCGTCTGATCACCGATTCGCTGCCGGCGTTGATCGCTTATTTCGGCCGCGATCACCGCTACCGCTTCGCCAACCTGGCCTATTTCGAGTGGCACGGCCGCGAGCCACAAAGCCTGGTGGGCATGCACGCCCGCGACATTGTCGGCGACGAGGCCTTCGAGAAGATGCAGGTGCACCTGGACCAGGTGCTGCAGGGCCGGAAGGTCAGCTTTGAAACCCTGTCCAGGCGCGGTGGCGCCACGCCGCGTCATGCGCAGGTGGATTGCGTGCCCGAAGTGGGGCCGGACGGGGCGGTCATGGGCTACTACGCGATGGCCCGGGATATCAGCGAGCTCAAGCACACCCAGGCGCTGCTCACGGCCAGCAACGCGTCGCTCGAGCGACAGGTGGTGGAACGCACCTCGGCCCTGCATCGCAGCGAAAGCCGCCTGCAGGCGCTGTTCGAATCCAGCTTTCAGCACCAGAACCTGCTGACCCTGGACGGCCGGATCATCGACACCAACTCTGCCTCGCTGGCCGCCATCCTGGCCACCAAGCAGGACGTGCACGGTGCGATCTACTGCGAATCGGCGTGGTTCGCCGATACCGACGGCGTGCCCGCGATCGTCTGCCAGGCGGTGCTGGATGCAGCGGCCGGGACAGCGTCGCGGCACGAGCTGGAGCTGCGACTGCCCACCGGCAAGCGCGCTTTTGAGTTCTCCTTCCGGCCGCTGCTGGACCACCAGGGCAAGGTCACCGCCGTGGTGTCCGAAGCGGTCGAGACCACCGCGCGCCGCCAGGCGGAGGAAGCCCTGCGCCAGAGCCAGAAGATCGAGGCGGTCGGGCAGCTCACCGGTGGCATCGCGCATGACTTCAACAATATCCTGACCGTGATCGCCGGCAACGTGGAGTACGCCCAGCTCTTGATCGACCGGCTCGGCGACAGTGCCGGCAACGCCGGGCGTGCGCTGGACAACGCGCTCAAGGGCGTGATGCGTGCGGCCAACGTCACCCAGCGCCTGCTCGCCTTCTCACGCCGCCAGCCGCTGCGTAACCTGCCGGTGGACCTCAACGCGCAGGTCAGCGACATGCAGGACATGCTCAAGCGCTCGCTCGGCGAACTGGTGCAGCTGGAAATGCTGCACAGCCCGGACATCTGGTGCGTGGAGATCGATCCCAGCCAGCTGGAAGCCTCGGTTCTCAACCTGGCCGTCAATGCCCGCGACGCGATGCCCGAAGGGGGTCGGCTCACCATCGAGGTGGACAACGCCCACCTGGACGAAGATTTCAGCGCGCAGAATCCGGACGTGCCACCGGGCCAGTATGCGATGGTGCGCGTGCGCGACAGCGGCCACGGCATGTCTGCCGAGACCGTGGCACGGGTGTTCGAGCCCTTCTTCACCACCAAGGAGGTGGGCCGCGGTACGGGTCTGGGCCTGTCGATGGTGTACGGCTTCGTGAAGCAGTCCGGGGGCCATGTGCTGCTGGATTCGGCCCCGGGGGCCGGCACCACCATCACCATGCTGTTCCCGCGCTCGTCCGCACCGCTGCCCAGCAGCCGGCCGCCGGAAGAACCGCGGCGAGGCCTGTACCAGGTGCTGGAAGACACCACGGTGCTGGTGGCCGAGGACAACGACGAGGTACGCGCCTACACCGTGGAGACCCTACGCCAGCTCGGCTATCGCGTGCTGGAAGCGCACGACGGCGCCTCCGCCATGCGGCTGCTGGAACGCACCGACGTCACCGTGGACCTGCTGTTCTCGGACATCGTGATGCCCGGCATGTCCGGCTGGGAACTGGCCAAGCGCGCCTTGCAGCACAAGCCGGCGCTGCATGTGCTGTTCACCTCCGGCTACCCGCGCGACATCGATGCAAGCGGCACGGTCGGCAGGAACATCGCGATCCTGCCCAAGCCGTTCACGCGCAGTGACCTGGCCGGATCCATCCGGCTGGCGTTGCAGGATGAGGCTGCCGGCTCGCCGTAACCCGGCGACCGGCGGCCCCGCTCAGGCCACCCGCCGCGTGATCGGCCAGTAACAGGCTGGCGTGACCTCGCGGAGGAGCGTCCGGCCAGCAGCACAGGATCACCGGATGCCGGGGATTGCCTTGCGCAACGCTCCGAAGCGATGGATCCGCTGGTTGAGTCGCGCTGGGACTGTTGTTCACCCCTACCGATGTTGCCGACGCCGTGACTGACGCGCTCACATGCGGCCCATCCTGCGTCCACATCCAGCTCAATGCAGGCACGGTGCGCGTACGCGTCGACACGGCAGTACGCCCAGGCCGGACGTGGTATCTGGCGATGTCTGAGCCGCGTGGACTGTCGCCGTTGCACTGAACAGCACGGCCGGCCGCTTCAGCGCCGCAATGCCTCCACCACCAGGGCGAACGCCGGCGAATGCTGCCGGCGACTGGGGTAATACAGGTGATAGCCCGGGAACGGTGGGCACCAGTCCGCCAGCACCCGCACCAGCCGGCCATCTTCCAGGTGCGGCGCAAACTCGTCCTCGGGCAGGAAGGCGATGCCCAGCCCGTCCAGCGCGGCCAGCACCATGTGCGGCGAGCTGTTGAAGGTCAGCTGGCCGTCCACCCGCACGTTCACCGCACGGCCCCGACGCTCGAACTCCCATGCGTACAGCCCTCCACGGGTAGGGAAGCGCATGTTGATGCAGCGGTGCCCGGTCAGGTCCGCCGGCACCTTCGGCGGCGGCACGCTGGCGAAATAGGCCGGTGAGGCGACCGCCGCCATGCGCAGCGGTGGACCGATCGGCACAGCCACCATGTCCTTGTCGATGCTTTCGCCCAGGCGGATGCCCGCGTCGAAGCGATCAGCCACGATATCGCGCAGGCCGTAGCTCACATCGAACTCGATATTGATGTCGGGGTAGCGGTGCATCAGGGGCATCAACCGCGGCAGCAGCAGCGTGCGTAGCGGGAAGTCGCCACTGGTCAGGCGCACGGTGCCGGCCGGTTTGTCGCGCAGTGCGGTCAGCGCGTCCAGCTCCGCTTCGATCTCATCGAAGCGGTTGCCAATGGCCGCCAGCAGCCGCTCACCGGCCTGGGTGGGCGAAACGCTGCGCGTGGTGCGGGTCAGCAGGCGGATCTCCAGCCGCTCTTCCAGCGCCTTCAATGCCTGGCTCAGTGCGGACGGGGTCACCCGGAGCACGCTGGCGGCACGGGTGAAGCTGCCTTCGCGGGCGACAGTGACGAAGGCCAGAAGGTCATTGAGATTGCGGCGTGCCATGGGGCAAGTCTGGCACGCCCAATTGATTAGCGCACCTAACAGCGTCATTCCTGATTGGTTAGCTAATCAAATGGTGCCCGCGCGACCACACTGGGCTGGCCCACTCACCGATGGATCCCCCATGTCCAGGTTGCTCGCGCTGATCGCGCTGTTGACCCTTCCCCTCTTTGCCTCAGGAGCCGATATGAGCCACGGCGCAGACAACTTCTATTCCAGCCCCCGGGTGACCGTGCAGAAGGTCACCTTCAAGAACCAGTACCAGATGCAGGTGACCGGCAACCTGTTCGTGCCCAAGGATCTGGACCGCAGCGTGCCGCACGCGGCCATCGTGGTCGGTCACCCGATGGGGGCGGTGAAGGAGCAGAGCGCCAACCTTTATGCCACGCGCATGGCCGAGCAGGGCTTTGTCACGCTCTCACTGGATCTGTCGTTCTGGGGCGAAAGCGAAGGGCAGCCGCGCAACGCCGTCTCGCCGGACATCTACGCCGAGGACATCAGCGCAGCGGTCGATTTTTTGCGCACGCAACCGTTCGTGGACAAGGACCGCGTCGGTGCCATCGGCATCTGTGGCAGCGGCAGTTTCGTCATCAGCGCGGCGAAGATCGACCCGCGCATCCAGGCCATCGCCACGGTCAGCATGTACGACATGGGCGCAGCCAACCGCAACGGTCTGGGTCACGCGGTGAGCGTGGCACAACGCAAGGCCGCCATTGCCGCGGCGGTGGCCCAGCGCGATGTGGAATTCGCCGGCGGGCCTGTGCAGTACACCAGCGGGACGGTGCACAGCATCGATGAAACGTCCTCGCCGATTGAACGCGAGTTCTACGATTTCTATCGCACCCCGCGTGGCGAGTACACCCCGGCCGGATCCTCGCCGACGCTGACCACCCATCCCACGCTGACCAGCAACCTGAAGTTCCTCAACTTCTACCCATTTGCGGACATCGAGACCATCTCGCCGCGACCGATGCTGTTCATCACCGGCGAGACCGCCCACTCGCGTGAATTCAGCGAAGAGGCCTACCGCCTGGCCGGCCAGCCCAAACAGCTGCTGGTGGTTCCCGGCGCGGGGCATGTGGACCTGTACGACCGGGTGGAGCTGATTCCATTCGACGCGCTGACCGCGTTCTTCACCACCCACCTGCGCGCCCGCTGAGCCCGCAGAAGCGCCGGCCCACCATGGACCGGCGCCATCACTACCGAGTCGCCATGTCCGTGCCTTCCTCCCCTTCCCTGCATGCCACCGCCGCCAACGATGCGGCCGCCCATCCCGCCAACTGGAGCGGCGTACTGGCCATGAGCCTGTGCGTGTTCGCCCTGATCGCCTCGGAATTCATGCCGGTGAGCCTGCTCTCGCCGATCGCCACCACGCTCGGCGTGAGCGAAGGCTGGGTGGGCTACGGCATCGCCATTTCCGGCGCGTTCGCCGTGGTCACCAGCCTGCTCACCGCGCGCGTGGCCGGACGCATGGACCGCAAGGGGCTGCTGCTTCTGCTGACGGTGCTGATGTGCGTGTCCGGCGTGGTGGTGGCCACGGCCGCCAACTACGCCATGTACATGCTCGGGCGGGCGCTGATCGGCGTGGTCATCGGTGCGTTCTGGTCGATGTCGGCGGCCGTGGCCATCCGCCTGGTGCCGACGGACAAGGTGCCCAAGGCGTTGGCGCTGTTCAACGGCGGCAATGCGCTGGCAACGGTGGTGGCCGCGCCGCTGGGCAGCTACCTGGGCGGCATCATCGGCTGGCGCGGTGCCTTCATCTGCATCGTGCCGGTGGCGGTGATCGCGCTGGCATGGCAATGGATCGCGCTGCCGTCGATGCGGCCAGCCCCGCAGGCCACCGCACGCCCCGGCGCGCTGCGGCTGCTCACCCGCCCGTTGCCCGCGCTGGGCATGCTTGCTGCCGGCCTGTTCTTCATGGGTCAGTTCACGCTGTTCACCTATGTCCGGCCCTTTCTGGAAGGCACCACCGGCGTCGCACTGCCCGCGCTGTCCAGCATCCTGCTGGCCATCGGTGTAGCCGGCCTGGTCGGCACGCTGCTGGTGGGGCACCTGCTCAAGGGCAGCCCGTACCCGGTACTGATCCTGTTCCCGCTCGCGATGGCGGTGATCGCGCTTGGCCTGACCGTATTCGGTCATTCGCTGCCGGTTACCGCCGTGCTGCTGGCGGCCTGGGGGCTGGTCGCCACCGCTGCCCCGGTGGGGTGGTGGTCATGGCTGGCCGCGAGCTTGCCGCACGACGCCGAGGCGGGCGGCGGCTTGATGGTGGCGGTGGTGCAGCTGTGCATCGCGCTGGGCTCCACCGTGGGTGGCCTTCTGTACGACGGTGCCGGCTACCGGGCCACGTTCGGCATGAGTGCGTTCCTGTTGCTGCTGGCGTCGGCCACAGCGCTCGCGGTGGCGCGCCTGCGCCGGCGCGGCTGAGTACCCGGCCTGCGGCTCAAATCACCCGCAGGGTGATCGCCTTCAACACCGCACGCGTCCGGTCGCGCGTGCCCAGCTTGTCCAGGATGGTGGAGACATAGTTCTTCACCGTGCCCTCGGCCAGGAACAGGCTGCGCGCGATTTCGCGATTGGAATAGCCACCGGCCAGCAACCGCAGGATCGCCACTTCCTTCTCGTTGAAGGTCTCGCGGGGCGGCGCTTCATCGTAGAAGCGGTAGCGCGCACGGACCGGGTCGGTGCTCACCGGCAACAGCAGGGTGTGGCCGGCGGCGACGCGGCAGATCGCCTCGTGCAGGTCTTCCGGGGCTGCATCCTTGAGCATGAACCCCTGGGCGCCGGCTTGGCTGGCACGCAGTAACAAGTCGCTTTCATCGAACGTGGTCAGCAGCAGCCACGGCGTGGCGTCGCCGCGCGCACGCACCTGCTGAAGCGCCTGGATGCCATCCAGGCCGGGCATGCGGATATCACTGAGCACCACGTCCACCGGTTGGTGGGCCAGGCCATCCAGCAATGCCTGGCCGTCGTCGGCCTCCAGTACCACCTGCACGCCCAGCCCGTGCAACAAGGCACGCAGGCCGGCCCTTACCAGGGCCTGGTCGTCGGCCAATGCGACCCGCACCGGTGCCGCGCTCATGCCGGCAACCGCGCGATCAGGTGCATGCCACCGGCATCGGTGCGCGCCAGTTCCAGCTTCCCCTGCAGCTCGGCCAGGCGTTCGCGCATGCCGGTGATGCCGTTGCCTTCACGGATGCGCTCGCTGCGCTGGCCGTCATCGCGGATGTCGATGCGCACGCCGTGGTCGTCGGTGTCGATGTCCAGCCATACGGTGTCGGCATCGCCATGCCGTGCCGCGTTGGTGAGCGCTTCCTGGGCCAGCCGGAGTACCGCGTCGGCCACCAGCGGATTGCCGATGCGGACCTGCGCGCCGATGCGCACGCGCAGCCCGGGCCGCGGGAACGGCGCCGCCAGCGCCTGCAGCGCGGTGGCCAGGTCGAGCCCGCGGTCGTCGCGCATGGACTGCACGACCTGGCGGATATCGCCGAGCAACTCGCCGGACAGGCGCTCGGCCAGCAGCACCTGCTCACGGCCGGCCAGCGCGGGGTTGGTGGACAACGCGCGCAGGTTCAGGCGCATCGCGGTGAGTTTGTGCCCGGCCACGTCGTGCAGCTCGCGCGCCAGGCGCAGGCGCTCGGCGTCGCGTGCGCCGTCGGCCAGCAGCGTACGCGTGGCCAGCAGATCCGCATTGACCCGGGCCAGCGCATCGCGTGCCTGCTCGGCGCTGCGTGCGTAATGCGCGGTGAGCGCGGCAAACGCCTGGAAGCCGGCGTAGATCGCCACGATCAGCAGCGGCTGGCTGAAGCCGCTGTGGCGCAGCACCAGGTACAGGGCCACGTTGAGCACCACCGTGGTGGCCAGCACCGCGCGCGGCGACCAGTGCTCGGCTAGATGGGCCACCAGCACCACCAACAGCACCGGCGCCGTACCCACGCGGGGCTCCAGCCAGCACAGCCACAACGCCAGCAGCGCCTGGAGCACGTCGCTGGCCAGGCGCAGCGGCGACCGCGGCGGCAGATGGTCGTAGGCCAGGAACAGCACGATGAACACCGCAAGCACGCCCCAGCGCAGCGCGCCATCGGTATCGGACGGCACCCCCAGCGACAGCCCCACGCCCAGGATGGTGAGCAGGCCGGCCAGGCTGAGGGGGCTGATGAGGGTGCGCAGGAAAGAAGGCATGTGCGCATGCTGCCCGCGCAGGATGCCACCCGGCAATGGGCGCGACGCAGAAAGTGACTTCCGGCACTGCGGATCGATGACCACTGGGCATGGGGCGGCGGCAGTGCACTGGGCAGACTGGCCCCACACCCAACCGAGCCACCGCCATGATCCGCAACGCCCTGTTCTGCCTTCCGTTCGCCGGCCTGCTGATGGCCTCCACCGCCGCTGCCGGCGACCTGCAGGTAGACCTGCACGGCATCCGCGCCCACACCGGTACCGTACGCCTGGCGGTGGTGGACAGCGCCGCCGGCTGGGACGGCAAGGCGGCCCCGGTGCAGGCGCAGAGCCTGCCGGCCACGGCCGATGCAGCGCACGTGGTGTTCAAAAGCCTGCCCGCCGGTGACTACGCGGTGCTGGTTACCCATGACGAGAACGACAACGGCACGCTGGACACCAACCTGGTGGGCATCCCGGTGGAAGGCTATGGCTTCAGCAACAACCCGCGCGTGCAGCGCAAGCCCACCTTCGACGAAGCGCGGGTACGCGTGCCGGCCGACGGCGCGGCCATCGACATCGCACTGCGCTGACCGCACGCCCTCTTCCGTCCGTCTTACGAGATTCCCGCATGGACCGCCGCCGTTTCCTCCGCTCGCTGCTGTCGGCCACCACCACCGCCGTGATCGGCGCCACTACCCTGCGCAGCCTGCCGGCCATGGCCGGCGATGCCGCCACGTTCGCTGCCGCCCGCCAGCAGCACCCGTGGCTGACCGGCTGGCGCAGCGTCACCACCGAAACCCTGGGGCCGGCGACCGTGCAGCTGCAGGGCCGCCTGCCACAGGGGCTGGCCGGTACGCTGTACCGCAACGGCCCGGCCTGGACCGAGCGCAACGGCTTCCGCTACGACCACTGGTTCGACGGCGACGGCATGGTGCATGGCTGGCACTTCAACGGCGATGGCACGCTGACCCATCGCGCGCGGATGGTGGCTACGCCCAAGTTCACCCGCGAGGAGAAGGCCGGACGCTTTCTGTACCCGGCCGCCGGCACCGCCGTGCCGGATATGCAGGCCGTGCGCAACAACGACGATGCCAACGCCGCCAACACGTCCGTGATCAGTATTCATGGCCGCCTCTTCGCCCTGTGCGAAGCCGGCTCGGCGTTCGAACTGGACCCCGATGAACTGACCACGCTGGGGTCCACCACCTGGCGCCCGGACCTGGCCACCGTGCCGTTCTCCGCGCACCCGCTGGTGGACCGCGATGGCACCGTGTGGAACTTCGGCTCGGCGTCGCTGCTGGGCGGCACCGGCCTGCTGGTCTGGAAGATCGGCGCAGACGGGCAGCTGCGCTCGACCACCGTGCTGGACACGCCGTTCATGGGCTACCTGCATGCGTTCGCGATGACCGACGACCATCTGGTCTTCATGCTGATGCCGTTCGACGTCAAACCATCCGGCGCGGCCTTCTTCGAGCGCCTGCAGTTTGCCCCGGACCGCCCCTGCCGCATTGCCGTGGTACCCAAGGCGGCGCCGGATACCGCGCAGTGGTTCGAAGCGGACTTCACCGCGGCCTACCATTTCGGCGACGCCTACCACCGCAACGGCCGCATCGTCATGCGCACCGTGCGCCACGACGACATCAACGAAGCGCGCTCACCGATGCATGCCGCGATGGCCGGCGATGCCGCGCATGCCACCAATTCCAATGCCTCGCTGCGTGAGCTGCACCTGGACCTGCGCACCGGGAAGGCGCACTGGGAAGAGACCGGTATCCAGGGCATCGAATTCCCGCTGTTCGACCGCCGCAGCACTGGCGGCCGAGGTGCGCGCCTGTACGCACCGGCCATGCAGGGCGAAACAACGGCGCCTTATTTCAACGCTGTGGCCAGCTACGACGTGGACCGGGGTCGGCGCGAGGTGCACCGCTACGGTCACGATATCCTCGCCGAGGAACACGTGTTCGTCCCGCGACCGGGCAGCCGCAGCGCCGACGACGGCTGGCTGGTGGGTACGCTGCTGGATGCGGCCACCCAACGCAGCGGCATCGCGGTGCTGGATGCGCAGCGCATCCATGCGGGTCCGCTGGTACAGGCATGGCTGCCGTATGCGGTACCGCTGGGCTTCCATGGCACCTTCGCCGCGCGCGGCTGAGTGGATGACTGTGCCGACGTCATCGATCCGGCCCGGGAATTGCTGGCGGGATCATGAAGGGCCGATGCACACTCAATTCCCCGAGGCGTCCGCCTGCGCAAGACCCGGCGTTTGCGCCACCACGTTCGCCACGAAGTCCATGACGGCCCGCACCGGTGCCGCAGGTCGCGGTGTACGACCAGCCAGACATCACGTGAGAAGGCCGGGCCATCGTGTTCGAGCCAAATCAATCCGGGCGCGTGATCGCCAAGGAAGCGCGGCAGGCCGGCAACGCCGGCACCGGCCAAAGCTGCGCTCAGGTGCCCACTGATGTCGCTGAGCGCGCAGCCAACGGAGCGGCCGGCCGCGATCTGCAGCAGCCATCGCTGCTGGGGCATGTCGGCAAACTGGGCGTCGTACGCAATGAACGACCAGTCCGTGGGCGCGTGCCTGGCTGCGTAGCCCGCGCTTGCATACAGCGCGAACGGCATCTCGCCCAGCTTGCGGACCACACTGCCGGCTTACTTGGGGCGCACCAGCCGCAGTGCCACATCGGCCTCGCGCCGGCTCAGCGACACCTGCTGTGGCTGCGCGGATGTTGAGAGCTGGATGTCGGGATACTCATCGCGGAACGCAGCCAGACGTTTTGCAAGCAGGTGGGCAACCAACACAGGCGGTGCGCTGAGGGTGACCGTTCCGGCCAGCGGCGTCTGACTGGCGAGAGCCCCGCGCTCGACCGCAAATGCTGCCGCCTCCATCGCCGTGGCCTGCCGGTGGATCTTCATCCCCATCGGGGTGAGCCGGCATGCCCGAGGCAAGCGTTCGACCAGCACCACCTGCAGCTCGGCTTCCAGAGCAGTCAGGCGTCGGCTGACAGTGGCGTGGTCGACGCCCATTGCCCGCGCAGCGCCTGACAGCGTGCCAACCCTGGCAACCGCCAGAAAGTGACGCATGTTTTCCCAGTCAAACATCTGTGCGTTTTCTCATGGATGGGTTGCGTTTTTTGGGAGTATACGCACAGATCCACAGCCCCTAGCCTGACCCCTTCGACACATCGAGCGGGACGCATGAACACATCCACCCTGTCCAGTCGGGGCACGCTGCTGGCCTCTGCGCTGGGATTGGTTATCGTTCTTCTGGATGTAAGTGTGGTCAATGTGGCGCTGGATTCCGTGCGCCAGCAGTTCGCCACCGACGTGTCCGGGCTGCAGTGGGTGATCAATGCCTACACGCTGGTGTTTGCTGCGTTGCTGCTGACCAGCGGAGCGTTGGGCGATCGCCTGGGGGCGTGGCGCGTCTTCCTGGTGGGATTCGTTGTCTTCACCCTTGCATCGGCCGCATGCGGATGGACCAGCAGCCTTCCGGCGCTGATTGCCGCCCGGCTGCTGCAAGGACTGGGCGCTGCGCTGCTGGTGCCAAATTCACTGGCAATGCTCCAGCACGCATTTCCCGATCGCGAGCAGCGCAACCGCGCGGTGGGTTGGTGGGGAGGCATGGGTGCGGTTTCGCTGGCCGCCGGGCCGGTGCTCGGCGGACTTCTGGTGACCCATCTGGGATGGCGCAGCATCTTGCTGATCAACCTTCCCATCGGCTTGCTGGGTATCTGCTTGACCTTGCGTCACGCCGCCCGCGTGGCCGGTCATCAACGGACGATCGACTGGGCCGGGCAAGCCGCGGCCATTCTTGCGTTGGCCGCGTTGACCTGGGCGCTTACCGAGGCAGCCCGCCTCGGCTGGACCCATGTCCGGGTGCTTGGCAGCGCCACGCTGGCGTTCATCGCGCTGGCGGTCTTCATAGGAATCGAATCACGCATCCGCGCGCCCATGCTGCCGCTGGAGCTGTTCCGGCGCCCCACCTTCGTCATCGCCTCGGTGGCAGGCGTGGTCGTCAACTTCGCCTACTACGGCCTGATCTTCGTGTTCAGTCTGTTCTTCCAGATTCAGCAGCATCTCTCGCCACAGATGACCGGGCTGGCCTTCCTGCCCATGACGGTGGTGCTTATCGCCGTCAACGTGCTGGCAGGAAGGCTTATCGCGCGCGTAGGACCACGCATGTTGATGGTGCTGGGATTGCTGTTGGCCGCGTCAGGCTATCTGCTGCTCATGCCGGTGACCATCGGTGGCAGCTACGGCTACCTGGTGCTGCCCATGCTGATGGCCGCCAGTGGAATCGCGCTGATGGTGCCGACCATGACCGACATCACCCTGTCATCGGTGGACGCATCGCGCGCAGGCGTTGCGTCAGGCGTGCTCAATTCCTCACGTCAGGTGGGTGGGATGCTCGGCGTGGCCGTCTTCGGCTACCTGGTGCGTGACACGGCGCCAACGCCGTTCCTGCACGGCATGCACCTGTCGATCGGTCTTGCCGTTGTCCTGTTGCTCGGCGGCAGTGCCCTCTGCTGGCGGGGCATCAGGCCGGATCGTATCAACGCCTGACCCCGCATCGCGGTCCTGGGCCAACGTCGGAATCCCGCGCATGCACGTCGGCCTTACTGTGCCGCACAGCTGCCAGCGCGCTTCACTTGCGGGCGGAACGCGTGCGCTTTCCGTCGCCGTCCTGCGCAGCCGGCCTCCACCGCAATCGCCTCCGGCTTCCACGCGGCCAGACGCGCCAGCAAGGGTTCCAGCTGGGCCGGCGCGAAGGTGTCCGGCAACCCCGACAGATGCGGCGAGCCCAGCACCAGCACCTCGTTGGGCCGGCCCGCCGGCGGGCCTTTCAGCTGATCGGGGTGGAAGGAGGGCCGGTAGCCCGATCCGGCGGCCAGCGCGCTGGCACTGCACAACCCGAGAATGAAGATACCGCCGATACGTCCGATCACGCTGCCTCCCTGTAATGGCGGGTGCCTTGCCTGGGCGCGATGCTGGTGCACCGGGCGCGCAGCGGAAACCCCCGATGGTCATGGCAACCCTTTGGGCGTTTGCTGCATCGCGATCGGTCAGCCTCCCTGTCCCGCGTCCACCACCTCGCCGTCTTCCTTGATGAAAGGACGCGTCATCGGCGGCAGGATCTCCAGCACCACCTCGGAGGGGCGGCACAGCCGGGTGCCCAGCGCCGTCTGCACGAACGGCCGGTTGATCAGGATCGGATGGGCCAGCATCGCGTCCAGCAGTGCGTCGTCGCCGAGCGCAGGGTCGCCCAGCCCCAGCGCGTCATAGGGCGTACCCTTCTGCCGGATGGCATCGCGAACGCTCAGGCCCGCCGCTGCGATCAGTTCAACCAGGCGCGCGCGGCTGGGCGGGTGGGCCAGGTAGTCGATGACCTCCGGTTCGATGCCCACGTGCCGGACCATCGCCAGCGTGTTGCGCGAGGTGCCGCAATTGGGGTTGTGGTAAATGACGGCGTTCATGCGCCCTCCGTCTGGTTCAAGGCTGCGTCGACCACGCCGGCAGCGGCAGCGGCCGCAATCGCGACCGCCTCCACCGCGCCCTTGCGTTCGCTGTAGCGGTCCACCAGGTAGTCGCTGCGCCCGCGCACCAGCAGGGTGAACTTGAGCAGTTCCTCCATCACGTCCACCACGCGATCGTAATAGGCCGACGGCTTCATCCGCCCCGCTTCATCGAACTCCTGCCAGGCCTTGGGCACCGACGACTGGTTGGGGATGGTCACCATGCGCATCCAGCGGCCCAGAACCCGCAGGGCGTTGACCACGTTGAACGACTGCGAGCCACCGCAGACCTGCATCACCGCCAGCGTGCGTCCCTGGGTGGGGCGCACACTGCCTTCCTCCAGCGGCAGCCAGTCAATCTGGTTCTTGAACACCGCCGTCAGCGTGCCATGCCGTTCCGGGCTGACCCACACCTGGCCTTCGGACCAGAGCGATGCCTGGCGCAGCTCCTGCACCTTGGGATGCGTGGCCGGCTCGGCATCGAGCATCGGCAGGCCATGCGGATCGAACAGCCGGGTCTCCGCCCCCAGCTGTTCCAGCAGCCGCTGCGCTTCCAGTGCCAGCTTGCGGCTGAATGATTGCGGACGGAGCGAGCCGTACAGGATGAGAATGCGCGGGCGGTGACGCGGCGCTGGGCCGTGCTCCAGCCGGGCGGTCGAAGGAAGGTCCAAAGCGCCGGGCACGATGTTGGGGAGGGGGTCCATGGGTTGTCCATCGCAGATGTTTCCATTATTCTAGAATCATGGAACATACGACCGCAACAGACGCGCTGGCCGCGCTCGGCCACGCCACCCGACTCTCCATCTTCCGCCTGCTGGTGCAGGCCGGCCGCAGCGGCAAGCTGGCGGGCGATATCGCCCAGGCGCTGGCGCTGCCCGGCGCCACGCTTTCCTTCCACTTGAAGGAACTGAGCGCGGCCGGGTTGATCAATGCCGAGCAGCGTGGCCGCACCATCTGCTACCGGGCCGAGTTCCAGGCCATGAACGCGCTGGTGGCTTACCTCACCGAAAACTGCTGCGCCGATGATCCGGCCTGTGACCGGCCCGGTTGCTGAGCACGCGCCATGACCGCTCAGCCCCCGCGTCTTTCCTTCCTGGATCGCTACCTCACGCTGTGGATCTTCCTCGCCATGGCGTTGGGGGTGGGGCTGGGCGCGATGTTCGACGGCGTACCGGCAGCGCTCGACAGCCTGTCGGTGGGCACGACCAACGTGCCCATCGCGATCGGTCTGGTCCTGATGATGTATCCGCCGCTGGCCAAGGTGAAGTACGAGGAACTGCCCCGGGTCTTCGCCGACAAGCGCGTGCTGCTGCTGTCGCTGCTGCAGAACTGGGTGGTGGGGCCGCTGCTGATGTTCGGCTTGGCCGTGCTGTTCCTGCGCGACTATCCCGACTACATGACCGGGCTGATCCTGATCGGGCTGGCGCGCTGCATCGCCATGGTGCTGGTATGGAACCAGCTGGCACGCGGCGACAGCCAGTACGTGGCCGGGCTGGTGGCGTTCAACTCGATCTTTCAGATCGCACTGTTCAGCGGCTATGCGTGGTTCTTCCTGTCGTGGCTGCCCTCGGTGCTGGGATTGCAGGGCAGGGTCATCAACGTCAGCTTCTGGACCATTGCCGAGGCGGTGCTGATCTACCTGGGCATTCCGTTCCTGGCCGGGTTTCTCACCCGGTACTGGTTGAAGGCGCGCAAGGGTGCCCGTTGGTATGAGGAGACATTCCTGCCGCGGATCAGTCCCATCACGCTGGCCGCGCTGCTGTTCACCATCGTGGCGATGTTCAGCCTGAAAGGGGGCGAGGTACTGCGCATTCCGATGGATGCGGTGCGCATCGCGATCCCGCTGACGCTGTACTTCCTGATCCAGTTCATCATCAGCTTCCTGATGGGCCGGTTCGTCGCACGCGACTACCCGCGCACCACGGCCATCGCGTTCACCGCGGCGGGCAACAACTTCGAGCTGGCGATCGCCGTGGCGATCGCGTCCTTCGGCCTGGCTTCACCGGTGGCCTTCGCCGCGGTGATCGGCCCGCTGGTGGAAGTGCCGGTGCTGATCCTGCTGGTCCATGTGGCGTTGCGTTTGGAGAAGCGGTGGTTCCCAGCGGACACGCATACCGGCTGAGCGCTCCGCGTCGTGGCACGGCCGTGCAGGATGCGTGTTGCTACGCGCCCGGCGCAACATCGACAACGAACGGCACCGTTCGGATTTCACCGTCGGCCGTGAACTGGATCCAGAGCGCATAGCGACCCGCGTGAGGCGGCGTTGCGTGCAACATCATCTGTGCGCTGACCGGGCCCGCCGGGTCATGCGCCGAGCCGTGGGAACCGTGCGCGGCGTTGGCTGCACCCGCCGGCATCGCATGCGCGTGGACATACGCCAGGTCATCGGTGCCCTCGAACACCGCGTGCGCCGGCACGCCAAAGCTCGGCGCTGACCCGTTCGGCCGTTCCCGAAAGCGCAAACGCACCTTTCAAGGTTGCATCGGATGCCGAGGCTGGCAATGCCGCCGTACCGAGCGCAGCCACGCCGAAGGTGAGAAGCTGTTTCATGAACATGGGACGTTTCTCCGTAGGTAGGGACTTACCGGCCTGCCAGCGGCTGGTGGGGATATCCAGCCTCTGCGAGGACGGCGAGGAAGGCTGCTTCATCCAGCGCCGTTTCTACCCGCACCTGTCGCGCCGGGGTGTCGGTTTCGATCTGCGCCAGGGGGTCGACGCTCAGCAAGGCGTCTTTCACCGGCCTGGCGCAGGAACCGCACGTCATGTTTGGAATGTGGAACTGAAGCATGTTTATCGCCTGATTGAGTGGTGCGCTGGCTACGTTGGGCGTTGACAGCGTGGCAATGTCAATCAACACGCGTGGAGATCGGTCTATCCCTCGGGTTGCGCTCACATTTTCGACGCCACAGGCACGCAACAACGCGCACATGCAGGCCCCACAACCGCGACTCGGCATGGATCACGTCACTGCGATGTCGCGCCGCCTTACGTCGTGCTTGCCGTGGCGTTGCGCACGGGCGATGAGGCAGGCGTATCCATGCCGAAGCCGGGCGTCTTGCGCGCCGCGGTGAGCCGGCTGGCGCGCTGGAGGGTCATGGCCGGTTCGGCCAGCATGCCCTGCGTCGAAGGCAAGCAGCTCGGCCCGGTGGCGACAAGCTGGATACGTTTCATGTCGTGTGTGAGGGTGTCGATTGCCTGCACCTGGTCTTGACGTATCGGGTCATGGTCGTTCAGGCAGTGCCGGTCAGGCCGAGCGCCACGGTCAACAGCGGCTTCTGCGTCAGAAACGTGCCGTAGAAGACCGAATCACCCACCACTGTGATCGGCGCGACGCGCACGCCCGTGCGTGCCTTGGCCTCCTCCATGACCTCGCGGATGGACAGATCGCGCTCGTCGAAGATGATCCCCTCACGATCGAGCCAGGTCTTCAGCGCATGGCAGTCGGGGCATGCGGGCGTCGTGTAAAGAATGACAGGCGGTTGGGATGTGATGACCATGGCGGCCTCCTTCAGGCGGGTCTGGCGTCCGGGCGACAACTGCGCGTGCCCGGCATCAATGGCCGTTCACCGGGCTCGATGCGGTGGCCTCGATGCTCATCGGCGCGCGGAAGCGCTTGAGCCGCAGCGCGTTGCCCAGCACGAAGATGCTGGAGAGCGCCATTGCCGCAGCGGCAAAGATCGGCGACATCAGCATGCCGTTGAGGGGATACAGCGCACCGGCCGCGACCGGAATCAGCACGGCGTTGTAGGCGAACGCCCAGAAGAGGTTCTGCTTGATGTTGCGGATGGTCGCCTGGCTCAGTGCAATCGCGTTGGTCACCCCGCGCAGGTCGCCAGACATCAGCACCACGTCGGCCGCCTCGATGGCTACGTCGGTACCGGTACCGATGGCCAGGCCAACATCCGCTTCGGCAAGCGCCGGTGCATCGTTGATGCCATCGCCGACGAAGGCCACCCGCGCGCCGTTGGCGCGGAACGTCTTGAGCGCGGCCACCTTGCCATCAGGCAGGACTTCGGCGGCCACGTCATCGATGCCCAGCTGCCGCGCGATGGCTGCCGCGGTGGCGGCGTTGTCGCCGGTGATCATGGCCACCTTCAGGCCCAGCGCGTGCAGCGCGCGGATCGCCTCCGGAGTGGTGTCCTTGATCGGGTCGGCCACCGCGATCACTGCGGCCAGGCGGCCATCGATAGCCGCATACAACGGGCTCTTGCCCTCTTCACCCAGCCGCTGCGCCGTCGGCAGGAACGTGCTGACATCGAGACCCAGCCGGGTCATGAAGCGGTCGGCACCCACCGCAACCGTTCGGCCGGACACCGTCGCGGTCACACCGTACCCCGGCGTTGCCTCGAAGCCGTCAACAGGCGCCAACGTCAGCTCACGCTGTCCAGCGGCGGCGACGATCGCTTCGGCGATCGGGTGTTCCGAACGGGTTTCCACCGCCGCCACGAGCGCCAGCACGTGGTCATACGCAAAGCCGTCGGCCGGCACCAGGTCGGTCAGTTCGGGGCGACCCTTGGTGAGCGTGCCGGTCTTGTCCAGTGCAACCACGCTGACGTCACGCAGTGCCTGCAGTGCTTCGCCCTTGCGGAACAGCACCCCCAGCTCCGCCGCGCGGCCGGTGCCCACCATGATCGAGGTGGGCGTGGCCAGCCCCATCGCGCACGGGCAGGCGATGATCAGCACGGCCACTGCATTGACCAACGCAAACGTGAGCGCCGGCGAGGGGCCGAACACCAGCCAGACCAGGAACGTCAGCACGGCCGCGGCCATCACCGCCGGCACGAACCACATGGTGACCTTGTCGACCATCGCCTGGATCGGCAGCTTGGACCCCTGCGCCTCTTCCACCAGGCGGATGATCTGCGCCAGCACTGTGTTGGCGCCCACCTGGGTGACACGGAAACTTAAGGCGCCGGTCTTGTTGAGGGTGCCGCCGACGACCTCGGCGCCCACCCCCTTGGACACCGGCACCGGTTCGCCGGTGATCATGCTCTCATCGACATACGAGGCGCCCTCGACGACCTGGCCATCGACCGGAACCTTTTCACCCGGGCGCACGAGCACCACATCGCCGGTGGTCACCTGCTCCAGCGGGATCTCCACGGTGGCGCCGTTGCGCTCTACCCGCGCGGTCTTGGCCTGCAGGCCTACCAGCCGCCTGATCGCCTGCGAGGTGCGCCCCTTGGCCCGGGCTTCCAGCATGCGCCCCAGCAGGATCAGGGTAACGATCACCACGGCCGCTTCGAAATAGACGTTCGCCGTTCCCTGCGGCAGCACGCCGGGCGCGAAGGTGGCCACCACCGAATAGCCATACGCTGCCGCCGTGCCGACCGACACCAGCGAGTTCATGTCCGGGCCGCCCCGCAGCAGTGCCGGAACGCCCTTGCGGAAGAAGCGCAATCCGGGGCCGAACAGGACCAGCGTGGCCAGCGCGAACTGGATGTACCCGCTGGTCTGCAGGCCCAGCGTGTGCACTACCCAGTGATGCATGGACGGCACCAGGTGCGAGCCCATCTCAAGGATGAACACCGGCAGGGTGAGCGCTGCGGCGATCAGCAGGGAGCGCTGCAGTTCGCGCCCTTCGGCCTCGCGGCGTTCGGCGTCCTGGTCGCCCGCGCCGCCAGCTGCTGCCGCCACCCGGCGCGAGGTGTACCCGGCCTTTTCAATGGCGGCTTCCAGATCGGCGATGGTGACCACGCCCGCCAGATGCCGCACGCGGGCACGCTCTGTGGCCAGGTTCACACTCGCCTCGATGACGCCCGGCACCTGCCGGAGGCCCTTCTCCACCCGACCCACGCAGGACGCGCAGGTCATGTCCTGGACCGCCAGCTCGGTGGTTTCTTCGTGGACAGCGTAGCCTGCACGTTCGATCGCCTCGACAACCGCCTGCGGATCGGCCGCCCCGATGAAGGTGACGTCGGCACGCTCGGTGGCAAGGTTGACCGAGGCCGTTTTCACACCGGGGATGGCGCTGATGGCGCGTTCCACGCGCCCCACGCAGGAGGCGCAGGTCATTCCGCTGACCGGCAGGCTGAGTCGCCCACCCTGCGGCTTGGACAGTCGGGTGTCGTTCTGGAGTGCGGTGGAAGCCATCGGGCTGCCCCTTGAAGAAGGTAGGGTGAGTAGAGCGTGGGGGTTCCAACGATGGGAAGGTCAAGACCGGGGCGTTGCACGGTGAAATGTCGGCGGGCAGGCGGATGCAGCACGTTTCAAACAAGCGATTGAAACGCTCGTAACTTCGCCGAACTGGACACCATCAGCAGGTTCCGCCAGACTTCGCCCTTTCCCGCTTCGTGGCACCCCATGGCGAAACTGCTGGTCCTGCATGGCCCCAACCTCAACCTGCTCGGCACACGCGAGCCGGGGGTGTATGGGCACACCACGCTGGCGCAGATCGACCAGGCCCTGCTGGCCCAGGCGCACGCCGCCGGGCACGCCGTGGAGAGCCTGCAGTCCAACGCCGAACACCACCTGGTGGACCGCGTGCAGGCCGCCCGCGACGACGGCACCGCCTTCATCCTGATCAACCCGGCTGCGTTCACCCACACCTCGGTGGCCCTGCGCGATGCGCTGGCCGCGGTGGACGTGCCCTTCATCGAAATCCACCTGTCCAACCCGCATGCGCGCGAGCCGTTCCGCCAGCACAGCTATTTCAGCGACAAGGCGGTGGGCGTGATCTGCGGCTTCGGTGCCGACAGCTACCGCTATGCGATGGATGCCGCCCTGACCCGCCTGCAGGGCGCGCGCGCCTGATGACGCTGCTGCGCGCCCTTGCCTGCGTGGCGTTGTCGGCCGGCCTGTGCGCCAGCGCCGCGGCGTTCGACCGCCAGGACGAAGGCATCGACTGCGCCAAGCCGACCACCACGATGGAGAGCGACCTGTGCGCCTCGGACGTGGCCGCCGCTGCCGATGTGGAACTCAATGCCGTGTATGCGCAGGCGCGCCAGCAGCTGCGCTCCCCGGCCGACGGCGGTGCCTGCAGCTGGTGCCGCAACGCCGAGCAGCAGCTGGTGCTGGCGCAGCGTGCCTGGGTGCAGCTGCGCGACCACGACTGCGACGCGGTCTACATGTTCAACTCCGACGGCACCGCGCGCAACGGTGCGCAGATGCGCTGCCTGACCACCCTCACGCGCGACCGCATCCGCCAGCTGCGCGATTTCTACGAATTGCTTTGACCCGAGCGCACCGCGCTTCCCACCACACTGACACCACGAGCCAAGAGGCCCCCATGGATCTCCGCAAAATCAAGAAGCTGATCGACCTGCTGGAAGAGTCGAACCTCGCCGAAATCGAAATCAAGGAAGGCGAAGAGTCCGTGCGCCTGTCGCGCGCCCCGGTCTCCGGCTACGGCATGATGCAGGTCGCTCCGCAGATGATGATGGCGCCCGCGCCCGCGCCGGCCCAGGCCGCGGCGGCCCCGGCGATGCCGATGCAGTCGCCCACCGAAGCCTCCACCGGCGGTACCGCCAAGGCCGGCAATGCCCTGCCCGACGGCCACGTGCTGCGCGCACCGATGGTCGGCACCTTCTATGCGTCGTCCTCGCCGGACAAGCCGGCCTTCGTATCAGTGGGCCAGGCCGTGAAGGCGGGCGAAACGCTGGCGATCATCGAAGCGATGAAGATGTTCAACCCGATCGAAGCCGATGTTTCCGGCACCATCGTCGCCATCCTGGGCGAAAACGGCCAGCCGGTCGAATTCGACCAGCCGCTGTTCGTGATCGGCTAAGGACTCGTCCATGCTCGACAAAGTCGTTATTGCCAACCGAGGGGAAATCGCGCTGCGCATCCTGCGCGCGTGCCACACCCTGGGCATCCGCACGGTGGCCGTGCATTCCACGGTCGACCGCAACCTCAAGCACGTGGCCATGGCCGACGAGTCGGTCTGCATTGGTCCGGCACCGTCGTCTGAGAGCTACCTCAACATCCCGGCGCTGATTGCCGCGGCGGAAGTCACCGACGCCCAGGCCATCCACCCGGGCTACGGCTTCCTGTCGGAGAACGCCGACTTCGCCGAGCGCGTGGAAGAGTCCGGTTTCATCTTCATCGGTCCCAAGGCCGACACCATCCGCCTGATGGGCGACAAGGTGGAAGCGATCCGCGCGATGAAGGCCGCCGGCGTGCCGTGCGTGCCCGGCTCGGGCGGCCCGCTCACCGACGACATCGTGGCCAACACCAAGATTGCCCGTGAGATCGGTTACCCGGTCATCATCAAGGCCTCCGGTGGCGGCGGCGGTCGCGGCATGCGCGTGGTGCATGCCGAGGCGTCGTTGAAGGCAGCCATCGAAACCACCAAGTCCGAAGCGAAGGCAGCCTTCAGCAACGACCAGGTGTACATGGAGAAGTTCCTGGAGAATCCGCGCCACGTGGAGATCCAGGTGCTGGCCGACGGCCAGGGCAACGCCATCCACCTGGGTGAGCGCGACTGCTCGATGCAGCGCCGCCACCAGAAGGTGGTGGAAGAAGCACCTGCACCGGGCATCACCGACGAAATGCGCGAGCAGATCGGCAAGGTGTGCGTGGAAGCCTGCATCCGCATCGGCTACCGCGGCGCGGGTACCTTCGAGTTCCTGTTTGAAGACGGCCGGTTCTACTTCATCGAAATGAACACCCGTGTGCAGGTGGAACATCCGGTGACGGAGATGGTGACCGGCATCGACCTGGTCTGCGAACAGCTGCGCATCGCCGCCGGCCAGAAGCTGACCATCAAGCAGAGCGACGTGGTGCTGACCGGCCACGCGATCGAATGCCGCATCAATGCCGAAGACGCGGAAACCTTCGTGCCGAGCCCGGGCCAGATCACCGCCTTCCATCCGCCGGGTGGCCCCGGTGTGCGTGTGGATACCCACATCTACAGTGGATACCGCGTGCCGCCGAACTACGACTCGATGATCGGCAAGCTGATCGTGCACGGCCCGGACCGCGAAACCGCGATCGCGCGCATGCGCGTGGCGCTGAGCGAGATGGTGGTTGATGGCATCAAGACCAACGTGGCGCTGCAGCAGCGGATCATGCGCGACAAGGGCTTCCAGGCCGGTGGGCAGAACATCCACTACCTGGAAAAGCGCCTGGCCGAACGCAAGAACAAGTCGATTGCGTTGACCTGATCGCGCGGTAGAGCGTTACAGCAGAAAGGCGGGGGATTCCCCCGCCTTTTTGTTTGTCCGGAATATGGGTTACGGGGACCGGTTCCTGCGTGCCGACCAACGGTCGGCACCTACCGGTGTGTGGGCCGGTTCCCCGTGCCGACCAACGGTCGGCACCTACCGGGGCTTGGGCCGGTTCCCCGTGCCGACCAAGGGCCGACACCGACCGGTGCGTGGGACGGTGCCGGTGAGTCGACCAAGGGTCGATACCCACCGGTAGGTACCGACCGTTGGTCGGTACGCCTTGCCTCAACGCAACAGCGCGATGAGCAGCAGGATCGGGATCGGAATGCCCAGGAACCACAGCAGCAGGTATCTCATGGTGAATCCTCCTCGTTGAGCGGTGGGTTACAGGTCGCGGCGGCGGCCGCCCCAGGTGGCGAACAGGCTGGCGCTGAAGGCACCGATGAGCAGCGTGATGAACAGCCAAAGCGCCGCGTAGGCGGTCGCCTTGCGGGCGTCGTCAGCCGCCTGCTTGGCGTCGTTCTTGGCCTTCTCCAGCGAGGCGCGCAGGCGGGTCTGCATGTCGGTCACGCGGGCCTGTGCTTCGGCCTGGCTCATGCCGGTCTGGTTGGCCACCAGTTGCGCCAGGTACTGCGTATCGGCCGGGTCCATCGCATCGCCCTTCAGGCTGTTGACCACGATGCGGTTGACCTCGCCACGGACGTCACCCCGACCCGGACCCGGGCCGCGTTCGGCACCCGGCATCGGGCGCGGCGGCGGTGCTACGGCGCCTGGCTGCGGCTGCACCATCGCCGGTGCAGCGCCGGCAACCGGTGCCGGCGGCGGGCCCATCGGTGCGGCCGGTGCAGCCGGTGCATTCGGATTGGCGCGGAACAGGCCATCCACCCAGTACTGCATGTCGCCGTTGTCACCGCCCATGGCGTCCGGACCGGCAGCGGCGGCCAGCCCGCCTGCGGTGGTGGCGGCCGCCCCTGCGGTGGCACCGGCCACCTTGGCGCCCGCACCCAGCACGCCGCCGATGGCGGTGGTGAGCAGGCCAGCGGTCAACAGCGTAGCCACCGACCACGACAGGAAGCCGTGTGCGGTATCGCGGAAGTAGGTCTCATCGCCCAGCAGGTTGCTCCACTTGTTGCGCAGCCGACCCGCGAGATAGCCGCCCAGTCCGGAGGCGGCAATGGCAGTGAAGGTGAGCCAGGCAATGCTGGACCAGCCGAACGCCTCGGCCGACACGCCCTCATAAGACCACGGCGATACCGATGACAGCCCCAGGCCGACGCCCAGGATCAGCAACACCAGCGACAGCGCGGCGGCCGCGGCGGCACCGGCGAAGATTGCGCCCCAGGACGTGGCACTGTCGTGCGGCGCAACGGGGGGCGGGGTGACCACTGCAACCGTCGCGGTGGCCTGTGGTTCGGATGCGGCGTAATCGCCTCGGATGTTCATGGGGCAGGTTTCTCCGGCACGTGCGCTGCGAATGCAGCTGACGTGCGCAGGCTGCGCGACATCGCGTGAAACAGCCGAGAGCCTTGGGCGAAGGCGGCGTGCACTGGCATCCACGAGGCGATCACGCCCGGCGCGGCAGCTGCACGTTTTCTACCTTGCACGCCTCGATCAGATCGGCCGCGCAGCGGCACTCAGCGCACGCTGCGGACCCGTGCTGACCCACCACGGAAACCACGCTGCAGCGGAGACATCGAGGCGATGCCCCGCGCAGCTGAGGGGGTCAGCGCGGCGCGTTCGCCGCGGTCACCTGGCTGTTCTTGACCGGTGCCACGCCCAGCGACGAGGTCGGGTCGACAATCACCATGGTCTCGGTGGAACCATCGGGCCACACCACCTGGAAGGTGCTGCCGGCCGGCAGCGACGCGAACGGCATGCCGCTCTGCGCGCGGTACACCGCGGCCACCTGGCTGGCACCGGCGCGTCGCACGTCTTCCTGCGTCTTCACCGAGGTCAACTGCACCTTGGACAGGTTGCGATAGCGATCCTCATAGGTATCGATCATCACCAGCCCGACCGCGCCGGCCGAATAGGCCACGAACAACACCACCCAGAACCAGAACTTGGCACCGTGCAGGAATCGACGGTAATTCATCGCCCTTTCCTCTTCTTGATCAGTTCTTCAACCAAAGCCTTCATTTTCCCCGCACCTTGCCGCGAAACCGCGGCGTCATAGACGAAGGTGGCAAAATCCTGCCCACCGTCCTGCGAACAGATCCCACCGTTCGCGCAGAAATTGTTCATCAGCACACTGTCCGGGCCGCACGCCATGCCCAGCTGGCATGCACCCAGCCGCCAGGCCAGTTCACTGAACTGGTCCCCTGCCACCAGACCCTCCAGCGCACGGTCGCCGCTGGCGCGTTGTCCCATCGCCGGCGACAGCGCCATGAAGGCTTCCGGGTCGCGGGAATCGAGCACGCGCTCGACCAGCCCCCGGCGATACTCCGGCGTGGTCATCAACGGTTGGCCGTCGGCGAACAACGACGCCTCGGCGGCCAGGTTGCCGGCCTTGGCCGCCTGCTGGCGCTGGGTAAGGATCAACTGGCGGCCCAGTCCGTCGCTGGCCACGAAGCCGCCACAGCGACGCGCCACGCGCTCGCGGGCCTGCACCATGGCCGGCGCTGCAGTCAGGCCCAGCCCGTTCAACAGCGCGTTGTCCAACTGGTAGCCGCCCGGATCCATCGCATAGATGGCGCAGTAGTCGTACACGCGGCTGACCATCCACGCCGCTTCGGCGTTGCCGTTGGCGGCCTGCAGTTGCAGGCGCTGGGCATAGGCGAACAGATCGGTATCTCCTTCGATGTCGGCGCGGATATCCAGCGGCAGGCCGGAGGCCACCGCAGTGCCGCGCTCGATCGACAGCAACTGGCGCGCCAGCTGCTGGGCCTGCATCGGCGCGGACGAGACCAGCGTTACCGGCGCTTCGTCCACCGTACCGGACACCGTGTCGTCGTGCCGCACATGCCCACCGGCGCGATAGCCCACCACCCCCAGCAACGCCAGGGCCGGTACGACCAGCAACCAGGTTTTGAGGGTGGGCACGAGCGCCATGCGCAGGACCGGAAGATGCCCGTAGGGCAGCGGAACGCCAAGTTTAGCAAGCCCTCCGGGCCGTGTCTGAACTGCGTGGCGGTTGCATTCTCGCCACCGCGCGAGACTGACCAAGGGCGCGCCACGGGCCGCAGGCCCCCACAATGGTCTAGCATTCACGGTTTTCCGCAGGTAATTCTTCCCATGCCGTTTCTGGAACTCACCCTCCGCTGCAGCGAATCCACCCAGCCCCGCTACGAAAATGCGCTGGACGATGTCGGCGCGCTGGCGGTGACCCTGCTCGACGCCGATGCCGATACCAGCAACGAGCGCGCCATCCTGGAACCGGGCGTGGGCGAGACCCCGCTGTGGAACGATCTGGTCCTCACCGCGCTGTTCGCGGCCGACACCAATGCACTGGCGTTGCTGGCCGCGCTGGAGGCGTTCGACCCCGGCCTGGACTGGTCCGATGCCAGCTTCCGTGCGGTGGCCGACGAAGACTGGGAACGCGCGTGGCTGGACCAGTTCCAGCCGATGGCCTTCGGCGAGCGCACCTGGATCGTGCCGTGGAACCATGATCTGCCCGAGGCGGCGCAGGCCCACGATGCCGCCGTGATCCGCCTCGACCCGGGCCTGGCGTTCGGCTCGGGCACCCACCCCACCACCGCGCTGTGCCTGCGCTGGCTGGACGGCCTGGCCGCCGAGGGCGCGCTGGCGGGCCAGACCGTGCTCGATTTCGGCTGCGGTTCGGGCATCCTGGCGCTGGCCGCCTTGAAGCTGGGCGTGGCCCGTGCCGTGGGCGTGGACAATGATCCGCAGGCGGTGATCGCCACCGGCGACAACGCGCAGCGCAATGGCCTGGAAGATCGCCTGCAGGTCTACCTGCCGCACGACGAGCCGCCGGCTACCTACCCGGTGGTGGTGGCCAACATCCTGGCCTCGGCACTGGATGCCCTGGCCGATGTGCTGGCCGCACGCGTGGCCCCCGGTGGGCGCATCGCGTTGTCGGGCATCCTGCATGGCCAGGAAGACGAGTTGCTGGTGCGCTATGCGCCGTGGTTCGAGCAGCTGGAAACCGCCCAGGACGAAGACTGGATGCGCATCACCGGCGTGCGCCGCGCCTGAGCTGGCGTGAACGTGCTTGAATGGGCGCGACCCTGCCGCCCGGCCCCGAATCGATGACCGAGCCTACCCCGCCACCCCGCCGCCCGCTGGCCACCTTCCTGCGCGCCAGCCCGGACGATGCGCCGCGCGAGCGGCCGCTGCCGGACGACGCACCACCGGCCACGGACGGCGCGTTGCGTGAGACGCTTGCGCAGATCACGCCGCCTGAGATAGCGGTGTTCGATCCGCCGCCGGCCGAACGCGATGACCGTGAGCCGCCCGCGGCGGACGTAGCGCAACGGCAACCGACGCACGCGACGGCCAACACCGACGATGACACCGTGCACGCCGCTGCCGGCGACCCGATGCCGCAGCAGGATGCGACCGACGACGACGGCAGCATGGACGTGCCTGCACCGGCGATCGGCGCAGGCAGCGCCGCCGCACCCAGCTTCATGCGGTTGCGCGCCGCACGCCTGCACACCCCGCGCTGGCAATGGAGCGTCCTGGCCGGGCTGGTGGTGTTGCTGGTGCTGCAGATTGCCGTGGCCGACCGCGCGCGGTTGGCCGCCGATGCCGGCAGCCGGCCGTGGATTGCCGGGCTGTGCAGCGTGCTGCGCTGCACGTTGCCTGCGTGGCAGGAGCCGGCGGCGTTCAGCATGATCAGCCGCGACGTGCGTCCGGTGCCGGGCCAGCCCGGTGCACTGCAGGTGCAGGCCAGCTTCCGCAACGATGCGCGCTGGGCCCAGGCCTGGCCGGCGCTGCGGCTGTCGTTGTCCGATGCCGATGGGCGCGTGATCGGCACCGGGGTGTTTGCCCCGCACGATTACCTGGACCGTTCGCTTGACGCCAACAGCGTATTGGACCCCGGCCAAAGTGCACAGATTGCGTTCCGCGTACGCGAGCCCGCCGCCTCCACCGTCGCATTCACCTTCGAGTTCCAGTAAGCGTGCCTGGCGCGTCGAGCGTGGCGGGCTGCCCACGCACGCGCTAGACTGGCCCCCTACAATTCTCCGACCGGGGCTGCTGTCCGCCCCGGCATCTGCACCGGGAACCTCCTTGAACGCTGTCCTTTCTCGTCCTGACAATAGTCGTGGCGCGCCGAAGCCACCGCTGCGCGAACACGTGGCCCAATCGGTCCGACGCTACCTGCGCGACCTGGATGGCTGCGATGCCGACGATGTGTACGAGATCGTGCTGCGCGAAATGGAAATCCCGTTGTTCGTGGAAGTGCTCAACCACTGCGAAGGCAACCAGAGCCGCGCGGCGGCGATGCTGGGCATCCACCGCGCCACGCTGCGCAAGAAGCTGAAGGAATACGGCATCGCCACCTGATGCCGTGCATCGACCAACGGTCGATGCCTACCGGTTCGGGTCACGCGCTACGGTTGCTGACGTACATCGACCAACGGTCGATGCCTACCGGTTCGGTGTCGGTACGGGTCACGCGCTCCAGAAATACCGCACCAGGTGGAAGAACACCGGCGCGGCGAAGCACACCGAATCCAGCCGATCGAGCATGCCGCCGTGGCCTTCGATCATGTGGCCCCAGTCCTTGATGCCGCGATCGCGCTTGATCGCCGACATCACCAGGCCGCCCCAGAAACCCATCAGGTTGACCGCCAGCGACATGCCGAACGCCTGCCACGGCGTGAACGGGGTCAGCCACCACAGCGCCGCGCCCAGCGCACTGGCCGACAGCACGCCGCCGATGAAGCCCTCCACGGTCTTGGACGGCGACAGCTTCGGCGCGATCAGGCGCTTGCCGATCAGCTTGCCCCAGATGTACTGCAGCACGTCCGAGGACTGCACCACGATCACCAGGAACGCGAACAGCAGCAGGTTGCGCGCCGGGTCCACCCCGGCCAGCTTGAGGTTCAGCAGTGCCGGTACGTGCGAGATGCAGAACACGCAGATCATCAACCCCCACTGCACCTTGGAGGTCCGCTCCAGGTAGTCGGTGGTGTCGCCGCCGATGGTGGCGAGGATGGGCAGGAACAGGAACGCATAGACCGGAATCTGCAAGGTGTACATGCCGTACCAGTCGGTCCACACCAGCCAGTACTGCCACGGCAGCACCACATAGAACGCGGCCAGCAACGCGTAGTAATCGCCGGCGCGGGTGGGGGTAAGCGTGATGAACTCGCGCAGCGCGAACAACGACACCAGCGCGAACAGCAGCACCACGCCGGTGCGCCCGAAGAAGAACGCCAGCGCGACCACGGCCGCCATCACCCACCACGCGCGGATCCGCGACACCAGGTTAGCCAGCACGCTGGTGGGCGCATGCCGCGCGCGCCAGCGCAGGGTTTCGGCGATGAGCGTGGCCACCACCAGCACCGCGGCGATGCCGGCAAACAGCAGGCGCGTCTGCGCATGCGTGGACAACTGCGCCACGTCGGTGGCCAGGGTCGAGAGCCAGGCGGTCATGCGCGCTCCCTGCGCGGCTGCGGGTCCAGCGCCATCAGCGACAGCCGCGCGCGCTCGAGGAAGCGGTCCTTGTCTTCATCAGCCTTCAGCCGCAGCGGCTCGCCGAAGGTGGTGGTGCACAGCAGCGGCAGCGGCAGCCAGCGGCCCTTGGGCATCACCCGCTTGAGGTTGTCGATCCACACCGGCACGAACTCCAGTTCCGGACGTTGCCGGGCCAGGTGGTAGATGCCGCTCTTGAACGGCAGCACGCCCTCGTCGGGATTGCGCGTGCCTTCCGGGAACAGGATCAGCGAGTTGCCTTCATCCACGGCCTGGCACAGGCAGGCGATCGGGTCTTCATGGCGCTTGGCCGCGTCGCGCTCGATCAGCACGCCGTTGAACACCGCGTGGATCAGGTAGCGGCGCAGGCCGTCGCGCTGCCAGTAGTCGGCCGCGGCCACCGGCCGCACCTGACGGCGCAGGGTGACCGGCAGCGCCGACCAGATCAGCACGAAATCCCCGTGGCTGGCGTGGTTGCCGTAGTACACGCGGTGGTCGCTGGACGGGGCGCAGCCCTGCCACAGCGCGCGCGCCCCGGTGAGCGCGCGGATGGCAAAGCTGCAGCCGCGCGCGATGAGGTCAGCAAACATGGGCAGGCGTCCTTGCGAGGGGCGGTGGTGGCATCACGGCAACGTCTTCAGGACCAGCGCGCCCAGCAGGCACAGCGCCTGCGCGCCAAGCGCCAGCAGCTGCCAGCGCAGCAGACGGCGCATACCCTGCCAGCGCGGCTGCCAACCGCGCGGCGCCGTGGATGCCTCGCCCAGCCCGAGCTTCTGCAGTACGTCATCGATCACCCCGGGCGCGGCGTCGGGATGGCTGGCCTGCAACGCCTCCAGCAATGCCGCATCGAAACTGACCCGGGCGGCATAGTAGGCCTGCACCGCGCCGGACAGCAGCGATACCAATGCGGGCACTGCCACCACCAGCGGCGGCGTCGACAGGCACAGCAGCGCCAGCGCCGCGCCTGCCAGCAGCACCGAGATGCCGGTGGCCATGCGGGACTGGCGCAGCACGGCGGTCATCACCCGCAACTGGAACAGCATGCTCATGCGCTCACCTGTGTGCTTCCGTTGGCCGCGGCGGCATCGCGCACGGCCTGTTCAATCGCATCGCGGTGCCGGTCGTGCAGCACGATGTGCGGGCAATCCAACTGCAGCAGGCGGATGGCCGCGTCGGCACTGTCGGCGTGTCCGCTGCGGCACAGCCAAGTGGCCACGGCCGCTGCGCTGCGCGAATACCCGAGCGCGCAGCACACCAGCACCTCGCCACGGCGATGGCCATGTGCAATGGCATCGGCAGCGCGCTGCAGGTCATGCGCGGTGGGGGTGGCCAGGTCCAGCATCGGCACGCTGCGGTAGTGCCGCACCTGGCCCGCGAAGGGCAGTTCGGCGCACACATCCACCACGGTCGACATCGGCAAGGACGCCCCCGCCGCCGGCATGCGTCCCAGCCACACGCCGTCGATCACCAGCTGCGGCTGCGGCGCACGGCGTGTCCACCAGCGCGAGTTCAACCAGGCGGCCAGCAGGTACGGCGCCAGCAACCAGCACGCGGCCATGCTCAGCCGGCCGTCTTCCTGCTTCTGGAATACCGCCGTGCCCACCGCGGCGTAACCCAGCGCCACCAGCGCCAGCGACACCGCCGGCCAGCCCAGCCACAGCACCCAGCCACTGAAGGTCAGCGCCAGCGACGCGCACAACGCGCTGCCCAATCCGTACAGCATCGCCAACCGCCAACGCGTGCCGTCCTGCGCCCACTGCCAGTGGGCCAACGGCGAGCGCCCGTGCGCCGGCCACAGCCACACGCACAGCCAGCCCACGGCCACGCCGGTGGGCACGTCCACGAAGTGGTGCTGCCAGGTGGTCAGCACTGAAATGCCGATCAGCGCGAACCACACGTGCAGGGCCGCGCGCCACCACCCACGCAGGTGCTGCTGGAAGCGCACCCACAGCACCACCAGCAGCACGATGTGCAGCGAGGGGGCCTGGTTGAATGGCTTGTCGAAGCCCAGCAGCACGTCGAACAGCCAGCCGAACACGCCGGACGTTTCCGGGCGCTCCAGGCTGAAGCGCAGCGGCCAGAGCAGGAAACACGCCACCGGCAACAGCTGCGCGGTGAGCAGCCGGCGCGCATGCATGTCCAGTTCGGCGCGTTGGGTGCAGATGAAGAACGAGGCCACGTAGAACAGGTCGATGGACCAGTACGGCACGATGGTCCACGGCTGGAACGGAATGGCCGCTTCCCAGTCGAACACGATCGACGGTACGTAGGACAGGCGCCCGGCCATCGCGTTGGCCAAGCCATAGCTGAGGAAGAAGAACGGCCCCAGCAGGGCCAGCCACAGCAGAGCGCGGCGCCAGGGCCGCACGCCCTCGGTCACGGCAGCACCCTGCGCGCCAGCGACACGGTGAAGATGCCGAAGCGGTCGATGCGCTGAGTGACCTTCTCGAACCCGGCCAGGCGCACCAGTTCATCCATTTCCTGCTGGGTACGCCGGCGCATCACCCAGGCCGCGCCTTCGCGGTGGCTGGTCAGCGCGCGCGCGATGAACTCCAGCTGCGGGTGCCACGGCTGCCCTGTGTACACCAGGTAGCCGCCTTCGCGCATGGCCGCGGCGATGCCCTGCAGCGAGCGCAGTACCGCATCGTTGTCGGCGAACAGTTCGTACAGCCCCGACACCGTGGACAGGGTGGGCGCCACCGGCAGTGCCGCCAGCGAAGCGGCATCGAACGCATCGCCCTGTTCGAAGGTGGCGATGTCATCGGCACCGAATTCGCTGATGAGCCTGCGCCCGTCGATGACGTTGCGTTCGCTGAGGTCGCGCAGGGTGATCGCATCGGCGCGCTGTTCGCCTTGCGCCAGCGCGTCCAGCACGTAACGGCCATGCCCGGCAGCCACGTCCAGCACACGCACCGGGCGCGCTTGGCCATGCAGGTGCAACGCGGCCAGCTGCAGCAGCTCGCGCACGTGGGTGCGGCGGATGCGAATGCCGCGCCAGCCGATCGCGTCCAGGTAGTTGCGGTCGATCATGCGGCCCAGCGGGCCACTTCCGCGCGCCTGGTCGCGGTAGATGTAGTCCAGCGTGCTGCCCGAATCGAAGCCGCTTTCCAGGCCCAGCGCGATGCCTTCGGACAAGGTGCCGCCAAAGCGCAGGCCGGCCCGGGTGAAGCGCCAGTACAGGTCCTTGGCGCTGTTGCGCTGCGGCGGCCAGGACAGGACTTCCGCCTCGTCGAAGGTGGGGCCGTGCTGGTGCGCATCGCGCAGGCTGGGCCGCACCAGCGGCTGCGCGAACCGCTCGGTGACAAAGCGGCGGATGGCCGCGATGGCCGGCGCACGGTCGCGCTCGCCCAAGGTGTCGTGGAAGAAGCCAGGCAACAGGTGGCGTTCCTTGATCGGCGAGGACAACCGCTCGTAGAAGCGGTCCTGCGGCGCGCGGTGCACCACGAAGTCCGATCCGGACACCAGCATCTGGGTGGGGACGGTGATGGCCTGCGCATCGCCCACCACGCGATCGGCGGCTTCGTACAGGCCCAGCAGCACGCGCACCGAGATCGGCCGGGTGATCAGCGGGTCGGAGCGGTAGCTTTCCACCCGCTCCGGATCGTGGGTGAGCCATTGTGGCTTGACGTAGCTGTTGACGAAGAAGTTGCCGCGCAGCTTCTGCATCAGTTTCAGGCCGGGCACCGCCAACGGCACGTACAGCTTGACCTTGAAGGCCGGCGAGGCCAGGACCAGCGCGCGCAGCGGCGGCGCGTAGTCGTGCACCCAGGTGGCGGCGACCACCGCGCCCACGCTCTGGGCGATGATCGCGATGTCCTGCACGGCGATGCCATGCTGCTGGCCGATATGGGCGATGAAGCTGTCCAGGTCGCGCACCAGCGCCTCGAACCCCGGCGCATCGCCGCGCTCGCCCGGCGACTGGCCATTGCCGCGCGCATCCCAGGCAAACACATCGGTGTCGGGCAAGTCCAGCTCATCGACCAGATGCGCTACCCGGCCGGAGTGCTCGTGGCCGCGATGCAGCAGCACCACCGCACGGCGCGTGGCAGCCAACCCGCTGGCCGACCAATGCCGGTAGAACAACGGCTGGCCATCAAAACTGTGGAACTGCAGATGGTGCTGTGCGCGCATGCATCACTCCGTTGTGCATCCGGCGGGATCCGGCCACGTCAGCCGATCTCCGCCAATCCTTGTCGAACGCGCCGCCAGCTGGTCAGCACGCAGAGTGCGGCCGCTGCCCACGCGATCCATCCCACGATGGCGCCGTCGATCCAGCCCGGCGCCAGCAGCACGCCGATCAGGCCGATCACGAACGCCCGGTCGCTTTTGCCCATCGGCCCGTCATAGCGCCGGCTGGCCCCCACCATCACGCCCAGGACGCCAGCGTACTCGCAAACCGCGGCCATCCACGTCAGCGCCCACAACGCGGTGGGGTTCACCCCCGGCACGCTGAGCAGGCTGAGGTAGAGCGCGGCGTCGGCGATGATGTCGCACAACTCGTTGAGATATGCGCCCAGGCGCGACTGCTGGCCGAATTCCCGGGCGAGCATGCCGTCCACGGCGTTGAGCGCCATGCGCAGCAGCATCCACAGCGGCAGGGTCAGGTACAGCAGCGGCCGCGCGGGCGCCCACCGCCACACGGCGGCGGCCACCAGCAACGACACCACCGCAGCCAGCACCGTGACCGTATTGGCGGTGATGCCCACGCGGTAAAGACCGCGTACGCCCGGCCGCAGCAGATCCTGGAAGCGCCCCTTCAATGCATAGATCGACATGCCGTACCGTCCTCCTGACGTTCGCTAATCTACCTGTCCACGCCGATGCTGGGAAACGCCTGCCGACGCGCTCGACTCACTCGGCCACCAGCAGCTGCCGCCATAGCTGCAGAAAACGGTCGGAGTACCAGTAGCCTTCGCTGCGCATCAACTGCACCGGCAGCCCGGCGGTGAGCACGTAGCGTCTGTCGAAGCGCTGGTCGAACTGGCGCTTCAGCCGGCCCAGCTGCACCCGGTCGCTGTCGAGCATCGCGCAGGCCAGCAGGCCAAGCCAGCCGTCCACCTCGTCCGGCTCGCGGGTGAAGGCCTGGTCGAACAACCGCTTTGCGTCCTGTGGTCGGCCCAGGTCCAGCAGCATGTAGCCATAGTTGCGCTGCGCATCGATGTTGTCCGGCTGCGCCTGCAGCACCTGCTGCATGCGGATGGCCGCCTCGCCGGTGCGCCCCAGGTGGAACAGCACGTAGCCGGCGTGTTCCTGCAGCGCCGGGTCAGGCTGCGCTTGCGCGCGTTGCAGTGCATCCAGGCGCAGCCAAGCCGCCTCGAAGTCGGGCGTGGCCGCCGCCGGGTTGCCGGCCGACAGGGCCATCGCGGCGCGGTTGAACCACGGCCGGTAGTCGTCCGGCGCGTCATCGATGGCGTCCTGCAGCGCGCGGCCTGCGGCGTTCGCATCGCCGGTGTCGGCCAAGGCGCTGGCCAGGTTGAGGTGGATGTCCATGCGCTGTTCGCGCTGGCCGGACGCGTCCAACGCAGGATCGCCCTGCAGCTTCAACGCCGTGCGGTATTCCTGCACGGCCTTGCGCGGCTGCTTGAGCTGCTGAAGGTATAGGTTGCCCAGGTTGTAGTGCGCATCCAGGCGCGCGGGCTGCAGCCGCATCGCCGCGCGGTAGGCCTCCACCGCCTGCGGGTGCTGGCCGCTGTCGCCCAGCGCATTGCCCAGGTTCACGCGCAGGCCGTAGTCGTCCGGAAAACGGGCCACGCCGTTGGCAGCCACCACCGCCGCCTCGCGGCTGTCGCCGAGCTGCAGCAGCATCGCCGCGTAGTTGATGAAGGCATCGGGCGACACGTTGCCGGGCAGCGTTACCAGCTGGGCGTAGTAGCGGCGCGCCTTGTCGGTCTGGCCGGTGCGGCTGTAGTGGGTCGCCAGGCGCTGCTGGATGTCGAGGTTGCCCGGTTCCAGCTGCGCGGCGCGCAGCAGGTCCTGCTCGGCCGCACCGTGGTCACCCAGTTCGTGCAGCACGTTGGCGCGGTTGAGCAGGCCCAGGGTCTTGAGCGGGGCGCGCTGGATGTAGTCGTTGAAGGTGTCCAGCGCGCGCTGGTGCTGCCCCAGCCGGGCCTGCGCCACGCCCAGGTTGAGCCAGGCGGTGTCCAGGCCCGGATCCAGCCGCACTGCCTGCGCGAACAGATCCGCAGCGGCCTGCCACTGCCCTGCCCGGGTCTGCGCCTGGCCCTGGTTGAACAGCAGCTGCGCCTGGTTTTCGGTGGGCAGGCTGGCCGCCTGCGCCGCCACCGCCGCGGCATCGCTCTTGCCGGCCTTGCCCAGAAGCGACAGGCGGTTGGTCAGCGCCTTCGCATTGCCCGGTGCCTTGGCCAGCGCCCGGTCGTAAGCAGCCAGCGCCTCGCGCGTGTCGCCCAGCCGTTCCTGGACCACACCGATATTGAGCCAGGCGTCGGCGTCGTCCTTGCCCAGCGCGACGGCGGCCTTGAAGTCCTGCAGCGCCCCGACCGCGTCGCCCATGTCCAACCGGGTCACGCCGCGGTTGTAGGGATACAGCGGCTCGGTGGGGTCCAGCTGCATCGCCCGGGCATCGTCGGCCAGCGACTGGCTGGAGCGGCCCAGCGCATGCTGGGCCAGCGCGCGGTTGCCGTAGTAGCCGGCCACCTGGGGTGACTGCGCGATGGCCTGGTCCAGCAGGTCCAGCGCGCGGCGCGGCTGGCCCAGGTGCTGGTAAGCCTGGGCGGCATGGAAGGGGATGTCCGGGTGCAGCCCGGTGCCTTCAGGGTCGCGGCGGTAGGCGTCTTCGTAAGCGGCGTGCACCTCCAGCATCCGCGCGTTGGCATGCTGCTGGTTGAGCACGTACAGGTAATTGCGGAAGAAGCCGCTGGTATGCCAGCCCGCCTGCAAGGCCGCGGCGTAGTCGGCCAACGCGCCCTGCGCATCACCCGCCTTGGCCCGCGCACTGCCACGCAGCTGCAGGCTTTCGGCATCGCCCGGATCGCGCTGCAGCGCCTGCTCAGCCGCCGCCCGCACCCCGGCGTCGTCGCCAGTCGCGGCGGCGATGTAGGCCTTCAGGCGGTACAGGCCGGCCTGGTCCGGCGCCAGCGCGATGGCCTGCGCGATCAGCCGACTGGCCTGTGGCCAGTCCTGGTCCTCGTAGGCCCGGTAGGCACGCTGCTCCAGGTCGTCACTGCTGGACCCGTCGGCATCGGCCGGCACGCTGGCCCCGTGGGCGGCATCCACCGCCACCGGCAGCGCCGCAATCTCCACAACCTGCACCGGTGCGTCGGCCGCCCCGCGCGCGGTGTCCTGCGCCTGCACGGCGGTGCCGGTCCCGGCGAATACCACCAGGCTGGCCAGCAGCGGCCCCTTCCATGTTGCTGTCGACACGTTCTGGACCTGCGAATCCCTGGCAGAGCGCGCAGCCTACCCCAGCGCCGCCGGCCTGCGGGGGCCGGGCGGTGTGCCGGATGCGGCTGCCGGGGGCAATATCGGCCGGGCGGCGCCCGCCACCGGCCCCCACCGCCTACAATATTGGCCCCGCTCCGCTGCCGATTGCCCTGTCCCCATGACTGCTGATCTGTTGCCCGTTCGTCGGGCCCTCCTGTCCGTCTCCGACAAAACCGGTCTGATCGACCTGGCCCGCGCCCTGGCGGCGCGCAACGTGGAGCTGCTGTCCACCGGCGGCACCGCCAAGGCGATCCGCGAGGCGGGCCTGGCCGTCAAGGACGTCGCCGACGTCACCGGCTTCCCGGAAATGATGGACGGCCGGGTCAAGACCCTGCACCCGATGGTGCACGGCGGCCTGCTCGGCCGTGCCGGGCTGGATGACGCGGTGATGGCCGAACACGGCATCGGCGCGATCGACCTGCTGGTGCTGAACCTGTACCCGTTCGAGTCGGTCACCGCCAAGGCCGACTGCACGCTGGACGATGCAGTGGAGAACATCGACATTGGCGGCCCGGCGATGCTGCGCTCGGCCGCGAAGAACTTCGCGCGCGTGGCCGTGGCCACCGACCCGGCGCAGTACGCCGAGCTGCTGGCCGAACTGGACGCCAACGACGGCCAGCTGTCGGCGGCCAAGCGGTTTGCCTTCTCGGTGGCCGCGTTCAACCGCGTGGCCCAGTACGACGCGGCGATCAGCAACTACCTGTCCGCCGTTGCCGTCCGCGATGCGGCGGTGCCGGTGCGCAGCGAATTCCCGGCGCAGATGAATTCCAGCTTCGTGAAGGTGATGGACCTGCGCTACGGCGAGAACCCGCACCAGAGCGGCGCGTTCTACCGCGACCTGTACCCGGTGCCGGGCACGCTGGCCACCTTCCAGCAGCTGCAGGGCAAGGAGCTGAGCTACAACAACCTGGCCGACGCCGACGCGGCGTGGGAATGCGTGCGCCAGTTCGACGCGCCGGCCTGCGTGATCGTCAAGCATGCCAACCCGTGCGGCGTGGCCGTGGGTGCCGGCAACGGCGATGCCTACGAGTTGGCCTACGCGACCGACCCGACCAGCGCCTTCGGCGGCATCATCGCCTTCAACCAGCCGCTGGATGCCGCCACCGCCAAGGTGATCCTGGACCGCCAGTTCGTTGAAGTGCTGATCGCCCCGGACTACGAACCGGCGGCGCTGGAATACGCGCAGAAGAAGGCCAACGTGCGCGTGCTGCGCATTCCGCATGGGCAGGGCCGCAACAACTACGACACCAAGCGCGTGGGCTCGGGCCTGCTGATCCAGAGCGCGGACAACCGCGGCATGGCGCGCGACGAACTGACCGTGGTGAGCACGCTGGCCCCCACCGACAAGCAGTTTGCCGACCTGCTGTTCGCCTGGAAGGTGGCCAAGTTCGTGAAGTCCAACGCCATCGTGTATGCCAAGGACAACCGCACCATCGGCGTGGGCGCCGGGCAGATGAGCCGGGTGTACTCGGCGCGCATCGCCGGCATCAAGGCGGCCGACGCGAACCTGGTGGTGGAAGGCTCGGTGATGGCCTCCGATGCGTTCTTCCCGTTCCGCGATGGCATCGATGCCGCCGCTGCGGCCGGCATCAAGGCGGTGATCCAGCCGGGCGGCTCGATGCGCGACAACGAAGTGATCGCCGCTGCCGACGAACACGGCCTGGCCATGGTGTTCACCGGCGTCCGCCACTTCCGCCACTGACCCCTGGAGCGACACGGATGTCCCCGCAGCACATGAAGACCCTCGCCGCGCTGGTCATTGCCAGTGCGGCCGCGCTGGCCGGGTGCACCCCGGCCAGTGAACCGGCGGCCCCGGCCGCCCCCGTTGCGGCGCAGACGCCTGCCGCACCGGTGGCCCACGTCAGCCGTACCGCGCGGCTGCAGGCCTTTCTGACCGAACGCTATGGCAAGGCCGCGAAACTGGACGGTCAGTGGCGTGGCAGCTGGAGCCAGGATGGCGACACCCGCCCCACCGACTGGCGCGTCTGCGCCGAACAACCGGTGGTGACCGGCGACAGCTGGCAGCAGCTGCTGGCTGTATGCGGCTGGCCGCTGGACGGCGCGCACCCGGACCCGGGCGCGATCGACTTCTTCGTACTGCGCCCCGAGGCCGACCGTTTCGCCGTGGCCGCCGAATTGACCAGCCAGAACTTCGGCAGCCAGGGCCAGCCCGGCACGGTGCAGATCATCCGCGCCGGCAGCGACTTCTACGGGTTCCGCATCGAGCACGGCTGGTTTGGCCAGGGCTATTCGCTGATCACCCAGACGCTGGTGCTGCCCGGCCCGAACGGGTTGGTGGAGGCCGGCGGCGTGCGCAGCCACATCGACAACAGCGGTGCCTACGACTGCGACGATGCCGACGCCGAGCCGGACTGCCAGGCCCGCCTGTTCAACCTCGATTTCGCCCTCACCTTCGACACCCGCGACCCGGCTGCACGGCAGTGGCCGCTGGTGATCGAGGAAACCGGGATGAGCTGTGGCCGCACCCCGGTGCGCCGCGAGCATCGCTTCACCCTGGACGCGAAGACCTGGACCTACGCTTTCCCCGATGCCTTGAACCGCGAAGGGTGCGAGTGATGCGGTTGTGCCGCCGGGGAGAGCGTCATTTCCTCGGGTAATCTGTAATCTTGTGACAGTGATCAGAGTGCAGACCCTGCACAAAGGCCAAGGTGAGCAGATGAGCATAGACACCGGCGAACTGATCCTTTACCGCACAGACGACGGGCGTACTGATGTACATCTGCGGGCAGCAGACGGTACCGTCTGGCTGACCCAGGCTGAGATGGCGACGCTGTTCGACACCACACCACAGAACATTACCCAGCATGTTCGAAGCGTCTACGCCGACGGTGAGGTCGAAGAAGGGGCAACCTGTAAGGATTACTTACAGGTTCGGCAGAAGCGCAGGGCGCCCTGCTCCACTTCGATCGTCAGCACGTCTGGACTTCGCGGCAACACGTGTGGAGCGGCGTGCGAGAGCTTGTCCAGTGAGCGGGATCGAGCAGTTGCGTCCCGTATCACTTCGCACCACCTGCGCCGGTTCGCACTGGCCACCGCACTGCTCGTCCTGCTCGCCGGGTGCGGCGATGCCACACCACCGTCCGACACCGGCAAACCGCGCCGCGTGCTCGATAGCACCGCGCAGGTGGAAGACACCCTGCAGGTGAGTGGCACCGCCGATCAGCGCCTGCTGGGCTTCCTGCATGCGCGCTATGGCGACAACGCCCGGCTGGACGCGCCGTGGCAGGACCAGTGGGACGACACAGAGGTGGAGGCGCAGCGCCCGATCACGCGCAGCGTGTGTGCCCGTGACACGCGCGATACCGATGGGCATGTGCAGACGCTGCTGGCGGTCTGCCAGACGCTGGACGACGCCGCCAGCGTGGAACCGGGCCGGCTGGATCTGTACGTGCTGCGCGATGGTCCGGCCGTTGGCATCAGCGAAGCGCCGCTGCTGGTCATCGCCCAGCGCCTGCAGGGCCAGTACGGTCGCAGGGGCGCGCCGGGCACGGTCCAGGTGGAGCCGCTTGGTCCGCAGCGCCACGCGTTCCGGATCACCCATGGCGAGATCCAGCGGGGCGTCACCCTCGCCTCGCGCAGCTATGTGGCCGTGCACGCCAGCCGCCTGCGCGAGGTGGCGCTGCTGCGTGAGCACATCGACAACAGCGCTGCCCGGCCCTGCGGCGACGCGGGCAAGGGCTGCGATGACAGCCCGTTCAATGTCGACTTCAGCATTGCCGTGGGCACCGCCGACGCGGCGGACGGGTACTGGCCGCTGACCGTCCGCAGCCGTGGGCAGGACTGCACCGGGCCGGCGCACAGCTACGACCTGGTGGCATTCGATCCGGTCGCGCGCCGCTACGCGGTACCGCCGGAACTGCAGCGCGCGGACTGCGCCGAGTAACCGGGCGCCGTTGCACTGGGTGGACCGGCACCTGGCCGCGCCCATGCAGGCCCGGCCGACACCGCGTAAAATCGCGGGCCTGCCCCCACACGCGAGAACTGCATTGAAGATCCTGGTCATCGGCGCCGGCGGCCGTGAACACGCCCTGGCCTGGAAGCTGGCACAGTCCGCGCAGGTCAGCGAAGTCATCGTGGCCCCCGGCAATGCAGGCACCGCGACCGAGGCCAAGTGCCGCAACGTGCCGGTCAAGGTCACCGACCTGGACGGGCTGTTGGCCCTGGTGGCCGCCGAAGGCATCGGCCTGACCGTGGTCGGCCCGGAAGTGCCGCTGGTGGCCGGCGTGGTGGACCGTTTCCGCGCCGCCGGGCACCGCATCTTCGGGCCGACCGCCGCCGCCGCGCAGCTGGAAGGCAGCAAGGCGTACGCCAAGGACTTCCTGGCCCGCCACAACATCCCGACCGCGTTCTATGCGGTACACACCGAGATCGAGCCGGCGCTGGCCTACATCCGCGAGAAGGGCGCGCCGATCGTGGTCAAGGCCGACGGCCTGGCTGCGGGCAAGGGCGTAATCGTGGCGATGACTCTGGACGAGGCCGAAGACGCGGTGCGCGACATGCTGTCGGGCAATGCGTTCGGCGACGCCGGCGCGCGCGTGGTGATCGAGGAATTCCTCGACGGCGAAGAAGCCAGTTTCATTTCCATGGTGGACGGCACCACCGCATTGCCGATGGCGACCTCGCAGGACCACAAACGCGTGGGCGACGGCGACACCGGCCCGAACACCGGCGGTATGGGCGCGTACTCGCCGGCCCCGGTGGTCACCGATGACGTGCATGCCCGCGTGATGCGCGAGGTGGTCAACCCGACCGTGCAGGGCATGATCGCCGACGGCATTCCTTTCACCGGTTTCCTCTATGCCGGGCTGATGATCGATGCCAATGGCGCGCCGAAGGTGATCGAGTTCAACGTGCGGTTCGGCGACCCGGAAACGCAGCCGGTGATGCTGCGCCTGCAGTCGGACCTGGTCGAGCTGGTGCAGGCGGCCATCGACGCACGCCTGCACGAGGTGGATGCGCAGTGGGATCCGCGCCCATCGCTGGGCGTGGTGATGGCGGCGGCGCCCTACCCGGAAACGCCGATCAGCGGCGATGTGATCCACGGCCTGGACACGGTGCCGCCCACGGCCAAGGTGTTCCATGCAGGCACGGCGCTGGACGCGCAGGGCCAGGTGGTGAGCGCGGGCGGCCGGGTGCTGTGCGTGGCGGCGCTGGGCGACAGCGTGGGCGACGCGCAGGCCAACGCGTATGCCGGCGTGGCGAAGGTGACCTGGGACAACGAGTTCCACCGCACCGACATCGGCTGGCGGGCAATCGCGCGGGAGAGGTGAGGCCGCGCGGATCCGCGCATGGCGTGGAGCGTGTGACGTCAGCGGCCCGGCATTGCCGGGCCGTTGCGTTACAGGACCGCGTCGACACCTTCCTTGCTGTCGGACAGATCAGCGGCCCCACATGGGCATAGCGGCTCCAGAAAAGAAAAGGCCCGGCAGTGCCGGGCCTTTCATCACCTCAACGCCGCCCCGCATTACGCGGTAAACAGCGCCTTCATCTTCTTCAGCGCGTTCGCCTCGACCTGGCGGATGCGCTCGGCCGACACGCCGTACTCGTCGGCCAGCTCCTGCAGGGTGACCTTGCTGTCCGCGTCCAACCAGCGACGGCGGATGATGTCGCGCGAACGCGCATCCAGTTCGGCCATGCCTTCGCGCAGCAGCTGCAGCTTGTTGTCTTCGCTGTCGGCACGCTCGTAGGCCAGCGACGGGTCTTCCGCGTCGGCCACCAGGTACGCAGCCGGCGACGGCGGGGCGTTTTCGTTGTCTTCGTCGCTGGGCGCATCGAAACCGATATCGCGGCCGGACAGGCGCGACTCCATCTCAAGCACTTCGCGCTCGGAGACGTTCAGATCCTTGGCCACCGCGCGCACTTCGGCCGCGTTCATCCAGCCCAGACGGGTCTTGGACTTGCGCAGGTTGAAGAACAGCTTGCGCTGCGCCTTGGTCGTGGCGACCTTCACGATGCGCCAGTTCTTCAGGATGAACTCGTGCATTTCCGCACGGATCCAATGCACCGCGAACGACACCAGGCGTACGCCCATGTCCGGGTCGAAGCGCTTCACCGCCTTCATCAGGCCGATGTTGCCTTCCTGGATCAGGTCGCCCAAGGCGAGGCCGTAGCCGTTGTAGCCACGGGCCACGTGCACCACGAAGCGCAGGTGGGAATGGACCAGCTCGCGCGCGGCGTCCAGGTCCAGCTCGTCGCGGAAGCGGCGGGCCAAATCCTGCTCGTCATCGACCGACAGCACCGGGATCTGGTGCACGGCACCGATGTAGGCGTCCAGCGAACCGAGCGCACTGGGAATCGGGAGATTGTTGGCCACAAGGGCAGTAGACGTGTTCTGGCTCATAGGGCTCATCTTAGCAGTCTGAAACTTGGACTGCTAAAGGGGAAAGAAGTTCCAGCGTTCTGTTCATGCAACGATGGCACTGATTACCCGGATAACGTACCGCGAAATGATGACAGTGGCGAGAGGGTCAAAAAATAAGGCAAACACTTTTTAAATCAATGCCTTGATCGAATTAATGCGGCCACGGAGCGTCGATTTCCGCTGAACGACCGGATTCCGCCACCCCATTCAGGCGAAAAGTGTTGGCAGGGATTCAGCCCGGCGAGCAGGGGGTGTGGCGTCGGCCAGCGAACACCGCAATCAACAGGGTGCATCGGTGGCCCCCGGCCGGGCAGAGCCGGGCTCTACGAAGAGCGCGATTCCCAGGCCAGAGACATCGCGTTGGCCCGGCCGGGCAGAGCCCGGCTCTACGAGCGCCAACCGCAGCCGCCCGCCCGCGCGATAATGGAAATGTTGACCGAGTAAACCAAGCGGCCGGCCTGTTGCCGGCCCGGATTACAGCGTCGCGCGTGGCGGCAGCGACCAGTCGA
>Ga0308161_1000217_pt1 | contig 126820 bp, 101 predicted proteins | sample PhyFR2_FD_201034 | JGI IMG/M metagenome (GOLD analysis project Ga0308161, IMG submission 201034) | Phyllosphere microbial communities from UC Gill Tract Community Farm, Albany, California, United States - DLSLF.R2 | ecosystem: Host-associated > Plants > Phyllosphere > Unclassified | place...
CGATCTCCCATGACGCAGCGCTACCGTCGATCTAGGGCCGAAAGTACGGTGCTTAAAACTGCAGGAAAATCTTTCGAGACCCCCGGCACATCGCCGATCTCCTCGTTACATTGACTGCGTAGGAAACGAAATGTGTTTCCCACTCACACGCTACCAGTTCCACATGGACACTGCCTAGTAGCTGAAACTACGAACAAGAAGAAGGATAAGAAAATGGCACAGATCCATAACCAGAGAACTGTCGTCGGAACCGTCGTGGATGTCTACGCACCCCGCGCTGTCGGCAAGGAAGAGCACACCGTCGTCAACTTCAGTGTCGCCATGACCCCCTCGGTCAAGGACGGCGACGGCTGGAAGGACGGCGAGACCGAGTTCATCCGCTGCACCGCATGGCGCAAGCTGGCTGACAATGTGGTCGAGACCTTCAACAAGGGTGACCGCATCATCGTCATCGGCCGTCAGACCATGGAGGCTGCTCGCGAGGACCGCGATGGCAACACCATCGACCCTCGGCCCAACCTCACCGCTGACTTCGTCGGCGTTGACCTGACCTACGATGCCGCTCACTCCGAGCGTGAGGCCAAGAACAAGACCTCCGCCAACAGCGAGGACAGCGACGGCGGCTCGAAGAAGAAGGCCTCCAACCCTTCCTCCAACAAGAAGGCTGCCAAGAAGTCCTCGAAGCCCGCCAAGGAGGAGAGCTTCGATGACGACGATGACATCTTCGGCGACGATGACGACATCTTCGGCGACGACTGATCTCGTTCTCTAGCACGACCGACTAGCCCCGTACGCAATGTGCGGGGCTAGTTCCGTTTCGGGTCGAGCCCACACGGGCGATAGCAGCTTCGATACCATAGCACCAACAGCACAGTTCTAGGCCCCAGAGAGGTACTTCAGTGAGCAAGGACAAGGATCAGCCCGATCTGTCGGCAGGCCACCAGTCACCCGATACGGTTCGGCTTCCCCAGGGCTGGAGTAGCTCTAGCCAGGAGTCTGAGTCCATCGTACCCGACGGCAGGGATGACTTCGACCGAGTCCTCGAAGGATCGGACTCGCCGTTCTCCCACGAGTCCATGGTGGCTGCTCGCAAGGATCGAGAGGCCCAGAGCAGGAAGAGGCTTCGCAACGGGCTCTTTGTGGTGCTTGGGCTAGTGCTCCTCACGGCCCTGGGCTTCGGCTCACTCCTCGCCTTCGATGGCTACAAGGCCCACAGGGAGACCCAGCGGGTTGAGCAGGAGAAGCAGCAGCAGGAGACCGAGAAGGCCAAGGCCATCAAGCAGTCCTCGAGGCCCTTCTCCGTGCTCGTAGGCGAGGTCGATCCTCCCTCCGATGAGCTCCTGAGCTCAGCAGTTGAGAACGACGAGCTCAAGATCGGAGGAGCCACGCTCTCGATCAAGAACGGCAAGCTAGCTCCCACAGTCAATGGGTGCACCCTGGGAGCATCCACAGACATCTGTATGGCAGCCAAGGGAACTCTAGGCGACGGGGACTTCGATGTCTTCGTGCTCAAGGACATCTCTAGGACTCGAATCCTCGACGATCCCAAGGACTTCTCTGAGCTCCAGAGCACCGGTGGCACCATCGCAGCCTCCATGGCCATCGATATGGGAGCAAAGGAAGGCCCCACTCGAGTGGGCGCACTCACTGCTAGCGGAACAACCGGATTCATCCTTGTCTTCCCGCAGGGAACTTCCACTGATCGGGTGAACGCGGTGCTCAAGGCCGCCACCGTGCTCTGAGCGAGATAGAGGAAACGAATGGGACTGGGAATCACAGCGCTGATCCTCTATGTGGTCGGCTTCCCCATCCTTACCTGGGCGCTAGCGCTGTTCCACCGGAAGGTCATGGTCAGGAAGGCCGAGGAGAAGATCCAGCGAAAGCGACTCTCCAAGAAGCCCCCTGAGCCCGTCGGCCCACGCTGGTGGAAGAGGTTCCGCTTCACTCTCGGCGACAAGCGACAGTTTATCTTCGCAGTCGGCAAGAAGAAGGAAGAGCAGGCCCAGGGGCCCGGGCTCCAGCGCAGGCTCATCTGGTGGCTCCTCTGGGGAGCTGGACTGGTAGCAGCCGCCGTGAGCTTCACCGGAGACTTCCGCTGGATCCTCTGGAGCTTCCTGATCTACATCTTTGCTTTCAACTTCGCGGTGCGCTCGGCCCACAAGGTCGTGAAGCACCAGGAGTATGTGGTCAACCGCATGTATGAGATCGCACAGCCGAAGCTCAGCCTCCCCATCCAGGACCCCGCAGGAGCCCATGTGCGGGTGCTCGAATGGCGCGACTACACCAAGCCCGACAAGGTTGAAATCGATGTGCCCAGTATCTTCAGTGAGTCCGGCGAAGAGGGCTTCCTGAAGCAGTTCAATCAGGTCTTCGGCAGGGAGAGCGCCTGGGTCCCAGATAGCAAGCCGCCCGAGAAGGGGAAGGACGGAAAGCCCGACTTCCCGGGTCAGCTCGGCTGGGACTACGACAAGGGCATCCTGACGCTGCGCGCCGTTCCTCCGCTTCCCGGTAGCGCCAAGTGGGAGGCCCACTATGTGCTTTCACCTGCCGTCGCCTGGAGCTTCTTCCCCATCGCGCTGGCTGTGGAGCACGGCACCACTGTCACCCACCCGGAAACAGGTGTCAAGGAACATGTGCTGGGCTTCGACCTCTCGGGCCAGCAGGGTGCGGCAGCGGAAGCTGCCGGAGAGAACATGTCCACGAAGATCGCTAAGTCGCCTATGGTTTTCATCGGAGGGGGCACCGGAGGCGGTAAGTCGATCAGTGTAGACGAAAAAGTCGCAGTAGTCCGCAAGAAAGCTGCCATCGGCTGACTCTGATGCTGTAAAGATCAAGCCCTTGATATGATCTGGATGAGGTAAAAGATTCGGAGCTCATCATGCGGAAAGTCTCGGCGCGCAAGACCACTCTGGTCCAGATCGATTCAGAGCTAGCGGCCACATTCGTTGCTGAGTACCATCGTCAGGGCATGGCTCGACCGGGATCCAATCTCAGATCCTTCGGCCTCTACCTCGATGACGAGCTCCTCGCAGTCGCTCTCTTCTGCAATCCTCGCACCCGGGGTATGCAGAAGCTCTACACGGCCGAACTCTTCCGCATGGCCTTTAAGGCTGATGTTCGAGTTCAGGGTGGAGCTTCGAAGCTCATTCGACACTTCATGGGCACGGGTGCCTTCGATCTCTTCACCTACCAGGATCTCTCTGGAGAGGTCACTGATGTCTACAGCCACTCCGGTCTCGAGTACATCTCAGAGCGAGCTGAGAAGGAAGTCCTGGTGATCGACGGCAAGAGCCTTTCGGAAGCTGAGGACAATCGTAGGGATTGGTTCAGCCTTGAGCAGGCAGTTCGCTTTGGTCCGGACATGCTCATCGGAACCACTCTGGGAGAGGTAGCCACTGACCGCGGTCGCAAGAGTAACATCGAACTCTTTCTCGAATCTGGATACCACCTAGAGACAGTTCCCGGTGATCGGATCTACGGCTGGAGGAACCCTTCAGTTCGATTCTACACCTATCGGATCGGGTCGACTGAGTCTTCGAGCTACTACATCGGAAGGCGAGCCTACCGCAATCCAGGGCTCACCGAAGCAGAGCTTCTCCAGGATGGCTACTTTGGCTCTGGAGGTAAGAAGCTCAAGGACTGGCTTGAGACGGTAACGCCAGAGTCCCTGACCAAGGAGATCCTCGGTATTCACTCCGATTGGCCCGCCGCCATCAGGGCTGAGCGAGAGGCCATCGGAGACAGCTACAGGGATGATCCGAACTGCCTCAACATGCAGCCCGGCGGCATGGGGCTAGGAGCTTCTGTCGCCAACCTGCGAGAGCTTGAGTGTTCGGTTCACGGGCTCTCAATCCACAACGGTAAGTCCTGCATGAAGTGCTCTGGCGCCAAGCGCTTCTCCCTGGGCAACTGTCAGATCCATGGAGAGAGTACCTTCCTGCCAGCAGGCTGCGTCAAGTGCATTCAGGCTGAGCGCTATGCTGAGTCCACTTGCCCCAGCCACGGTCTGACCACCCATCGGGATGGCAACTGCGTGAGCTGCACCAACAGCCGGTCGATCTCTCTTCGAAGCTGTCCGGAGCATGGCTTCACGAAGCACATCGGTGAGGTCTGCTCAACCTGCAACTCTCGAAGCGGCGTCTCCCTGAGGACTTGCCCGATCCATGGCGAGACTAAGTTCCGGGGCTCAACCTGCTCAAGCTGCTCCGCCGAGGCCGCCGTGAGCCTCAGGATCTGTGCTGTGCATGGAGAGAACAAGCACTCGGGAGAGCACTGCATGAGGTGCAACGCCGAGGGCCAGCTCACCACGGGGATCTGCGAGATCCATGGCTCGGCCACCTTCAAGGGTGGAAGCTGCACGCGCTGCACCGTAGCCAAGGCCCTCAGCGAGAAGCTCTGTCCGAAGCACGGGCTCACCACTCACCAGGGAGATGTCTGTGGTCGCTGCAATGCCGCCAAGGTGCTCGTCCAGCGCGAGTGTCCAAAGCATGGATTGACCACCCACCAGGGAACCGTCTGTAACCGCTGCAATGCGGAGAAGTCGATCTCACAGCGGGAGTGCTCTGTGCACGGCTCCTCTAAGTTCCAGGGCGACCAGTGCGTCAAGTGCCGCAATGACGCTCAGTTCTCTGAGCAGGAGTGTTCGGTCCACGGGCTCACGAAGCACCGGGGCAAGAGCTGCATGAGATGCGCTCAGGCCAATCGGAAGAAGCCGGACGATAGGCTTAGGGAGCAGGGGCTCACGAGGGCCGATGTGAGGGAAGCTGCTCGCAGGGGTGATACACTTGTAACCCTGGAGTCTCGCTTCGGCATCTCCAAGTACCATCTGAAGAAGATCATCGGTGAGGAGGCTCCATGACTAGAGCTGCAGACAGGAATGACAGCATCGCTGGAGCCATCTACGGAATGGCCCTGGGGGATGCCTGGGGCTATCCCACTGAGTTCATGGATCACTTTCAGATCATGGATGAAAGACCCGCACCGCCTCGGCTCCTGAAGGTCACCGATGACACTCAGATGAGCCTCTACAATCTTCGGGCAATGAGGCGTATCCTCGCTGAGGGCATCGATCTTGGGAACATCCTGCAGGATCGGGAGCTCCAGAGCCGGGTGCGGCGGATCTTCGCCGATGAGCATCTTGAGTTCGCCGTCGATCCCGACAACAACCGGGCGCCCGGCAACACTGTCATGGGAGCGCTTCGAGCCTACAGGAGCTCTGAGCGAATCACGGGACTCGAAGGAAGTTCCCTCAACGAGAGCAAGGGCTGTGGCACTGTCATGCGAGCACCCTGGCTGGGACTTCTACCCCTGGAGCGCTCTACGGTGATCGCCCTGGCGATTCTTCAGTCTCAGACCACCCACGGACACTCTGTGGCCACGCTCTCTTCGGCTGTCACGGCACTCCTTGCTCGTGATCTCTTCGAGGGGAATCTTGAGCCCATCGATGGCCCTGCTCGCAACCGAGTCGTGGCCATGCTCTACAGGCTCATCGATCTCGCCAACGAGGTAGGAGAGCTTCAGTCCAACCTCATCGCCGATGGTGAGATCCTCAACGGACTCTGGGACTTTAGGAGCTCCCTGGAGAATCTCATTCGATCACTGCAGGCCGTCCCCCAGGAAGCGCTCCTCAACGAGTCTCGAGATATCTGCGATTGGTTCGGCCAGGGCTGGGTCGGCGACGAAGCCCTCTTCTGTGCGGCCGGTGCGCTGGCGCTCTACGGCGAGGAGAGCTTCGCTGGCATCAACCGGCTCGTGTTCTCCAACGGGGATAGCGACTCCATCGCTGCGGTGGGTGGATCCTTCCTCGGCATCCTGGGAGGCTACGATGCTCTGGCGACACAGGCCCGAAGCAGGGGCTGCTCCATTCGAGGATCCTTCGAGAATCGCTACGAGGACGAGCTCGCTCGCGCTGGAGCCTTCATCAGCGGGCTCTGGGCCGATCCTAGGGCAGTAGGATAGGTTCTGAGCGCCGGGTAGCGGTTCAGCGCGTTTCCCAGCGGTGACCTACTCCTAAGGGCGCAGGTCTGATTTCAGGTTAGAGCACTTTCGGTAAGTTAGACCCAAACGACTAGAGATGGGGACCAAGATGGTTCAGGATCAAGCCGCAACAACTCAGAAGCCCACCGGAGCCTTCGTGGGCGCAAGCTGGGCTGCCCTCGTGATCGGAATGGGAGCCTATCTTATCGGTCTCGGCAACTCCACCATGGAGCTCAACGAGAAGGGCTACTACCTCACGCTCCTGCTCTTCGGCCTCTTCTCGGCCATCTCAGTGCAGAAGAGCGTCCGTGACCGCTCCGAGTCGGTTCCCGTCACCAACATCTACTACGGCGTGGCCTGGTTCTGCCTTCTGGCTGCTCTGGCTCTCCTCTCCATCGGCCTCTGTAATGCTGATCTTCTCCTCTCCGAGAAGGGCTTCTACGCCGTCTCCATGGTGATGGCGCTCTTCGCCGCAATCGCCGTGCAGAAGAATGTGCGCGACCTCGCCGTCTTCAACAGCACTCAGGATCCTCAGGAAGCTGTCTCTAGCGGTGGCTGGTTCCACCGGGACGAGAACGCCGATGAGCGTCTGTAGCCGGTGCGGCTTCGAGCTCTGGCGACCCATCGCGGAGCTCGAGGTCTCCGACCTGGGTCTCTACAGCGATGAGCGCTTTCCCGGTAGGTGCATCCTAAAGCTCCGGGATCACCGGGAGAGCCTCGAGGAGCTTCCGGAGGATCTCCTCTTGGCGTTCCATCGGGATCTCCGTAGAGCTATTGAGGCCATTCGGAGCGTCACGGGCTCTCAGCGCGTGAACTTCGCGGTGCTCGGCAACACCGTTCCTCATCTCCACGGTCATCTCATTCCTCGGATCCCCGAGAACGAGCCCAAGCCCGGGAGCTCTCCCTGGGATGACCCTCGCCCTCGAGTCACGCTTCTCGGCTCTGAGGCGAAGCGCATCGTGCGGGAGCTGCAGGCCTCTCTAGGCTCTAGCAGCTGAGCTCAAATTTTCAGCAGCTCCAGCGTTAGAGACCTCCTCGAACTGATTTTCGCAGATAAGGGAGACTCCCATGGCAGGTCTAGGCTACAACCCCTACCGGGACGCGGCTGGCAAGTTCTCAAAGCCCGAGGATGTGGGCAAGAAGATCGAGGGTGACCTTCAGGCTGCCTATGACGCTGGAGACTTCAGCCAGGTTGAGGCCATCGAGAACTACGCCATGGAGAAGATGCCGGAGTCTCCCCTCGGCCAGAGCCTCCTTGAGAAGAACTACGGATCTGCTCCTCAGCCCAAGGTTCGTAGCGGTCTCTCGGCCCACGAGCAGCTCCTTCGGGCAAAGGTTACCGAGCTCGCCAAGAAGAATGTGGAGCTTCGAGCAGAAGCCGGCGATGTGACCTTCGATGACGCCAACCCCGAGCGTGCTCGCCGTAGGCTCGACGAGGCCATCGAGTACGCCCAGAGCAGGGGCAACACTCACCTGATCTCGAAGCTCACCAGCGCAAAGGTTCTCCCTTCGGGAGCCTTCCAGCGTGAGAGCGACAAGAAGCGTGTCAACACCGATGCCACCATCCGTGCCTACACTGCCGAGAAGGAGTTCGAGGCAGGCCGTAACTCCATCCAGGCTGCGATTCAGGCTAAGATCGACAGCGGTGAGATCAGCGGTGAGAAGTACACCTTCCGGGATGACAGCGGAACCTACACGCTCACCATCAAGCCCGGCTTCGACGAGGAGGCCTATGAGGCCCTCGACGAGCGCACCAGGCGCGAGATCTCAGTTCCGGTCAACTCCGCATCCCTTGACCTCGCCCGGGAGAAGCTCTCGCCGGAGCTCTTCGAGCAGGTCACTACCCAGCAGCAGGTCATGGACTTCGTTGTGGGTAAGGAGCCAGAGATCGATGGTATCCCCCAGGCCAACACAAACCTCCTGGGCAAGGACAGTGAGGAAGTCGCCATCAGTGGCCTCAAGAACCTGAGCAACTACACACAGGCCGTGGAGAGGAACTTCGGCAGCAAGGCGGATCGCAACGCCCTCAAGGCAGAGCGTGCTGAGATCATCAAGTCAGCTGTGGCCGATCGTGGTCAGAACACCTTTGTGCCGGGTCGAGCCTACGCCAACGGTGCTCTCCTGTCAACGAGGCGAGTGCTCAACTCCAAGGAGCTCACCGACAAGCTCAGCCCCGCACAGATCCGCTCGATTTCGACCATGAAGTACCAGGTCAGCGAGGAGAAGGCAAGGGCTATGCTCTCCAAGGAGCAGTACGCTGCGCTCTTCGAGAAGCCCAAGGCTGCTCTACGGGTTACTCCCAGCCGCAAGAAGTGACCTCGAGACACCTGAGGCATTCTTCGGTACCGTGTGCCCATAGACAACATCGGAAGGGGAGGGACTCCAATGGCTAAGGACCTCGCACAGACACTCGCAGAAGATCTTGCTGAACTTGGGCTCGCAGAGCTCGTCGGCCCCGGAAGCCTCAAGGCACTCGACAGCAACACTCTCGTGGAGCTCGAGCAGGAAGACGATCTCATCACTGTCTACGAGAACGGTGAGAGCCTGGGTGACTTCTCCTTCGCTGACGAGAAGTTCCACGAGGCGTTCATGGCTACTCTAGCCACTTCGCTCAACTTTTAGACTCCTCGGGTTTACGCCCGAGGGAACATAAGGTAAGAGCTGACAGCAGGAGGTAGATGGAATAGCAATGGCGCATCTTAACTTCAACCGCATCGTTCAGGAGGAATTGCCTATGGGTGGATTCGCAGACTGATTTCAGTTCAATCAACAATCGAAAATTGAGGGGCCTCTCCGATCATGGAGGGGCCTTTCTCTTTCTCGAATTGACTCGCGCAGGCCATCGGTGTATAGTCGGCTCTGACCATACAGGACGAGCAAGGAGGAATCATGGATCAGGTTCATGCGGATCCACGCAAGCTCCTCACTCGTACCCAGTTTCGGGAGCGAACCATCGGCCGGCGCAATGGCCGCTGCTGCGTTCCGGACTGCCTCGAGCAAGCCGTGGATGCCCATCACATCATCGAGCGCCGGCTCTGGATTCAGCCAGAGGAGCTCGGAGGCTACTTCCTCGACAACGGAGCCGCTGTCTGCGAGAAGCACCATCTCGAAGCCGAGCGCACGACGCTGACTCCCGATGCGCTCCGAGAGTACTCGGGGATCAAGCAGGCCGTGCTCCCCGGTGAGTTCTACCTCGACAGCGAGATGGGCTACACCAAGTGGGGAGACATCGTACTCCCCGATGGCATGAGGCTCCCGGGACCGCTCTTCTGGGATGAGTCGGTGCAGAAGATCATCGGAAGCGCTCCTGGCATGCTCGACCTCTACCGGGAGCGCGTGAAGTATCCTCGGACGCTGCACCTTCCCTGGTCTCCGGGTCTCACCAAGGACGACAGGGTCCACGGCTCCATGGCCCACTGGATCGGTCGGGAGATCGTCGTCACCGAGAAGATGGACGGTGAGAACACCACCGTCTACGGAGACGGCTACAGCCACGCTCGAAGCGTGGACTCCGGCAACCACCGGTCCCGTAACAGGCTGAGGGCAGATATTCAGCGCTGGGCCCACGAGCTCCCTCGGGGCTGGCGCGTCTGTGGCGAGAACCTCACGGCTGTCCACTCGATCCGCTACAACGATCTTCCGGACCGCTTCCTTCTTTTCTCTATCTGGGACGGCAACCGCTGTCTTTCCTGGGAAGAGACGGAGGAATGGGCAGAGCTCCTTGAGCTCCAGACACCTCGAGTGATCTGGCGGGGAGTACCCCAGAGCGAGAAGGAGCTCCAGGAAGTGCTCACTCGCAGCTGGAAGGAGCTCGGCGGAGAGGATGAGTCAGAGGGCTATGTGGCTCGCCTTGCCTCGAGCTTTGAGCTCCGGGAGTTCCATCGAGCCGTGGGCAAGTTCGTTCGCAGCAACCATGTGCCCACTGAGCAGCACTGGATGCACAGGCCCTACGAGGAGAACGGCATCGCCTAGAGCTGAAACCCGACAGAGAGCGCCGCACTTGCAACTTGAGTGCGGCGCTCTTCGCATTTCTCGCGCTATCTGTATCTTTCATGTGAGCTTCCGCAATAAATCAGCCATTTCTTGATGGTTTTCACATCGAACGATATGCGCGGTTCATAGCGCAATGGAGAGCTATGCTCTGCGCTACAGATACACCCAACCTAGAGTCAACTGCGATCAGGCAGTACACGATCAGGAGGAATCATGCCGCTAAGCTCATTGGAAGAGCCGAAAGTTCGAAGAAGAAGTCATCGCCCAAGGATCAAGCCCCTCGTCGCGGGGGCTGCCACAATCGCTCTGAGCGCATCGGGAATCTTCCTCGTCGCTACCCCGGCCTCTGCCGCGCCTGGAAGCGCTGAAGCAGAAGCTCGCTATCTATCCGGATCGCTCCTCGAGCGCTCCCTGGACAACCTCGCGGCCCTACAGGGTGAGCGAGCCGTTGCCAACGGAGATTCCGATGGAGTTGTCACCGAAAGTGGCGCTCTTGATCTTTCGGTCCTCGGCGGAACAGTTCAGCTTCAGTCGGACAGTGGAGTCGCCATTCCCCTGACCATCGCCGACGCTGGAGTGATCAGTCAGTACGCTCAGGCCTCCCAGGCCGGAAGCTCTCGGGGCGCAGCGGGAGCTGTTACTGACCAGGGGGTCATCGACCTCGATCCCACGGCGAGTGCTCCAGAGGCGCTGACCTTCGATCTCAGCAATCTCCTCGGCGATGACATCACTTCCTCGGTGGCCAACGCAACGCTGACCACCGGCGTGAACACGGCCACCGCCAACCTCGAAGCTGGCGGAACAGCTCAGGGTGACTACAACATCGCCGGACTTCAGGCCAACCTCACCTCTCCGCTGCTCGCCAATCTCTCCGACGGGATCCTCGCCTCCGTGACTGATCTCGAGGGAGCGGTCGACGAGAACCTGGGCGATGGTGGCTCCCTCTCCACCGGGCTCACGGCTGCCCTGGGAACTCTCGGAGTAGCCGATGTGGCCGTGAATGCCGATGTGGATCTTGCTCCCACCGTTCAGAATGTGATCGAGGAGAACAACATCCTCGGCGCTGACGGACCGGTCCAGGTCAACCTCTCCACAGGCGCAATCTCCGTGGACATTGCGGCTGTGCTCGAGGCCAACGGTCGCGATCTCAACGACCTCGCTCCCGGTGAGCAGATCATCAACAGCGAGCTCGTGGACTTCATCACGGCCGATGTGGATGAGCTCGTCAACGGTCTCCTTGCCGAGGTTCAGGATGCTGTGACCACCGCCCTGCAGTCAACTGATCTCACGGTGACTGCAACTGTCGGCGACGAGGCCGCTCCCGCGCTTACGCTCAATGCCGATGGCACGCTCAATGAGATCGCAACCGGTGCAGCACCCGTCACGATCACTGCCCTCGACAGCAGCTTCGATGTTGCGCCTCTCAACGGGCTCATCGCAACGACCGTGAACAATGTGCTCGCACTGCAGCTCAACACCAACGCTCTGGCTGGCGTACTCGCACCACTCTACCCGGCAATCGACCAGACTCTCACCGGCCTTGTCACCCTCGAGGGCAATGTGCAGGAAGATGTGGAGGGGACCTTCACTGAGACCGCACTGCGACTCAATGTGCTCGACACGCCAGCTGTTCCCACGGTGAGCGAAGTTCTCTCCCTGAACCTCGCTCAGGCATCGGTCGGCCCCAATGCTGCTCCCACCGAGGACCCTGTGGTTGCTCCCACCATCACATCCATCACTCCGATCTTCGGACCGGAAGCCGGTGGCACTGAAGTCACCGTTACTGGAACCGACCTCGCAGATGTGACATCCGTGAGCTTCGACGGCAACGCCGCAACTGACCTCACAGTTGTTTCGCCCACCGAGCTCACTGTGGTCACCCCCGCAGGTACTGGACTTGTGGATGTGGCAGTGACCAGCCCGGGTGGTACAGCAACGCTCCAGGATGCCTACACCTACATTCCCGCAGCTGACGGTGGAGACCCCGCTGTTGTCTCCTTCACTCCTACTTCTGGACCTGAAGCTGGCGGCACCGAGGTCACCATCATCGGGACCAACCTCGATGGAGCAGATGGCGTTCTCTTCGGAGACGCTCCCGCCACCGACTTCACCGTCGTCTCTGAGAATGAGATCACTGCAGTCACCCCTGCTGGAACCGGTGCAGTACCAGTGACCGTCGCTGTGGGTGGAGATAACATCGTGGCTCCTGGAGACTTCACCTACATCCCTGCCTCCGGGACGGATCAGGTCGTAGTCACCACAGTCAACCCCACTTCCGGCCCTGAGGCCGGCGGCACCGAGGTCACCATCGGTGGATCGGGTCTCGATGGTGTGACCGGAGTGAACTTCGGTGGCAACGCTGGAACTGGTCTCACCGTGAACTCGGACACTGAGCTCACAGTGAACACTCCTGCAGGAACTGGCGAAGTCCCCATCGTCCTCACGGCAGATGGTTCCAACACCACCGCATCCAACACCTTCACCTACATCCCAGCTGGAACTCCTCCCACCATCACCGATGTGACCCCAAACCAGGGCCCCACGGCGGGTGGCACCACTGTGACCATCGGAGGCACGAACTTCGAGGGTGACAACACAACGGTGAGCTTCGACGGAGTTCCCGCAACCAACACCACCGTAGTTAGTCCCACGGAGATCACCGCCACAACTCCAGCCGGAGTCGCCGGTGCGGTGGATGTGACGGTGACTACTGGTAGCGGTCAGGAAGCAACTCTTCCCGATGGCTACACCTACATCGCCGATGGTAGCGGTGAAGGTACCGGCGGACCTAACGGTGGACAAACCGGCGCAGGTAACGGCAACGATTACCCCACCTGTGCAGCTGCGGCAGCTGACGGTAAGTCCAACTTCGCTTCCACCGACAGGAACCTCGACAGTGATGGAGACGGAATCGCTTGTGAGAACGGCGGTGGTAACGGTAACGGTGCTACTGATCGGAACCTCGCCTACACCGGTAGCGATCTCACCGGCGGAATCACAACCGCTCTACTCATGCTCCTCGCTGGAGGTGGAGTATTCCTCCTCCGCAGGAAGTTCAGCATCTAACCAGCGCTGAAAGGAAGTCGTCTACTCCGCAGGGTGATCAGGGGCCCTGCGGAGTAGACGCATCTAAGGCGCAGAAAGCCTGTCTTCGCACACGCCGACCGATCAGCACTCTTGGGCGCTTAGATCGCAACCTGCTGCCAGTCAGACCACTCTGGGCTTCGATACCATGAGCGCATGGAACAATCTTCTTCAGGCCTGCCGGCTCCGGCCATCGACGGCCCCTGGCGAGTGGATAGCTACGGAGCCAAGATCGTTCCAGCTCGCAATCGGCAGGGCTTCGAAGAGCTTAGGCTCATCGAGTACAGCTCCCTTGCTCTCTACGGTTCATTCGCCGATCCTGGGCTCATCGACGGACTCAAGAGGGTCTTGAGCTGGGCTGCAAGACAGGAAGATTCCATCATCTTGAGTGCATCTTCCGACGAGCTTTTGAGCCTGAGTGGAGAACAGGAGCTGCCAGCGCCGAGAGGCTCAGATCAGAGTAGACTCCTTGCCTACCTTCGATCACTCAGGACCTACGGTGAGGGCTACCGGAGCCTGCTTCTCAAATCAAGGAGGACCTGGAGCCCCAACGGTCGCTATGTCCTAGGGATCGTGGCCCTCAGCTCTTCTGATCTACGGAGCACTGAAGTCCTCAGGGAGCTCAGCGCTGTTCTTGAGCTCGCTGAAACGACGACGCTGCGACCTCTCCTCGTCCTCGAGAACTCCGACGATCTTCCACCGGAGATCCAGGACGGATTGAGCTGGCAGCTCTTCGTTGGAGCACAGGAGATCGGCCGATTCCGCGATAGGTATGCCATCGACCCAGAGCCCGGCATGAAGACTCGTCAGCCCCTCGGCATCGCACTCGAGATCGCATCTCAGAGAGCTCGAGTGGTCAACGGATTGGGCTACACTCCAACGGCCGAGTCGCTGGAGCGAAAGCAAGCAATCGCAAGTGATGCTGAAAGCTATAGGAAATTCCTGGAGGACCTCACAGATGGAAGCTGAAAGAGAAAAGATCGAAGGCCCAGGAGCCGTTGAGCTAGCTCCCGATGAGGAGCTCGAGATCATCAGCTTCGGCGAGCTCAAGGAAGGCGATGTGATCCTGGGCTCTAGCGGCCGGGCTACAGTCGTCCAGGGCTTCGATCCCCACATCCCCAAGAGCATGTATGTGATCGAGACCGACTCTGGGATTGAGCTTGAGCTTTCGGGAAATCACCTACTCTATGTGGTCACGGCCAACGACAGGGATCTCCACAGGCTTAGGCTCTCGGAGGGCAAGAGGCTCGGCAAGACCATTTCTGCTCCCTCCCTGGAGATCCTGGAGGATCTCGCTCAAAGCACCGACGGCAAGCATGGCATGATCGCAGAGTTCGAGAACTTCATCGAACCCAAGAGTCCCGAGCTCTGGGCGACTCTAGTCAGAGTTGCTGAGTCTCTTGGCCCAGTATCCGAGAGCAATCTCCTCGTGGATGATCTCGGTGGTAGGGAAGAGCCGCTCTATGAGTCTGCTATCCAGAACTACGACCGCAGGGACTTCGCTCGGCAGCTCCTTTCTGTACTCAACATCGGCAGGGCCAGAAAGCTCTGGCCGGTGGTCGTGGGTACCGTGATGCCAGTGGAATCCCTGCTCACCCACAGCCCAGAAGACATCTACATTCCAGACCCGCCAGAGGTCCTCGAGGAGAACCGATGAAGAGCCCTAGAATCGCAGAGAAGAGAGCTGCCGCCAAGAGGCAGGAGGCCAAGCGCCGCCGGAACGGACACATCATCCGCTGGTCTATCGCTGTCGTGGCGGTTGCCGCGGTTGCCGGTATCGTGATCGCGGGAATGGCCGCTAGCTCTCAGAAGCAGGAAGCCAAGGATCGGGAGACAGCGAGCCTCAAGCTCAACAAGCCCGACCTCGCAACGGCCACCGGAAGTTTTACGGTGAACAGCGCCGGAAAGGCCGTGCCTCTCAGCGAAGCTGACACGAAGCTCCCTCGCATCGAGTTCATCTTCGACCCCCAGTGTCCGGGCTGCCACCTCGTAGAGACCGGCACCCACGACACTGTGCAGTCGCTCATGGAGGAGAAGAAGGCTCAGTTCTACTTCACTCCCGTCTCTTTCCTCAACGACGCATCCACCGATGACTACTCTGCCCGGGCTGCCTCCACGGTGATCGAAGTTGCTGAGACCGATCCCGACCACTTCTACGACTACATCAGCGAGATCTATAAGGACAAGAACTTCCCCGGTGAGGGTCCTGACTACCCCAAGGGCGGAGTGAGCTACGCTGACCTCGGCAAGGTAGCCAAGGAAGCCGGTGTCTCCCAAAAGGCCATCGACCGCTTCAGTGAGCAGAACTACCGGCTCTGGGTCCTGGAGAACACCAAGGTCAATGCTGCTCGGAGCGAGATCTTCCCAGGTGGAATCTCGACTCCCACGGTGCTCATGGGTGGAGAGCTCAAGGAAGAGGGCGGTCGCTTCGTGCTCAAGGATTTCACCAAGGTTCCCTTCAAAGACCCCGATGTGGACAAGACCTTCCGGGATGAGTTCGCAAAGCTGAGTAGCTGATTCCATCGACCGGAGGGCAGCTACTTTCAGCGCCCTCCGGTCGGTACCATGACCCCATGGATCCGAAGCAACTCCTCGAACTGGCCAATGTGCTCGCCGTCAGCGGTGCTAGCCAGGAGCAAATAGCTGAAACTGTCAAGCTGGCGATGAGCTCGAAGCCACAGCGAGAGCTCACGGCCGAGGAGCGGGATATCTTCGCCGGAGCAGTGGCTCGAGCTGTCGAGATCATGCCGGCCTTCCGGGACGCCATCGCACTGATCCGACCCTTTCGGGACTACACCACTCCGACCCTCTACACTGATCGCCACAGCAGAGTGGGCATCGGAACGCTCTTCTTCCTCTCGGCCGTCGATCCCTACAGGCGTGCATCGCTACTCCTCCATGAGGCCATGCACATCCTCAACAACCACTTCACCCGCAGGGTTGACTTTCCCATCGACCCTGAGAGCGACAACAGCGCCAAGGATCTAGAGATCAACAGCGTTCTCAACAGGTCAAAGAAGACCGATCTATCGATGCTCCTACTTCCTTCCCAGGAGCCCTTCAGATTCCCCGAAACCCAGTCCTATGAGCAATACGCGCGGCTCATGAAGAACAAGGGGCTCATTCCAGATCAGTCAGCTCCTCAGCTGTCGTCACCTGAGTCAAGCCTGGGAACTTCAGATCCGGATGCCCAACCCACTACCGGAGCCGGCTCTCAGCCACCGGAAGAGAAGAAGGAGCAGGGCTCCTCCGAGTCCGATGAACCCTCCGAGCAGGGAGAGGGTTCTGAGCCAAGCGAAGGCTCTGAGTCCGGCGAAGGTCAGGATCAAGATTCGAACAGTCCAGGAGACAGTGGCGCCCAGTCCGACGGAGAAGCCGAGAAGGGTGACAGCTCGGAAGAGAGCTCTGAGGGCGGCGGGTCTCAGGGTGACGATTCGGAGGAATCCGAAGGGGGCGAGAGTAGTAGCTCAAGCTCGAGTGACTCCGGACCAGAATCCCAGGATCCCGATTCCATCGCCGAGCAGGCCATGGAGGGCGCCGCAGGTTCACAGAAGGGGAGCAATGCAGCGCCCTCCAACGCCTGCGACCACTCTACCAGTGAGCGGGAACAGGCCGCCGATGATCTTGAGATCGAGCGAGCCTCTAGCTCCGAGCAGTCCGTTGCTAGAAACAACACTGTGGCTCGTATTCGGGAGGAAGCGGCTAAGTCCAAGGCTCGAGGTGATAAGGCCGCGCTGATGATGCTCCAGCAGATGGAGCTCGCCATGCAGCCCTCTAAGGTCGACTGGCGAGTGATCTTCCGCAACATCATCAGCTCCTCTCGAGACGCCATCGCCATGGGACGAACCAATCACACCTACCGCAGGGTCAACAAGCGACTCTCCACCGGCGAGTTTGTCTTCCCGGGCATGATTCGCTATGAGCCCAACACCATCATGGCCGTAGACACATCCGGCTCAATGAGCAAGGAGGACTACGCTTTCCTCCTCTCCGAGCTTGAGACCATCGTCAAGTCTACACTGCGAGCCAAGGACCGCTTCAAGGCCTTCTGCGTGGACGCTAAGGCGACAGAACCACAGACCGTACGATCCATTCGAGATCTAGATCTTCGGGGCGGAGGCGGGACGCTGATGGAGATGGCCGTTCGATCCATTGAGCTTCTTCCCAGGAAGGAGATTCCAGACATCTTCATCCTGGCAACAGATGGTGGCACGAGCTGGCCAGCGTTTAGAAGAGAGCTACTCAAGAGCAAGCATCGCTACAAGACGGTGGTGCTCATCACCCAGGGGAGCAACTTCCAGAGCGCCAAAGAGATCCTCGGGGAGCTGGCTACAGTCATCGACATCTCCCGGGAAGGTAACGGAGAAATCCGTCGCTGAAAGCTCCAGATAGCCGATAAACTCGTGGCTCCGCGGCCGGTAAAAGTACCATCACTTCGGTATCGTAGCGTCACAGGCAAACAAGAACAATAAGGAAGCAGAGAAGCATGGCAAAGGCCTCAAACACAGACGCCAGAACTGCGGCGCTCGACGAAGCGCTCAAGCAGATCAACTCTCAGTTTAAGACTGAGTCCGGCGACCCCCTGATCTCGAAGTTCGGCGACAAGCCGCGAAAGGTCCCCACCGTGTCCACCGGTTCGCTGGTGCTGGACTCGCTCCTCGGTGGTGGCTTCGCTGTCGGCCGTGTGATCGAGGTCTTCGGTCCCGAGGCGTCCGGTAAGACCTCCATCGCCCTTACGGCTGGAGGCAATGTGCAGAAGGAGGGCGGCACCGTGGCTTTCATCGACCTCGAGCACGCCCTGGACCCCTACTACGCTGAGACCCTGGGCGTCAACATGACTGAGCTCATCTTTGCTCAGCCAGACTACGCAGAGCAGGCACTGAACCTGGTGCTGAAGCTCATCAACTCCTCGGCAGTGGACATGATTATCCTCGACTCCGTCGCGGCTCTGATCCCTAAGGCCGAGTTCGAGGGAAGCCTCGAGGACCAGACCATCGGTCTCGTCGCTCGAATCCTCTCCCGTGGTCTGAAGCAGATCGCCGGTGCGGCTGCCAAGAAGAATGTCACGGTCATCTTCATCAACCAGACCCGTGCTGCCATCGGTGGCTATTCTCCCATGGGTACCCCTGAGACCACCACCGGTGGTAAGGCTCTGCAGTTCTACGCTTCGCAGCGTGTCCGTGTCGCTGGAACCAAGCAGATCACCGAGGGTAAGGATGTCATCGGTAAGGAGGTGCGACTCAACATCAAGAAGAACAAGATCGCTCCTCCCTTCCTGCAGGGTACCACCGTGCTCACCTTCGCCCAGGGCATCAACCAGGTCGCCGAGCTCATCGAGGTCGGTCCCCAGTTCGGCGTCATCGACAGGCCCAACAACAGGACCTACCTCGAGGCCAGCACCGGAGAGAAGATCGGATCCTCGAAGGCTGAGGCACTGGAGACCCTGGAGACCAACAGGGAGCTCTTCGACAGGCTTGCCGTGGCGCTTCAGGACGCCATCGCCGAGTCCGTGATGAACCGCCGGGGCAAGGAGAAGAAGAGCCTCCTCGAGGCCGATCCCGAGACCGGAGAGATCATCGAGACCGATGGTGAGGAAGAGGAGACCGAGGCCTGATCCTCGCTCCCTGAGCCTCTCTGCGGAGTCCGGATGCTGTGATAGCACCCTGGGCTCCGCAGAGCCATATCTAGAGGAAGTAGCCCAACCGTGCTGAAGCTCATAGCTGTAGTGACCATGGTCATCGACCATCTGGTCTATCTCTTCTTCCCCGATCAGGAGTGGATGCGAGCGGTCGGCAGGCTCACCATGCCGATCTTTGCCTACGCCATCGCACGGGGCTTCTATTACACGAGGAACCCTAACAGCTATCTCCTTCGGCTGGGCATTCTCGCCGTAGCTTCGCAGCTCCCCTTTACGCTACTGTTCGGCCAAATCCAGAGCTTCCATCTTGGAGAATGGAACTTCTGGATGCCTACCCTCAACATGGTGGTTCCCTGGGCTCTAGCCGTGCTCCTACTCAAGCTCAGGCCTGTCTTCATTCTGCCGGCTGTGCTGGTGCTCTTCTACATCCCCATGGACTACACCTCTCTGGTGATCCTCCTGCCCATCGTGCTCTACCACCTCTGGTTCGCCCAGAAGCGCCCCCTCCTGGCCCTGGGAGCCTCAGTTGCAGTGCTGTCCCTGATCTCACTCCTGTCCTTCGGGCTCCAGTGGTGGTCTCTCCTGGCGCTACCTCTGATCTACTTCCTCGAGCGCTACGACTCTCGGATCCGGCTCAATCGCTGGTTCTTCTACAGCTTCTACCCGGTACACATGGCGCTCCTTCTCATTCCAGTCAAGCTCCTCGAACTGGGGGCGCAGTAGCGAGCTCCGGTATGCCGTGGTATAGTAGGTAGGTTGAAAGCACGCCCCATCGGAGGAATCAAACTTGAGCATTACAGTAGCTGAACAGGTGCTCCTCTCATCCATGAAGGCTCGAATGCCAGCGGTGCTCGTTGGGCCACCTGGAGTCGGGAAGACCGCGAAGCTCTACGAGCTGGCCAGGCGCATGGGCTACGAGCTCATCACCCTGGTCGGATCCCAGCTCGACCCCACGGACATCGTAGGGCTCCCCAAGGGAGAGCTCATGGGAAAGACCGCCGAGGGTAAGGATATCTACGGCACGGTCAACCTCTCTCCCTGGTGGCAGGTGCAGATCCTCCTCAACAGGAAGGTGATCCTCTTCCTCGACGAGATGTCCAACACCTCTTCGGCGACTCGAGCCTCCATGCTCACCATGCTCCAGTCCCGGGAGTTCCCCAACGGTCAGAAGATGCCGGCAGAGACCATCGTCGTCGGTGCCATGAACCCAACCGAGCAGGCAGCGGACGGCTACGACCTCGACGCGCCCACCACCAATCGGATCAACTTCATCGTCTGGTCTCCCTCCGTGGAGGAGTGGAAAGAGGGCATGCTCAACGCCTGGGGCAAGAAGGTCCCAGCTGCTGAGCTCGACTGGAGATCGCTGATCGTGCGCTTCATCGAGGATAGCCCCGCTTCGCTCCAGAAGCTTCCGGCTGGAACCGTGAACACGCCCGAATCCTTCGGAGTCAACCCCAATGATGCCTCTGAGATGGAGGTCCTACGCTACGCCTGGCCCTCCAGGCGCTCCTGGGATAACCTTTCCCGGGTGCTGGCTAAAGCTCCAGACAACAAGGTCGTCCAGGACACTCTGGCACAGGGTATAGTTGGCTATGAGCAAGCGGCCAAGTTCCGCGATTGGCTCAACCGAAATTCCAAGATCTCACCCGGGCAGCTCCTCGCCAACCCCAAGTCTGTGAACTGGAAGCTGGCATCTGTGGATCAGAGCAACTTCCTGCTCAGGTCGGTCATCGACAACATCCACGACAGGAAGACCTCTGTTCAGGCCATCAATGTCTTCGAGGAGATCGTCCGTCAGAAGATGCAGGGTATCGCCGCCGGCTACATGAAGGAGCTCAACGGTAAGGTCACACAATCCACCCTGGATCGGGATACCATAGACAAGAACCGAATGAGGATGAACTCCCTTGCACAGGCGTTCTCCTCAGTTGCAAAGAACATGTGAGTAGGATAGCTTTGGCAGACAACGAGAATGGGAACGGCGAGAAGCTCAGCCGAAAGCTCTACGCGGAAGCTCAGCAGGCCATGGTGGCCACGCTCTTGGCCTCCAAGAAGGACAACGCTGAAGTCTTTGAGATCCTCACTCCGGACGATTTCGCTGAGCCCAAGTATGGGCTGATCTACTCGGCGGCCATGGAGCTCTCCAGGCAGTCGGACATGGTGGACGCCTATACGGTTGCGAGCTTCCTCGAAGATCAGGGCGAGCTTGAGACCGTGGACGGTCTCGCCGGACTTCAGCAGCTCACCGTGCTCGGCAAGGAGCTCGGCATGGACGCTCCCATCAGGGTCTACGCCAAGATCCTCAGGGAGGCCTCAGCCAAGCGCCGGGGACTCGAGCTCCTCGAGGAGGCCCGAGCAAGCTTCAGTGGCAACTCAGGAAAGACAGCCGTGGAGGGGTTCACGGAGCTCCAGGCAGAGCTCAACGAGCAGCTCTACAGGATCTCCAACGACTCCACGCTGGCTGAGATCTCAGACATCGCCGCCAACTACCGGGAGAAGCTCGAGGAGCGCAAGAAGGTCAGCGAGGACAACGCTGAGCTCGGAGACGGGCTCCAGGGTATCCCCACATCGCTTCCGACGCTCAACAGGCTAACCACCGGCTGGAAGGCCGGGCAGATGATTACCGTGGCCGCTGGAACCGGTATGGGTAAGTCGGTCTTCGCCATCAACAGCGCGACGGCAGCCATGCAGGCAGGCAAGTCCGTCTTCTTCATCTCCCTGGAGATGGAGGTCGAGGAGATCCACGACCGGATCATCTCAGGAATCAGCTCGATTCCTCAGAATGACCTGAAGCAGGGAACTCTGGATGAGCACCAGCTTCGCATCCTCGACGAGTCCATCGAGGAGCTCAAGAAGGCCAAGCTCACCGTCGACTCGGACCCTAACCAGACCGTGGATGGTATCCGAGCCAAGGCGCTCAAGAAGGCCCAGAGCCCCGAGGGCCTGGACATCATCATCATTGACTACCTCCAGCTCATCAAGCCGACGGGTCGCTACGGCTCCCGTCAGGAAGCAGTTGCAGACATCTCTAGGAACATGAAGCTCCTGGCGAAGCAGCTCGGCGTCCCAGTGATGGTGTTGGCTCAGATGAACCGGGCCAAGGACGAGAGCGAGGACGGTCTTCCGAAGCTCGAGGGCATCCGTGAGTCGGGCGCAATCGCTCAGGACTCCGATGTGGTGATCCTGCTCCACAGGAACCGTTCTCCAGATGAGGACATTCCTCCCACCTACATCATCCTCGCGAAGCAGCGAAACGGTGAGGCCGACAAGGTCATCAAGTGCCACTCCCATCTTGAGTGCTCGGTCTTCCAGGAGATCATCGTCAAGCGCGACTTCGAGAGCTACACCGATGAGCAAGTCGCTGCCATGAGCGAGGAGATTGAGGAAGATCTCGAGGACATGGAAGATCTAGGCATGGAAGACTGGGACGACTTCGAGTGAGCGAGGAGAAGCACTGATGGCCAAGGCCAAGAGGAACATCACGGGCACGGCGCTCAAGAGAAGCGCAAGGCTCCTTAGCCCCAGCGGAGCGCTGAACTTCGACAACGCAGAGCAGTCTGTCGTACTCTCGGCAGATGAGAAGGCTTCCTACTTCATGTCTCAGTATAATGAGATCGTGGACCCGTTCAAGCGCTTTCCAGGCTACTGGGAAAGTAGCGCCATCGACTTCGACATCACCCTAGCCAAGATTCGAGACGGCTACAAGCGCTATGTGCTCGGTAGCTTTGGCTGGGATGAGGACAAGTTCGTGGCCGTGGTCAACGAGATCTTTGACCGGGACATGACCTTCACTCAGTTCAGCTTCGATAGGATCTCTAGGCTCTATGACCGGGAAGATCTTGACAGTCAGAATCCCCGCAGCGAGCGCAGGGCAAGGGACCTGGACCGTAGAAGGAGGGATATCTGATGGCAGATGACAGGAGCGACTTTGACCGCATGGTCGATGAGTTTCGGGTAGGCGATCTCGACTTCGTTCGCCACAACGAGACCGACTTCGAGGCCTTCAGGAACTTCAGCAAGATCCAGAGTGAGCGCTACGAGGCTGCTCGAAAGGCCAAGGAGCTTCAGGACAAGAAGAAGAACCTCGTGCGCTGGCTCCAGCAAGTGCCGGAACGCTGGAGGAAGGCTTCCCTGAGGACCTTCGATGGCGAGTCCATCGGAAGCCATCAGAGCTCCGTGGATGCGGTTCGCAGAAAGCTCAAGGCCAAGCAGCGAGGCTTCATCATCTCAGGACCTCACACTTCTGGCAAGAGCTACCTGGCCTACGCCATCGTGCGTGAGTTCGTTGCCCACGGGAAGCTCAAGCCCAGCCAGATCAAGGTCATCACCGAGGGGGATCTCCTCTCGCTGGCCAACGGAGGCTATGAGTCTCGAGACGCCTTCGAGGATGTCTTCGACCCTCGCTACAAGTGCTACATCTTCGACAGCATGGGCACGCGCAAGGAGTACGATGACCGCAGGGAAGCTCCAGCGCTGGCCCGGCTCATCGAGGAGGCCTACAACAGATCGGCGCTCTTCATCGGAACCACTCACATGGACTTTGACCTCTACGAGAGTGGGCTCCCCGAGCAGGCTGCAGCCAAGCTTCGTCACATGGTGAAGGACGGCATCGTCTACACGGGGCAGCCTCTCTATGGCAAGAACGACGAGCGCAGGGACCTGACCCTGGATGTGGACGGCTACAATCTCAGCGGTGAGCTGTCCTATCTAGAGGATGCCGTTGAGAAGAAGAGGCCTGCTCCCAAGAGCACCAAGAAGAGCGGCGGAAGTTCTTGGAAGGACCGGACCGCTAAGATCAGCGACTAGCGCTGATTCAGTGGTACCGTAGACCTGAACAGCACCAAGCAGCAAAGAGAGCAAGGTTGGCCAATGGCAAAGAAAGACTTCGAAGGCGCCGACTTCGATGAGTTCTTCGGATCGAAGGGACTCAAGGTCGAAGACCACGAGCACCGTCGCCGGAGCTTCGGCGGAGTGATCGGTGCCCTGGCGGGCATCGTGGTGCTCTCTGTGATCGCTGGAGCCTTCGTGGCTATCCCCGGCTTCGTCTGGGGTAGTGCGGCCGTTCAGGTGGCAGCACCCTACGCAGAATTCTGGAAGAAGCTCCCCGAGAAGCTCCCCGAGATCACAATCGGTGAGCGCAATAAGCTCGTGGACAAGAATGGCAAGGTCTTCGCGGAGATCTGGACGGAAGATAGGATCACTCTAGACTCTCTAGATGATGTCTCCCCTTTCGCCCGTGACGGACTCATCGACACCGAGGACAAGCGCTTCTACGAGCACGGCGGATTCGACATCCGCGGTACGGCTCGCGCAGCGCTATCCTCGGGCGGTGGGTCCGGCATCACTCAGCAGCTCATCAAGAATCTGCAGTTCTACAACCTAGCGGGTAAGGACAAGAAGCAGGAAGCCACCGAGGATTCCTACAACAGGAAGCTTCGAGAGCTCAAGTACGCCATGGCCTACGAGCGGGATCACACCAAGAGCGAGATCCTTCTCAAGTACTTCAACACGGTGGCCTTCGGCGCACCCAACATCTACAGCATTGAGTCAGCTGCCAACTACTTCTTCGGCAAGAGCGCTAAGGATCTCACCATCGGTGAAGCGGCCGCTCTGGTCGGCTCGGTGAAGAACCCCTCCCTCTACAACCTCGACAGCACCGATCCCGATAAGGTCAAGGCCTGGCAGGATCGCCAGCACATCGTCATCGACCGCATGGTGGATCAGAAGACCATCACGAAGAAGCAGGCAGAAGAGGCCAAGGCCCAGAAGCTCAACATCGTCCGCCAGAGCGACGGTCGAGGCACCTGCTCTTCGAGCCAGTACGCCTACTACTGCAACTATGTGATGGACTACCTCATGAACTCTCCTCGCTTCGGGGAGACTGAGGAAGAGCGCGCTGCCATCATAGCTCGCGGCGGACTCACCATCAAGACCTACATGGACCCCGCGGCCATCGACACCATGAACGCTCAGCTCTCCTCGAGCTTCGGCAACGAGAATCGGCTCATCGCTCCCACCGCAATCGTCCAGCCCGGTACCGGTGGAGTGATCGCCGTGGCCCAGAACCGGAGCTACGGATCGGGTCCAGGTCAGACCAACATCAACCTAGCGGACACGCCAGCAGCAACGGGTTCGGCCTACAAGATGGTCACCCTGGCTGCAGCCTTCGAGAACATGCCTGAGTCAGCCCTGTCCTTTGGAAGCCAGTGTCCCCTGCGGCCAGGCCCCGGCTACGACTCTCCCCAGGGAGGCTTCCGCAACGCCGACGGCTGCGGCAAGGATGCTGGAGTGCTCGACTACAAGTCGGCAACAGCCTACTCGTCCAACACCTGGTTCGTGACTCTGGCCATGAAGGTCGGCATGGACAAGGTCCTCGACATGTCCAAGCGCATGAACCTGAGAACAGACGGGCTCAGCAACCGCTCCCTCTCGGCAGTCCTCGGCTCCAAGGAGAACACTCCCATCGACATGGCAGCCGCCTACGCGACCTTCTCCAACGAGGGAGTGTTCTGTCCGGCAACCCCAGTCGAGAGCTACGAGTACCAGGACGGCACATCACCCGCCGTGCCCGACACCTACAATCCCGCAGGAGACTCTTGCCGCAGCGTGATGAGCCCGTCGAGTGCTTCGGGCGTGCTTCGAGCACTTCGAGCCAACACCTACGGTGAGGTACCGGGTGCTCTAGGAACCACGGGTCGCATCGACGGCTACGATGCAGTCGGCAAGACCGGAACCAATGAGCGCTACAATGTGACCTGGGCCCAGGTCAGCAGCAACTACGCCATCTTCATCGACATCTACGACATGACAGCACTGACTCGAGGCTTCATGGGTGGCTACTGGAGGGGTGGATCGCTGAGCTCATCCCACGATGCGTCCATCGAAGCATCCCAGATGCTCTCCAAGGTGGTGGGCATCGAGAATCCCGAACGCAAGGGGCTTGACTACAACAACACCAGCAAGAAGCCCATCGATGTGCCAGTGGATAACCGGGAGTTCTTCACTGTGCCTGAATTTTCCGGCATGGACCCGGCTCAGGCTCTAGCCACCGCAAGATCCCTGGGGATCAAGGCGGAGGTCAGCAAGGAGACCCGTCCCACACCTGAGTACTTCGAACCGGGCTCTGTGGTTCAGCAATCGCTGACAGCTGGTACTCAGCTTCCCATCGGCACCAAGAAAACGCTCATCCTCTACCTCGGCAAGTAGGATGGTGCTAGAAGGCTCCAGGTTGCACTCTAGGCGAGTGCGGTCTGGAGCCTTCATCGTTGCACGGCCTGTCGATCCTGAGGGCTTAGAGGGCAGATTAGCGCTCTTGAGTCTCGATAGGATAGCCCAGAACAGCTCCCCAGAACAAGAACGCAGGAACTATGAAGCTCACCATCGATCCGTCGGACCTCGCTGATGCAGTGGCTTGGTCGATCCAGAACTACGACGCGAAGGACACTCAGTCCTATGTGGCGCTCACAGTGGAGCGAGAGAACGGAAGCGCCTCTCTCACCCATGTGAATCAGGTCTCTCACATGCGAGCTCCGCTCACGATCTCAGGACTCGAGTTCGATGAGGGAGAGGACGAGGACAGCTACTCGATCCCCCTAGATGGTCCCTACCTGAAGAATCTTGCAGGTGTCGTCAAGCGCATGGGCATCAATGAGCTTTCTCTGTCAAAGAAGCTCACCAAGAAGAACGATCCACTCAAGGTCAAGGGTAGCCGCCAGAGCTTCACGGTGCCCGTGCTCATGGTGGAGACCAAGGCAACTCCGGGGCTGACGGTCCTCGGCGAGACCAACAATCTTGAGCTCTTCAATGCGCTCCAGCGTCTCGCGAAGCTCTGCACCCTGGCGTCTGCTGACTCGGGCGCTGCCACGGGTGCTGTGGCCATCAAGTTCGGCGAGGACAAGCTCACGCTCATGGGTACCGACTCCTACTCGCTGGGTGAAGTGATCCTCGACTACGAGCCTCGCTCCAAGGCGCTCAAGGAGTTCTCCGGCAAGGCCGCCAACGGCTCCATCGTGCTCGTTCCTCGCTCGGCCGCCATGACCGTGAAGCCCTCGAAGAACGCCACCGACAGCGTGGAGCTCGTCTACGACGCCAAGGGCAAGAAGTTCGGCTACAGCTTCGATGACGGCCGCATTGCCCTCTTCAGTCTCGACCAGTCCACGCCCACCATCTACGAAGCGCTCAAGCAGAGCGTTGTGGATGCTTCCGATGCGAGCGTTGATCTCGATCTCCAGGAGTTCACCCGGGCCATCGAGGCAATCGCTTCGCTCAACCCGGAGGAAGTGGATGTGAGCGTCAAGATCGAGGGTTCGAAGAAAAAGAAGAAGTTCACTGTCAGCGACGGCCGCAAGAGCAATGTGATCGATCTCGAGGTCGATGGCATGGACTTCAGCGGTGAGGTTGAGCTCTCCTTCTTCAGGGATGTGATCTCCAAGAGCCTCGTTCCCGTGGCAGGATCGAGCATCAGGCTCTTCTTCTCCAGCGAGGGCCCGCAGATGGTTGTTCTCCGGAAGATCCGCGAGGAAGACTCGAAGATCGACTCCTCCATCTTCTCTCTCGCCATCATCGCAACCTGAGGATAGCCAGTGGACCTGATCGCGCTCCTGACCTACCTGGGTGGGGCTTTCCTGACCGTCGGCCTGTTCTACGCAGTGGCCAAGAGAAAGTCCCGCCCGGTCTACGGCGATGACCCCTACCTCCAGGGCCTGAAGCTCCCCCGGCTTGCCTGCGGGATCGCTCTTCCGGTGGGTGTTCTGCTCTCAGTGCTTCAGTCACTTGCTGTCACTGGGCTGGATCTCCTTGGCTTCTCCACGGTGGTTCTCACGACCATGGTTAGCTACCTCTTCGTGATCTTCGCCTACACAGACCACAGGCACCGCATGGCAGATCGGGTGCTTCTCCACTGGGCTATGGGACTGGGCTTGGTCCTGGCTATTCCGCGCCTCATCGAGCTCCAGAGTGAGCCCACCGCTGTGATCTTCGTGTTCTCTGTGCTCATGTCCTTCGCGGTGATGTTTATGCCATCTATGGGCGCTTCAGACGCGAGATCCTTCATGCTCCTCTTCATCGTTGGCCTACCAACCCTGGGGATCATTCCGACCTACTATGTGTTCGTCGTGGGCATCGCCCTATGGCTTCTCTACGGAATCGTGTTCGCCATTCGCCAGCGTAGCTTCAAGGTATCGATCCCTCTGGTGCCCTACATCCTTCTCCCTCTGGCCGCAGCTCCCATCATCATTTCACTGAGTCTGGGAGTGCCGAGGCTCCTATCCGTACTGAGCTGACGAGCCTCGTTAGCATAGCGTCGTAGGACGCCGCCCCACCATCGATATGGGCTCTCATAGTCCAATCAGCTAGAAAAGAGTAGACCATGACTGACATCCTTGAGCTCATCGAAGACGACGACTCCACTGAGACCATCGAGATCGATGACTCTGACTTCGAGGACAGCTCCAGCGAGATCGTTCGTGGAGAGGGTGAGCTCTCCGAGGGTAAGGCCCGGGAGCTCACCAACGCCATCAAGGCAGCGGCTGAGGCCACCTATGTGCTCCTCGCTCGAGCACACCAGGGCAAGGCATACAAGGCCCTGGGCTATGCCACCTGGGCCGACTATGTGACCCAGGAGTTCGAGATCAGCACCCAGAGGAGCTACCAGCTCCTCAACCTCTCGAAGACCATCGAGGCCCTGGAGGCAGTTGCTCCCGAGGGCACCGAGGTCAAGCTCACCGAGGCCCAGGCCCGGGACATCAAGCGAGAGCTCCCCTTCATCACCTCGAAGATCGCCGAAGAGACCAAGGACCTCACTCCAGAGGAGGCCTCGGAGCGCATCGACGAGACCATCCAGGCTGCCAGGGATCAGAAGAAGGCCGACGATGAGGCCATCGCCCTGAAGGAGAAGAATCTCGCGGAGGCAGAGGCAGACGGCTTCAGCAAGGGCCTCGAGGCAGGAGCCGACGCGCTCCTCGAGTCCAACGGCTTCGATGTGAACGCCGGCGTGGACCGGGATGATGACGACGAGGACAACGGCTGGGGTAGCGACTCCGAGGATTCGACTCCCGGCATGAGCCCTCAGTTCATCATGGACTTCCAGAACCTGGCAAACATGCTCATGGGCGCGAAGTCGCTTCCGGACCCCAAGGAGTTCGTGGACGGCATTCCCGAGGGTCGCTGGGAGGATGTGAAGCGACAGGCTCAGGAAGCTGAGGACTGGTTCCACCGCTTCAACGAGCTCGCCGCCGACCGGGACTGATGGTCGGATCACCCGCCCAATCGGTGGTATGATAGCTTCAGCTACAACTGACCTACAAAGTACTAACTAGGAGCCTGAATTGCGCGGAGTCAGCAAGGTGGAAGAGAACTTCCGGGGAGACCGCCCCACCGTCCCGATCAATCGCTACGATCCTCGGGACTACGCTCCTGCTCTGGATTTCGGCCGCATCGACGAGGACTACCGGGAAGCCCTTGAGGTCGCCATCTGCACTCTCCTGGATCACGATGGTGGAAGGCTCATCATCACCGGAGATTCTCAGACCGGTAAGACCTTCTTCGGTGCTCAGATCCTCTACAGCGCCGAGCAGTTCCTCGGCAACTACGGCCTGGGGGACTTCTTCCCCCTGAGGGTCACTCAGTCCGACTACAACGAGATCGCTCCCTACACCGACTCCATCGGGGACTATCTCCAGAGGGTTGCAGCTGAGCTCAACATCGACATCTCTGAGCTCTGCATCTTCACCGACAACCCCCAGGTTGCTGGCAGGATCGCTGAATCTGGTGTCGGAGTCAAGATGGTCTTCGAGGCACCTCACCCGATGTACCAGTCCATGATGAACGCTCAGAATTCGGGAGCCACCTCTGTCTGGTCGGGCTGGAGCGTCATCGACATCTCGGGCGTCTTCCTCCGCAGGCGTGCCATCGTGGACATGGTCTACGCGGCGCAGGCCGATAGGCTCGCCGATGGATCTTCGGTGCCCCTGAAGAAGAAGCACATCCTCGCCATCGTCAACGAGCTCCTGAAGATCTGCCCCTCGATGCGCCACGAGGAGGGTGAGCCCAACAACCCCTACCTCGTCGTCGCTCCCTCCCATGTGGCCATGCTCACTCGAAGGCTCATTCAGCTCGTCTCCATCGAGTTCAAGGGTGCCCAGGAGATTTCAGCAGAGGATCTCAAGAAGGCCATCGCCAAGGTCTTCGAGCACCTGGAGCCCCTCCTCGAGAGGGCCCACCAGCAGGCTCACAGCATCGCCAACGACCTCGAAGAAGAGGGTCCCACCATGATCTCCGTGGCGGCCGGAAGCCCGGAAGAGGCCAAGGCAGCACTGGAAGCAATGGGTCTTCAGCTTTCGGATGAGGAAGAGGACGATCTCTTCGGAGACTTCGTCAAGGAGCGCGCTGACTCCAAGAAGAGCACCTTCCGGGGCAAGTTCCGCTCCATCGGAACCCTGGAGAAGAGCCTCAAGAAGAACATCATCGGTCAGGATCGCGCCATCAACAAGGTGGTGGACTCCCTGGCAATTCCCGCCGCTGGAATGCACTCACCCAAGAAACCCCTGCGAACCATGCTCTTCCTCGGGCCCACCGGTGTCGGCAAGACTGAGCTTTCGCTGCAGCTGGCAGAGAACCTCTACACGGATCCCCTCAATGTGATTCGCCTCGACATGAGTGAGTTCAGCTCCGAGGGCGCTACCACCTCGCTCTTCGGCTCCACGCCTGGCTACATCGGCTACAGCGAAGACGGAGGCATGCTCACTCGAGAGGTGGCAAAGAACCCTCACTCGCTGATCATCCTCGACGAGATCGAGAAAGCTAAGCCCAGCACCTGGGACGCATTCCTTCAGGTCCTGGATGCAGGCCGTATGACCACGGGGTCCGGCAAGGTCGTGGACTTCAGCAACTGCGTGATCGTGATGACCTCCAACCTCGGCACCGAGGAGATGAGCGCTCGAGGCATCGGCTTCGGTGAGCTCGGAGAGACCGTCAAGAGCCCCGAACAGCTCGAGCGCATCGCCAAGACCGCACTCAAGAAGTACTTCCGCATCGAGTTCCTCAACAGGATCGATGAGATTGTGGTCTTCGACCAGCTCGGAAGCGACTCCGCTCGCAAGATCGTGGAGAAGGAGCTCCGGGAAGTTTCGAAGCTCATCGAGGATCGAGGCCACAGCCTTGCCAAGAGCTCGACCGATATTCTCGACAGCATCCTGAAGTCCTCTGACTTCGACCAGTTCGGTGCCCGGGAGATCCAGCGCACCGTTCAGCGTAAGGTGTCCATGCCCCTGGCTCGACTCGTGCTCAGTGCGGGAAAGAAGCCCAAGAAGTTCAAGCTGCAGAAGTCGGAAGACTCCACCTTCTCAGTTACCGAAGCCTAAGATAGGAGCCCCATGGCTAGGAACGAGTTCGGCGTAGAGTCAAGCGACAGCGGTGGCTTTGGCGCAGGAGTCGGCAGTGACTTCGAAGCGATGTTTGCCGAGGCCACTGAGGCCTCTGTGGTCGATGATGAGGTCTCGCAGCCTCGAAGCGGTAGAAGGTCCAACCGCCAGGAGCAGCCGGCTGCTCCCAGCTACTACGATGAGCCTACTCCAGTAAGCGCGCCCGCATCGCCCGTGGCTCCTGAGCCTGAGCCAGAACCCGAGCCCGCCAGCTTCGGCTTCGGTGGTTCCAATGACATCGACGCCATGTTCGCAGAGGCAGAGAACGCCTCTGTGGCCGACGACGAAGTTCGGGAGCCTGCTGAGCCCGCTCAGAGCTTCGAGAGCTTCGAGAGCTTTGGCTCTGAACCACAGGATGGGTTTGAGAGCTTCGGTAACGGTGAGGCTGAGCAATCAGCAGCTGAAGAGAGCTTCGAGAACTGGGTCGATCCGGCAATTGAGGCCGAGTACGCTGACTACCAGGGCAATAGCGCTCCGGAGGTCAGCGTTCAGCCCAGCTTCACCGCTGAGCCTGAGCCAGTTCGAGCCCCTGAGCCGGCCGTGAGCTACGCGCCATCGCCCGTCGACCCTGTTCCCTCTGTTCCGGCTCCTCAGCCGGTAGCTCCGGTGGTAGAGGCTCCTCGACAGGAGGAGCCCGTCCGCCAGGCTCCCGTCGTGCAGGCTCCAGTTGCTCAGGCGCCCGTTCGCCAGATCAGCGAGGGAGATGTGGACTACATCGAACGAGTGATCCTGACCTCTGACGCCATCCGGGAACTTCCGGAAGAGGACGCCAAGGCAGTCAACATGTTCATTACGGCCGGACAGCCGGTGGAGTCCCACCAGGAGCTCGTGCTCACGGCGCTCTTCGCCGACCGGCAGATCCTGAAGACGGCCGAGGCGATTCTGGAGGCAAAGGCCAAGAGCTCAGTGGACCGTGCCTTCCACATCCTCGGCCTCGACGACGCAACCTTCGTAGACTTCGGCAAGATACTGTCCCACGACCTCGAGTCCACCGAGACGGTGCTCTTCGAGGGCGACAGGCTACAGTACGCAAGGAAGTTGGTGGATGTGGTGGAAGCCCTACCCAGTGTGAGCATCGAGCGCTTCAAGGCAGTTAAGTCTGTGCTCGGAGCCGGAGAGCTCGAAGACTAGTGGCGCAGGAGATCGATCTCTGGGCCGATGATCCGCTCCCAGAGCTGGTAGTTCCTGCTGGCTTCTCTCAGATTGAAGTCAGCGGGAGCTCCCTGTCGAGCTCGTCTTCCTCTAGCCTGGACCTCGACGATGAGACAGAGAACCTTCCCTGGGGTCTTGCGGCCCTGGGAGACGAGGTAGCTCGAATTCCCGAGGGCTACAATGCAGAGCTCCGGAGGATCGGTGGCCGGGACATCGCTATCTACTCGGACATCGATCTCTCTCGCTACGAGGCCTTTGCCAGCCTCTACTACTCTGAGCATCAGCGCATCCACGGAGCCTGGAAGACTGAGATCAGGCTGAGCCCCGCTACAGCTCTCGTGCTCAAGGTGCTCCTCCCCTCTAAGGTCCGAATCCCATCAGACCTGAAGGCAGAGATTCGAGACTTCCTGGGTGAGGTAGAGAAGCCCACGGCTGTGCTAGCTGATACCGGCAAGCACATCGAGATCTCAGTGCCCAACATTCGCTACTATCGAGAGCTCATGGGTAAGCTCGGAGCCTATCCGGTGAAGTCTGGAAACTACAGGCTCCTCATGGACAAGGCGCTGGATCTAGAGGCCATGGGTTCTGGCATCCTCCCCGACACGAGCAGGAAGTTTCCGGCCATCGAGCTCGCCGACGAGGTCCTAAGCCTCAACAGTGAGCCGATTCCCGGCTTCAGTGGCAATGTGGATGAGCTTCGGAGCATTCCGGTCACCGTGCTCAATGTGGTTGCAGCAGACATGCAGACCTTCAAGCAGAAGAAGGGCAACTCCCAGAACATGGAGGAGAAGCTCAAGACCTTCGGGATCAGCACTCTCTACGACCTCCTCTTCTGGCTTCCCAAGCGCTACATCGACAAGTCTGATCCCCAGGAGATCTCAGATCTCATCGAGGGAGAGTCGGCCACCATCCTGGGCACCATCAAGAGCGCGGCGTCCATCCCCAACGACATGGGAGCCAAGTTCGTCGTGGAGACATCCTCGGGAAGGACAACAGAGGTTGTCTTCTGGAGACAGGGCTGGCTGAAGAACAAGTTCTCCATGGGCTCTGAGGTCATCATCACCGGTAAGTTCAGTCTTTACCGGGGGCAGCCAAGCCTTGCGGGCTCCTCCATCGATCACTCGGATGAGGTAGCACTTCTCCCCATCGTTCCTATCTACAGGCAGTCTGAGAGCAAGGGTGTGACCACCAAGTTCATCCTCTCAGCAGCCCGGGAGATGCTCTCTCGGCTCGGATCGTTCCCGCTACCTGAGTACCTTCGGGCAGAGGGTCGTCCAGACTACAGTGCAACGCTGAGGGAGCTCCACTTCCCCACGAGCATCGAGAACCACAAAGTTGCCACCGATGCTCTAGCCTACTACGAGCTCGTGCTCATGCAGCTTCAGCTTCAATCTTCCCGGGAAGAGGAAGATCAGAGGGATGGAATCGCTCAGAAGGGCGGAGTTCACAGCTACCAGAAGGCAGCCATCGCTGGCTTCCCCTGGCCCCTCACCGACAGTCAGAAGTCCGCGGTCAAGGAGATCAACTCCGAGCTCGCCTCAGAGTCTCCCTCGCGAATTCTCCTCAACTCCGATGTGGGCACCGGTAAGACGGTGGTCGCTCAGCTCTCGGCTCTTCGAGCTGTGGACAGTGGCCGACAGGCCGTGCTGGCAGCCCCCACAGAGGTGCTGGCCCGACAGCTCTACAACACCTTCCTCAAGCTCATCGATTCCATGGATCCAGAGGCTCGGCCATCCATCGGTCTCATCGTGGGTGGCATTCCCATCAAGGAGCGCAACGCGCTGAAGAAGGGAGCCAAGGAGGGCACCCTGGACATCCTCGTGGGAACCCATGCGGTCATCACCGGCTCTGTGAAGTACAAGGATCTCGGCATCGTCATCATCGACGAGCAGCAGAAGTTCGGAGCTGAGCAGAGGACCTATCTCCTCGGCACCCGAGAGGATGAGAGGGTTCCTGACCTTCTCATGCAGTCGGCCACACCGATTCCCCGATCCACGGCTCAGGTCTTCTACGGCGAGATGAAGATGATCGCCCTGAGTGGCAAGCCCGCAGGCCGAAAGCCCATCATCACTGAGTGGATTGAGGAAGACCCCCGGGAGATCGTGGGCAATCCTCTCCATCCCCTCTGGGCTGACATCATCGAGGAAGCAGCTCAGGGCAATCAGACCTTCGTGGTCACACCCATGGTCAACGAGTCACCCAAGGTCGATGCTGCCTCGGTGGAGTCTACCTTCAACCACCTCCGAGGAATCTTCGGTAAGAGGATCGGCATGGTCCACGGTCAGATGAAGCTCGACGAGCAGCGAGAGACCATGGAGCGCTTCAGGGCTAAGGACTTCGATGTGCTTGTGGCCTCCACGGTGGTCGAGGTCGGAGTTGACATTCCCGATGCCACTCGAGTCGTGATCCTTTCGGCGGACCGCTTCGGTGCATCTTCACAGCATCAGATCCGCGGTCGAGCAGGTCGAAACAGCAAGCAGGGCAAGTGCTACCTGGTTTCCCTGGGCAAGACGAAGTCCGCTCAGATTCGACTCCAGGCCATGGTCGACCACACCGACGGCTTCGAGGTCGCAAAGATCGACCTTCAGACTCGAGGTGAGGGTAAGATCTTCAGCACAGATCAGGCTGGAGCCTCTGAGCTTATCTTCGCATCCCTGGCTCGCCACAGTGAGAAGATCCCCGTGGCCATGGCCGAGGCCGCTGCCATCCTTGAGTCCCCCTGGGCTGAGAAGGCAGTTGCTGATTCTGCAGTCAGATTCGAGCAGGAAGGCCGGCTCGCCTAGCGATTGGATCAGGCGCTCGATATAGTGAATCCCAAGAGCGCTACACGGCCAAAGAGGCGGAGAACACCGAACACATGGACTACTTCAGAAAGTTCCTCACCTTCCTCAGGAAGGGCCAGAACACCAAGGGCATGGGGTACTTCTATCTCTGGGGCGGCATCCTCCTCGGCTCTGCCCTTGCAGCGGTTCTCGTGGACCTACTCGTGCCCTTCGGTGCCTGGTGGAATCTGATCCGCACCGTGATCCTGGTCCCCCTTTCGGTCTCGATCTTCGCGGTGGGCTACGGCATCAGCCTCATCCTCCACCGGGCTCGCATCAAAGATCCGAGCTGGCGGCCCTACAGGACTCGATTCTCGCCTCTCTGGCGCATGAGAATCTCCGCCATCGTTGGAGCCCTCGGCCTCGTGCTGATCTACGCTTCCAACGAGTCCCCCGTCTTCACGATCTTCTCCTCCGGCATCCTCGCGGTGGGCTTTGCGCTCTTCGCCTTCATGCGGAGAACGAGCCAGGAGCTCAAGCGTGAGAAGCTCGGTATCCCCGATGCTCGCGATGTGAGCTACGACTCCGAGGTTCGCAAGCTCCAGGAGAGTAGGAAGAAGATCGTGGAGGCTCGCGTGGCCAAGCGAGAGGCCAAGAGGAACGGTAAGCCTCGCTTCCGAGCCTTCCGGCCTCTTAGCCCTGAGCGGCCTGAGGATCAGAACTGAGCGACTGAAATCGTTCTTCGGTCAGCATGTTCGCGGGCGCTTTTCTGAGGGCTTAGACTGCCTTCTAGCGAAGTTTCAAGAGACTTCCAAAGGCTCCTAGAACTCAGGAAAAGCGTTTTAGATCATGGTGATCCGCGTCGCTCAGTTGGTTATCATAGCGCTCAACGGACGCAAGCCGAAGAAAACAGAAGAGGGTCGGGATGGCCCTGGGAAAACACTAGGAGATCAGCATTGTCCATCACTGAAACACTGACCGATGAGGTCGACTACCGCTCTCTCAACGCGGAGCTGAATCTCCTCGGTGAGGACGGTAAGCTGCAGTTCCACAAGGACAAGGAAGCTGTTCGCCAGTACTTCCTCAGCCATGTGAACCGCAACACCACCTTCTTCCACAACCTCCGGGAGAAGCTCGACTACCTCATCGACAACGACTACTACGAGGCAGCAACCATCGAGCAGTACAGCTACGACTTCGTCAAGGCTGTCTTCAAGCGTGCCTACGCCTTCAAGTTCCGCTTCGAGAGCTTCCTCGGCGCCTACAAGTACTACACGAGCTACACGCTCAAGACCTTCGATGGTGACAACTACCTCGAGCGCTTCGAGGACCGGGTCGCCATGACCGCTCTCTACCTCGGCCGCGGCGAGGAGAAGCTCGTCGAGAACATCCTCGACGCCATGATGAAGGGTGAGTTCCAGCCCGCAACGCCGACCTTCCTCAATGCAGGTAAGGCCCAGCGAGGCGAGCTCGTCTCCTGCTTCCTCCTCCGCATCGAGGACAACATGGAGTCCATCACCCGGGCCATCGGAAGCTCCCTACAGCTCTCGAAGCGCGGCGGTGGAGTTGCGCTCAACCTCACCAACCTCCGTGAGATGGGCGCTCCCATCAAGCAGATCAAGAACCAGGCCTCCGGCGTCATCCCAGTGATGAAGCTCCTCGAGGACTCCTTCTCCTACGCCAACCAGCTCGGCGCTCGCCAGGGTGCAGGCGCGGTCTACCTCCACGCCCACCACCCGGACATCATGCGCTTCCTCGACACCAAGCGCGAGAACGCCGACGAGAAGATCCGCATCAAGACCCTCTCCCTGGGTGTCGTGATCCCCGATGTGACCTTCGAGCTGGCTAAGACCAACTCGGACATGTACCTCTTCTCGCCCTACGATGTGGAGCGCGAGTACGGCATCCCCATGTCCGAGGTCAACATCACCGAGGAGTACGAGAACCTCGTCAACAACGCCAAGATCACCAAGAGCAAGATCAAGGCCCGCGAGTTCTTCCAGACCATCGCTGAGATCCAGTTCGAGTCGGGTTACCCCTACATCCTCTATGTGGACAGCGCCAACCGCGCCAACCCCATCGAGGGCAACATCAACATGAGCAACCTCTGCTCTGAGATCCTGCAGGTCAACACCCCCTCGAGCTACAACGCCGACAGCTCCTACAGCGAGGTCGGCCGGGACATCTCATGCAACCTCGGTTCCATCAACATCGCCAAGGCCTACGACTCGGAGAACTTCGAGACGCTCATCGAGACCTCCATGAGGGCTCTGACGGCAGTTTCGGACATGTCCAACATCGACGCTGTGCCCTCCATCGAGAACGGCAACGCCAAGTCCCACGCTGTGGGCCTCGGTGCCATGAACCTCCACGGCTTCCTCGCTCGCGAGAAGGTCCACTACGACTCCCCTGAGGCAGTCGAGTTCACGAGGCTCTACTTCCACGCCGTCAACTTCTACACCCTGAAGGCATCCAACAAGATCGCCGCTGAGAAGGGCGAGAAGTTCTACGGCTTCGAGCGCAGCGAGTACGGCACCGGTGAGTACTTCGACAAGTACCTCGCCAAGGAGTGGAAGGTCACCCTGCCGGGCGTCCAGAGGCTCCTCGACGGTGGATCGATCACCATCCCCACCGCTGAGGACTGGGCAGAGCTCCGGAAGGCCATCGAGAAGGACGGCCTCTACCACGCCTACCGTCAGGCAGTTGCTCCCACTGGCAGCATCTCCTACATCAACAACTCGACCTCGAGCATCCACCCCGTCGCCTCCCCCATCGAGGTCCGGAAGGAAGGCAAGATCGGCCGCGTTGTCTACCCATCGCCCTTCATGGACGACGACAACATTGAGTACTACCGGGACGCCTACAAGGTCGGCTACGAGGCAATCATCAATGTCTACGCAGCTGCCACCGAGTCGGTTGACCAGGGCATCTCGCTGACGCTCTTCTTCACGGACGAGCACACCACTCGAGACCTCAACAAGGCCTACCTCTACGCCTGGAGGAACGGCGTTAAGACCATCTACTACGCTCGCGTTCGCGCTGGTGCAGTGGCCGGTACTGAGCTCGAGGGTACCGCAGCTGAGTTCTGCGAGTCCTGCCAGATCTAAGGATCTGAACCGGGAGGAGGCGACCACATCGCGTGGTCGCCTCCTCCTTCCATGTCTACGCCCAACTAGATCGGTACTATGACGCCATGAGCGACGACGAACACGACGAGGAACTGGATCGAGGAGTAGAGGGCTACTCCATCGAGATCCCAAAGTTCCACGATCTGAAGATCTCTAAGTACTACGACTACAGCGATCTTTCCGCTGACTTCGATGATCTCCATGAGCTCAACAAGCGGATCAATGCTGTGAATGTGGCTCTCTTCAAGATCACGGACACAATCAACAAGGCAGAGCGAACGGCCAAGGCCGCGAAGCTCAAGTACGAGCGCAAGTACAGACGCAAGTACCTCGAGGCCCAGGAGAAGACCGAGGCGGCCAAGCGAGTCTGGGCTGAAATCATGGTGGAGGATCTCGAGAACAAGTACATGTACTACGAGCAGCTCACCACCGAACTCAACCGGGCCTCCTACACGCTCCGCCAGGAGCTCAAGTCCCTGGAAGCCATCGGCAACAACTACCGCCAGCAGATCAAGACAGTCTGAGGATGAACATGGACAGAGCGGCAAAAGACTCGGTCAAGAGCATTGCCGATGTACTCCTATGGGTAGCAATCGGAGCCTTCGTGGCGGCGCTGATCTTCCTGATCTTCTTCAGATTCTCACCCTACAGGCTAGTCAATGTGCATGGACCTTCTATGCAGCCAACGCTCACAGATGGGGATCTCATCGTCCTCAAGACTACTCCGAAGATCGAAAGAGACCAGATCGCCGTCTTCGATCTCCCCGACGAGTGGGCAAACGCTGTGTCCAAGTCCACCGAGTCCAATCTCATCAAGAGGGTAGTTGGGCTTCCTGGAGACCGCTTGAGCTACGACGGAAACCAGGTCAACATCCAGTCAGAGAATGGAAAGAGCTACATCCTTAGAGAGCCCAAGCTCTCCGGCTGCAGACTCCCTTCTGGATCTGAGCTCACCGTCCCCAAGGGGGAGTACTTCCTCGCCGGAGACAATCGGATCCAGTCCTTCGATTCGATGGCCGCCTGGTGCCAGGGGCTCGATCCACTGATCCAAAAGGATACCATAGGGATCAACGGCGAGCTTCAGACTCGGATCGGCCTATTCAGCTTCTAGTAGGAATGACAGCAAGTGCGACTACACCTCATCGTCAACAGTTCCCGGAGCTATCTCTCCTACCTCCGGGATGAGAAGCTCCGTGAGTGGGGTCTCACTGGCCAGGATCTGCGCTCTGTCGAATCAGTAGCACAAGCCAACATGGTGAACATGTTTGGCGCTTCCGGGCCCGCTAAGATCGAGCTACAGGATAAGGCCGCCCTGGATAAGCTCCTCCGAGAGCTCGAGGCCATCGATGACTCGGTGGCCGAGAAGAAGCTCAAGCAGGCAGTGGTGATCTCAACCACCATTCCCATCAACTCCACCAAGAGGCTTCAGGCAAGGATCAGTGAGCTCGGTGGCACGGTGGACGCTCGCAGCAAAACCGAGCAGTCCTCCATGGGCACGGACCTCTTCTCCGGTCTCAAGATCAAGGCCGATGTCAAGAGCTTCCTCCTCGACTGGGCGGGGCAGGAACCAGAGTCGCTCATCGGCATCATCAGATTCCTGAGGAGCCTCAGCACAGAGAAGCAGGCTCGAGTCACTCTGGACACGGTGCTCATGCAGCTCGCTAAGGATAGCGGAGAGCTATCTCCCTTCGGCCTCGAGGACCCGATCCTCAAGGGTCGTACAGCTGAGGCTATCGCTGTGGCTCGCAGGGCTCCCATGGCTCCAGCTGCCTCGCTTCTCTTCTCGAAGCTTCAGACTCTCTACAAGGCCGCTCGACTCATGGAGATCGAGCCCAGCGTCACAGCAGATCAGCTCACCGAGTCCCTGGGGCTCAGGGGTCGCACGGTGAACTACATCAGGCCGACGGCCAAGCGCATCGGCTCTGAGAAGCTCAAGGAGATGGTGGACATCGCCCTTGAGTTCGACACTCTACGCAAGAGTGGCGTGCCAGGAATTGAAGCTCGCTTCGAAGTCGCCATCTACAAGCTCTGTGAGACCGTGCGCTGAGCGCCGACTCACAGCCATCTCTCTCGTTAGCATAGGACCTATGAACGCTACTCCCCCGTCTCCCGAGTCTCCTGAAGATTCCCTGGCTCGATCCCGAGTCGCCACCCTTCAGAAGTGCACCGCCGATCCATTCCTCGGCTATCCGACCTTCGATGCTGCCGTGGACGATGCCAAGTTCACCTCTCAGGCAGAGGCCCTCGCGAGGCTCTTCTCTGGAAAGAATGTCTTCCTCTCGGGTCCTGCTGGATCAGGTAAGACCTTCCTCATCGAGCGCTACTGTGAGTGGCTCGACGCCGAGTTCGAGGGTCGAGTGAATGTGGCCATCACAGCATCCACCGGCATCGCGGCTCAGCTCCTCGGTGGCCGCACCATCCATTCCTGGTCCGGCATCGGCATCACCAACGACACCTTCAAGCAGCCATCTCGCTCAGAGTGGGGAGCCCGGGAGCGCCTTGAGAATGTGGATGTGCTCGTCATCGATGAGATCTCCATGCTTCCAGCCTACCTGTTCACTCGACTCGACGCGCTTCTGAGGTTCATGCGGAAGTCCAAGGCTCCCTTCGGTGGCGTGCAGCTCATCGTCATGGGTGACTTCATGCAGCTTCCTCCGGTTGCTCGCAAGGGCGAAACCAACTCGGACGGCGAGGAAGTTGACGGTGGATTCTGCATCCGCACCGAGGCCTGGAAGAAGGCAAGCTTCAGGGCGCTCTACCTCGACAAGGTCCGCCGGGCCAAGGACCCGAAGCTCAAGCGAGTACTCGCCTCCATCGCTGCCGACAAGGTAGACGATAAGACTCGGGAGCTCGTCAAGAGCCGGCTCGGAGCTACCCGAGACCCCAACAAGAAGTACATGGTGCTCTTCACCACCAACAAGAATGTGGACCGCTACAACCAGGACAGGCTCGCAGAGAACCCGAATCCTGAGCGCAGGATTCCCATCAGGTGCTACGGCCTGGCCGATCCCGCCAAGAACAAGGAGCGCTGGGATAGCATCAAGAAGAGCTACGGCATTCCCGAATTTTGCCAGCTCAAGGTCGGCGCAACCGTGATGCTCACTGCCAACCTACCAGAGGGTCACTCCAACGGATCCCTGGGAGAGGTGACCTCCATCGAGGGAGAAGGTGCAGTAGTGCGCTTCAACGATGGCATCTCTGAGCTCATCGGCTTCAAGGAGTACGAGTTTCAGGAGAAGGTGCTCGTCCGTGTCGAGAAGCGCAAGGGCAAGGATGTGGAGGTCTTCGAGGACCAGACTGTGGCCACGGTCGCAGCTATTCCTCTGAAGCTCGGCTACGCCATCAGCGTCCACAAGTCCCAGGGGCAGACCTTCTCCGCAGTCGAGGCCGATCTGAGCTTCATCTTCGCTGCAGGTCTGGGCTATGTGGCACTCTCGCGAGTCTCTGCTCTGGACGATCTCATCCTCACTGGAAACAGGATCCACCCGGATGTGTTCGCCGTGGATCGCAACTCCCTGCGCTACTCGAAGGCCACCAAGAAGGCTGCCCACGGCCGCCGTAAGGAGATGCTCAAGAACATGGAAGACAGCGCCGGCTACCTGGCGCAGTTCGCTGAGAGCTCCGATGAGGCCGAGGGCAATGAGGTCCAGACGGCAGCAGAAGAGGTCATCGAGACAGCGTCTCCAGAGACGGCCGATCCCTTCGCCGATGTGCTCCTGGAGGATGAGTCAGCCGGTCCTTCCTACGCCATCGGAATCGATCCCGACCATGTTGAGGAAGACTCACAGTCTGGCTTCACTGTCTTCCCCAACGGCTTCATGAGCTACGAGCAGCTTCTCACCAACCCCTACATTCGCTCCCTGATCTGGGAGAAGAAGGTGGCGGATCGAAACATCCGCCTTGCACGGGCGGCTAAGGGAGGCTACTACAGATGAGTGGCAGCGACGGTAGCAAAGAGCAAGAGGCTCCAGAAGTTCAGCCATCTTCAGCAAGCACGACATCCACGGGTAGTCGCCGAGAGCTCAAGCTCAAGAAGCGCCGGCGTAGGAATGCACTGATCGGATCGGGGTTGGGCGTGCTGGCACTGGCGAGTGCTGCCACCTACCTCTCCCTGGGGACCGTCGATGTTCCTCAGGCGCCTCGGAGCCACAGCTCCGTGGACAAGGTCGATCCCTGTGATGGCTTTGACTCCCTGGAGGTCGGCTGCTCCCTGGAGTTCAAGCACAGTAGCACCGTTCCCCGCGACGGACTAATCTCACAGTCTCCGAGCTCAGGGTTCCACCTATTCAAGCCGGAAGGTCCAGTGAAGCTCGTCTACTCGTCGGGACCTGCTCAGTCCAAGTTCCCGGACATCATTCGCCAGGACTACAAGAGCTCTCTCAAGGATCTCTACGCCATCGGTGTTGAGGTTGGAGAAGTCAAGACCGTAGAGAAGGACGATCTCGGACCCAACCGGGTGGTGAGCGCTTCCCTGAAGCCCGGCGAGACCGTCAAGAATGGAACGAAGGTCAACCTGGAGGTTTCAGCTGAAACAGTAGAGCTCGAAGACCTCAAGGGTAGGACCCGGGAACAGGCGCAGCTCGATCTTGAGAAGCTGGGCCTGGATCCAGAGTTCATCGAGGAGTCTAGCCCTGAGCCCGCTGGCACGGTGATTGCCCAGAATCCCGGCCCAGAGAAGGTAGCCAAGGGCTCAAAGGTCACCGTAAAGGTGGCCAAGGCCGAAGAGATCAAGAGCTTGAAGATCCCCGAGGTAGTAGGCCTCAAGGAGAGCGAAGCCCAGGGCCTCATCGCATCGGCGGGATTCACCAACATCGCTGTGGTCAAGGTTGAAAGCTCCAAGGTTACAGAGGCACTGGTGTCAAGTGTGGTGCCCGGAGAGGGTAGGACCGTTCGCTCTGACAGCAATGTGGTCATCGTTGTGAGCATCCCTGAGACAAAGTAGGACCTGGCTATTCCTGCTGCAATCGATATGGCCTACCGAAGGGCTGACCGGATCCAGAAGGATCTGAGAGCTACCCTTCTCTCAGCAATCGCCCCACGAAGACGAAGAGGGCACCAGAATCTGGAAGGAATCCCTCTTGAAGCTATCCACCAAGCGTAGCTCTTTGCTCCTTGGAGCACTGATCGCAGGCGCCATCTGCGTTGGCGGAACGACAACTGCTCTCGCCCTCGATCCAACTGCCACTGCTACTCCTAGCGCCGAAACCTCAAACCAGCCAGGCAAGTCCAGCGGCCAGTTCAGCGCCACCCTCGTGGTGGTCACCGAATCGGGCGCTGAGCCCATCCTCGTCAGTGACGGGAACATGGACCTTCAGTCCATCCTGAGGCTCAAGGGCTACACCGACAGTACCCTCAAGGACGACAAGGGCAATCCCCTCGAGCCCACGCGCAAGCTCACCGCAGGAGAGAAGCTCGTAGCCTACGAAAGCACTGTGGAGGGGAGCTCTGAGACCATCGAGCTGAAGCTTCCAGATGAGAGCACCGACGATGGCTCACTCTACAAGGGAGAGACCGTTGTGGACGATCCTGGCACGGTGGGTAGCGCTCTGAAGACCACCGTCGTTCACCGGGATCTCTCGAAGCTCCCTCAGAGCGGATCCTCCGATCTCAGCGCCAAGGCGCTATCCTCCGACTCCACACAGACCGGCGAGGAGAGCTATCTCACCGTTCTCCAGGCTCCCAAGGCCAAGAAGGTTCGAGTGGGCACCAAGGACTGCGGATCTGAGTATCTCTGTGAACTCATCAAGTCGGGGAAGTACGAGGAGCTCAAGGCAGGCGATGCCTGGGTCCATCCCCTCGGTAAGTCCATGATCTGGACCACCTACTACGGCTCCAAGGACCACGAGGGCGGGGCATTGGACTTCCCCGTTGCTCCTGGAACTCCTATCTACGCTGTGGCCGACGGCACTGTGCTCAACTCTGCCTACATGGGTGCCGGAGGAAACATGGCCACCATCAGGCACGCCGACGGGACCATCACTGGCTACGCTCACATGATTGAGCTTCCCATCGTCAAGGTCGGCGATAAGGTCAAGGCAGGACAGGTCATCGGCTTTGTGGGCTCCACGGGTCGATCAACCGGCCCGCATCTCCACTTTGAATCCTGGTCCGACACCGTATGGGGCACTCAGATTCCCAGCTACGACTACATGAAGGCCCACGGCGTGGACCTGGGAAACTGCGCCAGTGGTCCCTGCAGCCTCGCGAAGAAGGGCTGAAACGAAACGCTAAGACGACATTGAGATGGCCCGCGGAGTATTGATTCCGCGGGCCATCTCGCGATAGTAGGTCGTACCTACGAAAGGCTCTCCATGACAGATACACCAGCACCCTCCAAGTTCCCCAAGAAGAAGATCTTCTTCGCGCTTTCGGCAACATCCGTGACCATCGCAGCTGTCATCGCTGCGGTTGGAATCCTCTCTGGTGGTGATACCTGGAAGGCCGTCGCAACGGCCGGTCTGATCTTCGCCCTGAACATCCTCGTGCTGATCTCTTTCACGGCTGCCCATAGCTGGCTCAAGGGCGCACAGCGAGCCGTATCTGTGATAGCCGTCTTTGGAACACTCTTCTACACCTGGGTGGATGTGCCCTACTACTGGGAGTACCGGGACAAGCCCCTACCCTTCCTCGTGTGGCTCCGAGAGTGGAGCACGGCCACATGGATCCTCGTCGCCTTCTTCTCTGCGCTCTGCCTTCTCTCGCTCTGCTGGAAGTACATTCGAACATCTGCGGGACTCAAGTGGGTCTACATTGTGGCGATGGGCCTCGGAGTAGCGTCTGCTGTCGTACTCTGGATCTCCAATGGATCGCCGAACTACTCCTACTCCAATGGCTACGCTCAGGAGAACACGGGACTTACGCTCCTCGGAAGCGCACTCTCTGTGCTCGGCGCTGCAGCTTCGCTCATCGTCATCATCGGTGCATTCGTGGAAAAGAACCGCAGAAAGGCCGAGCGGCCGATCCTCCCTGTTCCCTTTCCTCAGGAGCAGCAGAGTAGCCCATCGAACACTGGCTCCGAGGGGCTCAGGGCTGAGCTTCGAGCCATGGCGGAAAGTGGGGAGCTAGCACAGCTCATCCTCTCCAGCCCCGCTACGGTGAATGAGCTCAGAAGTGCCATCCTTAGTTCCCCTGATGCCCCAAGTGAGCATGCAGAAGAGATCTGATAGGAGCTCCTGAGCGCGCAGCCTAGAGCATCGGTAGGATCGATGCTCTAGGCTGTACTTCTGTGAGCTTGAGCGAACTATTTCTCCAGGACCGTTCTATGGTTCCGTGATGGGAGAGCTGCCCCTGGAGGCAGAAACATGGCCGATACATCAGCCACAGCTGTCGGTAAGATGGCAGCGAACTCCCTCAATCGGCTACACCTAGGAGCACTGTCCATGGCCTTCAAGCTTGCCCACCTCTCGGACATCCATGCGGGCTATCGCTCCGGCCGCAGGCTCAACGACGAAGGTGTGAACATCCGCGAGCAGGATGGCTACAATGCCCTTGAGCAGATGATCAGTGAGATCATCGAATCGAGCGTAGACGCTGTGGTCATCGCAGGTGACACCATCCATGTGCCCGAGCCCCACATTCGAGAGCTCATCGAGGTCCAGCGTCAGCTTCGAAGGCTGGCCGATGCGGGAATCAAGGTCTACATGCTCGGAGGGAACCACGAATCCACCGATGTGAGGGCTGACATCTCAGCTTCCCGAATCTTCGATGACCCCTGGCGCGGACTCCATTCCTACGCTGAGCCCTACAACAAGATCGAGATCGCCGACGGAATCTTCCTGCACATTGTCTCTCACCACATGTACCAGGATCAGGCAGAGACCATGAGCAAGATCAAGGCAGTGGATGGAGCAGTGAACCTGTTTTCTACCCACGGCTCCGTGATCGATCCTCTTCTTCAGATCGCACTCCACGCTGAGCGCTCTCCCCGGGAGATCGTCATCCCCGATGAGCTCCTCGAGGATCAGGACTGGGACTACATCCTTCTTGGCCACATCCACGAGCGAGGCTGGGTGGGCTCCAAGGACCAGAAGACTGACACCTATGGAAGCAGGATCTACTACAACGGATCGCTCCTTCGGAGGGGCTTCAGCGACAAGGAAGTTCCTCTTGGCAAGGGCTGGACCCTGTGGACCATTGAGCCAGACGGCACCGTCACTCCGGAGATCAAGACCGTTCGACAGCGCACTCAGCTCGACTTCACTCCCATCGATGCCGCAAAGATCTCTGCCTCAGAGGTCACGGACCTGATCATCGCCAACCTGCGCTCAAGCCAGGAAGATGGAGTGCGCTTCATCGAGGAAACAGCACCCATCCTGAGGCAGCAGATCGTCAACCTAAGCCCCGCCAAGAACATCGGCGTGGACTGGAGTGCGGTAGAGAAGGAGCGAGCCCACTCGCTCATGTTCCTTCCCCGTACCGTTGCTCCAGACCAGGTGGAGAATAGCGGCAACACCATCGATAGTGGCTTATTCACTCGCAACGCCGATGTGGTTCAGGTCTACGATGGCTGGGCTGCCAATTCAGCTACCCTCTCTGAGCTCAGCGAGGAAACCAGGGACAAGGCTCGCACAGAGGCACGCAGATTCGTGCAGCAGGGCCAGGAGGAGAACCTTTCAGATGACTGAGCAAGACAGAGAAGTACGGGTGGCCAAGTTCTCCTCCAGGAACGAGCCGGAGCTCCGAGAGGTCGCGGCCACTCCCCGGGGCAGGAAGCCCCTTGTCATCACGGTGATCGCGCTAGCAGTGATCTTCGTGGTCCTCTCGGGCTTCCTCGTCTGGAAGTCCTACATCGCTCCCCAGCAGAACGCTGTGAGCGCCCTGGAGGGCATAGCAGCCAGCAGAGGGAACATCACCGCGCTCAACACTTCTATGGTCACCTACAACGGTCAGAAGGTCGCTGAGGCCAATGTGAAGCAGAAGGGCCTCGGCCAGGGCGACAGGCTCACCAGCCCTCCGGCCTTCATCTTCACCAACGGTAAGAAGGATGATAGCAGGAAGGTCCTGGACTTCTACTTCGATTTCTCCGACCAGAGATCTCGAGACGCGCTGATCTCCAACTCCAACAGCCTTCGGGCGCTCGTGGAGTCGGGCAAGGTCGAGCTCAGGCTCCACTCACTACTCAGTGGCCGGGCCTACTCGGTCTACGCTTCCGAAGCTCTGGCCGAAGTTTTCAGCGCCGATTCGAGCCACAGCTGGGACAGCCTCCTGGTGCTCCTCCGCAACGCCCCCGAGTACGCAGACTCGGATAGCAACGATGAGATCGTCAAGGGCATCGTGAGCTCAGTCAAGAACACTGGAGCCACTTCAGTGGATGCCGAATCCGTGAAGAATGGAACCTTCGCGAGCTGGCTTCTCTCGGTGGGCAATGATCCCAAGCTCAATGGCGCAGTAGCTCCGAAGCTTCCCTACATCCTGGTAGCTGACCGGGAGCTCAGCCTCAGCGTCAACCAGCTCAACGACTCAGACGCCTTTAAGCGCGCAGTACTTCGGGAGATCGACAGATGAATGCAGCCCACTCCAATCGGGAATCAGAACGCCCTCGAGGAGGCATCTCCCTGAGGAACTTCCTCCTCATCATCGGCGCGCTGTTCCTGATCTTCGGTATCGCAACAGCTGTTACCCTGATCGATGAACCTGAACCCCGGCCTCTAGCTCCGGGGCAGAGTTTCCACCCCACTGACCCCCTGGAGATTATCTGATGGCAGCAGCCTCCAAGCGCAAGCTACATGTGCTCGATCTACCTTGGGGAATGCGCTATCCTGGAGTTCGCTACGACAAGCAGAAGAAGGTCAGCGTCTACGAGGGTAGCAAGCTCCCGATCCCCCTTGAGGACTTCGGCTCGGAGGACTTCTCCTACCAGCGCTGGATCGAAGATGATGTGAACCGGTCCATCCGGGCGCCCAAGAAGGGTGCGAACATCTTCACGCCTAGGGACCACCAGAAGGTCGCCGGTAAGGCCATCTTCGACGCCTACCGCAAGGGCTACCCGGGCTTCCTAGAGGCCGACAAGACGGGACTGGGCAAGACCCTGTCCACGCTCACGGGTCTCGCCTACATCATCAGCAAGGATCCTCGCTTCGGCGAGGGTAAGCGTCTCCCCAAGCTCCTCGTGGTCTGCCCGAAGCGAGTCATCCCCGTCTGGAGAAACACGCTTCGAGCCTTCCCCCAGGCTGGCATGAAGATGCGAGTGATGGTGACCAACTACCAGTCGCTCCTCAAGCTCATCGAGCCGCCCAAGGAAGCCCACGAGAAGAAGCGCAAGCGCACCAAGGACCGGCTCACTGCAAGCAAGGGAAAGCCCCGCATCGACTGGGACTTCGTGATCTTTGACGAGTCCCACTACCTCAAGAACTACCCCACGAGCACGACTTCGCTGATCGCCGCCAATGTGGCCAAGCTCGAGGAGCCCTATGTGCGAGGTAAGTCTCCCTTCGTGATCTCGGCAACGGCAACCCCCGGAGCTACTCCGCTCAACTTCGCCACCATGGCCCCCTGGCTCGCTCCGCTCCTCGCCCAGGACACCAGTGGAAAGCTCAAGGTCACTCCCGCTGGCTGGGGTGCGTTCCTCGAGGAGCAGGGCTTCGCAGTCACCGAGGGTAAGGTCGGCTGGAACTGGGCAGTGCTCCCCTTCTACGGGAAGGACGCTGACGACCCCAAGGTTCGCAGAGCCTACGAGCACAAGTACCGGGAAGTCAAGGCTCGCCAGCGAGAAGATGCGGGCAGGATCGGTACGGCGCTGAAGACAGAGGGCGCTCCCTTCATCATGCGCTCTCCCAAGGACATCGCCGGCTGGCCCGAGCAGCAGATCATTCCACTCCCCATCGAACTCGACTCCAACGGCAGGGCAACCTACCGGGAAGCCTGGGATCGCTTCCGGGACTTCCTTCGGCTTCCGCCTGCCAAGCAGACCTCGAAGGCCAAGCTCGTCGAGGCGCTGCGCTATCGACAGAAGTCTTCGCTACTCAAGGTGGAGTCCGTGAGCGAAGACATCGTTGGCTGGGTGGAGGATGGCTACCAGGTCTATGTGAGCTGTGAGTTCATCGAGACCCTGGAGCGCCATGCTGAGCTCCTCGAGAAGGCCGGCATTCCCTATGTGACAACCACGGGCGCCACCAAGGATGTGGAAGTGCCGAGGCTTCAGTTCCAGAAGGGTAAGGCTAAGGTCGTGCTCTCAACTCTGCTCGAAGGTGTGAGCTTCCACTCCAAGGAGAAGCTCCCCGACGGCACCAACGCTACTTCGGCTCCTCGAATCACCGTCATGCAGGATCTTCGACAGAACAACCTCTCCAACGAGCAGGCATTCGGTCGATGCCACCGGGACGGAGAGAACTCTGTGCTCTACATCCCCTACATCGCCGACACCGTTGACGAGCGCATCATCACGAGCTTCGCCAACAAGACCGCGAACATGAAGAAGATGACTGGCGAGTCGGATGAGGATGCAGAGCTCCTCGAGAGGATTTTCGAGGAAGTTGCGGCTGCCTGATGGGCTCCACAGCCATCGTGAATCGGCACCACAGGCTTCCCTATGATGTCTATGTGGGAAGGGGAACGCCCTGGGGCAATCCCTATCCGGTGGGTGACAGTGGCCGGGAGGCGGCGATTCGTTGCTACGAGGAGTATCTACGGGAGAACAGTGAGCTTCTCTCGAGGTTGGGCGAGCTTCAGGGCCGTGTGTTAGCATGTTCCTGCGCTCCACAGCCCTGCCACGGTGACATCCTTGCGGCATTCGCTGACAGCTTGGCTGAGACCGGGGAGCTCCCTCGGGAGCCTGTCAGTGACAGGCTCTTTCCGGGGCCCAAGAGACCACAGCTCAGCTTCGGCTGAACCGAGAAAGGAATCTCCCGTGGGAGAGTCATCGACTACTAGTGCTCGAATCTCGAAGCGCAGCCTCATCCTTTGGATCGCCTTCGGGGTGTCGTCCGCAGCAACGATCTTCGATGCCGTATCGAGCTGGCAGATCATCTCCGTGGACCCCATTGCCCTGGAGGGCAATCCGATCTGGAACGGCATCGCCGAGCTCCTGGGCTTCGGAGGTGCCATGATCTTCCGGGCCGTTGCGGGCATCGCTCTCCTAGGGGCACTTCTCCTCATCGCACTCCGCCATCGGCGCGCCCGCGTGAGGAAGATCGCTAGCTTCGGCCTCTACTTCGGTACCGCTGTGCTCATGCTCCTCTCGGCCTACCACATCTGGGGCCGGCTTACCTACGGTTGATCCGCGTAGCTACCCGGAGTTCTCCCTCGACACGCCCGAAATCACAGCCGTTTGACAGGATGTTAGAACTGTCGATATAGTGGTACTCATCAACGCCTCGTGGCCATGAAGTTCGCATCCTTCTAACTAATTGGACTGTATAGCAGCTTCGCTCTCCACAGGCTTTGATATGGCTCCTCCGCCGGAGGAACCTTCCGGAAAATCCGGGGTTGTGAACCACTTGCTCCATGTGATATAGTGGATCCAACAACGAACCAAACGACTGAACAGCACCTCGAGAAGAGAAAGGAACGGTGAGTAGCGATGTCGACCATTTCCATTGCCACCCCAGCGATCGCCAAGCAGCGATCGACCGTCTCTTCCCAGCTGTTTAGTAAGCCGGGGACGGCGAAAGATATCCGCTGTTCAGCGATGCCCCTGGTGGGGAATCAGCCTGAACATGCGTTGAATCTCGCCCAAGAGAATCCCTGGCCCCTCGGGTATCTTAGCCTCTGAGCTAACCCGACCATCCTGAAGGTTTCCGCAACTGCCGTCACCTTCCAGGAAATCGAATCCACAAGGATTTGACTCTCAGATCGCCGCGTGATAGCATACGATCATCACCCTGCTGAACCAGGGACCCTCCCAGAGTGGAGGCGAGGTTCACTCCCAGGGTGTGATACGATGAACTGGAACGCTGATCACCTCGAAGCACACTAAACTTCGAAGGATCGCACGAGTTGCGAACTCCGAAACGATGTGATAGAGTTGTTCTACACCGAATCTGAAGGTGAAACTTCACGGATTCCCAAAAGCTTACAACATCATACAGGACCGTTCGGCACGACGGAGGAAGACGAATTGCGAAAGTGATTCAATGCCCTGACCCAATGCGTAGGTTGATCTCGAAAACGAATATACGCAGCTTGCACCGATGGATGCTGGTGATTGTGAGAGCCAAACTCACTTCACACAAAAACAGCCCCGAGAGTGTGGAGGATTCCTCTGGAATCGACCGGAACTGACGGCTTAGGCCGGCGGGAGGTCGGAACTACGGATCCCTCCGAAGGTTCCTAGAACGCTTCGGCCACACGAGGTGGGAGCGCCCCTCATGGGGAATACAAAAGACTTTGAGAGCCTTTCGTTCCTTCGGGGAATGGAGGCACATTCCTAGAAATGCTCTCAGCTTTCGTGTCGTGATTGTCCACGGCACATTTTGGTCCATTGGTCTAGCTGGCCTATGACGCCGCATTCTCCATGCGGAGATCGTCGGTTCGAATCCGACATGGACTACAGAGGATTGCGTTTCGGGTCGTACCGAAACAATGTCCTTCAGAGAAAATAGTGTAGGCAGGAATCAACCTGTGGCACACCGCGATGTTAGTAGCAAGCCGGCGGGTTTGCGAATGCGGGTACGGAGGCGGACGGTCAAAGTCGTCCATTTCTCGAAAGCAAGGCCCCATCGTTTAGCGGCCAAGGACTCCGCCCTTTCACGGCGGCAGCACGGGTTCGAATCCCGTTGGGGTCACTCCTTGCAAGGGAATCCGGTCGATTGCATCTGACGACCGTACTAAACTAAAACCGATGTCGTATAGCTCTCCGGATGAGACCGCGTTAGTCAGGGGTTCCGGCCAGCTAGAGGGTAATGCTCTAGCACCTTCGGTTCCATCGTCTAGTGGCCTAGGACTCTGCCCTCTCACGGCAGCAACGCGGGTTCGAATCCCGCTGGAATCACGCCTTCTAGAAGGAAACGCTGCGCACGACTGGCTGGGGGTTGATAGGTCCCCCACAGGTAAGACCACCTGGGCTCAAAGGTCGCTTGCTGCTTTAAACCGTAGGGGTAGCGGGACTGGCTGTAAACCAGTTGTCATAGACTCGGGGAGTTCGACTCTCTCAGGCAGCACTGTAGCATCTCATGCTACTATTCTCAGAATGGCAGGAAAGCTCGGGCGTCTTCCGGAGGCGGCGAGCTGAGGGATCGGTACCCTCTCTGAGAGCGCAGCAGTTCGGAAGTGATGAGCCGGACTGTGAACAGGATAGGCAATGCGGGAGTTGGCAAACCCGTCGGCTCCCGCTGGGGGTCGTCTTCCAAGGTGCCTCTGGGCGGGACTCATCATCCCAATCAGGTGCGAGGCTTCGTCATAGCCTCGAAAGGAAAGCCGTCCGGTTCAGCAATGATTGAGCCAAGGGCACTCGGCGTGCCAGCAGATGACCGTATGGCTTCTGTCAAGATCGCAACTTGAGGGTGGTTCGAATCCGCCGGCTTGAACTGGTCGCTTCGGCGATCTATTCCTCCTTAGCTCAGTTGGCAGAGCGCCGAGCTGTTAACTCGGATGTCGCAGGATCGAGACCTGCAGGGGGAGCACTGCTGAGGGATTCAGCGTCGAGGCAGATGTCGCAAGACTGTAGCCGTTCACTGTGAGTCCTAAGGTACGAGGCCGCTGAGAGCCGCAAATCTCAGCAATGGCGAGGTGGGATGGCTCCCAGCGCTGACTGTAAATCAGTAGCCCCTCTGAGATCGATACTCAGTCTCGCCACTCCAGTGTAGACCGTAATGGCAGCGGGTCGGCCTGTTAAGCCGTTGGGTATCCAATCCCCCTGGTGGTTCGAGTCCACCTTCTGGAGCAGGGTCCTCGGAGAACCTCGATCTCCTATTCCTCTATAGCTCAATTGGCAGAGCAGCCGGCTGTTAACCGGCAGGTTCCTGGTTCGAGTCCAGGTGGGGGAGCAATGCAAGTAGGCTGACATCATGCTCGATGCCGGAGGAACGCAGGAACTCGAAGCCCCAAGGGTTTTAGGTAAAGCCGAGAGGCCGGTTCGATTCCGGCAGCTGTGAGCATCCAGCTTAGTGATCTGGGACATGTTCGGTTTGGCCCTGAAGGCTGCGAGTTCAAACACAGGGGTATAGCTCAGTCGGTCAGAGCGCTTCGCTGATAACGAAGAGGTCCTCAGTTCAATTCTGAGTATCCCTACCAGCCTGTTCGGTTGACCCCGAGAGGGCGGCTAGTCACCGCCGAGAACAGGCACGCGCTGTTGGCGAGCTTCGAAACCTCGACTTCAGCGTAACATGGCTCCTTGGCGGAATTTTGGTAGACGCGCTGGTCTCAGAAATCAGTGTCCGTTAGGGCGTGCGGGTTCAAGTCCCGTGGGGGCCACGATCTGGCTACTTCGGTAGCTGGAAGGGAGCATCAGGCTCCACCCATCCGGAATGAAGAAGCAAGTTGAGCAAGCGACAGTCCCGCCGAACGGGTTGTCGGGACCTCGGCCCTAGTTCATCTGGATGGGCACCAAGCTTCTGTGCGGTGAAGCAGTTCGGCTCTGGATTCGTAGCTCAGAGGCAGAGCAGCCGGCTCTTAACCGGCGGGTCGGGATTTCGAAATTCCCCGGGTCTACATGAACATTGACGAGTACAGCGGCAGGCAAGTCCTGCTCAAATTCAAGAATAAGCGCGCCATCTCAGGATTGCTCCAGGGAGACCGTGATACTGGCTTCACCCTGAAGCTCGGAGTCACGCAGATCCCCATCGATCCCGAGGACCTTCTTCGGGTCACACTGAACTGAGGGTTTCGGCCCGTGGGCCTCTAGCTCATCTGGTTAGAGCATCCGACTTTTAATCGGAGGGTACAGGGTTCGAGTCCCTGGGGGCCTACTACTGCGAATGGAGTTTGTGCATTCACTCCGCGCAGGGCATAAGGAAGATGTACGCCTGCTTCTATAGCTGAGGGGATTAGCACCTGACTCTTAATCAGGGGACCTTGGTTCGATTCCAAGTGGAGGCACTCATTTCGTGGTGCGGTCGCATGATAGCGCTGCGGGATGACATATGATTGCGTAGCTCAATCGGGAGAGCGCCACCCTGTCACGGTGGAGGTAGCGGGATCGAAACCCGTCGTGGTCGCAAGCTGGAGAGCTTAAACTCACATGCCTCTATAGCTCAGTTGGTAGAGCAACCGGCTCTTAACCGGTGAGTCCTCGGTTCGAGTCCGAGTGGGGGCACGGAAGCGGTTTGGCGACTGCTTTCAGGGCACATCATTCTCCCTACATCACGAATGAACGCATCCGAACGAAACTCGGAGGGAAGATCAGGCTTCCTCGATGGACGGCAGGAACGGCAGTGCGCTGTGCAGTAATCCACCGTCACACCTGATGCGAGTGAGGTTCGCCAGCCAAATCTCGCACTTGGCCCCGTAGCTCAGCTGGTTAGAGCGCCGCCCTGTCACGGCGGAGGTCGCCGGTTCAAGTCCGGTCGGGGTCGCAGGTCCCAGGGAAACTCGGAGAAACAGCTCCATGAACTGTCTCTTCTCTCTGCGAGACCAACCACTGACAGCACTGTGCGCACGGTGCTGTCTTCGGTATGATGCGCCCTGTCGGGGACCTACAACACCCCTCGACCGCCTCTCCTACCAGAGTCGTTCTGCGGCTCGAATGCTTCTGTAACTCAAAGGCAGAGTGCCTCTTTTACACGGAGGAAGTTGGGATCTCGGAATTCCCCGGAAGCACCTCGCTGACTTCGACAGGCTCTGCGGGAGCCATGCTAGCAACACGGACGAAGTCCCCCGACGGTGTGCGGGGTTCCTGGATTCTACTCCTGCTCCTTGGGGCGCCTTCGGGGCGTCTCCTACCCTTGTGAAATTTTGTCGTAACGGGAGAAAATAGTACACACCACCCTGGCTCTGTAGCTCAGTTGGTAGAGCGCTCGACTGAAAATCGAGAGGTCACCGGATCGATGCCGGTCGGAGCCACGGAAACTCCAGTGGTACGCCGTTGGGGTTCGGGTCAGTTCACCCTCCTTTCGAGAGACCAGTGGCTGACCTTTTGCCCTCGAAGCTCAGATGGTAGTAGCGTCCGGTTGAAGCCCGGAAGGTTGTCGGTTCGACTCCGACCGTCGGCACTGCGACTTCAGGTCGCTGATCCCAGGTAGTATGTTGGCAATGCTAGCCGTGCTCTGACCGCGGTGCCCCTCGAGGGTCGTAGGTTCGATTCCTACCCTGGGAGCTCTCCACGGAAGTGGATGATGCCCAGTAGCACAATTGGCAGTTGCGCCGGCTTTTGGTGCCGGATGTTGTAGGTTCGACCCCTACCTGGGTAGCTGCCGACCACTACTGGTCGTCTATGGAAGATAAGCGAATGGTTAGCGAGCTCACTGCTAATGAGTTGCCGGTGAAAGTCGGTTGCGGGTTCGATCCCCGTGTCTTCCGCTCCTTCTCGTTAGAGCAGCTATTGATAACAGTTGTCAACAACGGAAAGGTGTTCCATGCTTCACTCACTCGTCCTCGCAGTTGCCCACGGTCACGGCCATGAGCACGGAGGCGAGGGCGTCCTCCAGGAGGCCTGGGAGATCTTCACGGATCCCGGTCACTTCCTCGCCGAGGTCGGCTTCACGCTGATCATCGACTTCGTGGTGCTCTTCCTCGGCTATCAGCTTCTCGTCAAGAGGGTTGTGATCCCGAGATTGAGAAAGCAGCTCCACCGGGAGCTCGACACGGAGCTCGGAGTGAGCAAGGAACAGCATGATGAGCACCACGGAGACGGCAAGTCCTGATCCGGGGTGCTCCCCTTGGGGTCTTAGCTCAGTTGGTAGAGCATCTGCCTGGCAGGCAGAGGGTCACGGGTTCGAATCCCGTAGATTCCACACCTTACGGGCCTGAGGGAATGAGCCTAGGTTGACAACCTGCACCTGATCTGCATTGCGGTGAGGGGATTGAGGAAGTACGCGACTTCCGTGCGAATCGTCAACCTCCAGAGTGCTTCGGTATGATGGAGTTGCAGGGATCGTCCGCATTCGCGGGTAGCGTGATCTAGCCTCGCGGCGGGAGTGTAAACTTCTGTCGCGGTTCGGGGCCTTAGCTCAGTTGGTAGAGCGCCTGCTTTGCAAGCAGGATGTCAGGAGTTCGATTCTCCTAGGCTCCACGCGCTTTCTAGATGCGCCTGTTGTGGTCGGCGACTGATACTCCGGCACGGTACGAGTATGCTGTACGGCTGTAAGCATATCCTTTGCTGGTCCGGGTAAGAGACCAGTTTGGGTCCATAGCTCCAATGGTAGAGCGGGTGCTTTGCAAGCACTAGGCTGTCGGTTCGAGTCCGACTGGATCCACAGTGAGGACTTCCAACCCTCGCTCCCTGGTAAGGGCAGCCCCCATCTACGGCGACTCTGATGCTAAAATGAATCGCTACCGTGTTGTTCTCGTCTGGGTTTGGAAGATGAGATCGCGTGGGATGCGTAGGAATCCCAAGGCCACTGTTCTCGAGACGGTGGCCGCCTTGGCCCGTTAGTTTAGTTGGTTAGAACATCGCCCTCTCACGGCGAAGGTCACGAGTTCGAGTCTCGTACGGGTCACACATTCGGCTCCCTGAAAGTCACCGCTAGGGGAGCTAGAAAGGTGGGGAAGTTCCCTCCTTGAGAAGGATGTTTCCGTGACTAGGGGTTGAGATGCAGGAGTTCCCCGGGCTGAAAGCAAGCTAAAAGCTCCCGCCCCGCCAGCGGCACCTCGAAGCTCTTCCGGAATCCGGCGGAATCGAGGTCGCCCTGTGCAACGCCCCCGTAGGCTAACGGATAAACCAGTAGGCTACGAACCTTCCATTGTCAGTTCGAATCTGGCCGGGGGCACTGAACCATGCACGCAGTTCCTCGCCAGAACTGTAGACACCCGCCAAGTGTCTCATGCGGGTTCACATCGGGATCGGCTGTCCCGGGTCTATCCGGAGGACTCCTAAACGAACCGGTATGTCCTAGCTCGGAAAGGAAGAGCGGCCAACAGTCTGGTAGGCAAAACTGTACGCATCGGGGCGGGCGCGCGATTCGATTCGCGGGTTCGAACATCTTCGGGGTGGCAGACGACTGTGCGGGTGATCCATTGGCAGTGGAAAGTCCCGCTTTGCGACAGTAGCTCAGCTGGTAGAGCGCGACCTTGCCAAGGTCGAGGTCGCGGGTTCGAGCCCCGTCTGTCGCTCCAGGCCCTTCGGATGCCTCAAATCCGAAGAATGACAATGCAGTGCCTAAGCGGGAAGTCAAGTCAGCATCAGTGAAGCAGCGCCGATACCGGTTGGAGAGCTGTGGAGGCTGCTGAGGCGACTTTTGGGGAGGAGCAGCCGGGGTGAAAGCCGGTGTCGGAAGATTGTAGGTTCGACTCCTACCGTTGTCACCTGGAGCCAGGAATGCCGCAAGGGATACTGGCTCCTCTGCAATAGTAGCTCAGCTGGTAGAGTGCGACCTTGCCAAGGTCGATGTCGCGGGTTCGAGTCCCGTCTATTGCTCCAGGCTCGCCGAGAGGTCAACTCAGCAAATGGACAGGGGTTAGCTGCCCTGAATCCGGCGGATCGCGTTTCGCTACTCGAGGATCAACGAGCCTGGCCACCTGGGTCTGTGATGTAACGGTAACATGGAGGTCTCCAAAACCTTTCTTCTCGGTTCGAATCCGGGCAGGCCTGCAGAGGATGCTTTCAGCGTCCTCCAGCTGTCGTCTAAGGCGATTATTCAAGTGCCGTGTCGGTTGATACGGTCTGCCGAAGTAGCCGCCTCAGGGGGCAGCCTACTGGCTGTAGGGGAGCTTGGCCACCCCGCCTCCCTCGGACGGAGGAGATCGCAGGTTCGAATCCTGCCAGTCAGACCCATGGATGGCTAACTCGCGCGACACGCCGTGCTGCACGATGGAGTTGCGCGAACCGCGTCCACCATGTAATGTTGTTCCTGTTGCACCGCACGGCGAAAACAACGCAAGGCGGTGACTGACACTGAACATTGAGAACTCTACAGTGGAACACATAAGCTTGGTCTGCACAACCATGCCGCCACCGGCGGCGGGATCTGCAGATCCGATCGGAGCGGCGAGGGCCCTGGCTCTTAGCCTCTCCGGTCATTCCGGAATGTGGCGCAGTTTGGTAGCGCACTCGGCTGGGGGCCGAGGGGTCGCAGGTTCAAATCCTGTCATTCCGACTCGAAGGTGAACAGTTGATAGATCGAGGTTCGAGTCCTCAGGGAAGCAAGAGCTTCTCACATGGAGATCAGGATGCTGGAATCTGGATGTTGAGAGAAAAGCTAAGCCAGTGAGCAGCTGTCCGGTCGAACGGGCAGCAAGGCAAGTCTGGGGCTCTCAGCATCACCGTTCTTGGTGGATCATCTGATCCATCGCTTCAACGGCTGGACTTCCTCCGGGAAGATAAGCCTGGCTAGGGACTGCCATCCCCGGCCAGGGAACGGGTGGCAGCCCGTCCGCATACACACTTAGGCTTGGCAGGTCGCTTGCAAGAGGCCTGTTCAAACAGTCGGCGTACGACGGCTGAATAGTTCTCGGTGACGAGGGAAATCTCAGGGTAAGTGCGCTTCGGCGCCGCGCAGGTTCAAATCCTGTCCACTCCACTTTGCGGGGTGGTAGCTCAGCTCGGAAGAGCTCCTGACAAGTACCTCATCGCCTGGAACTCCTGGGGATATCGTCTAATGGCTAAAGACTGCGGCTTCCAAACCCGCCAATCGGAGTTCGATTCTTCGTATCCCCGCAATCGCTTCTGTGCTGCTGTCCTATGGTAGCTCGACGGCGAGATTTTGGGTTCATAGCTCCAATGGTAGAGCGCCGCTTTTGCAAGGCGGATGTTGTCGGTTCGAGTCCGACTGGATCCACGACGGGATGGTTTGTCAGTTTTGTTTGGTGTGAAACGGAAACTGAACGGTGCTGATCGAAGGTCTTGCAAGGCTTCGGAGTCAGCAGGAACACCACAGTTCCAAGGCCGACTAGAACAGCTTCGGTACCACGCCGGAGCTGATCGTCGGAGACAGTGATCCTAAGTTGGTGGATGCGCTGTCCGTGGGGAAGTTGCCTAGCGGTCTAAGGCCCCTGTCTTCCAAACAGGTATTCGCGGGTTCGAATCCCGTCTTCCCCTCAGATGGATGGATACGCAAGCCAAGGAATCCCAATCAGATTCTAGAAGCTGCGTAGACACAGCCACAGTGGCGGGCAACTGAGCCTATGAAGCTCAATCCGCGGGTTGATGACCCAAACATGAGTGGATCCAACTGTGTGCAGGTCCTGTAAGCCTGCTCATCCGTCACCCTGCGAAAGTAGCTCAACTGGTAGAGCGCCGTCCTTCCAAGTCGGAGGTTGCGGGTTCGAGACCCGTCTTTCGCTCGGCCTCCAAGATTCCGGAGGTCTTGCTTCACTATTACTTAACTAGCATCAGTCATTGAAACGCATGACGCACAGCACCGCGAGATCTCCTGTCAACTGATGGGCTTGGAAATCTGGGATCTCGGCTGACTGTGTAGGGCTCATTCTCGGAGAGGCGGACAAACGCCCTCGGGTACCGTTCTTCGGGAATGAGACATCTGGGTGTAGCTCAGCTTGGTAGAGCGCCGCATTTGGGGTGCGGAAGTCGCAGGTTCAAATCCTGTCACCCAGACGGGGCGAGTGCGTCCGGTGAAGGAAGAGTTACTACTTTCCTGACGGGCATTGGTCATGAGTGCAGTGGGCTAGTAACCTGCCGACAGAAATCCAGGCGGGCAACCGTGCTGGTACCCGGGTGTCGATAGCCCGGGCGTTCCACCAGGAAGCTAGGCGAATACTGGATTGTCGCACCCGTCTTGAAAACGGTTCCGGGTTAAACCGGTGAGGGTTCGATCCCCTCAGCTTCCGCAGCAGATTAGAGCAGTTCGGAGTGCTCGCTGGGCTCATATCCCAGAGGTCACGGGTTCAAATCCCGTATCTGCAACGAGCTTGCTACCCAGCGGGAGCGAGCCTATCGAGGTCTCGGAGGTTGGACCAGCATCTGCAAACCAGCCTTCCACCTGGCACTTTCGGTGAAACCGAAGAGAAGCAGATCCGATCGGATCCTTCACTGAGAGGAACAGCCAGGAAATGTACCACTTCGTTCAGACAACTAGGGCCTGTGAGAACTGTGAGCGAGAGCTTCCAGTCTTCAACGGGTTCATCATGCTGGAAACCTTCGTAGGAAGGCTTGGAGCTCTACCGCCCATGCTCTATGTGCGGCTGCAGCCCGATCCCTATGAAGAAGAGATCCATTGCGATTCGACGCTGCACTGGCTCTGCCAGGAATGCTGCTACAACTCGGGCATGGAGATCTAAGACTTGCGCTGACGATCACACTAAGGGGAGAATAGCTCCGACGGCCCCGTGATCTATCGGAAAGGGAAACTGTCAACGCCCGGGCAAGGAAAGACGACGAACGCGCTCGGCCTCCGTAGGCCACGGATTCAGGTCGAGCGTATGGCTGCGTAGCTCAATCGGGAGAGCGCCACCCTGTCACGGTGGAGGTAGCGGGATCGAAACCCGTCGCGGTCGCGTGGGGCGTAGCTGCCCAACAGCGTCAGATGCTACAGTTCGGAGGCATTCGGTTCTGCCTGCTTGGAATCGACAGAGTGCTGTTGCTCAGTACCGCTCAACAGAGGCAATGGGTTGAGAGCTCTTCCGCCTACAGGGAAGATAAGAGGAGAGCGAAGTCGAGGGAAAGTGAATGCCCAGATCCTCGGCGGAGTGCGAAGGTTAGCTGACCTTCTAGTCTTCATTCTTCAGCTTCATCTTCCTTCGGGAAGTGATGGGTCGGAGAGAAACAGCAGCTTCAGCAACTGCTCGAAGCTGCCACGCCCTGTTAGCTCAGTTGGCCAGAGCGCCGCACTTGTAATGCGGATGTCATCGGTTCGAATCCGATACGGGGCTCAGGGCTCACCTGCTAGATCACCTCTCTGGGGTGTGAGTGCAAAAGGATCTAGACTCCACGGGAATCAGCAGCGACGGCTGCGGTGGAAGCTGTGCACGGCTTCGAGATTCCTACCTACCCTCTAGCTCAATGAGAGCAGCTGCCCATACGCAGAAGATTCCGGATTCGTTTTCGGAGAGGGTACGATTCCCCACAGGGCTTGAAGGCGCTGGGGATTCTGAGACCCGTAGGCGTTTGTCGGTTCGGCCAAGCGGGTTCAGACTAGGAACCGATCGGAGTTCAGGATGTCTTCAAGATCCTGCGCTCCACCTGCCGCTCTAGCTCAATGGCAGAGCACCGTCTTGGTAAGACGGAGGTTCCCGGATCATTACCGGGGAGCGGCTCCGGTCTTTGGTGCTGACGACTGGAAGCCCCTAGCAAGTGCAGAACGCTAGATGGCACGGCACCCGACCCGGATCACGATTGAGCAGCCTGCACGCTTCTCTTCCCCGTGAGTCCGGAACATGCTCCCTTGGTGGAATGGAAGACACGCCGGCTTTAGGTGCCGGTGCTTCGGCGTGTGGGTTCGAGTCCCACAGGGAGTACGGCATCGTGGACACTGCTTGCAGGCGGTGATTAATCTGATGGGGTCAAGGTTCGCTTTCCACGATGCGCCGCGATAGGCCCACTGCGTTCCCAGTCGACTGCAATCGGCTGCAGTATTTGGAAGTCCTTCCTCCGGGAAGGCAGGCGAAGCTCAGGAACGGTTCGCCTCACAGCTGTATAGGAGAACTGGAATATCCACTGGCCTGAGACGCCAGGCATCTGAGATGCGTCCGGGTTCGAATCCCGGTACGGCTACAAAGGGGCATGGCCCTATGAGCGCGGGTAACCGCGTCAAAGGCAGTCTTGACAGGCTGTCGGCAGGACTTCGGTTCGGCCAATCCATGCACGCCCTGAGCTTAGCGCTTCGATCCCAGTCGGAGTGAACTGAGCCGAACGAAGCTCGTCCCGGGTGCTCGCATCTGGGACTGCAGCCATGGCGAATGCTGAAACTGCAGCTCGACCACGCAGGTCGGGATTCGAGCGGAGTAAGGTTCTGGTGCTCAGGGGAGGATACAGAATCCAAGGCCTGTCAGCCGAGGGCGGTGTCCATGAAGGTGAACTGCGGAGTGGCGACTTCGTAAGGATACTGGAGATTGTGAGTAGGGTGACACTGAAAGCTATGAGGAGTGAAGCATTCTGTGGATCGAAAGGTCGACGGAACTTCTGGAGAAGCACTTCTTCGTCAAAGATTAGTCTAGTGGATAAGACATCTGCCTCTTAAGCAGAGATCGCGGGTTCGATTCCCGCATCTAAAAGCAAAAGACTTCTCCCGTCAGGATGTGAAAGCGCCCTAATGCTCGGCACGCAAGTGAACTGAGCGCCTCGAAGCTCGCAAGGCAGAGAGGTTCCGTATGGAAGTACCGCAATCCAGAGGCTTAGCGGCTTATGGATCACAGGAAACCAGCGGAGCAGCACCTGATGTAAGGACTGATGGACCTAATCCATCGGGCGTGAGCGATACAGTGGGAACACTGTGGAGAAGGGAGTAACCGCGGAAGCGGATAAGCCCCCGAAAGTCGCTCGAAAGAGGATCAGCTCTAGGATCCTCACCATTGGCAGGTATCCAAGCCAGGTACAAAGGGGCCACACTGATAATGTGGTGAGCAATCTTCGTGGGTTCAAATCCCACCCTGCCAACAGCCCGAGAGGGCAAGGGAAGCTTCAGCCTTCCAGCGGCGAATTTCGGTTCGCAGATATGGTGCTGAACGACTTGCTGCCGTAAGCAGCTGCCTGTTCCTTTCAGACAGTGGCCTAGTCTGCATCCCCCACACGGATGTCACCTGAGTTCGAATCTCAGAGGGAACACTGTGGCCGTGGCAGAGACGGTAAATGCGACAGTTTGTGGAACTGTTTTGTGCGGGTTCGAGTCCCGTCGGTCACCCGCAGCTCAGCTCCCGATGCAAGGGGGAGCTGAGAGCTGAAGTTCGCGGCGCATCCCGTAGATTTCAGCAGACGATGGGGCTGGTACAGGGTCGGCAGATCCTAACCGGAGGTTGATGCATTCCTTCTCAGCGGGGCACCGCCGGAGGAACCGACCAACCCCCATCTTCCATGTGGAGTAGAGCAGCTCGGTAGCTCGCCAGGCTCATAACCTGGAGGTCGTAGGTTCGAATCCTACCTCCGCAACAGCGTCCTTTGGGGCTTTCGAGTTAGCCCTAGACCTCCCATAACCTAGGATGGGCGGTGCAGATGGCCTGCGAGGACGCCAATTTCCCCCGGCGCAGCACGGTTCGTCGCGACGGCCGGGGTTTCATGGCGAGGTGTGGGAACACCCGGAGATGCTAAATAGGTGTGATGCTATCCGGTATGGGTTCCCACTGAGCAGGCGCACCGGCCTGCTCCACCACGCCGCCTGGCTCCCTGATGGAATTGGCAGACATGCGGGTTTCAAACTCCCGTGTCCTTCGGGCGTGTGGGTTCAAGTCCCACGGGAGCTACGGTCGTTAGGGGGTAGGCTTAAGAGCAGCCATCCCATAACGAGTGATTGACCCAGTGCTGTGGACAAATACCATAAGGATGAAGCAGCTGAAAGAGGCGCGCCGTAGGCAAAGGAAAATCGGCGGCACGGGCAGTCGGGCCGGAGCTCGAGTAAGCTACCGGGAGAAGTCCACATAGTAGAAGCAGAGCTAGCCTGACGCTCTGTGGAAGCGATGCAAATGCGGCATGGTGGAATGTTGACCGACTAAAGTCTTTGGCGTAACAGCACACTAATGACCACCCTACAGCCTCTAGGAGGCGAACTGAGCGACCTACTGCCTGCAGATGCACACGCTGATGCGGACAGGATGATCGCGCCTTAGATCGCAGTCTAAGGGTTGCGGCCTCATACCCCAACGGCAGAGGGAGCGCCCTTAAAAAGCGCCTAGGTCTCGGTTCGAATCCGAGTGGGGCTACGCGCTGGTGTTGGAATTAGGTAGACATGCCAGAATGAGAGTCTGGTGCCCGCTTAAAGGGCGTGCGGGTTCAAGTCCCGCTCAGCGCACGGTGCTTCGGCACTACATCACGCACCCGTGGTGGAATGGTAGACACGCTAGCTTGAGGTGCTAGTGCTCGAAAGGGCGTGCTGGTTCGACTCCAGTCGGGTGCACAGGATCAAGATTGACACTGGCTACAATGCCATGTAGCATCGAATCCAGAGCTTGGGGGTATAGCCAAGCTGGTTAAGGCAGCGTGCTCATAACACGAAGATGCCTGGGTTCGAGTCCCAGTGCCCCCACTTAGATCCATAGAAGTGCTGAGAGCGAGCTGCAATAGCGTCTCAGTGGCGGTAGGGCTTGCAGGCCCGTGACTGCTGTTGGAAGTCCATCCAATCCCATGGCGAAACTGTCGAAGTCCAAGTCCTTCGTAGTGACTCCCTGGAGTATCGGCGAAGGCAGGTTTGCGCAGTACCAGTTCAACGGACAGCTACTCCCACTGGAATCTTCGGATTGCTGGGGAGTGGCACATGCACCGCGTAGCTCAGTGGAAGAGGACCCGAACGGTCGGGGAGGTCGCTGGTTCAACTCCAGCCGTGGTGCCTGGAAGCATTCGTGCTTCCAAATCTGGAAGATAGGCGAATGGTTAGCAAGCCGATTCGAAATCGGTCGCCGGTGATGAGCCGGTTGCGGGTTCGAGCCCCGTGTCTTCCGCTGGATCCGCTCTAGGATCCAATGAGGGGCAGTACCTCATCGACAAAACACAGCACCGGGAAGAAGCTCTGAAAGCCCGGGTAAAGAGCGCATCTCCTGTATGGTTCAGTTGGTTAGAGCGCCCCGGAGTGACTGGGGAGATCGCTGGTTCAAGTCCAGCTACGGGAGCTTCGATTTGGCGTAATCGGCTGGCGTTCTCTGACCTAACTGCAGTGTCGGAAGGAGGGTGAACTGTCCGTGAGGAACTCGAGGGTGGACTTAGTACCCCTGCCCTCGAGACCGACACAACGCGTCTGCCGTGGAGGTAGGAGTTCGGGGGAAGCTCCCGGGTCGAAACACTTTAGACACGCCCGGAGCGAAGGTTGTTTGACAGTCTCCCTCCAGATGCGTATAGTTGTTCCTGTTGCACCGCACGGCGAAAACCTCGCAAGGCGATGAACGACATTGACTCTTGAGAACTCCACAGGGAACACTTAAACTTAGACGGTAGTAGGGACATCCGAGTTCTTGCTACCGTCCTTGTCCCGGTAGCTCAGGGGATAGAGCACCGCTCTCCTAAAGCGGGTGTCGTTGGTTCGAATCCAATCCGGGACACAGAACGGGAAGTCAGGTTGAGCTCACGCTCATAATCTCCCGGTTGGCGGTGGAAACTCCAAGTTCCAGCCGCGTAAGAACGACTACGGAGCCTGTGGCTTGGAGAGGTAGAATCCCGTAGCACCCTGACACCCCGCCTCCTTAGCTCAGTGGTAGAGCATCCGTTTCGTAATCGGAAGGTCGTCAGTTCAATCCTGACAGGTGGCTCTTGGTCCGGTTTGGTCCGGATGTGATACTAGTCAGAAGATAGCGACGAAAAACGCGCTGCACCAAGTACTGCCCGCTTAGCTCAGTGGTAGAGCGCTTCCATGGTAAGGAAGAAGTCATCAGTTCGACCCTGATAGTGGGCTCAAGACGAAGATTCCGGTTCACTCCGGAACCCTTGACGGTAGCTCAACGAGAGCGCGAAGCTTCGGCTTCGAGATAGGGGTAGCCAATCCCCTCTGCTTGGGTTAGTTCAATCAGAGCGTCGTCTTACCACCTCACGCCGAGGCCCTACGCCAACCCTTTCAGGGGTGGTCCATGCGATCTGGATAATCCAAGGAGATGGGTACAGCGAGCGCAGAAGCCCTCGGGCGAAGGAGCGCGGCGAAGGTCCATCGCCGGAATCAACGGACCACCTGCCCGCTTAGCTCAGTGGTAGAGCACTTCCATGGTAAGGAAGGGGTCGTCAGTTCAATCCTGACAGTGGGCTCTGGATGCTCCCTAGAGGATGCATCCTAAGCTGAAAGCAGCACTTCGGAATGACTCTCCGGAGGTAGTGGTAGCCAGTGTCGATTCCCTGGCCGGCCTCGTCAGCCGGAAAGATGATGTCTTCTACCGCGCTTTCAGTACATGGTGGATGTGATGAAATGGTAGCCATGCCGGGTTGTGATCCCGGTGCCTTCACAGGCGTGCGGGTTCAAGTCCCGTCATTCACCCTGGTTCTCTCGTAGAACCTAGAGGAAGCTTCGGCTCCTCACCTACCCTCGTAGCTCAAAAAGGAAGAGCCATCCAAAAACGGTGGGATGTGATTCTGAGAGATTTGCGGATGCACCGGGATCGGGCCCAGGGGTCAAAAGCTTCTGGGTTGGGGAACCTTAGCCCCCGACAGGGAAGCGCGTTTTAGAAGCTCAGATACTTAGGTGTGGGTTCGATTCCCACCGGGGGTACGCTACGGTTCGAGATTCTAGATCACTCGTTCCTATGCTCTTGGTCCAAACGCTCGCCGAATGGCTGCCCGGTAGCACCGGGAACCGCAGCTTCACTCGGGACTGAGCCTCTTCGGCCAAGATTTCGTCTTCGTAGCTCAGTAGGATAGAGCGACCGCCTCCTAAGCGGTAGGTCATCAGTTCGAATCTGATCGAGGACACGGGAGCCGGCGTCGAGAGTTCGCCAGGTCAACGCGGCAGTGCGAACAGCTGCCGTGGATCTGTCTCACCCCGGCTCCACTAACTTCGAGGGGATAGCTCCTCTCGATAGGGCCCAGGTCCCCTTGAGTTCTGGAGGTTGCGGAGTGCCTTAAGCTTCGCTCTAGCGGATCGGGATACGCCGCCCCTGCTGGCACTGTCAGGAGAAAGCTTCCAGCCCCGTAGCTCGGGTGCATCGGAGCAACAGCGCCAACCTGCCTCCATAGCTCAGCGGAAGAGCGTTGGTCTTCGGAACCAAGCGTCGGGAGTTCGAATCTCTCTGGGGGTACTGATGTGGATAGCATCTTCGGATGCTCGGCCATACCTCAAGCCGGACCCTCCCCGTGGTAGTCGATTCGCGGGATCAGCAACGGCGAGTCGCTTCGGCGGCTGAATCTACGGAGGTCCTCAGAGCTTCGGCGGTGAGGATGAGGTCACTGGGGTATCGATGATCCACATCTTCTGGAATCGTGTCCGAGCGGCCTATGGTGTCATCTTGGAAAGGTGATGTAGCCCTTAAAGCTACCGGGAGTTCGAATCTCCCCGATTCCGCGTGTTCTGAGTAGCCCCTCAGGACTCCTCATGCTGCACGAGAAGATGCAGCCTGGTTGGTCCCACTGCGTGAAGGACCCCGTAGACAGTCCTGCGGATGCTCTAGACAAGCATGAAGCTCCCGGCAGGGTAGATGGCTGGGTCGGTGAGCCCGAGGCTGGGCAAGCCCGACAACCTGGAAGATAGGCGGATGTTGGTTTGTCGCGCTATCCTGGAAAGATAGTCTACTCTCGTAGTAGTGCGGGTTCAATTCCCGTGTCTTCCGCAGTTCGCCGGTTAGCCGCCGGTGAACCTCCTCCCCAGTCAGGATTCCAAAAGACTGGGCGGATTGGCCCCTCGGATCGTGGCTGCGTAGATCACCCTATGGGAGCTCCTTAGGACCTCAGAGCGTTCGTCCAAGCTTCGCGCTAGATGATACGATGGTGAAGCCGGTGCACCTTGGCTAGGTAGTCCGGCAATGGAAGTGTGGTAGAGCGGCTTATTACACCACCCTGCTAAGGTGGAGTTCCCGCAAGGGGACCGCAGGTTCAAATCCTGTCACTTCCGCAAGAGTGTCAAGTTCCTCCGGTAGCCCGGTGGAATGGTTCGGGGTTCGATTTCCCGATCGGCTTAGCGGTCGAAGCTGGGTACTGCCCGATGCTTTACTGAAAGCTAGCAGTTGACTGCAGGTGGTGCTGCGAAACTGGTAGTAGGAGAGGCGTGCGGCCTCAGCACCTCCATGGATGTGCGGACAGGGAGAAACTCATTCGACCTCTGAAGGGTCGGACCAAGAAGCTCCCTGGCTGACACTGTAACGCATGGATGACGGGCACCAATCCCGTGGTAACTGGACTCTCCCAAACTGCTTTCAGGCTTGTCTTCGTAGCTCAGCTGGATAGAGCGCTTCCCTCCGAAGGAAGAGGCCGTGGGTTCGAATCCCGCCGAGGACACCGAGCGTTAGTTCAAGCGGAACGGAATGGCTAAGGGGTGCAACCCGAGGTCTGAACGGGAAGCCACAGGAAGAGTCTGGAACCGGCTGATTGCACAGAGGTCGCGGAAGGACATCCTGGAGGTAGAACACCGGACTCGTAATCCGGAGATGAGGTGCGAATCCTCACAATCGGACTTTTAGCTGAAGTAGCATCGAGGGCTCTTGGCTCTCCTCCGACAGGACTTCGGGAATCTGAAGTCAGTCGCTGGCTGCTCCGAGCAAGCGGGGTGGACTCCCCGAGGGAAAGAGGGGTTGGACTCCCCGACGGAGCCGGTTCGATTCCGACTCTGGAGCGTGTGCTACGCGGTTCCCACGGTCACTTAGCTCAACAGGAAGAGCGCCCGCGATGAATCGGGGAGGTTCTGGTTCGACTCCAGAGGTTGCCACTGCCAGCATCGCTCGAAGTCGAAGGCGCCACGAGACTTCGGAAGAGCAAGGACACGGCCGTGCGCGACACGCCGTAGCGGTGCGGGAGAATTGACAGCTCGAAAGATGCTGTGATAGAGTAGTTCCTGTTGCCGCGAAAGATGGCAGCAAGCACTACGATTTGCCTCTGTAGCTCAGTGGATAGAGCAGCGGGTTTCTACCCCGCGTGTCGGGAGTTCGATCCTCTCCAGGGGTACACTGTTGGAAGTGGGGTGGAAGGCCCCCGTAGTGGGGCTTCGGCTCCCTGGTATGCCTGTGACCCTGGCTTCTTCTGACAGATACAGCGCGGTAGAGCAGTTCGGTAGCTCGCCAGGCTCATAACCTGGAGGTCGGGGGTTCAAATCCTTCCCGCGCAACAACACTTCGGCGACGGTCGAAGTGGAGGATGGCTGAACAACGCACGGTCGCAGACCAGCGGCGTAAGGCACACCCGGGCTTAGCGGCCCTCGCTTAGCGGCGAGAACGGGTGGTGGGCTCAAAAGGGGATCTACTGATCGCAATCTGCTTGGCCCTGGTGGTAAAAACCATTCCACCTCCTCAACCCTCAGGGTTCAATCTGGGAATCACGGCTTCGATCTTCAGGTCGTCGCTGGCCCGGGAACCCAAGGAGATTCAGCACTTCATCATCAGGTGAAGTGCTCTCCTTCTTTCTCCGTGGAGTAATAGGCATCTCGTCTGATTCTGGTTCAGAAGATTCTAGGTTCGAATCCTAGCGGGGAAGCTTCTCTGTAGTTTAACTGGCAGAATGTCGGGTTCTGACCCCGTTGGTCTTGGTTCGAATCCAGGCAGAGAAACCGTGGAGCTGTTCTAGCAGCTTTGGGATGCAGCGCTGTCCACAACATCTGCATGACTGCACTCTGAGGATCCTAGAAGATCCCGCAGCCCGACCCCGTGAAGAGATGTACTCAGAGTTCTCCTCGGATCTCCAGATTCCATAGCTCAATGGCAGAGTCCCCAGAACTTGTCTAGGGAGGCCCGGGTTCGACTCCCGATGGAATCACACGAGTACTGTTAGAAAGGTGCTCAAACTGGCAGCTACAGCCAGATAGGACGATATCTACAACATGGTTGAGGTAGCGTTGAATCAGTCTCGCGGTATTTACCGCATCGTAGCCCCTAGCGGCTCGTGCTACATAGGCATGACCGCGAAGAGTTTCGCCGAAAGGTGGAAGGGCCATGAAGTCAACTTCCGAAAGGGTCAGATGACTTGCAATGGGCTAAGAAGGGCATTCGAAAAGTACGGTCTAGACCGTATGCAGTTCGAAGTGCTTGAAGCAATGCCGAATGCTACTGATTCTGAAATCCTCGCAAGAGAGAAGACTTGGTGGCTGAGGCACAAATCTCAGGGTGTGAACCTCTATAACGGTGAACCAACGGGAACCGGATCAGTACTTCACACTGAAGAGACACGCAACAAGATTGCTGCAGGAGTTAGAGCCTCACTCAATCTACAGGAAAAAGACCCTTCGATATGCGGTGTCTGCGGCAAGAGCTTCACAACTCGCTTTGCTACCTGTTCCATTGAGTGCAGGTCAGTGAATCGGACACTCGTGAAACTTTCCAAAGAAGAGCTCGAAGCCTTGTACTGGGATGAACGCTTAACAGCACGCCAGATAGGGGAAACCCTTAGTGTCACGGCTCAGACAGTACGCAATCAGATGAGAAGACTTGGTGTTCCTAGACGACCAGAAAGATCGTCTAAGAGGATCAACAGGGTGGTGTGACCGAGCGGCTAGGTAGCGGTCTGCAAAACCGTCTGTGGATGAAAGTCCCACGCGGGTTCAAATCCCGTCACCACCTCAAGTCCTGGAGCTTCGGCTTCAGGCAATCATGGCGATGTGACCGAATTGGCCAGGTAGCGCTCTGCAAAAGCGTAGTGGAGGCAACTCCCATGCGGGTTCAAGTCCCGTCATCGCTTCGGAACCGTGTTGCATGATCTCAGATCGTGTGATACAGTTGCATCATCAACTGGAAATGGCGGGCTACTACGGTGCCCGATCTTCGGATCGGGGTCGAGGAAAGTCCGGGCTGCACCACCTATCCCTTCGGGAGGGTCTTCGGATCCGTTTGTACCGCGAAGCACAGCCCAAGAAGTAGTGCGGGGAGAGCAGCAACTGCAAGCAGATAGCCGAGCGGAGTGGTTCTATGGCTATCGGGTAGCAGGCTTAGATAGATTGTAGTCACCTTCGAGAAGGCTGGAGAGCTTTCCCGGAGGAAACAGAACCCGGCTTACGGCTGTTTCCAGTACTCACTTGGCTCTGTGGCTTAGATGGCCTAAAGCGCCTCGCTCATAACGAGGAGATCGTTGGTTCGAATCCAACCAGAGCTACTGCGGGAGTCGCCTCCGCAAAACTCCCCCAGGGCGGAAACGCAGCAAGGGTATGCGGCTGGCGGCTTGCCGCTTCAGTTGATATGAACGACTCAGACGGCGAGGACAAGGTCCCTCGTCTTGAGGGAGCACTGTCTACAGAACTTCGTGCGTCTGTAGGCTACTGCTCATCGAATCCGTCCTCGTGGCGGATTCACTTGCACTCGTAGCTCAGTTGGCAGAGCGCCTGCATGACTCGCAGGATGTCGGGAGTTCGATTCTCTTCGAGTGCACCGTCTCTTTCCTTGTCTTTTGTGTTCCCTGTGGACCTCAGCCCCGGCTCAGCTTCGGATGGGTGCGGGGCTTTTCGTCGTTTCGGGAGTAATAGCTCTCGATTAGAGAAGTTGCCATGGCACGCTACCACTACAACCCCTCTACCGGAGAGTCCAGCTACTGCCGAGCCAAGCCCGGAAACTGCCCCTTCATCGCTCAGGGCTCCACTCACTCCGACAGCAAGGGGGGAGCTCGCCAGGCCTACGAGGAGTTCCAGGAGAACGGCTTCCAGTCGCTCACCGCTCAGCTCATGGTGAATCGAGCTCGAGTACAGCGTGAGATCATTCGAATCTTCACTGACCCCGATCGCAGTAGGGAGGATGACGACAGGAATGGGCTCAATGAGCTCGTGAAAGAGCGCGATGCTATTCGGCGTGCGCTCTACGACAGCTCCGACGAACTACTTCACAGTCCTCGACCTGGGACTACGAAGCCGCAGCGAGCCACCCATGAGAAGATCGGCGATGATCGGGGCTCTGTCTTCATCGGCATCGGCAATCAGCAGGAAGATCTGGGCCTCGTAGCTCCGAAGACCTCCGAGGCCATGGTGCAGCTCTCGGAGGAATGGCTCAGTCAGCTCTCTCCAGCTGAAGCTCGAGCTGTGCTGGACTACTCTGGAGACGCCACGACGGCCAACGGTAAGGGTGAGATCCTCAGCGAGGCCGTGCTCAAGGCTCCACCCCTGGAGCCCACGAAGCTCTACTCGGGCCTCGGCATCCATGTGACCAAGGATGTGCTGGCTCAGTATGAGTCGGGTCGAATCAGGCTCGACTATCCGATCTCTAGCACTCTCAATCCCGCACAGGTCAACGGCTTCATGGGGAAGATCGAGGTCACTCCCGACGGACTGGTGAAGACCAAGGCCATCGCCCTGGAGATTGAGACGACTCGGGGTGGATCCATGGCAGCTGCTTCCCACTCTCCCCATGAGTTTGAGATGCTCCTTCCGGCGAGCTCCTACGAGGTCGTCTCGGTTCGCGAGGGAGTGAAGTTCCTCTGGGATGAGGATGGAGCCGGTCGGGAGGCTGATCTCCTCATTCGAGTGCGAAGGATCGAGGAGTAGGCAGCTTTAGGCTGTTTCAGGAACTGATTTGGCTGTTCATCTGTGGTTCACTTTGGCCGCGTTAGAACCGTCTTCGGCTTTCGATATGGTGAGCCGCAAGCACCCCTGGCAAGGACGCCTATGGGGACAAGTTCCGGAAGAGGATACCCTTTGCGAGTAGGTAGCTACAATGTGCTCATCCCTCGAGACGACCGGCCCAACAAGGCTCAGGAGTCCTGGGAGAAACGCCGGGCCGCAGTGATCGAGACCATCGAAGTGGGCTTCGATCTGGTGGGACTTCAGGAGTGCTCCACCTTCCCGCCCCATCGGCAGGCTGGTTACATCGTCGAGAAGCTCACTGACCGGGGCTGGACCGGCTATCTCCCCTGGGAGCACAAGCTCTTCGATGATCCCTTCCATGAGCGGATTCCGATCTTCTGGCGGCCAGCGCTCTTCGAGCTCCTCGATGCGGGGCAGCTCCTCCTCTCTTCCTGGACCAATGAGGAACTCGCAGAGGTTCCCATCCTCGAGAACCGCTACGCGAGCTTCGTGAAGCTCCTCCACCGGGAGAGCCAGCAGGTGGTCTGGTTCTACACGCTCCATCTGCAGCACGAGACCTCCCGGGCCACCGAGCGTGAAGCGGAGCTTGCCCAGGAGAAGCGGGAGCAGGGCGAGCACCTGGTGGCAGACCACATCCACGACCATGTGGCCCTGGGTGAGACTGTGATCCTCGGCGGCGACTTCAATGCCGTGGATGTGTCCCCCTACCTCCATGACCGGGCAGGTCTCGAGGATGTGGCGAATCTCGCTTCGGTGGTGAAGAACTGGCAGCGCAACAGCTTCCACAACTGGGATCATCCCCTGGAAGGCAAGCACATCGACCACATGCTCATCGGAGGTCCTGCTCGAGTCGAAGAAGCTGAGATCGTCCACAGCAACGCGAGCGACCACCACCCGGTGCGGGCTGTCATCGAGCTCTGATAGCACTTTGCTTATTCAGTCGTCGAGGAGAATCCATGCGAAAATTCAGAGTTGAAGCCACAGTTACTAGAGAAGCTCAATCAGCTATAGCTAATGGAGATTTCAGGAAGCTCAGTACAACCACTTCATCCGAGATGGATGGAGCTACGCTTTACCCATCTATGATTAGGCTCGAGATCGGATTGGGCTTCACAGCGCTCTATGATTACCGCTATTTCTTCGAATCTTTTCCCACGATCAAAGTAGATGAACTCGAAACTGCAGCTAGAAATTTAGACCAAGAGGATCTCAACAGATTCATTGAAGAGAAATTGAAGCAAGACCCTGATGTGTATGAGACACTCAGAACCTACGGCATACCTGGGCCAATGCTCACTACCTGGTAACAACTAAAATCTTACAGCGTTATAAGGCTGTGATATTGAGCAGTTACCGGTGCTTCCTAGTTCCGGAACAACGCACTAGCAAATGCGACGCGAGAGAGGAGATCACTATGAGTAAGATCGATGAACTCAAGGGCAAAGCAAAGGCGGCTATCGACAACATCAAGGATGGGGTCGAAGACACCAAGGAAGATGTCGGTCACAAGACCGACGAAACCAAGGGCTACGCGGAGGCGCGTAAGACTTAGGTCTTCCTCTAGGAATTAGATCTTGCCGGTCGGTGGAACTTCGGTTCCCGACCGGCAAGACTGCGTTTAGGGGAAGTCTTCGTTAGATCAGCCTGCACACAGCTGTTGATCTTCCGAAGGAACTTTCCGTGCCTACTACTCTCTACCACCTCAATCCCGCCACCGAACGCATCGGTGCCTGCCGTGCGGAGAAGGGCAAGGTAGGCCACCGGGGCTGCCCCTTCGGCTCAGAGCGTCCTCACTTCGGCACCAAGGAAGAAGCTCAGTCCTACTACGAGAATGAGCTCGAGTCCGAGTACGGGCTCTTCGGCGAAGGAAGTTCTGGACAGCTCTCCCTGAAGCGCGATGCCGTTCGCAAGCGCCTCAATCTCCTTTCGGGCGAGACACTCAACAGTCTCATCGTGGATCGCTGGCGCCACGGTGGCTGGACTCCCAGAGAGACCGAGCAGCAGATGGCCAATGGTGAGCCCTTCTATGTGAACTATTCGGGCAATCAGGAGATCACCCTGGATCTCGACGACCCTAGCACGCAATCGACCTTTACCAGAGGTGCTTGCAGCGTGCTAGCGGCAGAAGTCCATCGGGTCACCGGCTGGCCCATGACTGTCTTCACCGCCAAGGGATCTGAAGGCTACTGGACAGGCCATGTGGCCGTAAAGCTCCCCGATGGTCGCTACCTCGACGCTACGGGGATCACCGACGAGCCTCTCAGGGGCTTCGGGGCTCTCATGGACGGAGCAAGCGTCCGAGATGTCGCCAGCGAAGCGGAACTCATGGAGTCAGTCGGCGCGAGGGAAGAGAGCGACAAGACCCTCAACAGTAGCCTGTCACTCCTTGAGCGCTTCGCACTGGCTAAACTCACCTACGACCTCCTCGACAGCGAAGAGCTCCTCGAAGACTGAACAGGAAGCACCGCTAGGAGGCTCTAGGCTGGCTTCTCCGTGACCTGCAGCCGTAGCCTGCATCGTTGTGGGTCCCTGAGGGCTTCGGCGCTCAGATCGCCTCCTAGCGTTTCGGGAACAATTCTGCACTGTGTGAAAGTTTCTCGGTACCGTGAAACATCTCACCACCCGGTAACCAGCCGGCCTCCTTCCTACACCTTCAGAGCGTGATCTACCCATGACAGATGCTGTCGCAGCACCATCCTCTCGCAGAGGCGAGATCCTCCGAGCCCTGAGCGGGCTCTTCACCGCCATGTTCGTGGTGCTCACCGCCTCCACCATCGTGAGCACCTCCATGCCCGTCATCATCGCGGACCTCAAGGGTACCCAGACCCAGTACACCTGGATCGTCACCGCGGCGCTCCTTGCGATGGCCGTCTCCACACCCGTCTGGGCCAAGCTCGGAGACTTCATCAGCAGGAAGATCCTCCTCCAGGTCGCCCTGGGGATCTTCGCGGTGGCCTCACTCATGGCGGGCTTCTCTGACAGCGCATCCTTGCTCATGGTCTGGCGCGCTCTGTCCGGTCTCTCCATGGGCGGGCTCATGGCCGTATCTCAGGTGGTCATCGCTGACATCGTCTCGCCCCGGGAGCGCGGCAAGTACATGGGAATCATGGGCGCCATCATGCTCGTTTCCCAGCTCGGAGCTCCTCTCCTCGGAGGCTGGCTCACAGATGCTTTCAGCTGGCACTGGAACTTCTGGGTCATGTTGCCCTTCACCGCCGTGGCCTTCATCCTTCTGCAGCTCAACCTTCATCTCCCCAAGTACTCCCTGAAGGGTCGCCTCGATTGGATCGGTACGCTCCTCGTGGGCTCCGGTGCATCGGGGCTCCTCATCTGGGTCTCCCTGGGTGGAAAGACCGAGGGCGGCTTCGCCTGGGACTCCCTGACCTCCATCGCTCTCGGCACGGCCTCAGTTGTGCTCCTCGTCAGCGCGGTCTTCTGGTTCCTCTTCGGTGCCAAGGATCCCCTGATTCCCCTCAAGTTCTTCAGAGAGCGCACCTTCGCTCTGGCGGTCATCGCTTCCATTCCCATCGGTATCGCTCAGTTCGGAGCCTCGGTGTTCCTCGCTCAGTACATGCAGCTCGCTCGAGGCTACAGCCCCACTGAGTCTGGTCTCATGATCTTCCCCATGGTGATCGGTTCGCTCCTCGCATCTGTGGGTGTGGGGCAGCTCGTCTCGAGGACCGGCCACTGGAAGCCCTTCGTGGTGGGAGGCACCATCGTCTTCGTGATCGGCGCGGGACTCCTCTCCACTGTCCACTACAACTCCAACCAGCTCCTCGTGAGCCTCTACATGTTCTTCCTCGGAGCGGGCATGGGAGCTGCCATGCAGAACCTGGTCCTGGTCATGCAGAACTCGCTTCCAGCAAGTCGGCTGTCCTCAGGTACTGGCACGCTGACCTTCCTACGAACTCTCGGTGGAGCTGCCGGCGTGACCGTGCTCGGATCGGTGCTTGCGGCTAAGCTTCCGGATTCCATCAAGGGCAGTATCGCATCCGTGGTGGGTGGCACCTCACAGATGGATGCTGGCAAGTTCCTCGCCGCCAACCCCGACTGCGCTCCCTCACTGAAGTCTCTTGCCTCGGGAGCACTGCCTTCAGTGAACTCCCTCTGTGAGCCCGTGCGGACAGCCGTGGAGAACTCCTACGGAGACAACATCGCTGCCCTGTTCCTTCCCATGGCCATCGCTGGACTCATCGCCATTGTAGCAGCAATCCTCATCCCCAACAGTCAGCTCTCCAAGAAGACCGCAGTGGAGCAGATCGAGGAAGAGCTCGGAGCCGATCAGGCTGCACTCCGCTCTCCCGAAGAGGGTGGAGCTCCGGACACCTCGAGCATTCCAGTGGTGACCGGATCCACTCGAGCTGTGAAGCAGGTTCGCGGTAACGACAGCTGAGAGTAGCTTGCTGTTCGGCTACGCCCTCCTGACTACTATCCAGGAGGGCATAGCTCGCGTTCTGAGGCGGCTACATTGAGAAGCCGTGGCGTGATGCGCCTTCGGATCGAGCGAGCTCCTAGAGGCTGCCAGGATCTGCAGAAGAAGCCCTTCCTCGATATGGTAGACCCGTACAGCTACGATTCTAGAAGGGAATCACCATGGCCAAGAAGCCCAAGAAGGTCAAGCCGCCCAAGGTCAAGCGCCTCAACCCCGTGCAGGTCTTCGACAAGCTCACCGGCGAGATCAAGGCCCTCATGGCCTCAAAGCCTGAGCTCGAGGGTCTCGAGGATCGGCTCGGTCAGCTCTTCATCGCCAACGGTCTGAAGCCCAACCGCAAGGGCATCAAGGACATCGTGGAGGACTACAGGAAGAAGCAGGAGACCCCAGGGACCCCCGAAGAGGCCTGATAGGTCACTTCTATAGAACGATGGAACTCCTCGTGGCGCTCTTGCCCCTCATCATCCTGTGCGCAGCTGTTCTGGCTGTGGTCTTCGGAGTGATAGCTATCCGCAGCCTCTCTGTGAGAATGCTCTCCAGGAGGTTGAAGCTGGTTCGCAGAGCCCACGGGGAGTTTCTGCGTGGAGTAGCCACGATCCCCAACGGCCCGATACGAGTTCACGCTTCCGCAAGGAGCAAGAAGGATCTCAAGTCCTGGGACTTCGCCTATCAGCGCAACCGCTGGATCGCTGAGAATCAGCAGCTCATTCGCCAGAGCTCAGAGGCTCACCTGAAGAACAGCGAGCTCCACGGGCAAATTCTCAGCAGGCTTCAGCCTGAGCTCGAGGTCACGAAAGAGCTTTCCTTCTTCCTTAGGCGTCTCGAACGCAAGAAGGTTGAGCGCACCCTGCGACAGCTCGACTGGCCTCACTCTCTGGTCCTCCACATGACGGCCAACTACACGAGCCCTGCTGGCCGCATCAACATCAGCGAGAGCGATGTCTATGTCCATGAGCTGGGTGCTTCCAACGGACTCAAGGCTGCGAGCTCAAAGACGCTGCCCGTGCTCTTCGATGATCCGAAGAAGCTCCAGTTTCCAGGTGTCTATGTCTACAGCTACCCTAGCTTCATGGAGGGGCGCAGCGTGTTCCCCATGAAGATCGGGAAGTCTGAGTCCTCAGTCCACGCTCGAGTTCGGCAGCAGATCAGCCAGGGTGGCGCAGCCATTCCAGAGGATCCCATCATCATCTGCGCCATGCGCTTCGATCAGGGTGCTGGAACCGCCGAGTCCCTGCTCCATGTGAGCTTCAAGAACGCGAGAACCAAAGGCGGAGGCACAGAGTGGTTCTCCATCGGCCTCAAGGATCTACGGGATGAGCTCGCAGCACGAGGCTACTCAGCTACCTGGAACAGTGCTCTCAACAGCCCTCGTTTCGCCGCCACCTGGAGCCACAAAGCTACCGGTGAGCCTGGTCGCTGACCCCTCAAATCGGGTAGGATAGCACTACGACTAGAGGAGGATCATCTTGCCAGAAGGTCATAGCATCTTGCGAGCAGCCAACGAATGGAACACAATCGCTGGACAGCCCCTGAGGATCAGCTCACCCCAGGGGCGTTTCGCTGTAGGCGCGGCTGAGCTCGACGGCCGAGAACTCCAGAAGGCCTATGCCCACGGAAAGCACCTGTTCCTCCAATTCTCTCTCGAAGAGACCGTCCACATCCACCTCGGCCTCTACGGTCGCCATCGCTGGCAGAAAGCTCCGGTGGCGCCACCCCGCGAGACCATCCGGCTTCGCGCCGAGTTCGACGGTGGAGCTGTGGATCTCAGTGGACCCACTCGCTGCGAGCTCCTCAGCAGCACCGAAGTGCAGAAGATCCTCGACCGGCTTGGCCCTGATCCACTGAAGCTCGAGGAGGCCCCTCAGGACTTCCTCGACCGCATGGCCAAGTCCAAGAAGCAGGTCGGTGCGCTCCTCATGGAGCAGGATCAGATCGCGGGCATCGGCAATGTCTACCGGGCTGAGGTACTCTTCATGTCTGGGATCTCTCCCTTCACCGAGGCTCGTGAGCTCTCTGCCGAGAAGTGGAAGGCGCTCTGGTTAATGACCCACGAGCTCATGGTCCACGGCGTCCACCACGCTGGGGGCATCGAGACGATCTACGCCAACAGCCCCACTCCTCAGATGATTCCGGCAGAGGTGCGTACAGCCTGTGCAAGCAGGACCTATGTCTACAAGCGCACGGGATTTCCTTGTGTAGCTTGTGGTAATCTGATAGTCATGGAAGAGTATCACGGTCGTGCGCTCTACTTTTGTCCTGTAGATCAACAGCCAAACTAAAGGAAAGAGCATGAACTCTGAATCCATGCACAATTTACTCAATGATGAATGGTTAAGAGACACTTCTTCCTCTGTGATTAGCGGCTTGATTTTACTTGTACCTACGGTAATTTTCTTCGTCGCAAAATGGATCATTGAAATAAATGATGGCACATACCTGGATGTTACCGAACCTAGCGACACTAGTAAGCTAGACGCAAAGTGGATTGTGAAGTCAACCGGGTCCAAACCTCTTTATGTCTCTAAGGTTGTAGGGTACCCTACTAAGGTAAAAACTTCCAAGATACAGCCAGGAGAATCTTTTGAACTACACTCCTTGTTCGGGACAAGAGGCGGAGTCATCTTCTATAGAAGATTCAAGCATTTTGGTAAAAGCAGGCAGAGAATATTTGGCGATCAAACTGCTGTACCGGTTAATTCAAAAGGAAGAGCCAACAAGAATGAATCCATTTTCAAAGCAGCAAGGATACTCAAAAAACTAATGCAAAGTTCCAGTTCAAGTCAATTCGACTTGAAAGGATCAATCAGTCAACACAGTGACTATAAATCGTTTTATATTTCAGCCAAAGATGAAGGCTTCAACAAAGCGCTGCATTTCATTCGCTTTTACCTTAACACCGATCTAGAAGTGCTGCTAAAAACAGCAGAAAGCTACCTCAAAACTCATACAGCTAAGGTAGTAAACGATGAAGGTTACTGGAAATTTCATTGGAAATTGACTCGCAAGGAACTAAACAATGTACGCAGATCGCTTATTTGGAAATCTTTGACATCTAAACTTCCAACAGTCGATCGACTAGTTGAGCCCCATGCTTTCCTCAGGTCAATTTCTTTAAACCAATCGTCGCCTGGCCCCGTCATAAAGGCGCTTAGGCTCGAAAGGCCCGAAGAAAATGAGTATGTGAGCGTTGCAGTAAATTCAGGCAAGAAAATTATCGCAATCGGTAATGGAGTTCATTTCGATGTGTCTATCAGAAGCAATATTTACAAAAAAGACCATGCAGGCTTTCTAATGAATGTGAGAACTCGCGAAATAGACGCAAGCACTATGAAAGAAAGATCTAGGAAAGACAGGCTCTTTGTTGGCAAGAACGGAGTAGTTATCCATCAAGATAGCAAGAAAAGTTCTGTTAGGTACATTAAGCTTGGAGCTAAAGATACCGAACTGCTTCTCGATAGCCTGATTAACTGGAACGCTTGGTGAAATTACGAACTCGAATTATGGGCAGTAAACCTGTTAACGAAGTTAAACAACGAGTAGAGAGCTCTCATTGCACAATAAGCTAGGTCTAGAAGCCGTCGAGGCGCTTCGAGAGGCACAGGGCCATCGAGTGTGGAGATCGAGGCATCGAAATAGCGAGCATCTGAAGCTGCCGTTCCTGGGCTTCGATGTGGACAAGAAGATGGCGGTAATCATCGAGAGCCTCTGGGTTCTCGGAATGCCCACCCACTCCTCCTGTGAAGGCTTCCCAGAGCTCTGTCATCGGTATCTCCCCTCCAACGACACCTACTACGCTCGGACACTCTTCGCCAGAGTGGCCGACGCCGCGCGCTTCTTGGTGCTGATCTCTGAGGTCGCGGGTGTGGGGGAGACCTACACAGACGAGCCCTTCGAGCTCAAGCCCGTGCTTCCTTCCTATCTTGAGGAGGGCGAAGATGAGGAGCTCTATGAGTTCATCGAGCGGTCCAACGCAGCCTCTAGGGGCGAGGTGCGCTTCCATCCCGAGTACCTGGAGGAGATCGAGGAGCTCCTCAGTAGACTCGTGGAGAAGCCTCCCTACGCCGAAAAGCTGAAGGCCCTCAGAACTGTTACAACTGCTGACGAGGCCTACGAGGTTCTCGACATCAGCGCTGAAGTACGCCGGGAAGCTGAGCACAGTCAGAACTTCATCATCGATGATCCCACTCGAGATCCAGATGAGTTGCGCTACTCTCGCTCGGAGCGTACAATGGGCTGGTAGCGGTCCGTCTAAGGGCCGACTCTGAAGCCATCTAGTAGGAAACGAGATCATGGCCCGCCACAAGAACCCGCAGCTGTCCCTGGAGAACCTCCTCGACCTGGCAGCTGAGTACAAGTCCTTCTCACAGATCGTGGTGGGGCTAGTGTCGCTGGCTGCGGGTATGATCGCTCTTGTGCTTCACCTCAACAGCTACCCCATCGGTGGTGTCGGACTCCTCTTCCTTCTACTGTCTCCGATCTTCGTCGCTCTGGTGCTTCAGCTCGGCTACGAGCTCGGAATCCACAGGCGAGTTCGCGCACTCAGTCGTAGCGCTTCTGCCTAGCTTATCCGTAACACATCAGCCTCGCACTCGCATTCATATCCAAATCTGACAGCTGGAGATCACTTCCACCATGGCCATCCTCGGAATCGAACCCATCGACGCTGGAGTAGCGGATCCGCAAGCCTTCGGCTCGAAGCCGCTGATCATCTTCGACATCGACGGCGTGCTCAACCGTATTCCCTTCGAGGAGGTATACATCGGGCCGGAGTGCGACCACGATCCCAAGTACTACTGGCAGGCAGGAGGCTGTGAGCACCGTCGGAACATGGACAACTGGGAGATCCGACGCTGGAGGCTTGACGCCGACTTCTTCGATGATGTGCCCGAGGATGTCCACGACGGGCTGCGCATCCACCGGGACTGGCAGACACAGCTCTGGGTGAGCGCGGAGCTGCGATCCGAGCTGAAGCGGCTTGAGCGTTCGGGGTCTGTGGACATCATCTTCCTGAGCATGTGGCGGGAGAACAGCCGCTACCTCAACGGGCTCATGGGAACTCACTTTCCCTACCTCGAGATCCCTCAGCGGCTCACCGAGTCTGAGACTGGAGCAAAGCACCGGGCGCTCTTCGGTTTTCTTCGGAATGTCTACCTCGCCCACGGCTCCATTCCGCCCTTCGCCTGGGCAGATGATGTGGTCACCGAGCACACGACCCGAGGCACCATTCAGCAGGTCGTGAGCAGCTGGCTGAAGGCCAATGGGATCAACGAACCCGCCAACCTGATCTTCCATACGGAGCCCGAGGAAGGACTGAAGCGCTCCCAGTGGCAACAGATCCTCGACTTCGTGGACCACTGGGCTCCACAGACGGCCTAGAGTACGCACCCGCGCAAGCGTAGGTGCCCGTAGCCGCGCCCGCGACACGCCGATAGCCCCGCAGTTTCTCCTCACCGGGAATCTGCGGGGCTTTTCGCCGTAGGAATGCAAAGGAAATAGTTGGTCAACCGGTCTCGATGCGCCTACTGACCCGGAGTAGGAAAGTTGGAACTTTCTTGGTCAAGAGGGTTGCGAGGGGTGCTGGGCCATGATAAAATCGAATTGTGACGATCGGTGAATCGTCTTTTTGTTGTGCGTTCTTGAGACTCATGATATGTTTGGTGTCACACAACAAGTCCTGAGAATCAACGAGGGACTGCGACCAACAGGAAAGACAATGTTCACCAAGCTGATTCACTTCCTCAAGATGAGCTGGATGCTCACCTGGCGGTTGCTTGTCATCGGCACCATCCTCTTCGCAGGACGGCACAATGACATCCTCCCCTGGTTCGCAATCGGCGCTTCCGCCGTCCTCGTCTTCGGCTTCAACAAGACCCTCCGCACCTGGCCGCTCATCCGGCTCATCGCCGGCGGCAAGGCCCTCATGGCTGCCAACACATGGGGTGAGCCTTCGAGCAAGCCCGTGCGCCACACGCCCACTCGGACTCCGAACCGTGGACCCGGCCGCCCAAACCTCGGTACTCCCGGAGGCGTCCAGCGTCCGAGCTTCATCGGCCATGTGGGCTCCGCCACCAACAACGGCCGCATCACGGGCTTCGAGCCCAAGGCGCTCGAGAGTGTGGCAGTGCCTAACTCTGTCTCCATGACCGGCGCTCCGGGTGCTGGGCTCCACGGCGCCAAGGGCATGAGCCAGACCAACATCAACCTCGGTGTGAAGGGCGAGGAGAACTTCGCCAAGGCGCTCTCGCTCACCGGTCAGATCGACCGCTTCAAGACGGTCTGGTCAGTGCCCGTCCCCGCCCAGAACAGCTTCGTGCCCGGTCCCTACGGCACCGACATCGACTGCGTTCTCTTCACGGACAGCGCTATCTTCCTCGTGGACCTCAAGAACTACAAGTCGGGCGATGTGCGCTACTTCAGCCACGGCAACGAGCTCTTCTGCGAGGACGGCGTTACCCACAAGCAGGTCGGCGAGGTCAAGGAGATGACCCGCAACATGGAGATGGCCACCAACGCGGTGCGCAACTACTTCCCGCACTACAACATCGTCCCCGTCGTGGTCTTCATGCCCACCGACAAGGGCGAGGGCGTCATCGACAATGTGACCTGGCCCGGTGGCATCACTGCCATGAACCTGACTGAGTTCCTCTCGGTGCTCGCTAACCAGCGTGACTTCAACTGGAACGCCACTCCCCATGCGGGTGCTGTGGGCCAGTTCGGTCAGCTTCTTCGGATGGGTGCTTCCAAGGTCTAAGAGCCCTGGAGCCAGATGCCTAGAGGGCGGTCTTCGGATCGCCCTCTAGTGCTATCTTGGGGGCTTTCGCCCCTCGGCGTTGGTACTGTAGTTCAGCGATTCGCACAGTTCCAATCATACACGAGGAGCCTCATGGCCACAACCAATTCACCCAACGAGACCGTCAGAGAATTCTACGGAGCCTTCGGTGAGCCCATCCACGCGGGTGTGCCATCGGCAGCCTCCGAGGTGATCTCGGATGAGCGCCTTCAGCTCAAGATTGCACTGATCATCGAAGAGGTATCAGAACTCCTCGACGCCACCTACTCCAAGGCTGTGGGTCAGAAGATCAAGGATGCCTGGAAGGCTGCCATCGATGAAGGCCTCCTCGAGAACCCCGAGCGCGATCTCGTCGAGATGTTCGATGCGGTGTTGGACATCGATGTGGTGGTCAACGGCCTCGCCATCGAGACCAACATGCCCGTGGTCGACGGCCTCGCAGAGGTCCACCGGGGCAACATGTCGAAGCTCGACGAGAACGGGAAGGCCATCCGTTCGGACGGCACCGACGGCTACCCCCTCCACAAGATCCTCAAGGGCCCGAACTATGTGGCTCCCGATCTCAAGAGCGTCCTGGAGAAGCACGGCTACAAGGGCTGAGACTCCTTCCTAAGCGAGGCTACGGCCGGCGGGCATCGACCTGTCGGCCGTAGCCCGTTGGAGGCGCAGGCTGTCACTGAGCACGGTCACCGAAGTTTTTCGCCAGCTGTTGACATTCGCTCTGAGAGTGTGATATGGTGGATTCATCGACGCTCCGCCGTCGAACTGAAAGATCACAACTACACACGGGGATGCATGGTTTCGACTGCACTGGATCGACATACGATGCAAGCGTTCTTGGGTCAAAGAACTGAAACGGGCTCAACGCTATAAACGCAAACGCCAACAAGGCTGACTACGCGCTTTACGCCTAGTCCATTCCTGTAACCAACCGCCGGTATCTCGGCTAACCTCAGGAATGTCATCTTAGGATACCCATGCTCTAGCTCTGATTCCAGCTAGAGGGGACACTTTAGGATCAAAACTGTCAGCGAAGCGGCGGGGTCTCTGTAGGCCATCGCTGACAGTACTTTCACAGAGACTAAGCTTGTAGATTCCTTGGACTGAGAGTGTAGGACAGGGGTTCGACTCCCCTCATCTCCACATGTATTGAAAGGGCCATCAGCCTTCGGTTTGCACCGAGAGCCGATGGCCCTTTCTTTTTGATCTGCCCACTGGTGTATTTAGCAACTTCCTTCAGATTGATAGGATGCACGGAGTATCTCTAGATTTTGGTGTTAGAGAGCCTCCTTGATCCGCAATCCTAACGACCAGGAGGAAAGGCCATGGCTTCCCCAACAAAGTTCCACATCAATGACGCAGGTGAGACTGGAGCCTGCCAGGCATCTGTCAAGACCTGCAAGTTCAGCGGCAACGGAGAGAGTGTAGACGGAGCTGGCTCCGGCGGACACTACGCAACTCGTGAAGAGGCAATCGCAGCTTCTGAGAAGTTCCTCGAGAGCAAGCACAAGGATGTCTACAAGAGCTACCGCAAGGGAGTCACCGATGGTGGCGACTTCAGCGACTCGCTCAAGAAGAGACTCATCAAGGAGTCCGAGGCCGGCGAGATCAATGTCTCCCCAGCAACCATCGGTCGCTTCCTGTCCAAGGACAAGAACGAGCTCATCCGTAAGACCGTCGCAGAGACCCTGAGCAGCCAGAAGCTCCTCCGTGACATGTCCGACGACGAGTCCGCCCGCGTCCGTAAGGCCGTCGCCATGAGGACCAACAACCGTGAGGTTCTCGCCAAGCTCGCCAAGGACCCCGACGGCACCGTGCGCCACGCCGCCATCAACAACCAGAAGACTCCCTCGAAGGCACGCAAGGCTGCAAAGTCCGCCATCAAGGAAGCCAACATCAAGAACCTGGCCAAGGCCCGCGCCAAGGAGAACGCTGTCGCAGCCTGAATCTAGCTCCACGGGAGGGTCATCGGACTTCGGTTCGGTGACCCTCTTTCGTTGGTACTGTAGCGGCGAACACCCCAGACCAAGATCAGATAGGGAACAATCATGGCAACAGCAACAGGCGTATTCGGCCCCCTCGAGGACCACATCCGTAGCCACGGCACCGAGGCCGACGGCTCCATCGATTTCAGTGAGCTCAGCCTCATCGGCGAGGGCGAGGAGCGAGTGATCGCCTTCCAGCTCCTGGGCTCCGACTTCCTTCTCACCCCCGAGGAGAATGTGGTCTCCGTGGAGAGCGTCAACGGCGAGGCAGAGACCTTCGCCCTGGGCGATGACCTCAAGAAGGCTGTTCACAGCTTCCTCCGCTGGCGCATCGCCTTCGTTCAGGCCTTCGGTCTCTGAGCATCAGTACCTCTCGAAGAGGGGCCGGCAGCCATCGTGCTGTCGGCCCCTCCTCATATGATAGGATAGCACTAGAAGCAAGCGAGGAGTCAGCGTGAAAACGATCCAAGGACAGCAGGGTAGCCCGATCCTGGAGGCCATCAAGAGGCACGGGACCTGGTTCACCATCTCCATGGTGGTTCTCGTGCTGGTCTTCGGCATCACAGTGGTCAACGATCCCTCCAAGTGGTGGGTCGGTCTCGCTGTGGCAGCTGGTATCAGCCTGTTCATCTTCACGGCCGCCAACGGCCGGGTAGTGCTCAAGGCCATCGGATCCCTCTTCGTGCTGGCACTCTCGGTGGCGGGAGCCACCTCCATGGGAGCCTTCGTGGCCACAGTGCCTCTCTTCGGGCTGACCTGGCCTGTCTACCAGCTCTCGACCTATCTCCTGGCTCTTGCCGTGAGCTATGTGGTCTACTCAGGTCGCGGTCGCTGGACCTACCTCGGGCTCATGGCCATCGCCCAGTTCCTCCTCACTGCCCTCCTTCTCGTCATCAACACCGATCCACCAATCGCGGCCATCCTCTCGGCCTTCGTGGCGATCAGCGGCTTCTTCCTCGCCTACTTCTTCAACGGTCGAACTCGAGTCTCGAAGCACATGCCGGAGAGTGGCTTCTCCACAGAGTTCGCTGAGGCAGTGATCCGGGGAGCAGAGAAGCTCGATCTCAATCTACGCTTCGTCCCAGGTCGTCGCAACATCGACAGCCACATCCTGGTCTACGGCGATGAGGCGCTGATCCTCTATCCCGTGGAGCTCGATCAGGCCTTCGGAGCCATCGGCCGGAGAGCTCAGAAGCTCGGCTACAAGGGCCGGGACATCAACCCCTGGCTCCTTCGGCTCTCCTTCTTCAGTTCGCCATCTTGGAAGTCACGGGGCGCCTCTCCCGCGCTCGTGCTCGTGGATGTGAACCGCAAGAACGGTGGAGAGGGTAGGATCATCGGCATCTCGCTCCCAGACAGCAAGCGCAAGGCAGTTGTGGGCATTCAGCCAGCACCTCCGAGCCGCAAGGATCGAGACAGCTACGGCGAGCGGCTGATCCGCAACGCCCAGGATCTCATGGCCGAGTACAGCACGGAGCTCACTCCCCGTCAGAAGGCAGCGCTAGCCAAGGTCGGCCTCGGCAAGGGAGATCTCGCCGAGTACGCCCCCGAGGACGGCGAGGAAGCTTCGGCCACAGAAACCTCGGAGGACTCCTCCAGTGCCGGGAGCGAGCTCGAGGCAGAAGCTCCAGTAGCCGGCACCAAGGGCTAAGCCTTTCGGTAGCATAGCATCCACGAACAGATTTCAGCACTAGAGCGCTAGGAGCGTCACCCATGGCGGAGTTCGCCTCCCTCCACACCCACAGCCATAACTCGATCCTCGATGGCTACTCAACCATCCCTGAGTACATCGCTCGAGCCGGTGAGATCGGCATGCGAGGCATGGGTCTCTCCGACCACGGAAACCTCTTCGGGATCAACGACTTCCTCAAGGGCACCAAAGCGGCCGGCATCAAGGGGCTTCCAGGCTGTGAGTTCTATGTGGCCCCCGAGAACCCCGAGGGCTCCTTCGCTCAGTACCCGGTCTTCTACGGGCCCGATGGAAAGCAAGCCGGCCGCAACGATGTCTCCAACGGTGGCGCCTACCTCCACATGACCATCTGGGCCTACAACAACGCCGGGCTCCACAACCTCTTCAAGCTCTCGACCTTCTCCTACAACCCTCAGCGCTACTACCAGAAGCCCCGCATCGACTGGGAGATGCTCGTGGAGCACTCCGAGGGGCTCATCGTGAGCACGGGTTGCCCCTCATCCGAGATCAGCACTCGCTTCAACCTCGGCCAGGACAAGAAGGCCTACGAGTACGCTGGTCGGCTCGTGGATGTGTTCGGCAAGGACCGGGTCTTCGTGGAGATCATGGACCACGAGATGGACATCGATCTCGAGCGCAATCTCATCCCAAAGCAGCTCAAGCTCGCCAAGAAGATGGGGCTGAAGCTCCTCGCCACCAACGACTCCCACTACGCTTACCCCAAGGATGCTCCCCACCATGAGGAGATGCTCGCCAAGCAGTCTGGCAGCCTCATGTCGGACGAGCCCTACGACAAGGGTGGCAAGCGCTTCGCCTTCTCGGGAGAGGGCTACTACCTCAAGGGCGCCGATGAGATGGCCCGGCTCTTCCCGGAGGATGAGTTCCCCAACGCGCTCAAGAGCTCCATCGACATCATCGAGATGGTGGACCCCAACCTGGGCATCAAGTTCGATCCTCACCTGCGGCCGGTCCCCAAGATCCCCGAGGGCCACGATCTCAAGAGCTACTACCGGAAGCGTGTCCGGGAGGGGCTCAAGGCTCGCTACAAGAACCAGAGCAAGGAAGCTCAGGCAGAGGCGCTCCGCCGCAGCAAGATCGAGGATGAGGTCATCGTTTCCTCGGGCTTCGCTGGCTACATGCTCGTGGTCGAGGACTACCTGCGCTTCGCCCGGGAGAACTTCTCAACCCGGGACGAGGAGGGCAATGTGCTTGCCTCAGCCATCGGCGTGGGCCGTGGCTCCGTGGGTGGAAGCATCCATGCCTACGCCCTGGGCATCTCCGAGCTCGATCCGGTGCGCTTCAATCTGATCTTCGAGCGCTTCCTCTCGGCGGGCCGTGGTGCAACCTACCGGGTGACCTACGACGACGGAAGCTATGAGGACATCATCGCTTCGGATGTGCGCTATCTCGAGGATGGAACGAGCAAGTACATCCACGAGATCGAGGTGGGAGACTCCGTAGAGCTTCCGAAGGATCACGCGCTTCAGAATCACGAGCACTGACGCTTCTCGTTAGCATAGCTTCGAACAACTTCAAGGCAGGAAATAGGTAAAAGTGGCAGACGACGAGAAGTACCTCGAGCTCTACAAGAAGCACAAGCCCAAGACCTGGGCTGACATCATCGGTCAGAAGAACATCGTGGGCTCCCTGAGACCCACCGTGAAGGCCCGTAGGGTTCCGGTTGCCTACCTCTTCTCGGGGCCTAGAGGAACGGGTAAGACCTCTGCGGCTAAGGTGCTCGCATCGGCCATCAACTGCCTCGACGAGGACGCCCAGCGCACCGGAGATGCCTGCGGTGTCTGCGATGTCTGCGTGAACATCCAGAACGATGCGCAGCTCGGAGTCAACTACATCTCCATGGCCAACAAGGGCGGCGTGGACGAGGTCCGAAAGATCGTGGAGCAGGCCCGGCTCGCTCAGCCCGTCAACAAGACCGTCTGGATCCTCGACGAGGTTCACAACCTAAGCCCCGCTGCCTGGGACTCCCTGCTGATTCCCCTGGAGTCGGCTAAGATGCCATCGCTGTTCATCCTCTGCTCCACCGAGGCCCACAAGATCCCGGACCCGATCCTCTCTCGAGTTCAGGCCCGAAAGTTCGGCCTCGTGAGCGACGAGACCCTTCGGGACCATGTGCTCCACATCCTCAAGGAGGAGGGCATCGAGCTCGACGGGGAGAAGATCGATGCAGCCGTTCGAGGCGGCCGTGGCTCCGTGCGAGACACGCTCACTGAGCTCGAATCGATCATCTCCACCGGAGAGTTCGAGGCTTCCCTGGGCGAGGAGCTCATCATCGCCATCCGGGATGCGGATGTGCTCTCCGTGCTCAAGGTGGTGGGGCAGTATGCTGAGACAGGCGACAAGATGCGCTACCTCGCCGAGGACCTCTACAGCGATCTTAGGGATCTGCTCCTTCTCCGCACTCGCGGTGGCGCAGAGCTCGTCAGCGGCTCTCCCATCAGCGACACTGACAGCTTCAAGAAGAAGGTTCCGGCCAATCAGCATCTCGCCATGCTTGACGCCATCGGAGATGCGGTAACATCGATGTCGGTGGGAGCTGCAGATCACAGGATCATCCTGGAGACTGCGCTCCTGAAGGCAGTGCAGAGGCTCAAGCGAGCTACCAAGGCCAACGAGGAGGGCTAGGAATGACGGGAGCTACTCTCAGGAAGCGAGTCGCTTCCATCGAGGTGGTCAAGCCAGGCTCAGACCCCGATGTGGACTCGGACTTCAACACCGAGATCCGTGAGCGTGCCATCGAGTATGTGAACGATGAGTACGGCCATGTGTCCAACATCATCACCTTCGGGACCATGAAGGCAAAGAAGGCCTTCAAGGCCATGTGCACCATCTACGAGGTTCCCTACGCTGAGGCCAACAAGGTCACCGCGCTGATCCCCGAGGGCTCAGAGGGCAAGGACCCGGGGATGGCCGATCTCTTCGATCCCAACAGCGACTTCTACGAGGATGCTGTGGAGTTCCGCAACGCCACCATGGGTGACGACTGGACCAACCTCATCGATGGGGCTGTGGCGCTCGAGGGCCGCATCGACTCGGACGGTGTCCACGCCTGTGGAATCATCATCTCAGCCAAGCCCCTCGAAGATGTGATCCCAACCCAGGTTCGCCAGAAGGACGGCCGTAGGATCTCCCAGTGGACCTACCCTGAGCTCGAGTCCCTGGGTCTGATCAAGATGGACTTCCTCGGCCTCGACACCGTGGACCTCATCCAGCACTCGGTTGAGAACATCCAGCGCATGGGCATGAAGGCTCCCTCCATGCTGGAGCTCATCCACGGTCCCATGGACGACAAGAAGACCTACGAGCTCCTCGGTCGCGGTGACACCATCGGGATCTTCCAGCTCTCGGGTGACGGCATGAGAACGCTCCTGCGGCTCATGAAGCCCACCGACTTCATGGACATCGCTGCCTGCAACGCCCTCTACCGACCAGGTCCCATGGGCATGGATTCCCACACCAAGTACGCCCTCCGGAAGAACGGGCTCGAGTCCATGGACTATCCGGTTCACCCGGAGTTCAAGGGCTCTGAGCTCGAGACCATCCTCAAGGACACCTACTTCCTCGTGGTCTACCAGGAGCAGATCATTCAGATTGCCAACAGGATTGCTGGCATGACGCTCCAGGAGGGTGACGACCTCCGTAAGGCCATGGGTAAGAAGAAGCGTGCGGTCATGGACTCCATGCGGCCGATCTTCTTCGATGGAGCTCGCAAGAATGGCTTCTCAGATGAGGCCATCACTGAGCTCTGGAACACCATCGAGACCTTCGCTCAGTACGGCTTTAACCTGTCCCACAGCGTGGCCTATGGCATGAACGGCTACCAGAGCGCCTACCTCAAGGCCAACTACCCTCGGGAGTTCATGGCCGCGCTGATCAACCAGCGCGTGGGCGACAAGGACAAGACAAAGCTCCACCTGCAGGAAGCCAAGCGCATGGGTCTCAAGGTGGGCCCCGTGTCTGCCAACGATTCCCAGGTTCGAGTCTCTCCGGTGGATGACAGCGAGTACGACATCGTCTACGGCTTCGGTGGTGTGGCCTCCGTGTCCGTGGAGAACGCTCAGCTCATCGTCAACGAGCGCGAGGCCAACGGACCCTTCAAGAGCCCCGAGGACTTCATCAAGCGCTGCTACAAGGCCGGTGTGGACAAGGCGCTGGTCTACCAGAACCTGACCTACGCTGGAGCCTTCGACTCCATGGGCCGTACTCGTAAGGCCATCATCGAGGCCATTCCGAAGATCATCAACGGCGCCAAGGTCTCCAACACCAAGGGCACCTCGCTCTTCGATCTCATGGGTGGGGCTGACAGCGCGTCTGTGGCCATCAAGTACAGCGACGCTGAGTTCGACTATGGCGACAAGCTTCGGCTCGAGGCAGACACCATCGGTATCTACATCTCAGGCCACCCCATGGACTTCCTCACGGGTGGAGACCTCGCGAAGATCAATGCCGTCACCCTGGACGACATGCTCAAGTACAAGGGTCGGGCCAAGCAGTTCCGAGTCGTGGGTGTTCCCACCGGCATCACGGTGAAGAAGCGCCGTGGAAAGTCGGTGATCCTCAACCTCGAGGACAAGACCGGTACGGCTGAAGCTCGCCTCGACAAGCGTCTCGTGAAGGCCATCGACAAGGGAGTGGCCCAGGAGAAGTTCAAGGAGCAGTACCGCAAGGGCAACTCTGAGCTCGAGGAGCTCTACAAGATCGCCACGGACAGCTCAGTGGATGATCCCCGGGAAGATGTGCTCAAGAACAGGCTCTATGTGTTCGATGTGCTCTTCAGGCCGGCCTGGGAAGAGGGTGGCCGCTCGAGCATCAGCGTCATCGACTTCCAGGAGCTCAAGCTCACCACGGACGGCAGGATGCCTGTGCGAGTGCGCTTCAAGGATGTCCGCACCATGAACGGAATCCAGAGGCTCGACAAGTCGGCCATCGCCGAGGCTCTTCGGGAAGTCGAGGGCAAGCTCCGCAAGCGCGCCAAGAAGGAGACCTCCAAGAGCTACGATGTGGACCTTCCCATCCTGATCTCACGCTACCGGGAGGGTGCTCTGGCCAAGACTCTGGCCAATCCAGCAGCCTTCAGGAAAGCTCTAGAGATCAGCCTCGCCGACAACGGTGGAGCAGAGGCTCCCAAGAAGCCCCGGGAGAAGAAGCGCGAACCCAAGAAGAAGGCAGAGCTGTTCGGCGCTGGCTCGGGAGCTCCAGCCAGGGTCAAGAAGGCCAAGGCTGCTGCTAAGGATGTGCGGGAATGGCCTCCTGCGGGAGTCGATGAGACAGTTACCCATGTGATCCCCGAGGAGCACCTGGGAGACTACGCTCGAGCCCTCAACAACCTCAACTATGTGGACTCCCGTAGGAAGTCCTCGAAGATGCTCAACGCCGTTCGCCAGATCCTCGCTGAGTACGGCGTGGAAGCGGCAGATGTCGATAGTGGCTTCGTAGTTCTTGAGGAGTAGAAGGGTGGGCCATGGCCGAGGGTAAGCTTCAGCCCACCGATGAGGAGTTTGAGGTTCCTCTTCCGGCTTCCAAGGCTCCAGACTTCGATCTAAGCGACGAAACACTGGAGCCCGATGGGATCGGCGACTCCGCCGTAGAAGCGCCTGAGACTGCCCCACAGGGCGAGCCAGAGGGTGTATTCGCGCTCTTCGACCGGGAGTTCCCCGAAGGAGAGCGTGAGCCCATCGAGCAGAGCGAAAGCGGAGAGTTCGACCGAGAGTTCTCGGACAGCTTCGAGCAGATGTTCGAGGCCGTCAAGGGTGACGGCTCTGCTCCACTCTTCGACCAGAACCTGGAGCCACTGGTCGAGGCTCGAGAACCTGTAGCCGAACCAGAAGAAGCCCCAGAAAACCAAGAGGTCGATGTGCCACCGATTCCCAGAGACATACCTGGAGCCGAAAGCAGCTCTCCCCACTTCGACATCTCAGACGATCTCGGAGAGCTCACCCTCGAGGACGAGCGGATCTTCGATGAGCTTCCGGCCATCGACATGCGAGACGACTATGACGATGAGGAGTCGGGTCCGGGGAGCTTCGGAGCGCTCAGCCTCGATGAGGAGCCGCTAAGCCTTGACGATGAGCCACTCGCTCTAGTCCAGGATGAACCCGAAGACGAGGACGAAACTCTCCCCGATCCGAGTGCTGGCTGGGAGAGTGGCGACGACCTCGAGGAGCTGAGCTTCGATGACTCCGAGGAAGAGGAGCTCTACGACGAGGACCTCAGTGGCCTATCAGACGATGAGGAAGAAGACGAAGATGATGGCTTCGATGACTTCGCTCGAGTTGCTCTGGGCCTCGACGAGGACGAAGATGACGACGAGGCTATCAGCGAGGAAGACGACTTCAAGGTAGAGGAGCTCACCGGAGCCGAGGAACTCGATCCCTTCGAGGAGATCGCCATCATGAGCTCCGAGGATGTGGCCAAGTATGAGCCCAGCTTCCAATCGGACGAACTGAAGTTCCAGGATAGTGAGCCTCTTCCCGAAGATCCTGACCCCTTCCTCATGGAGGGAGAGGCCCCCAAGGGCGCTGATTCTCAGGATGAATCAGAGGAAGAGCTCGATCCCTTCGGCCCGGAGGCCGCAGCCCTTGCGGGATCAAGCGCTTCCCCTAAGAGCGCTCCGGCCGGCGACGATGCTGAGGAAGCTGATGGAGAAGAGAGCGGGAACAGGGAGAGAAAGGCTAAGCCCAGGAGCTCACGGCCGAAGCTCCCCTCCCTGGGTGGTGGCATCGGAGGGCTCCTCAGGCTTCCCTGGAGGCTCCTCTCAGTGGCCATCGACTTCCTCTTCGGTGTCCTCGAGGCCCTCCTCAGGGTGCTTGGAAAGCTCCCCCTGATCGGCATTCCCTTCCGGGTACTGGGCACCGCCCTGGAGGCGATTCCAGCAGTGCTCAAGAGGCTTGTGGTGATCCTCCTCCTGGGCCTGATCCTCCTCGTCGGCACATCCGTGGTCACGAGCCTCTTCCCCAAGCCAACGGCTGAGATCAGCCTGCCCGACTCTGGATCGGCCAAGATCAGCTCCGTGGAGCTCAAGGATGGGAAGATCAGCGGTGAGATCCAGAACACTGGAGACATCGTTGTGCACCTCTTCCCAAAGGTCCAGGTTGCCGAAAGGAAGCTCTTCAGCCCCGGAAGCTGGTTCAATCCCAAGGATGTTGGAAGCTGCAAAGGACCCCTCGTGGATGTGCCCATCGATGGGACCTCTAAGTTCTCCTACGACTGCGCTGTGAAACTCGATGGAAACAGCTCGCTGAAGCCTTCCCTGGAGGAATAGATCTCAAGATCCCTATGTTGAAATCGGTGAACGCCGCAGGAGCGGCGCGCCAGTATGCTTGAATAGCGACAGCAAAGGAGATGACATCATGTCTGCACTTTCTCTGTTCGGGTCTACCCCCAGCATTTCGCCGCGAGATCGAGACCGCTTCGGCTTCGCGAGCCCCTTCTTCGACGGTCTGGAGCGAAGCTTCAGGGCCATGAGGCCTGAGTTCGACTTCTCTCCTGGAGTTGAACTCCATCGGGAAGGCAATGACCTCGATCTTTCCCTGGAGCTCCCCGGAGTCGATCCGGAGAAGGATGTGAAGCTCGAGCTCCGCGATGGCAAGCTCATCATCAGCGGAGAGCGCCGTCAGGAGACCAGGGAGAAGGGCTACACTGAGTTCAGCTACGGCTCCTTCAGTCGAACCATCGGTCTTCATCCTGGAGTCACCGAAGATCAGGTAGAGGCGAGCTACGACTCTGGAGTGCTCCATGTGCGAGTCACCGGAGCCTATCGGGATCAGTCTCCGTCGAGATCCATCCCGATCTCCACGGGCAGAAGCGGTCAGGGCCAGCTAGAGAGGGAAGAGAAGAGTGAGGAGGCGGTTGAGAATGCCACCGCAGCAGAGGATACACTCACAGAAAAGAGCTGAGCTCAGCGGTTGAGCTTCAGCAGAGGGCCGGCGGATCCGAGCGGTTCGCTGGCCCTCCCATGTTCGCTCACTTTCGATACTTTGGATCCATGATGACAGATGACGCTCCCCTCGCACTCCCTCGCTGGCTCGAAGCAGTCCTCCCGGAGGAGAAGGAGCCCCTGATCCTTAGAGCAGAGAGGCCCGAGCGGAACAACTTCATTCCCACCCTGGCTCTAGATAGCCCCGGAGGTGGATCCACGACCTACTTCTACAGCGTGGAAGATCTCGTAGCGTCCAAGAAGCTCGACGGCCACGATCTTCTCATCGATCCCTCTGCGCTAGAGCTCTTCGGAAGCGGCAAGGGCCATCTCAAGTACGATCCAGGCAAGGAGGGCTACCATGGCTTCCTCATGAGCTACACGGACGCCAGGCGCAGGAAGGCACTAGAGCAGGGCTACGGCCACTTCCTCGAGGCACTCACAGCCTACGAGGAGAACTCCGAGGACTTCTACTCAGCCTGGAACTTCGTGGACAGCCACCCCGCCTTCTGGACAGCCCATGAGATCGAGAGCTACCCCTGGCACTGGGAGACAACGGGCTACTGCTCGAAGATCCGTCAGCATGTGAGCAGGGGAAAGCGCGGGTTCAGAGTCGAGCTCAGCGGTGGTGGCCATGTGGAGCACAGCACCGCCCACGGCAGACCTGCCTACAGTGAGCACTACGGAGACTGGCGCCTAGAGGCCCAAGGTGGAACCTTCGAGGAGGCCATGGTGGACTTCGCCCATCGTGTCTGGCTGTCCTTCGACAGCGAGGGCAACAGCCTCAGCGAGGACAGCTTCCCCTACGAGGCTCCCGAGTGGATCCGAGATCTTCGAGCAGCCCACGGGGATGAGGACTGAGCGATAGTCTCTACCGTACTCAGTCCGCACTCAACAGAGAGAGCTGATCGCCTCCATGGCCACCTCACAAGTCGCAGTTATTCCACCCAAGGGCAACATCGAGGGCGTGCGCCCGGCGGTTGCCTCCAAGGTCTTCGAGCTCCTCAAGAGCGGTAGGCGCTACTTCGGATCGGCTGGAGCATCGCTGACTCACCTCGCTAGCAACCCGGACTACGAGATGCCCGAAGGCATGGAGCGAGGCTCAGCCCGCATCGGCCTCGAGGGTGAGCGAGAGACCAGCGCCTTCCTCCAGAAGTGGATCAAGGACAAGCCCAATGCTGTGCTCATCGATTCTGTGCACATCCGAGGCTGGGGTCAGGAAGAGATCGACGAGGAAACCGGAGTCATCGAGGGCGGTGACACCGACCACATCCTCCTCATCGGCTCCGAGGTGCTCCTCATCGACACCAAGCGCTGGAAGAAGAAGACCAGCTACCAGGTCGCTGACGATGGCACAGTGACTCGCTCTCAGAAGGCCTTCCCGGGCGGCAATGTGCGAGCAACTGCCGCCATGCACATGTGGCTTGACTACCTGGATGTGGACGCCAAGGTCACCACCTTCATCTGCATCAACACTCCTGAGATCACGGTCTTCCGTAACCGCAACTGGTATCAGCAGCCCTACCGGCTCGTCGAGATCGACCGCTTCGAGGAGCTCCTCAACGCCAAGTACGAGAAGATCGCTGAGGAGGATCGGGAGACCATCAACAGCACCCTGGTCGCTCAGGTAGTCGTGGGAGCCGTGAAGCCCTACGACGAGTACCAGCGAGTCTTCGCCATGGACGCACTCAAGGCATTCAAGGGTTAGCCCGGTGCGGCTCTAGGCCGCCTACTGATATGACTTACTGCTGAAACTACCACAGTTTGGAGAACCACAAAATGGCCGACAGCTTCATCATCGCCAACGAAGACCTTGCCCTCGACCTCGACGGGAAGCTCGAGGAGCTTCCCTTCAGGAACAAGGAGACCTTCGTCCAGATGTATAACTCTGGGCTCATCAACCGCAAGAACGACCAGGTGACCAGCCTGGTGGACGAGCTCATCGCAGCCTACAAGGGCATCGAGCGCCGGGCCGACGGCATCACCTTCCTCGACATGGGGGAGATCTCCGCCGACGAGCTCGTGGCCAAGGCAGAGGCCTACTCTCTGCTCCTTCGCCTGCAGCGCATCGCCAAGGAAGCAGCTTCCCAGAAGCTCATCGGAGACGGCGCACTGGTCCACCTCGGCAGGGGCAACGCCATCTACCGGGTGGGCGACGAGCTCGAGGATGGCCACAAGGACAACGACGAGATGATCTCCAACGAGAAGCTCCCGAAGATCAGCCCCGAGGCAGTCGCCGTCGTGGGCTCGATCCTCGGCGTCGAGAACTACGACCTCTCCACTCCCTTTGAGGCCAACAGGCTCCTCGGAGTGCAGAGCCAGCCCGTCATCGACGCGCTCTCGATCCTGGACTGATTCACTCCTCTCCTCAGCGGCCTCGCTTCCTTCGGGAATGCGGGGCCGTTGTGTTTTTCAAGCCAGTGTGTTATGGTTGAACCGCAGGCAGCGAGACTCTAGGAGTTCAGCTCAGCCTCACGGTCTTTCGGTATCGTAGCTCGGACACATGAAACTACGGGACTGACATCTCGCACTGAAACGGAAAGAGACTTCACATGCAGAAAATCGCACTGAGCGATGTGGATGGCACCATCGTCCGAGGCTCGCTGGTTCTCGACCACGCCTGCAGCATCCACGAACAGGGCATCGTAGACCTCGGTGATCTTCCCGAGATCTGGAAGGCCGACCAGAAGAACGAGGAGAAGATCGTCGCTCTGGCAGAAGCCTACCGGGAAGCCCTCGTCGGCAAGCGCCAGAGTGAGCTCGGTATCTCCAAGTTCCTCGACAGGCTCTTCGCAGATGACAGCAAGTTCTACAGCACCCTGGAGAAGCTCAAGGAGCTCCAGTCGGAGGGTGCCGAAGTTCACCTGATCAGTGGCTCCCCGAGCTTCCTCGTCGGTCCCTTCGCTCGCCGGCTCAAGATGCGCCACGCTGGAAGCCTCTACAACCGGACCCGGCCCGGCCACTTCACCGGCAAGGTTCGGCTCATGGCCATCGGTAGCGCCAAGCGCGACTATGTCACTTCCCTGGGCGTCGGACGCTTCGGTGAGGTCTACGCCTTCGGTGATACCGCCAGTGACGCTCCCCTCTTCGAGGTCGCTCACCACTCCACGCTCGTGGATCCGTCGAAGCACACCGAGACCGTGCTCGCCGGCAAGGTTCAGACCATCGTCCGAGACTGATTCTCTCGGCCGTCGAAACCGCGTCTAGAGCTCGCCTATCCAGGGCTCAAATCGCAGTAGGAGTTCGCAGCCTAGAGCATCGCAGTAGCCGATGCTCTAGGCTGCCCCTCTGTGAGCTGGAGCTCACTTTCTCCAGGATCGGCCTTTGTGGTACACGATGCGGTAGCATACGCCCATGGCAAAAAGTACCGCACTCCCAGCACCGTTCTCAGAGCTCTCTCCAGCCGGTAAGTTCCTCTTCTCGAGTCCCCTCACCGAGGCTCTAGTAGTCGACCGGCCCAACCGCTTCATCGTGGTGGTCCGCTTCGCCGATGGCACCGAGGCGGAGGCCCACTGTCCCACAACTGGAAGCATCGGTGGCTGGGAGATCGCCGGACTGCGGTGCCTCGTTTCTGGTCCTCACCCGGGCGAGAACAGGCGAACCAAGTTCGGCATCGAGGCGCTGGAGGTTCCCCTCGCAGCTGGTGGCACCATGATGGTGGGCATCAATCAGACAGCGGCCAACCGCTATGTGGAGGCATCGCTACTAAGCGGACAGTTCCTCGAGGCTGTGGGTCCCATCACCGAACTTCGCCGGGAGAAGAAGCTCGGCACGGCTCGCATCGACTTCAATGTGGACAACGAGGAGTTTCTCGAGGTCAAGACACCCCTCAACCGCATCAACCTCGATACCCTCGTGCCCGCTAAGGGTTCGGGCTACGGTTCTTCGGGCAATCCCACATCCACAGATCGGCTCGTGAAGCATGTGCGGGAGCTCACCAAGGCTCTCAATGACGGTCAGAAGGCCATCCTCCTCACCTGCTTCATCTACGATGCTCCTCCCTTCAATCCTCCTCGGCTCAAGGCCTACAGTGAGATCACAGAGGCCTTGGACACCGCTGAGTCCGCTGGCCTCGAGCGCTGGCAGGTCAACTATGCCATCGATGCTGAAGGTATTGGCTTCCAAAAACTGCAGAAAATCGAGACGGTTAGATAGTTCTCCCAAAGGAAACTTGGATACCGTAGCCTCAAGCTAAGAAAGGTCACCCATGGACTCAGTCTACATCCCCTCTCGTGGTCGCTACAAGACCATGTCTACCCACCGTCACTTCGAGCGGAAGGGCATGAAGAACTGGTTCTATGTTGTTGAGCCCTTCGAGCTCCTCGAATACATCAATGCCCTGAAGGAAGAGGGCATCGAGGGCGCCGAGGAGCATGTGCTCGCCTTCGACACCAACATCTACAAGGAGCCCTACCACCCGGTCACAAACCCCAAGGGCTACCAGTACTTCGATGAGCACGGCTGGAAGCCAGGTCTGACCACAGGCCCTGGACCCGCTCGAAACGCGCTCATCGACTTCGCCCGGGAGCGCGGCGAGAAGCACTGCTGGATGTTGGACGATGACATCGTGCTCTTCGCCGTGGATGCCTTCTACTTCCAGAAGGGTGTCTACACCAAGGGCACCAAGACCAAGCCCGGCCACGAGCGCATCGACCTGATCAAGTCCTTCGAGCTCTTCGAGCGCTTCCTCGACAAGTACGACAATGTGGGCCTCGCTGAGTTCGAGAAGTCGGGCATGGCCATGAACCACCGGAGGAACAAGCACCTCGCCATCGGTGGTAAGACCTACTCCTGCATCCGCATCAACACTGAGATCGACATCCCCTGGAGGAGTCGCTACAACGACGATGTGGTCTACTCCCTGGACTACCTCAAGCGAGGCTATGTCAATGTGAGCAGCAAGATCGTGGCCTACGCAACTCCTGAGTCCCAGCAGCAGGCCGGTGGTATGACCTCGGCCTTCAAGGAGCTCGGAACTCTGGACAAGGTTCGCCACCTGGTTCGAGCCTTCCCCGATGTGTCGAAGCTCGCACTCAAGTACGGCCGCATCCACCACCAGGTTGCCTACAACCGCTACAAGAACCCGCTGATCCTCCGGGAGGGTGCCTCCCTGGACGACCTGGTCTTCGATCTGAGCTCCATCGGGCTCGACATCGACAGCCTGGCCCTGGAGACAGAGTCGGCCTGATACCACCCTCGAGCTGCTGCCCGCTGAGTAGTGCTTCAGCGGGCAGCAGCTCTGTCCACCGATATGACCACCCATGGAACAGGAGAGAGGAACGCTGTGAAGCTCAAGTCGATCAGAAGGATTGAGCCCAAGCTCTCTCGCTGTATCTCGGTGGACACTCAGGATAGGCTCTTCGCTGCAGGCGGAGAGGATGGCCGATCGGTGATGACCCACAACTCGGTGATCCAGCGTAACATCATCATCGGCTGCATCCTGCGCCCCGACCACTGGCGCTTCATCGGCATCGACCTCAAGAAGGTTGAGCTCTCGGCCTTCCGGGCCTACTCCAATGTGGTGCTCGGCATCGCCACGGAGCTCGAGGACGCTCTCACGGTGCTGCGCTTCGGTCAGGCCACTATGATGAAGCGCTACCAGGAAATGGAAGCCGTCGGTAAGAACGACTTCATGGACATGCCAGATCACGGTCCCGCGCTGATGATTATGGTGGACGAGGCCGGTGAGCTCCTCTCCCCCTCGGGCGTGAAGACCGACGAGGGTAAGCACGATGACGAGCTTAAGGGTGAGGCGCAGATGATTATCGGCTCCATCGCCCGTCTGGGTCGTGCTGCAGGTGTGCATCTGGTCATCGCCACGCAGCGACCTGACGCCACGCTCATCCCCGGTGAGACCAAGGCCAACCTCGGTTGCCGGATCAATGCGGGAAGAACTGACAGCAACGCCTCCAACATGATCCTCGGAAGCGGAGAGGGTACCCGGGTCAAGCCCTTCCCGCCCGGACGGCTCTACATCAGAATCTACTCCAACGGAGACCACGGCCAGGGCTTCTTCGCGAAGCAAGAGTGGATCGATGAGTACCTTCAGGGCCAGGGCCTCAATCCCGATGGAACTCCCATCGCCCAGGGCAAGCAGAATACCCGCAAGGCCAACCTCGTGGACATGGAGACCTTCGGCGAGGGAGACCTCGACAGCCGTGAGGGCATCGACACCCAGGCTGCCATCGAGAGCTACCAGGCCGGCGAAGACGACGAGGACGACGATGACTCGGGCGACTTCAGCTTTGAGGATGACGGAGCCTTCGGCTTTGAGGATATCTCAAACGATGCTCCCGAAGAGCCCAAGAAGCCGGCCGAACCCACCAAGCCTGGAGACATGTCCGCGCCGATCTCCTTCGGTGAGAAGAGGGAGAAAGCGGATCGCTTCGCTCGACCCGAAGAGACATGGGATAGCTCCATGGACGACATCGTTGGCGAGAACTTCGACTGATCCTCGGATCGCCTAGAGAAAGAGTAGACAGTGACTGACTCAGTAGCAGTGGACCACCAGGAGCACGAGGCAGAGCTCGAGGAAAAGCCCTATAGCTGGCCCAGAGCAATCGGCGGACTCCTCCTTCTCCCCGCGCTCTTCATCCTGATCAGCGGAGCGCTGGCCTGGATAGCTCGAAGCAGTGGGATCATCTTCGATCAGACTGCTGGCTTCGCTCTCACCTCATCGAGCTTCGTCCTCGCTGCGATCCTCTTCCTCGTCATCACTGGTCGGGCCAAGAGCATCCTCTCCTCCCTGCGGCTAAGGGAGTTCCACTTCTACTACATTCCACTGGGCGTTGCCGCAGCAGTGGCTACCTACATCGGAGCCACGGTCATCGGTATCCTGGGAACGACGCTGATCTCAAGCATGGGGAAGCCTGAAGCTCGGGGCGCAAACGACACCACCCAGACCATCGGCGGGCTCGCTGAGAGCCACTCGATCTTCTACCTGGGGCTCTTCATCGTGATCCTCGCACCGATCTGTGAGGAGATCTTCTTCCGGGGCGCCTTCCTTGGAGCTCTCGCTCAGGACACTCGTAGAAAGTGGATCCAGATTCCAGCAGCCATCATCGTGGCCATTGCCTTCGGCTTCGCCCACTTCCAGGGTTTCACGGGAACGCTGGCAGATGTGCTCGCTGTGGTCACACCTGGGCTCGTTGGCGTGACTGGGATCATTCTCACGCTGAAGACCAAGTCGCTCTACCCTGCCATCGTCAATCACATGGTCTACAATGGCTTCGTGCTCCTCATCATCACCGGAGTTGGAAGCTGACCGCGATATCTTCCACTATCCACATCTCTAAGAAGGAGCACCGATGATCTACAAGCCCACCAAGAACTGGTTGGTCACACTTCTCCTGTCGGTGTTCCTGGGAACTCTGGGCATCGACCGGTTCTACCTGGGTCACATCGGCCTCGGCATCGCCAAGCTCCTCCTGAGCTGGATGACCTTTGGCCTCTGGCAGATCCTCGACATCATCCTCATTGCCATGCGAGCAGTCAACAGCAGTCACTTCTACTGGGATGATTCCGCCGAGGCCTACGCTCAGTCGGCTCCCCGGGGAGGCTACCCCCAGCCCGGCTACCCTCAGCAGAACTACTCTCAGCAGTTCCCCACGCCTCCTCAGCAGGGCGGCTTCAACAGCAAGTGACACGGAATCCTGCGGTAGTTTGACCGTAGGCCTCCAGTATGTTAGGATAGTCTGGAGTCATTGGCTACGAATCTTCGGGTTCGGCCAGCGACTCCAGACTTTCGCTTTGAACTAGAACTGACAGGGATCCCATGGCTGATAAGGTTAAGATCACAGAACCGCTCGTCGAGATCACCAAGGACGGCATCAGGGTTCTGAGCACAGAGACCTCGGCCAAGCTCGCCAAGAAGAAGCTCTCCGCCTCAACCATCACTGGTCTCCAGGGCTGCCCCGCTTCCTGGCTCGCCAACTCCTTCGTGCTCCCCGGCCTCCTCGAGGAAGAGCCCGACAACGCCGCACGCCGTGGAAGCATGTTCCACCAGGTCATGGAGAACTTCTTCGGCCACAAGCCCGAAGAGCGCACCCACGAGACCATGCGCCAGGAGGTTAAGAATGTGCTGAGCTCCGATGAGTACAAGGACCTCGCACAGATCCGCGAGGCCGTGCTCTGGCTTCGAGCTGCGGTCAATGGCTACTACAACATGCACGCAGACGCCGACCCCTCGGAAGTCGTCATCGCTGAGCTCGAGACGGTAGCGCCCAATGGCAAGGGAACTGCCTTCGGGGAGGCCGTCGAGAATCTCGGTGCTGGTAAGCACTCCAAGGAAGAGATCGAGGCTGCCGTCGAGGACGCTCTCTCCTCGAGCAGCTACTACCGGCTGCGCTCCAACGAGACCGCCGTCAAGTGGATCAAGAAGTCGGTCAAGTCCTACCTCAAGGAGCACGGCAAGAACCTCGAGGCTCCAGAGGCAATCGCCGCCAAGAACGAGCTCATCTTCACGGGCAACCGATCTGTGGATCCGGGCCTGGAGATCTTCGTTGTTGGCCGCATCGGCAACGCAACTCGAGACACTCTGGGCTTCATCGACCGGGTCAAGGAGGTCGACCGAGAAGAGGGCTCGGACATCTCCAGCGAGGTCATGGTGGAGGACTGGAAGTCCGGAGCCAAGGTCAAGAAGTACAAGCCCGGCACCAAGGCCAAGAACCCCGAGGGGCTCGCTGAACAGCGTCAGCAGATCATCTACTCTCTCCTCCTCGAGCAGGAGAAGGGCGTCAAGGTCACGGGTGCTCGACTGATCTACCCGGTCGCTCGCGAGGTCGTCAATGTGGATCTCACCGACGAGGCGCTCCGGGCACGAGTGATCGCAGATGTTGAGGCTGCCGACGCGCAGCTCACCGACCACATCGAACGCAACCTCTTCGAGTACAGTCCTTCAATTCTTTGCAGCTGGTGCCCTCTGGCTAAGATCTGTCCGGCAGCCAAGACCTTCAACCATGTGGAGAAGGCTCGAGTTGCTTGGGAGTCGCAGCCTGAGCCCGAGCAGCTCGCTGACGCCATTCAGTTCACTCGCCGTCGCTGAGTAGCATCCCAATTCAAGCCGTCCCGGCTGACTCTTTTCCCTGGAGCCAGCCGGGACGGCTTTTTCTCAAGGTGGTTCTCGTTAGGATAGTTCGGCTGCTTTCAGTTGCAGCCAAGGACTTGAGAGGGACAGATGCCAGAGCCCAAGAAGGCAAGAACGGTAGAAATCGATCCGAACAAGGTGCTAGAGCTCAGTGAGTACGACGAGCTCCTTCGCCACGCCCGCAATAGCTCGATCTGGTATCTCGGTCGCTTTCCCAGCCATAGCACGAAGATCCGGGATAGGCTCTACGAGAAGGGCTATCCCCGAGACGCTGTGAAGCACCTGGACATCGAGGACGAGGTTCAGGAGAGCAACATCGTGGATGAGGTCATGCACGAGCTTGAGCTCCTCCACATGCTCGACGATCAGCTGTTCATCGAGTCGAAGATCAAGACGGCCATCGCTAAGGGCAAGGGTACGAGCCTGGCGGCCCGGGAGCTCAAGTACAAGGGAATCCCCGAGGAGGAGATTGAGGCGGTCCTAGAGGGCCTAGAGGACGAGCTCGACAGTCAGCTCCTCGAGGCGGTGGACAAGGCCGCTCAGAAGATCATGCGCTCTACTCCCTTTAGGAAAGCTGAACGAAGCTGGCAGAAGAGCATGGTGCTCTCGGGCGGGCTCAGGGCGAAGGGCTTCGATAGGGATACTGTAGACAGTTGGATGGAATCCAACTCAGAGATCTTTGAGGACTGACATGGGCAACTTCGGAACGGACACCTTCGACACGGCTGAGTTTGAGCGTCACACGACCAAGCTCCTCAAGGAGATCATCCGAGGAGGCAGAACACGGACAGCTGCCATCACCTCCAAGGACACTCAGCTCACGGGTCACAAGATCTTCCTGCAGCAGATCAACGGGGAGCTGGAGCCCACGCTCCTCGAGCTCATCGATGAGATGCAGACCTTTGTCTACCCCTCTGACCTGGCGCTCTTCCTCATCGCTGCCAGGCGCACCGACCTCATGGGACAGGCGCAGGAGATCATCGACTCGGTGAGGCAGGAGCGTCGGCTCATGAGTCTCAATGATCTCCTCGGAGCTCTCGCCTCGACCTCCAACATGCCCGGATCCTGGGCAGCCTCGCTCTTCGGCGAGATGGACGCTGAGCGAGATGCGACTCCTGAGCTCCAGGTCAAGAAGGCTACCATCGATCTCGGTGCCATGCAGCGAGGTATGCGCCTCTAGGCATAAGCGCCAGGCCACCCGACTTTCGGTACTATGAGTGCATCGGCACTCGCTAAAACAGGCAAGGAAACTAGCACATGGCAGCAGAAGAGACAGAGCAGATCGCGGCGGAGGTCATCCCTCGGCCGGCTGAAGAGTGGATCCCCAATCTCTATCTTCCCTACGCCCTCTACACGATCCGTGACAGGGCACTCCTCCTCGAGGATGGCTTCAAGCCTGTCAACAGGCGTATCCTTTGGGCCCTCTACTCGAAGAAGGTCACTCCAAAGGCTCCCTTCCTCAAGGCCTCCATCGCAGCCTCAGAGGCCAACAAGTACCACCCCCACGGTGACTCTTCCATCCAGGACGCTCTGGCCCGTATGGCTCAGGGCTTCGTGCAGCGCGTTCCGCTGATCACTCCCTACGGATCCGTCGGAAAGGTCGCGGGTGACACCGCGGCAGCAGCTCGATACTGGGAGTGCAAGCTCAGCCCCGCTTCCATGGAGCTCGTCCGGGATCTCGACGAGGGCGGCCTGGAGATGGGTCGCAACTTCGATGGATCGCTCCCGGAGCCTACTCGAATCCCCGTGCGCTGGCCTGTGGGCATCATCAACGGAACCCAGGGCATCGCCGTGGGCTACGCGGCCAAGCTCTGGCCCCACAATCCCACCGAAGTGATGAACGCTGCCATCAAGCTCATCGAGAATCCTCAGATGACCATGAAGCAGCTCATGAAGATCATCAAGGGCCCGGACTTCCCCACCGGAGGCGAGCTCTTCGGCATGGACGGTGTGGACGAGTACCTCTCCACGGGTAGCGGAACCTTCACCATCCGCGGCCGCTACGAGATCGAGCAGCTCCCCCGGGGTCGCAACCGGATCATCTTCTACGAGCTTCCCTACCAGGTTTCAGCAGAGGATGTCATCAAGGCCATCCGCAAGGCTCAGGCATCGGGCTCCAGCAAGCTCAACGATCTCTCGGTCATCAAGGACCTCACGGACAAGAACCGGGGACTTCGGCTCAGCCTTGAGACCAAGGCTGGCAGCAACATCAGCGCCATCATGGCGGAGCTCTTCAAGTCGACTCCGGTCGAGAGCAAGTTCTCCACCAACTCGACGCTCATCGTGGACGGCGCGCCGGTCGTCCAGAACATGCTTGAGCAGCTCCAGCAGTTCCTGAACTTCAGGCGAAGCATCGTCAAGAACAAGGCGATCTCCAGGCTCGCTCAGATCGCCAACAAGATCCTTCAGATCGAGGCTCTTCTCGCGGCGCTCGTGGACATCGACGCGGCCATCGCAATCATCCGGAACGCCGATGACGCCGAGCAGGCCAAGAACAAGCTCATCAAGCACTTCAAGATCAACGAGAAGCAGGCCCAGTACATCCTGGACATGCAGCTCCGAAAGCTCACCAAGGCCGACGCAACCGACCTCGGTGACCAGAAGGAGAAGCTCCTCAAGGAGAAGGCAGACTGTGAGGCCATCCTCGCAGACGACCAGACCGCGCTCAATGATCGGGTGAAGTTCGAGCTCAAGGAGACCCGCAAGGTCATCGGAGACGAGCGAAAGACCGTGATCTCCGGACTCTCCAACGAGGAGATCAAGGAGCAGGAGCGTGCACTCGCACAGTCCGCCAGGGCTGCTGAGAAGGACCTTCCCTGCTACATCACGAAGCTCCGCAACGGCAAGCTCATTCGAACTGCTGAGAGGGACCTCTACGAGCAGGGTGCAAGCATCCTCAAGTACGGCCCCATCGTGGAGACCATCAAGACCAGCACCCAGTCGGAGATCGCAGTTGTCTTCGAGGACGGTTCGGCCAAGAAGGTGCCCGCTAACTTCTTCCCGGAGGACAAGCCGGTGGGTGCCAAGGAGCTCGGCTTCGACAGCTCCCTGCCGGTCGTCGGTGTGGCCAAGATCGAGATCGGCAAGTACGATGTGGGTCTGGCAATCGTCACAGCTAAGGGTGAGATCAAGATCTCCAAGACCGACTTCGGCAATAAGGACGAGTTCCCGGTGATCGCGCTCCGAGAGGGTGACAGCATCGCTGCTACGCTCTGGCTCGCTCGCTCTGTCAAGGGCAAGAAGTTCGTGCTCGTGAGCTCGGGAGCTATGGCCATCGCCTTTGACGCTGAGTCCGTGCGAGTCTCCGGCTCCAAGGCTGGTCCCGTGAAGGCCATGAACCTGAAGTCAGACGCCGAGAAGATCATCGGCTTCGGCCTCGTCGAGAAGCCCACCGAGTCCTCAATCGTCTCCGAGGGCTCCAAGACCATCAAGGTCACTCCGGTGACCGAGGTACCGGTCAAGGGCAAGGGTGGCCAGGGCGTGGTTCTCCACAAGCTCAAGGCCAACGAGAAGAACCAGCTCACTGGCGCCTTCGTGGGTTCGGATCTGGTGATGACCATGGCCAACACTCCCAACGCTCTGTCGCTTCCGCCCGCATCCAAGCGTGCAGTCACGGGCAACGAGCTGGAGATGCGAGTGCAGTACGGCTCGCTCATGGCTGCCAACAGCTGAGAGTAGCTTCACGAAGAGGGGCCCTTCGGGGTCCCCTCTTCCGCTGTTTGGCGACGATATGCTCCGAGACACCTAGTAGGCGAGAAAGGCCAACGATGACAGAGATTTCCCCTCCGGACCAGGAGTGCTTCTCCGTAGTCGACATCCTGAAGAGGAAGCTCCGGTCCGACGGAGGATTCTCCGGCTACCTCCACGCCGTGACAGGTGTGATCGCCGTAGAGGTTCTCTTCATCGTTGCGCTCCTCATGGGCTGGGGAGATGCCTACCTAAAGGTCGGCTACATCGCCCTGATCATCGCCTTTGCTCTGGCCTGGATCGGCGCCACGCTCTACCCAGACCTCGACAACTCCAAGTCCACAAGCCACTCAGCCTTCGGCTTCATCGGCGAGGGACTCAGCGTGGTCTTCCGGCTCACATCTGGAATCATTCAGACGGTTATTCGCACGCCTCGAGACGATGCAAGCCCCAATCCTCACCGGGGCTTCTACCACACGCTACTCTCGGCTGCGCTCATCGGCCTCGGAGTCTGGATGCTCACAAAGCTCCCCCAGCACATCGAACTTCCCGTGCTCGGTGAGATCACCCTGGGTCAGTTCTTCGGCGCTCTCTTCCTCGCCGCCATGATCCACCTCTTCCTGTCCTCGCTGGGCAAGAAGCGTATGGCCAAGATCCGCAAGGGCTTTGCCGGTGAGATCGTCGCCTTCCTCATCGCCGTGCTGGTAGCTCTCCTACTGATCAGCTTCATCCCGGCCGAGCAGGGCTACCTCTGGCTCGGTATCGCCATCGCCGCCGGCGGCGCAACCCACATCGTGGGCGACACCTTCACCAAGCAGGGAACTCCGCTCTTCTTTCCCCTGACGGTGCTCACCAAGAAGCGCTTCTGGTGGTACACGCGCTTCGCCCGGGTTGAGTCCGGCGGAGAGGATGAGCAGAAGGTCATCATCCCTCTCATGTCCGGCCTTTCGGTGCTGCTTTTCTTCGTGGTCGTTGCTCTAGCGATCTTCTAGGCCCCGTAGCTCCCTCCCCACACATCCCGACAATAATGACCTGCAAGTCGCTTAGATCTGCTCCTACTGCCTCCTGATCGGTATAACAGACCCATGGCTAAAGCTAAGACTCAGTTCAAGTGCACCGCATGTGGAAACACCTTTGCGCAGTGGTACGGAAGATGTCCACAGTGCAAAGAATGGGGCACCCTGGAGGAGACGAAGGTCGCAGCCGAAGGTGCTCCAGCCCCCGAGGCCTCCGGGCTCAAGTCGGGAGAGTCTCTGAAGCCCGCTCAGAAGGCGCGCACTCTCACCGAGCTCAAGTCCGTCACCATCGAGAGGACTCCCAGCGGCATCGGTGAGCTCGACCGGGTACTTGGAGGTGGCTTCGTCACCGGTGAGGTTGTACTCCTCGCTGCGAGCCCTGGAGCCGGAAAGTCCACGCTCTCCCTGAGGCTCTCTGAGATCTTCGGAAAGCTCGGTCACCCCGTGCTCTACTCCTCAGGCGAGGAATCGGAGAGCCAGATCAAGCTTCGAGCTGAGCGCATGGGGATCACCGAGGAGAACATCCACATCACCCACGAGACCAACCTCGAGACGCTCATGGGTCACATGGACGATGTGCAGCCCAAGTTCATGGTGGTTGACAGTCTTCAGACGCTGGCCTCGAGTAGCATCACCAGTGGCATCGGAAGCATCACTCAGTCCAAGGAAGCTGCCCACACGCTGACCCGTCTCGCTAAGACTCGTGGGATCACCATGGTGCTCATCAACCAGGTCACCAAGGGTGACGGTGGCGACCCCACCTTCGCCGGATCCAACCAGATCGCCCACATCGTGGACTGTGTGCTCTACATCGAGTCAGATCGAGATACTCCACTGAAGTTCATGCGGGCCACCAAGAACCGCTTCGGTGACGCCACAGAGGTCGGCATCTTCCAGCACTCTGAGACGGGTCTCGAGGAAGTCGCTGATCCTTCGGGTGTGCTCCTCGACATCGGTGACCCCCTCGCCGGCGAGGCCACCGGCTTCATCTCGGAGGGCATTCGACAGATTCCCGTGGAGATTCAGGCTCTGGTGGCCGAGTCGAGCCTCACCAATCCTCGCAAGCAGTTCAGCTCTGTGGACAATGCTCGAGGTCAGATCATCTGCGCCATCCTCGACAAGTTCGCGGAGGCTAGACTCTACGACTCGGATGTCTTTGTCTCCACAACTGCAGGCATTCGGGTAAAGGATCCCCTCGCCGATCTCGCCATCGCTGCCTCCATCCTCTCCTCTGTCAAGAATAAGAAGAGCCCGGGTCGCACCATCTACATCGGTGAGATGACCCTGACTGGCCGTATCAAGGGCTCCATGATCTCCACTAAGCTCAAGGAAGCGGAGCGGCTAGGCTTCGACACCGCAGTGATTCCAGCCTCCGCCAAGGGTCAGATCCCCAGGAACATGACCATGAAGGTCAAGACCATTGATTCGATCACTGAGCTCCCCAAGCTCGTCTGAATCTGGACTGAATCTACTTGCTCGATATTCGACCAAAGACCCTAAGGAGTCAGCAATGCTAGCCATCATCATCGCAGTAGTCGTAGTGGCGATCCTCGCCATCTGGGCGGTCGTTCAGTACAACAAGCTCGTCTCTCTGCGAAACACCGTAGACGAGTCCTTCGGCCAGATCGACACACAGCTTCAGCGGCGCTTCGACCTCATCCCCAACCTCGTGAACACCGTGAAGGAATACGCTCGCCACGAGACCAGCGTGTTTGAGGCAGTCACCAACGCTCGAGCTGAGGCTAGCAAGGCCATTGCTTCCCACAGTGGCCAGGGACTCGCCAAGGCCGACCGGCTCCTCAACGATGCCACCATGCGGATCAACGCAGTGGCCGAGGCCTACCCCGACCTCAAGGCTTCCTCCAACTTCGGACAGCTCCAGGAAGAGCTCGCTTCCACTGAGAACAAGGTAGCCTTCTCCCGACAGGCCTACAACGACTCGGTCAACGACTACAACACCAAGCGAGAGCAATTCCCTTCCAGCATCATCGCCGGAATCTTCAAGTTCTCCAAGAGGGACATGTTCGTAGTCGAGGACGAGAGCGTCCGTAAGGCACCGAAGGTCGACTTCAGCTAGAGAGGGCCGCACATTGGCTAGCATGGACAACGCGCCTGCACCCATCGACCGGGAGAACTTTCGAGTTCGACTCGGAAAGCTCAAGAGAGGCATCGCCTTCTCCTGGGTGGTGAACTTCATCCTCCTCACGCTGACGCTTGAGGCTGCCATGATCTTCATCTTCATGAGCGAGAAGCTCAGCAATGAGCAGATCCTGGGCTTCCTCCTCGTCACAACTCCCCTGGCTGCGGTTGTCTCAGCTATTGCGATGGCCATCCTTTCGGCACGATCCTGGAAGGCCATCGCACTTGAGCTCGGCACCATTGAGGTAGATCCTCGCACTCAGCGCTACATCGAGAACATCGTCGAGGAGATGGCTCTGGCCGCTGGGCTCCACGGGGACGAACTCCCTCAGGTTGGGGTCATCAACAGCAGAGAGCCCAATGCCTTCGCTCTGGCCGGTAGAAGTGGTTCGCTCATCGGAGTGACAACGGGACTCCTTGAGATCACCAACCGGGAAGAGCTGCAGGCGGTCATCGCCCACGAGGTCGGTCATCTTCTCACAGGTGACTCCAAGGCCATGACTAAGCTCATCGCCATGTCCTCAATCGTGGCCGTGATCTCAGGGATCGGTACCCGAGTCTTCGGTGGAAGAGGCGGAGACAACAAGAACCCGCTCGCAATCGTGCTCATCGTGCTTTCGCTGATCTTCCTCATCGCTGCACCCTTCCTCTCTCAGCTCGCCAACGCATCCATGCAGCGCAAGCGGGAGTCGCAGGCCGATGCTACGGCGGTTCGGCTCACGAGGAATCCCAGCGCTCTGGCCACTGCGCTACGCAAGATCGACGGAAGCTACAGCTCCCACAGCTTCTCCAAGAAGAAGAACGAGTCGGTGGACCAGACAGCTAAGCAGCTCGCATTCTTCAGCCGCAACGCCTACAGGACTCATCCACCCATCGAGGAGCGAGTAGCTCAGCTCAAGCGCATGGGCGCCGATCCTACGATCTAGACCCGTTCCTGACCGACCACCGATATGGAGATCTACTATGGGACTTCCTACGAGCATTCCTTCCGGCGGCGACGGCCTGGACAAGTTCAGCAAGCCAGCAGCTCCGAGAGCGGCTCAGCCTGCTACTCCGACCCAGCGTCCACAGCCCCAGGGGCAATCAGCACAACAGCGTCCGGCTCAGGGTGCTCCAGGACAGCAGAGAGATCCTCGCGCCCGTAGAGCTCCCTCTCCTCGGGTAGCACCGGAGGCTCCTGCCGTGAGCTCGCCCACTCCCGCAGCAGCCGTAGATCCCGAGTACGCCGCCTTCCTCAGCTGGAAGGCTGAGCAGGAAGCCCGAAGGGCATCCACACAGGAAACAGTAGCTGCCCCTAGGAGCGCCGTAGCCCCTCAGCCCGTACAAACTGACGAGCTGCCCGATGAGAGTGTCGGAGACGAGGTCCTAGACGGAGACTGGGCTATCGACCCTGCAACGGGGAAGCGCTACAAGCGACTCCCTCAGGCTTCCCGGGAAGCGATCCGAGCCTACAAGGGCACCAAGGGAGCCGGCTTCACCCTGGACGAGATGAAGCGCTTCGTGGGATTCCAGGAGAACTTTGACATCGATGATCTCAACGGAACAGCAGAGCTCTTCATGCCACCCCGACTCAGGACTCCGCCCTCCAAGGAGGAGCAGGAAGCTATCCTACGACGCAAGGCCGAGCTCGCAGAGGAACAGCGCGCCAAGCGAGCTGAGATGGACCAGGAGCTCAATGCGAAGGAAGGAATTCTTGAGGAGCCAGAGGTAGATCCCTTCGCAGAGAATCAGAAAGCTAAGCGTGGCCTGTTCGGTCGCAAGCGCTAAGAGAACGAGGAGAACATCCCCATGGCCGGTCCAATCAAGACAGCACTATCCGTCGTAGGATGGCTGGTCGTTGCGGCCATTGTCTTCGCTATCCTGACTCTCTGGAACTGGGACCCCATCGCCTTCGTGAGCCATGTGCTCAACTGGATCTCCGACCAGTTCCTGAGCTGGCAGTGGTTCCGAAATCTTGTAGGCAAGGGCTGAGTAGGCCTCTCTGAGTGCGGTGCTGAGACCGTAGTTTCGGTACTATGGATCCGTAACCGATCCAGCGCATACACACAGAGTAGGTAGAAAATGAGCGAAGAACAGCGCGCCTGGGCAACACCGATCATCTCCTTCGATGGTGGAGATCCGCCCGCAGAAGTGAAGGTCATTCGAGGCTACGGCTTTGTGCACGACATCCAGGACAAGGAGAAGTCGCGCAAGATCACCTTCATGGCCCACGACAAGAGCGGAAACCCCCGTCAGTATCTCCCCTCGGCATGGATCCCCAAGTCCGAGGAAGAGCTCAACAAGATCATCGACGCTTCCTACAGCAAGAAGCGCAGCATCTACTACCGGCTCGAGATTCGCCGTCAGGACAAGATCGACCGCAAGATTCCCATCGAGGAGCTCACTCCTCTGGCAGTCGCCAAGGACTCGATCTTCAAGGGTGTCGCAGCCCTGAAGATCCGGGAGAGCGATGACTGGATCTTCTCGAAGGCAGCTCTCACCAACCCCCTCGAGGATCCCCACGACGAGCGCTTCCCCAGCGCTGCCGGTAAGGCTCCCCGAGACTTCGGTCGAGGCTCCAATGGAGGCGGCGACTCCTCCGGTGGTGGCAAGAAGGGCAGCTTCCACCCGGTAGAGCCCCCCGTGTTTATGACCACCACCTCCAGCGGTGAGGTCAACCCTGGATCCATCGCCGTTGCCAGCCCCCTCGGCGCCTACAGCCTCGCAAGCAAGCTCATCAGAGAGGCTGGGCTCGATGTCTCCAAGAAGGAGCGCGGCGCACTAGCCAACTCCATCATCAAGATGTCGAGCGCCATGCAGCTCTCGATCTGGGGTGGCAAGCTCAAGTCTCCAGACATGGGGCTCAACTCCTTCACTCGAGCTCGCTACTTCATCGAGGAGGTCATTCTCAGCGACGAGCCTATCTCGGGCGACCTCTTCGAGGACGACAACCTCAAGGACTGGCAGGAGCGTGTGGAAGCAGAGGCACTGAAGCTCTGGAAGTGGTCCATCAAGATGGTCGAGAAGACCGTCGAGAAGTCAGAGGAATCAGAGGAAGAGGACTGATTTTCCGCTAGCTCCCGGCTCTATCTCTCGTTTGTTAGAGACTCAACTCTGAGGGGCGATCACTTTGATCGCGCTTTGATATGAGTTGAGCTTCAATTCACCAAGCAAACGAGGGATAGACCATGGACAAGATTTTCGGCAACATCACAGCCGCATTTCGGTCCGAGCAGGACATGGGGGACGGCGCAGGCTTCATCGATGAGATCCTCTTCATCGTTGGTATCGCACTGGCAGCTGTCGCCATCTCCAGCTGGATCGGTGGTGCCGCAATGAACAAGGGTGCAGACATCGCAAGCTGTATCCAGGGACAGAATGTGGCCGGCGCAACTACTCAGGATGGGTACTGCACTGGCGACAAGTCCTACTCGAAGACTCGGTCGTTCACAACCGACAAGAACTTCACCAACCGATTCGGAACCACCAACTAAGGTTTCGATCGATTCAGAGAGGGCGGGAACTTCGGTTCTCGCCCTCTCTGCTGTTTCCTCACTGTTTGGTACGGTAAGCTGATATAGCATCGGCCCACTCGAAAGCAAAGGACTAGTATGAACACCCAGTATGTCTATGCTCTGGCGCTCCTCGCCGGGCTCCTGGTCTTCGTTCTAGCCTATGCTTCACTGGTACCTAAGCGTCGAGACCGTTTCAAGCCCGACAATGAGGAAGAAACTGCAGGCAACTCTGCTCTCAGGGCTCTGACTGTGCTGAGTTCAGAGATCTACTCCGCCCTTCCCTCCACCGGAGCTGCCAAGGTGCAGCGAGATCTTACTCGCATCGATGATCTCCTCACTCGCTCGGGAAATCCCTGGGGACTCCGTGCTGAGGAGTTCCTTTTCGTTCGCTGGATTACAGGTCTCATCGGTGCCATCGGTGGAGCCGGAATCTGGTTTGCTACATTCGCCTTCGGCGTCTGGGCACCCTGGTACATCATCATTCCCGGCTTCGCTGTGCTCGGATTCTTCTACCCCTACATCCTCCACCGAGAGAAGGCCGCTGACCGAGATCTTGACTTCAAGCGCAATCTGCCTGAAGCCCTGGACCTGATGATTATCTCGATCTCCTCAGGTCGCACAGCCAACCAGGCTATCCGCGATACGGTTCCCCACCTCAAGGACTCCTATCTCAAGGATGAGCTCCAGAGCGTTGTTCGATCCGTGGATGCGGGTAAGCCCATGGCAGAGGCTCTGGATGGCTTCGCTGATCGAGCACCTTCCACCAGCATCGTGACCTTCACGCGCTCTCTCCAGGAAGCAATTGAGCTCAATGTGTCCATGGAAGGCACTCTGAGATCTCGCTCCGACGAATCTCGAGCAGAGCTGTTCTCCCTGATCCGAGAGCGCACAGCAGCACTCCCCGTGAAGATGACTTCGGTTCTCACCCCCACCCTGTCAGCGGCGCTGATGATTATTCTCCTCGCGCCCTTCGTGACTTCCCTCATGCAGATCCTTCAGTAAGAGAGGCTACAACCCTTGAGCATCCCAGACAACAGCACCAACAGCTTTCTCAGTGGCTTCCTCCACGAGGACGAGGACGAGCTTGAAATGAGGAGTAGGCCCAAGCGCACTGCTCTAGACGCCGACCTCTACGCTGATGGCGACTACAACAGCGCCAACAATCAGGGCTTTCAGGCGGATCTAGCAAGGGAAGCTGAAGCTACTGGTAGCGACTTCACGACTGTTCAGAGGCTCATCGACGCCAACATCAAGGCTCTCAATGAGCGCTATCCCGGCGGTGGACTCAGAGCTTCTCGAGTCATCACTGGAAACATCCTGCGTGAGGCTCCCCACAATTTCTTCGACCGCTACGAAGAGGACATTCAGCTCGGTACCGAATTCGTCCAGTTCGAACTCACCGAGCGCGGTGGATCCGACATCGTGGCGCTCTCTCAGGAGAACCCCACAGACGAGGCTATCCAGGAGAAGGCCTACTTCCTCCTCAAGGTTCTCATCCTCGAGTACATCAGCAATCGCACCAACAAGAGCCAGGATTGGCACGGCCGCGACCGAGCAATTCTCGCACAGCTGATCTCCAATGAGATCATCGGCTTCTCCAGCATTGATCCGCTCTGGCGCGACAAGTCCATCAATGAGATCGCTGTCAACGGTCCGAAGAATGTGACCATCGAGGCAGGCGGCCACTGGACCTATGTGCCCAGCTGCAAGTTCAGAAGCCAAAAGCACATGGAGCAGCTCCTCGAAAGGCTCTTCCAGGCAGTGGGCAAGAGCCTCTCTCGCACAGAGCCCATGCTCAAGAGCAGGCTCCACGACAACTCAAGGCTCTGGGGAATCCACAGGAGCATCATGCCCTCGGGCCCATCGCTCAATGTGCGACGCCACCCTGAGCGCCACTGGACTCCCATGGATCTCGTAGACCGTGGCTCCGCCTCGCCGGAGATGCTCACCGATGTCGGCAACCTGATCTACAAGGGCTGCTCATTCCTCGTCGTGGGTGGAACATCAACCGGTAAGACCTCCATGCTCAATGCACTCAGTGGCTTCTACCGCAACGATGTGCGGATCCTCACCGTGGAGGACTCCCTGGAGCTCAAGCTCAACCCCAACAAGATGGTGGCTCCCGGCATGGAGACGCTCAAGGGGCGACTGGGAACAGAACAGCCCGGTGTGACCATCCGTGATCTCGTCAAGGCTACCCTGCAGATGGCCCCCAATGTCATCATCGTCGGTGAGTCGACAGGAGGCGAAGCCTTCGACCTCTGCCAGGCCCTGAACACAGGCCATGCCGGAGCGTCTACTCTGCACGCTAACACCGTCAGGGACGCCATTCCGAGGTTGCTCTCCATGGTCGGCCAGGGAGAAGTCATTCAGGCCGAGGCTGCGCTCCCTCTGATCGGTGCGGCAATCGACTTCATCATCTACCTCGAGCACAACCTGGACGATGGTTCTCGAAAGATCGCTGAGATCGCAGAGATCCCCAGCTACCCGGAATTTGATGAGGGTAAGAAGCCCGTGCTCATCCCCCGGACGATATGGAAGATCGACAGAGAAAACGCTACCTGGAACAAGGTAGACACCATCAGCAACGAGCTCATCGAACGCCGCGGACTCGCATTCCAGCGAGACCTCAACTGGGAAGAGCTCAAAGAACTAAGTAAGGTGTGACACCAAGATGGGCATGAATCTCATCCTAGCCCTTGCGGGAGCCGGCCTCGCCGGAGTCCTCGTCGTGCTCATCGTCATCCTCATCGGAAGGCGCTCTCAGGAGAAGGATCCCGAGACACGCTACCGCGGACAGCTTGAGGCTATCCTCAGTGGCACCGACGAGTTCGAAGGCGAGGGCTACGAGGACGAGACCGGTGGCAAGCCAGGCCCCATCGGGCGCTGGAATGAGACCTGGGGCAAGAACCTCAATCAGATATCTACCCAGTTTTCTAAGGATGACCCCAAGGGTGGAACAACCATCGCCGTGGTGTGGATCGCCATCACCGCGCTGATCACCATCTTCTTCCAGTCTCCTCTTGCGGGTGTGGCCATCGCTTCCGTGATCCTCTTCGTGATCCATGTGGCACTGAAGACCAAGGCCGGTCGCAGGGACGATGTGATCAGGAATCAGCTCACCGGCTTCCTCTTCGCCATGAAGTCCAACATCAGCGCCAGCGTCACAGAGGAGCGGGCGCTCATGAAGGTCATCGACACCATTCCTTCGCCGCTCTACGATGAGCTTCTTCCCGCAAAGAACCAGATCCGCTCCAATGTGGGCTTTGCCGAAGCCATGGAGACGCTGAGGGAGGAAACGACCTCCGAGGACCTGCGGTTCCTCTGCTCCTGCATGATCCAGGCTGCGTCAACAGGTGTATCCCTGGAGGGACAGATCGACATCATCCTTCAGGCTGTCGAGCAGAAGAAGCGCACCACTGAGGAGATCTCTCAGGCGACCAAGTCTGCCAACCTCAGCATGAATGCCTCCGCCATCATCATTCCCGCTGGCTTCATCGGTATCTACCTTCTCGATGAGCGAGCCCGGGAGTACTGGTTTGTGGACCCGATGTCTTGGATCATGCTCGCAGTTGCTGGGCTGATATCCTTCGTCGGCGTGCGCCAGGCACGCAAGTATGTGTCCAAAGTTAGGGAGCTATGACCAGCCTGATCTCAGCAACGAAGGACGAAGCTGGTGTGCACACTCTAGTCTTCGACATCGCAAGGCCTGACACTCTCTCCTCCAATGTGGCTGTTCATCACTACATCAAGGCAAAGATCGTTCGGACCCTTCGGAAGCTCGCTATCGAGGCGGGTCTGGAGCTCCACGAGGAGAATCAGCGAGAAGCAGTGAAGCAGAGGGTCCATGCGCTCCAGGAGCGTCAGGACTGGCAGACCAAGAAGTCTGCTGTATCGAAGAAGCTCGCCAAGAAGGGGCTCTCCAAGAAGGAGATCGAGGATCACGAGGACATTCTGGCCATCGGCGACAAGACATCCTACGATGTAGCTAATGCTGTGACTGTACCGTTCCTCTTCGACCGGGCTCGAGTGCGAGTGCTCGTTGGCAACACGGTGAACCGAGACTTCGATCCACCCAACCTCTGGCCCACGGTCAAGGCTCTCACGGACGGCCTCACTGACTGCGCCTGGTGGGTAGACGACAACTTCAAGCACCTTACGGAAGTGTCGTTCGGCTACGGCGAAAGATCGCCTGAGAAGGGCCACTACCGCTTCACACTGGTTGTGGAGCCCCTGGAGAGCTGAACCTACCGATATGGTTCATTCTGAAACTAGTAGCTACGGAGGGAGCTAATTCGTGAACGGCTTGCCGATTCTCAACATGACGAGCTTCTTTAACCGGGAGCTCTTCCTCTACTCGCTGGGAGACATCAGTCTCAGTAAGCCCGTATCCCTGAAGAAAGCGGGTTTTCTCTTCCTCGGCATCGCGCTCTGGACAATCCCCCTTGTGCTCGTATTCGGGATGTACTTCAATCTCTTCTACATCGCATTCCTACTGTCGGTGCCCATCCTTCTGGCTGCCATCGGCGACAAGCCCCTCTTCGATGGGCGTGGGCTGATCGACGCGACCAAGGTGACCTTCCGCTACATCTTCAGCCAGAAGTGCTACACCGATTTCACAGTTTCAGACATCCACAAGAAGCCAGAGTACTTCATCCAGAAGGAAGTCTGGATCAGCCGCCGCAGGGAGCTCATGGAGCTCGCTGAACTCTGGGAGGAGAAGAGCAGATGAGTAAGACCAAGTACTCCTCGAGCATGTTCATCGCAGAGACCATCGCGGGCGTGCCCGGCCCGGTCTTCTGGGATGCTCATAGCTCCATCTACAACACGGGTCTTCCCGTGACGACAGTGACCGGAGCACCCGGTCAAGGTAAGACCTACGCGGGACTCATCCTTGCTGCGATCTCCGCCCTCCAGGGCAAGACCACTGTGGTCATCGACTACAAGGGAGACATGCTGAAGCTCACTCCTCTCAAGGACGAGCTTGGAGTTCCCATGAACATCTGGGATCTTTCCAACAGCGCGCTCAAGGGCATCCTCGATCCCTTCGGTCTCACCGACAAGATCAGCGAACAGCTCTCCATGTCGCTCAACCTCATCGACCTTTTCGTGGGAGGTCTGTCCCGAGAAGATCGACAGGCGATCATCCCAGTCATCAAGGACCTCGTAGAAGAGGGTGGCGCCAACATGGTGAAGGTGGTGACGGCTCTTCGAAGCTCCATCAACGAGCGCGCCCGGCTCATCGGCTCTGAGCTCGAGGGCATCAAGTCCATGGAGTACTCGAGCCTGTGCTTCTACTCGGGGCTCAAGCGGCGCAAGCCCCCCAAGCTCGTGGACGGTGGCATCACCATCGCAACGCTCATGGGCATGTCCTTCCCGGAGAGTGCCGAAGCCGCTCGAGACAGCCAGGAAGGTCGACTTGCCTCCGGCATCCTCTACCTCCTCACGGACTACATCCGACGGATGCTCAAGTCCGACGACATGAGCAGGCCCAAAACCTTCATCATCGATGAGGCGTGGGCAATTCTCTCCACTCCCAGTGGACTCAAGATCGTCAATGAGGTTGCGCTCCTCGGCCGCTCCAAGAACCTGGCCACAATCCTGATCACCCAGAATCCTCAGCATCTCACAGATGTTGACATCAAGAACACCATCGCCACCCGATTCGCCTTCAAGGCCTCCAAGGAAGAGGCAAAGGCGCTCGTAGACGATATGGACCTACCGAAAGACGAGGGCTTCGAGGGCATCATCTCAGGCCTTGAGCCCTCGCAGTGCATTATGTCCGACTACAAGAAGGACTTCGGACTGATTCGGTTCAGCGACTGGCGTCAGGACTGGCTAGAGATCTTCTCCACCAACCCCTATGACGCACTCAGAAAGCAGAAGGCGAAGAAGGAAGCCAAGGCAAGAGCTATCGCTGCTCAACAGCGCTAGCCTTCGATATAGCCGTGGTGCTCGAAGCTACTTGAACATGGCAGAAAAGGAAGTCCGTAATGGCTAGAAAGCCCGGCGCTAAGAACAACACCTTCCTCTGGGGGCTCGCTGTAGCCCTCGGACTCGGTGTTGCGGGAGTCATCGTCATGCTCTCGCTGAATCTCATTCAGACAGAGACCTACTATGTGCTCAAGGAAGATGTGCCTTCCCGGGCTCAGGTGACTCCAGACATGCTTGAGCCTGTCACGGTCAACAAGGGTGGAGCACCGCAGGCCGCCATCGGCATGAGCGATGTCCAGACGGGTGGAGTCTACACATCCCACCCGCTCCTCGCGGGTGACATCCTTACCAACTCCAATGTGGGAGGTAACCAGGATGTGTCGGTCGGTATCCCCGACGACTGGGTAATCACCAGCTTCTCTGTCGGCCCTGACAGTGCAGTCGGTGGACGCATCCAGAAGGGCTACTACTTCGACATGATGGTAGCCGGAGACAACGGAAGCTACTACCCATTCGTGAACATTCTTGCTCTGGACACGAGCGTCGATGTGGCCAACAGCGCTGCCGGACAGGATGGCTCTGCTAGCGACCAGGCAACGGGTAATCAGTATGTGGTGGGCATGAGCCCCGAGAACGCTGCCAAGCTTCAGCAGATCATGAAGGCATCTTCTGACAGCGTGAAGCTCGTTCTCTCTCCCCGTCAGAACGAGTACGAGAAGCCCAAGCTCAGCGACTACGAGGGCGTCTTCAGCTACGATCAGGCTGACGGACCCCAGAACATGGGTGAGGGCACTGACTACACCTTCACCAGCCTGCCCCGTGACGCCTTCGGACGACCCACGCAGGAGCTCAAGGACTGCAGCCCGGGTAACTCGGTTGTGTCCGACGACAAGGAGTGCAAGACCGCCGAAGCAGACAGCTCCAAGGCTGGATCTTCGGAAAGTGGAAGCAGCAGCAACTCCAGCTCTTCCACAGGCTCAGAAGCAACGGATAGCGCAACTACAGCGCCCTAAGTTGATATGAAAGCTGTACAGCGGGGACCTCGGCTGGTCGATGAGGCAGGCCGAGGTCCCCAATCTCTGACTACCACACTAAGAGATAGATAGGTAACCCATGAATGACCAGGCCGTCCCCAATGTGATCTACATTGGACCTGGCGCGGTTGGTGACGCGATCAGCCGAATGAAGTCCGAATGGAACTTCTTCGACCATGTCCCAGACATCAGCACCTTCCGCGCTGGTCTATCCAACGAGTCCATCAGCAACGACATTCAGATTGTGATGATCGTAGACAAGTTCTTCGATCCCCAGGCTAGAGACACTTCCTTCGAGAAGCTGGTCGCTTCCCTGTCACCCTACTGCATGTTCTGCGTGATCTCCTACAGCCCGGATCTCCGCGGCCCGATCATCGACCGCATCGAGCACGAGCGCTTCACCAACTCCTTCGCAGACGGTAAGATCTACTTCGTAGACGCCAAGCGACCCCACGCCACCATCGATCAGGCCGTCGAGGACTTCCTCATGGATCCTCCGGCAGATGCTGGTGATGCTGCCTCCATCATCTCAGGTGGTAGCTACATTCCGCCGGCACCTCAGCCCGTGAACACTGAGGCTTCGGCTCCTGTTCAGGTCTCTTCCGCACCCATCCCCAAGAGCGACTGTCTCGGCCAGGTCATCGCCGTGACTTCCTCCAAGGGTGGCTCCGGTAAGTCCACCGTGTCCATCACGCTGGCTACCTACCTGGCTCACTCCTCCATCAACTCCGTCAAGGAAGGGCTCCTCGACAAGGCCGGTCAGCCCGTGAAGAAGCCCCTGAAGGTTCTCCTCCTCGACCTCGATGTTCGAGACGGCCAGGTCGGATTCTTCACCGGCTTCTGGAAGCCCACCGTGATGAAGCTCCGGCGCTACGGAATCACCCGGGAGCAGATCGAGGAAACCAAGATCTACGACGAGGGCCTCAAGATCGATGTGATGCTCGCCCCTAGGCGTCCTCGCTCGGCTGAGGAGCTCCCTCCCGAGTTCTATGTGGAGCTCATCAACTACCTGAGGTCGATGTACGACTACATCATCCTTGACACCTCGGTGAACTACCTTGACCCCCTCCTCGAGAAGGTTGCCTACCCCATGGCAGACCTCATCGTCATGGTCACCGAGGTCGTTTCGACCTCCGTGTTCTCGATGGCTCGCTGGGTTCAGGAAGTTACGAGCCCCCTGGATCAGAACGGCATGAACATCCCGAAGCGCAAGATCGGCATCGTGGTGAACAAGTCGCTCAAGAGCGTCAACATGACCGGTAAGAAGATCGCTGAGAACGCGCAGGAAGTTCCCATCGTCTCGGTGATCCCCTCGAACCAGAGGCTCATCGCCCACGCCACCAATGTGAACAGCATGGAGGTACTCCTCGAGCACGAGGACCTGCGACCCTCCTTCGCAAGACTTGCAGAGTCGATTGTCGGGGACAAGTACCCCCTCAGTAAGACTGTGCCCTGAGCCCTCCCCATGGGAGGAATCTAGAGGGGTGGAGCGACTAGTGGTAGGGTCGCTCCGCCCCTCTCTTTTTAGGAGAGGGACCGAAAGTGCTACTTGAACAGATCATCCAGAAGCGCACACTAGCTGATGCCTTTGCGGCCAATGACAGGCTACGCAGGACCACCATGGGCTTCGTTTACTTCTACGGACTCCATGCGCTACTCATCGGCATCGGCATCGCGGATCTCGCAATAGAGGGAACTCGATCACCCATCGCACCGCTCTTCGCGCTATTGGGAGCGTCGCTGCTGCCGTGGATCATAGTGGCTATCTCACTGGGAGTCCTCTACGGGCTAATCGCTCTCTTTCTCTGGGTCTCAGCGCGTATCAACTCAGCAGTAGCCTCAGGTGTTACGGCCCTGCTCTCTCTCCTGCTACAGCTTCCCTTCCTGTTCGGCTTCCTGCTGTTCGTGGCGAAGATCTTCGAGGCCCTTGTCAGCAGTGCCCAAACTGCTGGTAGTGGTGTGACAACCAAGAGCTCGTTCTACCAGAACCTCCCCGACAGCGTTACCCAGATCCTGGCACTGCTCCTCATTGTCCTACTCGTGGATGGAGTCATCTGGCTCATCCTTCTCATCGCCACAACTGTCAGCTCCATCAAGGCTCTAGCGAGCAGCTTTCGTACAGTTCCCGGAATCCACCGCTACGGCTACGGAACGACTGTAGTCAGCTCTTCCCAGAGCCACACCGAGCTCGGATTCCTCGAGGGCGCTCTCGGATCATCGCTGGGCCGGTTCTACTACGACGCTGCGGAGCTCGAAGACATCTACGATCCGAACAGCTACCTGGTGCGCTTCCTCCACAGAAATGGTCAGGTACTCGCTGCCTCCATACAGAACCGCTCCGACCGAAGGCTCATGGCGATCTTCCCCGGAAGGGACAGTGCCCAGCTCAACACCGCAATCCTTCTCGAAGATTCCTACATCATCCAGAAGGCGCTGAGGCCTGTGGCCGAAGCTACCCTGAAGCGCGACAGCATGACCCAGAGCGTGGCCGAAGACGCTGGATGGCACATCGATGCAGACTACGACGGTCTCCTCGAACTTCGCCGGGAGTAGCTCGCCGGGAGCACCCCTAGAACACAGTAGCTGCCCTCCTAAGCGACTTTAGTCGCCGAGCTGTCGGGTTGCACCGTTCCGGCTATCCAACGGCCTAGAGGGCGGAGCAGTGCAGCGCATGGCTCTGGTATAGATACGCGCACACCTCTACAGTTCGACGCACATCAATAGAGCTCAGCTCACTGTGTGACCTTGAAGCACCTATGAGCAGTAGCGCGCACACCTGCTCAGTGGTGTCACACCTCTAAGTCTCACAGCCGATGGCCCTGAACTGTAGGACGCACACCTTTAGACAGGTGTCGCACACCCATGCTGTGATGTCACGCTATTGTAGAAGGTGTGACACCACAGTCGCTAAAACTCTTAGGTGTGACATCACCATTCACCAAGCCTGTAGAAAAGAGTAACGCGCACACTTTCTTAGTGTGACGCACACCTGTAAGCACTCGAGTAGCTCTGATGTCACACAACCTCAGGCCCGGCTTGAGTCCTAGTGGTGTCACACCATCGCGCTCTGAGAAGTAGTGTGTGACACCACAGCATCCATGTGTGACATCACTGTAGTCATATTCCATCGGTCGACTATTCTCTCCCAGCGCCCTGTGGTTCATCACGCCCCATGCTGGAAAAGTACCATCGACAGACCGCAAAACGGCGCCTAGAGCCGCACTACTACCGTGGCTCTAGGCGCCGTCGCTACCTGGCGAAATCCGCCTCAGTGGATCACTCTGAAAAGCGCTCTGTGAACTCCTCAGCGGTCAGGAACTGGACTCCGAGCTCCCGGGCTTTCTTGATCTTCGAGGAGCTTCCATCCGCATCGGCGACCATGTAGCTCGTGGCAGCCTTCGGCCCAGAGTGGAACGCACCTCCGTTGGCCTCGATGTACTCCACCCAGGCGCCACGGTTGTGGAAGGGCTCAGGGACCGGACCGCTGATGGCGAAGCTCAGGCCCTTGAGTGCGTCACCACTGCTGGCAGCTGCCTCCGGAGCCTTGAATGTCACACCAGCGCTGATCATCTCATCGATGACCTTAGAGCGGTGCTTCAGCCCACGGACGATGATCTCCGCCTTCTTGGCGCCGAACTTGTCGATGTTCTCGATCTCCGCTTCGCTGGCAGCTCGAATGGCCTCGATGGAGCCGAAGTGCGACACCAGAGCCTTGGCGGCCCGGTGACCCAGAGTCTGGATCGAGAGCGCCGTCAGGATGCGATCAAGGGGGAGCTCCTTGGATGCCTCGATGTGGTCGAGGATGTTCTGCGAGCGAGTCTCGCCGAGGCGCCGGGGGTTGCCGGTCTTGGAGTCGACACCGAAGTCGGACTCGATGAGATCCTCCATGGTGAGCTTGTAGAGGTCAGCGATGGAGTTGAGCTTTCCATCCTCGTGGAGCGCCTCGACCGTCACACCGCTCATGCCGTCGATGTTCAGGTTGCCCTTCATCACAGCATTGAGGATGCTGAACACATCGCGGCTCGGGCAGTCGAGGTTGGTGCAGCGCAGAGTCTTCGGAGGCCAGATGCCGTCCTCAGAGAGTAGGTCATCACCACAGGCCGGGCAGGTGCGAGGAGCCTCGACGGGAACAGTGTCCTCGGGGTTGTGCACCACAGCGCTGATGAAGGGGATAACCTTGTTGGCTCGGGTCAGCATGACAGCGGAGCCGACGCGCACATCCCGAGAGTACTTGTTGGCGATCCAGTCGTAGTTGTTGAGCGTCGCCCGGCTCACCAGAGTACCCATCACATGGACGGGCTTCAGGATGGCTCGAGGATTGATCTTGCCGGTCTTGCCGACCGAGAAGGTGATGTCCAGGACCTCGGTGGGCACAGAGGGCGTGGGGTACTTGTAGGCGATCTGCGAGGCAGGGTGGTGAGCGTTGTTGCCGAGCTCAACCAGGAGCTGAGCCTCGTTGGTGGGCTTCACCACCACACCATCGTTGGGAGCCTCGAAGTGATCGATGAGATCCCCGAGGGCCTTCACAGATGCGAGCACTTCCTCCACGGTCTTCAAGTCGGCCAGCGGCACATCCTTGCCGGCGAGCTCCCGGAGGGTGAGCTTCTCAACGGTGTCGAAGTTCTGAGCGCTGATGGTGGAGAGCTCGATGGCCTTCTTACCCTGCCAGGCACCGTAGGCAGAGAAGCTGAACTCCACGGGGAAGTCAAGACCACGGGAAGCCTTGAGCCGAAGACCCACCACAGCATTGCGGGAGTTGCTGAAGTGCTCACCCGTGAGCGCCACTCGCTCAGCATCCGCCGCCGCGAACTGAGCCTCCGTGAAGAAGAGCTCACCGCGGAGCTCCGCAGAGCCCTTCTGATCGATGGTCTCAGGGAGTCCCACGATGGTGACGAGCTCATTGCCGAGGAGGAAGTTGGAGTTCTCTCCGGCATCGCCAGTGCCTCGGGTAGCGAGCTGCTTCAGCACGCCATCCTCGTAGCGAGCCGAGAGGGCAAAGCCATCGAGCTTGAGCTGGAGCTTGAAGCCATCGGCCCCATTGTCGAGCATCTTCTCCAGAAACTTTCGAAGGAGCTCCTCAGAGTTGGCCTTCGCCAGGGAGAGCATGGGCACATTGTGGGGCACCTCATCGGCCACATGGACTTCAGCGCCGAGGTTGAGATCACCCTCGAGGATGAGCGTCACCTTGGTGAGGAGCTCATCGTC
>Ga0308161_1000221_pt1 | contig 123867 bp, 113 predicted proteins | sample PhyFR2_FD_201034 | JGI IMG/M metagenome (GOLD analysis project Ga0308161, IMG submission 201034) | Phyllosphere microbial communities from UC Gill Tract Community Farm, Albany, California, United States - DLSLF.R2 | ecosystem: Host-associated > Plants > Phyllosphere > Unclassified | place...
CATGCCGAACTCAGAAGTGAAACGCCGTAGCGCCGATGGTAGTGTGGGGTCTCCCCATGCGAGAGTAGGGAACTGCCAGGCATCAAATTGCGATAACCCTCAGCGAAAGCTGAGGGTTTTTTGCGTTCAGGACTCCGTGTTTTCCTCACTTTTTAGCCAGTCGATGACAAAATCTGCTATTAGTTGCGGCTGATTCAGGTCGAGACAAGGCACTCCCACCGTTAATGGTCGGTCACTGGCTACCGCAATCACCTCTTTATCAAGTAACTCACAGAGATTGCCACCGGTCGCTTCGCGCCACAGAATAATTTTTGGCACGCATTCGTTTTTGAAACCTTCAATCAGAATGACATCCAGTGAGGATGCATCCAGCCGGCTGGCGAGATAAAAAAGATCAGGATTAACATCGTTATCCGGCGTCTCGGTCATTAATGCCCAGCGCTGTTGACTGGCGACCAGCACCTGATCCGCACCGGCTTTACGTAACTGATAACTGTCTTTGCCTGGCGTGTCGATATCCATATGATGGTGCGTATGCTTAATCAGGCCTGGTCGTATATTTCGCTGTTGCAGTAACGGAATTAACTGTTTAAGTAGCGTAGTTTTACCGGTACCGCTTGGTGCGGCAAAGGCGATAAGTGGGAGCATATGATTAAACCTCGTGCCAGCTAAGCAGATCGTCTGGCGTATTGATATTAATAAAACTTGCGTTATCATCGTCGAAAATAACAGGATTTGAGGTTATCTGTCGCATAAATAGCATCAGCTTGCGATCGCCGCGATTCAGGAAAATTTCCAGTCGATCGGCAATGCGGCGGTTAACCAAAGCCAGGGTCGGATGATCACGCCCCGCGCTTCGTACCCAGACGGCATCTGCAGTTCCCCGGTTTTCCCATAAACCTGCAACCAGAGTGGGTGGTATAAAGGGGGTGTCACATGAAACAAACATTGCCCACTGACTATGAATCGTGCGCAGTGCGGCCAGCATACCTGCCAGAGGGCCAGCAAAATCAGTAACGGTATCACTAATCACTGGAAAACCGCTCTGCTGATAGCGCGTGATGTTACGGTTAGCACTAATGCAAATAGTCGAAACCTGTGGCTGCAAACGCTGTAAGACGTGTTGATAAAGCGGAAGACCGTTGAGCATCATCAGTCCTTTATCTTCGCCACCCATCCGGCTGCCGCGTCCTCCGGCGAGAATGACCCCGGTGACCTCTGCAAATGTCATACTCATTTGCTGCTGCATGGAGATTAACCTCTCTTTTAATGTGGAAATAACCCTGTTAACGTAACGGAATACTCACCGTAAGGGCAAACCGCTATGAAATGTCATCGTCTTAATGAATTGATCGCACTGCTACAGCCTGCCTGGCAAAAGGAGCCCGATCTGAATCTACTGCAATTCTTGCAGAAACTGGCCGATGAGTCAGGTTTCAGTGGGCCAATTGAGCAGCTCACTGACGATATTCTGATTTATCACCTGAAAATGCGGGATGCAGAAAAAAGTGCCCTGATTCCTGGCCTGAAAAAAGATTATGAAGAGGATTTTAAGACCGCCTTACTGCGCGCTCGCGGCGTGATTAAAGATTAAATCTGAACCTTCAGCCAAAGCATATGTCTTTTAATGATATTCTTTCCCGCTTACTTTTAGCGAAATAGCGAATCTGCACCATGAACCAGGCAGCCTTTAACTTTCAGACGCTAAATCCCGATTCGATAGTCGATGCGCTTTGGGATACCGGCTTGCGTGTAGAGTCCGGCCTGACGGCTTTAAACAGCTACGAGAACCGGGTGTATCAGTTCTCAGACGAAGATAAAAAGCGTTATGTGGTGAAGTTCTACCGCCCACAGCGCTGGACGTCGGCTCAAATAGATGAAGAGCATCAGTTTGCTGCCGAGCTGCTGGCTGATGAAGTACCGATTGCTGCGCCGCTAATGTTGCAGGATAAGGTGCTGCATCAGCATGAAGGCTTTTACTTTGCGGTATTCCCGAGTCTGGGTGGCCGCCAGTACGAGACGGATAACTACGATCATATGGAGTGGGTGGGACGGTTTCTCGGTCGTATCCATCAGACCGGCAAAAAACACCGGTTCACCGAGCGCCCGACCCTTAGTCTGCAGGAATATATCGTTGAGCCACGGCAGGTACTGGAAAATACCAGTCTGATCCCGGCGAAGCTAAAGATCAGATTGTTGCAAAGCCTTGATCGACTGAGCAATACGCTGCAAGGCTGCTGGCATAACGACTGGGCCTCTCTGCGCCTGCATGGCGATTGTCATCCCGGTAATATACTGTGGCGTGACGGTCCACTGTTCGTCGATCTTGATGATGCGCGGAATGGTCCGGCGGTACAGGATTTATGGATGCTGGTAAACGGCGATCGTCAGGAACAGCGCATTCAGTGGGACATTTTGCTGGAGGCGTACAGTGAGTTCAGCGACTTTGATGCACACGAATTGTCACTGATTGAACCTTTACGCGCTATGCGGATGGTTTATTATCTGGCATGGATTGTTCGCCGCTGGCAAGATCCTGCTTTTCCGAGAAGTTTTCCGTGGATGACGGATGAAGATTTCTGGCACAGACAGATATCGATTTTTGATGAGCAGGACAAGCTGTTGCAGGAGCCACCGCTGCAGTTAATGCCTGCGTTTTGACGTTATATTCAGGAGAAATGTTTAAGATGAAAAAGATTTGGTTTGCGCTCGTCGGCCTGGTTCTGGCATTCAGCGCTTCCGCAGCGCAATTTACCGATGGTCAGCAGTATGTCACTCTCGATAAGCCGGTTACCGGTGAGCCTCAGGTTCTCGAGTTTTTCTCATTCTTCTGTCCGCATTGTTATCAGTTCGAACGTGTTTATCACGTTAGCGAAACGGTTAAGAAAAACCTGCCTGAAAACGTTAAAGTCACCAAATATCACGTCGAATTCTTAGGCGGTGAGATGGGTAAAACGGTCACTCAGGCATGGGCAGTGGCGATGGCGCTGGGCGTTGAAGATAAAGTCACCGCACCAATTTTTGAAGGTATTCAGAAAACGCAGACCATCACTAATCCGGCCAGCCTGAAAGACGTTTTTGTTAAAGCTGCTGATATCAAGCCAGAAGAGTACGATGCTGCATGGAACAGCTTTGTGGTGAAATCCCTGGTTGCACAACAGGAAAAAGCCGCTGCTGATGTTGATTTGCGTGGTGTTCCGGCAATGTTTGTTAACGGCAAATATATGGTTAATAACGGCGGTCTGGATACCAGCTCTATGGATAACTTCGTACAGCAATATGCCAACGTGGTTAAATTCCTTATCAACAAAAAGTAAGTAATGCTTATAGTAAACGCCGGTTTTCCGGCGTTTTTTGTTTCCCCGCCGCTATTCTTCACTTATATCTCTCCTTTTTCCCACGAAGAAAAAATACCGTCATACGTCCCACTGTCTGACCACAGAACAGGTATTAATGACGGAGCGGAAATATTTGTATCCACACTAAATATTTTTCTGATATTTAAACAAATCATCCACAATAAATTTATAACTAACTGAAAACAAATAATTTTATTCTGTATTGGATTGTCGTTTATTGTAAATAACAATAAGTTAGCAAACTTACGCACAAACTTATCCACAGTTTATTTGCTGGAAGCTGGCACGTAATTCAGAAAACTTTACTGCTTTATTGCCCGAGTTATTTCAACTTTATGCCTGAGCTGTGGCATCCTTAAGCTCATTCAAATGGCTAACAAAGAATGTGACAACCTATGGCACAAATTGCAGAAAATCCGCTGATTCTGGTAGATGGTTCCTCTTATCTCTATCGCGCTTATCACGCCTTCCCACCGCTCACCAATAGTGTGGGTGAACCGACCGGTGCGATGTATGGCGTACTCAATATGCTGCGCAGCCTGCTGCTGCAATATAAGCCGAGCCATGTTGCGGTCGTTTTCGATGCCAAAGGTAAAACCTTCCGTGACGAGTTATTTGAGGACTACAAATCTCATCGTCCGCCGATGCCGGACGATCTGCGTGCGCAGATTGAGCCGCTGCATCAGATGGTGAAAGCCATGGGCTTGCCGTTGCTGGCAGTGAGTGGTGTTGAGGCTGATGACGTGATTGGTACTCTGGCACTACAGGCAGAAAAACTGGGTCGTCCGGTGCTGATCAGCACCGGTGATAAAGATATGGCCCAGCTGGTTACGCCAAATGTGACGCTAATTAACACCATGAATAACTCGATCCTTGGCCCGGAAGAGGTCAATGATAAATATGGTATCCCGCCAGAGCTGATTATCGATTTCCTGGCGTTGATGGGCGATTCCTCGGACAACATTCCTGGTGTGCCTGGTGTTGGTGAGAAAACCGCGCAGGCGTTACTACAGGGGTTGGGTGGCATGAAAGCCATCTATGACAATCTGGATAAAGTCGCCGACCTGTCGTTCCGTGGTGCCAAAACCATGTCAGCCAAGCTGGAGCAAAATAAAGAGGTGGCTTTCCTCTCCTATCAGCTGGCAACGATTAAAACCGACGTTGAGCTGGAGGTGACTTGCGACCAGCTGAACGTCAATGAACCGGCAGTGGAAGAACTGCTCGGACTGTTCAGGCATTACGAATTTAAGCGCTGGATTACCGATCTGGAAGAAGGCGTCTGGTTGCAGGGCAAAAAGAACAATCCTGTGGCGCAAAAAACAGTAGTCGAAAAAATTGAACAGCAGGAAGTGGCCAGCGTGCTGTCAGCTGATGGCTATGTCACGATTCTGGATGAAGAAACGTTTGAACAGTGGCTGAAGAAATTGCAGGCCAGCGAAGTCTTTGCCTTCGATCTTGAAACCGATGCGCTGGATACCCTTAGTGCAAATATTATCGGCCTCTCTTTTGCGGTAGCAGCGGGCGATGCGGCTTACCTGCCGGTTGCCCATGATTATCTCGATGCGCCCCCGCAGCTTGACCGCGATGCGGTTCTGGCGCGACTGAAGCCACTGCTGGAAAACCCGAAAGCGCTGAAGGTCGGGCAAAACCTGAAGTTCGATCGCGGTGTGCTGAAGAACTATGATATTGAGCTACAGGGCATTCAGTTCGACACCATGCTTGAGTCTTATATGCTGAACAGCGTGGCCGGTAAGCATGATATGGACACGCTGGCATCACGGTGGCTGAACCATAAAACCGTCACCTTTACTGAAATTGCCGGCAAAGGTAAAAATCAGCTGACCTTCAACCAGATTGCACTGGAGCAGGCGGCGCATTACGCTGCTGAAGATGCGGATGTCACGTTGCAACTGCATCAGAAGATGTGGCCAGAGCTGGAGCAACAGGCCGGGCCGAAAAATGTCTTCGAAACGATCGAAATGCCACTGGTTACGGTGATCTCCCGGGTTGAGCGTAACGGCGTGTTAATCGATCAGGGCATTCTGGCGGCTCACTCGAAAGAGCTGACGACTCGTCTTGCCGAACTGGAGCTGAAAGCGCATGAGCTGGCTGGTGAGCCGTTTAACCTCTCTTCGCCTAAACAGCTGCAAACTATTCTGTTTGAAAAACAGGGCATTAAGCCGACCAAGAAGACGCCGGGAGGCGCGCCGTCGACCAGTGAAGAAGTGCTGGCAGAACTGGCGCTGGACTATCCGTTGCCGAAGGTCATTCTTGAGCACCGTGGTCTGTCGAAGCTGAAATCGACTTACACCGATAAGTTGCCACTGATGATCAACCCGCATAGCGGGCGCGTTCACACTTCCTATCATCAGGCGGTAACGGCAACCGGACGTTTGTCTTCCAGCGATCCGAATCTGCAAAATATTCCGGTACGGAATGAAGAGGGGCGTCGAATCCGTCAGGCATTTATCGCACCGGCAGGCCATCGCATCGTCGCCGCTGACTATTCCCAAATCGAGCTGCGTATCATGGCGCATCTGTCGCAGGATAAAGGGTTGCTGAAAGCCTTTGCCGAAGGCCAGGATATTCACCGTGCCACGGCGGCAGAAGTGTTCAGTACGCCGCTGGACAAAGTGACCAGTGAGCAGCGCCGCAGCGCCAAAGCGATCAACTTTGGTCTGATTTATGGCATGAGCGCGTTTGGTCTGTCGCGGCAGCTCAGTATCGGTGCCGGGGAAGCGAAGAAGTATATGGATCTCTACTTTGAGCGTTATCCGGGCGTGTTGCAGTATATGGAAAGCACCCGTCAGCAGGCTTCAGAACAAGGCTATATCTCGACCCTTGATGGTCGTCGTCTCTACCTGTCGGATATTAAATCCAGCAACGCCATGCGTCGTAAAGCCGCCGAGCGTGCAGCGATTAACGCCCCGATGCAGGGCACTGCCGCTGATATCATTAAGCGTGCCATGATTGCGGTAGACGAGTGGCTGCTGGCGCAAAGCACGCCGGAAGTGAAGATGATTATGCAGGTACACGATGAACTGGTGTTTGAAGTGCAGGAAGATGCGGTTGAGAGCGCCAGCAAGAAGATCCGTGAACTGATGGAAAACAGCATGACGCTGGACGTGCCATTACGTGTAGATGTCGGTGTGGGTGATAACTGGGATCAGGCCCACTAACCCTGCTAATTATGATGACCGGAAAGGGACGGGGATTTATCCCCGGGTTCTGTCGCTGAGTGATAACTAAAACCTTGGGTTAATCGTTTCAGCTTCAGGATTGACAGGGATGTCAGTCTCATAATCCGCTAAGTTTCTATCGCCTAAGCATTTTTTATGTAATTTAGCTACAAAGTTACCGGTTTTTTGTGACCAGTGTTGAGAAATCAATGATGTTTTATGAAAATTAACTACAAAAAACCCTTTTTCGGTCAGAAAAAATCATGTAGAGTTCAAGGCGTAGGGTACAGAGGTAAGATGTTCTATCTTTCAGACCTTTTACTTCACGTAATCGGATTTGGCTGAATATTTAGCCGCCCCAGTCATTTATGACTGGGGCGTTTTTTATTGGGCGCGGGTCAGGATTTGGCCGAATTTTTCGCCCATCTGATGGGCTGATGCAGGCATGAGCGGCGAGAACGCCGCCCGTTCGGCAGTTTTATTCTTCCGCGATTTCTTCTTCGGTAGCGGGTGGGATCTCGCTATACCAGGTATCCAGCTTCTGACGTAGTTTATCGACGCCAATCTTTTTCAGCGACGAGAACATCTCAACCTGCACATCGCCCATAAACGCCATCGATGCTTCGCGCACCATATTCAGCTGAGCTTTACGCGCACCTGAGGCGAGTTTATCGGCTTTGGTCAGCAGGATCAGCACCGGAATCGAGCTTTCAACCGCCCACTGCACCATGGACTGATCGAGATCTTTCAGCGGGTGACGGATATCCATCAGCACCACCAGTCCTTTCAGGCACTGCCGCATGCGCAGGTATTCTGCCAGTGAGCGCTGCCATTTCTTCTTCATCTCTTCCGGAACCTGGGCGTAGCCATAACCCGGCAAGTCGACAAGGCGAATACCTTCTTCAACTTCGAACAGGTTAATCAGCTGCGTACGTCCAGGTGTTTTACTGGTACGGGCGAGGCTTTTCTGATTAGTGAGTGTATTCAGCGCGCTGGACTTACCGGCGTTAGAACGGCCAGCAAACGCCACTTCAATGCCGGTATCAGCAGGAAGGTGGCGAATGTCGGGGGCGCTGGTGACAAAATGCGTTACGTGATAATTCCAGCCAGACAAAATAGAAACTCCGAAGGACAAATGTGGCGATGGCGTGATTATACCTGTAAAACGCCCAAAGCGCCCGATAGCTAATTTTGTAAGACATTTGCCATAGTTACTGCCAGTGATTAGCGATTTTTCTAAAATTTTAAAATTATCAAATATAGATAAATCAGATGGTTAACTTTTCATACCTAAACAAAAGTATAACTATTTTTTTACCTGGCTTGTCAGTTTGGCCTTTTAGTCTAAAGTAGTGCACAGAGTCTGGATGACTCACTTCAGGATGAAGCGCTCAGGGAATGTCAGGATGACAAAGAGCGAGGGAAAAAGGAAACAGGTTCAGTGGACCAGAACCCTAACGGAAAGGGAAGCACTCGGGATGGGTGGACGGCACATGGAAAAACCGGGATGTTGATTGCATAAATGGATGTAATGGAAGACTGTCCTTCTACGGAAGGTGCGAAAAAAGGCGACAGGGTGACCTGCCGCCTTTTTTCTTTGTCCGCTTTCTGCTAGATTTCGCCGCAATTCTATACTGAATAGATAATTCCAGAGAGCAGATACTATTATGAAGCAACCTGCACGTGCGCCGCAGGGTAAAACCAAAGCGCCAAAAGACAAACGTAAGTCACGCGAAGATCTCAATCAAAAAGCGCGCGATCGCAAAAACGAGAAAAAACACCGTGGCAATGCTTCCGGCAGCCGCGCCAATCCTGTCGCGGCAGACCAGAACAAAGGCAACGACAGCAAAGCCAAAGACCCGCGTATCGGCAGCAAAAAGCCGATTCCACTGGGCGTTGAAGGCCAGCAGAGCAAACCCGCGAAAGTGAAGAAAGTGGCGGTAGAGAAACAGCCGAAGCTCAGCCCGCAGGAAGAGCTGGCGGCGTTGGAAAACAACGAGCGTCTCGATGCGTTGCTGGATCGTCTGGAAAATGGTGAAGTGTTGTCTGCGGAAGAGCAGGCATGGCTTGATCAAACTCTTGACCGCATCGACGTGCTGATGGAGCAACTGGGCATTGAGCTTGGTGACGACGAAGACGGTGATGAAGCAGAAGAAGATATGTATCGCCTGCTGAAGGGCAATAACTGATCGGCACTTTGCTGACGTCTGCACCGGCATTCCCTCTGCGGAGTGCCGGATCAAGAGGTTTAAGCCAATGCTTTGGCCTGGATCAATTTTCGCCTTTCTTCTTACATGTTATCTGATTTGGTTATTCGTTAAACTACGGCGTCTGACGCGACTGAAATCCCGGTTGCGCCGCGATACCGTCAAACGACAGCTGAGACAGTGTCCTCCCGCGCGACGGTCAACACGACGACGTAACTGGAAGGAGTGATGATGTCCATGCCAACGATTGAATGGGATCTGGCCCTGATTCAGAAATATAACGCATCCGGGCCGCGCTACACCTCTTATCCCACCGCACTTGAGTTTAATCAGAACTATAACGAGGCCTGCTTCCAACAGGCGGCGCAACGTTATCCTGAACGCCCGCTGTCGCTCTATATCCATATTCCTTTCTGCCATCGCCTTTGCTACTTCTGCGGGTGCAATAAAATCGTCACGCGCCAGCAGCATAAAGCCGATCAATACCTTGATGTGCTGGAGCAGGAGATTCGAGCGCGTGCGCCACTGTTCTCCGGCCGCACAGTAGGGCAAATGCACTGGGGCGGCGGTACCCCAACCTTTCTTGATAAACAGCAAATTACCCGGCTGAACAATGTGCTGCGCGCCAGTTTTAACTTCAGCGCCGATGCTGAGCAGTCGATTGAAGTCGATCCGCGTGAAATTGAGCTGGATGTGCTGGACCACCTGTGCGCTGCCGGGTTTAACCGCCTGAGCATGGGCGTGCAGGATTTCAATAAGCAGGTTCAGGAGAAAGTGAACCGCGTACAGGATGAGGCATTTATCTTTTCCCTGATGCAGCGCGCACGCGAACGAGGTTTTACTTCTACCAATATTGATTTGATCTATGGCCTGCCATCGCAAACGCCAGAGAGCTTTGCTTTTACTTTAGAGCGGGTGGTGGAGTTGAATCCGGACCGTCTTAGCGTGTTTAACTATGCGCATCTGCCAGCGCTGTTTGCCGCGCAGCGTAAAATCAAACAACAGGATCTGCCAGATGCGCGGCAAAAGCTGGAGATTCTGCAACAAACCATCCATACCCTGACAGGCGCGGGCTATCAGTTTATTGGTATGGACCATTTTGCGCGGCCGGGGGATGAACTGGCGATTGCCCAGCGAGCTGGCAAACTGCACCGCAATTTCCAGGGTTATACCACTCAGGGCGACAGTGATTTGCTGGGAATGGGCGTTTCGGCGATCAGTATGATCGGCGACAGTTATGCGCAGAATCAGAAAGTGATGAAGGATTACACCGACAGCGTCACCCGGCAGGGGCATGCGCTGTGGCGCGGTCTGACTTTAAGCGCGGACGACTGCCTGCGCCGTGAGGTGATCAAAACGCTGATCTGTCATTTTGCTCTCGATTTCAGACAGATTGAACAGGCGTGGAACATCGATTTTGCGCACTATTTTGCGCAGGATTTGGCGTTGCTTCAGCCGCTGATAAGCGACGGGCTGGTGGAGCGCCATCAGAAGGGCCTTCAGGTCACCGCTAAGGGACGATTGCTGATCAGGAATATCTGTATGTGTTTTGACAGCTACCTGCGCCAGAAGGCGCATATGCAGCAATTTTCACGGGTGATATAAATTAAAGGGCGGCGAAGCCGCCGCCTGTGCCGTGTTATTCCATTCCCAGCTCTTTCAACTTGCGTGTCAGGGTATTCCGGCCCCAGCCGAGCAGTCGTGCCGCTTCCTGCTTATGCCCTTGCGTATGACGCAGGGCAGTAGTCAGCAGCGTTCTTTCCATCTCCGGCTGCGCTTCTGATAACAGATTTTGATGACCGGAACGTAAGGCACGATCGGCCCACTGTGCTAACAGCGTTGCCCAGCTGTCCGGTAGCGACTGCACCGGACTATCCGGCGTCGCGGTTTCGAACAGCTCCGGCGGCAGATCCTGAATTAACACTTCCTGGCCTGCGGCCATCACCGTTAACCAGCGACAGGTGTTTTCCAGCTGACGCACGTTACCTGACCAGTGCAGACGGGTTAATGCCGTTTCGGTTTCCGGGTGCAGAATTTTCGCCTCAACCCCTAACTCACGCGCCGCAACTTGCAGAAAGTAGCGTGCCAGACGCGGAATATCTTCACGACGTTCACGCAATGGCGGCAGATGGACGCGGATAACATTCAGGCGGTGGAACAAATCCTCACGGAATTTACCTTCCTGCACGCGCAGTTCAAGGTTCTGATGGGTGGCGGCGATGATGCGCACATCCACTTTGACCGGTGCATAACCGCCGACACGATAGAACTGCCCATCGGCCAGCACGCGCAGCAGGCGGGTTTGCACGTCGAGCGGCATATCACCAATTTCATCCAGAAACAGTGTGCCGCCATCAGCCTGTTCAAAGCGGCCCTGACGAATCTGATTCGCGCCGGTAAAAGCCCCTTTCTCATGGCCAAACAGCTCTGACTCAATCAAATCCTTGGGGATTGCCGCCATATTCAGCGCAATAAACGGTGACTTGGCGCGCGGGCTGTGGCGATGCAGCGCATGGGCGACCAGCTCTTTACCGGTACCCGATTCGCCATTAATCAGTACGCTAATCGATGAGCGCGACAGGCGGCCAATAATCCGAAACACATCCTGCATCGCCGGCGCTTCACCGATGATATCGGTCGTCGGGCCATTCACCGGCTGATTACGCGGTTGCTGCTGTTCCTGATAGTGGCTGATGGCGCGTTCAACCAGTGCTACCGCTTCATCGATATCAAACGGTTTCGGCAGATAGTCAAATGCACCCTGTTGATAGGCGCTGACGGCGGCATCCAGATCGGAATGCGCGGTCATTATGATGACCGGAAGCATTGGGTGGCGCTGTTTAATCTGCTTGAGTAACGCCAGACCATCCATGCCTGGCATGCGAATATCTGATAATAAAACGTCCGGGGTTTTAGTTGCCAGCGCATCCAGCACCTCGTTGCCGCTTTCAAAAGTCGCGCAGCTCAAACCGGCTCCAGTGAGCGCACGTTCAAGCACCCAGCGGATGGAGCTATCGTCATCGACGATCCAGACTATCCCTCGTTGCATAGAAACCTCACTGGCGAATAGGCAGATAAACCGAAAATTCGGTGTGACCAGGCCAACTGTTAAATTCGATTTTTCCTGAGTGCTGATCGATCAGGCTACGGGCAATGGAGAGTCCCAAACCGGTACCGCCCTCGCGCCCGCTGACCATCGGATAGAACAGCGTATCCTGTAGTTGTGCCGGAATGCCGGGGCCGTCATCTTCAATATCGATGCGTGCCACCAGGCGATAACGTACGCCATGCAGTGTCAGCTGAAAGGCTGTGCGCGTACGTAAAGTAATGGTTCCACCTGCCTCACCCAATGCCTGTAGCGCGTTGCGTACGACATTCAGCAGTACCTGCTCAAGCTGATCGGGGTCATGCGGTAATTCAGGTAAACTTGGGTCGTAATCACGCACCAGCGTCACGTTGTCCGGCAATTCCATCGACACCAGGTTCACCACGCGTTCGGAAACCTGATGAATGCTTTGCGTCACGTGCATACCGGGCTGCTGCGGCCCTAACAGGCGATCAACTAAATTGCGCAAGCGGTCAGCCTGCTCGATGATCACTTTGGTGTATTCGGTTAATGCCGGGTCGGGCAGGGCTTTCGCCAGTAGCTGCGCCGCACCGCGTAATCCACCCAGTGGATTTTTTATCTCATGTGCCAGGCCGCGCACTAAATCACGTGCGGCAACTTGCTGAGCGTGTTGAATCTGTTCCTGACTGAGGCGGCGCTGATTATCCATCGGAGCCATCTCCAGCAGGATTAACCCTTCTGGCAGACGTTGTGCCGTCAGCGACATAATATGCGCGCGACTGTCCACCACCAGCGTCACTTCGCTGTCGGTAAACCCCTGACCTGCATCAAGACTTTCCCGCATCACGTCGATATTCAGCGAGAAATAGCCCATTAAGTCCGGCAACGGTGTGCCAAATAACTTGCGTGAGCTTTGCGCCAGTAGTTGCTGTGCGGCCGGATTGGCGTAGTGCACCACCAGTTGGTCGTCGACCAGCAAAATACTGTTAATCAGAGAGTTGAGAATCTGCCCAGCATCGGGCAGCGTGCCAGTTGCCATACAGCGTTCCCCTGCACTTTTTTAGTGCATTATAGTTTCGGAACCGGTTACGCGTGAGTCCGCACGGTGAATCAGTGGAGAAAAAAGCCCATCCGAAGATGGGCTGAAAGTTTCCACGGCAACAAAAAACGTCAAACTTATTAAACGCTGTAGTACAGCTCGAACTCTACCGGGTGCGGAGTCATGCGAACGCGGTCCATTTCGGACTTACGCAGTTCGATGTAAGCATCGATAGTGTCGTCGGTGAACACGCCGCCACGAGTCAGGAACTCACGGTCTTCGTTCAGGGCATTCAGCGCTTCTTCCAGAGAGCCTGCTACTTTTGGAATCTCAGCTTCTTCTTCCGGTGGCAGGTCATACAGGTTCTTATCCATCGCATCGCCAGGATGGATTTTGTTGATGATGCCATCAAGGCCAGCCATCAGCAGTGCAGAGAACGCCAGGTATGGGTTAGCCGCTGGGTCCGGGAAGCGTGCTTCGATACGGCGTGCTTTAGGGCTGGCAACAACCGGGATACGGATTGAAGCAGAGCGGTTACGCGCAGAGTAAGCCAGCATAACTGGAGCTTCATAACCCGGGACCAGACGCTTGTAAGAGTTGGTGGTTGGGTTCGCCAGGGCGTTGATCGCTTTAGCGTGTTTGATTACACCGCCGATGTAGTACAGGGCGATGTCAGACAGGCCGCCGTATTTGTCGCCAGCGAACAGGTTGGTGCCGCCTTTAGACAGAGACATATGGCAGTGCATACCTGAACCGTTATCACCGAACATTGGTTTCGGCATAAAGGTCGCCGTTTTGCCCCATGCGTGAGCAATGTTGTGCACGACATATTTGTAGATCTGAATTTCGTCAGCTTTTTTGGTCATAGTGTTGAAGCGGGTCGCCACTTCGTTCTGACCCGCGGTCGCCACTTCGTGGTGATGAGCTTCAACAACCAGACCCATTTGCTCCATGGTCAGACACATGGCAGAACGGATGTCCTGTGCTGAGTCGACGGGTGGCACCGGGAAGTAACCGCCTTTCAAACCTGGACGGTGGCCTTTGTTGCCGCCTTCGTATTCTTTACCGGTGTTCCATGCTGCTTCGATATCGTCGATAGCCACGTGTGAGCCGGAAGTGCTGCTGCCGAAACGAATATCGTCAAACAGGAAGAATTCGGGTTCTGGTCCAAACAGCACGGTGTCCGCGATGCCGGAAGAGCGCAGGAAATCTTCTGCACGCTTAGCGATAGAACGTGGGTCACGGTCATAGCCCTGCATGGTGCCTGGCTCAAGGATGTCACAACGGATGATAAGAGTAGGATCTGCGAAGAATGGGTCGAGAACAGCAGTGCTGACATCTGGCATCAGAACCATATCGGATTCATTGATACCTTTCCATCCGCCGATGGAGGAACCATCGAACATTTTGCCTTCTTCGAAGAAGTCAGCATTTACCTGGTGAGCAGGGATAGTGATGTGTTGTTCTTTACCTTTGGTATCGGTAAAACGCAGATCAACAAATTTCACTTCATGCTCGTTAATCATCGACAGAACGTGTTCAGCGGACATACTTAACTCTCCTGGAATTTTCATTGTTGTCGTGGTTCGAGAACTTTATCGTTCGGTACGCGTAAATTGTCGCGTACATCTGATAATAAAGATCTCAGACAAGCTATCAACCGTTGTGGAAACTGCCGTTTTCGCTTAGACAGACTAAAGCGAAATCTATGCCAACTTTTTTATTTGGGTAAAAAGGCGCTATTATGCGCCCTCTCGTGAGACGAGAGATGCACCATGATGGATGTCGCGCACCATTTTGGTGCTTTTGAATGATTAATGGGCACTATTTTGGTGCAAATTCTCGATGGAGTGCGATCTTTGCACTGTAAATGGCTGTAAAAGCAATCCTGACAGTAATCTTTATATGAAATTTGTGATCCTGTTCAGTCCTTCGATTAATCCGTGTACAATAGCGCGCTATTTCTAATGCCTGAGGCAAAGCTGTGATCGAAAATTTGCGTAACATCGCCATTATTGCCCACGTTGACCATGGTAAAACTACCCTGGTTGATAAGTTGCTGCAGCAGTCCGGGACCTTTGATGCCCGCACCGAAGCAACCGAACGCGTAATGGACTCCAACGATTTGGAGAAAGAGCGTGGGATTACCATCCTCGCCAAAAACACCGCCATTAACTGGAAAGACTACCGCATCAACATCGTGGATACCCCAGGACACGCCGATTTCGGCGGCGAGGTTGAGCGCGTAATGTCAATGGTTGACTCAGTTCTGCTGGTTGTCGACGCAATGGATGGCCCGATGCCGCAAACTCGTTTCGTGACCAAGAAAGCTTTTGCTAATGGTCTGAAGCCGATTGTTGTGATCAACAAAGTTGACCGTCCGGGCGCACGTCCAGATTGGGTTGTCGACCAGGTATTTGACCTGTTCGTTAACCTCGACGCAACCGACGAGCAGCTGGATTTCCCAATTATTTATGCCTCTGCACTGAACGGTATCGCTGGTGTTGACCATACCGATATGGCTGATGATATGACTCCGCTGTATCAGGCAATCGTCGACCACGTTTCTCCTCCACAGGTAGAAATGGAAGCGCCATTCCAGATGCAGATCTCTCAGCTGGATTACAACAACTACGTTGGCGTTATCGGCATTGGCCGTATCAAACGCGGTGTGGTTAAGCCTAACCAGCAAGTGACTATCATTGATAGCGAAGGCAAAACCCGTAACGGTAAAGTCGGTAAAGTTCTGACCCACATGGGTCTGGAGCGTATCGAAGCGACCATTGCTGAAGCTGGCGATATCATTGCTATCACCGGTCTGGGCGAGCTGAACATCTCTGACACCATCTGCGACCCGCAGAACGTGGAAGCGCTGCCAGCCCTGAGCGTTGATGAACCCACTGTAACCATGTTCTTCAACGTCAACACCTCGCCATTCTGTGGTAAAGAAGGTAAGTATGTGACTTCACGTCAGATCCTTGACCGTCTGAACAAAGAGCTGGTGCACAACGTGGCACTGCGCGTTGACGAAACTGAAGATGCGGATGCATTCCGTGTTTCTGGTCGTGGTGAGCTGCACCTGTCCGTACTGATCGAAAACATGCGTCGTGAAGGCTTCGAGCTGGCAGTATCGCGCCCGAAAGTTATCAACCGCATCATCGACGGTCGCAACCAGGAGCCGTTCGAGAACGTGACGCTGGACATCGAAGAGCAGCACCAGGGTGCTGTGATGCAGGCGATGGGTGAGCGTAAAGGTGACGTTAAAGACATGGTGCCAGATGGCAAAGGTCGTATTCGTCTCGATTACCTGATCCCGGCACGTGGCCTGATCGGCTTCCGTACCGAATTCATGACCATGACTTCCGGTACCGGTCTGCTGTACTCCACTTTCAGCCACTACGACGACGTGCGTCCGGGCGAAATCGGCCAGCGTCAGAACGGCGTGCTGATCTCTAACGGCCAGGGTAAAGCCGTTGCGTTTGCACTGTTCAGCCTGCAGGACCGCGGTAAGCTGTTCCTGGGTCACGGTGCAGAAGTTTATGAAGGCCAGATCATCGGTATTCACAGTCGTTCTAACGACCTGACTGTTAACTGTCTGACCGGTAAAAAACTGACCAACATGCGTGCTTCTGGTACTGATGAAGCCACCACCCTGGTTCCACCAGTGAAAATGTCACTGGAGCAGGCGCTGGAGTTTATCGATGACGACGAACTGGTAGAAGTTACTCCTACCTCCGTACGTATCCGTAAACGTCACCTGACTGAGAATGACCGTAAACGTGCTTCCCGCGGAAGCAAAGACGTTTAATTCTCGCTTAGCGTGAACAATAAATGGCTCCGGTATCGGGGCCATTTTTTTATCTGCTTACCTCACCCCTCTGATATCAGGCCACTGCACCCGCAAATTTTTGCAGCCGATTCCGTTTTCACATTTCCTGTCTCATGCTGGCTGTTCAGTCTCGATTTTTACCGCTAGAGTGAATAGCTCACCGGAACAAAAGGAGATGGCCATGCTGTATATCTTTGATTTAGGTAACGTCATTGTTGATATTGATTTCAACCGTGTGCTGGGCGTATGGAGTGACCTGGGGCGCGTTCCGCTGGCAACATTGCAGAGTCGCTTCCGTATGGGGGAAAGCGTTGAACAGCATGAGCGCGGTGAAATCAGTGATGAGCAGTTCGCAGCAGCTGTTTGTGATGAGCTGGATATTGCGCTGAGCTTTGAACAGTTTGCGGCTGGCTGGCAGGCGGTATTTGTCAGTGTGCGCCCTGAGGTGCTGACGCTGATGCATCAACTGCGTGAGCAGGGCCATCGGGTGGTGATCCTGTCGAACACTAACCGCTTACACTGTCGCTACTGGCTCGCGCAGTATCCGCAGGTGCAGCAGGCTGCCGATCGCCTCTATCTGTCGCAAGAGATGGGCGTGCGTAAGCCGGAGGCGGTTATTTATCAGCAGTTACTGCAACAGGAAGGTATTCCCGCCGATCAGGCGATATTCTTCGATGATAACCTGCCAAATATTGAAGCGGCGCGCGCGCTGGGGATAACCAGCATCCATGTCACGGATGCGAGCGTGATCCCGGCTTACTTTGCTGAGCAGCGCTGAGGTCGGTTGTAATGAAACGAACGCGTTATACCGCACGGGTAATGGCTGCCTGGCTGAAGCTATTGTGGCGGCGCATTGAGCACGACGGCATGACGACCCATGCCGGTAATCTTGCCTATGTCTCTCTGCTGGCGCTGGTGCCGCTGATTGCGGTGGTGTTTGCGCTTTTCGCTGCCTTTCCGGTGTTCTCAGATATCAGCATTCAGTTAAAGAATTTTATCTTCTCCAACTTTGTGCCGGCGGCGGGAAATACCATTCAGCGCTACCTTGAGCAGTTTGTTGCCAACGTCAATAAAATGACGGCGATTGGTGCGGTAGGGCTGATTGTTACCGCGCTGCTGTTAATGTATTCGGTCGACACCGCGCTCAACGCCATCTGGCGCAGCAGCAAAAAACGTTCGCTGGTGTACTCTTTTGCCGTGTACTGGATGATTCTGACGCTTGGGCCGCTGCTGGCGGGAGCCAGCCTGGCGATCAGCTCATATCTGCTATCGATGCGCTGGGTAGAGGTCACGGGCGTCACCACGCTGGTGGATCAACTGCTGCGTATTTTTCCGTTATTGCTGTCGTGGCTGGCATTCTGGCTGTTGTACAGCACGGTGCCAACCACCAGAGTGCCGCCGCGTGATGCGCTGATTGGCGCGCTGGTCGCCGGGCTACTTTTTGAGCTGGGTAAAAAAGGCTTCGCGCTCTATGTTACGATGTTCCCATCGTACCAATTGATTTACGGTGTGCTGGCAGTGATTCCCATTCTTTTTTTATGGGTTTACTGGACCTGGTGTATCGTACTTTTAGGGGCAGAGATTACTGTATCGCTGGACGACTATCGCCAGCTGCGACAAAAAGAACGAGAACAGGCAAACGAGGAACCATGATTGCGTTAATACAGCGAGCGTTGAATGCCAGCGTTACGGTGGCGGGAGAGACCCTCGGTGAAATCGGGCCAGGGCTGCTTATTTTGCTGGGTGTGGAAAAAGGCGATACCGAGCAACAAGCCGTGCGACTGTGCGAACGAGTATTAGGCTATCGCATTTTCGGCGATGAAAACGACAAGATGAATCTGAATGTTCAGCAGGCAGGCGGCAGTGTGCTGGTGGTGTCGCAATTCACCCTCGCGGCGGATACCAACAAAGGGATGCGCCCCAGCTTCTCCGGCGGAGCCGATCCCGCGGAGGCTGAAAGGCTGTACAACTATTTCGTCGGATGCTGCCGGGAAAAAGGCATCGCAACGGAGACGGGTCGCTTTGCGGCGGATATGAAAGTCTCGCTGGTGAATGACGGGCCGGTCACCTTTTGGTTACAGGTGTGAGGCACTTAGCCGAGCGGCAAGGGACAGCGGCGAGCTCTGACAGAGAGAATCACTTTATGTATCACCTTCGTGTACCTGAAACAGCAGAAGAGCTGGATATCTATTATCAGTTTCGTTGGGAGATGCTACGCAAGCCACTCCACCAGCCGCAGGGCTCGGAGCGCGATGCCTGGGACGCGATGGCGCATCACCAGATGGTGGTTGATGAGCAGGGAAAACCGGTGGCGATCGGGCGTCTCTATATCAACGGCGATAACGAAGCGGCGATCCGCTTTATGGCGGTGCATCCTGCGGTACAGGGGAAAGGGCTTGGTACGCTGGTGGCCATGACGCTGGAGTCGGTGGCGCGACAGGAAGGCGTCAAGCGCGTGGTATGCAGTGCGCGTGAGGATGCGGTGGAGTTCTTCGCCAAGCTCGGTTACGTCAACCAGGGTGAAATCACCGCGCCACAGACTACGCCGGTGCGTCACTTTCTGATGATCAAACCGGTAGTAACGCTGGATGATATTCTGCATCGCGCCGACTGGTGCGGTCAGTTGCAGCAGGCGTGGTACGAACATATCCCGTTAAGTGAAAAAATGGGTGTGCGGATTACGCAGTACACCGGGCAGAAATTTATCACCACCATGCCGGAGACCGGCAACCAGAATCCACACCATACGCTGTTTGCCGGCAGCCTGTTCTCGCTGGCGACGCTGACCGGATGGGGGCTAATCTGGCTGCTGTTGCGTGAGCGCCATCTGGGGGGAACCATTATCCTTGCCGATGCGCATATTCGTTACAGCCATGCGATTACCGGTAAACCGGGCGCGGTGGCAAACCTTGGTTCCTTGAGTGGCGATCTCGACCGGCTGGCGCGCGGACGCAAAGCGCGTGTACAGCTTGAAGTTGAACTGTTCGGTAACGATCTGCTGGGGGCGGTGTTTGAAGGGGTATTTATCGTGCTGCCCGCCGATCCCGACGGGCCACTGGAAGAGGGTGGATGCGGTTCGTAAGTTTTACCCCGCGGGCGGTCTCTTCACCGCCCGGCACGCAACATTAACGAACCTCGCCCTGCACCATAGTCTGATGCACATTTTGCTCATTGGCGGTGACTGACAGGGTGCCACTGGCGCTTTGGCGCAACGGCGCCCCCGCAGCCAGGCTGGCGTTCAGTTTCAACTGCATATTCCCTTTGCCCTGTAGCGGAACTGCGGGCCAGCCCCAGTTATGCAGCAAGTCAGTGGCGACCGAGCGCCCGTTAAGCGTTAACGACAGCGTACGCGCGGGATGCTGCGAAACCGTGGCTAATCCTTCCACCATTCCCTCACCGGCAAACGCGCTCATTTCAGTGACGTTAATCTGTTTATCATCGGCGGTTAACGCCAGTGAAGGGTGGCGCACATCGCTGCGGTTAAAGGTGGCTTCCGCCGCATTGAGGTTGAGCTTTCCTGACCAGATCCCCCACTGATGATTGTGTGCCAGCAACAGGCTAGTGCCGTTGCTGTCCAGCGCGGTCATCTGGAAAGGGAACGCCGGATTAATATCAATAATCAAATTACGACTGGCGGAAAAACGGTTTACCGTGACGCTATCCAGCCAGCCGGGAAGCGGTTGCATCCAGCGGTCGCGCCAGTTGTCGGGTAAGGTATATTCCAGTCCGGCAATCACCAGTTCATCCAGCGCCAGCCGTTGCTGGCTGCGCACCCACTCACCCTGCGTGCGGATTAACCCTTTCGCCCAGCGCGAGCTGAACTGCGAAATTTTGATGCCCTGCGGGGAAAAATCGAGATTAGCAATCGGGTCATCCAGCTGTAACTGACCATTAATAAAGCTGCTGGCGTTCATGGACAGCGAACCGCCATCGCTCTCCCAGTCACCGTTGCGTAAGGTGAGGTTCTTCAACGACAGGTCGAGATCGGTCACCGCCCAGTCTGGCCCCTGCATACGCGCATTGGTGATATCAACCCGCTCAAGATGCACGGAAGGCAGCGCCAGCATCGGGGCGAGTAGCGCTGTTAATGACTGGCTGGATTGCAGACGAATATCATTCAGCCGCAGATTGGCGATGCGCCAGTTGCCTTGTTGGTCGCGTTCGGCGTTACCGGTCATTGAACCGCGTGCCAGGTCAGCACCAATATTGCTGAAGACCAGACGCTTATTGTCGATGCGCCCCTGCAACAACACGTTATTACCTGCCACGCCATTGATCGTCATTGAACCGGCGCTCAACTGGAAGCTGGTGGTATCGCCCAGCACATTGCCAACTTTCGGCTGCCACGGCATAACCCCGCCGTTAACCTGTTCGGCGCTGACTGGCAGCACGCTGTGTGGGCTGGTGATCGCCATATCGTTCAGTTGCAGGCGATTGGCCTGCATTGGCCATGCCACACTGCTGTCAGAAACATTCATGGTGCCATCGTTAAGCTCAACGCTGTCAAAATGCAGCGGATCGCTAAACTGGCGCAGCGTAAAACCGAGATCAATCCGTTTGGCGACCAGCACCGCCGGTTGACCATCGTGGCCGAAGGTGACGTCATTCAGAATCAGATGCGAAGGCGAAGATAACTGGTAATCAACTTGAGCCACAGACAGGTGATACTCGGTACGATCGCTTATCCAGCGACTGGTCCAGTCAGCCCCCCAGTGGGTCTGCAACAGCAAAAATAGCGTCACCAGCACCAGCAGCACCAGTAACAGCAGCGTCAGAAAAAATTTGCCGATAAATTTCATCGCACCTTTCCCTATGAATTTCCGGTATCCGGTTGTTATGCCTGAATTACTCAGCCAGCTCAACAGCCTGGATGTAAAGTCAGACAAACTCAGTGAAAAGTCGGGAAGAATTGTGGGCGAGGTCAGCCTCGCCCATGCAGGGTTACTTCTCTTGCGGGAAAATCAGGTTCAGCACAATGGCGGTGATACCGCCAGCAGCGATGCCGGAAGAGAGCAGGGTTTTCAGCCAGTCAGGGGCGAATTGCAGGATCAGCGGCTGTTGTGAAACACCCAGACCCACCGCCAGTGATAAGGCAATAATCATAATCGCGCGGCGATTTAACGGTTCGCGTGACACGATACGCACGCCGGATGCGGCAATCGTACCAAACATCACGATGGTCGCGCCGCCCAGTACCGGCTCCGGAATATGCTGCACAAAGCCGCTCACTGCCGGGAACAGGCCGAGAACGATCAGCATCAGTGCCACGACAAAGCCGACATAGCGACTGGCGACGCCGGTAAGCTGGATCACGCCGTTATTCTGACCAAAGCAAGAGTTGGGGAAGGTATTAAACAGTGCTGAAACGCAGGAGTTAAGGCCATTTGCCAGCACGCCACCTTTCAGCCGCTTCATATACAGCGGGCCGCTTACCGGTTGCTCGGAAACATCGGAGGTCGCGGTAATATCACCGATGGTTTCCAGCGAGGTCACCATAAATACCAGCATCAATGGAATCAGCAGGTTCCAGTCAAAGCCGAGGCCGTAATAGAGTGGGGTCGGTACGGCCACTAACGGGCTTTCGCTTGCCGCGATATTCTCCGGCAGCATGCCGAGCGCCCAGGCTAAAAGATAACCGACCGCCATGGCGATCACCAGTGAGGCGACGCGCAGATAAGCATTACGCTGGCGGTTCAGCAGGATAATCACCGCCAGTACCGCACCGGCCAGCAGCAGATTTTTGGGTGCGCCGAAAGTGTGATCGTTCATCGCGGCAAAGCCACCGCCGATAGAGGTCAGGCCAACCTGGATCAGTGACAGGCCGATAATCATCACCACAATTCCTGATACCAGCGGCGTGATAATGCGTCTGGCAAGATGCAATACGCGCGACAGCAGCATTTCGGTACAGGAGGCCACCATCAGGGTGCCAAACAGCGCGGCCATCATCGTCGGAACATCAGCTCCGCCATTTTTCAGTGCCAGTCCGCCCATAATCAGCGGCGTCACAAAGTTAAAGCTGGTGCCCTGAATTGACAGTAATCCCGAACCGACCGGCCCCCAGGTTTTGATCTGCAAAATCGACGCTACGCCAGAGGCAAACAGAGACATGCTGATAATGTGCCGGGTATCTTGCGCCGGTAATCCCAGAGCCTGACAAATCAGTAGTGCTGGCGTGATAACGGCGACAAACATTGCCAGCAGATGCTGACTGGCAGCAAACAGCGTTTGCGGCAGCGGTGGTCGATCTTCGAGCCGGTAAATCAGCTCACTTTTAGCGTTAGGTACGGGGTTACGATTTGCAGCAACAGCATCGATATCGGCGGACATTTTCACGGTTCCCAGGCGACAAAGTGGCGATTTTAATCTTCTGCCAGGTAAAAGCAATCGTTTGCCAGTGCTGTAATCATCCTTAGTCGCGAGATCACCGCACATCAGGCTTAATCGAACGGGCGGATAACCACTACGCTTAAACCAGTCCGCAATGTTGCGGGTAACAAATTATGAGGTACCGATGAGTCACGTTTTTATTATTGGATCGACTGGCGGCGTGGGTCGCCGTCTGAGAAAACGACTGAGCGCGTCTGGTCATCAGGTTACCGGACTGCATCGTAAACCGGAGCAGGCTGCCGGGCTGGCCGAGGATAACGTCAGGCCGGTCGAGCTTGATCTGCTGACGACGGACAGCGAGACCCTGGCACAAGCGATGCAGGGCAGTGATGTGGTAGTGTTTTCCGCCGGTGCTGCCGGTGCAGGCATCGAATTAACTGACGGCATTGATGGTCGTGGTGCACAAATCGCAGCAGAAGCGGCACGTATCGCTGGCGTTAAGCGCTTTTTACTGGTTTCTGCTTTCCCGGATGCCGGACGCGGCAAACAGATTTCGCCCACGTTTGAGCACTATATGAAGGTTAAGCGTCAGGCGGATGTGATGCTGGCGGCGACCGATTTAGACTGGGTTATTTTGCGCCCCGGCACCCTGACAAATGAACCGGGCAGCGGCAAAGTTAATGTCGGCCTGGCTATCGCCTATGGTGAAATCTCCCGCGAAGATGTGGCTGCGGTGCTGCACAGTCTGGTCGAGCACGACGAAGTGAAACGGGTGATTATTGAGCTGACGGAAGGAGAGCAGCCGATCGACCGCGCGGTGCAGCAGATCGGCGCTTACAGCGGGCGCTAAAAAAGACTCAGGCGTTGGTATAACGCTCGGTTTCTGGCAGCCAGCGCTCAATCAACGCCTGTGCCTGTTGCGGATAATGCTGGTGGATATGGCGCGCCACGCGCTGCACCTCCGGGATCATTGCCTGATCGCGCAGCAGATCGGCGACTTTAAACTCGGCATTACCGGTCTGCCGGGTGCCGAGCATCTCACCCGGGCCACGGATTTCCAGGTCACACTGAGCAATCACAAAGCCATCATTGCTGTCGCGCAGCACCTGCAGACGCTTCTGGGCGGTTTTACTCAGGGGTGCCTTATACAGCAGCACACAGTGCGAGGCGACAGCGCCACGACCCACGCGACCACGCAGCTGGTGCAGCTGTGCCAGCCCCAGCCGTTCCGGGTTTTCAATAATCATCAGGCTGGCATTAGGCACATCCACCCCAACTTCAATCACCGTGGTCGCAATCAGCAGCTGAATCTCACCCTGTTTAAATGACTGCATCACTGCCTGTTTTTCCTGCGGCTTCATGCGGCCATGTACCAGCCCGACATTCAGCTCCGGCAGCGCAATTTTCAGCTCTTCCCAGGTCGCTTCAGCCGCCTGGGCTTCCAGCAGTTCTGACTCTTCAATCAGCGTGCAGACCCAGTAAGCCTGACGCCCCTCTTCGCCACAGGCGCTTTTCACCCTGGCAATAATATCGGCGCGGCGAGTATCGGGGATGGCCACGGTGGTCACCGGCGTACGTCCTGGCGGTAGCTCATCGATGGTTGAGGTATCGAGATCGGCATAGGCGGTCATCGCCAGCGTGCGCGGAATTGGCGTGGCGGTCATAATCAGCTGGTGAGGATGGAAACCCTGCTCCTCGCCTTTTTCCCACAGCGCCAGACGCTGGTGGACGCCGAAACGGTGCTGTTCATCGATAATCACCAGCGCCAGGCCATTAAACTGCACCTGCTCCTGGAAAATCGCATGGGTGCCGACAATCATCGACACCTGCCCGCTGGCAATGGCTTCCTGCTGTGCCTGACGCGCTTTACCTTTCTGCTTACCGGCCAGCCAGCCGACTTCAATCCCTAACGGAGCAAACCACTGGCGGAAATTGTTGGCGTGTTGTTCAGCCAGTAGCTCGGTAGGCGCCATCAGCGCCACCTGCTTACCATAAGCAATCACATCCAGCGCCGCCAGCGCGGCAACCAGGGTTTTGCCTGAACCGACATCGCCCTGAACCAGACGCATCATCGGGTAGTCATGCGACAGGTCACGTTCAATCTCTTCCACCACCCGTCGCTGTGCGCCGGTAGGTTTAAACGGCAGTGCCGCCAGCAACTTATTGCTCAGCTCATGTCTGGCGGGCATGGGTAGCGCATGATAGCGCTGAGCACCGGCGCGTACCGCCAGCATACTGAGATTATGTGCCAGCAATTCTTCCATAATCAGCCGACGCTGCGCCGGATGTTTACCGCTTTCCAGATCGGCCAGCGCCATATCCGGCGGCGGACGATGCAGCGTGCGCAATGCAGTGGGCAGGCTAATCATGCCCTGGCTTAAATCGGGTGGCAGCAATTCCGCAATGGCGCAGGTTTCCAGCAGGGTTAACGCCTGTTCGGTAAGATTGCGCAGCGTTGCCTGGCGGACGCCTTCGGTAGTGGAATACACCGGGGTCAGCGTCTCCTGTAACTCGGTCACGCTGTTTTCACCCTGCACACGATACTCAGGATGGATAATTTCGGCACCGCGCTGCCCGCGCTTAATCTCGCCATAGGCCGTGACGCGCTTGCCCGGCGCCAGGCTGTTTTTCATTCCGGCATTGAAATTAAAGAAGCGCATGGTGAGCACGCCGCTGCCGTCGCTGATCTGACAGGTCAGCATCCGGCGACGACCAAAACTGATATCGGTATGCAGCACTTCACCTTCTACCGTGGCATAGATACCCGGTAGCAGAGCGTTGATGGTGTAGAGTTGAGTGCGGTCTTCATAACGCAGCGGGAGATGCAGCAGGATATCTTGCACGGTGTGCAAGCCGAGCTTCGCCAGCTTGCCAGTCTGACTGGCACCGACGCCGGAGAGAGTACTCAGGGGAACGGCATCCAGCAGACGACCTGTCACTTTTTCACCGAAGCCTGCATGGTTGTCCACCATGCGTCATCAGCCACCACTTCGCCACTGTCATTGATTTGCGGATAAGGCAGACCTTTGTGTTTGGCGACGCGCGCCAGCACCGGATAGCCGCCTTCAAACAGCAGGCGCTGCTGTTCCGCATAATCCAGGGTGCTGCTGGTGCGCTGGTACATACCGGCATTCTGACGCTGACGCTGTGCTTCATACAGAATCAGCGCCGAGGCCACGGAGACATTCAGTGACTGAACCATACCGATCATCGGAATAATGATATCCTGGTCGGCCAGATCCAGCGCTTCCTGCGTGATGCCGGTTTTCTCTTGTCCCATCAGAATGCAGGTGGGGCGCGTGTAATCTATCTCGCGGAAATCCACTGCTTTATCAGAAAGATGCGTCGCCAGAATCTGCATGCCCTGGCTTTTAAGATGGCCGACGGCATCGCCGATAGTACGGTGAGTTTTCACCTGCACCCAGCTGTTACTGCCAGCCGCCGATGACACCATGGTGCGCATGCGGTTGCCAGGCCAGACGGCGTGTACTTCGTGAACGCCAACCGCGTCGGCCGTGCGAATCACGGCAGACACGTTATGTGGCTTATGAACTTGTTCCATGCAGACGGTCAGATCATGCTGACGTGCGGCAAGCATCTCTTGAATACGGGCAAAGCGTTGGGCATTCATGCTTAATTTCGGTTACGGTGAACTTTAATCACATCCGGCATAACGCGAATTTTGCGCATGATGTTGGCCAGATGCACGCGGTCACGGGCGGTCAGGCGAATAAACGCGCTATACACACGGCCATCTTTCTCTTCAGTATTCAGGCTCTGAATATTCGACGCGGCGGTGTTAATGGCTGCGGTCAGATTTGCCAGTGCGCCCTGGTGGTTAAACATATCCACCTTAATTTCGGCGACAAACTCCTGCTCGGTCTCTTTATCCCACTCAACCGCCATGAATTTTTCTGGCTCTTTCTGGTAGCCACGAATATTACGGCAGGATTCATGGTGAACCACCAGTCCTTTACCTGGGCTGACGTGCGCGACAATTGGATCGCCCGGAATCGGACGGCAGCATTTGGCGAAGGTAATCAGCACGCCATCAGCGCCTTTGATCGGCAACTTGCTGCGTGAGTGATTCGCGGACTGAACCGGTGCGGCCTGCTCGTTATGCTGCAGGTTTTTCGCCACCACCACGCTCATCGCGTTGCCCAGACCGATCTCTGCCAGCAAATCGTCCAGCGAGGCAAGCTTCATACGCTCAAGCTCTTGCTGAATATTTTCCGCAGGAATCTCGGCCAGTTTACGGCTACCGCCCAGCGCATGATTCAGCAGACGACGTCCAAGGCTGACGGAGTCATCGCGTTTCAGGTTCTTCAGCAACTGACGGATTTTCGCGCGTGCTTTCGAGCTGACGACGAAGTTGAGCCATGCGGCATTAGGACGTGCACCCGGTGCGGTAATGATTTCCACCGTCTGGCCACTGGTCAGTGGTTGCGACAGCGGATAAGGCTGGCGATCGACACGTGCGCCGACGCAGGCATGACCGATATCGGTATGCACGGCATAGGCAAAATCGACCGGAGTGGCACCAGCAGGCAGCTCGACGATGCGGCCTTCAGGGGTGAAAACGTAAATCTCATCAGGGAACAGATCGGATTTTACGCTTTCGATAAATTCAAAGGAGCTACCGGCACTCTGCTGCAATTCCAGCAGACTTTGTAACCAGCGCTGGGCGCGAATCTGCGCCGTGGTGCTGCTTTCGCCCTGTTCTTTATAAGCCCAGTGTGCGGCAACACCCATTTCAGCCATCTGATCCATATCTTCTGTACGGATCTGCACTTCAACCGGGACGCCATGTGGCCCAATCATTGAAGTATGCAGCGACTGATAGCCGTTGGCCTTTGGGATGGCAATATAATCTTTTACTCGTCCCGGACGCGGCTTGTACAAGCTGTGCATCTGACCCAGCACGCGATAACAGGTATCCACATCACGGACGATAACGCGGAAGGCGTAGATATCCATGATTGAGTGAAAACGCTGCTCTTTCAGGTGCATCTTGCAGTAGATCGAGTAGAGATGTTTTTCGCGACCGCTGACGCGGCAGGAAATACCGGCCTCCTGCAGGCGACCGTCAATTTCAGAGAGGATCTTCTGAATCATCTCTTTACGGTTACCGCGCGCGGCTTTCACCACTTCTTTGATCACGCGGTAGCGGTTAGGGTAGAGCGCCTCAAAACCCAGCTCTTCCAGCTCGGTTTTCAGGTGATGAATACCCAGTCGGTGAGCCAACGGACTGTAAATCTCCAGCGTTTCCAGTGCGATACGGCGACGCTTGTCCGGGCGCAATGACCCAAGGGTACGCATATTATGCGTGCGGTCGGCCAGCTTAATCAGAATGACGCGGATATCCTGCACCATCGCCATGATCATCTTGCGAAAGTTTTCTGCCTGCGCCTCTTTCTTATCGCGGAATTTCAGCTTATCCAGTTTGGATACGCCTTCAACCAGTTCGGCAACGCTTTTGCCAAACAGCTGTTCCATATCCTGATAAGTCGCGGGAGTGTCTTCGATCACATCATGCAGAAGCGCGGCCATGAGAGTTTCATGGTCGAGCTTCATTTCAGCGAGAATACAGGCGACAGCAACCGGATGGGTGATATAAGGCTCACCGCTGGAGCGTGTCTGTCCCTCGTGGGCATCACGTGCGACAAGATAAGCTTGCTTGAGGCGCTTAATCTGGTCCTCAGGCAAGTATTTTTCAATCAGCTGATTGAGGCTTTCAAACAGATACAAGGCGAGCCTTCCGGCAGCTAATTAACGACGACCTTCAGCGATAGCGGTTACTGCTTGTAACTCAGCAGCTTCCTGCTCTTGCTGTTCCTGGCGATCACGAACGTCCAGAATCTGGTTAGTGATCAGGCCTTCTTCGATTTCACGAAGAGCGATAACGGTAGATTTATCGTTTTCTTCAGGAACCAGTGCATCTTTACCGCCAACCTGCATCTGACGTGCGCGACGTGCAGCGACCAGAACCAGGTCAAAACGGTTACCAATTTTCTCTACTGCGTCCTGTACGGTTACGCGTGCCATAAGTGTGATACTCCACGGGTGACGAAATGACTCGGCATCATACTGAAAGTGTCTTCAGTCTGCCAATAGTTTGCTGATTAAAGCATCATGTCGGGCTTTTTGACGGCCCATTCGCAGACGCTCGGCACGAATGATGTGTTTAAGGTCTGAAACTGCCAGATCAAAATCATCATTCACAATTAAATAGTCGTACTCAGCGTAATGGCTCATTTCCGCGACGGCTTGCGCCATACGCTTTGCGATCACCTCTTCGCTGTCCTGCCCACGGCCGCGTAAACGGCGGTCGAGTTCATCTTTAGACGGCGGCAACACAAAAATGCTGCGTGCCTGCGGCATTCTCTGACGAATCTGCTGCGCACCTTGCCAGTCGATATCGAGAAAAACATCCACACCGGTGGAGAGCACCTGCTCAATCGCCTTGCGGGATGTGCCGTAATAATTACCAAAAACTTCAGCATGCTCAAGGAAAGCATCTTCACCAATCATCGCTTCAAACTCAGGTTTGGAAACGAAGTAGTAATGCTCACCGTGATTCTCACCGGGACGAACGTTACGCGTGGTGTGCGATACGGACACCTGGGTATCGTACAGCGGTTGCGTTTTCAGCAGTGCCTGAATCAGACTGGATTTTCCCGCGCCGCTTGGGGCGGAAACAATAAAAAGCGTGCCTTGAGCCATGATTATTCTTGAAGTGTCTTAAAATGCGGAGTCTGTTTCCTGCACAGTATACACAGCTTCAGTCCACCATGCAGCGTTTGCACCCTCCCTCACCGTTTTTTCTTCGTTTTCCGGCAAATTACGCATTTTTTTTCGCCATTTTCAGCGTTGCAGAAAAACTTTCGGGCCTGCTTTCCAGAGCTTGCAGTTGCCGATGGTGTTTTTTGCCACCGCCACCTTTACTGTCAGCAGGTCAATAAGGGAGAGAAAAAATGGCAGGGATACGCTGGCTGGCACTTACGGCGTTGCTGTTCAGCCCAATCGGACAGGCAATCTGTCCGGTTTGGGCGCCGACAACCGCGCGCGAGGAAATAGCACAATTACAACATCAGCTTAATCAATGGGATGAGGCCTACTATCAGCAAGGGCAAAGCCCGATTGATGATGCTCTCTATGATAGCCTGCACCAGCGTTTGCAGCAGTGGCAGCGCTGCTATCAGCCTGCCTCGGCACCGCGCGAGCCGCAAACCGGTCAGGGAAATCTCTGGCACCCGGTCGCCCACACCGGAGTAAAAAAGCTCGCGGACCAGCAGGCAGTTGCTCACTGGATGCAGGGCAAAGCGGCGCTCTGGCTACAGCCAAAAGTGGATGGTGTGGCAGTGACGCTGGTGTATAAGCAGGGAAAACTGGTTGATGCCATCAGCCGCGGCAATGGCATACAGGGAGAATCCTGGCTGGAAAAAGTGCGACAAATTAGCGCAATTCCGCAGAAAATCACTACTGCCCGTCAGCAAGTGGTCTTGCAAGGCGAGCTTTATCTGCCGATGACCGATCATCAGCAGGCGATTGCAGGCGGCGCGAATGCGCGGGCTCAGGTTGCCGGTGCGCTGATGCGCCATGGCGATTCTCCGCTACTGGGTAAACTGGGGATATTTATCTGGGCGTGGCCTGATGGCCCTTTATCAGTGCCGGAGCGGTTAACTCAGCTCAGGGCTTTTGGTTTTGGTATGGAATCGCACTGGACGGAACGGGTAGAGACAGTGGAGCAGGTCGCGCGCTGGCGCGAGCAGTGGTTTCGGCAGCCGCTGCCGTTTGTCAGCGACGGTGTGGTGCTGCAACGCGAGCAGCGTTCGGCCGGCAAACACTGGCTGCCGGGGCAGAGTGAGGATATCGCCGCGTGGAAGTACACACCACCAATGATCACCACGGAAGTGCTGTCGGTTGATTTTCCCATTGGACGTACCGGAAAAATTGCCGTGGTGCTGAATTTACTGCCGGTACAACTGGATGATAAAAGCGTGCGGCGGGTCAGTCTGGGCTCACTGCGCCGCTGGCAGGAAGCCGATATTGTTGCCGGTGACCAGGTCGCGATCAGTCTGGCAGGGCAAGGGATACCCCGCTTCGAGGGAGTGGTATGGCGGGTGAAGCAGCGTGAAAAAGCGATCGCGCCCGATCCGCAGGATCATCACTATCTGAGTTGCCTGCAAAATACCCCGGCGTGTCGCGAGCAATTTCTCGCGCGGTTATCCTGGTTAAGTCAGAAATCGGTACTGGATATGCCCGGTATTCAGCGTCGAAGCTGGCAGCGATTAATGCAGATGGACAGCTTCAGTCATCTGTTTTCCTGGCTGACGGTGAGTGTCGGTCAATTGCATGCCTTACCTGGGATCAGTGAAGTCAGAGCGCAGAATCTTTGGCACAGCTTTCAGCTAAGTCGTCAGCAACCGTTTAAACGCTGGGTTAAGGCACTGGGCGTCCCGATACCGGAAGCGGCATTGAATGCCATGACGGATAACAGCTGGCAGCAACTGCTGGCTCGGGATGAGCAAAGCTGGCAAACGCTGCCTGGTGTGGGGGAGACGCTGGCAAAGCGCATCACCCGTTTTCTTGCGGACGAAAGCGTCAGAAGCCTGATCGCTTTTCTGCAGCAGGAGCTTGAGATGCATTAAGCAACGCAGGCGGAATGGCTTCGCCTGCGGCCGTTAATGTTCGGGGTGCGGATAGTTAAAGATTGGCAGCCCCAGTTTGTAACGCAATGCCAGCAGTCGGGCAATAAAGCCAGCCAGCAGAGTAATAATGATAATGAACTCATGCGACAGCGGGGTTTTCAGCAGCAAGATGTAAAGCCAGCTGGAAGCGAAGGCAATACCGGCGTACAGCTCTTTCTGAAATACCAAAGGTATGCGGTTACAAAACATATCACGCAATACTCCACCAAATACGCCGGTGACTACCGCACTGATTGCCGCAATGATGGATGCATGACCCATATCCAGGGCGATTTTGGTACCAAGAATTGAGAAAACCACCAGACCTAACGCATCGAGCACCAGAAACACTTTACGCAGATGCGTCATTAGCGGGGCAACCACGGTGGTGACTACCGCGGCAGCGGCCACAATCATGATGTATTCCGGGTGTTTAACCCAGCCAAGTGGGTAGTGACCCAGCAGCATATCGCGCACAGATCCGCCTCCAATGGCGGTAACAGAGGCGATGATAATCACGCCAAACATATCCATTTTACGGCGTCCTGCGGCCAGTGCGCCGGTCATCGCTTCTGCCGTAATACCAATGATATAGAGAACGGTAAGTAACATGCTTAACTCCTGAAAAATCGCCGGCAAGACTATGTGTTTTACGCACGCATGACCACTGAGATTTTCTAAAGGTAATCAATCAGGCTTAGATAAACTGATGGTGATATGTTATTTATATCATATTTAACAATAAGTTATATAAAAATCTTTGCGATTAGACGATTAGATTTATTAATTACTGGATTGCTTAATTCACAACGTTTTATGCCTGCAAGCTAAATGAAATGCTGAAGAACGTAAAACAGTAATATGCCACTGATTGACAGACGCAGGCGCATAAATTTATAAAAATATTAGCTAAACCATTTAGATTCTGTTGAAAAGTGTCGCGTTAATTATATAGCACACCACGTGCAGTATTTATCATCCTTAACAGGCGAGAAAGATTAATATCTCATTATTTTATCTGTAGGTAATAAATATGTAATCTGGAGCTGTTGGCAAAAAGGCTCTTTTTTCTGGCGTCTTATCAGGATGATACACAGGTATTCGTGAACGGAATGAAAACACAAAAGCATGATGTCATCTTTTTCTCTTCAGATGTCCTGGCGGCAACAGGACTTTGTGAAGTTTTTAGTCATTTACCGGTAAAATTAAAAATTCTTGCGGTAGAGGATATGCATGACATTGTTTTTCATTGCGAAAAGCACCGGCCAAAGCTGATTGTCTATTTGTTTCACGAAAATATGGCGTTAGGTGGTGTACTACAACGTATCTTTATCCATCAGCAAAATTATCCGGATGTGCGTCAGTTGGTTATCACCTGCAAACTGCTACCCATTTTTTCTGCGCTAACTGAGTATTTTTCCACGTTCAATGTCATATCTCTGAAGACACCGCTGGCGGAGTTATCATGGGTGCTTACCGCAGAACTGATGGGGCTGCGCAGCCAGCTACTCAAAGAGAGTTATGCTGATGTCATGCTTTCTGATCGCCAGCTGAAAATATTATTAATGCTTTCATGGTCATATAGTGCCGATCAAGTAGGTCAACGGCTGGGTATTACGGATAAAACGGTATATGCACATAAACTGAATGCACTGGCGCGCTTGCAGATTAATAGTAGACAAGACATGGCCGATCTGTTTGCCGTGATTGATGAATTAAGAATGATCGTGACAATGTTGCGTAATCGGCCTAAAGAGAAAGAGATGGCAGAAGCACGTACCGACAACATAATGCCACCTCTGGTATGGAAAAATGCACGATAAACGCCTGCCAATCAGGAGGTCATTAATGCATGTAAGGTTTGTAGATCGCGCTTTACCCATGCAATGTCATGTTCAAACTTCTCATCTGACATTAAGAGCTGGCGAAAAACGGTAACGACAATTTCCGCTCCTTCCTGATTAGCAATAATGCGCATCGGTATATAAACCTCTTTACCAAAGCCGGTATCAACATAGTGATCCATCACGCCCAGGCTATTGTATTCGGTAAAGCGAATTTTCACGGTGCCTTCCGGCCCTTTCGCTTTCCAGTAGTGCCCTTCCTGAACCAATGGTGCGTGGCTCAGGCCTGAAGCCCATTTCGAAAAGTATTCAGGTTTCCAGATCGTTTCATAAAGATCCTGCCAGTTGCGTGGAATGGTCAGGCTGATGGAGCGTGATGGCAGCATGTTACCTCCTGAAATATCGCCGATTACTGATTTAAGCACTGAAGCTGGCAGAAGGGAACGGGATTCACAGAATTAGCCGCCAGTAGTGAGCTGGCGCAAGTTTTTCTAGCGCTCATTGGCAGAAAGCCAGGTGTTGACAGGAAGATGCTCATACAAAAAATATCAATATATAAATAATTCAACATTTCATATGTCGTATGAATTTTTCTGAAGCTGATTTCAATATGAAATTTAAGGCTTTTTTTGATATCTGGATATAAATCCGGGAATGATAATAAAGAATTAATGAACTTAGATTTTAAGGATTATCTTATTTATGCCTGGTGACGTGACAAATTCATCATTTGTGCTTGATAAAAATTAAACAATTAAATATATTTCTCTCTCTGGCCGCATCGGGGGACAGTGACATGAGTACACCGGGCTTAATAGCGATTATTATTTTATTTTTTCTTGTTATTCTCTTTTGCTTTATTCAGCATTTGAAAAGCACATCAAGAAATAAAATTATCTACAAAAAAAAGAAATGATCATCTGAGCTAATTAAATAAATATTTATGAAATAATTGAGTGTTTTTTTCTGCCAGCGATATCAATATCCATGATGTGTATGCTTACTTTATTCGGGGGACTGAAATGTACAGCATCCATTCAAGCGACAGCTTGCTGGGATTTTCTATTTCTTCTGTAGTTTCATACTTAAAACATGACAGAGGGAAGGCAGGATTTTCAAAAAGAATATGTTTTACCGACCAGTATTATGAACAGCTCGAATCGTTAGTCAGTAAGTCTCTCGAAGATAAAAGTGAAATTGTAGTCATTTTTACACATCAACATCATAGCCCCATAAACATCGGTGGTCTTATTATTCTTATTAGTCTTCATACGTCATTGTCTGGCATTTATCAGTTGTTTTTTAACCTGTCAGCTAAGCAAGATTTTTTTCTCAAAGAAGTCATGTTATCTCAGACTGAAAAGTTATTTTTGTTTTTGTATTATAAAAACTGGGATGTGGGCATGATCTCTTCTTTTCTTGGTTTACAGGTAAAGACAGTGATAAATACGAAGTACTTCTTAAAGAAAAAATACGGAATCAAAGACGATATTATGTTTGTCACTCTGTCGAAAGTTACTTTTATTTACTTTAACAGCTTTAGTTAACGCAGTACTAAAAAAGCCCGATTGCACGGGCTTCGATTGAGGTACTGGCAGTTACGCAGATGCGGAATGCACCACGCGTACCGGAACCGATTTGTATGACGGTGTACCGCTTTCCTTATCAATATAATCAAGCGGCACCAGAATGTTGGCTTCAGGATAGTAAGCACCGACCGATCCGGGTGCGATGTTGTATGCAATCACCGTGATATTTTCCAGGCGCAGCTTTCTTCCCGATACCACTGTCTCAATGTCTACCCGATCGCCATGCTCCAGGCCGCGCTTGTCGAGATCAACGTCATTCATAAACAGGATGTCACGGCGACCAAACACGCCCCGGTAGCGATCATCCATGGCATAGACCGTGGTGTTGTACTGATCGTGGCTGCGCAGCGTAATCAGCCGCAACACATCATCGCCCTGTACATCGGCATCTTCATGCACTCCATTGAATACCGAGAACATGGCTTTACCCGAGTCTGTTGGCCATTTCAGTTCGGTGGGCGGCAGTGGCATACGGAATCCGCCCGGGATAGCGATACGCTGGTTATAGTTGTCAAAACCCGGAACTGTTTTCTCAATCAAATCACGAATCCTGCTGTAATCCGCTATCAGTTCCGCCCATGGCACTTTCGTCTCCGGCAATACCGCACTGGCCATACCGGCGATGATGGCAGGTTCAGAACGTAACAGCGGCGAGGCGGGCTTCAGTTTGCCTGACGACGCATGCACCATCGACATGGAGTCTTCCACCGTGACCGCCTGCCGACCACTGGCCTGCGTATCAAGCTCGGTACGGCCGAGGCAGGGCAGAATATAGCTCTCACGGGCAACCAGTAAATGTGAGCGATTCAGCTTGGTGCCAATATGAACACTTAATTCCAGCGCTTTCATCGCCGGAAAACACTTTTCCGGGTCGGGTAAAGCGACGGCGAAATTGCCTCCCAGACAAATCAATGCTCTGGATGTGCCGTCGACCATTGACTGCATTGCTTTGACCGCGTCATGCCCATGTTGCTCAGGCGGCACAAAACCAAATACCTTTTCCAGCTGCGCCAAAAAGGCTTTCGACGGTTTCTCGGTAATGCCAACGGTTCTGTTGCCCTGCACATTGGAGTGACCGCGCAGCGGACAAATTCCGGCGCCTGGTTTGCCAAAATTCCCGCGCATTAACAGCAAATCGGCAATTAAACGCACGGTTGCGGTGCCTTTATTATGTTGGGTAACTCCCATGCCGTAAGTCACGATAGTTGCACTGGATTTGGCATAGGCGGCCGCGACCGCGGCGAGTTGCTGGCGCGTCAGCCCGGATTCATTTTCGATATCCTGCCAACCGGTTGCGGCCAGATCGGCCGCTGAAAGATCAAAACCTTGCGTATGGGTTGCGATAAAATCGTGATCGATAATGTCGCCCTGTTGTTCATCAAGGACCAGCAGCGCCTTCATAATTCCTTTCAGCGCGGCGGCATCGCCCCCTGCCTTAACCTGATAGTAAGTCGAAGCGATATCGGTTGAACTGTACGTTGCCATCTCAATCACGTTTTGTGGATCGGCAAAACGTTCAAGCGCACGCTCGCGCAGCGGATTAAACACGATGATTGGCACGTTGCGCCTGGCCAGTTCATGCAGAGTGCCCATCATACGCGGATGGTTAGTACCCGGATTGTGTCCAATTGAGATAATCAGTTGTGCATCGTCGAAGTCGTCCAGCGATACCGTGCCTTTGCCAATACCAATCGACCGCGGTAGCCCGACACTGGTGGCTTCGTGGCACATATTGGAACAGTCGGGGAAGTTATTGGTGCCATATTCGCGCGCAAAGAGCTGAAACAGCCAGGCCGCCTCGTTGGATGCGCGGCCTGAGGTGTAGAACTCCACCTGGTCCGGCGACAGCATACCCCGCAGGATTTCTCCGATGCGATTGAACGCTTCGTCCCACTCGACGGCACGCAGAGTGTCGGTGCCAGGATCATACGCCAGTGGATGCGTCAGTCGGCCATAACCTTCTAATTCAAAATCTGTTTTCTGCAACAGCGAGCTGACCGTATGCTGCGCCAGAAACTCGGGGGTCACACGTTTGCTGGTCGCTTCCCAGGTCACGGCTTTCGCACCGTTTTCGCAAAACTGGAATGTCGAGTGGTGCTCTTTGTCTGGCCAGGCACAGCCGGGACAGTCGAAGCCGTCGGGCTGATTGGTGCGCAGCAGAGTAGCGGGTGCTTCCAGCGTATCCATTTGCGTGCGTACCGAGATAGCCGTGGCTTTCAGCGCTCCCCAACCGCCGGCGGGGCCGTCATATGACCGAACTCCCGGCACTGCGCGTCTTTTTTTTGGCATATGAACTCCTGAGCGACCTGCATTTAGGGATAGATTGATGACAACGGGAGACAGTCAATGGATTGAGCTTAGTCGGCGATAAATCTTTCCGCCAAAAGGGGGCTGGGATGATGTCAGCAAAGATGGGACCGTGGTCCCATCTTAAAAAGTTGATTAATTTTGTGGCTGGCGCTTAATCAATCATTGCGCCCTGGTCGAGGATCATTTCCGGGCCATGCTTGATATTAAGCGTCAGGCCGCTGGTTTTTAACTCAGCGTTACGGACGCGTACCCCCTGCGTGGCATCAATACGGACATTCTCAAAGGTAAAGCCACTCAGTGGCGCCTCTGGCACGCCAATAATAAAGCCTGCCGCTTTACTGTTGCCGGTGGACGTCAGGTTTGACACGGTAATATTGCTGAAATGGGGTGTTTTCACCGCATCAAACGGCTGTTTTGCATCACTGTCCGGCGGATAGATTTGTTCACCGAGAGTAAATCCACCTTCGGCCACCATTTTATCCACCTCGGCTTGCACGATAGGCGCTGCTTTATAGTAGCCAGAAAACACCAGCGGCACTTCAACATCAACCATTTTGGTATTGCGATAGACGATATTTTTCACCTCACCGCCTTTACCGCGCGGTGTTTTAATACGGATGCCATACATTGATCCAATAAATTCGTTATTCTCCACCAGCACGTTATTCACACCGCCGGAAGTTTCACTGCCGATTGAAATGCCCCGTCCCTGTAATAGCTTGTTATTGGCGATATAGATATTATCTACCGCACCATCAGGATAACGGGCCGACGGTTTCTCGGCTTTAATTGCAATATGGTCATCGTTACAGTCAATGTAATTATTGGTGATTCGAATATTACGGCTGTCAATCGGGTCAATGGCATCGGTGTTGGGTGCATGCCATGGAGAAGTAATCCGGGTGTTATTAATATCGATATTACTGGAATTGCGCATCACGACATGAAAGCTTGGCGAGTTCGTCAGGTGAACGCCGTCCACCAGCACATTATCCGCCCGCGTCATATAAATCAGGCGAGGACGGTCGGTGCCTCCTTTTTTGCCGGTGGCGCGGATATTCTCGCGCCATCTTTCCCACCATACCGCACCCTGGCCATCAATGGTGCCTTCACCGGTAATGGCGACATTGCTGACGTCGGCAATGCTGATAAACGGCAGCCATTTATTTTCGGCTTCGCCATGCTTATTTCTCTGGCTGGCACGATACGCGCTTACTTCAGTGGAGGCGACGATGGTGGCATTTTTAGCCAGATTCAGACGAATATTACTTTTTAAAAATAGTGGGTTGACCAGGTAATTACCCGCAGGCACTTCCACTGTTCCGCCACCGGCAGCGGCACAATCATCAATGGCTTTCTGAAATGAGCCGGTATTTAATGCAATCTGTAAGCGATGGCCTTCAGCACCGTAGTGCGTGACATCGCAGACTTTATCGGGAAATTTGACGGAAGAGGCGGCAGAGGCGACGCCAGCAGTGGCTAACAGGCAGGAGGCCATGACAGGTAAGGCTAGACGAGTATACATGCTGATCCTTTGCTGGGTAGATTAATGAAACGCTGTTTCATTAATCTACAGATATCGTCTGGCCGGTATAACTCTGGCGTTCGCAATTCGTGATAACCGTCGATTAACTGCTCAAAATTATGGGCAAATGCCTGAGGGAGGATGTGCGATTGCAAAGAATGGCTGCATTGATCCAATAGGGACATATGCCAATTCGCAAACATGCGCTTCGGGACACACAGTGACACACCACAATAAAGAAATAGCCCGTAATTAAGGGCTATTTGTGGGTGTGTTAGCTTGAGTGAGACTACGCGAGATCGCGTGAAACTTTACTCAATATTCGAATCTGTTTGTGGGGTGGGTAAGGGAAGTTTTTTTTAAACAATTAGTTAACTGGTGTTTTTGGTGCGTGGGGGCGAAGGGACTACCCAAAGTACTACCCACTTCGGTTGAGCGTAATTGGGATGTCTGGGGTTCTGTAATCACATGGTACTGGACTCTGGCGGTGGGAGGCAGAGATCAAGTGCTAAGCAGCAGAAACCATCGCCATCATTGCCCTCCGGCTCAGTTCTCTAAAAACTGCTTTAACAGCTATAGCGGTTATTAAAGCGATCTTTACTTACCAAAATTTTATTAAAGACTTCTTTAATAACGGCATTGGCTGTTAAACTACGTTTTAATAGTGGTGATTTTAGTAAAGATCCCTTTAATAGACAGGAAGTGATTAAAGGATGTTTTAACCACCTATTGGCTTGATAAAAGGAGTTTCCATGAGTCGCGCTTCCGGAAAATTTATCGTGACACAAAGCCACGATGAAACCGTCAATGCGTTTGTGCCTTCTCCCTTACCGCCGGCATCCCCTGTTCTGGATCCGGCTTCGTATGCTGTACAGAATGAAAAAGCAGAGAAGGCGCTTGCAAGATTATCAGGTATGTCAGGACTTGTGGCTTCGAGCGAATGGCTTGTTTATAGCACCATACGTAAGGAAGCTTTGCTCACTTCCCAGCTGGAAGGAACGCAGGCAACCCTAACTGATGTTTTTGATGAAGAGGCTGGCCTGGCCGTAACTAACGTTGATGATGTTGAAGAAGTCACAAACTACCTGCAGGCGTTTAAATTCGTTCATGGGCATTTGAATTCTGAGACAGGGTTACCTGTTTGCGTTCGTCTGCTGAAGGAGGCTCATGAAATACTTCTGTCCGGTGCCAGAGGTGCCAGCAGGCAACCCGGTGAAGTCAGAACAACCCAGAACTGGATAGGGGGAACAAGGCCGGGTAACGCAGCATATGTTCCGCCACCTGCCGACGTGGTGGGAGAGCTGTTGTCTGACCTTGAAAAGTTTATCCATGAGCCGAACCCATCGCTGCCAGCTTTGGTACGAATTGGACTGGTACATGCTCAGTTCGAAACCATCCATCCCTTTCTTGATGAGAACGGGCGAATTGGCCGTTTGTTGATAGCGATGCTGCTGGAAGAGTGGGGGCTGCTAAGAGAGCCACTGCTATACGTTTCAGGGTACCTGAAACAACATCAGGCGTACTACTACCAATGCCTGACCGAAATCAGAAGCAATGGAAATTGGGAGCAATGGGTCGAATTCTTCCTCGAAGCAGTTCAGCTATCGGCAGAGGAAGCAGAGCAAAGTATCATCAGAATTGCCACGTTGATTGCAGATGACAGGAAAAAGGTTCTTGCTATGTCCGCAACATCTCTTCATACCATGCGTTTGTTTGAGTTTTTGCCGACAATGCCAAAGCTTACTGTTGATCGCGCTGTTGAACTATTGAATGTATCTTTCCCAACAGCCAATACTGTTGTGCAGGGGCTTGTTGCAGCCGGAATTCTGCACGAGACGACAGGAAGAACTCGCGGGAGAAGCTATGTGTACCATGATTACGTAGAGATTCTCCGCAATGACTAAAAAGAGATGTGTGGACTGACCCCACCCCGGTAGACGATCCTGCACTATGAGACTATATAAAACAAAAAGGCCATGATTTACAACGGCCTTTTTGTCCTGGTGCGACTTAGTGAGACAATGCGAAATCTTGTGAAACTTTACTCAATATTCTGGATCTGCTCACGCATCTGTTCAATCAACACTTTCAGCTCAATAGCGGAAGTGGTGATATCAGCATTAATCGACTTCGAAGCCAGGGTGTTCGACTCGCGGTTAAATTCCTGCATCATAAAGTCGAGACGACGACCAACGGCCTCTTTCTTCTTCAGGATGTTATAAGTCTCTTTTACGTGCGCATCGAGACGATCCAGCTCTTCTGCCACATCAATACGCTGAGCCATCATCACCAGCTCCTGCTCAAGCCGGTTATTCTCCAGCTGAACTTCCGCTTCTTCCAGTTTGGTGACCAGCCGCTCACGCTGCCATTTCACCACTTCCGGCATTTGTGCGCGGACTTTGGTGACTTCGGCGTTGACGCCTTCCAGGCGCTGTTCAATCAGTGATTTCAGCGCGGCACCTTCACTTTCACGTGCGGCAATAAAATCATCAATCGCGCCATCAAGGGACTTCAGTAGCTCGGCAGTAATGGCATCAAGATCCTGATCCTGTGCCGACATCACGCCAGGCCAGCGCAGGATATCGACCGGGTTGATCTCGCCTTCGTCGCTCTGCATTTTGACCCAGTTGGCGGCCTGCACCAGCTGTTTGGCCAGCGACTCGTTCAGAATCAGCGAACTTTGTGCGCTGGGATCGGCATCGAAGCGCAGGTTACATTCGATTTTTCCGCGCGTCAGGCGGTTACGCAGGCGCTCACGAATGACCGGCTCCAGGCTGCGGAACTGTTCCGGCAGACGAATATAGGTTTCCAGGTAGCGTTGATTAACGGAACGGAGTTCCCATGCTGCGCTGCCCCATTCGCCTTTGGTTTCACGCCGTGCGTAGGCGGTCATGCTGCGGATCATTTTGCGTACCTGTATTCAGAGAAAGATAAACGAATTATAGCGATGGCCGGCCGGGCATGATAGGCATTCCCGTCAAAACCGATTATTTTGGCTGTTGCAGTTCACTTCATTCTAATAAGGGATAGCGATGGAAATAGTAATTAATCCACGGCGCGTAAAACTGATGATGGCGGCCGCGATGTTACTTCTCAGCGGTTGTGTTGCGCCACAAAAGAGTGCCACGGTTCCGGTCTGCGCCGTCGGCGATGCGATGACGCAAACCACTTTGTACTTCGGTTTGAACCGTCCGGCGGGGCCAGTGATTAGCGCAGCGGAGTGGCAGACGTTTATCGATAAAGACGTAACGCCGCGCTTTAAAGATGGATTGTCGGTATTTGAGGCAAAAGGGCAGTGGCTGGGTAATAACGGCAAGCTGGCGCGGGAAGACAGCAAAGCGCTGCTGCTGATTCATGCTAAAGATAGCGAGAGTGATAAGCGGATTGAAGCGCTGCGGGGTATTTATAAACAGCGTTTTAGTCAGGATTCGGTGATGCGGGTTGATGCTCCGGTGTGTGTCGCATTCTGAGTGAATTTCCGGCGGCAGGCACCGCCGGAAACCGTGTTACAGCATCAGTCCGGCGAAGGCTGCCGACAGCAGGCTGACCAGCGTCGCACCGTAGACCAGCTTCAGACCAAAGCGGGAAACCACATTGCCTTGCTGCTCGTTCAGCCCTTTAATCGCGCCGGCCACAATACCGATGGACGCGAAGTTAGCAAAGGACACCAAAAACACGGAGAGGATTCCCAGCCCACGTGGCGTCATCTCTGCGGCGATTTTCTTCAGTTCGATCATCGCAACAAATTCATTGGCGACCAGTTTGGTGGCCATAATGCTGCCCGCGCGCAGCGCGTCCTGCGCAGGAATGCCGACCAGCCAGGCAAATGGCCAGAAGACATAGCCAAGAATCTGCTGGAAGCTGATGCCAAATACCGCGGCAAACAGCGCGTTCACCGCGGCAATCAGCGCAATAAAGCCAATCAGCATTGCCAGAATAATCATCGCCACTTTAAAACCGGCCAGAATATATTCGCCGAGCATTTCAAAGAAACTCTGATCTTCATGCAGCTTATCCAGCGTGATCTCGGGTTCATCACCTGCCGGTGTCGGATTGATAATCGACAGGATGATAAAGGTGCTGAACATATTGAGAATCAGCGCGGCGACCACATATTTCGCATCGATCATCGTCATATACGCGCCAACAATCGACAGTGAGACGGTCGACATGGCGGTCGCTGCCATCGAGTAGAGGCGACGCGGCGAGATATCAGCCAGAATGCCTTTATACGCGATAAAGTTTTCCGACTGGCCGAGGATCAGGGTACTGACGGCGTTAAATGACTCCAGCTTACCCATGCCGTTGACTTTCGACAGCAGCGTGCCGACCAGCCGAATCAGCAGCGGCAGAATGCGCCAGTGTTGCAGAATGCCAATCAGCGCCGAAATAAAGATGATCGGGCAGAGTACGCCAAGGAAGATAAACGCCAGGCCTTGCGAACTCATGCCGCCAAACACAAAGTCAGAACCTTGTGCCGCGAAGGTGAGCAGGGTTTCGAAGAAGCCGGAAACATGCTTAATCACCCACAAACCGCTGGCGGCGTGCAGGAAGAAGTAAGCCAGTACCGCTTCAATGACCAGCAGCTGCACGATATAGCGCAGACGAATTTTCTTGCGGTCATGACTGACCAGCAACGCCAGGGCAAAAATGACCACCAGCGCCAGGATAAAATGTAGAAGGTTAGGCATAAAAGTTTAGCTTGCGGGAGAAAAGACGCATTTATACACAGTTCACGGTATTTTTCATTAACTCTCTGTTTTCGGAATTAAAAAATATTGCGCTCAGGCGTCGGTAGGCAGCAGCGCCCGAAGTCCGTATAATGCGCAGCCATTATTCGCAAGCCGGAGAGAAACCATGCGTCCAGCAGGCCGTAGCGCACAGCAGGTGCGTCCCGTCACATTGACCCGTCACTACACCAAACATGCAGAAGGTTCTGTGCTGGTTGAATTCGGCGATACTAAAGTATTGTGCACCGCCACCATTGAAGAAGGCGTGCCGCGTTTCCTGAAAGGTCAGGGACAAGGTTGGGTAACCGCCGAGTACGGCATGTTGCCACGTGCGACTCACAGCCGTAACGCGCGTGAAGCAGCGAAAGGCAAACAGGGCGGTCGTACTCTGGAAATTCAGCGTCTGATCGCGCGTTCACTGCGTGCGGCGCTGGATCTGAAAGCGCTGGGCGAATTTACCATCACCCTCGACTGCGATGTGTTGCAAGCCGATGGCGGCACCCGTACGGCTTCTATCACCGGTGCCTGTGTGGCGCTGGCCGATGCGCTGAACCATTTGGTGGCGCAGGGCAAACTGAAAGCCAACCCAATGAAAGGGATGGTCGCGGCGATTTCCGTCGGGATTGTTGGCGGCGAAGCGTTATGCGATCTTGAGTATGTTGAAGACTCCGCTGCTGAAACCGATATGAACGTGGTGATGACCGAAGACGGTCGGATGATCGAAGTGCAGGGCACCGCCGAAGGCGAGCCGTTCAGCCACGACGAGTTGCTGGAGCTACTGGCGCTGGCGCGAGGCGGCATCGATAGCTTGATTCAGGCGCAGAAGGCGGCGTTAGCAAACTGATTTTTACAGGCGACCAGAGAGTCGCCTTTTTTATGACTAAAATTTGAGGAGAGACCTATGAAACCCTGGCAGCGCCAGTTTATCGAGTTCGCACTGAACAAACAGGTATTAAAATTTGGTGAGTTCACGCTGAAGTCAGGCCGTAAAAGTCCCTATTTCTTCAACGCCGGTCTGTTTAATACCGGGCGCGATCTGGCACTGTTAGGCCGCTTCTACGCCCAGGCGCTGGTGGATTCAACGATCGATTTCGATTTGCTGTTTGGCCCGGCTTACAAAGGTATTCCGATTGCGACCACCACGGCGGTCGCGCTGGCCGATCATCATGAGCGTGATGTGCCATACTGCTTTAATCGTAAAGAAGCAAAAGATCACGGTGAGGGCGGATTGCTGGTCGGCAGTCCGTTGCAGGGTCGTATTATGCTGGTTGATGATGTGATTACCGCCGGAACGGCAATACGTGAGTCGATGGAAATTATTGCGGCGCAGGGCGCGACGCTGGCGGGTGTGCTGATTTCACTGGACCGCCAGGAGCGTGGACGTGCGGATATCTCTGCGATTCAGGAAGTCGAACGCGATTATCACTGTAAAGTGACCTCCATCATCACCTTGCAAGACCTGATCGCTTACCTCGAAGAGAAGCCGGAAATGGCCGACCATCTGGCGTCGGTTCGGGCCTATCGCAAAGAGTACGGCATCTGACAAAACGCCCTGACTGGCGCGGAGATAACGCGTGGAAAACCATCTATATGCAGGAAAAGCCGCTACTGCCGTGGGTCGTGCGGTGCGGCGGTTACAGTCTCAGGGCGTTATTTCATCGGCCACGCATCACGCCATTCTGCAATCCATTGGTGCGCGCCCGGATGCGCAGGGGTGGTTGCTGTTTCTGCGCGCAACCTTTGCGCTGACCGGCACGCTGGCAATGGTGTGCGGCGTAATATTCTTTTTCGCCTGGAACTGGGCGGCAATGCCCCGGATGGTTAAATTTGCGCTGGTCGAAGGGGCCATCATCGCCCTGGCGGTCGTGGTGTGGTGGCGCTGGGCGCAGCTCAGCGGCCAACTGGCGTTGATCGCCATTGGCATGCTGATCGGCGTGCTGTTTGCGGTCCATGGTCAGATTTACCAGACCGGCGCTGAGAGCTGGACCTTGTTCCGTGCCTGGGCGATGGCTTTGTTCGCCTTAGCCTGCTTTGCCCGCCTGACGGCGTTGTGGTTCCTTTGTTGGTTGGTCGCCAACCTCGCTTTTGTGCTGTGGCTCGGTGGCTGGCAGGATTTCCCCTTCGTGCAACATTTCAGCCTGATTTATCAGCTGGCGCTGGTTGTCGCGCTGATTGCCTGGTTTGCGGCGACCCGTCGCACCGACTGGCTGTTTCGGGTTATGGCGTTCTGGACGCTGGTCACGCTGACGATAGCGACCGCCAGCGCACTGTTTGATGACCGTTCACTCTACGGTGCCATTAGCGCGCTGTTATGGCTGGCGCTGCTGGGCGGTGGCTGGCTGCTGTTTTATCGTCATCAGCGCGATCTGTTTAGTCTTACCTGTGGTTTATTCAGCATCAGCAGTGTGCTGGTGGCAGGGGTGATGCGCCTGTTAATCGGCATCGACATTATCCTGACGCTGGTGGTGGCATTGATCGTGCTTGCGGTGTGTGCGGCGCAGGCCAGCCGCTGGATAATGAAGTGGCGGGCAGAAGAGCCGAAAGCGCCGTCCGCAGAGCGCATCGGGCAGCAAACTCTCTGGCTGCGCTTACAGCAGCAGTCGCTATTAACGGCACAGCAAATTACCCAGTTACAGCAAGATAAAGATGATCAGCTGCCGTGGTACGTGCGTGCTGCGCTGATAATCAGTGGCTGGTTTGCCGGTCTACTGGCTTTTGCTTTGCTGGTGCTGGCCTGCTTTCTCTACGGGTTGTTCGATAAGTTTGATGCTCATACTTTTATTCTGATGGCGCTGGTCTGTGGCATTCCCGGCTGGCTATTGCTGCGTAAGCCGGGTCTGGCTCAGCAGCAGATCGGTTTATCCTGGGCAATAGCCTGTACCCTCAGTGTCTGTGCGGCAGTCGCGCTGTGGACAGATGAACACAGCTGGAGCGGGCAAATGTGGCTGACGTTTGTGCCGGCGCTGGCGCTGCTGTTTATGCTATTTCGCAACAGCTTCTACCGTTTTCTCAACAGTGCGGCGTTGATCTTTTTCCTGATTGGCGGTTTAACCTGCTATACCAACAGTTTGCCGGTAGTGGTATCGGCAGCGGTTACCGTCGGTGTGATTCTCACCGCTATTGACGATCGCTACACCTGGCGGTTTCGCCCGGCACTATTAGGCATGAGCACTGGGCTATTGATGCTCTGTTTTTATGGTTCAGTCCCGCTGGACAGCCTGGCATTAATCGAGGAAATTGCCCCGCGCGATAGCGATTTCTCCACGCTTAACGAGGGGATTGCCGCCGGACTGCTGATCGCGGCGTTACTCCTTGGCCGACGCGAAGGAATGCCGGGTGCCTGGCAACTGCTGCTGATTGCTACGGTGCTGGCTGCAATAAGCCTGTTTGCGCCGGGTATCGCGCTGGCATGGCTGTTACTGCTGCTGGCGCGTTTCCAGAACAGTAAAGCCCTGATGCTGACGGCAGCCGTGTTGTTGGTACTGTATACCCTCGACTGGTATTACTTCCTTGGCATTTCCTTACTGGATAAAGCGTTAATGCTGTTTGCCGCCGGAGCCGTGTTAATCACCATATCCATGCTGGCAGATCGTCGTTTGCAGGAAGGTGAAAATGCGTAAGGGCTTGCTGTTTGTGGTTCTGGCGATCATTTTGTTAGCGGCTAACTGGGCGATATATCAGAAGGAACAGCTGTTAGTCAGTGGCAGCGTGGTGCGTCTGGAGCTGGCACCGGTGGATCCACGGGCGCTAATGCAGGGGGATTATATGGCGCTAAACTATGCGCTGAATAACTCTCTGCACAGCACTGAGATACCCGATAATCGGCGACTGATTGTGACGCTGAACGCGCAACGGATTGCCACCGATGCCGGATGGGATCGCGGCCAGCCCTTAGGGGAAAATCAGGTTTATCTGCAGACGCATCGCAGTAATCAGGGGATTGCGGTTGCCAGCGACGCGTGGTTCTTTGAAGAAGGTCATGCGAAGGATTATACCGCTGCGCGCTATGGTGAACTGCGCGTAGCGGAAGAGGGTACGGCGCTGCTGGTGGCTTTACTGGACGATCAGCTTAAGCCTCTGCCGGCAACGCCTTAGCCTTTATACCAGCTGAGCGGCCAGCAGCGGCCAGCGCGCGTCGAAATCGACGGTTGGACGGTAGCGAAATTCAGAACGGACAAAGCGCGACAGCATACCTTCGCAGAAAGCCAGCAGCTGGCTTGCCAGCAGGGTTTCGTCGGTAGTAAAACCCTCGCCTTCGCGCATTTTGCGTTCGCGCATCACCTGGCGTAGCTGAACTTCAATGCGCTCGAACAGCTGATTGATACGACCTTGCAGGCGATCCTGTTCAAACATCAACGCATGGCCAGTCAGAATACGTGTCAGGCCAGGGTTACGTTCACCAAAGCCCAGAATCAGCTGAGCGATCAGGCGCAGGCGTGGCAGCGTCTCTTTTTCATCATTTAAGATCAGATTGATGCGGGTGATCAGGCTGTCTTCAATAAATTCGATCAGGCTGTCAAACATCCGCGTTTTGCTGGGAAAGTGCCGGTAAAGCGCCGCTTCGGATACGCCAACATTGGCCGCAAGTTTGGCGGTAGTGATACGCTGGCTACCGTCACTGGACTCCAGCATTTGCGCCAGAGCCTGCAATATTTCCTCGCGACGATTCCTTTTCGCACTCTTTTTTTCTGCCATGACTTAAAGACCCCTGAAAATTCACCATAAACGGGCAAATACCCACGTAACATCCGTGAGAGGGCGTCTCACGGCATTAAAATAGTCTCGTTACGGGGGTGGTTCGTTATGCGTTACTGGCGACCAGAATGGCCAAAGCCACCTTCACCACGCGCGCTGGCATCAAAATCTTCGACCAGATTAAACTCAGCCTGCACCACAGGCACGAAGACCATCTGTGCGATGCGCTCACCGGGTTGAATGGTGAAGCTGTCCTGCCCACGGTTCCAGACGGAAACCATCAGCTGCCCCTGATAGTCAGAGTCAATCAGACCCACCAGGTTGCCCAGTACTACGCCATGTTTATGGCCCAGCCCGGAGCGTGGCAGGATCACGGCTGCCAGTGACGGGTCAGCAATGTGAATCGCTAAACCCGTTGGAACCAGCGTGGTCACGCCAGGTGCCAGATCGATGGCTTCATCAAGGCAGGCACGCAGGTCAAGGCCTGCCGATCCCGAGGTCGCGTAGGTTGGCAGCGGGAATTCGTTGCCGACACGCGGATCCATAATCTTAACGTCGATTTTTTTCATCATAACGGCTGACAATCTCGTCTATTAACTGTTGGCCAAGGAGTGACTTATCGCTAAGCGGTAAGACTTTTTCTCCCTCCTGCCAAAAAAGGTGAAGAGCATTGGTGTCGCTATTGAAACCCTGCCCGGCTTTTGAAACATCATTGGCGCAGATCAAATCCAGCTTTTTCCGCGCACGTTTTTGTTGGGCGTATTCTTCCACATTCTGGGTTTCAGCGGCAAATCCTACGACATACGGGCGGCTTTCGCTCATTGCGCCAACGCCCGCCACAATGTCGGGGTTTTTTACCATGGTGAGGGTAACTTCATCACCCTGTTTTTTGATTTTTTCTGCGGCAATGGTTGCCGCGCGGTAGTCTGCCACGGCTGCGCTGCCAATGAAAATATGCTGACGCGTAATGTGCTCCATCACCGCTTTTTGCATTTCCAGTGCGGTGGTGACATCAATACGTTTCACCCATGCCGGCGTCGGCAAATCAACTGGCCCGGCGACCAGCGTGACGTTGGCCCCGCGCGCGGCGGCGGCTTGCGCAATGGCAAAGCCCATTTTTCCCGAGCTGTGATTGCTGATATAGCGTACCGGATCGAGCGCTTCACGCGTCGGGCCAGCGGTAATCATAATATTGAGATGTTGCAGGTCGTTGACGGGCGATGACCATTTAACCGCTTCGTCAACCAGCGCTAGCGGATCGAGCATGCGACCCGGGCCGACATCGCCACAGGCCTGGCTGCCGCTGTCAGGCCCCCAAATCATCACGCCGCGTTCAGCCAACAGTTTCAGGTTATGCTGCGTCGGAATAGCGCGATACATCTGCTGGTTCATTGCTGGCGCGATGGCAATCGGCGCGGCGGTTGCCAGACAAAGGGTGGTGACCAGATCGTTTGCCATGCCCGCCGCGACGCGCGCAATCAGATCGGCAGTGGCGGGTGCCAGAATCACTAAGTCAGCCCACTTACCCAGCTCAATATGGCCCATGGCGGCTTCTGCTGCCGGATCGAGCAGGTCATCCGATACCGGATATCCGGACACCGCCTGCAAGCTCAGGGGAGTGATAAAAGCTTTGGCTGCTTCGGTCATCACCACCCGCACTTCCGCGCCGCGATCGCGCAGACGGCGTACCAGTTCTGGCGCCTTATAAGCCGCGATACCGCCGCTTACGCCCAATACGATGTGTTTACCGGTTAATCCCATCATAGTGTTATCCGCCATCTCTACAGTCAGATTGACGCCCTGATTGCGTCACGATTTGCGTATTTTATCACACTCCTGGAGTTCGGCCCTGCAGCTTCCTTTTAGCTTTGCGAGACAGCGCGAAAGCTGACAATTTGCCGCTGTCTATCGGTGAGGTCGCAAGGCATGGTGCGTTTATTTCGGGAGAGCGCAGATGAACGTATCTTGGCAGAAGTTAATGCCGCGAGAGAAGTTGCAGCAGAGGGGGGCGGGGGCGCTAACCGATGCCGAGCTGCTAGCCATATTTTTGCGTACCGGCTCCGTCGGACAGGATGTGATGACGCTGGCGGGTCAGCTACTGCTGCAATTTGGTTCGCTGTATCAGGTGATGACCGCTGACAGGCAGGCAATGATGGCGGTAAAAGGCGTGGGTGACGCCAAGTTAGCGCAGCTGCATGCGGTTGCTGAACTGGGGCGGCGATTTTTCCGCGCCAGCATGGCACGCGAAGATGCGCTGGAGAATCCGCAGGCCACGCATCAGTACCTGTTAAGTATGCTGGCGCATCAGGAGCGAGAAATTTTTATGGTTATTTTTCTCGATAATCAGCATCGGGTGCTCAACTCGCAGGAGATGTTTGCCGGCAGTATTAACAGCGTTGAAGTTCATCCGCGAGAAATTGTGCGGGAAGCGTTAAAAATCAATGCAGCGGCGCTGATTCTGGCGCACAATCACCCCTCGGGGATGGCTGAGCCCAGTGCCGCCGATCGTGATATTACCCGCCAGATAGTCAGCGCGGGTTTATTGCTAAATATCAGAATATTAGACCATCTTGTCATTGGTCAGGGTCAGTATGTCTCGTTCGCTGAACGCGGCTGGCTGTAATGCTGGCAACTGAACAACAAGGCTGCGGATTGCGCATTTTCTCGCCGGATTTGTTCCCGGATGCAGCTATTTTGCGCGATCCAGCGGGATCTTTATCTGTTCGGGACTTGAGCACTGGCGCTACAGGGCGTATACTACGCCACCTTTGAGAATCTCGGGTTTGGCGTTTGGGCCTGCCAGTGGGTTCACATAGAACTCGCTTGGGTGGGCTACTAGCCTGACGAGGCGGCCAAGACCTTATTTTTAAAGCTCGAGCTGATTTGATTTTTGGAGAATAGACATGTCACGAGTCTGCCAAGTAACTGGCAAGCGCCCGGTGAGCGGTAACAACCGTTCCCACGCGATGAACGCGACGAAACGCCGTTTCCTGCCGAACCTGCACTCTCACCGTTTTTGGGTTGAGAGCGAAAAGCGCTTCGTTACTTTACGTGTATCTGCTAAAGGTATGCGTGTAATTGATAAAAAGGGTATTGATACGGTTCTGGCCGATATGCGTACCCGTGGTGAGAAGTACTAAGGAACTGAATCATGGCTAAAGGTATTCGTGAGAAAATCAAGCTGGTTTCTTCTGCTGGTACAGGTCATTTTTATACCACCACGAAGAACAAGCGTACTAAGCCGGAAAAACTGGAACTGAAGAAATTCGATCCAGTTGTCCGTCAGCACGTACTGTACAAAGAAGCTAAAATTAAATAATTTTGGCGACTTAAGAAAAAACCCGGCTTCGGCCGGGTTTTTTTGTTTTTATGAGACAACCAAACACAAGGAGTTGGCATGCCTGAGTTACCTGAGGTTGAAACCAGTCGGCGCGGAATAGAGCCACATCTGGTCGGTGAAACCATTTTGCATGCGGTAGTGCGTAACGGTCGCCTGCGCTGGCCGGTGTCCCAGGAAATTCAGGCACTGAGCGATCAGCCGGTGCTGAGCGTACAGCGTCGTGCCAAGTACTTATTGTTAGAACTGCCGGACGGCTGGATTATTATTCATCTGGGAATGTCCGGCAGTTTGCGCGTGTTACCGGAAGAAGTTCCGGCGGCGAAGCACGATCATGTCGACTTAGTGATGAGTAACGGCAAAGTGTTGCGCTATACCGACCCGCGCCGTTTCGGCGCCTGGCTGTGGTGTGCTGATTTGCAGGCCAGTAATGTGCTGGCGCATTTAGGGCCAGAGCCACTGAGTGACAGCTTTGATGCCGACTATCTGTTTGAAAAGTCTCGCGGTAAACGCACGGCGATCAAACCCTGGCTGATGGATAACAAGCTGGTAGTGGGCGTCGGGAATATTTATGCCAGCGAATCGCTGTTTGCTGCCGGGATCCTGCCCGATCGTCCGGCGATGGCGTTGACTGAGTCGGAAGCGGCGCTGCTGGTCGCGACCATTAAAGCGGTGTTGCTGCGCTCGATCGAGCAGGGTGGAACTACGCTGCGCGACTTTTTGCAAACTGACGGTAAACCGGGTTATTTTGCCCAGCAATTGCAGGTGTATGGTCGGGCAGGCGAGCCGTGCCGGGTCTGCGGCAGTTTAATCGAAAGCGCCAGGCATGGTCAGCGCAGCACCTTTTTCTGCCGCACCTGCCAGAAATAGCGTTTCGTCCAGGAGTGGCATTCTGGCTGCCTATGCCAGGGGTTAGCACTCTGCATACCTTCGGGACGCTTCAGGCTTACGCCAGTTTGTCCATTAACGCGCTATAGACTGGCGCGGGCAGGAAGGCTTGCACATCGCCCTGATGGCGAGCCACCTCTTTCATCAGCGACGAAGAGATAAATGAATACTCTTCCGACGGCATCAGAAATACGCTTTCCAGCGTCGGCAACAGATGGCGATTCATATGTGCCAGCTGCATTTCGTACTCAAAATCCGATACGGCGCGCAGGCCACGCACCAGTACATTTGCCTGCTGCGCTTTGGCGAAATTCGCCATCAGATCGCTGAACCCGACCACTTCAACATTGTCCAGGTGTGCAGTCACCTGTTGCGCCAGTGCCACGCGCTCATCCAGCGTGAACATCGGTTTTTTACTCGGACTGGCGGCAATCGCCAGCACGATATGATCGAACATCAGCGCTGCACGCGTCACGATATCGAGATGACCGTTGGTCATCGGATCGAAAGTACCGGGATAGATCGCCTTGGTGCTCATAAGCTACCTTTGTCTGCTGCCTGATTCAGCGCCCACAGCGCTGCATATTTGTTGAAGGTGTACTGTGCATTCACCACTGACAGTAACCAACCCTGTTTGCCATCGAGAAAACCGGCTCGCAGCACCAGCGTTTTCAGAAATGCACTGATGGTATGGCTGAACACCGAGAACATGCTGCAACTTTTACCCTGCTGATGACGCTGCTTCGCCCAGGCTTCCGCGTAGGCGAACTGTTTGCGCTGAAACGCAGAGAAATCGCGACAGGTCAGGTGTTTCAGATCACCGCGTAAAGGCACGACATGGGCTTCGCGGGTATCCAGTGACTCATGCACCTGATTATCATTGTAGTGATAGTCGCGCGGATAGAGGCGGGTGACGCGATCCGGATACCAGCCGCTGTGACGCATAAAGCGCCCGAGAAACAGATTACGGCGCGCGATGCTGTAAACGGTGTGCGGTTCCGGGCAGTCAAGCACGCGCTCAATCGAGGCGCGCAGTTCGTCAGTGACCCGCTCGTCAGCATCGATCATCAGAATCATATCGCCGGTGGCATAGCGTTGTGCATGCTGGCGTTGCAGCCCGTAGCCGGGCCACTCTTCAGACTGATAAACCTTAACGCCATGCTGGCGGGCAATCTCGGGTGTTTGATCGCTGCTGCCGGAGTCGAGCAGAATGATTTCATCGGCCCAGCTCACGGAAGCCAGGCAATCTGGTAACAGCCCGGCCTCATTTTTGGCGATCATCACCACCGAAAGTCGTTGGCGAGCACTCATTTAGTGATTCCGTGGTGGCAAGTGGGGTTCGAGTAACTGTAGCAGACGCTGTAATGCGCCCTGATTCTGATGCAGTACTTCTACCGCATGGCGTCCGTGATAACGACGATAGTCATCGTCAGTCAGCAGGTTACCGATCTCTTTATCCAGCGAGGCGGCATTGGTAACGGTAATCAGACCGTCTGCCTGCTGCAATTTGCTACAGATATCTTTGAAGTTGAAGGTGTGCGGGCCCATCAGCACCGGCAGAGCGTGCGCGGCCGGTTCCAGCGGGTTATGACCCCCGCGTTCCACCAGGCTGCCACCGACAAAGGCGAGGTCGGCAATGCCGTACAGCAGCATCAGTTCACCCATGGTGTCGCCAATAACCACCTGCGTACTGCCGGAAGGAATTTCACCGCTGCTGCGCAGGATATAGCTGAAGCCGGCTTTTTGCGTCATATCACGCGCCACCGCGAAGCGTTCCGGATGGCGTGGTACCAGAATCAGTAGCAGCTCAGGAAAACGCGCCAGCAATTTACGATGGGCATCGAGAATAATGCTCTCTTCGCCTTCATGGGTGCTGGTGGCAATCCACACCGGGCGGCGCGGCGCCCACTGACGACGCAGCGTCACCGCACGTGCCGCCAGCTCTGGCGTGACAGAGATATCAAATTTGAGGCTGCCGGTCACGGTCAGATGTGAACGCTTCAGGCCAAGGCTGACAAAGCGCTCGCCATCCTCCTGGTTCTGCGCGGCAATCAGTGTGATGCGTTGCAGTAACTGGCGCATAAATTTGCCCAGCTTTTTATAGCCTGCCGCCGAACGTTCTGAAAGGCGCGCATTGGCAATCACCAACGGGATCTTGCGATCGTGCAGCGCTTTAATAATGTTTGGCCACAGCTCGGTTTCCATAATGATCACCAGTTTTGGGCGGGTGGTATCAAGGAAGCGGTTAATTGCGCCGGGCAGGTCATAAGGCAGGTAAACGTGATGCACATCTTTGCCAAAAGCGGATTGTGCCCGTTCTGAGCCGGTTGGCGTCATGGTGGTGACGGTAATCGGCAGTGTCGGGTAGCGATGGCGCAGCGCACGAACCAGCGGTACGGCAGCGAGGGTTTCGCCTACCGAAACAGAGTGCAGTAAAATCCCATCTGGTTTTACTTTACCTGCACAGAAGCCATAGCGTTCCGCCCACCGTTTACGGTAGGCAGGGGCTTTTCGACCACGCAACCAAAGGCGAAGCCAAATCAGTGGCTGAATGAGGTAGAGCAAGGCGGTGTAAATTGTCGTCATACCGATTTTTACGACACTTGTGCGTCAAACATTATCCAGAGAACAATCCGGCATGGTAGCAGATAACTTGCCTGTGCTCATCTTACTTAATCATGACGTGAGTAATACTTGTTGATAAAGAGAATGCAACTCTGCGGCAAGGCGTTGCGGCGTGTAAGGCAGAATTCTGCTGCGTGCGGCCTCACTCATCGCTGAATTGACGGCTTTTGACGGAATTGCATTAACCGCATCGTTTAACGCTTTGATATCTAATGCATCGCAGACGAAGCCTTCCTGACCTTCGTTAATAAATTCTGCCCCGCCACAGCCGAAGCTGGTAATGACCGGCAACCCGCACGCCATCGCTTCCAGCACCACATTCGGGAACGGGTCGTACAGTGTCGGTAAAATCAGCGCGTCGGCCGCGTGATAGAAAGAGATAACATCCTGCTGCACGCCGACAAAACGGATACGGTCCAGGCAGTTAAGCTGATTCGCCAGCTGCTGATAGCGACTCAGTTGTTTATCCTGGCCGACGACGATCAGATAGCGATCGCTGTTGGCCAGCGCCTCAATCGCCGCGCGCAGACCTTTGCGTTCAAAACCCGAGCCGACATAAATAAGTGCACAGGCATCAGCAGGGATATTCAGCTGCTTACGGGTTGCGTGGCGCGTGGCTTCGGTCGACGGCTGAAAACGCTGTGAGTCGATGGCGTTGTAGATAACCGCAAACTTCTCTTCCGGAACCTGGAAGCAGCGGATGATGTCGCGCTTCACCATCTCTGAGTTACAGATGATTTTTTTCAGCGAGTCGGAGCGGAACATCTGTTCTTCAGCCTGCATCACATAGCGGTGATAAGCACTGAAGCGGGTAGCGAAGCGCTGTAACGGCGAAACAATGCGCGCGCGCTGTTCAAGCCAGACGCGGTGTACGCCATCACCGGCACGGAAAATATCACAGCCTTCGATACGTTCGTGGCTCTGGACAATATCAAATTTTTCCCGCTGCCAGCAGGCGCGGGCGGCATCGGCAAAACCGCGTTCGCGCGAAATGCGTCCCCACTTTTTCGGGTCGCAGATATGCAGGTGCCAGTCAGGATTTGGCGTGCCTTGCCAGCTGCGGGTAATAATATTCAGGTCGAGCCGATCGCTCTCCAGCGCTTCCAGCGCGCGTGAGATAAAGCGTTCTGCACCACCGTCAGGGCGATACTTCTGTCTGACAATGGCGAGGCGGACTTTATTCATCCAGATAGCTCCTTGCGGCTTTCACCACCTCTTCCACCGGAATGGCGGCGAGATAGCGCTGTTGAGTGTTGGTATCAATCGCGTCCGGATCGGGCAGGGGCGCGTAGTCACCGGCCCAGATAACCCGGTTACGTTCACCCCAAGGACGCCAGTGCTGCAGTTTGGTCGGGCCAAACAGTGCGATGCAGGGGGTGCTCAGCGCAGCGGCCATATGCATTGGCGCGGAGTCTACGCCGATAAACAGCTCGGCATAATCGATAAGCGCCGCCAGTTGTGGCAGCGTCAGTTTACCGGCCACGGAGACCACATCGGTGGTTTTACACCGTGACAGAATATTATCGATCATTGCCTGCTCCCGGGCATCGGGTGCGGCGGTCAGCACCACCTTCAGATCGTGACGCGCCAGCTGATCAATCACCGCCGCCACTTTCTCATCTTCCCAGCACTTAAATACCCAGCGCGAAGTGGGCTGGATAACCAGATAACGGCCGCTGATCTGCTGTTGCTGCAACACCTGGCGGGTTTGCTGTAAATCGCTGTCGCTGTAATGCATGGAGGCGCTGATACCTTCAACCGGCACATTAAGCGGTTGCAGGGCAGATAAATTTTGCTCGACGGTATGCAGCAGGTGGTGATTGTCGGTCGGGACAAGGTAATTATGGCAAAACTGCCACAAACGATTACGGCGCTTTTTAAAGTCAAAGCCAATACGCACCGGCGCACCGGATAAGCGGGCGATCATGGCACTTTGCCACTGGTCGGCAAGATTAATCACGACATCGTAATGGCGGGAGCGAATGGTCGCTTTGAGCGCGCTTTCATACTTGAAACGCTGCCATCCACCCTCTTTTTTCCAGTTACGATCGATAACATGAATTTCGCCAATGGCCGGATGTGCTTGCAGCATCGGACGCGTTTCGGCATACAACAACACATCAATGCGGGCATGCGGATAGTGTTGATGCAGCGCATTAATCACTGGTGTGGTCAGCAGCATGTCACCATGGTGGCGTAACTTAATCAGCAGAATATTTTGAGGCGTAAACGTTGAGGGAATCGGGCTTGCCATACTTATGGTTTCTCAAAGTTAAGTGAAACGATTGTAGGGGAAACCTTGGGCGGGTTAAAGCCATTAACACTCCGGCGTGGTGCAAACCCGGAGCGGGGCAAAAGTTGGCCTTCTGCCCCGGTTAACGCATTGTCAGGACTGGAAACCTTGTGGATTACTGGACTGCCAGCGCCAGGCGTCCTGCATCATCACATCAAGATTGCGTGTTGCTTGCCATTCCAGCCCGGTTTTGGCGAGGGACGGATCTGACCAGCACTCAGCGATATCTCCTGGGCGGCGCGGCACAACTTCGTAAGGAATTTTGCGCCCGGAAGCCTGTTCAAACGCGTGCAGCATCTCCAGTACCGAGTAGCCTACACCGGTTCCGAGATTATAAACTGCCACGCCCTGATGCCGATCGATATGTTCGATCGCTTTCAGGTGACCTTCAGCCAGGTCCATCACATGGATATAATCGCGCACGCCGGTGCCGTCTTTGGTTGGGTAGTCATCACCAAATATCGCCACTTTTTCCAGTTTGCCAATCGCCACCTGCGCAATATAGGGCATCAGGTTATTGGGAATGCCGTTCGGGTCTTCGCCAATCATTCCGGACGGATGCGCGCCCACCGGGTTGAAATAGCGCAGAATGATTATGGTGAAGTCCGGCTCGGCCAGCGCAAAATCTTGCAGGATCTGCTCGACCATCAGCTTTGAGGTACCGTAAGGATTGGTGGTGCCGCCAGTGCGTGAGGTTTCAACCAGCGGAATCTGTTCTGGCTGACCATAGACGGTGGCTGACGAGCTGAAAATCAGTTTAGTGACGCCTGCGCGACGCATTTCTGCCAGCAATATCAGGCTGCCGGAAAGATTATTATGATAGTAATCCAGCGGTTTACGTACTGACTCGCCAACTGATTTTAGTCCGGCAAAATGGATAACAGACGAAATATTGTGTTGAGCGAAAATCTCTCTGAGTTTTTCGGCATCACAAACATCACCCTGACAGAAAGTCACCGTTTTACCACTCAGTGTTTCCACCCGGTTTAAAGCCACTGCGGAGGCATTGACCAGGTTATCTAACACCACCACGTCTTCGCCTTTTTCCAGCAGCGCAAGCACGGTATGTGAACCGATGTAGCCTGCTCCGCCGGTAACCAGAATCGCCATATAAATCCTTTCTATCAAGAAGTGATAATGCTATTTGACCGCGAGGTCGAGATAACGGTCAATAATTAAATTAATGTCGAATTTAGCATACATTGCCGGGGTGATGTGCGGTGGCGACTGCCAGGCGAGACGAAGTTTCTCTGCCAGTGAGGCGGCGTTGAGATCCGCCTGATACGCCGCCAGTTCCCCGACCATAATCTCGCCGACGCCGCCGGGACAAGCGGTGCTGACAATCGGCGTGCCGCAAATCAACGACTCGATTAACACCGTTGGCAGACCTTCGCTGTCAGAACTGAGCGCAAACAGCCGCGCGCCTTTCAGTATCGGCAGCGGATTTTTCGAAAAACCCGCCAGAATGACCTGTTGTTGCAGATTCAGTTGCTCGATTTTTTCTTGCAGCTGTTGCGTGACTGCCGCTTCACCCTGGCCAACGATAATCAGTTTGGTGGGCAGTTTTGCCTGCGCAAAGGCTTCCAGCAGGCGATCCTGGCGCTTCACCTGATGAAACCGTCCGACGTGCAAAATATACTCTTCACCGGCAAACGGGTTTTCTGCTTCGGCGCGTTGCTGTATCTGCGCCACATCGAACGGGTTATAGATGGTTAATATCTCATGCGGTTCGATACCCATCGCGTTAACCAGATCGTCGCCAACCGCATCGGATACCGTAATGATATTGCGTCCGCGATAAACCCGCTGAATTTTGGCTTTCTTAAAATAGCGGGCCAGCGGCTGCTTATTGCCGAGATAGGAACGCGAATAGATGCCGTGGATGCAGTGCCAGACATTACACTGGCCTAGTCGCTGCGAGCGCACCACAATTCGATCGGTTTTATGCAGACTGGAAACCACCAGCGCCGGCTCACCTTTTTCCGCAAACAGCTGCTCCAGCCGGTTGTCGAGGGAGCGCGCGCGCCGCGACAGCTCAGTCAGTTTGCGCAGCGGGCCACGTGCGCTGTCGTGATCAACCCGATAATCGACACCCGGCGGAATATCGTAATCCAGTCGTTTATTCAGTGACAGCAGGGTGACCTGATGCCCGCGATCGGCAATGCCTTTTGCCAGCGTCAGCGTGACATTTTCCGCGCCGCCACCCGGCAGGCCATCAATAATGAAAAGAATATGCTTTGTCATGGCGTCAGTAGCCCAGGCTGGTCTTAATAGGTTGATCAGGATTAAATTCTAATGGACTGGCTATGCGATGGCTACTTTTGCGGATTTTTCCTGCTTAATGGCACGCTAAATTACTTTGCGCTGATAAGTCCCGCTGCGTAACATAACTGCTCAGTTTTTATGAGGTCAGAAAGATTATGGCAAGGCCCGCATTTCTCATCACGATTGATACTGAAGGTGACAACCTCTGGCAAAATCATGACAAAATCGATACGCGAAACGCGGCTTTTTTACCGCGATTCCAGTCCCTGTGTGAGAAATTTGGTTTTAAACCGACCTGGTTAACCAACTATGAAATGGCCATCGACCCGGTTTATGTGGAGTTCGCCAAAGATGTTATCGCCCGTAATCAGGGTGAAGTGGGGATGCATCTGCATGCGTGGAATAGCCCTCCTTTAGTTGAACTTACCGACGATGACTGGCGACATAAACCTTATCTGATTGAATATCCGCAGGATGTTATCAGAGAGAAAGTTGAGTTCATGACTCAGCTACTGGAAGAGACCTTTCAGACCAAAATGCTCAGCCACCGCGCCGGGCGTTGGGCGTTTAATGAATACTACGCCTCACTGTTAATTGAGCAGGGTTATCTGGTCGATTGTTCGGTCACGCCGCGTGTCGACTGGCGCAACTCGCCGGGCGATCCCAAAGGCAATGGCGGCACCAATTATCGTGATTTCCCGCGCCACGCCTATTTTATCGATCGGCAGGATATCGCCAAAGCGGGCGACTCGCCGCTGCTTGAAGTGCCGATGAGCATTCAATACAAATATTCTCCGCTGATGAACAGCGTTAAGCAGGGTGTGGATCGTTTACGCGGTAAAAAGCGCAGCCCGTCGGTGAACTGGTTGCGTCCGGTGGGGGGAAACCTCGACAAAATGAAGCGGGTGGCTGAACAGTCGCTGGCTGAAGGCGTTGATTACGTAGAATTTATGCTGCATTCATCTGAGTTTATGCCGGGCGGAAGTCCAACATTCAAAAATGAAGCAGATATTGAACGGCTTTATGACGATCTGGAACAGCTGTTTAGCTGGTTGCAGTCGCGCACATTGGGAATGACATTAGCCGAGTATTATCGGCACGTTAAGGAAGTCAGATGAGAAAACCCTGGAAAGCGAAAGCAGTCGATCTGTTTCTACGACTGTATACCAAACGCAAAGGACTGTTAGCGTCACGCGATACTTTCCATCAGGACAAGCAGTTTGCCAATATCGTGATTTATTCCACCACGGCGTTGGGTGACTTTATGATGAATACACCCGCGATTCGCGCGGTGCGTCAGCGTTTCCCTGAGGCTTTTATTACGCTGGTGGCGCATCAGAAATTTCGTGATTTTATGACCGACGGTGAAGACTGGGATCGCGTGGTTTACTGGAACAATAAAGTTAACTCGCTGCGGGGCATGCTTGACCAGCTGAAGGAAAAAGGCCAGCCGGATCTGGCGATAATTTTGCACGCCCATGATCCCTATGATTATCTTAGTGCGGTGATGTCCGGCGCTAAATACATTTTCCGCGATAACTATGTCGACGACTTCCCGTGGCGTGACCGCTGGCTGACCAACTATACCTATGGTTTTAAAGGACATTTAATTCAGCGCAAACTGGAGTTAGTCGCACCGCTGGGATGTGACATCAGCAATGTGGCGATGAAAGTGCCGCGTGCTCCGGCGGAGAAACGAATTAAACCAAATAATCAACGAGTTATCGGCTTTCAGATGGGCGCGTCTTCTGCTGAGCGCTGTTGGCCTGCGGAAAGTTTTGCCGATGTTGCCAATACGCTGCTGGCGGAAAATCCTCAGGCCAGTGTGGTGTTGATTGGCGGGCCGGGTGAGAAACATTTGGAAAATCCGTTTATGGAAAAGGTCGATCCGGCTCTCCGTCACCGCATTGAGAGCCAAATCGGCAAGACGACGCTGCCGGCGCTGGTTGAGACCATCAATAACTTCGATGCGCTGCTGACCGGTGATACCGGGCCGCTGCACGTGGCGATTGCGCTTAAGGTTCCGACGCTAAGCCTGTTCGTCACCGAAGAGCCGTATGCCAGTGGTCCTTATCAGGATAAGGAGATACATCAGGTTCTGTATGGGGTGCGCATGGCACTTATTCCGGGATCGTTGTCTAACGAAGCGATGAAAACGATTCAATCAGCGCAAGTTATTGCCTGTTTACGTCATAACTTTACCGTATTTAGCTGAATAAACGGCCATCGCTGCCAGGCAGGAAGAGAATGTCTTTACCAGGACCGTTAAAAGATTATCGACGTGTATTGTTCTACACCGTTTTGCTGCTGGTGTTACTGTCTAATCTGACGATGTTTTACAGTGTCAAAAGCGCCAAAGTCTCATTTTATTGGGCGTTCTATTTTTCAATGCTGGGGGTAATCTGTGATTTTCACCGGCTGCAAAGACGCCACTGGTGGATTATTGCGCCGATGGTGTTACTCGGTATCAGCGACCTTATCTGGTTTGGCTGGATTTATATTGGCAATCCCGATTTTGACGAGTTCAATGCTTACCTGAATACCGGCAAGCGCTTAATCCTTGCCGCAGTTATTGGCTATTACCTGCTCAGCGTGATGCCAAAATACCACCAGATAAGTCGCACAGTGATCAAGGTGGCGCTGATACTGACTTTTATTATCGCCAGCGGCGTTGGCATATATCAGGATTTATATATGACCGGCCGGGTAGATTTCTTCCTGGGTCGAGCCACCAATGCTGCCTATGATTATTCCATTCTGTCTGCCGCGTTAATTTTTCTGCTGGTTTATGAGAATGTTAACCGCAGAACTATGTTGTGTAGCCTGGTGATCTTTGCCGTCTCTTATTACATTATTTTCCAGACCGGCACACGCAATGTGATGGCAACGTATCCGCTGCTGATTATCTTCGTCGGCATTGTGAAGCTACGTCATCTCGGCTTTAAGCCGCTGATTTTTATCCTGTTGAGTATTGGCGTCGTCACCACGTTAAGCTATCAGCATGTTATCAAACCGAAGTTCGAAACCACGATAAACGAGTTCAAACGCTACGAAGCCACCAACGGTAATGAGCATGGCTCGCTGACCAGTCGCCTGGCAATGTGGAGCATCGGCAAGAGCCTGATTCACGATCATCCTCTGGGTAACAGTCTTGAGGAGCGCTGGCGCTATGCACAGGATTATGTAAAGCGAAACAACGCGGATGAAAGTGCATTAAGGTTTGTTAATGTCCACTTGCATAACGAAGTGATCGAGGTGGCCAGCTTAATGGGAGTGCAGGGCGCGCTGGTGCTGCTGTTTTTCTATTTCTCATTGCTGGGATACGCTTATTACACCCGCAACCCGCCGCTATTTGCCATTATGATGGGGATTATCGTGTGTGGGCTGACAGATGTACTGTTTGCCAGCCGCGAGCAGACCATCATGCTGAGTCTGTTAATTATCTCGGTGGTGGTCTGGCATAACGATCGATTACCTGGCACGCATCGCAGGTAAGCTGCGGTTGGGCAGGCGTAGTGACTACGCCTGCCTGGCGATTTTCAACAGTTTACGTTTATAACTGAAGCGAACGCGCCGATTGGCTAAAAACGCTAACTTACTTATTCCCCTGATGCGCTTTTTGGTGTTCTCCAGTTCAACTGTCCCGGCCATTTCGCCCGCGTAGCGGTTAAATAAATCGATCCAGTGGCAGGCAATAAGCTGGCTGAAACGCGCAGGAAGTACCTGATCCATATGTTCCAGCGTCTGATACAGGCACTGCACTTTCGCCAGATTGATGTTGCCGGAAAGACTGGTGTGACGTTTGATATACAGATAAAAGCCGCTGCGTGAATAGAGAATTTTATGGCTTAGCGTCAGCACCTGCGGAAACACCCAGCTGTCTTCATAGCAGACGAACTCAGGAAAGGGCGCGGCAGCTAATATCTCGCGCCGGAAGAACTGGCCGATAACATGCGCCTGAAAATCACGATGAATCAGGAAACGTTCAATAGCGTTGTCCTGCGACAAGGTTTCTGGTGCAGACGCGGCGACGATTTCGGGAGGAGCGGCGTTCTCCTCTGTCTCAATCAGTTTACAAATCAACAGGTCAGGGCGTTGCTGTTGCAGAATTTGCAGTTTCTCGTTCAGCTGACCGGCTAACAGCAGGTCATCACCATCGATCATCAGAATATATTCACCCTGACATTCGGCGACAGCAAAATTGCGCACCTTACCAATATTGGCAAATTGCGTCATAAAGGTTTTGCTGGCCGGATAGCGGGCGGCAAACCGATCAATAATCTGCTGGGTGTTATCGGTAGAGTTATCATTGGTAATGATAAATTCGCACAGTGGCAGCGCGCCACCGAGCGACGCAATCACGCTTGCCAACGTGGCAGATAGCCATGCCTCGCCATTATGCGCGGTGATAATAATGCTTAACAGGGGAGGCATCGGCATAGGGTGCTCGTTATAAAAGAGTGGTCAACGTCGCCGCTACGCTGGCAGCGGAAATATCATCCATTTTATGGCTACTTTCTGGCTTCAGCACAAACTGATTTTTACCGTAACCGCCAATCAGACCGGGGTCAGTTGGGCCATAAAGCGTGATATTAGGGCGATCAAGCGCCGCCGTCAGATGGCTTAAGCCGGTATCCACCGAAACCACCGCTTTAGCGCCGGCCAGCGTTCTCGCGACCTGCTCCAGCGTCAGCCTGGGTAATACATCAACATAATCAAATCCCTCTGCCAGCCGCTGTGCACGCTGATGCTCATGCTCTGCACCCCAGGGTAATTTAATTCGCAATCCTGAGTCGGCCATCAGTGCAATCAGCTCGCGCCAGTGCTCTTCCGGCCAGTGTTTGCTGTCCCGGGTGGTGGCATGCAGAAACACCAGATAAGGATGAGCATCAACCTGTGGTTCTGCGAGGAAGTGCGCCGCAATGGCGTAATCACCGGCAGTCTGCGGTTTTTCATAGCCGAGGCTTTTGGCAAACAGCTCACGTGTACGTTCTACCGCATGCTGCTGCTTGTTGATTTCGTGGCGTTTGTCATACCACCAGCTGGAAAAGGGTTCGCGCGCACTGCGGCTGTCCTGACCGTGTTTCTCACCTTTGGCAAGGCGCGTCACCAGCGCAGCGCTTTTAATCAGCCCCTGAGCATCGATCACCAGATCATAACTGCGCGACTGCAACTCACGTTTAAACAGCACGCGCTCTTCACGCTGCTGACTACCAAACCAGTGCTTACGCCAGCGACGGATTGCCACCGGTAATACGCGATCGACCGCCGGATGCCAGGAAGGGATCTGTGCGAAACCCTCCTCGACGACCCAGTCAAAACGAATGCCGGGGATGGCATTCATGGCGTCGGTCAGCGCGGGGAGCGTATGCAGTACATCGCCCATCGAAGACGTCTTAACAATCAAAACCTGCATTAACTCTCCTGGCTCTTTGCGAGCAGGTTTTCCAGCTCAGCCAGCACGCGAGCGGGCTGAATATCGATCAGGCTTTGGTGATAGCCCTGTTCCGCATCACCTTTGCGTACTTTGTGATAGCCGGTAATCAGGCGGATAACCCGCGCCTGCTGGGAAAGCGGCGGGGTAAAGTCCGGACTGCTGGGGCCATACAGCGCCACCAGCGGGCGATTCAGCGCGGCAGCAATATGCATCAGCCCTGAGTCATTGCTGACCACCGCACGGCAATGCGCCAGCAGAATAACCGCCTGCTCCAGCTGGGTTTCACCCGCCAGATTGCGGCAGAAAGGTTGTGCTGATGCATCCAGTGACTGCCGGATTTGCTCGCCGGTTTCATGATCTTTTGCGGAACCAAACAGTACCACCTGATAGCCCTGATCAATTAGCTGCTGCGCCAGTGCCGCATAGTGATAGTGTGGCCAGCGCTTCGCCGGGCCAAATTCGGCACCGGGGCAAAAGCCGATGATCGGACGCGTGCCAGGCAGTGAAAAAGCGGCAGCGGTTGCCACTTTTTCCTCTTCGCTGACCTGCAACTGCGGCCACAACAATGGCTGCGGCAGATCGCGTGCTGAGCGAATCCGATCCTTCTCATAAGCCAGCGCCACATAGCGCTCGACCATTAACGGCAAAGCGGGTTTATCCAGCACGCGAAGATCATTGAGCAAGCCGTAGCGCATTTCACCGCGCCAGCCGATGCGTTGGCTGATGCCAGCAAAAAACGGAACTAACGCCGATTTAAACGAGCCAGGCAGCACATATGCGCGGTCATAGCCTTTTGCACGCAGCGCTTTACCCAGGCGGCGACGTTCACCGATCGCCAGCGCGCCGTGACCCAGCGGCATCGCCAGCGCCTCGTTGACTTCCGGCATGCGGGACAGCAACGGCCGGCACCACGCAGGTGCCATCACGTCTATCACCGCCTCAGGATGAATGGCCTTTAGCGTGCGATACAGACTTTGCGACATCATCATGTCGCCGACCCATGACGGCCCGATCACCAGAATTTTCATCGACGAAATTGCCTTCCTTAAGCGTCGCGGTTCAGCCAGGCCATATATTCAGCCACGCCTTCAGCAACGGTTTTAAACGGCTTGTCATAGCCTGCGGCACGCAGTTTGGTCAGGTCGGCCAGGGTAAATGCCTGGTAGCGTCCTTTCAGTTTTTCCGGGAACGGCACGTACTCAATCTCACCTTTCTGGTGATAGTTCAGCGCGGCATCCGCCACTTCCTGGAAGGACTCGGCACGACCAGTACCGCAGTTGTAGATGCCGGAAACGCCGTTTTTCCAGAACCACAGATTGACCGCCGCCACGTCTTCCACGTAGATAAAGTCGCGTTTAAAGCCATCGCTGCCTTCAAACAGTTTCGGGTTCTCGCCATTGTTCAATTGGGTATTCAGATGGAAAGCGACGCTGGCCATGCTGCCTTTGTGACCTTCACGCGGGCCATAAACGTTGAAGTAGCGGAAACCACAAATCTGCGATTCTGCTTCTGGCAGGATCTGGCGCACATACTGGTCAAACAGCACTTTTGAGTAGCCGTAAACATTCAGCGGCTGCTCATACTGGCGCTCTTCAATAAAGTCAGTGTTACGACCGCCGTAAGTGGCTGCGGAAGAGGCATACAGGAAAGGAATTTCACGCTCGAGGCAGAAGTGCAGCAGCTCTTTTGAGTACTGATAGTTGTTATCCATCATGTACTTGCCATCCCACTCGGTAGTGGAAGAACAGGCACCTTCATGGAATACCGCTTCGATAGGGCCGAAGTCATCACCGGCCACTACGCTGGCGATAAAATCTTCTTTATCCATATAGTCGGTGATATCCAGATCGACCAGATTGACGAATTTAGTGCCGTCTTTCAGGTTATCCACCACCAGGATGTCGTTAAAACCGTCGTTGTTGAGTGCTTTAACAATATTGCTGCCGATAAAACCGGCGCCGCCAGTCACGATAATCATGAGCTTAACCTTAACCTTGAACAATGGCATGAAACAGGAGGTTTCATACGCTTATAACTCACATCATAACATTTCATTGCCGGGCAGGCAGCCAGATGAGTCCGTAACGTAATGTAAGTAATCTTTCAAGGCGTGATATATGCTGCAAAAATGAGAATCGGTAACGCAGATTGTCGTTTAATGAGTTTCTCTTCAGTAAGATATCCCGGACATCACTCGGGAATGGAGGATAAGCATGGCCGCAGATTTTTATCGTCAAATCAACGACCAACTGTCGCAGGCGCGTCAGGAAGGTCTGTTTAAAGAAGAGCGCATTATTACCTCGGCACAACAGGCCGATATCGAAGTGGGTGAAGGAAATCACGTCATCAACTTCTGCGCCAATAACTACTTAGGGCTGGCGAATCATCCGGCGCTGATACTGGCGGCGAAAGAGGGCATGGACAGCCACGGTTTCGGTATGGCATCAGTGCGCTTTATCTGCGGCACGCAAGATACGCATAAACAGCTGGAAAAACGGCTGGCCGAGTTCCTCGGCATGGAAGATGCGATCCTCTATTCCTCCTGCTTTGACGCCAACGGCGGCCTGTTTGAAACGCTGCTCGGTGCTGAAGATGCGATTATCTCTGATGCGCTAAACCACGCGTCGATTATTGACGGCGTGCGGTTATGTAAAGCCCGCCGCTATCGCTACGCCAATAACGACATGAGTGAGCTGAAAGCGCGGCTGGAAGAGGCAAAAGCAGCTGGTGCGCGGCATATTATGATCGCCACCGACGGCGTATTTTCGATGGACGGTGTGATTGCCAACCTGAAAGCGGTGTGCGATCTGGCTGACGAATATGGCGCGCTGGTGATGGTAGATGACTCCCATGCAGTCGGTTTTGTCGGGGCTAACGGACGTGGCACCCATGAGTACTGCGACGTTATGGGGCGTGTGGATATTATTACCGGCACCCTCGGTAAAGCACTGGGCGGCGCTTCCGGCGGTTATACCGCGGCGAAGAAAGAGGTGGTCGAGTGGCTGCGTCAGCGCTCACGGCCTTATCTGTTCTCCAACTCGCTGGCCCCGGCGATTGTTTCTGCTTCGATTCGCGTGCTGGATATGCTGGCAGAAGGCGATGGCTTGCGTCAGCGTCTGTGGGATAACGCTCGTTTCTTCCGGGAGGAGATGACCAAAGCGGGCTTTACCCTGGCCGGTGCCGATCACGCCATTATTCCGGTGATGCTGGGCGAGGCGACGGTGGCGCAGGAATTTGCGCGCCTGCTGCAAAAAGAAGGGATCTATGTCACCGGTTTCTTCTATCCGGTGGTGCCGAAAGGCCAGGCGCGTATTCGCACTCAGATATCGGCCGGCCACAGCCAGCAGCAGCTTGTTCGCGCCGTTGACGCTTTCACGCGCATTGGTAAGCAACTTAAGGTTATCAGCTGAGGAGTGGAGTAATGAAAGCACTGGCGAAACTGAAAGCGGAAGAAGGCATCTGGATGACCGATGCACCGATTCCGCAGCCGGGCCATAACGATTTACTGATTAAAATCCGCAAAACCGCCATTTGTGGCACCGATGTGCATATCTACAACTGGGATGAGTGGTCGCAGAAAACCATTCCGGTGCCGATGATTGTTGGGCATGAATATGTCGGTGAAGTGGTCGCCATTGGCGAGGAGGTAAATGGCTATCAGATCGGTGATCGCGTCTCGGGTGAAGGACATATTACCTGTGGACACTGCCGTAACTGCCGCGCGGGCCGCACCCATCTGTGTCGCAACACCATCGGCGTGGGTGTAAATCGCCAGGGTTGTTTCGCTGAGTATCTGGTAATTCCGGCATTTAACGCGTTCAAAATTCCCGACAATATTTCTGATGAGCTGGCGTCGATTTTTGATCCTTTCGGGAACGCGGTGCACACGGCATTGTCATTCGATCTGGTCGGTGAAGATGTGCTGATTTCCGGTGCCGGGCCAATTGGCATTATGGCGGCGGCGGTCTGTAAACACGTGGGTGCGCGTAATGTGGTGATCACTGATGTAAATGACTATCGCCTTGGGCTGGCACGTAAAATGGGCGTGACGCGTGCGGTTAACGTCAACACAGAAAATCTGAATGACGTGATGGGCGAGCTGGGTATGACCGAAGGGTTTGACGTCGGGCTGGAAATGTCTGGCGCGCCAGCGGCGTTTCGCACCCTGTTAAGCGTGATGAATCACGGAGGCCGCATTGCTTTGCTGGGCATTCCCCCTTCTGAGATGTCGATTGACTGGAATCAGGTAATTTTCAAAGGGCTGTTTATCAAAGGGATTTACGGTCGTGAGATGTTTGAAACCTGGTACAAAATGGCGGCATTGATTCAGTCCGGCCTCGATTTAACGCCGATTATTACCCATCGCTACAGTATCGATGATTTCCAGCAGGGCTTTGACGAGATGCGCTCTGGCCGATCCGGCAAAGTGATTTTAAGCTGGGATTAAGAGCGAAAAGAGCGGGATTACGTAGGGGAGCCGTTTTCGGCTCCCGCGCTGATGGCATGCAGGGGGCTTATTCCTGGTACGGGCGGCGATAACGCCGCCCGTACGAAAAACCACCGTCAGAACAAGCTTTCCAGCGTTTTCGCGATATAACTTTCGGCGATACTGTCACCAATCACGCCGAGTGCGCGGGTGGCTGGCACCGGTTGCTGCGGCTGTTTACTGACGCAGGTCTCAACGCCGCGGAACGGATTACGCGGTTTGGCCGGCTGTGCGGGCTGACTCTCCGGCGGCAGCGGTTTATGATTAATCCGCTGTGGCTCGTTAAGTAACTGACTGGGGCGCACCAGCGTAATATCGCCAGGCAGTGTCGGCAGCATCTGTTGCAATACCCTGACGGTCGAAGGATGCGGATGACCAATGGCAATCGCCGAACCGTCGCGCTGAGCAAGCCGCACCGCGCGGGTAAATTGCTTGCGGATCTCTGCTTCGTTCTGATTATCATCCAGGAATACGCGGCGTTTAATCACTTTCACGCTGGTGCCGCTGGCGGCACGCGTCGACTGGCTGTTGCCGATGGTCATGCTGTCGAGAAAGTAGAAGTTATAGTGATCAAGCACCTGCATCACTTTCTGCATACCAAACAGGCTGGAGGTCATTGCGCTGCCCATATGGTTGTTCAGACCGACTGCAAAAGGCACCTGCTTCACCGCTTCGCTGATAATGCGCTCGATTTCGGCGCTGCTCATATCGGGGCGCAAGGTGTCTTTTTCCAGCGGTTGTTTGCTGAGCGGGGCCATCGGCAGATGGATTAGTACTTCATGACCACGCTGATGGGCTTTGGTTGCCATCTCTCGGGCATGTGGGGCGTTTGGCAGCACCGCGACCGAGATCGCCTGCGGCATCTGCAAAACCTGATTTTCCTGAGCAGGGCGATAACCGAAATCGTCAATAACGATAGCCAGTTTGCCAGCATGGGCTGAGCAGGCAAGCAACATGCCGCCCAGCAATGCGGTGAGTTTTAAGCGCTGAAACAAGACTTATCTTCCTAACCACGGCAGTGGATTGACGGCCTGTCCTTGTCGTCTGATTTCAAAATAGAGTGAAGGCGTGCCCCGGCCACCGCTGGTACCGACCAGTGCGATTGGCTGTCCTGCCCTAACCTGGGTTCCCACGCTCACCAGTGCACTTTGGTTGTAACCATAGAGGCTCATATCGCCTTTACCGTGTTCGACGACCACAACCAAACCATAACCTTGCAGCCAGTCGGCCATTAACACCCGACCATCTGCAATGGCTTTAACTTCAGTACCTTCCGGCGCATCAATCACCAGGCCTTTCCAGCGTAGTTCGCCTTGCAGCGTTTCGCCAAAGCGATGCTCAATATTGCCGCGTACTGGCCAGACTGCCTGACCGCCAGCGCGGCCTAAACCACCGGTGCGCGACATCAGAGAACGTTCGCTTTCGGTTGGTTTATAGGTGGTGCCTTTGCTCTTCGCCTGTTGCTGACGGGCACGAACGCGCTCGGCTTCTTTCGCCTCACGTTCCGCCCTGGCACGCGCTTCGCGTTCGGCTTTGGCAATCTTATCCTGCAAACGGGACTGGTTCTGACGCATCTCAACCAGCTGAGCCTGGTCTTTTTCCAGCGAGGATTCCAGCGTGGTGATGGTTTTTTGACGTGCGACACGCGCGTGTTCCAGCTTGGTCTGCTGATTCTGCTGCTCACCCAGCAGGGATTTCTGCTGTGCCTGCTTGCTGACCAGCGACGCTTTTTGCGCGGTGAGTTCGGTACGCGTCTGTTGTAACTGGTCGATATTCTTTTGCCGTGCGGTGTTGAGATAACCGAAATAGGCAAGAATACGTTCGCTGCGCTGGCTCTCTTCGCCGCTCAGCACCAGCTGCACGCCATTGTGTTGCCCCTGACGGAAAGCCGCATCAAGCTGTTCTGACAGCAGTTTTTCCTGCAGTGCTTGCTGAGTTTGCAGTTTGCTAATAGAGGCGTTGAGCGCGGCGATCTCTTTATTCAGGGAGGTCAGGGAAATTTGCGTTTCGCGCAGTTTACGGCTGGCCTGCGCGATCACTTTTTCCTGACTTTGCAGTTGATCGAGCAGTTTACTGCGCTGCTCTTTTTGCAGTTTGACGCTTTTTTCCTTCTCAGCGATATCCTGCTGGATGGATTTTAGCTGCGATTTATTATCGTCAGCGGCGTAGCCAGAAAAAGGCAACAGCAAAACGCCAGCGCACAGAACGCTGGCAGACAGAGTGGACAATCTTGAACGTAACGGCGTGCGTGTGGCTAATCCGTTACACTGGGTCCGTTGATAAGAAACTGCCGCTTTTCCCCTCACAGCAGGGATTATTCCACGATGAACAGCGGCTTACCAGTCATCTCTGTGGAGATTTCCATTTCATTCAGTGACAAAATTGCCGCTGTTGCCTGCGCCAGCCATTCTGGCCGGGTGATTATTATTGCAACAGGGGGTTAAGAATAGCCGCTGAAAGTGTCGTTATTAAGCCGGGTTAACATCGAAAAATCAGCGTGACTCAGGGCTGGGCAGACGAAAGCCACGAAACCTTTAGTTACATATGCTACAGCCAACCCGACCGTGCATTCCGCGCGACAACTTTTGTGCGGTAACGTAAAATATCCGGTAATTTCACGCATCTGTTGTCTGATATCTGACCGCTTAAGAACAAAGCAGCAAGGCAGTGAATAACAGTTTTTCTTGTGAAGGCATTTTTTTTTTGAATCTGCTTCATAAAACGTAACTCTGGCGGCTTCGCGACTGTACATGAGAAGTGGCGCAGGTATACTCAGAAACCTTGTTTTAGCTTATTAACCCTGTCGGGAGTTGTTACCCCTCATGCAAGAAATTATGCAATTCGCAAGCAATCACCCAATCCTGAGTCTGGCGTGGGTTGCTTTGCTGGTTTTGGTGATCGTGACCACCGTTAAGGGCATGTTCTCAAAAGTAAAAACCATTAGTCGTGGCGAAGCGACGCGCCAGATTAATAAGGAAGATGCGGTTGTTGTCGACGTGCGTTCACGTGATGACTATCGTAAAGGTCATATTTCTGGCGCAATTCACATTGCCGCGGCAGATATTAAAAAAGGCAGTTTCGCTGAGCTGGAGAAGCATAAAGCTCAGCCTGTTATTGTGGTTGATGCAACCGGAACCTCCGCAGCAGAATCCGCCGCTCAGCTGAATGCTGCCGGCTTTGCTCAGGTATCGGTGCTCAAAGAAGGCGTGTCGGGCTGGAGTGGTGACAACCTGCCTCTGGTTCGTGGAAAATAATTCTTTCGAGGTACTGTAAATGGCCAACGTAGAGATCTATACCAAAGCGACTTGTCCGTTTTGCCATCGTGCAAAAGCTCTGTTGAGTGAAAAAGGCGTGGCGTTTCAGGAAATCCCGATTGATGGCGATGCTGCTAAACGGGAAGAGATGATTAAACGTAGCGGTCGTACTACCGTACCTCAGATTTTTATTGATGCGCAGCACATTGGCGGCTGTGATGACTTGTATGCGTTGGATGGACGCGAAGGGCTAGACCCGCTTTTGAAATGATGCTCCTCCAGGGCGATAACGGATTATTAACGAATAGGATTGAGTAAAATGTCAGAACAAAACTCCAGCGAAATGTCTTTCCAGATCCAACGTATCTACACGAAAGATATTTCTTTTGAAGCGCCGAACGCACCGCAGGTTTTCCAGAAAGAGTGGGAACCGGAAGTGAAACTGGATCTGGATACCGCGTCCAGCCAGCTGGCTGATGAAGTTTACGAAGTGGTTCTGCGCGTTACGGTAACGGCTACCGTTGAAGAAGATACCGCGTTCCTGTGTGAAGTTCAGCAGGCAGGTATCTTTAGCATTTCCGGTATCGACGGCAACCAGATGGCTCATTGCCTGGGTGCATACTGCCCGAACATTCTGTTCCCATATGCTCGTGAGTGCATTACCAGCCTGGTTTCCCGCGGTACTTTCCCGCAGCTGAACCTTGCGCCAGTTAACTTTGATGCGCTGTTTATGAACTATCTGCAGCAGCAGCAAGGTGAAGGTGCTGAAGTCCGTCAGGATGCCTGATGAATAAGCTGAACGCGTCTATGACCGTCATCGGTGCCGGCTCTTACGGCACCGCTTTGGCAATCACGTTGGCTCGCAATGGCCATAACGTGTTGATGTGGGGCCATAACCCGCAGCATCAGGCGCAACTTCAGGCCGATCGCTGCAATGTCGCTTTCCTTCCCGATGTCCCTTTCCCCGATACCTTGTTGCTTGAGAGCGATCTGAAGCGTGCTATCGACGCCAGCCGTGATTTGCTGGTGGTGGTGCCGAGCCATGTTTTTGGCGACGTACTGCGTCAGATTAAGCCGTTTTTACGTGCTGACTCGCGTATCGTCTGGGCGACGAAAGGACTGGAAAAAGAGACCGGTCGGCTGTTGCAGGATGTTGCCCGTGAAATCCTCGGTGATGACATTCCGCTGGCGGTGATCTCCGGACCAACTTTCGCAAAAGAGCTGGCTGCCGGTCTACCGACGGCAATCGCGCTGGCAGCAACCGATAGTCAGTTTGCTGACGATTTGCAGCAGTTATTGCACTGTGGCAAAAGTTTCCGTGTCTATAACAACTCTGATTTTATTGGCGTGCAGCTTGGCGGCGCGGTTAAAAACGTTATTGCGATTGGTGCCGGTATTTCCGATGGCATTGGCTTTGGTGCTAACGCCCGTACCGCGCTGATTACCCGCGGCCTGACGGAAATGACCCGTCTGGGTACCGCTTTGGGTGCCGATCCCACCACCTTTATGGGAATGGCGGGTCTGGGCGATCTGGTACTGACCTGTACCGATAATCAGTCACGTAACCGTCGTTTTGGCATGATGTTGGGGCAGGGCGTGGATGTAGAAAGCGCTCAGACTACCATTGGCCAGGTGGTCGAAGGTTACAGAAATACCAAAGAAGTCAAAGCACTGGCTGCGCGATATGGCGTTGAGATGCCGATAACTGAGCAAATTTATCAGGTATTATATTGCGAAAAAAGCGCTCGCGAGGCAGCATTGACCTTGCTGGGGCGCGCAAGGAAGGACGAAAACAGCAGCAGCTGATGCAGGATGCGCAGCACAGTCACCTGAAGCGTACCGCTTAGCTGTGCGCTGTTTTTTTATGGGGAGAGAGCAATGTCGTCTGAAGAGTTAGAACTGGTCTGGAATAACATCAAAGCGGAAGCGCGTGCGCTTGCCGATTGCGAACCGATGCTGGCCAGCTTTTACCATGCGACGTTGCTGAAGCATGAAAATCTCGGCAGTGCGCTGAGCTACATGCTGGCGAATAAACTCGCCAATCCCATTATGCCCGCCATCGCCATTCGCGAAATTGTTGAAGAAGCTTACCGGAATGACCCGTCGATGATCGCGTCGGCGGCCTGTGATATTCAGGCAGTGCGTCAGCGTGACCCGGCGGTGGATAAGTATTCCACTCCGCTGCTTTATCTGAAGGGTTTCCATGCCTTGCAGGCTTACCGTATTGGTCACTGGCTGTGGAATGAAGGCCGTCGTGCGCTGGCGGTTTATCTGCAAAATGAAATCTCGGTTTCCTTTGCCGTGGATATTCATCCCGCCGCGCGTATCGGACACGGTATTATGCTCGACCATGCCACCGGTATTGTAATCGGTGAGACTGCGGTGATTGAGAACGATGTCTCGATTCTGCAATCGGTCACGCTGGGCGGTACGGGCAAAACCAGTGGCGATCGTCATCCGAAGATCCGCGAAGGGGTGTTAATTGGTGCAGGTGCCAAGATCCTTGGCAATATCGAAGTGGGCCGCGGCGCGAAAATCGGTGCCGGCTCAGTGGTATTGCAACCGGTGCCGCCACATACCACCGCCGCAGGCGTGCCAGCGCGCATTGTTGGTAAACCTGGTAGCGATAAGCCATCCATGGAGATGGATCAGCACTTTAATGGCATGGTGCCTGGCTTCGAGTTTGGCGACGGGATTTAACTGATTAATCTGCAACCCGCCGCCCGACGGTGGGTTATTTGATGACCGCTCCGGCGTAATCCAGCTGTCGCCACGCCTCGTACACCACGACTGAAACCGCGTTCGATAAATTCATACTGCGACTGTCAGGCTGCATCGGAATGCGGATTTTTTGCTGCGCCGGTAGTGCATCAAGAATTGATGCTGGCAAGCCGCGCGTTTCAGGACCAAACAGCAGATAATCCCCCGGCTGATAACTCACCGCGCTGTGCGCTGGCGTACCTTTGGTGGTCAGAGCGAACAGGCGCTGTGGCGCTTCAGCGCTCAGGAAAGCCGCATAATCAGCATGACGTTTGATATCTGTGAACTCGTGATAATCGAGACCAGCGCGACGCAGGCGTTTATCGTCCCAGGTAAAACCCAGTGGTTCAATCAGATGTAACTGGAAGCCGGTATTCGCGCACAGGCGAATAATATTGCCGGTATTCGGTGGGATTTCAGGTTCAAATAATACGATATTTAACATCAGTAGCAGCCCTCAATAGCGAGGGCCGCAGGATAGCAAAATATTAACGGCTGGAGTACAGCGGTAGCCAAATGGTCAGGCGTAACCCACCCAGAGGGCTGTCATCGGCCTTCACCCAGCCACGGTGCTGCTGAATCGCAGTTTCGACGATCGCCAGACCCAGTCCGGTGCCGCCCGATTCGCGGTCACGTGCTTCATCGGTACGGTAGAATGGACGGAAGATTTGTTCACGATCTTCTTCACTGACGCCGGGGCCGTCATCATCGACATGGACGGTAATGCCCTGATTATCCACTGAAAAACTCACAGAGATTTTTGAGTGAGAGTAGCGCAGGGCATTGCGCACAATATTTTCCAGCGCGCTGTCCAGCGCATTCGGGTTACCGTAAAGCGGCCAGGGGCCCGGAGGATAAGGTATCTCCAGTGTTTTGCCCATCTGCTCCGCTTCGAATTTGGCATCATCCAGCACACCCGCCCACAACTGACTGGCTTTCATCGCTTCGCTGATCAACGCATTTTTATGCTGGGTGCGTGACAGTACCAGCAAGTCGTTAATCATCCCGTCCAGCCTCTGAGCTTCGGTCTCAATACGCTGCAGCTCCTTGCCTTCACCGTGGCGGCGGCGCATCAGCGCGGTAGCCAGTTGCAGGCGAGTCAGCGGCGTGCGTAACTCATGAGAGATATCAGAGAGCAACCGTTGCTGACCGGTCATCATACGTTCCAGCGCGCTGACCATCTGGTTAAAGCTCGAACCTGCGGCAAGAAACTCCTGCGGGCCGGCTTCTAATTCCGGGTGCTGACGCAGGTTACCGCTGGCCACTTCGTCCGCTGCATATTTCAGCTTACGCGCCGGTTTTGCCAGGCTCCAGGCTAACCACAGCAACAACGGCGAGCTGATTAACATAGTGACAATCAGCAGCAGTAAAGGGCGGTCAAACAGCAAGTTGATAAAATCCAGCTGAGAACTGCCCGCCGGACGAATCATATACAGCTGATAGTTATCTTCGCCGTCACTGACCGAAAACGGGCCAACCAGCTCAACCCGGCCATATTTCTTTTTCTGCGGATGATCGGCGTTATCAGACTGGCCGATAAAGTTACGAATGATCTGCATTTCATTATGCTGAGCGCCAATCACCCGGCCTTCACTGGTGACTAATAACAGGCGCTGACCGGGCGGTGCCCATTTATCAATGGCGCGAAATAGCCGTCGCCACCACATCAGGTCGTTCGGCGGATCGTGACCCAGCTCAGCTTCAACATGCTGTTCGATCATAATTCCCTGTCGCTGCTCACTTTCGAGCAGCGACGTCATTTGGCGGGAATCCAGTTTGGGAACCATCAGTACCAACATCAACACCAGTGCCAGGGTTAACCAGAAAATGGCGAAGATGCGGGTGGTCAGGCTGCTTATCATGTTGCGGAAACCATTAAATACCCGCGTCCACGCAGGGTTTTAAACCACGGATGCCCGTCACGGCGTTCAGGGAGTTTGCGGCGAAGGTTGGAGATATGCATATCGATAGCGCGGTCAAACGGCGTCAGGCGCTTGCCGAGCACTTCCTGGCTGAGATGCTCACGTGAGACCACCTGACCCAGATGCTGCGCCAGTAGATAGAGCAGCGTGAATTCAGTGCCGGTCAGGTCGAGCGTGACACCATCAAAGCTCGCTTCCTGGCGACCTGGATTCAGGCGCAGGAAATCGACTTCCAGCGTCGGAGAGCTGTTGTCATGCTGCTGCTGCTGTTCGCTCCAGTTCGAACGGCGCAGAATCGCCCGTATACGCGCGACCAGCTCACGATCGTTAAATGGCTTAGGCAAGTAGTCATCTGCACCTAATTCCAGCCCCAGAACGCGATCCAGCTCGCTTCCGCGGGCGGTCAGCATAATGACGGGCGTCTGATGTTGCTGGCGTAACTCTTTCAAGGTGTCGATACCGTTTTTCTTCGGCATCATCACATCAAGTAGTAATAGATCAATAGAGCTGTCGAGGATACTGAGCGCCTGTTCGCCATCGCTGGCAACCACCACATTGAACCCTTCCATTTCTAACAATTCTTTGAGTAGCGAAGTTAATTCGCGGTCATCATCAACCAACAGGATTTTATTCATTTTTATTTCCCTCCGAAGGCAAAATACCTTGATCCAATGGCGTCAATCCATCGCTTTACGTAGTTTTACACCCCCTGACGCTAGTTTGCAGCCATCTCCGTAAACTGGACCTCGTTGAATCGAAATACGGAAACGTAACCGGGAGTGAACGATGCGCAACTTAAGCGCCGTCGTCATTGCTTCAGCGATGGTGGTCAGTCTCTCCAGCGCATGGGCAGCAGACGTAACGACGATTGATGAGATGCATCAAGATGACGGATTGACGAATCGCAGTATGGCGCAAAATTCGCAAAGTCACATGTTTGATGGCATCAATCTGACAGAGCAGCAACGTCAGCAAATGCGAGATCTGATGCAGCAAGCGCGCCATGAACGTTCTCCCATTAGTCTTAATGATTTAGAAACCATGCATGACTTAGTCATTGCAGAAAAATTTAACGAAGCGGCCGTGAAGGCTCAGGCTGAAAAGTTAGCACAGGCACAGGTTGGCAGGCAGGTCGAGATGGCCCGCGTACGTAACCAGATGTATCACTTGCTAACGCCAGAGCAGCAGGACGTTTTGCAAAAGCGACATCAGCAGCGCATGAATGAATTGCGCAAGCTAACGAACATGCAGCAAGTTTCACCGCTGCAGGCAGTGAGTAGTACCGGCAGTAACCAGTAACATAGTATCCCTGTTTTTCCTTGCCATAGACACCATCCCTGTCTTCCCCCTCATGATGAGGGGGTTTTTTTTGCCTGTGATTCAGCCCAGAAGCGTGACAATTCGACCGGTTTTTTGTGGTGTACACCACATTGATTTGTACTCACCCGACATCATTCCATAAGAGAAATGCAGCGGCAGTTTTGCGCGCTCTGCATGCTCATGCGCGGTCACCAGGTTATTCCACATCATGATCGTACCCAATGAATGACCTTTGATATCCGTGTCGTATCCGATATTAATAAAATCGACAAAGAAACCCCGTTTAGATGTAGAGGTGATAAGCAACTGCACGCCAACAGGAGCACCATGCAAAAACGCCACTTTCCCAAAGAAATCATTATGATAAGTTGAGAAAAATGATTTTGTCGTCACGCAGTGACTAATCTGACATTTTCTTCTTTTCGCAAACAGCTGATGATAGGCGTCATGCAGAAAAGCAGAACTCATCTCTCTCACATCGACAAATTCGCCGCCTGATTCCAGAAAATTTCTCACTTCACGGTTTCTGTTATAACGGGCCTTTTTAGAGAAGCCGCCTTTCACACACCGCGAATACGCTACCTGCCGCTTAGAGAGAAGATCAAAGGAGGAATTGATGAAATTTCGACTTTGCGCGCTAAGGCTTTTAGCCTTGAACGGAGCGACACAAGACACATTTTCTTTGAAAGGCGGGATGATGCAGAAGGTCGGCAGAGGCATGCCGCCGGTTTGCATTTTTGGGTTCTTGGCATCGTTTGCGATCCAGCCATTATCCAGACAGACAGCACCGGACAACTCACCTTTACGCTTGTAGGAAAGAAACCTCAGAGCAGCGCCATTATTTAAAAAGAATTTCAGGAACTCGGCTGAGGACTCAGAGTTAAAGCCGAATTGATCACAGCATTGCGTGTAATCACTGATTGAACAGTCATCCCAGCCCATAAATTTCTTTAAAAACACAGCTTCCTCCAGAGACGGTCCACCGGTGTTATTGCGAATTTAATTATTAATTTACTAATTATGATCTTTGAATGTAACTCATTAATTTTAATGCGTTTATTTTGAGATTCAGATATTAGCGAGTCAAAGCGCTCCAGGGAAGAAAAGACTAAGCTCATCTTGCCGGTTTTTTTTATCAGTGTGCGAATGGCGTGGGTGCAGCCAGAGGGCGAAACATTATTATTCAATGAGATGACGAGATTAAAGTATCACCATTGTTATCCTGCCCGCCATGCGGGTGGGTCTTTCTTTACCTTATTTTTAGTATACTGACACTCTGACCTCCCGGGGGAGTACAGCATGAGTCCTCAATATGCGCGCCTGGTTAATGCGGCTGCCATCGCGGCAACGGTATTGGCTTCGCTACTGCTGATGATCAAAATCTTCGCCTGGTGGCATACCGGTTCGGTCAGCGTGCTGGCGGCTCTGGTGGATTCACTGGTGGATATCGCCGCCTCACTGACCAATCTGTTAGTGGTGCGTTATTCCCTGCAACCGGCCGATGCGGAACATACTTTTGGCCACGGCAAAGCCGAGTCGCTGGCAGCGCTGGCGCAGAGCATGTTTATCTCCGGCTCGGCACTCTTCCTGTTTCTGACCGGCCTCCAGCATCTTGCCAGTCCGGCAACAATGCATGCGCCGCTGGTCGGCATTATCGTTACGGTTATCGCACTGATCTCGACGCTTTTTCTGGTCGCTTTTCAACGCTGGGTAGTGCGCAAGACGCGCAGCCAGGCGATCCGTGCCGATATGCTGCACTATCAGTCCGATGTGGTGATGAACGGCGCAATTTTACTGGCGCTGGCGTTAAGCTGGTATGGATTTGCCCGCGCAGATGCGCTGTTCGCGCTGGGTATCGGCGTCTGGATACTCTACAGCGCATTGCGGATGGGTTATGAAGCGGTGCAGTCATTGCTGGATCGCGCCTTACCGGACAGTGAGCGCAACGATATTATTGCTATTGTTACAGCATGGCCCGGCGTGCGTGGCGCGCATGAACTGCGTACCCGTCAGTCAGGCCCGACACGCTTTATTCAACTGCATCTTGAAATGGACGACCATTTACCTCTGGTACAGGCGCATCGGGTTGCTGAGCAGATTGAACAAGCCCTGCTGTTGAGATTCCCCGGTGCGGATATCATTATCCATCAGGATCCCTGTTCCGTGGTTCCTGCTGATCGTCAGGGTTTTTTTGAATTATAAAGTAATGAAATGAACCAGATAGCAGTTGGAAGGTTCAAACTGAGTGGTCAGGCATAAAATTTTGCGGAAACTTGTCTGACCTGAATCAATTCAGCCTGAAGTGTTTGATATACTATGTGTCATTATTAGTCTTCGGCTCAATTTCTGTTTTACGCGTCGTGGCCATCCGGCGCACTGAATTCATCATTTTGTATCCACAAGTTCAGAGGTTGTCATGATCAAAAAAATCGGTGTACTGACAAGTGGCGGCGACGCCCCAGGGATGAACGCAGCAATTCGTGGGGTTGTCCGCGCGGCACTGAGTGAAGGACTTGAAGTTTTTGGTATTTATGATGGCTATCTGGGGTTGTATGAAGACCGCATGATCAATCTGGACCGCTATAGCGTCTCCGATATGATCAACCGTGGCGGCACCTTCCTCGGCTCGGCGCGCTTTCCTGATTTCCGTAATGAAGAAGTCCGCGCGGTAGCGATTGAAAATATGAAAAAGCGCGGTATTGATGCGCTGGTGGTTATCGGCGGCGACGGCTCATATATGGGTGCTAAGCGACTGACTGAGATGGGCTTCCCTTGTATCGGTCTGCCAGGCACCATCGATAATGATGTTGCCGGAACGGATTACACCATCGGCTATTTCACCGCGCTGGAAACCGTGGTGGAAGCGATTGACCGCCTGCGTGACACCTCATCCTCGCACCAGCGTATCTCCATCGTTGAAGTGATGGGTCGCTACTGTGGTGATTTGACGCTGGCAGCCGCGATTGCCGGAGGTTGCGAATTTATCGTGTTACCTGAAATCCCTTACACCCGTGAAGAGCTGGTGGAAGAGATTAAAGCGGGCATTGCGAAAGGTAAAAAGCATGCCATCGTGGCGATTACCGAGCATATCTGTGATATCGATGATTTAGCGAAATACATCGAGGCGGAAACCAGGCGTGAAACCCGTGCGACGGTGCTGGGTCATATTCAGCGCGGCGGTGCCCCGGTTGCTTATGACCGTATTCTGGCATCACGTATGGGGGCTTACTCCATTGAACTGCTGCTGCAAGGTTATGGCGGTCGTTGTGTTGGTATTCAGAACGAGAAGATGGTGCATCATGACATCATCGACGCGATTGAAAATATGAAGCGTCCGTTTAAAGGCGACTGGCTGGATACTGCGAAAAAACTCTACTGACAGACACCTTTCTGACAAGGCGCTGACGACAGCGCCTTTCTTATGCAATCGCTTATTCTCCTGGGTTATAAAGGCTACTTTTTAATTCTTTAAATCGCGCAATAGTTTGTGTCACGCTTCTGGCATAACAACTTTGGGAGAGTGTGCGATGAATAAGTGGAGTGTGGGATTTACCCTGTTACTGGCCTCAACCAGCGTGCTGGCGAAAGATATTCAGCTGTTGAACGTGTCCTACGATCCAACGCGTGAACTGTACGAACAGTACAACAAAGCGTTCAGCGCACACTACAAGCAAGAGACCGGTGACAATGTGGTGATTCGTCAGTCCCATGGCGGTTCCGGCAAGCAGGCGACCTCGGTGATTAACGGTATTAAAGCTGATGTGGTCACGCTGGCGCTGGCTTCGGATGTCGACGCGATTGCTGAACGCGGTCGCATTGATAAGAACTGGATCAAACGTCTGCCGGACAATTCTGCCCCATACACTTCAACCATCGTTTTCCTGGTACGTAAAGGCAACCCGAAACAGATTCATGACTGGCCAGATTTGATTAAGCCAGGCGTGGCGGTGATCACACCAAACCCGAAAACCTCTGGCGGTGCACGCTGGAACTATCTGGCGGCGTGGGGCTACGCACTGGATCAGAATAATGGCGATCAGGCGAAAGCGCAGGAGTTCGTCAAAGCGTTGTTCAAAAACGTTGAGGTACAGGATTCCGGTGCGCGTGGTGCCACCAATACCTTTGTGGAACGCGGTATCGGCGACGTGCTGATTGCCTGGGAGAATGAAGCTTATCTGGCGGTGAACAAGTTAGGTAAAGATAAGTTCGAAATCGTCACGCCGAGCGAATCGATTCTGGCTGAGCCAACCGTTTCGGTGGTGGATAAAGTGGTCGACGAGCGCGACTCACGCAAAGTGGCGGATGAATATCTGAAGTATCTCTATTCGCCACAAGGGCAGGAGATTGCCGCGCAGAACTATTATCGTCCGCGTGATGCCGAGGTGGCGAAGAAATTTGCCAGCACCTTCCAGCCGGTGAAGCTGTTCACCATTGATAATAAGTTTGGCGGCTGGACCAACGCGCAGAAAACCCATTTTGCCGAAGGTGGCAGCTACGATCAGGTGATGAAGCGCTAAAAATCGTAAACAGGGCGACAGGGATTGTCGCTCTTTTAGTGAGCATCGGTTGCGTGACTTTTATTTATGCTTCAGCGATGATCTGCGCAGACTGTCAAATCAGGAGTGACGCAGATGCAAGGAAGAAATCGCACGGTTACGGTGGTGACGCTGTTGATTGCAGCGTTGGTGGTGGCGCTGGTTATTGCCGCCTTTAGTTTTCATAAAAACAGTGACGCATTGTGGCAGATTGTCAGCCAGCAATGTGTGCCTGGCCAGCAGCAAGGTAATCCCGCACCTTGCGAACGTGTCGATATCGCTCAGGGGTATGTCACGTTCAAAGATCGCAACGGCCCGTTGCAATACCTGTTAATGCCGGTAGCCAGAATTACCGGTGTCGAAAGTCCTCTGTTACTTGATGCTCATACTGCCAACTTCTTTTTTCAATCCTGGCAGGAACGCGAGTTGTTGGCGAAAAAGCGCGGTGCGCCTGTATCTGATAGCGCGATTTCTCTGGCGATAAATTCTGAGTACGGTCGCACGCAGAACCAGCTGCATATCCATATCTCCTGTCTGCGTTCTGACGTCCGTCAGCAGCTTGACCAGCTGGCTCCGTCACTCGATGAGCAGTGGCAGCCGGCAACCGTAATGAACCATGCCTATTTGATTAGAACGCTGACGCGCGAGCAACTGGCGCAGGAGAGTGTATTTATGCGTCTGGCTGGCGAAGTGCCGGGTGCGCGTGGGCAGATGGGGAAATATGGGCTGGCGCTGGCGATGTTGCCGGATGGTCGTCTGGCGCTGATGGCGACAGAGCGCAACTGGCTGAAGTTAAACCGGGCATCGGCTGAAGAGATACAGGATCACAGCTGTAAGATCCTGTAGTTAATGGTTTGCACGGCACAAACCATTAGTACGGGCGGTGAGATCGCCGCCCGTGACTCAGATGTTACTTTTTGGCTTCGGCTGCCGCTTTAACGATAACCGCAAAGGCATCAGCTTTCAGTGACGCACCGCCAACCAGCGCGCCGTCAATGTCTGGCTGAGTAAACAGTTCTGCGGCATTTTTATCGTTGACCGAACCGCCGTACTGAATGATCACCTGGTTGGCGATAGCCGCATCTTTTTTGGCGATATGGTCACGGATAAATTTGTGTACCGCTTGTGCCTGCGCAGGAGTGGCCGATTTACCGGTGCCGATTGCCCATACTGGCTCATAAGCGACAACTACGCCTTCGAATGCTGCTGCACCCTGAGTTTCCAGCACCGCATCAAGCTGACGTGCACAGACTTCTTCGGTTTTACCCGCTTCATTTTCTGCTTCAGTTTCGCCGATGCACAGTACCGGAATCAGACCCGCAGCTTTCAGTACGGCAAATTTCTTCGCGATAAACTCATCGCTTTCATGGTGATAAGTACGACGCTCAGAGTGGCCAATGATGATGTATTTCGCGCCGATATCTTTCAGCATATCTGCGGAAACTTCACCGGTGAACGCGCCAGACAGGTTAACGTCAACGTTCTGCGCACCCAGCGCAATGTGGCTACCGGAAATGGCATGCTTAGCCAGATCCAGATACATCACTGGTGGTGCGATAGCAACGCCGCAGCCATCAACGGTGCTGAGTTCTTTACGCAGCCCCTCGATCAACTCGTTGACCATGTGTTTGTTGCCGTTCAGTTTCCAGTTACCCATCACTAATGGATGTCGCATCATATCCTCCACGCTTAACGTGATACTTTTAAATAGCACTGCTTTTGAGCAGTGAGGTCTGCCTGACAGTATAGAGATCAAAACCCCGAAAGGCTTTGCTTTTCGTCATATTTGCCCGGCCTGTTAAGGGGTTGCCAGCGCCAGTTTTATTGGCTCAACGGCAAATGTCAGTCCTTTTTCACCGTTATCCGCGATAACAAAACGCAGTGCGCCTTCGGTCTGGGAAAAGTAACGCGATCCCTTACCTTTATTAATTAAGTTATTCAGGCGTTTAGTGGCATCCTCGGCGGAAATTCCCGGCTCGAAAAAGCGTAGCATGGCCGCCATATAGGCGAGCGCTTTATCATGTGCACTCTTTTCTTCCGGCCCCTGAATCGGTAACCAGGTGATCTGTAAGGTTTTAATCTTCCCGGTGCCGTGTTCCAGCGCGGTTGAGGCGTAAAGATTTTCGTTAATTTTGCTGGCGGCGCGCGTCAGGTTACTTTTGTCATCGCGGTCGTCGATGGCGCGGTATTCACTGATCGGCAGATCGGGATTCGCACTATTATATTGTTCACGAAACTGAGCGATGGTCATATCGAAGGTGGGTGAACCCGCCAGCAGGTAAGGGGCCGTCGGCATATGTTCGCTGCGATCCTGCGGCTCGGGATCGGCCCAGGCCGGATGCAAAAATAAACAGCCAAATAGTAACGCGGCACCTGCGGCTTTCTTCATTTTGTTGGCCCTGTCCAGTAAACTCAGGCAATGATTAGAACGGTTTTTACCCGCCAAAGTCAAAAGCTGCGGCCAATAATTCATGCTTCCGGGACTTATTAATGACATTACAACAATGGTGCTTTTCATATCGTGGCCGTCTTAGCCGGCGCGACTTCTGGATATGGCAGGGCGTATGGCTGGTCGCGATGGTGATGCTGTTTACCCTGGCGGGTAATAACTGGCTCGACACGCAAATGGCAGCATTTTGCGTCGTCTGCCTGCTGTGGCCTGCCAGTGCAGTAATGGTCAAGCGCTTGCATGACCGCAATAAAAAAGGCTGGTGGGCATTACTGGTGATTCTGGCGTGGATGCTGCTGGCCGGTAACTGGACGATGTTTAACGGCACATGGCAGTGGGCACTGGGCCGGTTTGTACCCACACTGATCTTTGTGATGATGCTGCTCGATCTTGGGGTATTCACCGGCACCGCTGGCGAGAATCGCTTTGGCAGCGAAGCGCGCCCGGTAAACTATTTTGGCAAGCCGAATTACCAGTAATGTTCGCTGGTCATATGGCCGGGTTTGCGGCGCAAATGTTTGCGCATCTGGCGTGAATCTTTCAGCAATTGCTGGGTGTCACGTACCATCTGAGGATTACCGCACAGCATAATGTGGCTGGTATCCGCGTCCATCTTCAGGCCAACTGCCGCTTCCAGTTGGCCGCTCTCAATCAGTGCCGGCACGCGGCCAGTCAGCGAACCGGCAACCTCTTCACGGCTGACCACCGTCTGGATATGCAGTTTGCCGTTATAACGCTGCTGTAATTGCTGCATCATTGGCAGGTAGCTGAGATCGGCGGCGAAGCGCGCAGCGTGAACCAGCACGATATTATTGAAGCGGTCGAGATCTTTGCTTTCCTGCAAAATCGACAGATAGGGGCCAATGGCGGTGCCGGTTGCCAGCATCCACAGCGTTTCGCACTCGGGCACTTCTTCCAGCACAAAGAAACCCGCGGCCTCTTTAGTGATCATCACCTCGTCACCCGGCGTCAGGGCAAACAGTCGCGGACTGAGCTTGCCGTCCGGTACTGTGACCAGGTAAAACTCAAGATTATCGTCGCTGGGCGCATTCACGTAGGAGTAAGCGCGCTGCACGCGCTCACCATCGACTTCCAGCGCCAGTTTAGCGAACTGACCAGCGGTAAATGGGGCGACAGGGGCATTTAGCGTGATACTGAACAAACTGTCGGTCCAGTTAGTCACTTTGGTCACTTTTCCGGTGATCCACTCAGCCATGTAAACTCCTTAATGGTTGATGTATGGCGCGCAAAACTTGCCTAACCTTATCTTCGCCAGTGTGTGATGATTTTTCTACCCCTCGGGCCGCGGCAAAGCTCATATCGACAAATTTGCAGCTCCTTCTGCGACATTGTCGTAAAACTAACTGTACAGCGGTGCGCAGTTTCAGTGACATCATAGTCTCAGCTGTTTCCGCCGCACCTCTCGATTTGTCATCAATTCCTGATATTTTCTCCGCAATTAATCTTAGCTTGCCCGGAAATTTTCTGCGTGACGGAAAATTCGGCGGCGTTTGTTCTGTAGAAACCATAATGAAGAAAATTGAAAACGCTCACTTGCTGGTGATGCTGATTGTGCTGGTGGCGGTCGGTCAGATGGCGCAAACCATCTATGTTCCGGCTATGGCGACCATCGCGGATACTTTTAATGTGCGCGATGGCGCGGTGCAACGCCTGATGGCGGCCTATCTGATTACTTACGGTGCTTCGCAGCTGCTGTATGGTCCGCTGTCCGACAGCTTTGGTCGTCGACCGGTGATTTTAATCGGTATGGCGATCTTTATTACGGGTGCCATTGCGGCGCTGTTTGCGCCCACTTTCGAAAGTCTGGTTCTTGCCTGCGCGGTACAGGGCATGGGAACCGGCGTGGCTGGCGTGATGGCACGCACCATGCCGCGCGATCTCTACGCCGGTGCTGCGCTGCGTCATGCCAACAGCCTGTTGAATATGGGCATTCTGGTCAGTCCGTTACTGGCCCCGGTGATGGGTGCGCTGTTAACTCATCTGTTTGGCTGGCATGCCTGTTTTGCCTTCCTGCTGATTCTGTGTCTGGGGGTCAGTGCCGCGATGCTGCGCTGGCTGCCGGAAACCCGGCCCGAGCCACAGGATAAGCGTCCGCTGTTTTCGCGTTATCGCCCCCTGTTGGCTGACACCACCTTTGTGCGCTATCTGATTATGCTGATCGGTGCGCTGGCGGGTATCGCAGTGTTTGAAGCCAGCTGCGGCGTGCTGATGGGCGGCGTGTTAAAGCTAAGCGCTCTGACGGTCAGTATTCTGTTTATTCTGCCGATTCCGGCGGCGTTTTTCGGCGCCTGGTATGCCGGACGTGACAATAAATCGTTTCAGACGCTGATGTGGTACTCGGTGAACAGCTGCCTGCTGGCGGGGGTGATGATGTGGATCCCGGCGTGGTTTGGCATCATGAATATCTGGACGCTGATCGCGCCTGCTGCGCTGTTCTTTTTCGGCGCGGGGATGTTGTTTCCGCTGGCGACAACTGGTGCGATGGAGCCTTACCCCTGGATGGCAGGGACTGCGGGCGCGCTGGTGGGGGGGATGCAGAATCTGGGATCGGGCCTGGCCGCCTGGCTGTCAGCGATGTTGCCGCAGAACGGTCAGTTTAGCCTGGGCATGCTGATGTTTGCCATGTCGATGCTGATACTGCTTTGCTGGTGGCCGTTGTCGAAACGCCCGGAAGCGCAGGCAGTCTGAGTCAATACTGAGGGCCAGACATCTGCTGGCCCACGCAGTATTATAAAATATATTCCTGCAGGCTGGCGTCTTTACGGTCAAGGTAGTGAATGGACTGGATGCGGCGAATGGTGCGCGACTTACCGCGAATCAGCAGGGTTTCGGTGGTCGCGATATTGCCGTTGCGCGTGATGCCTTTCAGCAGGTCGCCGCTGGTAATGCCGGTGGCAGCAAAAATCACATTATCGTTACGCGCCATCTCATCCAGCTGTAACACCTTACCGGCAGTAATGCCCATCTGCTCACAGCGCGCCAGTTCCTGCTCGCCAATACGGCGGTTGTCGCTGTTATCACCTTTAACCACATGACGCGCCAGCAAACGGCTCTGCATATCACCATCCAGAGCGCGGATAACTGCGGCGGAGACCACGCCTTCTGGCGCGCCGCCGATGCCGTAAAGCACGTCAACTTCACTGTCCGGCATGCAGGTCAGAATCGATGCGGCGACATCACCATCAGGAATCGCGAAAACACGCACGCCCAACTGCTGCATCTGTTGAATGACCGCATCGTGACGGGGTTTGGCGAGGATGGTGACGGTCAGTGCCGACAAGGATTTACCCAGCGCCAGCGCAATGCGCTGTAAATTCTCGGCCAGCGGCAGATTAAGATCGATACTGCCTTTCGCGCCCGGTCCGACAATCAGCTTTTCCATATACATATCTGGCGCATGCAGGAAGGTGCCTTTGTCGCCTACCGCCAGTACCGCCAGCGCATTGGCCTGGCCCATCGCGGTCATGCGGGTGCCTTCGATAGGATCGACGGCAATATCGACCGCGTCGCCGTTGCCGGTACCGACTTTTTCGCCGATATACAGCATCGGTGCTTCATCAATTTCGCCTTCGCCAATCACGATCTGCCCGTCGATATCGACTTTATTCAGCATGATACGCATGGCATGAACGGCTGCACCATCGGCGATATTTTTATCTCCGCGTCCTAACCACTTATAGCCAGCCAGCGCGGCGGCTTCGGTAACACGTGAAAATTCAATGGCGAGTTCTCGTTTCATGGCATGCCTCGGGGAAGTAAATGAGGCTGGAAGTTTATCACAGTTGGTGCCGGGCAAAACTTCGGCTAATGCGGGTCATTATTATAGGGGAGCCGTTTTCGGCTCCCGTCCTGATGGCATGTTAGGTGCCGGGTAAACATTACTCTTCGTGATCTTCCCAGGATTTCGCGCGGGAAACCGCTTTCTGCCAGCCAGCATAACGATAGTTACGCTCGGTGGTTTCGATGCTTGGGCGGAACTCACGTTCAATAACCGATTTGGCGCGAACTTCTTCCAGGTCTTTCCAGAAACCGACAGCCAGACCGGCAAGGTAGGCTGCGCCCAGCGCGGTAACTTCACGAACTTCCGGGCGTTCAACGCGCGTGCCGAGAATATCGGACTGGAACTGCATCAGGAAGTTATTGGCAACCGCACCGCCATCCACACGCAGCGACTGCAAACGGGTACCGGCATCAGCCTGCATGGCTTCCAGCACGTCACGGGTCTGATAAGCGATGGATTCCAGTGTGGCGCGAATGATGTGGTTAGCATTGGCACCGCGGGTCAGGCCGAAGATGGCACCACGGGCATACGGGTCCCAGTAAGGCGCGCCCAGGCCGGTAAAGGCCGGAACCACATATACACCGTTGGTGTCTTTTACTTTAGTGGCGAAGTATTCGGAATCTTCAGACTCACTGATCAGCTTCATTTCGTCACGCAGCCACTGAATGGATGCGCCACCGATAAACACCGCACCTTCCAGCGCATAGTTCACTTCACCGCGTGGACCGCAGGCAATGGTAGTCAGCAGGCCGTGGGTAGAGGTTACCGCCTCGGTGCCGGTGTTCATCAGCATAAAGCAGCCGGTGCCGTAAGTGTTTTTCGCCATCCCTTCAGTCACGCACAGCTGGCCATACAGTGCCGCCTGCTGGTCACCGGCGATACCCGCGATAGGAATACGCGTGCCGCCTTTACCGCCGATATTGGTCTGGCCGTAAACTTCGGAAGACTTACGTACTTCAGGCAGCATTTCACGCGGGATATCAAGGATATCCAGCATGCGCTGATCCCATTCCAGTTTATGGATGTTAAACATCATGGTACGCGACGCGTTGGTGTAATCAGTGATATGCACCCGCCCCTGGGTCATTTTCCAGATCAGCCAGGTATCAACAGTACCAAACAGCAGTTCGCCACGTTTTGCGCGCTCACGCGCGCCTTCAACATGATCCAGAATCCATTTCACTTTGGTGCCGGAGAAGTACGGGTTAATCACCAGACCGGTGGTATGGCGAATGTACTCTTCCAGGCCTTCTTTCTTTAATTTTTCGCAATAGTCAGCGGTACGCGGACACTGCCAGACAATCGCGTTATAGATTGGTTTGCCGGTCTCTTTATCCCAGACAATCGCGGTTTCACGCTGATTGGTGATACCAATCGCGGCGATTTGATCCGATTCAATGTCGGCTTTTGCCAGCACTTCTACCAGCGTGGAGCTTTGTGAAGCCCAGATTTCCATCGGGTCGTGCTCAACCCAGCCAGTTTTTGGATAAATTTGCTGAAATTCGCGCTGTGAGACGGCGATGATATTCGCGTCATGATCCAGTACCACCGCACGTGAGCTGGTGGTGCCCTGGTCGAGCGCGACGATGTATTTTTTATCTGTAGTCATAATCAATTCCTGATGGTGTAAAGGATGAGCACAATTACGCTTTACGTTGTTCTGCGCGTGCAGCAGGCTTTTCAGCCTCTTCTTTATCAGCGACACAAACATCGCACGGCAAGTTACGACCAATCAAAGCACGATAGCCGAATGCGCCCAGACTTGCGCCCACTAAAGGTCCGAAAATTGGCACAAGGAAATACGGAATGTCACGGCCACCGGTGAAGGCGACGTCGCCCCAGCCTGCTAACCAGGTAAACAGCTTCGGTCCAAAATCACGCGCCGGGTTCAGGGCAAAGCCGGTCAGTGGGCCCATGGAAGCACCAATCACCGCAATCAGCAGGCCGATCAGTAGCGGCGCCAGTGGGCCACGTGGAATGCCGTTACCATCATCAGTCAACGCCATAATCATCGCCATTAATACTGCGGTAATCACCATTTCAATCAAAAATGCCTGGCCGGTTCCTACCAGTGAATTCGGATAGGTTGAGAAGATACCTGCCAGGTCGAGGCTTTCAGTTGAACCGCGCACCATCTGATGCGTCTGTTCAAAATCGATAAACAGATTGTAGTAAAGACCGTATACCAGCGCAGCGGCACAGAAGGCACCGGCAACCTGGGCAATAATATAGGGGATGACTTTACGGCGCTCAAAGCAGGCAAACAGCCACAGCGCGATAGTGACAGCCGGATTCAGGTGAGCACCGGAAATGGCGGCGCTCAGATAGATCGCCATCGAGACGCCGAGACCCCAGATAATACTGATTTCCCACTGGCCGAAACTGGCACCGGCCAGCTTCATTGCTGCGACGCATCCTGCGCCGAAGAAAATGATCAAACCGGTTCCGAGGAACTCGGCGATGCACTGACCTTTAAGCGTGCTTGTTGCTGTCTGGCTCATAATGAAATTCCTGAAGGCGAGGTTAAATGTTATCAGTCTTTGTTCTCTATCCATGAGTCACCCCGATCTAATGTAGGGCTGATGTAAATTTATCGTTAACGAGCATTTTCGAGAAATAGCGAAATCGAAAATTGTGTACCAGGTCAAAAAAATGAGCGCTTTCGCGTCTTTTTGCTTTCCAAAAACATCATTAAAGCGGCCAGAAATGTTCGCATCGCCCGCTGTGGTTTCCGCCTCTATTATGAGCGTCACTTTTAGCGCTGAATTTTAGGCTTAGGCTGAAAATTGTTACATACTGCGCCTGGTAAGGGTTCGCTGCTGGACTTGGGGTGCCGGGCTACATACAATCGAGGAATCGTTGTTATCCGCGGAGTTTTCGATGAATCTCATAGTCTGCGGCTAGCATCATCAACGCCCTGCGATTAGGAGAGGTCATAAAGATGTCATTTGAAGTGTTCGAGAAACTGGAAGCGAAAGTACAGCAGGCGATTGATACCATCACTCTGCTGCAGATGGAAATCGAAGAGCTGAAAGATCAAAACAATAATTTGAAGCAGGAAGTCAACCACGCTTCAGGTAACACCGAATCACTGGTACGTGAAAACCAGCAGCTGAAAGAAGAGCAGCATGTCTGGCAGGAACGTCTGCGTGCACTGCTGGGAAAGATGGAAGAAGTCTGATTCCTCAGTACTGACGAAACAAAAACGGGTGCCTCAGGCACCCGTTTAGCTTTCTGCAGCACGCTACTCGATATCGAGTGGGTCTTCAGACAGGATAATGCCGGTGTTGTCCGCATACAGATGGTCACCGGAGAAGAAGGTCACACCGCCGAAATTCACCCGGATATCGCTTTCGCCAATGCCTTCGCCAGCGGCACCCACCGGGATCGCAGCGATTGCCTGAATCCCGATATCCAGCTCTTCCAGGTCATCGACCTGACGTACCGAGCCGTAGACCACGATACCTTCCCATTCGTTTTGCGCTGCCAGACGCGCCAGTGAGGCGTCGACCAGCGCACGACGTACCGAGCCGCCGCCATCAACCAGTAGCACACGTCCACGGCCATTCTCTTCCAGCAGATCCCAGAGCAGGCCGTTGTCCTCGAAACATTTCACCGTGATGATCTGGCCACCAAAGGAGGAGCGACCACCAAAGTTCGAAAATAGCGGTTCCACCACATTCACTTCTTCATGATAAATGTCGCAGAGTTCGGAAGTATCGTATTTCATAGGAGTTTCGTCTGTTTGCCACAGGGACGCTAAGTATATCGCTTAATGGCGGCTGTTGGCAAAATCATCAATGATGAGAAATTATGTACCGGGATGATGTGCGGAGCAAAACGCAGGCGAGCAACAGGGACGGCGTGTTCACCGTCCCTGCAACAATTACAGAATAAAGCGGCTGAGATCTTCGTCGGCAACCAGCTCATCCAGATGCTTACCAACATAGGTGGCATCAATGGTGATGGAATCACCCGGACGGTCACTGGCGTCATAGGAGATATCTTCCATCAGACGCTCCAGCACGGTATGCAGTCGACGCGCACCGATGTTTTCGGTGGACTCGTTAACCTGCCATGCTGCTTCGGCGATACGACGGATGCCGTCTTCGGTGAAATCAACATTCACCCCTTCAGTACCCATCAGCGCTTTATACTGTACGGTAACGGAAGCGTTAGGCTCGGTCAGAATGCGCTCGAAGTCATTGACCGTCAGCGCCTGCAATTCAACGCGGATAGGCAGACGACCTTGCAGTTCCGGAATCAGATCGGAAGGGCTGGATACCTGGAATGCGCCGGAAGCGATAAACAGAATGTGATCGGTTTTCACCATGCCGTGTTTGGTGGAAACGGTGCAGCCTTCAACCAGCGGCAGCAGGTCACGCTGTACCCCTTCACGGGAGACGTCAGGACCGGACGATTCGCCGCGCTTACAGATTTTATCGATCTCATCGATAAACACGATACCGTGCTGTTCAACCGCTTCGATCGCCGCTTCTTTCAGCTCTTCCGGATTCACCAGCTTCGCCGCTTCTTCTTCAATCAGCAGCTTCATCGCTTCTTTGATTTTCAGTTTACGTGGCTTCTGCTTTTGACCGCCGAGGTTCTGGAACATCGATTGTAGCTGATTGGTCATCTCTTCCATGCCCGGAGGTGCCATAATCTCGACGCCCTGCGGTGATGCAGCCAGATCGATTTCGATCTCTTTGTCGTCCAGCTGGCCTTCACGCAGTTTCTTGCGGAATGACTGACGAGCGGCAGATGGCTCAGCAGCGGCTTCCGATTGCCCCCAGTTGTTTTTTGCCGGTGGAATCAGCACGTCAAGAATACGCTCTTCGGCCATCTCTTCGGCGCGGTAACGGTTCTTGTCGATAGCCTGCATGCGTACCATTTTCAGTGCAGAATCGGTCAGATCGCGGATAATCGAATCCACTTCTTTACCTACATAGCCCACTTCGGTGAACTTGGTCGCTTCAACTTTGATAAACGGCGCGTTAGCCAGCTTCGCCAGGCGACGGGCAATTTCGGTTTTACCGACGCCGGTCGGGCCAATCATCAGAATATTTTTTGGCGTGACTTCATGACGTAACTCTTCGTCCAGTTGCATACGACGCCAGCGGTTGCGCAGGGCGATTGCCACGGCACGTTTAGCGCCGTCCTGGCCGATGATAAATCTGTTCAGTTCGCTGACGATTTCGCGCGGAGTCATTTCAGACATAATTAGGATCCTTACGCTTTGGACGGTAGTTCTTCGATAGTGAGATTGTGGTTGGTGTAAATGCAGATATCGCCTGCAATGCCCAACGCTTTTTCCACGATATCGCGTGCGCCGATATCGGTGTTTTCCAGCAGCGCGCGAGCGGCAGCCTGAGCGTAAGGACCACCTGAACCGATGGCAATAAGATCGTTCTCTGGCTGAATCACGTCACCGTTACCGGTGATAATCAGCGAGGCGTTTTCGTCGGCGACAGCCAGCAGGGCTTCCAGCTTGCGCAGCATACGGTCGGTACGCCAGTCTTTAGCCAGTTCCACAGCCGCTTTCACCAGATGACCCTGGTGCATTTCAAGTTTACGTTCAAAGAGTTCAAACAGGGTGAAAGCATCTGCGGTGCCGCCAGCAAATCCGGCGATTACCTTGTCGTTGTAGAGACGACGCACTTTTTTGACGTTGCCTTTCATCACGGTATTGCCGAGAGTAGCCTGGCCATCACCGCCAATCACTACCTGGCCGTTGCGTCGTACACTTACTATTGTTGTCACGGGCAGACCCCTTGTTGCAGTCGGAAGATGTCCCTGCACGCACGGTGCAGGGCATTATGCATCAAGATATGGGGTGAGTTTGGCGGGTTTCAACCCCCGACAGCGAGTGGAATACAGTTTGAGTGGCCTGAACCGCGCAGACGCTTCAGCGTGCTGTCGGCACTTGCGCGATTGTTGTACGGCCCGACCACCACGCGGTTCCAGCCGCCGCCAGTGGTAATCCGGCTTTCAAATCCTTCGAATGCCAGCGCTGCACGAGCAGACTCAGCCTGATCGGTACCTTTGAAGGAGCCACACTGCACCATCCAGCTTTGTGCTTTTGGTTTCTCTTCTTTTGCCTTCGCCGTTTCTTGCGGTTTAGCCGCCTGTAGCGGTGCCTGACGGGCTGGTTCACGCGTGACTGGCGCGACCGGTTGAGATTGCTGTTGTTGCTGCATGCGTGATTGCTGCTGCAACTGGTTTTGCTGCAACAGTCGCTGCTGCTGTTGCTTAGCCTGTTGCTGTTGTTGCTGAAGCGTCTGCTGACGTTGGGCAGGGGTCTGCTCGTTCCACGGCACTTCATTCAGCTGGGTTGGAGTCTGACGCATATCGGCCTGCATCTGCTCCAGCAACTGGCGCTGTTCATTGGTCAGCTGAGTCTGGGAATGCACTTCACCACCGGCAGAAGGCTCTTTCGGTATTGGCACGCCAATCTGGCGATTCTCCAGCTCTTTAATATAGCGCCAGCGCTCTTCAGGTTTTGGCGGAAGGCCATTACCTGCCGCTTTGTGATCGGGAATGACCGGCACTTCTTCTTTTTTGTGATGGGCAATAAACCATAAGCCACCGACAAAGGTGATCAGTACTGCTGCAGCCAGAACCACCATCAGTTTGGATACACCTGATCCACTGCCGCGCTTTTTGCTGCGGCTGTTGCTCTTTTTGCGACGCGTCCCTGTCGAACGCCCGCGGCCTACATAATCTTTTTGTGCCACTATCGTTCCGCTAATATCAAATAAGAAAATGCACGCCGGGCAAGAAATGGTGAACGGTGCAAAAGTCAGCACGTTATAAGCCCGGCTATAAGCACGTCATGTTACTCAAGGGCTGGAAGTTTGACCAGCAGTGAGTCGCCTAAGAATCTGCTGAATCTCACATCAGGAAAAAAATAACCGGTTATTTATTCCGCCCGGCGCGCGCGCTGCTGCCGCGCACTTTTAATTCAAAATCCAGCAGGCGTGAACCGTTGCTGACCATTTTTCCCTGCAACTGCTCCAGTAATAACAGCATTGCTTCACGTCCGATATTAAAACGCGGCTGGGCAACGGTGGTCAGCTGTGGGTCACTGTAGCGGGACAGCTCAATATCATCGAAGCCGACCAGCGAGATATCCTGCGGGACACGCAATCCCATGCTTTTTGCCTGCGACATGGCACCCAGTGCCATAATATCGCTATGACAGAATAGCGCATCCGGAGGATGAGGTAGCGCCATTAACTGTTTAAACGCAGCAGAGCCAGCTTCAAAAGTGAAATCGCCACGCACAATATAGTTGGCATCAATGGCAAGACCGTTACGGCGCAGCGCCTGAATATAGCCCTGCAAACGATAATGACAGAGCGGCATCTCTTCCGGCCCGGCAATACAGGCGATACGGCGATGGCCGAGCTGATGCAAATGGCTGACCGCTTCAAACGCAGCGGTCAGGTTATCAATATGAACCGTCGGCAACTCCAGTTCTGGCGCGAACTCATTGGCCATCACCATCGGCGGCAGATTACGCTGCTCTTCCACCCCGGTTTCAAACGGTAGCTGCGAGCCAAGTAACACCATGCCATCGATTTGTCGCGTCAGCATCAGGTTTAAAAACGATTTTTCCTGCTGGTTCTGATGGGCGCAGTCACCAATCAACACCAGATAGCCTTCGGCGGCAGCAGTCACTTCAACACCGCGAATAATTTCGCTGAAAAACGGGTCGCAGATATCCGGCACAATCACCAGGATGGTACGTGACTCGCTGCGTTTGGCATTGCGTGCCAGCGCATGGGGTGAATAGCCGACATCGATGACCGCCTGCTCAACTTTTTGCCGCGTTGCTGCTGAAACCTTTTCCGGATTCATCAGTGCGCGTGACACGGTGGCCGTTGATACTCCTGCTCTTTCAGCCACATCTTTCATGGTGGCTGCCGTTGCCTCTGGATTGTGCTCCAACACTCTTCTCCTCACGCCAGCAAAGCTGACCTGACCAACTGGATTTTTTATGCGAACTATCATAGCCGTAGCGCGATCGACGGCCATTTGCGGATGCCCATCACATTCTTAACAGATTGTGTTGGGATGCTGTTACTTAATTTGCATAAAAATTGTGACTTGTGCGACTTTTTTCGATCCCTCTCGCAGAACATGGGCCGCTTTGCGCAGCCGTCAGCTTTCGCTGGGATCGACATCCAGCGTCCATTTGACCTTGCGCGACAAGGGCAGGGTGCTGACCAGCGGCAGGCTGGTTTTCAGCAGGCGTTGTAACAGCGCGCGTGAGGGATGCTGCAACAACAGCTGCCAGCGATAACGACCGCTGCGTTTTGCCAGTAACGCCGGAACCGGCCCCATCGCCCACAACGCTTCATCTTTTAACGGGCTGGCTTCAAACAGATTGCGCAGCTGTTGCAGAAATGCAGCGGCTTGCTGATTGTCGTGATCCTCAGCGCGGATCAGCACATGGCTGGTATAGGGCGGCAAAAATACGCTTTTGCGCTCCTGTAGCGTCTGACTGGCAAAGGCGTCGTAGCCCTGATACAGCAGGGTTTGCAGCAGGGGATGATCCGGATGATGAGTTTGTAGCAGTACTTCACCCTGTTTGCCTGCACGCCCGGCGCGTCCGGCCACCTGGGTATACAGCTGCGCGAAACGCTCTGCGGAACGGAAGTCGGCAGAAAACAGTGCGCCGTCGACGTCCAGCAGCGAAACCAGCGTGACATCCGGGAAATGATGGCCTTTTGCCAGCATTTGGGTGCCAATCAAAATGCGCGCACCGCCGCGATGCACCTCATTCAGATGTTGCTCCAGTGCGCCTTTACGGCTGGTGGTATCCCGGTCAATGCGCGAAAGCGGCACCTCGGGGAACAATGCGGAGAGATTATGTTCCAGCTGCTCGGTTCCCAGCCCGACCGGCACCAGATGAGTGGAACCGCATTGCGGACACTGATGCGGTACCGGGCGCTGGCTGTCACAGTGGTGGCAGCGCAACTGACGCTGGTTCTGATGTAGCGTGTAGTAGTGATCGCAGCGCTGACATTCGGCTATCCAGCCGCATTCGTGGCACAGCAGCGCCGGCGAAAAGCCGCGGCGATTGAGAAACAGCAGCACCTGATTATCGGCTTGCAGATGCTGACGAATTTTTTGAATCAGCGCCGGAGATAAGCCGCCCTGCAACTTCACCCCTTTTAAATCGATCAGCTGTTGTGTCGCCTGGCGCGCATTACCGGCGCGTTTACTCAGGCTGAGCTGGCGATATTTACCCATCTGCACGTTATGCAGGGTTTCCAGCGCCGGCGTCGCCGAGCCCATCACAATCGGGATGTCCTCTTCACGTGCGCGGAATACCGCCAGGTCGCGTGCCTGGTAGCGCCATCCCTCCTGCTGTTTATAGGAGCTGTCATGTTCTTCATCAATAACGATCACCCCCAGCCGGGCAAAAGGGGTAAACAGTGCGGAGCGGGTGCCGATCACAATAGCGGTTTCGCCACTGCGCGCGCGTAGCCAGACGGCGAGACGTTCGCTGTCGTTAAGTGCCGAATGCAGTACGTCGACCGGCGCATTAAAACGCTCGCGAAAACGGGCGATGGTTTGCGGCGTCAGGCCAATTTCCGGCACCATAATTAACGCCTGGCGTCCACTCGCCAGCACGTTTTCCAGAATGCTGAGATAGACCTCGGTTTTACCCGAGCCGGTAATCCCCGCCAGTAACCAGGCGGCAAAATGGTCATCTTCACTGCGAATTGCCCCGACGGCGGTCGCCTGCTCGGTATTGAGGCGCAGGCGTTCACCTTTTACCGCATAGCTGTGGCGCCAGTCTTCTGGCGCGCGCTGATGTTCACGCAGTTCACATAAGCCTTTAGCGCGCAGCGATTGCAGGGTGGCATCCGTCAGATCCTGAGCGGTGACTTCATGACGATAGATCGGGCGCTGGCGCAGCGCGGCCAATGCCTGCTGCTGCTTCGGCGCGCGCTTTAGGCTTTCACTGGCGGTTTCACGCCCTAGTTCAGTGATAAACCATTGCCATAACGGCGCTTCCTGCGCCGGTTTTCCCTGGCGCAGCAACACCGGAATGGCGTGGAACAGTACTTCGCCTAACGGATAATGGTAATAGTCGGCCGCCCATAGCAGGATGCGCCATAGCGAAGGGGGAAACAGAGAGTGCTGATCGAGTACTTCATGCACCGCTTTTAACTGATCCAGCGGGAAGTCACTGCTTTCGCTCACGCCAACGACAATGCCGATGGCTTTACGTTTGCCAAAAGGAACGCTGACGCGTCCGCCAGTCACCACATTCATGTGGGGGGGCAACAGATAATCAAAATTGCGAGCAAGTGGAACCGGAAGCGCGACCTGAACAACGGGCATGAATTCATCCAGATGAAAAAAATGACGAGATAGTGTACACTGTGTCGTCTGGAATGTGCGGATTCGATTGCAGAGGGTGGTGATTTTCTGTATAGTTCGCCGCCTTTGATACCGCGTTTCAGTATCAATGACACCTAATTTTTTTAATCTTCGTGTGGTGCCGGTGCAGGAAATTTCCTGGCACGGGAGAGCGACGCGGCCTTAACTGAGGTTTTCCCATGAAAAAAGGTATTCACCCAAATTACACTGAAGTTACTGCTAAATGTTCTTGCGGTAACGAAATCAAAATCGGCTCAACTGTTGGCCGTGATCTGAACCTGGACGTTTGTGGCAAATGCCACCCGTTCTACACCGGTAAGCAGCGTGATGTTGCTAGCGGTGGCCGTGTTGACCGCTTCAACAAGCGTTTCAGCATCCCAGGCAGCAAAGCTTAATAAAACCTTTTACGGTTTTGTTAATAAGAAAAACCCGGCTTTGGCCGGGTTTTTTTATGGCTGAAATTCAGCAAAATTAGCGTAAAGCAGGATTAATATTCCCAGGTATCCGGGTCGACACCCATTTCGCGCATGATCGCTTTTGCTTCTTCAGGGATTTCGTCGTTACGCTCTTTGCGTAAATCCACGTCATCCGGCAGCGGCTGTCCGGTGAAGGCGTGCAAAAATGCTTCGCACAGCAGCTCACTATTGGTGGCATGACGCAAATTGTTAACCTGACGACGCGTGCGCTCATCAGTTAAAATTTTGAGAACTTTCAGGGGGATAGAAACTGTTATTTTCTTAACCTGCTCGCTCTTCTTACCGTGCTCAGCGTAAGGGCTGATATATTCGCCGTTCCATTCAGCCATGGGTTACCTTAATCATTATCATTTAAAAGTGAAATTGTCGGAAATCAGCCAATTATGCCCGATCTTGCCGCTTCTCACTAATAAATGTCAGCGTTTTCTGCTTAACATCAAACAGTGATGTGCGTGGATTTCAGCCTGGCCAGACCCTGTATGTTACCCATTGCCTAAAGATGCCAGCCATTTGGAAACTGTTGGGTGTATACCGCGTAATCTTAGCGGTTATTAACGCTTTGCTCAATCTATACGCAAAGACATTTAGATGTCCAGATGTATTGACGTCTATTGGGGTAATGCTATCCTGTACACCTTCTATTACTCTCCAGTCAGGAACAGTGAGCACCATGACGCGTAAACAGGCAACCATCGCAGTACGCAGCGGTTTGAATGATGACGAGCAGTATGGCTGCGTTGTCCCACCGATTCATCTCTCCAGCACCTATAATTTCACCGACTTCAATGAGCCGCGAGCTCATGACTATTCGCGTCGTGGCAATCCGACGCGTGATGTGGTCCAGCGCGCATTAGCGGAACTGGAAGGCGGCGCGGGTGCGGTGATGACCAATACCGGTATGTCAGCGATTCATCTGGTGTGTACGGTGTTCCTGAAGCCTGGCGATCTGCTGGTCGCCCCGCATGACTGCTACGGCGGCAGCTATCGCCTGTTTGACAGTCTGAGTAAGCGCGGTGCTTATCGGGTGAAGTTTGTCGATCAAAATGATGCGGCGGCATTAACCGCGGCGCTGGCGGAAAAACCGAAGCTGGTACTGATTGAAAGCCCGAGCAATCCACTGCTGCGGGTCGTGGATATTGCGGCGATCTGTAAAGCCGCACGTGAAGCGGGCGCGGTCAGCGTAGTGGATAACACCTTCCTGAGTCCGGCGTTGCAGAATCCGCTGGCGCTGGGTGCTGACCTGGTGATTCACTCCTGCACCAAGTACCTGAATGGTCACTCGGATGTGGTCGCTGGCGCGGTAATTTCGAAAGAGGCCGACACTGCGACCGAACTGGCGTGGTGGGCGAACAATATTGGCGTCACCGGCGCAGCGTTTGACAGCTATCTGCTGTTGCGCGGTCTGCGTACCCTTGGACCGCGTATGGCAGCGGCGCAACGCAACGCGTTGGCAATTGTTGATTACCTGAAGCAACAACCGTTAGTGAAAAAGCTGTATCATCCTTCACTGCCGGAAAATGCCGGTCATGAATACGCCGTACGTCAACAACGTGGCTTTGGTGCCATGTTAAGTTTTGAGCTGGATGGCGATGAGCAGACGCTGCGTCGCTTCCTCAAAGCGCTGGAACTGTTTACCCTGGCAGAATCGCTGGGTGGCGTAGAAAGTCTGATCTCCCATACCGCGACCATGACCCATGCCGGTATGTCAGCGCAGGCGCGTGCCGACGCGGGGATTTCAGAAACGTTGCTGCGTATTTCTGTCGGAATTGAGGATCACGAAGATTTAATAGCCGATCTGGATAATGCATTCCGGGTAGCGGCCGAGAGGTAATCATGAGTATTTCAGCAGTAGCAGGGACGCCCAACGCGCGGCAATTGCATAAATTTGGCGGCAGCAGTCTGGCCGATGCCAAATGTTACCAGCGCGTGGCCGGTATTATGGCGGATTACAGTCAGCCGGGCGACCTGATGGTGGTGTCGGCCGCGGGTAGCACCACTAACCAGCTGATTAGCTGGTTAAAGCTCAGCCAAAGCGATCGTCTTTCGGCTCATCAGGTGCAACAAGCGCTGCGTCGTTATCAGAGTGAGCTGATCGGTGGCCTGCTGCCTGCTGAATATGCCGAACCGATGATTGCTGAGTTTATCCACGATCTGGAAAAGCTGGCCGCTTTGCTGGATGGCACTATTACCGATGCTATTTACGCCGAAGTGGTGGGGCACGGTGAAATCTGGTCGGCACGCCTGATGGCGGCGGTACTGAATCAACGCGATATGTCTGCCGTCTGGCTGGATGCGCGTGACTTTCTGCGCGCCGAGCGAGCGGCGCAGCCGCAGGTGGATGAAGGGAAATCCTGGCCACTGCTGCAACAGCTGATCGCTCAGCATCCGCACCAGCGTCTGGTCGTCACCGGGTTTATCTGTCGCAGTGAGTCAGGTGAAACCGTGCTGCTGGGTCGTAACGGATCTGACTACTCGGCAACGCAAATTGGTGCACTGGCTGGCGCGTCACGCGTCACCATCTGGAGTGATGTTGCCGGGGTATACAGCGCCGATCCACGTAAAGTAAAAGATGCCTGTTTGCTGCCGCTGTTGCGTCTGGATGAAGCCAGTGAACTGGCGCGTTTAGCCGCGCCGGTATTGCATACCCGCACGCTACAGCCGGTTTCAGGGAGTGATATCGATCTGCAATTGCGTTGCAGTTATCAGCCAGAGCAGGGCTCGACCCGCATCGAGCGCGTGCTGGCGTCGGGGACAGGCGCGCGTATCGTGACCAGTCATGATGACGTCTGTCTGATTGAATTCAAGGTTCCGCCTCAGCACGATTTCAGTGCACTGCATAAAGAGGTCGATCTGCTGCTGAAACGCGCGCAGGTGCGTCCGCTGGCGACCGGTGTGCATCCCGATCGTAATCTGCTGCAGCTGTGTTACACCTCGGAAGTGGTCAACAGCGCGCTGGATATCCTGCAGGACGCTGGTTTGCCTGGCCATCTTCAGCTGCGTGACGGGCTGGCGCTGGTCGCGCTGGTGGGGGCAGGCGTCAGCCGCAACCCGCTGCACAGCCACCGTTTCTGGCAGCAAATTAAAGATCAGCCGGTAGAGTTTATCTGGCAATCCGAAGACGGTATCAGTCTGGTGGCGGTGCTGCGCGTCGGCCCGACCGCACATCTGATTCAGGGATTACACCAGTCGCTGTTCCGCGCGGAAAAGCGCATTGGTTTGATGCTGTTTGGGAAAGGCAATATTGGTTCACGCTGGTTAGAGCTGTTTGCCCGCGAGCATGAAATACTTTCTGCCCGCACCGGTTTTGAATTTGTGCTGGCTGGCGTGGTGGACAGCCGCCGAAGCCTGCTGAGTTATGACGGACTGGACGCCAGTCGTGCGCTGGCGTTCTTTGAAGATGAGGCGGTGGCACAGGATGAAGAGTCGCTGTTCCTGTGGATGCGCGCTCATCCGTTCGACGATTTAGTAGTGCTGGATGTGACCGCCAGCGCCCCGCTGGCCGATCAGTATCTCGATTTTGCCAGCCACGGTTTCCACGTGATCAGTGCCAATAAAGTCGCGGGGTCTGCCAGCAGTAATACCTGGCGTCAGATTCGCGATGCTTTTGCCAAAACGGGTCGTCACTGGCTGTATAACGCCACGGTCGGCGCGGGTTTGCCGGTTAACCATACGGTGCGCGATTTGCGTGAGAGCGGCGACAGTATTCTGGCGATCAGCGGGATTTTCTCCGGCACGCTGTCGTGGCTGTTTTTACAGTTTGATGGCACGGTGCCGTTTACCGAACTGGTGGATCAGGCGTGGCAGCAAGGCTTAACTGAGCCCGATCCGCGCGTTGATCTTTCTGGTCAGGACGTGATGCGCAAGCTGGTGATTCTGGCGCGTGAAGCGGGCTATGATATTGAGCCGGATCAGGTGCGGGTCGAGTCGCTGGTACCTGCCGGTTGTGAAAACGATTCGGTCGATCACTTCTTTGAGAATGGTGACGCGCTGAATGACCAGATGCTACAGCGTCTGGAAGCTGCGCAAGAGCTGGGGCTGGTATTGCGCTATGTCGCGCGCTTTGATGCCAATGGTAAGGCGCGTGTCGGCGTGGAAGCGGTGCGACCGGAGCATCCTCTGGCCTCCCTGCTGCCGTGCGATAACGTGTTTGCCATTGAGAGCCGCTGGTATCGCGATAATCCGCTGGTGATCCGCGGTCCGGGCGCGGGTCGTGATGTGACGGCCGGTGCAATTCAGTCAGATATCAATCGCCTGGCTCAGCTGCTGTAGTCCCTTCTGTTCCATTTCAATGGCCGGTTATTCCGGCCATTTTCAATTCTGTTGCACTATCCTGAATTTCCTTCATCTTGAATGAGAATTTGTCACGCCAGTTGATCATTTTTCTGTTGACGATTTAACCACAATCGTTCACTTTAAGTGTCTGGACGTCTAAACGTATAGATGTTCAACTTGCGCAGTAATAATCATAAGCAGCGATGGATGAGGTAACCAGCTATGAGTTTTTTCCACGCCAATCAGCGCGAAGCGCTGAATCAAAGTCTGGCAGAGCTGAACGGGCAAATTAACGTCTCTTTTGAATTTTTCCCGCCACGCACCAGCGAAATGGAACAAACTCTCTGGAGCTCTATCGATCGCTTAAGCAGTCTGAAACCGAAATTCGTTTCGGTCACCTACGGTGCTAACTCTGGCGAGCGCGACCGTACGCACAGCATCATCAAAGGCATTAAAGATCGCACCGGTCTGGAAGCGGCACCGCATCTGACCTGTATCGATGCTTCTCGTGATGAGCTGCGCACCATCGCTCAGGATTACTGGAATAACGGTATTCGTCATATCGTCGCACTGCGCGGTGATTTACCGCCGGGCAGTGGTAAGCCGGAAATGTACGGTGCTGATTTGGTGGCATTGTTGCGTGAAGTTGGCGACTTTGATATTTCGGTGGCGGCCTACCCGGAAGTGCATCCGGAAGCGAAAAGCGCGCAGGCCGACCTGATTAACCTGAAGCGTAAAATTGATGCCGGGGCTAACCGCGCGATCACGCAGTTCTTCTTTGATGTGGAAAGCTATCTGCGTTTTCGCGACCGCTGTGTGTCGACCGGGATTGATGTTGAAATCGTGCCGGGTATCCTGCCGGTTTCTAACTTTAAGCAGTTACAGCGTTTCGCCGCTATGACTAACGTACGTGTGCCGGGCTGGATGACGGCGATGTTTGCAGGGCTGGATGATGATCCTGAGACGCGCAAAATGGTCGGGGCCAATGTGGCGATGGATATGGTGAAGATCCTCAGCCGGGAAGGGGTGAAGGATTTCCATTTCTATACGCTGAACCGTGCCGAGATGAGCTACGCGATTTGCCATACGCTGGGTGTGCGTCCGGCGGTGGCTGCGGCATAAAGATTGAGGTTGGTCATTGATTCGGGCGGCGAGAACGCCGCCCGTACATATGGGAGCCACTATCGGCTCCTTTTTTATTAACCGGTATTGCGCATACCTGCTGCGACACCGGCGATAGTGACCATCAAGGCCTGCTCGACGCGGGCATCAGGTTCACCACCTTTTTCCTCCTGCTGACGCGAACGGTGCAACAGCTCTGCCTGTAGTACGTTCAGTGGATCGGTGTAGACGTTACGCAGCGCAATCGATTCTGCAATCCACGGTTGATCCGCCATCAGATGTGAGTCATTGGCGATGGTCAGTACCGCTTTAATATCGGAATCCAGCTGATCACGCAGCTGCTTGCCCAGCGGCCACAATGATTTATCCACCAGACGCTGATCGTAATATTCTGCCAGCCACAGGTCAGCTTTCGAGAACACCATTTCCAGCATACCCAGACGGGTTGAGAAGAATGGCCAGTCGCGGCACATCGCTTCCAGCTGATCCTGATGGCCTTCCTCCATCGCTTTATGCAGCGCCGCACCAGCACCCAGCCAGGCTGGCAGCATCAGACGATTCTGCGTCCAGGCGAAGATCCACGGAATCGCGCGCAGTGACTCAACACCGCCGGTCGGACGGCGTTTCGCCGGGCGCGAGCCGAGTGGCAATTTACCCAGCTCCTGTTCCGGGGTTGCCGAGCGGAAGTAAGGAACGAAGTCCTTATTTTCGCGCACATAGCCACGGTACATATCGCAGGAGACGGTCGACAGCTGATCCATAATGCTGCGCCACTCTTTCTTTGGTTCCGGCGGTGGCAGCAAGTTAGCTTCCAGAATGGCACCGGTATACAGCGAAAGGCTGGAGATGGTGATTTCCGGTAAACCATACTTAAAGCGGATCATCTCACCCTGTTCGGTAACGCGCAGGCCGCCTTTCAGGCTACCCGGCGGTTGTGACAGCAGTGCCGCGTGAGCTGGCGCACCGCCACGACCAATAGTACCGCCACGTCCATGGAACAATGTCAGCGCGATGCCGGCTTTCTCACAAGTTTTAATCAGCGCATCCTGTGCCTGATACTGTGCCCATGAAGCGGCCATCACACCGGCGTCTTTTGCCGAGTCAGAATAGCCAATCATCACCATCTGTTTGCCCTGAATAAAGCCGCGATACCAGTCAATGCTTAACAGCTGGCTCATCACGTCATTGGCGTTATTCAAGTCATCAAGGGTTTCAAACAGCGGGGCAACCGGCATGGCAAAGGTGATACCGGCTTCTTTTAACAGTAAGTGTACTGCCAGCACGTCAGACGGCGTTTTCGCCATTGAAATCACGTAAGCAGCGATGGAACCTTTCGGTGCTTCCGCCGCAACGCGACAGGTCTCCAGCACTTCACGGGTCTCGGCGCTCGGTTCCCACTGGCGTGGCAACAGCGGACGTTTCGAATTCAGTTCACGGATCAGGAACGCCTGCTTATCGGCTTCTGACCAGCTTTCATAGTCGCCCAAACCCAGATAGCGCGTCACTTCAGCAATCGCTTCGGTATGGCGGGTGCTTTCCTGACGGATATCGATACGCACCAGCGGCACGCCAAAGCATTTCACGCGGCGCAGCGTGTCCAGCAGCTGGCCATTGGCGATGATGCCCATGCCACAAGCTTGCAGTGACTGATAACAAGCGTAGAGCGGGTCCCACAGCTGATCGTTGGAGATCAGCAGATCGGCCGGACGCGGCGGACGTTCGCCTTTCAGACGGCGTTCCAGATAAGCCTGGGTATTCGTCAGCTGGCTGCGCAGGTGTTTCATGATTTCGCGATACGGTTCCAGCGCTTCCGGATTACCGCAAAGTTTGCGCACTTCGTCGTTACACTCGGACATCGACAGTTCGGAAACCAACACGGCGATATCGCGCAGGAACAGGTCGGTGGCTTTCCAGCGGCTGAGTTGCAGCACATGGCGGGTAATGTCGGAGGTGACATTCGGGTTGCCATCGCGGTCGCCGCCCATCCACGAGGTAAACTGCACCGGGACAAAGTCGACCGGCAGTTTGTAGCCAAACGACGCTTCCACTTGCTCATTCAGCTCGCGCAGGAAGCTCGGCACGCCTTCCCACAGGCTGTTTTCCACCACCGCAAAGCCCCATTTGGCTTCATCAACCGGCGACGGACGGTATTTACGGATCTCATCAGTGTGCCACGCCTGGGCAACCAGCTGACGCAGGCGGCGCATAATCTGGCCACGGTCGTAATCAGAGAGATCGTTATGGTCGAGCTGCTTCAGGCAGTTATTCACCTCGACCAGTTTATGGATCAAAGTGCGACGGGTGATTTCAGTCGGGTGCGCAGTCAGCACCAGCTCGAGTGACAGCGACTCAATCGCGTCACGGATCGCGCTTTCAGTCAGATCGGGCTGTTGCTTCAGGTGTTCAAAGGTTCTCGCCAGCATCTCAGGATGATTTGCGCCTTCACCTTTCGGCGAAATGGTGTGGTATTGCTCGGCGGTATTGGTCAGATTCAGGAACTGACTGAAGGCGCGCGCGACCGGCAGCAATTCATCATTCGACAGATTTTGCAGCGTAGTGAGCAATTCCTGGCGATGAGCGTCATTTCCCGCACGGGATGACTTGGAGAGTTTGCGGATGGTTTCCACCCGGTCGAGGATGTTCTCTCCCAGCGCATCCTTAATAGTATCCCCGAGCAGTTTGCCGAGCATACTGACATTACTTCGCATTGCGGAATATTGTTCGTTCATATGACCCCTGACACCCTTATATTTTTTGTAACTTTATTTCACCCAGACGGGCATAACTTCGTCTTTTATCTAGCCATGTAACTTTCCATTCGTCAATTGACTTAAATTAGCGATATCCTGCCGCTAAATGACGGTAATTTATGAAATTTAATTACATCAAGGCGAGATAAGTTATTCTTATCGCCAAAGACGGAATAAATCAGGGGCAAGCGGCTGGTTTGCCAGACAATTACCCCAGTCATCGTTAGTGATGGCAAAAATGATGCACAACCTGCGCGATCAGCTCACGGGTCGGCTTAATAAAAGCCGTATCGATATACTCATCGGGCTGATGCGCCTGATTGATTGAACCCGGGCCCAGCACCAGCGTCGGACACACCTGCTGAATAAACGGTGCTTCGGTGCAGTAGTTAACCACTTCCGTTGGCGTACCCAACAGTTTCTCTACCACCTGTACCAGCTGATGATCCGGCGGGCATTCGTAGCCCGGAATCGGCGGATGCAGCTCACCCACCGTCAGACGACCCGGCCAGCGCTCACTGACCGGTGCCAGCGCTTCGTTAAGTAAGCCATCGAGATCGCTCAGCGTCAGGCCTGGCAACGGACGAATATCCATATGCAGTTCACAGCAGGCACAGATACGGTTAGCCGCATCGCCACCATTGATATGACCGAAATTCATCGTCGGATAAGGAATCGCAAAACCGTCGTGGTGGTAGCGCTCTTTCAGCGTGTTACGCAAATTCATCAGATGGCCGATGGCATCGTGCATCAGTTCAATAGCATTGACGCCGCGACCCGGATCGCTGGAGTGACCGGACTGCCCCTGAATACGAATGGCATGCGACAGGTGGCCTTTATGCGCACGCACCGGCTTCAGTGAGGTTGGCTCACCGATAATCGCGCAGTCCGGGCGCAGCGTGGTGGATTCAGAAAAGTAACGTGCACCCGCCATGGTGGTCTCTTCATCGGCGGTCGCCAGGATATACAACGGTTTTTTCAGCGTTGCGACATCAACATCACGCAGCGCATCAAGAATAAACGCAAAGAAACCTTTCATATCGGCGGTGCCGAGACCGTACAGCTTATTGTCGTGTTCGGTCAGGGTGAACGGATCGCGCGTCCAGCGACCATCGTCATACGGTACGGTATCGCTGTGTCCGGCTAACAGCAGGCCGCCAGCACCAACTCCGCTCTTCGCCAGCATATTGAATTTATGCCGGGTTCCGGGTACCGGCTGCACTTCCACGCTGAAGCCAAGGTCGCGAAACCAACCGGCCAGCAAATTGATTAAATTCTCATTACTCTGATCGAGCGCACTGTCGGTGGCGCTGATTGACGGTATCGCGATCAACTGGCGGTAGAGTTCAATAAAAGGAGGTAATTTTGTCTTCACTGTTGACAGTCCTTGGGTTAGGATAGTATCAATATTCATGCATTAATAGTGAATAAAAATACATTAACGTCAGGCTGAAGGGAACGGCTAAATGTGCCCTGAATAAAAAAACGCCTGACATCGTGGGTGAGGAGCCGAAGAGGCTGCAACCCGGAATTTTGTGACTGTAAAAAGGTATACAGCCTGATGTTGAATACGCTGATTGTTGGTGCCAGCGGTTATGCTGGAGTAGAGCTTGCGACCTATCTGAATCGCCATCCGCATATGAACATAACCGCTTTAGCGGTTTCAGCGCAAAGCCCGGATGCAGGAAAATTACTCTCCGACCTTCATCCACAGCTGAAAGGGGTGGTTGATCTGCCGTTGCAGCCGCTCAGTGATGCCGCCGACTATACCGGTAAGGTCGACGTGGTGTTCCTCGCCACCGCCCATCAGGTCAGCCATGATCTGGCCCCTGAATTCCTGAAGGCAGGCTGTGTGGTGTTCGATCTCTCTGGCGCTTTCCGCGTGAATGACGAGAACTTCTACACCCAATATTACGGCTTTACCCATCAGCATCAGCAATGGCTGGATAAAGCGGTGTACGGCTTAGCCGAATGGCAGCACGACAGAATTAAAGAAGCGCAGTTGATTGCGGTGCCGGGATGTTATCCGACCGCTGCCCAGCTGGCGCTGAAGCCGCTGATCGAGGCCGATCTGCTTAATCGCGATCAATGGCCGGTGATCAATGCCACCAGTGGCGTCAGCGGTGCTGGCCGTAAAGCCAGCATTAACAATAGTTTCTGCGAAGTGAGCCTGCAACCGTACAACCTGTTTGCTCATCGCCATCAGCCGGAAATCGCTGAACATCTGGGTGTTCCGGTGATCTTCAACCCGCATCTGGGCAATTTTCCGCGCGGGATTCTGGAAACCATTACCTGCCGCCTGAAAGCCGGTGTCAGCCGTGAAGATGTGGCAGAAGCGCTGCATAACGCCTACCACGACAAACCGCTGGTGCGCCTGTATGACCAGAGCCTGCCCGCGCTGAAATCTGTGATTGGCTTGCCGTTCTGCGATATCGGTTTTGCCGTTCAGGGCGAGCATGTGATTCTCGTGGCGGCAGAAGATAACCTGCTGAAAGGCGCGTCTTCGCAGGCGGTGCAGTGTCTGAATATTCGTTTCGGTTTCCCTGAAACGCTGTCACTTATTTAACTGGCGAGTTAGAACCTCATGACGAATCCATTAATTATTAAACTGGGCGGCGTGTTACTGGACAGCGAAGAAGCGCTGGCACGGCTGTTTGACGCACTGGTGACTTACCGTGAATCTTATCAGCGTCCGCTGCTGATCGTGCATGGCGGTGGCTGTCTGGTGGATGAACTGATGAAGAAACTGGCGCTGCCGGTTGAGAAGAAAAACGGCCTGCGTGTGACGCCTGCCGATCAGATCGACATCATCACTGGTGCGCTGGCGGGAACCGCCAATAAAACGCTGCTGGCGTGGGCGAAGAAATATGCTATCAATGCTGTGGGTCTGTGCCTCGGCGACGGCAATAGCGTTAACGTGACGCAACTCGATGAATCATTGGGACATGTGGGTAATGCTACGCCGGGATCGCCAGCGTTAATCAATACGCTGCTGGCCGCTAATTTCCTGCCGGTGGTGAGCTCAATTGGTATCACTGCCGCAGGCGAACTGATGAACGTTAATGCTGACCAGGCGGCGACTGCGCTGGCTGCTACGCTCGGTGCTGACCTGATTCTGCTCTCTGACGTCAGCGGTATTCTGGATGGCAAAGGTCAGCGCATCGAAGAGATGACCGCCAGCAAAGCTGAACAGCTGATTGCACAGGGCATTATTACCGATGGCATGATTGTTAAAGTTAACGCCGCGCTCGATGCCGCCCGTACGCTGGGTCGTCCGGTCGATATCGCCAGCTGGCGTAACGCGGAACAGTTGCCAACATTATTTAACGGTGTGTCCATTGGCACCCGGATTCTCGCATAACGAAACGCTTTATATTCAAGGATTAAAAGATGCAAAACCAAGGCATTAAAAAAATCGTTCTGGCTTACTCCGGCGGTCTGGATACCTCGGCGATCATTCCATGGCTGAAAGAGAACTACGGTGACTGCGAAGTGGTCGCATTTGTTGCTGATATCGGTCAGGAGCGTGGCGATCTGGAAGGCGTTGAGCAGAAAGCATTGCAGTCCGGTGCGTCTGAGTGCCACGTGGTCGATCTGCGTGAAGAGTTTATCCGTGATTACGTTTACCCGGTGCTACAGACCGGTGCACTGTACGAAGGCACTTATCTGCTGGGCACCTCAATGGCGCGTCCAATTATTGCCAAAGCACAGGTTGAACTGGCACTGAAAGTGGGTGCAGATGCGCTGTGTCACGGTGCGACCGGTAAAGGTAACGACCAGGTGCGTTTCGAAACCACCTACACCGCGCTGGCACCCCAGCTGAAAGTGGTTGCACCATGGCGTGAGTGGAACCTGCGTTCCCGTGAAGCCCTGCTGGATTACCTGAAAGAGCGCAATATCCCGACCACCGCGTCGCTGGAAAAAATCTACAGCCGTGATGAAAACGCCTGGCACATCTCTACCGAAGGCGGCGTGCTGGAAAGCCCGTGGAATGCGCCAAACAAAGATTGCTGGGTATGGACTGTCGATCCGCTGGAAGCCCCGGACCAGCCTGAGCAGGTCACCATTAAAGTTGAAAAAGGGTGCGTGGTCGCGGTAAACGGCGAAGCGCTTAGCCCGTTCCAGTGTCTGGAAAAACTGAATGTGATCGGTGCTAAACACGGTGTGGGTCGTATCGATATCGTCGAAAACCGTCTGGTGGGTATCAAATCCCGCGGTTGCTACGAAACCCCTGGCGGTACCATTATGGTTAACGCCCTGCGCGCAGTAGAGCAGCTGGTTCTGGATCGCGATAGCTTCAAATGGCGTGAGCAGCTGGGTCTGGAAATGTCTTACGTGGTTTATGATGGTCGCTGGTTCGCGCCACTGCGTAAATCACTGCAGGCTTCGGCTGAAGCGCTGGCGGAAGAAGTGAACGGTGAAGTGGTGCTGCAACTGTACAAAGGCCAGGTGACGGCGATTCAGAAAAAATCGCCGAACAGCCTGTACTCTGAAGAGTTTGCCACCTTTGGCGAAGACGAAGTGTATGACCATCGTCACGCTGGCGGCTTTATCCGTCTGTTCTCGCTCTCTTCACGTATTCGTGCACTGAACGAAAAGAAATAATTCGTACCCAGTAGGGCGGCGTTCCCGCCGCCCGTCTTAATGGCAACACCTATTCATTTTTTTGATTAAACGGAGCAATAACATGGCACTTTGGGGTGGACGGTTTACTCAGGCAGCAGATCAACGTTTCAAGCTTTTCAACGACTCGCTGCGCTTTGACTATCGTCTGGCAGAACAGGATATCGTCGGTTCCGTCGCCTGGTCCAAAGCGCTGGTAACGGTTAACGTGCTGACCGAGGATGAACAGCAGCAGTTAGAACAGGCATTAACCGTGTTGCTGGAAGAAGTGCGTGCGAATCCGCAGCAGATTCTGGAAAGCGATGCCGAAGATATTCACAGCTGGGTGGAAGGGCGTTTGATCGACAAAGTCGGCGCGCTGGGTAAGAAACTCCACACTGGCCGTAGCCGTAACGATCAGGTCGCGACCGACCTGAAACTGTGGTGTAAAACCGAGGTAAACGAGCTGCTGAGCGCCACGCGTCAGCTGCAGCAGGCGCTGGTTGCCACTGCCGAGGCTAACCAGGATGCCGTGATGCCGGGCTATACCCATCTGCAACGCGCGCAGCCGGTGACGTTTGCGCACTGGTGCCTGGCGTATGTCGAGATGCTGGCGCGTGATGAAAGCCGCCTGCAGGATACCCTGAAGCGCCTTGATGTCAGCCCGCTGGGTTGTGGTGCGCTGGCGGGTACCGCCTACGAAATCGATCGTGAGCAGCTGGCAGGCTGGTTAGGCTTTGCCTCAGCAACCCGTAACAGCCTGGATACCGTTTCCGATCGCGACCACGTGTTAGAGCTGCTGTCCAATGCCTCAATCGGCATGGTGCATCTGTCGCGTTTCGCCGAAGATCTGATTTTCTTTAATACCGGTGAAGCGGGCTTTGTTGAGCTGTCCGACCGGGTGACTTCCGGCTCTTCACTGATGCCGCAGAAGAAAAACCCGGATGCGCTGGAGCTGATTCGCGGTAAATGTGGCCGCGTACAGGGCGCACTGACCGGCATGATGATGACGCTGAAAGGCCTGCCGCTGGCTTATAACAAAGATATGCAGGAAGACAAAGAAGGGCTGTTTGACGCGCTCGACACCTGGTCCGACTGTCTGCATATGGCGGCACTGGTGCTGGATGGTATTCAGGTGAAGCGTCCACGTTGCCAGGAAGCGGCGGAGCAGGGTTATGCCAATGCCACCGAACTGGCGGATTATCTGGTTTCCAAAGGCGTGCCATTCCGTGAAGCGCACCATATTGTTGGTGAAGCGGTGGTGGAAGCGATTAATCAGGGTGTGGCGCTGGAAGCACTGAAGCTGGCGGATTTGCAGAAATTTAGCAGCGTGATTGGTGATGACGTCTATCCGTTCCTGGCGCTGCAATCCTGTCTCGACCAGCGTAATGCCAAAGGTGGCGTATCACCGCACCAGGTCGCACTGGCGATTACTGAAGCGAAGCAACGTTTAGCTTAACGGTTTGATTTTGCAGGGACGGCGTTTTCGCCGCCCCTGCAAGATATTACGCAGTCGCGAAGAACTGTTCCAGATCGTCGCTACCACCAATGTGGCGACCACCAATAAACACCTGCGGTACTGTCGCGCGACCGGTTACGGCACGCAGACTGACGGTGGTGGCATCTTGTCCCAGTACAATCTCTTCATACTGAATACCCCGATCCAGCAGCATCTGTTTTGCTTTGGTGCAGAACGGACAGCCCGGTTTAGTGAACAACGACACTGACTCCTGCACTTTAAATTCTGGTGCCAGGTAGCGCAGCATAGTATCCGCATCGGAAACTTCAAACGGGTCGCCCGGCTTGTTTGGCTCGACAAACATCTTCTCTACCACGCCGTTACGCACCAGCATGGAATAGCGCCATGAGCGCGGGCCAAATCCGAGGTCAGCTTTCTCAACCAGCATCTCCATGCCACGGGTAAAGTCACCGTTGCCATCAGGAATAAAGGTGATGTTGTCAGCATGCTGATCGGCTTTCCACGCGTTCATTACGAAGGTGTCATTCACCGAAACGCACAGGATGCTGTCGACGCCATGCTGAGCAAACACGCTGGCCAGCTCGTTGTAGCGTGGCAGGTGGCTCGACGAACAGGTCGGCGTAAAAGCACCTGGCAGTGAAAACACAATCACCGTTTTATCTTTAAACAGCTCATCAGTTGTAATGTCGACCCAGCGATCGCTCTGACGGGTATGAAAAGTGACCTGAGGGATGGACTTACCTTCCTGACTTGCAAACATAAAGTACCTCGCGGTTAAGATGAATGAATTCGGCCCTTGCCTGAATGCTGAACATTATTACTATATCCGCTTGATAGGGATAATCGTTGATTGCTATCCTATCTATCGCCACGGACTATCGTGGCTCGGAGGATAAAATGAATATTCGTGATCTTGAATATCTGGTGGCGTTAGCCGAGCACCGTCATTTTCGACGTGCTGCCGATTCCTGCCATGTCAGTCAGCCAACGCTGAGTGGCCAGATTCGTAAACTGGAAGATGAATTAGGCGTCATGCTGCTGGAGCGAACCAGCCGTAAAGTTCTTTTCACACAGGCGGGTTTGCTGCTGGTGGATCAGGCGCGCACCGTGCTGCGTGAAGTGAAAGTGCTGAAAGAGATGGCGAGCCAGCAGGGCGAAGCGATGTCCGGGCCACTGCATATCGGCCTGATCCCGACCGTCGGGCCGTATTTGCTGCCGCAAATTGTGCCGATGCTGCACCAGACCTTTCCCAAGCTGGAGATGTATCTGCACGAAGCGCAGACCCAGCAACTGCTGGCGCAGCTCGACAGCGGTAAGCTGGACTGCGCAATCCTCGCGCTGGTCAAAGAGAGTGAGGCCTTTATTGAGGTGCCGTTGTTCGACGAGCCAATGAAACTGGCGATCTATGCCGATCATCCATGGCACGACCGCGATCGTGTGCCGATGTCCGATCTGGCGGGTGAAAAGCTACTGATGCTGGAAGATGGCCACTGCCTGCGCGATCAGGCGATGGGCTTCTGTTTCCAGGCGGGTGCCGACGAAGATACGCATTTCCGTGCCACCAGTTTAGAGACGCTGCGCAATATGGTGGCGGCGGGCAGCGGGATTACGCTGTTACCTTCACTGGCGGTACCGAAAGAGCGCGTGCGTGATGGCGTCTGCTATCTGCCGTGCTACAAACCGGAGCCGCAGCGCACCATTGCGCTGGTCTATCGCCCTGGCTCGCCACTGCGCAGCCGTTATGAACAGCTGGCAGAGGCGATTCGCACCCATATGCAGGGTGTGATGGGCAGTAACTTAAAACAGGCGGTTTAAGCCATTTAGTGCAGCTACCCGATAGGCTTCCGCCATCGTCGGATAGTTAAAGGTGGTATTCACGAAGTATTCAATCGTGTTGCCACCATTTTTTTGCTCCATAATCGCCTGGCCGATATGAATAATCTCGGCGGCGCGCTCCCCAAAGCAGTGAATTCCCAGAATCTCTTTGGTTTCGCGATGGAACAGAATTTTCAGGCTGCCGACGTGCATACCCACAATCTGCGCACGCGCCAGATGTTTGAACTGCGCACGACCCACTTCATAAGGCACTTTCATCGCCGTCAGTTGCTGTTCGGTTTTACCGACAGAACTGATTTCCGGAATGGTGTAGATCCCGGTCGGGATATCCTCAATCAGATGCGCTGACGCTTCGCCTTTAATGATTGCTTGTGCCGCAATGCGCCCTTGATCGTAGGCCGCCGAGGCAAGGCTTGGATAACCGATCACGTCACCTACCGCGTAAATATGCGGCTGGGCGGTCTGATACATACTGTTGACCTTCAGCAGCCCGCGGCTGTCGGCTTCCAGACCGACATTCTCCAGCGACAGCGAGTCGGTATTCCCGGTACGGCCGTTGGCATACAGCAGGCAGTCGGCTTTGACTTTCTTGCCGGATTTCAGATGAACAATGACGCCATCCTGCACGCCTTCTACCTTCTCGAACTCTTCGTTGTGACGAATCACCACGCCGCTGTTCCAGAAGTGGTAAGAGAGCGAGTCGGACATCTCCTGATCGAGGAAGGCCAGCAGACGATCGCGGGTGTTAATCAGATCGACTTTCACATTCAGCCCACGGAAGATCGACGCGTATTCACAGCCGATCACCCCGGCACCGTAAATAATCACATGGCCCGGTTCGTGATGCAGGTTAAGGATCGAGTCGGAGTCATAGATGCGCGGATGGGTAAAGTCGACGTCTGCCGGATGATACGGGCGTGAGCCACAGGCAATCACAAACTTCTCTGCGGTCAGGCGATCGGTAGTGCCGTCGGGGAAGACGATTTCAACGGTGTTGGCGTCAATAAAGCAGGCGTCACCCTGAAACAGCTCGCAATGGTTGCGCTCATAGAAACCCTGACGCATGCGGGTTTGCTGGCTGATAACGTTTTCGGTGTGGTTAAGAATGTCAGCAAATGAGGAGCGAAGCAGGCGGCTGTGGTCACTGTAAAGCGGGTTTTGATTGAATTCGATAATACGGCTTACAGCGTGACGGAGCGCTTTCGACGGGATGGTTCCCCAATGGGTACAGCCACCGCCGATATTGTGGTAACGCTCGATGACGGCGATACGCGCGCCCTGTTTAACCAGGCCCATCGCGGCACCCTCGCCACCAGGACCTGAGCCAATGACTATGGCATCGTAATCGTAAGACTGTTGCATACCAGTACGTCCTATATTTTATCTACATTTTTACAACGAGATTCTAACATCTCATCGCAGACATCCCAATTGTATCAGCGATTTTTGCCGCGATTTGACAAAGCGTGAGGTTAACAAGCGTTGACAAAGTTGATAGGACTGTACGCTGAAAAGTTTGCTATAGTTCCGCTTCGGTAGGTCAAACAGGCACAACCATGGGCGTCAGAGCACAACAAAAAGAACGTACACGACGTTCGCTCATTGAAGCGGCATTCAGTCAGCTGAGTGCCGAAAGAAGTTTCGCCAGCCTGAGCCTGCGTGAAGTTGCGCGTGAAGCGGGAATCGCGCCAACATCATTTTACCGTCACTTTCGTGATGTAGATGAGTTAGGGTTGACCATGGTCGATGAGAGCGGTCTGATGCTGCGTCAGTTGATGCGTCAGGCACGTCAGCGTATTGCCAAAGGCGGCAGCGTCATTCGCACTTCGGTCTCCACCTTTATGGAATTTATCGGCAATAATCCCAACGCCTTTCGCCTGTTGTTACGCGAACGTTCGGGAACGTCTGCCGCCTTTCGTGCCGCGGTAGCACGGGAAATACAGCATTTTATCGCCGAACTGGCGGATTATCTTGAGCTGGAAAACCGTATGCCGCGCAGTTTTACTGAAGCACAGGCCGAGGCAATGGTGATTATTGTCTTTAACGCCGGTGCGGAGGCGCTGGATATCGATGTCGCGCAGCGCCGTCAGCTCGAAGAGCGGCTGGTGTTACAGTTGCGCATGATTTCGAAAGGGGCTTATTACTGGTATCGCCGTGAGCAAGAGAGGTTGGCGGTAACGTTAGCATCAAATGATTAAGCTGGTTGATAAGGATAATGACATGACTGAACCGACCCACCGGGATAAAGGAACTTTAGTTTTAGCGTTTATTACTGGCCTGTCGATAAACGGTTCCTTCTCGGTGCTTTTTAGCGCCATTGTGCCGTTCTCTATCTTTCCGCTGATTGCGCTGGGCCTTGCCGCCTGGTGTCTGCATCAGCGTTATCTCAACCGGGCGATGCCTGAAGGTATGCCGTCGCTGGCTGCCGCATTTTTCCTGCTGGGCATTCTGCTGTATAGCGCGATTGTGCGTGCGGAATATCCCGATATTGGATCGAATTTTGTGCCGACCATTCTGATGGTGGCGTTGATCTTCTGGATTGGGCTGCGCATCAAAGCAGGCAGAAAATAACAGATGAAAACGGCGAACTGAGTTCGCCGTTTCTGTTTTAGCGGCGGGTCAGCAGCACACCGCATTCCATATGATGGGTATACGGGAACTGGTCAAACAGAGCCAGACGCGTTACGTCATGGGTTTGCGACAGCGTTTGCAGGTTAGCGGACAGTGTCTCCGGGTTGCAGGAGATATACAGAATCTGCGGATATGCCTGCACCATTTTTACCGTTTCATCATCTAGGCCGCTGCGTGGCGGGTCAACAAAGATGGTTTCACAGTGATAACTGGTTAAGTCGATTCCCTGTAAGCGATTGAACTGACGTGTGCCGTTCATCGCCTGGGTAAACTCTTCCGCCGACATGCGAATAATCTGCACATTATCGATCTGGTTCACCGCAATATTGTACTGCGCTGAAGCGACTGACGGTTTGGCGATTTCGGTTGCCAGCACGCGGCGGAAATTACGCGCCAGCGCCAACGAGAAGTTGCCGTTACCGCAATACAGTTCCAGCAGATCGCCCTGCGAACCCTCAGTGACGTCCAGCGCCCACTCCAGCATCTGAATATTCATCGCCGCATTCGGCTGGGTGAAACTGTTTTCCACCTGACGATAAACCAGTTCACGACCAGCGACCGGCAGACGTTCGTCAACGAAATCCTGATCGAGACAGATTTTAGTTTTGGTCGCGCGGCCAATCAGATGAAGATCAAAGCCCTGCGCACGTAACGCATCACGCAGCGCTGCTGCTGCCTGTTGCCACTCATCATCCAGTTTACGGTGATACAGCAGTGACACCACCACCTGGTTGCTCATGGTCGACAGATAATCAATCTGGAACAGCTTGCGGCGTAATACGCGATTGTCGCGGATCGCTTCAATCAACAGTGGCATCAGACGGTTAATCAGTTCGCTGGCCGCCGGGAAGCTGTCGACGCGAATACGCTCACGCGTCTGCTGATCAAACATAATGTGATAGATATCGTCGCCGTCGTGCCAGAGGCGAAACTCTGCACGCATCCGGTAATGACTTACCGGCGAACGAAATACCTCAACTTCAGGCGCAGCAAAGGGTGACATCATCCCCTGTAAACGGGTGACTTTCTCCGCCAGCTGGGCGTCATAGTTTTCGATTGGCAATTGTTCGGGCGTCATGAGAATTCCTGATTGAGTGGCAGACTTGCCGGGCGATTGTAGGGATTCGATCGTCGATGTCCAGTGTTGTCGCGAAAACGGTTATTTTAGCAGCCTGGAAGTCTGGATTTCTATTTTTCTAAATCGTAGTATGCGATTTCCGGCCTTCTGATAAGTTAAAAGGGAATCCAGTGCAAATCTGGAGCTGACGCGCAGCGGTAAGGATAGTCGTGGCGATTGCCCGTGCAGACACTGTCTATATATAGATGGGAAGTCTTCGCCAGTTAACGACGCCAAGCCCGAAGACCTGCCGGGGTACGTCGCAATTTGTACGATCATCGCGTGCTATCGGTCGTATGCCTGCGGCATCCTGCTACATCTGTTTGGATGCTTTACTTCAAATGATTAAAACAAAAACGTCGCTGCTGGCTTTTAGCGCCACGGCAATTTCACTCTGGGCGCAAAACGGCTTTGCGCAGCAAAATGATGATGCGCTGGTGGTTACCGCTAACCGTTTTGCTCAGCCAATCTCTACGGTGCTGGCACCGACGACCGTCGTGACCAAAGAACAGATCGATCGCTGGCAATCAAAAAGCGTCTCCGATGTGATGCGTCGCTTACCGGGTGTTGATATCGGACAAAATGGTGGCATGGGGCAGAAGAGCTCGCTGTTTATTCGCGGGACTAACTCCAGCCATGTACTGGTGTTAATCGACGGTATCCGTCTTAACCAGGCGGGCATTAGCGGTTCTTCCGATCTTAGCCAGATTCCGGTCTCTTTAGTACAGCGTATTGAATACGTGCGCGGTGCGCGTTCTGCCGCTTATGGTTCGGATGCGATTGGCGGTGTGGTTAACATTATTACTGGCCGCGATAAGCCGGGTACCACCCTGACGGCGGGTCTCGGTTCTAATGGTTATCAGGCTTATGATGTGTCGACTCAGCAACAGCTGGGCGAGAACACCTTGCTGACGATGGCGGGCAACTACACCTATACCAAAGGGTATGATGTCGAAGCGGGTTTCCCGGATGTCTACGGTACGCCCGCGCAGCCTGATCGTGACGGCTTTATGAGTAAAACCCTGTACGGCATGGTTGAACATCAGTTCGACGATCGGTTCAGTGGTTTCTTCCGTGGTTACGGCTTTGATAACCGCACCGCTTACGATGGGACCTATGCTTACGATGCTGGCTTTAATATCATTGGCCTGCCGGATACCCGTCAGCTCTACAGCCAGACCTGGGATACCGGTTTACGCTTCCATGAAGGCATTTACGCTACCCAGTTGATTGCCAGCTACAGCCATACCCAGGATTATAACTACGATCCTGCTAAAGGCCGTTACGACGCCTCCGCCACGCTGGATGACGTGCAACAGTATAATTTGCAGTGGGGCAATACTGTTGCGGTAGCCAACGGCACACTGAGTGCGGGTGTCGACTGGCAAAAACAGACTTCTGAACCTGGCAGCGGTTCTGTGCAGGCAGGGCAGGAGCAACGTAATACCGGAGTCTATGCCACCACGCAGCAGAAATTCGGCAGTGTGACGCTGGAAGGAGCGGTGCGCGGGGACGATAACAATGAATTTGGCTGGCATAACACCTGGCAAACTGCCGCGGCATGGGAATTTGTTGATGGCTACCGCATCTTCGCTTCTTATGGCACCGCCTTTAAAGCGCCAAACCTCAATCAGGTATACAGCGAACGCTATGGCAACCGTGACCTCGACCCAGAAAAAAGTAAGCAGTGGGAAGGTGGCTTTGAAGGCTTAACCGGCCCGGTTAACTGGCGTGTGTCAGGCTATCGCAATGATATAGACGATTTGATCGGTAGCGACCCGTTAACCTATCGCTCCTATAATATAGATAAAGCGAGGATTAAAGGCGTTGAAGCCACGGCGTCCTTTGAGACTGGCCCGCTTAGCCATCAAATTTCATATGACTATGTTGACCCACGTGATGCCACTACCAATGAAGTGTTGCTGCGTCGTGCGAAACAGCAGGTGAAGTATCAGCTTGACTGGACGGTCTACAACGTTGACTGGTCCGTCAGCTATCAATACCTCGGCGAGCGCCACGATAAAGATTTCAACTCTTCTTATACTACCCAGAATGTAAAACTGGGCGGTGTAAGTTTATGGGATCTCGCGGTTTCGTATCCGGTCACATCTCAGCTCACCGTTCGTGGTAGAATTGCCAACCTGTTCGATAAAGATTACGAGACAGCGTATGGCTATCAAACCCCAGGACGGGAATACTTCGTCAACGGCAGCTACAACTTCTGATTTAAGACCCACCGTGCTGGTATTTGACTCCGGCGTCGGTGGGCTTTCCGTCTATGATGAGATGCGGCAATTGCTGCCGGATCTCCATTATCTCTATGCTTTCGATAACGTCGCTTTTCCTTATGGTGAGAAGAGTGAAGAGTTTATCGTTGAGCGCGTGGTAGAGATTGTGACGGCAATTACCCAACTAACTCCTCTGGCACTGGTGGTTATTGCCTGTAACTCGGCCAGTACCGTCACCTTACCTGCTTTACGTGCGCGTTTTGATTTTCCGGTTGTCGGCGTTGTGCCGGCGATAAAGCCTGCGGCACGCTTAACCCGTAACGGTATTGTCGGTTTACTGGCGACGCGTGGAACGGTACGCCGTCCTTATACTCATGAGCTGGTGGCGCGATTTGCCAGTGAATGTAAAACCGAAATGCTCGGTTCCGCAGAACTGGTGGAGTTGGCCGAGGCCAAACTGCACGGTAAGCCAGTCGCATTAGAAGAGATCAAACGTATTCTGCAGCCGTGGCTGCGAATGGCGGAGCCGCCGGATACGGTGGTACTGGGCTGTACCCACTTCCCTCTGTTAAGTGAAGAGTTACAGCAAGTGTTGCCGGAAGGGACGCGTTTAGTCGATTCAGGTGCCGCTATTGCACGGCGTACCGCCTGGTTACTGGAACATGAGTCCCCAGTTGCGCTGTCGGCGGCAGGTAATACGGCTTATTGCATGGCTTTTACCGAAGAAACTGCGCAATTAATGCCCGTTTTACAGCGTTATGGCTTTGGAAAGCTCGAAAAACTGGCGGTTTGAGCAAAAAAGAGACACTCGGAAATTATTTTGCATTTAGCGCTTGTCACCTGTCAGAAACTCCCTATAATGCGCCTCCACTGACACGGAACAACGACTCAACGGTCGCCGGGTCAGAAAGAGAAAAGTAAAAAAATACTTGACTCTTCAAGAGGAAAGCGTAATATACGTGACCTCGCAACAGCAAGACAAACTGCTGATTGCACTGCTCTTTAACAATTTATCAGACAATCTGTGTGGGCACTCGCAGGGTTGATATCGCAAACCATCTCCGGATGGAAAAAATTTGAAATATCAAGTCTCAAGAGTGACTACTATATTCATTACGAATAACAGTTTTAATTCTTTGAGCATCAAGCTTTTTAATTGAAGAGTTTGATCATGGCTCAGATTGAACGC